>Ga0134125_10000026_pt1 | contig 222658 bp, 190 predicted proteins | sample KB31751_FD_96464 | JGI IMG/M metagenome (GOLD analysis project Ga0134125, IMG submission 96464) | Terrestrial soil microbial communities with excess Nitrogen fertilizer from Kellogg Biological Station, Michigan, USA - KB3-175-1 | ecosystem: Environmental > Terrestrial > Soil > Unclassified ...
AGCGTCTTCCTGCGACACTTCGGGATGAACACGATGTGGTATTTGCACTCCCACCTCGTGTGGCTCAAACTCTTCGACGTGTCCATCGTGGACCTTCCTTTCGTGTGCTTGGCGGCTCACGATAGGAAGTCTCTACGATGGATACCCCCGAAAACGTCAAACTGCTACTGCCACCCCGGCAGAGCCGGGGGGACTCCTAAGGGAGGCTAGGGCTCATAACGATAGGCATCCAGGCCCAACAGGCGCTTCGCGCGAAACCCTACCGGCCGCCGTGAGGGCTTTCAGAGGACCGTCCAGCAAAGGGTTCTGTCGCATGCTCAGGCTCCTTAAACTCGATTTCGTAACGGTGAGTATACCGCAGCAGCCGGGACGGCGAGCCACATCGGCCATTGAAGTGTTGGTTTGCCCATGTATCCTACTCATGGCAGGATTCCGCCACGGCCACAGAGAAAGTCTCTCTCCCTTGACGAAGAGCTCGTCGCTGAAGCTCCCGAGATCGTCGGCACGCTCGCGGTCTCTCGGTTACGTCAATCTTGCGCTCAGCCATCAGTGCAGCATGATCGCCTCTCCGGCCTGCTCGCGGACCTCGTGCAGGAGCACGGGCCGATCGACCCCGAAGTGATGGAAGAGGTCCGCCAAGAATGGCAAGCGCCCGAGAAGAAGACAGACACTCGTCGCATCGCCTGATTCTGGATTCCGGAGCGGTCATCGCTCCGGCGCGAGTAGACCGGAGGGCGCTCGCCTTCCCGGCCCTGAGCTTGGAGCTTCGGTCACCTACAGCGCACGAGATTCACGGACGCACGGCCAGCAGACTTTTGGCGGCAGCCCGCTCGGTGCATACCGTGGATGCCCTTGTCGTGGCCCAAGTCCTGGAGGGGGAGGAAGCTCACATCCTCACCGGAGACCCCGGGGATCTCGAGCGCCTAGCGGCCCAGCACCCGAACTACTTATCCATTCCCTCTAACTGGCTGTCCTCCCTCTCGACGGTCGCCCGGCCCAGATGTGCTAGCATCTGATGCATGCGAACCACTCTAGACATCGCCGACGATGTCCTGCTAGCAGTCAAGGAGAGAGCCCGGAGAGAGAAGCGAACCGCTGGAGAGATCCTGTCGGAATGCGCTCGGGAAGGCTTGACACACCGGCACCGCACCTACGAGGTCACCGAACCGGAGAGCTTCTATGGCTTCGAACCGCTGCCCGCCCGAGGGACCGCGGTCTCCAACGAGCTAATCGATAGGCTTCGCGAGGAAGATGGCGACTAATGCGAGCGCTTCTCGACATCAACGTGCTCCTCGCGTTGCTCGATGCAAGCCATGTCGACCACCAGAGGGCCCGGGAGTGGATCTCTGGGGAGATCCGGCACGGCTGGGCATCCTGCGCCCTGACCCAGAACGGATTCGTCCGCATCATCAGTCAGCCAAAGTATCCGAGCCCGGTGTCTCCCTCCGAGGCCATTGACCGCCTGCGCCGAGCAACGAGTACTGAGTACCACGAGTTCTGGCCCTGTTCCGTCAGCTTGCTCGAAGGGCTTCACGTGGACCCGAGCCACCTACACGGGCCGAGGCAGGTGACGGACATCTATCTACTCGCTCTTGCGGTGCAGAGTGGCGGAAGGTTGGTCAGCTTCGACCAGACCATTCCTCTGTCGGCGGCTCCAGGTGCTGGGCCAGAGCATCTCGTCGTGTTGTGAGCTGGGTTAGCCCGGTCTTTTCCCGGGCTTGGCGAAGAAGAGCACCGACCTTGAAATCTGTATAGCCTGACTCAAGATCGGCGGCGAATTCAGAGTCACGCGCTGCTCGAGCTGCTGCATATTCAGGCAGGTCACTCATTCCTTTCTCTCCTGCTCAAAGACCCGGTTCGTCAAAGGAGCCTAGCCTCACAGAGCTCAACCAGTATATCGTCGGCCTCATCGGAGTGGTACCCTCCGGGAGGGAGAAGGCACCGATTTGCGGTAAACTCGCCGCATGCGGCGGCGTGTCGATCTAGAACCACGGTCATCAACTACCTCACAAAACGGCGCCCCGCTACTCGGAGGGCCCCATGAGCGAGGATCCTATCGTTCAGGAACGCCGCATGGACCGGGATCAGCACGACCGCCTCTCCGGCCTGCTCGCAGAGTTCGTTCAAGAGCATGGGCCGATCGACCAGCAGATGTTGGAAGAGGTTCGTCGAGAATGGCACGTGCCTAAAAAAAAGACTGCCGCTTGCCGTGTCACCCGACCCTGGAGCCGGAACGGTCATCGCGCTGGGCACGAAAAGCCGAGGCGAAGGGTTGCCCTCACCGTTTCCGGAATGTTTTGGGGCGCGCTTTTGTCGATGTTCAGACCAACCCTGGTGGTGGTGAGGATCTCGCCCCGAGGAGACGCCCCACGGGGTTCCCCGTGAGCGTCTCTACATTGGCTGGCATCGGTATCGAGACGTCAGGCAACTTGGCCAACCATGAAGCCTCCTGGCATAGGAGCGGCTATCGTTATCTACATGTCCAGTCGATTTACTGTTGCCAGCAAGTCGAAATGACAAGAAGATAGCGAACTGCCACAGCCTGCCCATTGAACCTCGCAGGTTTGAATTTGTATTCGGGCAACGCAGCCAGAACCGCTTCTCCCATGACGCGCGAGGGCGTCTTCAGGACTCTGACAGCGCACACATTGCCTGAGACATCGATCACCGTTTCAATAATCATAATACCCGGAGCAGATGCACCCTTGGGCCATGCGGGTCGTACTTGCTTGACAATTTCCGGTCGCGAAACACCCTTGCCCATCTGCCGGATCGCCGCTGCTGGGACAACAACTTTCCCGGCGGAATCAATGCATTGGAGAGGCGGGAGTTGCTTAGCCCGTCCGTTGGCTTGAATCGGCATAGCCAGGCCCACGAGAAAAATAAAGCTTAAGAAGCTAACCGGCAACACCTTACCCTTTCCCAGGGACATTGAGGTTACCATCGCATCACTCCGTCCTAACGCCCCTGCGCGGCGGCCGAGCCCTCCCGCACCACCCCAAGCACATTGGGAATGGGCCACTGCTCCCGATTCGTATCGTCGAGCCGAAAACCTGTCTCGTAGCTTCCGCTGAGATCCAGATTGACGCCGGCGGTATGGATGGACAAGCTGGCCTCGGGACCGCCTTCGACGTGCATGGCCTGAGTTACATTCAGGGGGAGCTTCAACAGCAGATCGTTGAAATCCCGCATGGAGTAGGGGGCTCGCGAAAAGAGAAAGAGCACGCGCCCGTCCGAATCCGCGGCCACGGCCGCTTCACTCCAGCGCTTGCCGCTTGGCGACCAGACGTTCTTCCCCTGACCCGCGATCAGCCTCAAGTTCTGGACGACGATCTCGTATCCTTTCAGATCCGCGGTCGCCTTCGATTGATCGAGGTCTCGCCAGACGAGGGCAGGTCGTGACGCGTTCTTCGGCCGTACTGCGAGAACGGAACGATAGGCGTTCCAACGCCCGTTGTTGAGGTGCTTGCCGTGACGGAGATAGCCGACGTTGGACTTTTGATCGGTCTGGAACATCCCGGCGTTGATGGCCACCGAAAGACCCGCCCGCTGGCACCATTCCCCTGCCGTCCGCGGACCCGCGCCAGTTTCTGACGCGAGAGCCACCTGGAGGCGAGCATGCCGAGGATCGATCCGAACGACATAGAGGGAGCCCGAGCCGCCGACAGCCGCCATTGGGATGACCGCCAGCTCCACACCTCTTTGAAGAGGTTGCCAGTTCACGACGGACGCTGGCGGAGCGGAAGAGGCTGTCGCTAGGAGTGCCAGCAGCAAGACGACACTCCTCACAAGATTGGGCAGAGCCGTCATACCTCAGGTCTCCGGGCGAAGATATAGGCTCGCCGGCTCGGATGCTCGACCTCGGGATAGGGCTCCCGTTCGATGATCTCCTCGATCTCGAAGCCTGCCGACGTCAAGTAGCCCTCCATCTCGGCAGAGCGGAAGAAGAAGAAGTCGACGTTCACCTTCCGGTCCCACCAGTCGTCCAAGTGAAGTGTATCGTCACCCAGGTGGAAGGCCAGCAGCAGATGGCCGCCCGGCCGTAGAGCTCGCCGCAGCTCGCCGAGCGCCTGCGCCATGTGGCTCCGGGGGATGTGGATGATGGAGTAGAAGGCGACGATGCCCGCCCAGGTTTCGTCCGGTACGTCGAGCGCCAGCATGTCGCCCTGCCGGAACTCGACCCCCGGCGTCAGGTGCCGCGCCTGCTTCACCATGGCCGGCGAGAGGTCGACGCCACAGACCTGGACGCCGCGCTCGTGCAGGTACTGGGCGACCTGGCCGGGGCCGCAGCCCATGTCGCACGCCGGGGCATCGCCGACGCTCGCAGCGAAGCGATCGAGAACTTGCCGGTCGAAGGGCTTGTGCCGGAGCTCGTCGAAGACGCGCCGGACGTATTCGTCGGCCACCTGGTCGTAGCTGAGCTGGCAATCGTCGCGCTTGGTCGTGTCCATTAGATCCTGTTCCGGTAAGTTTGCCGGGCCTGCGGAGACTTTGACGGGCCCGCGTAAAGTTTGGCGCGCCGCCGTAAAGTTTGCTGGGCCAACGTAATGTTTGACGGACCCACGTAGGGTTTGGTTCCGCGCCGTAAAGTTTGGCGGCACGACGTAAAGTTCGGCGGGCCGGCGTAAGGTTTGGCAGGCCGCCGTAAAGTTTGCTGAGACGGCGTAAAGTTTGGAGCGCCGTCGTAATGTTTGGCGGGACGACGTAACGTTTTGCCGGGCCCGCGTAAAGTTTGGCGGCGCGCCGTAAGGTTGGCGCGGCTCCGTAAAGTTTGGCGGGACGACGTAAGGTTTGCCGGCGCGCTGTAAGGTTTGACGGGCCGCCGTAAAGTTTGACAGGCCGCTGTAGAGTTTGATGGGACTCCGTAAAGTTTGGCGCCGTGCCGTAAAGTTCGGCAGGACGTCGTAAAGTTTGACGGGGCAGCGTAAGGTTCGGAGCGGCGCCGTAAGGTTTGATGGCGCATCGTAATGTTTGGCGCGGCTCCGTAAAGTTTGGCGAGACGACGTAAAGTTAGCGGGCTCACCGCAGCCGGAACACGATCCCTACCTTGGTCCCATCCTCGGGCAAAACACCCGGCTTCACCCGGAACCTGGTGCGGTCGTTCACATAGTCCCGCACGGTATAGCGGGCATTGCCGACCTTGCTGCCCGGGCAGGAGTAGAGGCAGACGATGCAGCCGGACTTCCATCTCGGGATGTTCGCCCGGTGGCCGCCGAAGCGCATGTCGAAGCCCTTGCCGCCGGGATCCTGCAGGATCTGGTCGAGCGTCAGAAGAGCAGCCTTCCCCGGCACCCGCACCAGCACCTCGACGGGCGGACCCGCGATCACCTCGTCCGGCGCCTTCGAGTCCTTGTCCTTCCGCTTCTCCCAGACGTCCATCCCCAGCTTGTCGCCCGGCTTCACGCCGAGCCCCTCCAAGGCGTCCAGCACCTGGGTGTCCGTCACCTCCGCCCGGAAGAGCGACGCCATCGCCGCCCCGCCGTCCTTGTAGACGATGAGGTGATAGCCGGGCATCCCCATGCCGAGCAGCTCGCGCTCGAACGCCGCGCGGCTGACCGTGGCGGGGAACTCGATCTCCCGGCCGGAGACCCGGATCGGACCGGTGGCGGCGCCGGCTCCCAAGGCGAAGAGACCCGCGACGCCCACGATACCGGCGAGCAGCAGCAGGGTGATGCGAAGAGACGATTTCATCCAGGGCTCCTTCGGGGCCTCGACGCGCCCCGGCGAATAGCGTAGCCTCCCCTGACCATGAAAGCGAACGCTTCTCTGCTCGACGTCTTCCTTGAAATCCAAATGCTCGACCGCATTCCTCGCGCGGGCTTCGTGCTGCGCGGTGTTGCCGAGCCGGAGAGCGTCGCGGAGCATACCCTCCACGTGCTGTTTCTCGTCTGGGCCCTCGGACCCAAGATCGAGGGGATCGACGTGCCGCGAGCGGTGGAGATCGCCCTCATTCACGACCTGGCCGAGCTGCGGATCGGGGATCTACCCCGCACGTCCGCCCACTATTTTCCCGACGGCGCGAAAAAGGCGGCCGAGATGGCGGCCATGGCGGACGTCCTCGCCCCCCTCGACGAGAGGGCGCGGCTCCTCTATGACGACTACCTGAACGCGTCCACTCCCGAGGCGCGGCTGGTGAAGGCCTGCGACAAGCTTCAGCTCATGCTGAAAGTGGCGGTCTACGAGCGCTGGGGCACGGGCGCGCTCGCCGAGTTCTGGGACAATCCGGAGAACTTCCCGGATGGCGGCTTTCCCGTGGTGCGGGAGATCTTCGAGGAGCTCCGGCAACGGCGCAACGACGAAGCCCGGCAGCGCGGCTGCTGAATCAGTCCTCGTCGATCCGACGGACAGGCTCCTCGAGCCGTACCCCTCGGCGGGAGAGCAGCCGGCGCAGACGGTCGTAGAGGTTCTGGCCGAGGAGCGACTGGGCCGTCTCCGTGATGTCGCGGAGGACGACGCGCAGATCTTCCTTGCCGCTCCAGTGCTTGCGGGCGTAAGGCTCCAGGTCGCCGCCGAAGGCCTGCGCCAGCACGGCCGTGGCCAGCACCAGGTCGTCCAGATAGCCGACCGGGCCGAGGATGGCCTCTGGCAGCAGGTCGAAGGGCAGGATGAAGTAGGCGAGCGCGCCGCCGATGAGCGCCCGCGAAGAGCCCGGCACTTCCTTGTCGAGGGCCAGGCGGACGAGCAGGATGAACACGTCCGGCACCAGCATGAGCGCGCGAACCGTCCCCTCGGAGAGCTTGCCGCCCCGCTTCTCCACGACCTTGAAGATCGCTTCCCGCAGGCGGTCGTAGAAGCTCAGCAGGCCGGTGCTGGGGAGGTGCGTGCCTCGATCCAGGGCCTCCTCGGACTCCTGCTCGGCGCGAGCGGCGTCGAAATCCTCGAGATCTTCGTCGGTCAGCGGGTCGTGGGTCGTCGGGTCGTGAGTCATGGCAATCTCCAGGAGACAGTCTATCCTCTTCTGGAGAAGGTTCAATCCCCGTGCCACGGCGGTATATCATCCCGCCGCCCCTCAGCCCCGAGCCACGCATGCCCGCGCAACACGATCCCTACGTCTCCCTGCGCAATCCGAGCTTCCAATGGTACGTGGCCAGCATGGTCGCGTTGACGCTCGGGACGATGATCCAGGCGACGGTGGTGGCGTGGCAGGTCTATGCCCTCACCAGGGACCCGCTGTCGCTGGGTCTCGTCGGGCTGGCGGAGGCGCTGCCGTTCATCGGCGCGGCGCTCTACGCGGGGCACGTGGCGGACCGCTACGACCGCAAGCGCCTGTCGTTGATCGCCATCGGCGTCCAGACGTTCGCCGCGGCCGTGCTTCTTGGGCTTACGCTGCGGCCGGAGGTGCTGGCCGGCGGGCGCGTCTGGCCGATCTACGCGGTGGTGTTCGTCAGCGGCATCGCGCGCAGCTTCCTGCAGCCGGCCCGCACCGCGCTGGGCGCCGAGATCGTGCCCCGCGAGACGTACGCCAACGCCGTCGCCTGGCGCTCGTCGCTCTGGCAGATCGGCGCCGTGGTGGGGCCGGCGCTGGGCGGTGTGCTCTACGGTTTCGCGAACGCCCGCGCGGCCTACGCCGTCGAGGCCGTGCTGTGCCTCGCCGGTTGGCTGCTGTTCACGCGCATCGCCTACACGCGGCGGCCCACCGTCCCGCGCGAGGGCACGATCGGCGAAAACCTGACGATCGGCATCCGGTTTCTGCTGACGCAGCCGGAGCTGCTGGGCGCGCAGTTGCTCGACCTCTTTTCGGTGCTCTTCGGCGGCGCGGTGGCGCTGCTCCCCATCTTCACCTCGGAGATCCTGCACGTCGGCCCCCAGGGGCTCGGCGTCCTGCGGGCCGCTCCGGCGGCGGGCGCCGTCGTGGTCTCCCTCATTCTGGCTCATCGCAAGCTGCGGCGCTCGGGGCCGGCGCTGTTCCTGTGCGTCGCCGGGTTCGGGCTGTGCTGGATACTCTTCGCCCTCTCGCGGTCCTTCTGGCTGTCGCTCGGGCTTCTGGCCTTGAGCGGCATGCTGGACATGGTCAGCGTGGTGATCCGTTCCACGCTCCTCACCCTGCGCACGCCCCAGAATCTGCTCGGCCGCGTCTCGGCGGTCAATCAGATCTTCATCGGCTCGTCCAACGAGATCGGCTCCTTCGAGTCCGGCGTCGCCGCCCGGCTGCTGGGAACGGTGAATTCGGTGATTCTGGGCGGGCTGGTGACGCTCGGGATCGTGGGCGTCACGGCCTGGAAGATTCCGTCGCTACGCTCGCTGGACGAGCTCGAGTAGGGGTCTTCAGGCCCGCGCCGCCAGCAATCCTTCGAGATCGAGCCGGCGAGTGTACATCGCGAGCTCGCCGTCCGGCGTGCGCGGCCAAGCCTCGCGGGGACGGTCCCAGTACAGCTCGACGCCGTTCTCGTCCGGATCGCGTAGATAAAGCGCTTCGCTGACCCCGTGATCGGCCGCGCCATCGAGCTGAATGCCCGCCTCGATCAGCCGGCGCAGCGCGTCGCCGAGGGCGGCGCGGGTCGGATAGAGGATGGCGAGATGGTAGAGGCCGGTCGTGCCCGGCGGCGGCGGCGAGCCGCCCAGGCTCTCCCAGGTGTTCAGCCCGATGTGATGGTGATATCCGCCCGCCGAAATGAAGGCCGCGCTCTCGCCGAAGCGCTGGGTCAGCTCGAAGCCGAGCACGCCGCAATAGAAAGCGAGCGCCCGCTCGATCTCCGCGACCTTGAGATGCACGTGACCGATGCGGACCTGGGGATCGATGGCTTCACTCATGACCACGAAGCATACCGTACAAAAAAAGAGGGGGCGGCCCAGACGAAGCCGCCCCCTATCGATGAGGAGTGAGACCTTAGTTGACCGGGACGACCGGGTAGACGATTCCGGAGGCGGAGACCAGCGTCACGCCGTCGGGAATCTGGCGCACGACGAGGCTCGCCGTGGCCTCGGCGTTGATGTCCGAGGCGACGAGGTGCGACGGGTCGTAGTACATCGCCTTGGCCTGCACGCCCAGCTTGCCGTCGACGCTGAACGTCGAGCCGACGGTGGTGTTGACGGTGAGGAGGGGCGCGTCGACCGCCGTGTCGCCGTAGAGGTAGTTGGCGGTCCAGCGCGACATGGCCGTGGCGACGCCGATCTGCACGCGCATGTCGATGTAGCCGTCGTAGAGACCGCTGTAGGTCCAGGTGGTACGGTCCACCACGTTGCCGAAGACGATCATCACTTTCGTGCCAGCGGAGAGCGTGCTCGAGGTAACGGTCAGCCGGTCGGTGAAGTGCGCGTAGCCGTAGCCGTAGGGCGCGGCGCCGGGGAAGCTGTTGCCGCCGGAAACGCGGTTCGTGTGGCCGCTCGCCCAGGCATGAAGCAGTCCCTGCTCGGCGTGGGACCCGGCGCCGACGTCGGCGAAAGCCGTGCCATACCCGGTGGCGGAAAGCGTGGCGCCCGCGGGATCGGACAGGGACGAGGCGGACGTGTGATTCACCAGCCATCCCGAGTTGTCGGAGTAGGTCCCGATGTAGCCGAGGGTCTGCGCGGAGGTGTCCACGCCGAAGTACTGCGCACGGGCGGGAGAAGCCGCGGCGAAACCGAAGCAGGAAACGGTCAGGGCGGCGATCAGGGCGGCTTTGCGAGTGGACATGGGGCTCTCCTCGAAGGTGTTCATTCTGTTGCGGGCTGAGCGCTCGATCAGTGAGGCGTCATCGCACGACAGACTTGGGTTTTTTGGGTTCCGGCGTCTTCCGCCGGGCTGGGAGGAGAACGCTTGCGCCCGCAAATTCCCCTCACCCAAAATCCGATCCTCTTGACTCTCCCCGAACAGGGCTCTACTGTCGGGCCTCGAACCCGAAACGAGGCCCTCATGAATATCTTCATAAAAAGCAGCTCCATAAAAAGCGGTTTCCTCCTCGCCGCCGTCCTTCTCCTCCCCTTGTCCGGAGCGCAGGCCGCGCCGCGTGCGGAGCCCGGCAAGCGCGCCGATCTCGCACAGAGAGTCCGCGCCGAGACGCTCTACGCGTGGAAGGCCTACGAGCAGTACGCCTGGGGGCACGACGAGCTCAAGCCGCTCACCAAAACGCCTCGCGACTGGTATGGCGGCGAGTCTCTCCTGATGACGCCGGTGGACTCCCTGGACACCCTTCTCCTCCTGGACCTCAAGGACGAAGCGGACAAAGCGAAAGCGTTGATCGTCGAAAAGCTTTCGTTTGACAAAGACATTTCGGTGAAGAATTTCGAGGTCACCATCCGCCTGCTGGGTGGGCTTCTTTCGAGCTACCAGATGACGGGCGACGAACGTCTGCTGCGGCTTGCCGAAGATCTGGGGAAGCGGCTGCTTCCGGTGTTCAACTCCCCCACCGGCATGCCCTACATGTTCGTCAACCTCAAGACGGGCAAGACCTCCGGCGCGCACTCGAACCCCGCGGAGATCGGTACGCTCCTCCTGGAGTTCGGCACGCTTTCGAAGCTCACCCACAACCCGGTCTTCTACGACAAGGCGAAGAACGCCGTCGTCCAGCTCTACAACCGGAGATCGAAGATCGGGCTCGTCGGCGAGGAGATCGACGTCGAGACCGGCCAGTGGCTCAACCGCGCCAGCCACGTGGGCGGCGGCATCGACTCCTATTACGAATACCTCTTGAAAAGCTCGATCCTCTTCGGCGACAAGGACTGCGCGACCATGTGGAAGGAAAGCGTACGCGCGCTGAACAAGTACCTGGCGGACAACCCCCACACCGGGCTCTGGTATGGACAGGTGGATATGGAGACAGGCCGGCGCACGGCCACCGAGTGGGGATCGCTGCACGCCTTCCTGCCCGCCGTGCTGGCTCTCGGCGGCGATATGGGCCGCGCGCGGCGCCTTCAGGCATCGTCCTTCAGGATGTGGAACTTGAAAGGAATCGAGCCCGAGGTCATCGACTACCGGACGATGAAGATCACGGAGCCCGGCTATCCGCTACGGCCCGAGATCATGGAGTCGGCCTACTACCTCTACCATTCCACCAACGACCCGCAGTACCAGGAGATGGGGAGAAGGTTCTTCCTCGATCTCCTCACCCGATGCCGCACCGACGCCGGCTTTACGGTGCTCAAAGACGTCGTCAAGAATGAGAAGGGAGACCTCCAGCCGAGCTACTTCCTGGCCGAGTCGCTCAAATATCTCTACCTTTTGTTCGCGCCTGAAAAGACCCTCGAATTCGACAAGGTGGTGTTCAATACGGAGGCGCACCCGCTGCGGCGGACTTGGTAGGCGGCCGATCAGAGATCCAACACCTGATCCAACCCCCGGCGGAGACCGGCAAAGCCGCTCACGCGGCGAACCGCGAGCAATGTGCCGTCGACGTACGGCTCGGCACCGCTTCCCCCATCAAGGCGGAGCGACAGCCGCTCGTTCGGTTTGCCGAAGATCACCTCGGCGGCGAGGACGTAGCCGGGCAGGCGGATCGAGTGGATCTGCGTTCCATTCAATGTGAGGCCCCGGGCTTCCGGCGAGCCCTGTGTCTCACCGATGGGGATCGCCACTTCGGGCGCGCGGACCTTGGACAGCCGGTGCAGGATCTCCCGCGTCGTGCCACTCGGCGCATCTGGCTTGCTGGCGTCCGAGTAATCGATCACTTCCCAACTCGGCATATACCGGGCCGCGATCGTCGCGAAGTGCTGCAGCAGCACGGCCGAGATGGCGAAGTTGCCGGCGGCCAGTACGCCCACGCCGTGGCGCTCCGCCGCCTCGCCGATCTCCTGGTAATCGTCATCGTTCAACCCCGAAGTTCCGAGGACGACGTGCACCTTGCGACCGATCGCTTGAAGGACGTTCGCCTTCACGCTCTCCGGGGCGGTGTAATCGATCAGCACGTCCGTCGCAGCCAAGAGCGCCTCCTCGACGGTGCCGCTCACCGGCAGCGCCAGGCCTGGGACGCCGAGCACCTCGCCCAGAGATTTCCCCCGAGCAGTCCGCGAAACCGCCCCCACCAGTTCAAGATCCGGCGCGGCCAGGATCGCCGGCACCAGACTTCGTCCCACCCAGCCGGTCGCGCCGGCAACACAGATTCGGATCATGAGTCAAACCTCGATTATTCCAGGAAGCGACGGCGGCTATCCACCATGACCGAGAGCCACTATCCACGTTGCGGCGCCCGCCAGCCTGCGGGCAGTAGATTTGGACTTCTCTCCTCGAACAAGGGCGTGGGCTGGGTTGAAGAGATTGCCATCGGCGACTACTTCTTGTTGGCAGGCGCGAGCAAAGGCGGCCCTGATGCTTGCGAGACCGTAGGTGTCGTAACCCTGAAGACTTCGGGCCGCCTCCCAATAATGACCGCGGTCTACAGACAGCTCACGGTCACGGAAAGCCTGCGACGATACTGAACCATCCGGTCTGACAAAAGTTGGATGGACGCGTCGATGTAGGGGCTCTTCGTCAGCCACCTCATCCGGAACCGCGATCACACCTCCTCTCCCGTAATCACCCAGCGGATCAGGCGTGTCGCCATCCATCGCGATGCGGTGCCTTCACTTTCTCTTTCGCCATCTACCGCAAGAAATTCAAATCGGCTAGGCTTCACCACTTCCAGCTCCAACTCTCTATCCAACACTTTCCACTCTAGTTGCACTCCGCCCGACGGCGTTGGAACCAGGAATGGAGTAGGCACCTCTATCCCATAATCCAAGAGCATGCCGATTGAGTCGCGTAGAAATTGAAGAGCGAAATCCAGCGATCTCCTCTCCAGGCTCCGAGCCTGATAAGTATCCCAACCATCCTCTAGGAGCCGCAAGCTATTGGCTCGCTCTGCGGCTTGCCTGTAGGCTTCCGTCTTTTCTCCGCGCCGAAGCTCGCTCGGCAAGCTGATTCCATTTTCTTCCAAGACGGTTGCCAATCGTAATTCAACGACGCCGTGAATGAACTTACATGATTCATCTTCGGGGAACCCCGACAAGAAAACCCTCTTCCAGCGGAGCTGGTCGACTTCTTTAAATTGTGACTCACTCACTCGGATGTTTATTTTTTTCGGTACCGTATCAATTTTAAATGAATTATTGCTGCGATTAATCGCAAAGATCTGACCGATAACTTCCACCGGCTTCGCGGTCTCGAACCGCTCGGGCACTTGAAGCGCGATCTTGGTCGATTCTGTGATTTTGCAGCTTGCAGCGGCACCCTCCTCCTCAACGGCGATATCGACAGAGGCACCGGTCGCGAGAATGGGAGCCACCGCAAGGGCCATGCGGTTTCGCACAACCGCAGGCAGATAGTTGGGCCATGAGCTAGAGCCCGAGAAAGAGCGAATTCCGTTGACTAGATCAAAGGCAGCAAGAGCAGTCGGGTGGCGACCAGAAATGCCAGGAATGGGTAAAACCTCAAATTCCAGCACGCTACTCCCCGAAGACACTCCCGAGAGAGCCACAGTAGTAAGTCGCCTCGCCTCAGCTCTTAAGCGGTTGCGGCCGGGGAATCCGAGTTGACGCTGGATTAGGCGAGCAATGGCATCGTGAAGTCCGCTGGTCAAGGAACCGGCGTCCTCTAGTAGCACTCGGCCCGGTGGAACCCCGGGCTTGTCGATGGAGACTGATATTTTAGGTGGCACGTCATTCCCGCCTGAGCCAAGTCTACTTGAAAATTGCCTGTTTGTCCGGAAGGCGAGGATCTCGCGAAGTCTCGGGCTCGTCAACCGGCGCTCAAACCTCAATGTCGTCAAGGAAACGGTACATCAGATACGCGTCGACATACCCAAGCTCCAGATGCCGGAAGGCCTTGGGAAGCGTTCCGACGATGGAGAAGCCGATCTTCTTCCACAAGGCGACGGCGGCTTCGTTGGTGCTTACAACGATATTGAACTGCATCGCGAGGAAGCCGGCCCTGCGGGCTTCGACGAGGCTGTGCAGCCCCATCGCCTTGCCTGCACCGCGGCCCGCATATCTGGGATCGACCATGTACGAGCCATTCGCCACGTGCGAGCCCAGGTCCCGCTGGTTCGCGACGATCTTGTACATGCCGATCACGCGCCCTTCGTCCTCCGCGACATAGGAGGAAATTCCGGGGCCGAACCAGTAGGCGAAGGCATCCTCCCGGGAGGTCTCGGGAGCGAAGACGTACGTGCTCCCCGTCGCGATCACGGCGCGAAAGATGAGCCAGAGGGCCTCGAAGTCTTCTTCAGCGGCTTGCCGAATCGTCATCGAGGCCGGATGATCTCACAATAGGCTCAGACCTTCATCTCCACGGCCATCGCGAGCGCCCGGGCGAGGGTGCGCTTCGCGAGCTCGATCTTGAATCCGTTGTTGCGTTGCGGGCGGGCGTCCATGAGCGCGGCCTCCGCCGCGGCCCGGAACGTCGCCTCCTCGGCTTTCGCGCCGGTGAGAACCTTTTCCGCTTCGTGCGAGCGCCAGGGCTTGGTCGCGACGCCGCCGAGGGCGACGCGGGCGGCGCGGATGGCTCCTCGCTCGAGATCGAGCGCCACGGCGGCCGAGGCGAGGGCGAACTCGTAGCTCGCCCGGTCGCGAACCTTGAGGTAGGTGGAGCGCGCGAACCAGGGCACGGCCGGCAGCTCGACGGCGGTGATCAGCTCGCCGTGCTCCAGCACGCTCTCGCGCGCCGGATCGTCGCCGTAGGAAACGTGGAAGTCCGCCAGCGGAATCGCCCGCTCGGTGCCGTTCGGCCGGCGAGTGTGGACCACCGCGTCGAGCGCCGCCATGGCGACCGGCATGTCGCCGGGAAAGGTGGCAATGCACTTGTCGCTCGTACCCAGAACAGCATGGATGCGGTCGTAGCCGCCGATCGCCGCACAGCCGGAGCCGGGCTGCCGCTTGTTGCAGGGCGAGATGCCATCGCGGAAGTAGTAGCAGCGGGTGCGCTGCATCAGGTTACCGCCGACGGTCGCCATGTTGCGGAGCTGCGGGCTGGCGCCGGAGAGCAGCGCCTCGGAGAGAACCGGGTACTGCTTGCGAATGGTGGAATCGTTGGCAAGGTCGCTGTTGCGCACCAGGGCGCCGATGCGCACGCCGCCGCCGGACAGCGGCTCGATCCTGGCGAGAGGCAGCGCGTTGACGTCCACCAGGGCGTCAGGGGCCATGACGTCCAGGCGGAGCAGATCGACGAGGGTCGTGCCCCCAGCGACGAAGGAGGCGTGCGGGTTCTTCGCGACCGCGGCGACCGCGTCTTCCGGACCCTTGGCGTGCGAGTAGGTGAAGGGGTTCATGAGATTTTCCCTCCCCGCACCTCCTGGACGGCCGCGACGATGTTCGGATAGGCGCCGCAGCGGCAGAGATTGCCGCTCATGCACTCGCGAATGGAGGCGTCGTCGCCCGGGCAGCCCTCCTTGAGGAGGCCCACGGCGGACATGATCTGGCCCGGCGTGCAATATCCACACTGGAAAGCGTCGTGCTTGAGGAAGGCGGCCTGCATCGGGTGGAGGCGGTCGCCCTGGGCGAGCCCCTCGACGGTCGTCACGCGGTGCCCGGACGCCATGGCGGCGAGCGTCAGGCAGGAGAGGACGCGACGGTCGTCGATCAGCACCGTGCAGGCGCCGCACTGGCCGTGATCGCACCCCTTCTTGGTGCCGGGAAGGTCCAGGTGCTCGCGCAGGGCGTCGAGGAGGCTGGTGCGGGGATCGAGCCGGAGCTGCCGCTCCCGGCCGTTGACGTTGAGGGTGACCGGCATCTCGTCGTCTCTGAGGTCTTCACTGCTCACGTGGCCTCCTTTTCCTGCGCCGCGCGTAAAAGTACGCGACGCAGAAAAGAGAAGCAAGCAATGTTCCGATTTTCGTTGCCGGATGAGAAGATCTCCCCATGACACGTCCCCTGCCCGACCTCGACCCGAAAACCACCGCCCTCATCCTCATCGATCTGTGGGAGCGGAATTATCAGCTCCTCCTGGTGGAGGACGTCATGGCGGCGCGGGCCGCCGAGGACCACACGTTCGCCATTACGCGGGTCTTTCCGCGGTTGGGTCGTATTTGCGGTACGGAGGATGTGTTGAAGGTTTGGGAGGCAAGGACTTAAAGGACAACAGGGACGACAAGGACAGCAGGAAAAGAAGGACGGCGCCCAAGCCGTCCTTGAATGTCCTTGATGTCCTTGTCGTCTTTCAACTGCTACGACCTGCCGGTCTCCCCATTACCGCCCTGCGGAAAGCCGGTCTCCATGCTCCGGTGCAGTTCGGCGCGCAGAGCGTCCGCCTTGGGGTTGGAAACCAGCGCGGAGGGAACTCCCACCGTCTCGCCCAGCTTGCCGGAGAGGAGCAGGGCGAGCAGGTTTTCCACGATGTTGCCGCTGCCTTTGCCGTCCGAGGTGATCTGGATCTTCGGCACGACGTCGGCGCCGGCCTTCTCGATGGCCTCGGCGAAGCGGTTCATCACCTGTTGCACGAGCTGGAACTGCGGGCCGCCGTAGGCCTGCACCTGCTCCTGGAGGGCCAGAGCCTGCGCCACGCCGACGCGGGCCGTGCGATCGGCCTCCGACTCGCCCACCAGGCGGATCTTCTTCGCCTCGCCCTCGGCCAGGGTGCGGATCTTGCCCGCCTCGGCCTGCGCCAGGGTCTGGATCTGCGCCGCCTGCTGCTGGGCGCGGGCGTACTCGGCCTTACCCTGGTTCTCCTGGACGGTGATGGCGATCTCCGACTCGGTGAGCGCCTGCTGCTGGCGCGCCCGGCTCTCGGCCTCGCGCAGCTCGCGCTCCTTGACGGCGGCGCGCTCCTGCCGGTTGTAGGTCTCCACCTGCTCCTCGGCGATCTGCCGCGAGCGGAGCTGGACGAGGATCTGCTCGATCTGGCCGCCGCCCTCGCCGGAGGTGGGCGTGCCGATCAGCACCTCCTGAAGCTCCAGGTTGTAGACCTCGAACCGCTCCTTCATCTGCACGCCCGAGATGTCCTGAATCTCGGAGCGGTCCTGGAGGAGCTGGATCAGCGTGCGGGTCTGGCCGACGTTCTTGAAGTAGGCGCTGACCATCGGGTCGAGCGTCTGCTCCACCAGCTTCTTGATGTCGCCGAAGCGCTGGATGACGAGCGGCGCCTTGCGGTAGTCGATGTGCACGACGACCGACAGCGGCAGGCTCGGCTCGAAGGCGTCCTTGGTGATCAGGCTCACTTCGGCAAGGTTTTCGTCGAAATGGTGCGAGCCCGTCTCGCGCCGGTTCCACTTCAGGATGAAGTTCGTCGTCGGCACCATGATGACGTGGCCGGCGTAGGTGTTGAACGCGTACTTGCCCGGCAGCAGCGGATCGCTCCAGACGCCTCGCGAGCCCACCGTCACCAGCTCGCCGTGCTTGTAGTCCTTGCCCGAGAGGTCGCGGCCGGCGTCGCCCGTGTAGGAGACGACCACGCCCACGGTGCCGACGTCGACGACCGTCTTGGGCACCAGCTCCTCGGTGGCGAACAGGCGGTTGATGTAGTAGGTGCCCTCCACCAGCACCTGGAGCTGCCGGCCGCGCTGGCCGCCGGCGAGCAGGAACTTGTCGGCGTCCTGGAAGCTGTTGTGGTACGTGCCCGGAAACGCGGGATCGTTGCCGACCAGCGGCGCGATGATCTCGCCCGACGGCACGGCCGGTCCGTCGTGCACGATGACGATGCCGATGCGGTCCTCGACGCCGCGGATGACCACCGGATGATAGCCGTTGCGTTCGCCGATCAGGTCGCTCATCTTCTTGAACACCGTCTCCTCACTGCGGTCGAGGGGCAGGTAGCAGGGTCGGTCGCGGGTGAGCACGACGAACAGCGCGAGGTTGATGGCATAGGTGCCTTCGCGCAGCACCATGCGCTGCGGCCCCTTCTGGCCGCCCGCGCGCAGGAACGCCGCGGCGTCCTGGAAGTTGTTGGCGCGCAGGTTCGACGCCAGCGATTGGGTGGGCGGCAGCGACTCGCCGTCGCGGGCGTAGATGTACCCGATCTCGCCCTGGGGGATGGTGACCAGCGGCATGCGATGCACGCGGTACTGGAACGGCTTCAGGAAGTGCCAGCCGCCGCGCAGGAGCTCCGGCTGGAAGCCGGCTTCGCCTTGGAGGGCGATGAGGCCGGACTTCACGGAGCCGCGTCCGCTGATCAGCTTCTCCATGATCCCCACGCGGTTGTTGGGGATGTAGACGAGCGAACGGCGGAGGACGACGAGGAAGAAAAAGCCCGCGACGAGCAGCGCGAGGAATACGAGGGTCATGGGGTCTCCAATGTCTTTGGATTCAATGAGTTCGACTTGGTTTATGGGATCGGCGGTCTGAAAGTCCCTGGCCCCCCATGGCGAGCGCCCCGCCGACAGCGGTTCGGGGGGCCATGATTGTGTTTGGGGGACTCTATAATGGAGTGACCGGAAGGGAAAAACGTTTCAGGCTGGCGGGGCGAATCAACCCTCATCGCGTAGCGGAAAGGTGGTTACGCAGGAACAGCCGTCCAGGGGGCTGCTGGCGAAGTAGGTGCTGGTGTTCGTGAAAGTGGCCTTCCCCCGCCCAAACACCTTGCCCTGTCGCTCGAACAGGTGAAGCTCGCAGGCGGACTTCTTCTCTTGAACGAAAAAGCCGTAGCGCATATACGACGGCGAAAACGCATAAAACGGGCGCGGCTCGGGGCTTTGTGCGAGAGCTTTGAGGGCATCTTCGGACATGGCGCCCGCGTGGTCCGGAGTTTCCCCCTGCTTTTCGAGCATCGCCGCAACCTGTCCGGACAGAGAATCCCGGCAGCTCGAGTCGGAGAGATTCGTAACGCGAGCGACCAACGGGACGTAGCCCCACTGTCCGCCGTCGAGCGCCAGCCCGTTTCTCGTGCAGGAAGACAGGAATGACAGAAGCAGGAGGCCGAGCAGAGCTGCAAGCCAACGGTTCTCATGGATTCGCATCGGATCAATCCTCATCCGGAGAGAGCTCGTTTCTGCTACACGCGCAGCCCGTGAGCCGGCCCGTCGCGAAGTAATTGACTCCATTCTCCAAAGTGGCCGTGCTCCCGAGAATCTTCTTCTGCCGCTCATACATCCTCAGGATGCAGCCTTCTTTCCTGTTCTGCACAAAAAATCCATAGCGCAAGCCGGAGGGTGAAAACGCGAAAAACATATCCGGCTTCTTCCGGTAGGAAAGAGCGCTCGCCGTATCGATCGACATCGCGACCGCCGTGTCCTTCGCCTCACCCTGTTTCACCAGAGCGGAGGCTACCTGCTGCTTGAAGGAGTCTCTGCAAACGGCCTCGGAGAGATTCGTAACCCGGGCAATGAGCGGGACGACCGACCATTCTCCATTCGTCATTGAAAGCGCATTCGTCGCACAGCCGGCGATCGCGGCCAGCGGAATAGAACCCAACAGGAGTGCAAGCCACCTCCTCCATCGCATGAGACCATGGCCTTCGACGCGCATCGAGTCTCCTTTCGTTCAGGTCATATACAGCCAGCCCGCCTCAAGGCAAAGGCGGTGCCACCTCGCGTCAAGAAGGAAATCGCGGCTCGGCAGGCCCCGGAGCGTCTGAGAGACCAGACGCCTTGCGTCTATACGATCAGACGCCACGACGGCGCGGCCCGTGAGTTACCATGGCCGGGATGAGCGACCCACCCCATCTACTCGACCCGTTGACGATCCGCGGCGTGACGCTGCGCCACCGGATCGTCATGTCCCCCATGTGCCAATACAGCGCCGAGGAGGGCCTCGCCAACGACTGGCACCTCGTCCACCTCGGCAGCCGGGCGGTCGGCGGCGTGGCCCTGGCGCTGGTCGAGGCGACCGCCGTTACCCGCGACGGCCGGATCTCCCCCGCCGACCTGGGCATCTGGAGCGACGAGCACGTCGAGCCCCTGGCCCGCATCGCGCGGTTCGTGAGCTCGCAAGGAACGGTCCCCGGCATCCAACTGGCGCACGCGGGCCGCAAGGCCAGCACCGTGCCGCCTTGGCAGGGGGGCCATCCGCTCATGACGCCCGAGGAGGGAGGCTGGACGGTCGCCGGGGCCAGCCCGATCCCGTTCAAGGAAGGCGGCCCGGTGCCGGTGCCGCTGGACGAGGCCGGCATCGACGAGGTGGTCGCGGCCTTCGAAGTGGCGGCGCGGCGCGCCCTCACGGCGGGCTTTCGGGTGATCGAAATCCACGCCGCCCACGGCTACCTGCTGCACCAGTTCCTCTCCCCGTTGAGCAACCACCGGACGGACAACTACGGCGGCAGCCTGGAGAACCGGATGCGCCTGACGCTTCGAGTGGCGGAGAGGGTGCGGGCGGCGATGCCCGAGGACTTGGCGCTCTTCCTGAGGATCTCGGCGACCGACTGGGCGGAGGATGGAGGCTGGGACGCCGAGCAGTCCATCGAGCTGGCAAAGCGGCTCAAGGAGGCCGGGGTGGACCTGATCGACGTCTCCTCCGGAGGCACCCTGGCCAAGGCGAGCATTCCCGCCGCCCCGGGCTACCAGGTGCCCTTCGCCCGCCGCATCCGTCATGAAGCGGGAATCCCGACCGCGGCCGTCGGCCTGATCACCGAGGTGAGCCAAGCCGGCGAGATCATCGGAAACGGAGACGCCGATCTCGTCTTCCTCGCCCGTGAGCTGCTGCGCGAGCCGTACTGGGCCTTCAAGGCGCAACGGGAGTTGGGACTGCCTCCGGCGTTGCCGGTTCAGTATGGACGGGCTCGGTGATCTTCCCAGCGAAGGGCACGTAGAGACGTTCCCAGCCCGTCCACGACGCCCTTCGCAGGCCAACAACGGCGGGACGTCTCCGCCGGCACCATGGCGCCGCCAATCGCCAAACCGATCGGGGCACGACGCGGCCATTTTCGTTTCGCAGGGACCCCAGGCACGTTACCGACGCCGCGTTCCTCCCGTAAAAACCGAGGTCCGCTTACGGTCTTCTCACCGTTGCCGATTGTTGTGGGGATATGGCTTCGAAGAGACGTCCCGCCGTCGTTGGCCTGCGGAGGGCGACGTGGACGGGCTGGGAGCGTCTCTACATGCCATATCGATAGGCTGTCGTTCCGCGGAACGCTCTCCTATCCCTACCGTGCCACCAACGTCCCCGCCGCAGGCAACTGATCGGCCTTCCATCCTCCGCCCAGCGCTTTCACGAGATTGACGCTCGCGATCAATCGCCGGGCGGCGATGTCGACGGCGGTGCGCTCGTTGGCGAGGGCGGCATTTTCGGCGGTGACGACTTCGAGGTAGCTCGTGATGCCGCCGTTGTAACGGTTCTGGGCCAGGGTCAGCGAGCGCTCGGCCGCGGCGACGGCAGCGGCCTGCTGGGTGGCTTCGTCGCTCAGGATGCGCAGCTCCGCGAGGTTGTCCTCGACATTCTGGAAGGCTGTGAGCACGCTCTCGCGATAGGCGGCCACATTGGCCTCGTAGGCGGCCTGCGCCTCCGCGGTGACCGCACGCCTGCGGCCGGCGTCGAAGACCGTCGCCAGCAGTTGCGTTCCGATCGACCAGAAACGGTTCGGCAGCGAGAACAGGTTCGAGAGGGTCGAGCTCGCGAAGCCTCCGGAGGCGCTGAGGCTCAGGCTGGGATAATAGGCCGCCGTGGCGACCCCGATCTGCGCGTTGGCGGCGGCCACCCGGCGCTCGGCGGCGGCGATGTCCGGCCGGCGCTGCAAAAGCTCGCCGGGAAGCTCCAGGGGAATCGCCGGAGGCGCGACGCCGAGCGGCGCCACCGCGATGGTCAACTCAGCCGGCGGCTTGCCGGTGAGGATCGCGATGGCGTGCTCGAGCTGCGACCTTGCCACACCAAGGTCGATCGCCTGAGCCCGCGTCGTCTCGAGCTGCGTTTCCGCCTGCGCCACGTCGGCACCCGATGCGACTCCCTGGTTGTGCCGGTTGACGTTGATCTGCAAGGTTTTCTGATAGCCCACGATGGCGGTGTCCAGGAGCTGGCGCTGCTGGTCGAGCCCGTGAAGCTGGAAGTAGTCGGCCGCCAGCTCGGCCTGGAGGCTCAGGCGTACGGCTTCGACGTCGGCGGCACTCGCCTGGGCATTGGCCACGTTGGCCTCGATCTGCCGGCGGACCCGGCCCCAGACGTCGGCCTCATAGGAAACGTCGATCGGCACCTGATAGACGGTCGTCGTGCCGCCGCTTTTCGAGCCCGTCGAGCTGGCCGAGGCGCGCGAGTTGGTCACCGAAGCACCGGCGTTCACGGTAGGAAACAATCCCGCCCGGGCTTCCTTCACCGCCGCGCGGGCGCCGCGGAACTGCGCCTCCGCCTGCGCCAGGGTCTGGTTGGAGACGGAGACCTGCTCTTCGAGCGCGTTCAAGCTCGGATCGCCGAAGATCTCCCACCACTTGCCGCGCTGCAGGGCGTCCTGAGGTTGCGCCGGTTTCCAATCGCCGGGAGAGACGCCAGCCGGCGGCTGCTCCTTGAAAGCGGCTGGAATGTCCGTGGTGGGCGTTTTGTAGTTTGGACCGACCGTGCAGGCGGCGGCCACGATACTGAGACAGGCCAGCAGCGACCAGCGCGCGGCCTGGTTTCTTTGAGCGTTCATACGTCCTTCCTCCCTCACGCTTCGGAGCTCGCGGGAACCGCGGCTCCCCGGTGCCTCGGGTGGCGGCGGCGCGACCACCAGAGCTGGAACCGGTCGAGATAGAGATAGATCACCGGTGTGGTGTACAGGGTGAGAAGCTGGCTGAACAGCAAGCCGCCGACGATCGCGATGCCCAGCGGCCGCCGCAGCTCCGAGCCGGTGCCGAGGCCGATGGCGAGCGGCAGGCCGCCCAGCATGGCCGCCATGGTCGTCATGGTGATCGGCCGGAAACGCAGCAGGCAGGCTTCGTAGATGGCGTCGGCCGGGCTCTTCTCTTCCTTGCGCTCGGCTTCGATCGCGAAGTCGATCATCAAAATCGCGTTTTTCTTCACGATGCCGATGAGCAGGATGATGCCGATCAACGCGATCACCGACAGCTCGGTCTTGCAGAGGAGCAGCGCGAGGAGCGCGCCGACTCCCGCCGACGGCAGCGTCGAGAGAATCGTGATCGGATGAATGACGCTTTCATACAGCACGCCGAGCACGATGTAGACCGTGAGCAGCGCCAGAAGGATGAGAAGCGGCTCGTTCTTGAGCGACGCCTGGAAGGCCTGGGCCGTTCCCTGGAAGCTGCCGTGAATGCTGCCGGGCAGACGAATGGCCGCCTCCGCGCGGTCGATGGCGGTGACCGCGTCGCCGAGCGCCACGCCGGCCGGCAGGTTGAACGACAGCGTCACCGCGGGGAATTGCCCCTGGTGGTTGATGGTGAGCGGCGCGTTGGTGGTCTCGTAATGAGTGAAAGTGTCGAGTGGCACCAGGCTGCCGTTGGCGGCGCGAACGTAGATGTACTTCAATCCGTCCGGGTTCTGCCAGAACCGCGGCTCGACCTCCATGACCACGTGATACTGGTTGAGCTGCTCGTACATCGTCGAGACCTGCCGCTGGCCGAAGGCGTCATAGAGCGTCGCATCGATCAATTGCGGCGTGACGCCCAGCCGCGAAGCGGTGGCGCGATCGATCACCAGCGACGCCTGGAGCCCATTGTTCTGCTGGTCCGAGTTGACGTCGGCCAGTTGCGGCAGCCCGCGCAACGACCGCAGCAGGCGCGGCGCCCATTGCAGGAGCTCCTTGGTGTCGTCGCCCTGGAGCGTGTACTGGTACTGCGCGTTGCCCTGGCGGCCGCCCACTCGCAGGTCTTGCACCGGTTGCAGGAAGAGGTTCGCGCCGGGCTCGTGGCCGAGCTTCGGGCGCAGCCGGGCGATGATCTGGTCCGCCGTCAGCTTGCGGTCCTTCTTGAGCGAGACGAACATCCGCCCCGAGTTGTTGCCTCCCGTGAAAGCGGTGACGTTCTCGACGTCCGGATCCTTCTGCACGATTCCCGCGAGCCGCTCCAGCTTCTGCTCCATGGCCTGGAAGGAGCTCGACTGATCGGCCACGATGGAGCCGTTCAGGCGCCCCGTATCCTGCTGCGGGAAGAAGCCCTTGGGAATGATCACGTAGAGATAGACGCTGGTCGCCATCGTCGCGAGCGTAATGAACAACGTCAGCCCCTGATGCCGGAGCACCCAGGAGAGCGACTTCTCGTACCCCTTGAGGATCCAGTTGAAGCCCCGCTCGCTCGCCTCGTAAAGGCGGCCGTGCTTCGCTTTCTCATGCGGGCGCAAAAGCAGGGCGCACATCATCGGCGTCGTCGTCAGCGAGATCACCATCGAGACTGCGATGGCGACCGAGAGCGTGACGGCGAACTCGCGGAACAGACGGCCCACGATGCCGCCCATCAGCAAGATGGGAAGAAATACCGCCACCAGCGACAAGCTGATGGAAAACACCGTGAAACCGATCTCCTTGGCGCCGCGCAACGCCGCTTCGACCGGCGCCATGCCCTGCTCCAGGTAGCGGGTGATGTTCTCGATCACGACGATGGCGTCGTCCACCACGAAGCCGGTGGCGACGGTCAAGGCCATCAGCGACAGGTTGTCGATGCTGTAGCCGAGCAGGTACATCACGCCGAAGGTGCCGATGAGCGACACCGGCACCGCGACACTGGGAATGAGGGTCGAACGCACGTCGCGCAGGAAGATGAAAACGACGAGGATGACGAGCCCGATCGAGAGGATCAACGTCAGCTCGACGTCGCGCACCGAGGAGCGGATGGTGCGGGTCGAATCGACCACCACGTCCAGGTGGATCGCCGGCGAGATCGAGGCCTGGAGCTGAGGCAGCACGGCGTGGATATGGTCGACGGTGTCGATGATGTTGGCGCCCGGCTGGCGGAAGATGATCAGCAGGATCGCGGGCTTGCCGTTCGCAAGGCCGCCGTTACGCTCGTTTTCCACCGAGTCGACGACTCTGCCGAGATCGCCAAGGCGCACCGCGGCGCCGTTTTTATAGCTGACGATCAGCGACTGGTACTCCGCGGCTTTGAGGAGCTGATCGGTGGTGCTGAGCGACCACGTGTGATTGTCGTTGGCGAGCTCGCCCTTCGGGCGGTTGGCGTTGGCGCTCGCAAGCGCCGTACGCACGTCCTCCAGGCCGATGCCGTAGCCGCTGAGCTGGGTGGGGTTCAGCTCCACCCGCACGGCCGGCAGCGCGCCGCCGCCGACCGTGACCTGGCCGACGCCTTCGAGCTGCGACAGCTTCTGCTGGAGGATCGACGAGGCCACGTCATACATCCGCGGCTTCTCCACCAGCTCGGAGGTGAGCGAGAGGAGCATGATGGGCGCGTCCGACGGATTGACCTTGCGATAGGAAGGATTGTTCGGCAGGTTCGCCGGGAGCTGGCCGCGAGCCGCGTTGATCGCCGCCTGGACGTCGCGAGCCGCGGCGTTGATGTCGCGGTTGAGGTCGAACTGCAAGGTGACGTTGGTCGAGCCGAGTGAGCTCGAGGAGGTCATCTCGGTAATCCCGGCGATGCGGCCGAACTGCCGTTCGAGCGGCGTCGCCACCGACGACGCCATGGTCTCGGGGCTGGCGCCCGGTAATCCCGCGCTGACCGAGATGGTGGGAAACTCCACCTGCGGCAGCGGAGAAACCGGCAGGAACTTATAGGCCAGGCCACCACCCAGCGCGATCGCCACCGTCAGCAGCGTAGTGGCGATCGGCCGGTTGATGAACGGCGCCGAAATGCTCATGCCCGCTCCGCCTCCGGCAGGTCGGGCACCCCGGAATTATCGGGCCGGCGAGCCGTCTTCCTATGTGTCACGCGCTGCGCGATGCGATCGAAGAAGAGGTAGACCACCGGCGTTGTGTAGAGCGTCAACATCTGGCTGAAGATCAGGCCGCCGATGATGGCGATGCCAAGCGGGCGCCGCAGCTCGGCGCCGATGCCGCTGCCGAGCGCCAGCGGCACGGCGCCCAGCATGGCCGCCATGGTGGTCATGATGATCGGCCGGAAGCGCAGCAGGGCGGCCTGATAGATCGCCTCCTCCGGCGCCTTCTTCTCCTTGCGCTCGGCGTCGAGCGCGAAGTCGATCATCATGATCGCGTTCTTCTCGACGATGCCGATGAGCAGGATGATGCCGATCAGCGCGATCACCGAGAACTCGCTGCGGCAGATGAGCAGGGCCAGCAGCGCGCCGACGCCGGCCGAAGGCAGCGTCGAGAGGATCGTCACCGGGTGGATGTAGCTCTCGTACAGCACGCCGAGCAGGATGTAGACCATCACCACCGCCGCCAGGATGAGGAACGGCACGTTGGCGAGCGAGGCCCGGAACGATTGCGCCGTGCCCTGGAAGCTCGCCTGAATGCTCGCCGGAAGCCCAAGATCCTGCTTGGCCTTCTCGACGACCTTCACGCCCTCGCCCAGCGAGACGCCGGGGGCCAGGTTGAAGGAGACGGTGACCACCGGAAACTGCCCCTGGTGACTTACGGAGAGCGGCGCCTTGACCTGCTCGACGCGGGTGAAAGCGCCGAGCGGCACCGAGCCGCCCGTCGTGGATCGCAGGAAGATATTTGACAGGTCGTCCGGGTGCTGCTGAAACTCCCGCTTGGTCTCCAGCACGACGCGGTACTGGTTCGACTGCGTGAACATGGTTGAGATCTGGCGCTGGCCGAAGGCGTCGTAGAGCGCGTCGTCGAGCATCTGCGGCGTGATGCCGAGCCGCGACGCCGTCGTGCGGTCGAGCACGAGCCGCGCCTGAAGCCCCTCGTTCTGCTGATCGCTCGCCACGTCGCGCAGCTCGGGAAGCTGCTGAAGCTTGGCGATGAAGCGCGGCACCCATGTGGCCAGCTCCTGCGGGTCGGCGTCCTCCAGGCTGTATTGGAACTGCGCCCGGCTGACGCGGTCCTCCACCGTGAGGTCCTGCACCGGCTGCATGAAGAGCGTGATGCCGTCGACCTTCGCGAGCTTCGGCTGCAACCGGCGCAGGAGATCGCTGGCGCTGATCTTCCGCTCCTCGAGCGGCTTGAGGTTGATCTGGATGCGCCCGGAGTTGAGCGTCGTATTGGTGCCGTCGATACCGATGAACGACGAGACGTTGGCCACCGCCGGATCCTGAAGAATCACGTGCGCCAGCGCCTGCTGCCGCTCGGCCATGGCCTGGAACGACACGCTCTGCGGAGCTTCCGAAATGCCGAGGATGACGCCGGTGTCCTGGATGGGGAAGAAACCTTTCGGAATCACGACGTAGAGCAGCCCCGTGGCGACGAGAGTGCCGAGGGCGACGAAGAGCGTCGCCCGCTGGTGGCCCAGCACCCAGGTGAGCGTGCGGCCGTAAAAATCGATGATGCGCTGGAAGACGCGTTCCGACGCGCGATAGAAGCGGCCCTGCTCCGACTCCTTCTTGTGATGCAGCAGCCGGGCGCACATCATCGGCGTCAAGGTGAGCGAGACGGCGGCGGAAATGAGAATGGTCACCGACAGCGTCACCGCGAACTCGCGGAACAGCCGGCCGACGACGTCGCCCATGAACAGCAGGGGAATCAACACGGCGATCAGCGATACCGTCAGCGAGAGGATGGTGAAGCCGATCTGCTCCGAGCCCTTGAGCGCCGCGGCGAGCGGCTTTTCCCCCTCTTCGATGTAGCGCATGATGTTTTCGATCATCACGATCGCGTCGTCGACCACGAAACCGGTCGAGATCGTGAGCGCCATCAACGTCAGGTTGTTCAGGCTGTAGCCAAGCAGATACATGACGCCGAAGGTGCCCACCAGCGACAGCGGCACCGCGACGCTGGGAATGATGGTCGCGGCGAGGGTGCGCAGGAACAGGAAGATCACCATCACCACCAGGCCGATGGTGAGCATCAGCTCGAACTCCACGTCGCGCACCGAGGCGCGGATCGTGGTGGTGCGGTCGGTGAGGACCGTGAGCTGCACCGACGACGGCAGCGACGCCCGGAGCTGCGGCAGGAGAGCCTGAATGCGGTCGACGACGCCGATGATGTTGGCGCCCGGCTGGCGCTGGATGTTGAGAATGACGGCCGGCGTCTCGTTCATCCACGCCGCCTGCTTGACGTTCTCGGCGTCGTCGATGACGGTCGCCACGTCCGAAAGGTGGACGGGCGCGCCGTTTTTATACGCGACCACCAGCGGCCGGTACTGATCGCTCGACAGGAGCTGATCGTTGGCCGCGATCTGGTAGGACTGCCGGCTGCCGTCGAAAGAGCCCTTGGCCTGGTTGACGTTGGCCGTGGACACCGCGGTGCGGATGTCCTCCAGGGTGAGCCCGTAGCCCGAGAGCTGCGTGGGGTTCGCCTGGATGCGTACCGCCGGCTTCTGGCCGCCGCTGATGCTCACCAGGCCGACGCCGGAAAGCTGGGAGATCTTCTGCGCCAACCGGGTGTCCGCGAGGTCCTGCACCTTCGACAGCGGCAGCGTCTTCGAGGTCAGGCCGAGAGTGAGCACGGGCGCGTCCGCCGGATTGGTCTTGCTGTAGATCGGCGGATTGGGCAGGTCGCGGGGCAGGTAGCTTCCCGAGGCGTTGATGGCGGCCTGCACCTGCTGCTCGGCGATGTCGATGTCGAGATCGAGGGCGAACTGCAAGGTGATGAGCGAGCTCCCCTCGGAGCTCACCGACGTCATCTCGTTGAGGCCCGGCACCTGGCCGAACTGGCGTTCGAGCGGTGCCGTAACGGCGGACGCCATCACGTCCGGGCTGGCGCCGGGATAGAACGTGATCACCTGGATCGTCGGGTAATCCACCTCGGGCAGCGCCGACACGGGAAGCTGTTTGAAAGCGAAAAGGCCAGCGAGCAGCAGGCCCACCATGAGCAGCGACGTCGCGATCGGCCGCAGAATAAACGGCTTCGAAGGACTCATGATCCCGCTTTCTTGGCTCCGCCGCTCCGGCCGCCGCCCTTCCGCGATCCGCCGCCGTCTCCAGCGCCGTTTCCGGCTCCATCGGGGCGGCTGATCACATGGCCGTTCGCATCCACCATCGAGACGTCCACCTTCGAGCCCGGCCGCAGCTTGTCGACGCCGTCGATGACCACCACGTCGCCGGCCGCGAGGCCGCTCTGGATGGTCGACTCGTCGGCCTCGGACATCTTCACCGCGACGTTGCGCGACTCGACGGTGTGGTCCGGCTTCACCAGGTAGACGAACGTCGACTGCGGGCTGCGCTGAATGGCGGCGTTGGGCACGGTGACGACGCCGCGCAGCGTATCCACCAGCAGGCGGGCGTTGACGAACTGGTTGGGGAACAGCGCCTCGTCGTCGTTGTCGAAAATCGCTTTGATGCGCACGGTGCCGGTGGTGGGATCGATCTGGTTGTCGACCGCCAGCAGCTTGCCGGTGGCGAGCTTGTTCTTGAGGTCGCGGTCGTAGGCGTCGACGGGGAGGCTCTGGCCGGAATGCACCTGCGGCAGCACCTGGGAAAGGTGGTCCGCGGGAATGGTGAAGAGCACGTTGATGGGCTGAAGCTGGGTGATGGTGACGATGCCGTTGGCGTCGCTGGCGTGCACGACGTTGCCGACGTCCACCTGCCGCAGGCCGACCCGGCCGCCGCTGGGCGCGGTGACGCGCGCGTAGGTAAGGTTCAGCCGGGCGCTCTCGATCTGCGCCTGGTCGCTCTTCAGGGCGGCCTCGAACTGTTTGACGGTGGCGACCTGGGTGTCGAGCTGCTGGCGCGGAATGGAGTCCTGCTGGATCAGGATCTCGTAGCGCTTGAGGTCGACCTTGGCGTTCTGGAGCGCCGCCTCGTCCTTGGCCCGCTGCCCCTCGGCCTGCATGAGCTGGACCTGGAACGGCCGCGGATCGATCTCGGCCAGCAGGTCACCGGCGCGGACGATCTGCCCCTCACGGAAGTTGATGCGCAGGATCTGGCCGTCTACCCGGCTCTTGACCCCGACGGTGTTCAGAGCCGCGACGGTGCCCAGGCCGGTCAGGTAGACGCCCACGTCCTTCGTCCGCGCCGCGGCGGCCAGCACCGGCACGGGACGGTCCTGTCCGCCCTTGCCGCCCGCAGCACCCTTGCCCCCGCTCTGACCCTGCTCCTGCGGGTTCCCGCCCTTGTTCTGCCCCGGCCTGTGGGTAAACAGGTAGATTGCCACGGCCACGGCGCCGAGAATCAGAAGCCAGCGCAGCCAATGGCGCCGGGGCTGCGGCTCGTCCAGCGCGTTCGTATCCGAAGGAGGAGGCCCAGGAGAGGCTTTGGGCTTCTCCGTCTCCCGCGCCGTCGCGGGGGCCGCTCTCTCTTGCTTGAATTCTTCCTTGACAGGGGGTTCGGAGATCATCGCTCAGGCCTCTAGGTAGGAACGGCATGCGTTCAACGTCGGGCGGCACGAGCCGCCATCCGGCGATTCTGATGCAAGAACCGCGCAAAGAGGTTAAGAAGACGTAAAGAGTGGAGGCGACGTCAGGCGGTCATGGGTTTCCGGCTCCCATCGCCCCCCGATTCTCTCTTTCCTGGAAGGAGAATCGCCTCGCTGGGACACCCGGTCGCCTTGGTGCTATCATCTCAGCATGCGAACCCTCCGCGTCACTGTTACCGACTCTGAGTACGAGGCTTTCCGAAGGGCTGCCGAAGCCGCGCATCGGCCTATGGCGAGGCTGCTTCGCGATGCGATCACCCTGGTCCAGCGTGAGAAGAGCGAAATCAAGGCCCCTTTACGGGATCTTCCAGTACTTTCGGGTCACCGCCCGCTCGGCGAGCTTCCACAGCGTGCCGATCTCTACGAAGAGATGTTCTCCGATGAGGTCTTCGGCGGACGGCCATGAGGCGAGGTGTCGACACCAACGTTCTAATCTACGCCCACATCTCCGAGTCACCGCAACACGAGGCGGTTCGAAGCCACCTTCTCGGTCAACTTGCTCTGGACGACGTTACGCTGGTCGTCACGCCCAACATTCTCCACGAATTCCTACACATCGTGACGGACGCTCGCCGATTCGACCCTCCGGTTTCGATGAAGGATGCTGTCGGCGTAGTCCGAGGCTACTTGGATCGAGCCAACGTCGAGTGTCTCAGCGTGGACGAGCTTTCACTGGTGCGCGCTCTCGATCTGCTGGAACACCATCAGCTAGGGAGAAAGCGAATCGCCGATACGCTTTTTGCCGCCTCCCTGCTCAATCACGGCGTGCGCGAACTCATCACCTGCAATACGACCGACTTCAAGGTCTTCGAGGAACTTACTATCATCGACCCGAGAGTCGAAGGTTAAATCCTCACTTCAGCGCAGCCAGCGCCCCCTCCAGGGACGCATAGTCGAGCTTGCAGAGGATGTCTGCCATCCCCTCCTGCACCTGGCGCACGCACTCGGCGCCAACGGCCTGACGCTCCCGTCCCAGGGGTGTCAGAGTGGCGCGGACGCAGCGGCGATCATGGGGATCTTCCTCGCGCTGGACAAGGCCGTCCGCTTCCAGGCGGCCCATGAGCTGGGTGATGTTCGAGCGGACGCAGATCATCCGCGACGCGAGCTCGCTCAAGGCCAGCGGCTCTCCGGCCAGCGCGAGATGCTTGATGGCGCTGTACTTGGCCAGCGACAGATCCACCTTTTCCAAGCTCTCTTCCAGCCGCTTTTCGAGGATCTCCCCGAGCCGGATGATGACGGACATCACCCGGCTGCTTTCGGACGGATAGAGAGTCGCGTGCGTGGGGACCGACGGGGGCATCACTTCGTCTCCGGACCGGCTGCCGCCGGCCACTGCGCGTCGCCCAGCTTCCAGCCGCCGCCCAACGCCCGGTAGAGCTGCACCAGGGTCGCCAATCGGTTGTAGCGCGCCTGCGCGAGGAGGTTCTCCGCCGGATAAAGCTGCTGTTGCGCCTGAAGCACGTCGAGATAGGACGAGAGGCCGGCGGTGTAGCGCTGGTTCGCGATCTGCGCCGCCTGACGGTCCGCGGCCACCGCCCGCGCCCGTTGCTTCTCAACTTCGGCGAGCTTCTGATAGGCCACGAGAGCCGTGGAAACCTCGTTGAACGCGTTGGTCACGCTCTGCTCGTACAACACCCTGGCCTGCTCCCAGCGGGCCTCGGCGGCGCGGTACTCCTCCCGGAGACGCCGGCCCTGAAACAACGGGCTCAGCAGGCCGCCGCCGATCGTCCAGGTGCGACCCGCCGGAAAGAGCTGAGAGATCTGGGGGGACACGGTGCCCAGCATGCCGGTGAGGCTGATGCGGGGGAAGAAATCGGCGTTGGCGATGCCGACGTTGGCATTGGCCGCGATGAGGCTCTGCTCGGACTGCCGCAGGTCCGGCCGCCGCTGGAGCAGGTCCGAGGGGAGGCCGGGCGGCACGTCCGGGGGCAAAAACTGATCGTTCAGTACCGCGCCGCGCGCGATGGGGCCCGGGTTACGGCCGAGGAGGAAGGCCAGCCGGTTCTCCTGCTCCAGGATCTGCCGCTCGAGATCCGGAATGTTGGCCGCCGTCGAGGCCAGCGAAGCCTCGGCGCTCGCGGTTTCCAGGGCCGACGCGACGCCTCCCTGAAGGCGCCGGTCGAAGAGGTCGAAAGTCTCCTGGAAATCCGCCGAGGACCGCTTCGCGATCTCCAGTTGCAGATCGAGCTCGCGAAGTTGGAAGTAGTTGGTGGCCACGTCGGAGACGAGCGAAAGAAACACACCGCGGCGCGCCTCCTCGGACGCCAGATACTCGGCCAACGCCGCCTCGTTCAAATGGCGGATGCGACCGAACAGATCGAATTCCCAGGAGGCGTTGATGTTGGCCTGGATCAGGCCTCCCTGCGCGTCGGGAGACGAGGAGAAGTGCGACTGCCGGCCATACCCCGCCTCGACCTGACCCTGGATCGCCGGAAATCGCTGTGAATTCGCGATTCCGGCGTTCGCGCGGGCCTCTTCCACCCGCCAGGCGGCAAGCCGAACGTCGTAACCGTTCTTGAGCGCCTCGGCGATCAACGCCTTGAGGGCCTCGTCGTGGAAGATCTCCCACCACGGCTGGTCGGCGAGCGACGCGGCCTGCGCCGGGCTGACCTGGCCGCGATGCTGATCTGGAACGGTCACGACCGGCCGCTTGTACTGCGGGCCGACGACGCAGCCGGAAAGAGCGCCGAAAACGAGAAGAAAGAAAGGGAAAAATGCGCGCCTCATGAGTGGCTCTCCTCGGCAACCGGCAGCATGGGGGCTTCTTCCGCGGCTCGCTTGCGATCGGCGCCGCCGATCTTCTCGACCACCACGAAGAGCACGGGAATCAGGAAGATGGCGAGACAGGTGGCGGCCAGCATGCCCGCCACCACCACCGTGCCAAGGATCTGGCGCGACGTGGCGCCCGCGCCCTGGGCGATCCACAAGGGCACGCAGCCGAGGATGAACGCGAACGAGGTCATGAGGATGGGCCGCAAACGCAGCTTCGCCCCCTCGAGCGCGGCGTCCGAAAGACTTCGCCCTTTCTCGAACTCCGCCTTGGCGAACTCGACGATCAGAATGGCGTTCTTGGCGGCGAGACCGATCAGCACCACGAGACCGATCTGCCCGAAGACGTCGAAATCGAACTTGCGCAGCAGGAGCCCCGCGAACGCGCCGCAGACCGCGACCGGCACGGAAAGCAGCACGCTGAAGGGCAGCGTCCAGCTTTCATAGAGCGCCGCCAGGATGAGGAAGACGAAGACGATGGAGAGCATGAAGACCTTGCCCGCGGTTCCCTCCGCCTTTTTCTCCTGGTAGGAGAGGTCCGCCCAGTCGAAGCCCATTTCACGCGGCAACGTCTGCGCGGCCACCTGTTCCAGAGCGTCCAGGGCCTGGCCCGAGCTGTAGCCGGGCGCTGCCGATCCGACCACCTGGGCGGCGCGGAACAGATTGAAGCGTTGCGTGTATTCGGGGCCCGCGGTGCGCCGGAGGGTGGTGATGGCCGAGAGCGGAACCATGTTGCCGTCGTTGTTACGGACGTAGAACTGGCCGACGTCGTCGGGGCTCGTGCGCTCCTCCCCCTCACCCTGGAGATAGACGCGCCACTGGCGGCCGAAGCGGTTGAACTGATTGACGAAAACGCCGCCGAGGAAGGCCTGGAGCGTCTGATAGATCTCGGCCACCGGAACTCCCTGCTTCAGCGCCTTGTCGCGGTCGACGTCGACGAACACTTGCGGCACGGCGGCGCGGAAGGAGCTGTTGACGTTCTGAAGCTCCGGCCGCTTGCGCGCGGCTTCGAGGAATTTCTGGAGGTTCTGGTTCAGGTATTCAACCGATCCGCCGCTCTTGTCCTGCACCCAGAGCGAGAAGCCGCCCGAAGTGCCGAGGCCGGGAATGGCGGGCGGCAGAAAGGCAATGACGTTGGCCTCCGGAATCTGGGAGCGGAAGGCGTCGTTGAGCTTCGCCGCCAATTCCTTGGCCGAGCGGCCGTTCCCCTCCCGCTCGCTCCACGGATCGAGCGACACGAAGAAGAAGCCGTTGTAGGTGGACGAGACGTAGGAGAGCAGGCTGAAGCCGGCCACCGTGTTGTAGTAGCGCACGCCCTTGGTCTGGGCCAGGATGGCCTCGACCTTGCGGCAGACGGCGTCCGTACGCTGGAGCGACGACGCGTCCGGAAGCTGCACGTTGAGATAGAAGGAGCCGTAGTCCTCATCCGGCAGGAAGCTGGTGGGAACTTTCCTGCCGAGCCCTCCCGCGAGCAGGGCGAACCCCAGCAGGATCACCAACGCGATCACCACTTTGCGGATGAGGAAAGCGGAGGCTCCAATATAGGCATTTTTCCCCTTATCGAAAGCCCGGTTGAAAAGACCGAAGCCGCGGGCCAGGAATCCTCGCGACTCCTTCCGGGGACGCAATAACAGAGCCGAAAGAGCCGGCGACAGGGACAAGGCGTTGAACGCCGAAATGAGCACCGAGATGGCGATGGTGATGGCGAACTGCTTGTTGAGCCGCCCCTGGATACCGCCCAGGAAGGCGACCGGCAGGAACACCGAGGACAGGATGAGGGCGATGGCGACCACCGGCCCCGAAACTTCCTTCATCGCCTGAAGGGTCGCGGCGCGCGGCGTCATCCCTTCCTCGATGTGGTGCTCCACGGCCTCGACCACGACGATCGCGTCGTCCACCACCAGACCGATGGCGAGCACCAGACCGAAGAGCGACAGCGAGTTGATCGAAAAACCCAGCAGCGGGAAGGCGGCGAAGGTGCCGATCAGCGACACCGGCACCGCGATCAAGGGAATCAGCGTCGCACGCCAGTTCTGCAGGAAGAGGAAGACGACGAGGATCACCAGCACCATCGCCTCGATGAGCGTGGTCAGGATCTCCTTGATGCCTTCCGTCACCGGCAGCGTCGTATCCACGGAAACCTTATAGTCGAGGCCCTCGGGGAAGCTGGCCTTGAGCTGGGCCATCGTCTTCTTCACGCCGTCGGCCACCGCCAGGGCGTTCGAGCCCGGCGCCTGGAAAATGGCGACGATGCTCGACGGCTGGCCGTTGAACCGGCCGATCTGCTTGTAGCTCAGCGCCCCCAGCTCGATGCGCGCGACGTCCCGCAGGCGCACCGCCGAGCCGTCGGGATTGAGCCGCACGACCACGTCGCCGAACTGATCCGCGGTGATGAGCCGCCCTTGGGCGCGCACGGTGTAGGTGAACTCCTGGCCGGGCGGCGCTGGCTCGGCGCCGATCTGGCCCGAAGGATTCACCGTGTTCTGCTGTTGAAGGGCGCGCAGCAGGTCCGAGACCGTGAGCCCCAGCTTCGCAAGCTGGTCCGGCTTGACCCACACCCGCATGGCATAGTCCGAGGCGCCGAAGTTCAGCACCTGGCCGACGCCCGGCACTCGGTAGAGCGCGTCGTTGACGTTGATCAGGGCATAGTTGCCAAGGAACAGCCCTGGATACGTCCCCTTCGGCGAGAAGACCGAGATGAGCATCAACGGCGTGCCTTGGGTTTTACGATACGTGAGACCGACCGTGTTGACGTCCGGCGGCAGGCTCGGCTGCGCCTGCGAGACCCGGTTCTGGGCATTCACCTGATCGGCGTTGCGATCGGTGCCGACGTCGAAAGTCACCTTCAGGGTGATCGAGCCGTCGCTGGCGTTCACCGACTGCATGTAAAGCTCGTCCTCGACGCCGTTCATCTGCTGCTCGAGAGGCGTGGCGACGGATTGCTCGACGGTGATGGCGTCGGCACCGGGGAAGGTGCTCTGAATCTGGATGAGGGGGGGAATGATGTCCGGATATTGCGCGATCGGCAGCCCCACCAGGGCCACCAGGCCGAGGAGCACCGTGAGGATCGAGATGACGATCGCGACGATCGGCCGGTCGATGAAGAAACGCGCCATGGCCTACTTTCCTCCCGTCCCCGGACTCGTGCCGGGAGTCGTCGCGGGCGCGCCTTCCGCCACCTCCGGCGGCGCCTCCGTGGGCTTCACCTTGGCGCCGGACTTGACGCGCGAAAAGCCCTCCACCACCACGCGGTCGCCGGGCTGCAAACCGGAATCGATCACCCACAGCTTGCCGACACGCTGGCCGGCCTGGACGGTACGGATCTCGGCCGTGTCGTCGCCCCCCACCACCGCCACCTGGTAACCGGTCTGGAGCTCGTTGACGGCGCGCTGCGGCACCAGGATCGCCCCCTTCTTCACCTCCGTCACCGCCCGCACCTTGGCGAACTGGCCCGGGCGCAGCTCGTTGCCTGGATTGGGAAAGAGGGCGACCATCGAGATCGTGCCCGTCTTCACGTCCACCTGCCGGCCCGCGAACAGCACGTGGCCCTTGTGGGGGAAGACGCTGCCGTCAACCAGCACCAGCTCGAGGTTGTCCTCGCGCGCCGCCGCCGGGTTTTTCTGCAGCCTCTCCTGAAGGTGCAGGTACTCCGTTTCGCTCAGGGGATATTGCACGCGAATCGGATCGCACTGGGAGACCGTGGTGAGCACCGTCGTGGGGCTCACGAGGTTGCCCACCTGCTGCTGGGCGACGCCGGCGATCCCGGTGATCGGCGAGGTCACGCGCGCCCAATTGCTGGTGAGGCGCGCCTCGTGCACGGCCGCCTGGCGGGCATCCATGGCCGCCTTCGCCGCGCGCTCCGCCGACAGCGCGTTGTCGAGCTCCTGCTGGCTGATGGCCTTCTGGGCCACCAGGGGCTGGAAGCGGACAACGTCCTGATGCGCCTTGGCGAGGTTGGCCCGGGCCTGCTCCAGATCGGCCTGGGTCTGCTGGAGCGCCGCCTGGGATTGGCGCGGATCGATCTCGAAGAGGAGCTGTCCCTGGCGGACGAGGCTTCCCTCCGGATAGCTCCGGCGCAGGAGATAGCCATCGACCTTGGGCCGGATCTCGGCGTTGACGTTGCCGTCCGTGGTGCCGATCCACTCCTTGGAGACCGGCACGTCGCGCACCACGACCGGGGCGACGACCACCGCGGCCGGCGGCGGAGGGGCCGAAGCGTCCTTCTTATCCTTCTCGCCCTTACCACCGCATCCGGCCGACAGGACCAGAGCCAGGGCGATAGAAACAGCGCCCGGGCCGATAACCAGTTGACGATTCATTCCTTGCCTCTCCTCACGATGAGCACTGGACAGTCGGCCCCGCGCACCACGTGGTGCGTGGTCGATCCGAAAAACATATCGTTGAAGGGACGTCCGCCATGCACGCCCATGATGATGAGATCCGCTCTCTCCGCGGCGGCCCGCCGGAGGATCTGCTGATAGGCTCGGCCACAGACCACCTCTTCGTGGACGAAACCGGATTCCCGGTCCGCCGCGGGGATGGCCGCGTTCAGCCGCTCTCCCGCCTGGGCCATCAGGACCGGGCCATACGCGAAAGGCATCCCGCCGAGGGCTCCCGCCTCCAGCACCTCCTCCACCGCGTGGAGCACCTCCAACCGGGCGCCGGAGCCGCGCACCAGGGACAGGGCGTAGGTCAGCACGCCGGGGGTCAGGTCGTCCCCACAGAGGACGCGCGAGAACGGCGGACCGTCCGGATCGGGCCGCTCGGCCCGGCCGTTGACGGTCAGGACCGGGCACGGCGCGCATGGTGCATCACCCGCTCCGTCACCGATCCCAGCACCCACCGGTCGAACCCTCGCCGGCCATGCGTCCCCATGACGATCAGGTCTGCCGAGAGAGCCGCGGCCTGCTCCAGGATGACGTCGACCGGATCGCCCTCCACAACGGAGAGCTTTCCCGGACCATCCCAGGCCTCCGCCTGCCGGTCCAGCCCGTTGGTGCGGACGTGAAGGGCCGACACCTCGGCCCCGAACTGCCGAGCCCAGGCCGCCGCGAGCGAAGCCGCGCGCCGGGAGAACTCCGTGAAATCGACCGGGCAGAGGATGCGCCGGATTCCATTCATATCTGTACCATTAGGGGCAAAAAAACCCGCCGTCCCCAGATGGGCGGCGATCATTCATATATGCACCATATGCCGGAGTGGGGGCGGTGTCAAGCCCACGGCGATCTCAGGGGCGGCTCGAAAGTCCACGGGAAGGGTTCGACGCCGCTACGGCAAGCCGACGGGAGGCGGAACGGAGGACGCGCCGCCGAGGCCCTCATCACCCCGGCCCTCTTCTCCCAACCTCCCCCCGCCGTCCGGGAGAAGAGGGAGAAAGACAAAACCGCGACACCGCGAGCCCGTAGGGGCGGCGCTCCTGTAGCCCCGGGTGGAAACCGGCGGAGCCGGTGTGAACCCGGGGATGGGATCGGCGGGTTTCGAAGCAGCGGGCAGGTCCCGTCCACGAGCTCAGTTGGCGTCGCACCGGCGACCAACCCGGTTCGGACGAGCGGATGGCGAACCGGAAAAACGACCTCGGTGCCATGCAACGACCACTCATTCGGGCTAAAATTCTGGCTGCGCAGTGATCGACACCAAATCTTGATAGAGCATTTCTTCGAACTCCTGAGTAGCCTCGTAGTCCCGGAGGACTCCGTTCACGCTTACAGTCTCACGAAACTCCACCACTCGGGTCTTTTGTGCCAGTACTTCCGATGTAGTTAAGTTCGCTGGTCGCTGGCAAAAGTAGAATGTAATCCAGGGCTTACCTTGGTCGCGCCACATTGAAAGGGCCTCTTGGAATTCTTGTTCGGTCCCGGATCCAGCCTTTGGCGTTGGCGTGCCAAAACGATTCCACATAATTCCGACAAATAGATCAATTGGGTTCTGTTTGAGCTGCTTGGTTATCACAGGCTGCGGTCCTGGCCCGATCTGAGGAGCCATCAATTCCCATCGCACGACTTTTACGAAAATCCACCTAATTTCAAACCACGCCTGATTGAACCGGTGGACTACTCTCTCCACCGCATCTCGTTCATCCCGGACATCGCTAGGAGAGCTGAGAAAGAGACGAACGATGCGGAGACCGCCTGCCCGGTTCACCTCCTGGGTCTTGGAGGTAAGTTCGGACGATGGTCGACGGACCTCGAGGTATCTCATCAGCGCAACCGCGATCTTAAAACCGAGATCGTCGGGCGTCGTGAACGTGTCGCAGACGAAGGTCTTCTTCAGCCAGGCCTTGAAGGCGCCGAGCCCGGACACTCCCTCCACGACCTCCGCCACGCGGGCGGGGTCCGCCAGCACGGTCGGGTCGGTGAGGAGATCCTGCTCCTTCTTCTCGCTCCAGGGGTAGTCGTCCGCGACGATGAACACCAGCACGTCCTTGCCGGCACTTTTCGCCGCCTCCACCTCGCGCTGCGTGATGCTGCCGCGGCCCTTCTCAGGAACGAAACCGTACCGGTGTGCCACGATGCAGACCACGATGTCGCTCTCGCGCGCCTTGCGCTCGCACTCGGCCACAGGCTCGCCGGGTAGCGGGCCAAACCGTTCCATCGCTACTGCTTCCTGCGAAAGCCGTATGATGGTGTCATCGGCCACCTGTCTATAGGCGGCCAGATCCTGCGCGGTGGAGGAAAGAAAGACCTTCATAGCATGAGTCCAGAGTTTGTCGATCGGTCAATCAGCGCCGCAATCGCGCCGCCTTGACCGCAGCCTCGCCGAGCTCCGCGGGAGTGGCATTGAACGCCGCCTCCATTCCCTGCCGAGACTCTGGCGTTTGCATGCGCTCGAGCAACTCCTCAAGCTGGACGCTCAGCGCGTTGGCCTTGCCCTCGGTCTCTTCAGACGTATCACCTGGTCTGAACATGGCGACTCCTCATGAAAATGGGCCACTACCGGATACCGGTCGAGATCGAGATCTGAAAACCGTCCGGGTCGATCACCGCGAAGTCGCGGGCTCCCCAGGGTTGGTCCCGAGGCTCATGGGCGAGCTTGCCGCCACGCTCCTTGATGGAGGCGGCGAGCTGGTCGATGTCCTGCCCGGTGATGCAGTGGAGCCGGAGCGCGACGCCCTTCGCCCGGTCTCGGCCCTTGGCAAAATCGTCCTGACCGAGCAGGAAATCAACGCTTCCTGCCCGCAGGTGAGCCGCCACCAAACGGTCTTCACGCCGGATCTCCTTCGTGACCACGAAGCCGAGGACGTCCCGATACCAGGCCATGCTGGTCTCCACATCGTTGACCGTAAAGGCGGGCATTACACCCCGAAGACGCAGGGTTTCAGGCTGCTGTCGTTCCTTCACGAATGGACTCCTTTCCTGGTGATCAAAGCGTCAAGAGAGACTTTTCCCGCGCCCGCCCAAGCGAGCCACATCAGCAGAACGAAATAGGCCCACTCCGTGAGGCCCGCGAAGTCTCCGATGGCGTGAACGTCTCCCATCTTGGCCGTCGCGATGGCGACCGCCATGGTGGCCGCCAGGAAGACCGCCGCCAGCGGAGTGAACAACCCCGCGAGGAGGAGCAATCCTCCGACAAACTCCACTCCGGCCACGAAGGGAGCTTGAAGGGACGGAGCGGGGATGCCCAGCTCCGTGAAGAAGGCGATCACCTTGGGCAGGTTGTGGAGCTTTCCCCAGCCGGACTCGGCGAAGATGATTCCCAGGGTCAGGCGAGCCAGGAGAGGCGGTATCCAGTCCGTTTTTTGACGCCACGCCACCAGCGTCCCCAACCAGCCTGCGCGCTGTCCTAAGCTCATAAGGCCCCCCAACAAGAGAGAATTTTCTTGAGGATACCTCAATCCGGCATGTGGACAAAGGATACCGAGCCCCGCGGTATCGATACCGGATCTCCCGGTAAGCATCGGCGGAACAAGGTAAGGATACCGGGACTCCCGGTAAGCATATCCAACCCGCGGTATCGATACCGGGGCTCTCGGTAAGCATCGGCGGGACAAGGTAAGGATGCCGGGACTCCCGGTAAGCATATCCAGCCCGCGGTATCGGTACCGGGGCTCCCGGTAAGCATCGGCGGGACAGGGTAAGGATACCGGGATTCCCGGTAAGCATATCCAACCCGCGGTATCGATACCGGGGCACCCGGTAAGCATCGGCGGGACAGGGTAAGGATACCGGGACTCGCGGTAAGCATATCCGGCCCGCGGTATCGATACCGGGGCTCCCGGTAAGCATCGGAAAGATGCGGTATGGATACTTTGGCTCGCGGTAAGGATACGGCGGGCCGTGGAAACGATCCGGTACGAACAACCCCGCCTCCCGTACGAGGAGGCGGGGCTTTCGGATCACCTAACGCTTACCGGAACCGGAAGGAGATTCCGGCGGTCGCGATGGTGGGGTTGACGTCGAGGCTGAAGTTGCTCGGCCCGCTGGCCTTGGCCTTGAGGAAGAGCTGGCGCAGGCCGGCAGTGAAGGCGTATTGGTGCTCGGCTCCGAACGGCACGTCGACTCCGAAGTTGATTCCGTAGGTGAAATCATCCTTGAAGTTCTCGGTGTACGTAAGGCCGAGGGTGTGGAAGCTGGCGTCGCCCAGGAAGGCGTAGCCCACGGTCGGGCCGACGAAGAAGTCCGCCCGCTTGCCGGGGGTAAAGTGATAGTTCAGGCTCAGCAGGACGGGCAGGATGCTGACCTTCTCCTCTCCCATCCCCCAGCCCCGCGGGCTGTCGATCATGATGTGCGAGTCGAGCTCCGAATCGATCACGTCGACCGCGACGCCCCAGCGCGACAGGTCGCAGACGTGGAGCGGACGGTACTCGAACCCAGCTCCGAAGCCGCCGTGGTGGCCGCCGAGGTCGAATTTCCGCCGCTCTTCAACGGCCGTGCCACCGTTCAGGGTCTCGTGGAACTTGTCGTCGGAGGCGCGCAGGTAGGCGCCGAAGAGGCGGAAGCTCCACTTGGCGGTGTCGCCGAAGGGCGCGACGGCCACCGAAGACGTCGCCGTGGCCGTCTCCGGGCAGATGGCGTCGTCCGCCACCAGCTCGATTGAGTACGGACCGGACCGCTTGACCTCGTAGGTATAAATGGGACCGTTGCCGGCCAGCACCTCGGGGCCGCCCGGGCCGGTTACCGTCAGCTTCCGGTGATCGGAGCTGCCGGTGGTGTCGATGGTCATCTGCCGCGTCTCGCAGTTGTAGGTCGCCGAGTCGATCTTCGCCACCGGCGGCACGCAGGCGAGCACGGGAGGCGCGTCGCACTTCGCGTGCATGCCGTTCTCGCCCTCGACGTCGGCCGTGAAGGTCCAGTTGCCGGACTTCTTCACCTGATCGGCGTAGGGCAGGTTGGTGGCGCCGGGCGCCGGGGCGGTCGTCGCGAGATGACCGCTCTCCGGGCCGTCGCCCGCGATGGCAATGCTCTTCACCTTGACGCCGCTGCCCGTGGTGTCCACCGTGAAGGACCGGCCCTTGTTGTCGGCCGTCGCCGTCACCTTGCAGACGGGCGGCTGCGGAATGCCGGGCACCTTGTACGAGCACTCGTTGCTGGGCGCGGAGCGGAAGCCGAGACCGTCCTCAACCCAGAGAGTCCCTTCGGAGGAGGAGCAGATGGCGCCCGGCTCGCACTTGCCGCTGGAGATCTTGAAGACGCCCGGCGTGTCCTGCGGGAGAGTGGGCGTGCTGCCGTAGGTCGTGATCGGCAGGCTGCCGGGCTTGCTGCCAGTCAGGTCGAGGATCGTCGTGTCGCCCTGCTGGTCCTTCTTGAGGATGCAGACGGGGGGCTCCATGCGGGAGATGTTGCCGCAGGGGACGGGAACGATGAAGTCGAGGCTTCCGTCTGTTCCCGACGCTCCCGGCAGTGTGAACACCCAGGCCTGGAACGGCCCTTTGCCGGCCCAGCAGGCCTCGGACATGATCCGCGGCTTGCCGTGCTTGCGGTAGGCCATCCAGTCGAACTTCGCACCGACCGGCACGTCTTTCGGCTGCGCGTCGTCCGGCAGGGCGGCCACGGCGGCGATCAGGCCCTGCGCCGAGGAGCCGAGCTTGGCCTCGTCGAAGACCCGCTGGACGACCTTCTGGAACTTCTTGTCCGCAAAGGCCTTCTTGAGCTGGTCCGCGTTCTTGAGCGGCGCGTTGGCGTACAAGCGGCTCGCCTTGTGGACGCCGAGGCGGTGAAGCTCGTTCTTGCAGAGTTTGGCCTTGTGCTTGACGGCGTGTCTGGCCGACGTCTTGGCCTTGGCGTTGTACTCGCCAGCCGCGGCGGCGTGCGAAGCCGCGCCGAGGGCCAGGCCGAGACTCAGGCTCAATAGAGCGATTCCACAGAAATTCTTTAATTTTCTGGACATTGAATTTTACCTTTCGGGATTCGTCTCTCCCCTTGGAGTGGACGGACGGCGTGCGACGTGCGATGGCTGGCCCGGCGGCAGTTCCGCCGGCCTAGCTGCTCCACTTTCTGTCCCAGACTTGTTACTGCGGCGGCGAGCTTATCAGATTGCAAGAGGCAGAGCGCCCCGGGGGAAGAGATCTTGGGGCTCCGAGTTGGAGCCCCGAGAGGTACTTACATCAAGCCGGCTTTCGCGCTCGCACGAAGGCGCTCATCGCCTTGCCATCGACCTGGCTGGCCAGCGAGGCGTCGAGGCCGGCGGTCGCCAGGAAGGGCAGCACGTCCTCGCCGACGAAGATGCGGGTGGGCTCGATCTCGATCCCCTCGAAGCCGGCGGCGGCCAGCAGCCGCTGGTACTCGGACTCCTGAAGCGCCCCGGCGACACAGCCGGACCAGGACTCGAAGCTCCGCTGAAGGGCTTCCGGCAGAACGCCGCGCAGCACGACGTCCGACACGGCGAAGCGGCCGCCCGGCCGCAGGACGCGGAAGGCCTCGTTCAGCACCTTCCCCTTGTCGGCCGACAGGTTGATGACGCAGTTGGAGATGATGACGTCCACCGACGCGTCCGGCAGCGGCACGGCCTCGATCTCTCCCTGGAGGAACTCGACGTTCTCGACGCCGGCCTTGCGCTGGTTCTCGCGAGCCAGCGCCAGCATGTCGTCCGTCATGTCCAGACCATAGGCCTTGCCCGTCGGCCCCACCCGGCGGGCGGAGAGGAGGACGTCGATGCCGCCGCCCGATCCCAGGTCCAGCACCACCTCGCCGGGAGCCAGGGACGCCAGCGCCGTGGGGTTGCCGCAGCCCATGGAGGCGAAGACGGCCTCGGCCGGCAGCCCCGCCGTCTGGCTCTCGTCATAGAGGTCGACCGTGATCGGGTCCCGCTCGACGCCGCAGGCACAACCGCAGCCGCAGTTGGCGTCCGATCCCTCGGCCACCTGGCGGGCGACCGCTCCGTATCTCTCTTTCACGATCTCGCGGATGGCATCCGGGTCCAGCGTCGTACCTGCATTGGAAGTAGAAAGCTCGGTGTTCATGAACGGCTCCTTTCGTTGTCAGTTGCAACAATCAGGGTTTGAAAGGGCGCTCAGGATCTCCGAGAGCGCCGGTTTGGTTTAGATCACGTGCAACAGGCCCCGCCGGCACCCAGCCGGGCGGCGACGGCCCGGGCAAGGCGGGCAATGAGCTGCGGCATCGCCCGGCGGATTTCAGGATCGAAGCCGGCCAGGAGCGTCTGCTCGTCGGCCAGCAGCCCCTTCCGGATGGACTGATAGAGCTCCCGCCCCCGCTCCGTCGCCACCAGCAGGACGGCCCGGCCGTCGGTGGGATGCGGCGAGCGGTCCGCGTAGCCCTTGCGCTCCAGGGCATCCACCACGCGGCTGGTCGTGCTCTTGTCCAGATAGAGATGGGCGGCCAGCTCACCCAGCGTCAGCCCGCCCTTGCGCGACAACCCCTCCAGGGCGTTGCACTGGGCGATGGAGATGTCGTGGCAGCAGATGCGGTCCCGGTCCAGCGACTGATAGACCCGCACCAGCTCGGAGACCGAGTCGTACAGCGCCTCGGCGTCCCGTTCGAGATCGGGGTCCGCCGCCTCGGAGGGGGAGGTCTTCAGGATGGGCAAAAGGGTCGCCGGGCTGCTCATGGAGAGAGCTTAGACGACTTCGTTGTCAGTTGCAACCATCTACCCCTCCCATCCTGTTCTTCGTGAGAAGATCTCCCTATGTTTGTAGCAGCCGTCATCCCCTACGACCCCGAAGAGCACGTCTTCACCCTGGAAGATCTGCTGGATCACCTCTCCGCGAACGTCTCCTTCCCGTGCGCGATGACGGAGTGGCGAGGCTTCTCGGACGCGATCCCGCAACTGCGCGTGGAGACCGCCGTGCCCCTGACGATCCAGATCGAGGACGACCCCGACATCGTGCCGGACGAGATCCAGGATCTGGCCGACCGCGCCGGCAGCGCCCTCTCTCCAGACTGGGTGGAAGCCGTCCGCCAGTGCACGGCGAGGCTGGACGTGCAGGAAGCCGACACCGGCCCCACCCTGGACCCCAGCCACCCGGACGTGGAGTCCGTCGTCATCGAGATCGCCCGGTTCGTCGACAGCGTCGTCTACGACAACGTCAACGACGAGTGGCTGGTACCGGAGGGGTGAAGAGCGGAGCCGGTTCGTGACGCCGGCTGGGCTCAACGATTGAACGGGTATTCGCTCACCCAGTGGAATCCCCGGTTCATCAGGAGGAACTTCGGGCGGTCGCCGCGGCGGAGGCTGGCCTGGAGGCGGTGGCCGCCGAACGTCCCGTCGAGTGTGAGCCGGTCCGCCGCGGGCCGCCCGTAGGCGAGGGCGGCCTTCCAATTGGGGTCACCGCGCTTGGTCAACGCCAGCGTCTTGTGGACGGCGTCCATCTCGAGCCAGTACCGCTGGCGGGAGTCAATCGCCGATTGGATCGACAACACGGTGGGATAGTCGAACACCAGGCGCCGCCACTGGAGGTCTTCCGCAGCCTGCGCGTCGCGGACGCGGCCGTCGATCTTCAAATCTTCGACCGCCCAGACGCCGTACAAGGGTGAGCGGAAGGAATCGTTATATTCCTTCAGGTCGACATACCCCATGTGCAGGATGAACGCCGTGAAGCCGATGGCCAACGCCCCTTCCACGACCACCGCGGCGATCTGCCAACGCCGCCGGCGAAAGAATGGGGGATCGGCGGCGGGAGCGACCGGCCGGCGCAGCACCAGCAAGTCCGCGAGTCGCCCCAACTCGGGAACCGCCAGAAAAACGGACATCGCCAGCAGGTGGACCGAGAAGAGCTTGACCGGCACGTCATAGCAGAAGTTGAGCACCACGACGTTGGTGAGGACGGGAATGGCGACGAGCGCTCCCAGCGTCGCCGTACGGCGGAACAGAAGCAGCAGGCCGGCGACGAGCTCCGATAATCCCCCGAAGATGGTGTAGGGGGCGGAAGCGCCCATGAAGGTCCACAGCAGCCCCATCGGCGAGGCGTCGCCGAACGGCTGCAACAGCCGGCTCAGCGCAGGCTGGCCAAATTGTGACGGAAAGACCTTCAGCGCACCGTATTCGATGAGGATCAAGCCGAGGCCGATCTGCACGAAGACCTTCAGCGCCGCGTACAGCCGGGCGTACTGGGTCCTCCGGCGGTCGAGCAGCGTCCAGACAAGCGTGGCCACAAGGGAAATCGCCAGCATGCAGAGGACCTGCAGCCAACTGAACATCGAATCGCCGCTGCCGGTGACCCGGAATGGAGCGTCGACATGGAACAGGTGCTTGCCGATCCAGGGCACGAGCGCGCCCCAGAGCTTCCCGTGCCACCCGGTGACGACGGCGCCGTAGGGAAGGAGTCCCACCAGTCCCAGGTAACGGGAAAAGAGATACAGCGCCAAGTAAGAGAAGGCGAAACGGAAGGCGACCCGCCGCAACGGGCTCCAAGCCGGAGCCGCGGCCTCGTTCCGAGTCTCTACCGCGGGCGAATCCGGAGCGTCCATCGCTCCTGCTGGTCCCATCATGGTGGGGACGACTCTAACAGGCTCAATGACCGAACGGAACCTCGTTGACCCATTGGGACGGAGTACAATTCTTCCCATGCGTGTGCTCGCAATCTTTCTCCTCCTCACAACGTGCTCTTTGACTGCGAACGCGGCAGAGGTTCTACGGGTCGCACCTTGGGAATTGCATAGCAGCTTCTGGATGAGTCTCCATCAGACCCTGATGGCGGATGCAATGCGTTCCACGCCACGCGAGCTTCCAGGGTTGTCACCCGAAGAGCGCTCGGTATGGGGCGAGGCCGTCGCGGCGTATCGCACCGCAGGTGGATCCGGCGACGTGACCTTCGCAAATCCGATGGCCATTACCAACGACGGACTGGCACAGCTCGCGGACGACGCCACGGAGCCTCTGATCGACGCGCCGCTTGCAGAAGCGCTGAAGCGTGCCGCTCCCGTGTATCGCGCGCACTGGTGGGCGGCGGACGACAAAGCCAATCGATTCTTCATGGCCTATGCCGCGGCCATGCTGCGGGATGCGGGAGAAGAGCTCGTCAGGGCACATGAGACTGTATACCGCGCGGATTGGCCAAAGCGTATTCTCGTCTACATCGCACCGTACGGAGGCCCTTTCGGCGCTTACACAATGGTCGGTCGGGCCGCTGGGGTGATCACCACGATGTCCAGCCGCGACACCGGCTACCAGGGAATGCGCGCTTTGGAGATGCTCCTTCACGAGAGCTCGCACGCCGTCGTCAATCCCTATCGGGGGACCGTGGCCGCCGCGATCGCGGCGGCGGCGAAGCGTCGCGGCTTCGACCCGCCGCACGACCTGTGGCATGCGATTCTCTTTGCCACGTCGAGCGAGCTGACGCGCCGGCTCCTCTCCGAACGCGGTGCGCCGCAGTACGTCCCGACCTCGGAAGACCTTTTCACGAGGGTCTGGCCAAAGTATCGAGAGCCAATCAAGAAATATTGGTTTGCGTACCTCGATGGGCAGGGTACACTCGAAGACGCGATCGACAAAGTCGTCGACGCGATTCCCCGGTGAGCCTCGCCCGCCACGCCAACAGGCTCAACGATTGAACGGGTACTCGTTGACCCAGTGGAATCCCCGGCTCTCCAGCAGGAATTTTGGACGTGCGGTGTGGTGGAGGCTCGCCTGGACGCGGTGGCCGGCAAACGTCCCGTCCAGCGTCAGCCGGTCCGCCGCGGGCCGTCCGTAGGTGAGAGCGGACTTCCATTGCGGATCGTCGCGCCGGGTCAAGGCCAGCGTCTTGTGGGCGGCGTCCAGCTTGAGGTTGTACCGCTGGCGTGAATCGCTCGACGACTGGATCGCGAGCACGGTTGCGTAGTCGAACACCAGCCGCCGCCACTGGAGGCTCTCCGCCGTCTGCGCGTCGCGGGAACGGCCGTCGATCTTCAGGTCGTCGACGTTCCAGATGCCGGCCAGGGGCGTGCGCTCACTCCCATAGAAAGTCGTCATCTGGACGTAGCCCATGCGCACGATGGACGCCGTGAAGCCGATAGCCACGGCCACCTCCACGACCAGCGCGGCGATCTGCCAACGCCGGCGGTGGAAAAATGGGCGCACGGCGGCGGGCGCCACCGGCCGGTGCAGTACCAGCAGGTCGGCGAGGCGTATCAGGTCGGGAACGGCCAGGAAGATGGCGATCGCCAGCAGGTGTGTCGAGAAGAGCTTGACCGGCACGTCGTAGCAATAGTTGAGCACGACGACGTTGGTCAGCACGGGGATGGCGACGAGGGCCCCCAGCGACGCGGTGCGGCGGAACACGAGCAGCAGGCCGGGGATGAGCTCCGCCAGGCCGGCGAAGATCGTGTAGGGAGCCGAGGCGCCCATGAACGTCCACAGCACGCCCATCGGCGAAGCGTCGCCGAACGGCTGCAACAGCCGGCTGACCGGCGGCCGGTGGAACTGCGACGGAACGACCTTCAGCCCGCCGTACACGATCAGCACCAGGCCGAGGCCGACCTGCACGTAGACCTTCCAGGCGTGGTACAGCCGCGTGTACCTCGTGCGCCTGCGGTCGAGCAGCGTCCAGACCACGGCCACGAGGAGGGAGAGCCCCAGCAGGCAGAGGGTCTCCACCCAACTGAACATCGAGTCTCCGCTGCCGGTAACCCGCAAGGGGGCATCGACGTGGAGCAGGCGGGCCATCCACGTCACGAGCGCGGTCCAGGCCGTGTTGTACCAGCCTCCGACGACGTCGGACCCAGGGATGAAGTCCACGAGTTGGAGGTACCACTGGAGGAGATAGACGACCAGATAGGGAAAGGCGAAGCGGAAGGCGAACCGCCGCAGCGGGCTCCAGGCCGCGGCCTCGCCCTCGGTCTTCATCTCCACCACGGGTGAATCCGGAACGTCCATCGCTCGTCCTGTCGAAATGTCGAACACGGCCATGTCAACCTCCGGTCAGCCGCAGATCGGCCCAACAGGCCCGAGCGGCGTTATGGGGATAACGAGACGAGTCCCCGGATTCCCTCAGGGTCGGAGCCGGTCGGCACGGCCAGGAGCCCCTCCCGACTCCTGGGTTCATCCGCCCACTGCTTATGCGACATCCTGCATGGGATTGACGCGAATGCGGTTCAGCAGTAATCTATACCAAAGCAGTATCCAAAAGGTAGGAGGGCAAAGATACTAATCACACCTCACCGCGATGTAAGCATCTTGACGGTAAAAATCTCATTCCTCCTCGGATAAGGAGATCAGAATGAACAGAATTAAATTGGCCAGTTTTGCAGCCCCGGTCGTAGTCCTCTCTATTTTTCTTTCGAGCGTGCAACCCAGTTCTGCTTGTTGGTGTGCATTTAATCGAATTCCTTCTTTGATCTATGAAGGTGTCGGCGCGAGCTGTCTTTATGCTGAGGCGAATGCCGTGGACCAAGCATACCAGGAAGCAGAGGAGACCTGTGCAAGCGTATCGGCCGATGGGTCTTGCGGCAATTATGCCTTGGTCGTGACCCAGGCCTGTTACTGGGATCCAGTGGCCTCTGTTTATAGGATCGAGGGGCGTATATATTACAATTGCTGGGCCTGCTAAGCTAGCGGGAGGAGTACCTGCAAACGACACTTGGATTACTATGCTGGCATAATTGAGATAACGTGACCTTCCTGATCCGCATCGTAGTGACGCTCATCAGCGGCGTGGCCACTCTGTATTTCGTGTTCTGGTTTGCAAACCCTTCGAACTTCTTGCTTCACTTTCCTTTCTGGATTGGTTCTCTCGTTTCAGTACTGGTTGCTGCTGGGGTGGCGTGGTATGTCTGGACGCTCACCGCGTCAACCCAGGCCAGCCTTGCCCGTTCCGTCTTGCTGGGAGCTTTGGTGACCGGAGCGATCGGGTTCTCGGCGGGCTTTTTCGGGCCGCTCCTCTTCATGCCAAACGGCAGGGCAAACGCAGGACCCTTGCTGGGTATCATCACGGGACCGCTAGGATTCATCGTCGGCGCCGTGGGTGGCGCCGTCCACTGGTACGCACGTGCGGAGCGAGCGGTTGGAACGTCGAACTGGCCCAAGACCAGTGCCGGACCAGGACCCAGGTCGCCTTCTAGAACCGAATAGGTTCCAGAATCTCCCTCGCGGCGGCCAGGACCAGAAAAATGGCTTACGGCCGCAGGCTCGCGGCTACGCCGCTCTGCCCGCCCACGGCTTGATCCTTTCGAGTGCTTCGGCAAGGGCCTCTTCCGCCACTTCTGTGTCGTAGGCCGCCTGGGCCCGTAGCCAGTAGCCGTTGGACAGGCCAAAGAACCGGCACAGGCGCAGGTCCGTATCAGCCGTGATGGCGCGTTTGCCAGCCACGATTTCGCCGATCCGCTGGGCGGGCACGCCGATCTCCTTGGCAAGCCGGTACTGTGAGAGCCCCATTGGAAGGAGAAACTCCTCGAGCAGCAGCTCGCCGGGCGTCACAGGCTTGAGCTTTGCCATGGCATCTCGCTCCTTCAGTGGTAGTCCACGATCTCGACGTCCTCAGCGCCGCCAGCCGTCCAACGAAAGCACACGCGGAACTGGTCGTTCACCCGGATGCTGTGCTGCCCGGCGCGGTCACCCTTGAGTGTTTCGAGTCGATTGCCCGGCGGGACTCGCAGGTCTTCCAGCCGGCCTGCGATCTCCAACTGGCGAAGCTTGCGACGAGCGACCGACTCGATACTCTCGAACCGCTTGACTCGTCGGCCGTTCGCAAGCGCCTCGGTCTCGGCACTCTTGAACGACACGATCACTTCGCCATAGTAACGCCACGCGTGACTAACGTCAAGGATGGCGCCGGCTCCCCTCGGGCAGGCTTACCGCATTTACCCCATGAACCCCAAATCCGGCGCCGCGAACCGCCCGAGGTTCGGCAGCACCAGCGGCAGGTCGCTCGCCGCCACTCCGAACCAGCGGGCGAGGGTGGCCGCGTACTCGTCCACCGAGGTGGAGGGAATCCAGCGGCCGTCGCCCGCGTCGTTCGGTCCGTTGAGGGCGAGCGTGGGAAGCTGGCCGTAGAACTGGCCGCCGCGCACGGCGCCGCCCAGCACGAAGTGGTGGCTTCCCCAGCCGTGATCGGAGCCGGTGCCGTTGGGCACGTAGGTGCGGCCGAAGTCCGAAGCGGTGAAGGCGGTCACCGTGTCGGCGATGTGCAACTCGTTCATCGTCGCGTCGAAAGCGGTGAGGGCGCCGTCGAGCTCGGTGAGCAGATCGGCCTGAGTGCCGTCGAGCGAGGTCGTCCCGACCTGGCCGCCGTGCGTGTCATACCCCTGGGCGGCGCAGAAGAAGACCTGCCGGCGCAATCCCAGGGTCTCGCGCACCGAGATGAGCTGCGCGATCATCTTGAGCTGCGCCGCGAGGTCGGTGTCAGGAAACACGGTGGTGATCGCCGGCGCTCCGGCCAGCGCGCCCGAGAGCAGCTCCTGGTTGTCGAGCGCGCGGCCTAAGATCGTTCTGTAACCCCGCTCGAAAAGGTTGCTGTAACTCCGGCCCAGCAGGCTGCGGATGGCGTTCGAGGCCGCATCGGGCCCCTGGTCCTGCGGCACGTAGTTGGTCAGCCCCACCGGCCCCTGGGACGACACCTGGTACTGGGTGATGACGTTGCCGACCTGGAAGGTGTTGGTGCCCGCGACCGAGATGGACATCGAAATGCGGGCATTCTCGTTGAGCGCGTGCAGAAGGTCCGCCGTGCGCCCTCCCCAGCCGGTACGCGCCGGCTGGTCGGGCAGCGAGGTCTGCCAGTGCAACGTCTGGTCGCTGTGCGAAAAGAGCTGAGGCGGCACGGCCACGCTGTGATTCAGATACTCGTCACGGGTGAGCGGCGCCAGCAACGGCCCGACGTTGGCGACCACCGCCGCCTTGCCACCGTTGAACAGACCCTGCACCCCTTTGAGGCTCGGATGGAGGCCCCACTTCCGGGAATCGCCGGGCGGCGGCACGAGCGGATTCAGCGGCAGCAGCGCGCTCTGCGGCAGGGCGAGGGCGTCGCGGGTCGCGGCATAGCTCGCGTAATCGCCCGCGAGGGTCGGTACGATGACGTTGTTGCTGTCGTTGCCGCCATAGAGGAAGACGCAGACGAGGGACTTGCTGTCGCCGGCGAGCGGTGCCGCCGCGGCGACGCGCTGCAGGTCGAAAATGGTATTGGCCATCGCGGTCATGCCGACCGCGGCGCAGGCGGACTGGCGGAGGAACTGGCGTCGTGTCGTGCCACGGTTCTCGGTCATCTTGATCTCCTTCACAATCCACCTCCTACTTCTGAACCACGGACTCGGGAGTCAGGCTGGCGAGCCACAGGAGCGTGAGCACCCGGTTGTCGGCTTGACGCGGAAAATCAGGATCGGCGAGAGCGGTGCTCAGGATGCCGCGCGTCCCGTCGGACATCGCGCCGGCGAAGAGCACCAGGCTGACTTTGTCGAGCAGGGCGGCGTCGGAGGCCACCTGCGGCGGCTGGAAAGGCGTCAGGTTGAACATCAGCGGCCCGGTCTGGCCGCCGGTGCCGAACAACGAGCGATAGACGTTGGCGGTGCCGACGACCGTCGTCTCGGTGGCGATCTGGAACTCCGGGGAAACGAGGCCGGACTGGGCGATTTCCCCCGGCAGCGCATAGCCCGGCTCGAAGAAGTTGAACACCGTCGGAGCGCGGAGGGGAACCTGCCCCATGCCGAGGCCCTGCCGGTCGATGTTGAGGCGCCATTGGCCGTTGCGCGGCCTGGCGTCCATCGTGCGCAAGGTCCCCAGGAAGCGAATGAGGGGCTCGCGCAGGTGGCCGTCGTCCGGCCGCGCGGCGATCAGCGTCGCCCGCGCCTCGTAGTCGAGGAGGATGGCGCGCAACACCGCCTTGAGGTCTCCCCGCACACCCGCTCCGTTGTTGGCGAACGCCTGACCGCAACGGTAGACGTACGCCGGGCTGGGATTGCTCGTCACCAGCCGCTGGATGAGGAACTGGCAGAAGAAGGGGCCGACGTTGGGGTGGTGGAAAATCATGTCGAGCGATTGCTCGAGATCCGTCTGCGCGCTCTGCCCCGCCGGCAGCACGGCGCCGTCGAGCAGCCGCTTCTCGCCGGTGTCGTGATACGTCGCCCAGGCCTGCATCGGGATGCGGTAGTTGCGGATCGGGCGGAAGAAGGCGTTGGGGTTGTTCCGATTCTGGCCGCCGAACGTCCAGCCGCTGAAAGCGCGCGCGAACGCCTCGACTTCGGCCTGATCGTAGGTCGGAATCGGCTGGTTGCTGGAATCCAGGTGCAGCGTGCCGTCGGGATGCAGCTCGTAAAGGCCGATCGAAAAGAGCTGCTGGATCTCACGGGCGTAGTTCTCGTTGGGCTTGACGCCCAGGGAATCGATCGTCTTGCTGCTCCCCGCCATGTCGAGGTACTTCCCCATCGTGGGGCTGAGCGTCACCGCTTCGAGCAGGTCGCGGAAGTTGCCGAAGGCGTTCTGCCCCAGCAGATCGAGATATCCCGCCAGACTCTCCGGGAGCCTGCGCAGGTCCGCGTCGCGGTCGGAGACGACGAAGAACTCGGAGAGCGCGAAGACGACGCGCTGGCGAAGCTGATCGGGTCCCTGGACGGCCTGGCTGAAGTACGACTCCCGCACCAGCTCGGTCGTGGGGTCCGTGCCCACCGGCAACTGGCTCACCAACTGGTCGTAGGTCGCGAGGTGGGACGCCGCGGGCATCGCGAGCTGCTCGTTCAGCCAGGCCGTGAACCCCTTCTGCTGGAGAGCCTCCGCTTCGCCCGGCCGCGGACCGTAGGTTGCCTGGAGGAGGAAGCGGGCGGCGTCCTGCACGGTGGGCGGACCCGGCGGAAGGGCCGGCGGCGCGGGCGGCGGCGTGAAGGTCTGGCTGCCGTTCGTCTGGCGGAAGAAGCCCTTGATCTCCCCCGCCGGGAACGCCGCGGTATGGAGGTTGAGGTAGCACTGCCCGCCGTGCAGCGCGGCGAGGATCGCCGCCGTGTCGAAGGTCCCGGCCGGCGCGATGTGCCACACCCGCGAGCCGTCGGCCTGCGGCGGCGTGGTGTCGATGTCGAAGAGGATGGTGCCGTCGGGGCCGTGGATATGCTCGCTGGTGATGGGGCCGGTGAGCCCGGAGAAGGTGAAGCGCAGCACCGCGTTCTTCTGATCCTGCGTCAGGGTCAGGGTCGAGGAGCCCGAGCCGCCGCTCCCGGCACCTCCCTGCGGGGTGAGCGAGGCGAGGAAGAGCGTGCCCCCGGTTTCAGGCGGCGGTGGCGGCGGCGCGCTGACGGTGTAGACGCCGGAGGTGACGAGGCTCGCCTTGAGGCCCTTCTTATAACCGAACGCCTTGACCGTGGTCTTGGCGGTGAGCTGAAGAGGCGCGTGATAGACCGTGCTCTTGCGCGAGGGGCTGGAGCCGTTGGTGGTGTAGTAGATCGTCGCGCCCGGCGTGGCACTGGTGATCGTGACGCCGATCGGCGCCGGATAGGCCCCCGGCTTGGGAGAAAAGACCGGCGCCGCGACGGCCGCGGCCTTGTTCGCCAAGGCCGCAAGATCCTGAGAGTCCTGACTTTGGATGCCCTGCGCCAGCGCCAGTCCCGGTATCCCCGCCAGGACCAACCCGAGCAGGCTCGTCAGCAAAGCTCCGCCTCGACGTATCCTCATGTGCCCTCCGATCTTGCTGCACCAACGGGTGCTGCTGGCGAGTGTAACCCCCGAGGCGGCGGTTTCCTGCGGGTGCAAATGCTCTTTTGGCTATGAAGGCGTAGAAAGGATCACCGCAGCCCCGAAGGCAGCCGCGGCGAGGAGATGAGCTTCGCGAACTCATCCCAGCGCTGCTGAGGATGATCGGCGGTGCCGCCGCGCTTCTCGATGTACTCGCGCACCAGGTCCTGCCCCAGGTTGTAGTTGATGACGTAGCTCCGGTACTGCTCGATGAAACGCACCCGCTGCGCGGCGCGCTCGGGAGACATCAGGCCGTAGCGCACCAGCCAGGCTTCGGCGTCCTGCCGGGAGATCTTCCCGTCGAGAAAGCCGCGGGCCGCCTCGTTGCCGGCATAGCCGAGGTGCTGGAGCAGGTCGCGCACCTCGGCGTAGCTCTGGGCCGTGGCGGGATCGAGGCCGGCCAGCGGATAGAGCCTGTCGCGCTCGAAGGTCGTGCGCTCCGCGCCGGGGAAGGCGACGTCGATGCCAAAGTTGGCCGTTCCCTCGGCGATGAGCGATTGTGGCGAAAAGAGGGGATAGACGGAGAACTCGGGCCAGCCCCGGCCGCGTCCCAACTTCTGCTCCAGCAAGGCGTTGTAGACGTGGTGCCCCGGATATCCCTCGTGGCAGGCGAGGTCCACCGCACGGTCGATGAAGATCGGCAGGTCCGTGTTGACCTGGATGAGGCTGTGGAAGCCGCCCTTGTACCAGTTGTAGCCGCTCCACGACTTGTTGGTGACGTACTCGACGACGAAGCTTTCGCCGGCCGGCAGCTCGATATGTTGCGCCGTACGCCGCCGGCATTCGGCGACCGCCGCGTTGAACACGGCGTCCAGCTTCTCGCGCGGAATGACGAAACGCTGCCGGAACTTCTCCACCCGCTCCGGGAGCGTGCCCTCCCCCGGCACCTTCTTGTCGAGCCGGTCGAGAATCTCCTGGAAGTGCGCCGCGCCGTAGGTCGGCGCCACGGCGTCGTAGAGGGCTTTCGACTCCTGGTCGAACGTCATCTTCTTCCCGGACACGAGGTCGATCCGCGCCACCATGGACTGGAGCTGCCGCAACAGGTAGGCGTGGCGAAGGCGGTCGAGCTCATCCCCTTCCTTCGGTCCCGGCGCGTGGGCGGAGATGCCGGCGATAAGCGTCTCGGCCTCGGCGCGGATCTCGGACAACGGGCGCTTGTGCGCCTCGGCCTCGGCGCGCCACTCCGGGGGCCCATAGTAGGCGTCCACGTAGTCGGCGTCGTGCTGGCCGACGGCGAGCACCAGCTTGACGTAGGTCTCGGCGGCACGGTTCATCGCTAAGGAGTCCTTTCGGGCGGGAACGGGCGCGGCGGCGGCACTGCTCGCCGCCAGCAGGAGGATCGTCAGAAGCGCAGGGAGACGGAGCAGTCCGGCCATGGTCGGACGAGCTTAGCAGAAGGACGGCCACCGGATTCTTGACCTAAGTTGTCTCCTTTTTCCCTCCTGCTGTACCAGAAGAGATAGAGGGTCTTCTAGGAAAAGCAGGATCATATCGACTGCCGATGGTCGGCGGCCGTTCCTACCGTCCCCAAAGGACAAAGGAGATGTGCATGAAGCGTTTGATGTCGATCGGACTCTTGCTTCTGAGCGTGGCAGCGGTTCCGGCGAGTGCCTCGACGTTCCTCCAGATGTCCCAGAAGGATCTGGTCCGCGGCTCGGGCGCGGTGATCCAAGGGCAGGTTCTCAAGGTGAGCTCCTTCTGGGAGCCCACGGGCCGGATCATCGTGACGGAAGCAGTGGTGAGGGTGGAAGAGAAGATTTACGGCGAGGCGCCGTCGGTCGTCGTGGTCCGCACCTTCGGCGGCACGGTGGGCGGCTACACGGTCGAGGCTCACGGCTTCCCGACGTTCCGCGCCAATGACCGGCTCCTGCTCTATCTCGAGCCCGAGAAGGACGGCGTGACGCGTGTGGCCGGTTACCTGCAGGGTCAATTCCACGTCGTGCGACAGGGCGGTGTGGAGATGGCGATCCCGGCGACCGAGAACGATGCGAGCGTGGTGACTCGGGACGGACGCGTGGCGGCACCGGCCAAGGCCATGCGTCTCGACCTGCTCAAGGAATCCATCCGTGGCGAGGCGCGCCGCGCCGGCCGGCTTGAGAACTAACCGCTCGCTTCCAAGGAGACTCGGACCATGAAGATTCAGTCGAAAGTCGCGACCCTCACCGTCCTCGCCTGCCTCGTCGCGAGCAGCGTGTTCTCGTACGCCCTGCTGAGCCCCCGGCGTACCTGGGACAGCCCGCCGACCCTGATCGTCGACAACCGCGGCATCCCCAGCATCGCCGACGGCGATCTCGGACGCACCCGCATCCGCAATGCCATCGTCGCCAGCGCATCCTGGAACGGCGCCGGCACCGGCACCCGCATCAACGCCTCCGTCGGCTCGGTGTCGTCGTGGCGCATGGGCGACGGCATACCGATGCTCAATTTCCGTGATCCTGTGAATGCCTGCACCGGCAACTGCCTGGCCGCCACCTTCACCGGCTTCTTCCAGTCTCGCGGCAACGGCACCAATCGCATCACGGACGCCGACATGGTCACCCACTACAACGGCTTCGACTGGGCTACGGCGGGTGAGGCGTGCTCGGGCGAGATCTTCGCCGAAGGCGTCTTCGTGCACGAGACGGGTCACCTGCTGGGCCTCGGCCACAGCAACGTGTCCGGCGCCACCATGTTCCCCTCGGTCAGCGCCTGCAACAACGGTCCCGCCAGCCTCGCGACGGACGACCGCAACGCCATCAACGATCTCTATTAGACCGCTCCGCGGCGGCCCTTGCGAGACGGAGGCCTTCGGGCCTCCGTTTCCTTTTCGGGGTATCCTCTTCCAGGATGTCCGTGAACACTCTCCGTCCCCGGCTGCGCATCCTCCAGGGCGAAGCGATCGCCCTGGGGCCCGGCAAGGCCGATCTCCTGGCGGCCATCGAGCGCGCCGGCACCCTCGCCGAGGCCGCGAAGCTGCTCGACATGTCCTACATGCGGGCCTGGAAGCTCCTGCAGACGATGAACGCCTGCTTCCGCGAGCCGCTCGTCACCACCGCCCGGGGGGGCTCCGTGCATGGCGGCGCCACTCTCACCGAGACCGGCCGCGAGGCGCTCGCCCTCTACCGGCGCATGGAGGAGGACGGCCGGAAGGCGATGGAGCCCGCCTGGGAGGAGATGCAGAAGCTCCTGGCCGATTGAGAGCACCGAAGCTCGTTATCCTTGACGGAATATAACGGCGCTGTTAGCCTCTCCCCGAAATCAACCAGGAGGGGGGAGAGATGCGTTACACCATCCATACGTTGCTCGCCTTGGCGCTCGGCCTGCCGTCGCTCCTCGGAGCCCAGACGCTGGGCGAGGTCAGAGCCGCCGGGAAGGAACCGTCCCTGACGATCGGCGGCTTCATCCAGACTCAATTCGACGCCGGCGACAAGGGCGACAGCCGCTTCGCCAACGACAACGGCCGCTTCTATCTGCGCCGGGCCCGCCTCAACGCCACCGGCCGCTTCCTGGAGGAGTTCGACTTCAAGCTGGAGCTGGACCTGGCCAACAGCCTCTCGAACACCTCCGCTCTGCGAGCGCAGATGACGGACGGCTATATCACCTGGAACCGCTATCCCGCGGCCAACATCCGCGTGGGTCAGTTCAAGACCCCCTACGGCTTCGAGCAGCTTTACAGCGACACGAGGCTGATCGCCATCGAGCGCACCCTGGTCAACGACCGGCTGACCGAGAGCCGCCAGGTGGGCGCCCAGCTCGGCGGCGACCTTTTCGAGAAGCGGATGAGCTATGCGGTGGGCAGCTTCAACGGCAATGGTGTCAACAACAACTTCAACGACAACAACGGCTTCCTGAAAGTCGGCAGGGTCTCCGTCATTCCCTGGCAGGGGACGGTCGCGGGCTCCAATGCCACCTGGTCGGTGGCCGGCAACGGCTACTCCTCCAAGGACACGGCCCTCGCGCTTTCGGATCTGGGGCTCGACTCCACGCCGGCGACGGCGGACAAGGACGGCCTCTTCACCGGCAAGCGCAACGCCTACGGAGTGGACAGCCAGTTCGTCTCCGGCCCCTTCGAGCTGTGGGGCGAGTACCTGAACGTCCGCTTCGAGCCGGACTCGAAGATCCCCAAGGCACGCTTCACCGCCGACGGCTGGTACGGCCAGGCCTCGTACTTCGTGGTGCCGAAACGCCTCCAGATCTTCGCCAAGTACGAGACCTTCGATCCCAATGACCAGAAGGACGCCGACGACACCAAGACGACCACCATCGGCGCCAACTACTACTTCAAGGGGCACGACCTCAAGCTGATGGTGGACTACCTGCGTACCGACGCTCCCACGCCTCTCGATACGCAGAACAAGGTCATCGCCCGCCTTCAGGTGATGTTCTAGGAGGAGCCATGAGAAGAACCCTGACGATTGTCACGATCCTTGCCCTGGTTTTCGGGGTAGTCGCCGCCGTGCCGGCCACCGCCGCGGAGGTCAACGTATTCGCCGCCGCCAGCCTGACGGACGCCCTGAAGGAGATCGCCACGGCTTACGAGAGCTCCTCGGGCGACAAGCTGGTGTTCAACTTCGGCGCGTCGAGCACCCTGGCCCGCCAGATCCAGGAAGGCGCTCCGGCGGACCTGTTCTTCTCCGCCGACGAGGCCAAGATGGACAGCTTGGCGAAGAGCGGCCTGGTGGTGAAGGAAACGCGCAAGAGCCTGCTGTCCAACACCCTCGTGGTGGTGGTGCCGGTGGACTCCAATCTGACCATCGCCTCGCCGGCCGACCTCGCCACCACGAAGGTGCGGGTGCTGGCGCTGGCGGAGCCGCAGAGCGTGCCGGCCGGCATCTACGCCAAGGAGTGGCTCAAATCGCAGAAGCTGTGGAGCCGGGTGATCGACAAGGTGGTGCCCACGGAGAACGTGCGCGCCGCCCTCGCCGCGGTCGAGTCGGGCAACGTGGACGCGGGGATCGTCTACAAGACCGACGCCGGAATCTCGAAGAAGGTGAAGATCGCCTACGAGGTCCCGGCGGCCGGCGGGCCCAAAATCTCGTATCCTCTGGCGGTGATCGCCGCTTCGAAGCATCAGGACGCAGCGCGCAAGCTCCTGGCCTATCTGGAGTCGGCGCCGGCGCTCGACGTCTTCCGCCGGTACGGGTTCCTGATTCCGGCCGCGGCGCCGGGCACGCCCTGATCCTATGGGGGACGGAGAGGGCTGGATCGTCCTGTTCACGGGGGCCGTCGCAGCCTTCGCCGTCCTCCTCATCCTGCCTCCCGGAGTCGCCTGCGCCTGGCTGCTGGCGCGCCGAAGGTTCCCGGGCAAGTCCATCGTCGAAACGATCGTATCCCTGCCTCTGGTGATGCCGCCGGTGGCCACCGGCTTGATCCTTCTAAAGCTTCTGGGGCGGCGGGGAGTCGTGGGAGGGTTCCTCCACGAACATCTCGATCTGGACATCGTCTTCACCTGGCGCGCGGTGGTCATCGCCAGCGCCGTGATGTCGTTCCCCCTTCTGGTGCGCACCGCGCGGGTGGCTTTCGAAAAAGTGGATCCACTGCTGGAGAAGAGCGCGAGGACCCTGGGCGCCAGCCGGCTGCGGGTGTTCTTCCGCATCACCCTGCCGCTGGCGAGCGGCGGCGTGGCGGGCGGTACCCTCCTCGCCTTTGCCCGCGCTCTCGGGGAGTTCGGCGCCACCATTCTGGTGGCCGGCAACATCCCCGGCCGCACCACCACCCTGTCCCTCGCCATCTACAACCTGGTGCAGCTCGGCAAGGACGAAGAGGCGTATCGCCTGCTCGCCTGGTCCGTAGGAATCGCCTTCGTCGCCGTCTGGTGCGGCGAAGCCTTCCTGCGGCGCACGCTGGACGGGGTGAAGACCTGAGGTATCCATTAACTCGGCCGCACGCAACGGTGGGGCCCGTCGGCGCGCAGAAACCTTGAATAGGAGTTGGTACCGCGAGGAGGGAGAAACACCGGGCGGGGGCTTATCCCCGCCCGGTGTCGAGGGACTTCCTAGGCCTGACGCCTCCGGAGGATGAGCAGCGCGCCGCCCATCAAGAGGAGAGCCAGCATCGCCAGGCCGACCGTGGACAGCGTCGGGACCTGCGCGATCGCGGCGACCGTGATGCTCGTCGGGTCGGTGGCACCGGGCGGAGTCGGGTCATCGGTGAGGATCGAGGACTCGTTCGTGCCGTTGCCGTCGGCGTCGAAGAAGATGGTGCCCTGGTTGGAGATCGTCGTACCCGCGGTGCCGTTGTTGATCAGCGCCGTGATGGTGATCGTCACCGAACCGCCGGCCACGATCGTGCCGTTCCAGTGCACGGTGCTGTTGGGCACGTCGGCCACGGCCGTACCGCTGGAGGCGGTGGCACTGACGAGGGTCAGCCCGGCCGGCAGGACGTCGGTGAACTCGTCACCCGGGTTGTCCTGCTGGTCGAAGGCGCTGGTGTTGGAGATCGTCACGGTGTAGGTGACGGTATTGCCTTCCTGGAAGGTTCCAGCGGCGGTCTTGCTGTGCGTGCCGATCGTGGCGGGCGAGAGCACCATTACCACCGCGCTCGCCGCGTTGTCCCCATTGTTGGGGTCGAAGGCCTTGGCGGTCGTGGTGACGCGCAAGGACTTGGTCGACACGGTCGAGACGTTGAGGGTCAAGGGCCCTGCCATGTTGGGTGCGGCGATCGAGAACTGGAGCGTCGCGGAGGCCCCCACGCCCAGGCTGGCCAGGTTCCAGGTGTTGGTCGGAGTGCCCGTGGCAAGGGTCCGTCCCGGGGTGATGCCGCTGTAGACGAGGGCCGCGGCCGGCGTCGGGCTGAAGGTCGCCGTCGTGATCAGGTTGTAGGCCGGGTCGTCGCCGTTGTTGGTGAGGGTGACGGTGTAGGTGATCAGACCACCCACGTTGACGGTCGGCGGTCCCGCCGAGACGGAGATCGCCAAGTCGGCCGTGCGCGGCGCGTTGACGCAGAACGTCGACTGGTTGTCGCCCGGGTTGGGATCGAGCGGCGAGCTCGCCGTGATCTGGGCCTGGTTGCAGATCTGCCCCGACAGGTCGACCGTGGCCACGATTTGCAACGTGGCCGAGGCGCCGTTGTTGAGGGCTCCGACCGTCCACAGGCCGGTGGCCGAACTGTAGGCGCCGCCTCCGTTGTCCGACACGTAGGTCAGGCCGGCAGGCAGGTCGTCGCTGACGACCACTCCGGTCGCGTTGTTCGGACCGTTGTTGGTCACCGTCAGCGTGAAGGTCACCGGACCTCCGACGGCGGGCGTCGCGCTGCTCGCCGTCTTGGTGATCGCGAGGTCCGCCCGCTGCGCGGTGTCGAGAAGCACGACCTCCGCCCGCTTGCCGGCGATGTTGTGGTGATGCAGCAGCAGAGCGCCCAGCGAGCCGTTGGCCGTCATGTTGGCCGTGTTCCAGCTCACCGGCAGAGACGACCCATTGAGGTCGTCGTCCAGGAAGTCGCCGCCGAAGTTGAGGCCCTGAGCGCCCCAGTTGTAGAAGAACGACCCGGCGGGTCCGGGCCCGGTCGCGACGTCGAAGAAGGTACCCACCGCCGGCGAGCAGCGGTCTCCGGTGGTCGTCCGTGCGCAGCCGGAGTTGGTGCCGGGGCAGGTATAGACCTTGTACCGGAGCGTGGTCACCGCGGCCGAGGCATACCCGAGCTGAGCGGGCGTGGCGGCGAGGATCATGACGTTGTTGAGGTGCAGGGCGGAGTCGAAGGCCGACGGCGCGACCAGGTTCACGAAGGAGCCCAGGCCGAGGATGGTGTTGCCGTTGGTGGCCGTGTCGCGAATGATCCGGACGAAGTTGTCGTTGGCCGAAGCGCCGGCGACGAAGATCGACGGGTTGGTGTTGATGAGGATCTTCTCGTAGACGCCGTCGTTGTTGTTGTCGATGCAGATGTCATACGCGACCTCGTTGGGGGTCGACCAGTCGCCCCAGCTCGCGACGCCGAACATGACGAGGTCGTTGTTGATGTTCGGGCTTCCCGCTCCCGGCAGGAAGGAGGTGCCGACGTAGTGGATGTCGGCGTAGTCGGTGAAGCCCGTGCCGACCGGGTCGAGCGGCGAGACCACCTGCAGCTCGAACGGCGAGACTACGGATTCGATGTCGTTGGGGAACGTCCCGGTGCAGGTCGGACCCGCGCCCAGCGTGCCAGAGCACACATGGGTGCCGGACAGAGCGATGGTGGTCGAGCCGGTGGGGGCACCGCCGGTGACGATGGTGTCCTGGGCGGACATCATCGACGAGGGCTTCTCGGCCATGTAGACCGGCAGCCGGAACTGAAGGGCGGCGCTCTGGCTGAAGGTCAGGTACGACCCCTTCTCGGCCAGGAAGTTGCGCGGCTGGTCGCCGAAGTTCGCCTGCACGCCCTGGGTGGCGAAGAGGGAGGGATCGATCGTGTGATCCATCTGCGAGGTGTCGGCCGTCATCTGGATGTCCAGCTCGACGGTCTGTCCCGCCGGCACGGTGACCGTGTTGCCGCCGGGCAGGGAGAAGGTGACGCCGGGGGAGTTGACGACGTTGTCGAAGGCCAGGTCGTAGGTCTGCGAGGTCGTGCCCTTGTTGACGACGCGGATCTTCTTGGTCTGCGACACCACACCCACCACCTCGGGGTTGAAGGAGACGCTGACCAGGCCCACGTCCTCGGCGTTCATGGCGACGACGTTGCCCAGGGCCGACTTCGACGGGTCGACGCGGCCGCCACCGACGCGCGACGGACCGAACCGCGGCGGCGTGGCGTTCGCGAAGAGGGTCACGTCGTGCGTGGCATAGTTCATCGCCAGGGCCTTCAGCTCCTCCACCGACCACTCGGGCTTGAGCTGGCGGAGCAGGGCCATGATGCCGGCCATGTGCGGGCTCGCCATCGAGGTGCCGGAGATGGTCAGCGTGCGGTTTGCCACCTGGATGCCGGTGGGATCGAAGGCGCCGGTGCAAGCGGCGCCTCCCGAGGCCGCCGTGGTGCAGACGTTACCGGTCTCAACCGAGGTGATGTTGAGACCCGGCGCCGCGATGTCGGGCTTGAGCCGCAGCGGTGAACCGAAGATCCGGCGCGGGCCGCGGGAGGAGAAGCTCGCCAGGGTGTCGCTGCCGGCGGGGCCGAGCAACGTGACGTTGAGGGTCGCGATGTTGGCCTTGAAGGTGTTGCCATCCGCCAAGGTGACGCGGACGGAGGGGATGGTGATCGGAGTCACGATCGCCGGGTCGTCGCCGAGGCCGGGAGGCGGCGTTCCCGGAGCGTTGTCCACCACGATCACGGCGATCGCTCCCGCGTTCTGGCAGTTCAGGGCCTTGGCCTTGAAGGTGCACGTGCCGCGGTTGACGACGCAGATGTTGCCGGCCATCGCGGCGGCGTTGGTCAGCGCGCAACAGCCGTCGTTCGGGTCCGCTCCGCAGGCCGCCGGCGCCGTCGCATCGGTGGCGAGCACTCCGTTGCCGGTGGTTCCCGCCGGCGTCAGCGCCGGGCCAAACGCGGCCGCGGCTGCCAGATAGTTGCCGGCGATGCCGGCCGGTGCGTTCACTTTCGCGATCGGAGCCGGCACGCCGCTGTCGACGGAGGCTGCCGTGGCGATGACCCGCGAGCCGGCGCCCGGGGCGCCGCCGATGAAGAAGGTGTCGCTGGCGTTGCCGGCCGAGGTGACGACGATCACGCCCGCCAGAGCGGCGTTGTCGGAGGAGACCGACGTGGCGTTGACGGCGGAGCCGAAGTTCGATCCCAGCGACATGTTGATGACGTCGAGGTGATCGGAGAGGTCGCTGTCGCCGTTCGGGTCCATGGCCCAGTCGATGGCCAGGGTCGTCAGGCCCGTGGCGCCGAAGCAGCCGAACACCCGCAGCCCGTAGAGCGATGCCTTGGGGGCCGTGCCCGGGCCGATCAGCAGCCCGCTGTAGGTGGACGTGTTGGCATCGTAGGGGCCGGCGAAGGTCGCGCCGCCCGTGGTCATTCCGAAGCCCGCCGCCGTGCCGGAGACGTGGCTGCCGTGGCCGTTGCAGTCCATCGGGTTGGGATCGGGCACCGGCACGGTGTTGCCGTTATAGGCGTCGCCGGCAAAGTCGGTTCCGCCGACCACCTTGGCCGTGGGGAACGGGCCGCCGACCGCGGTTCCCAGGGTCGTGAAGCCGGAGGTGTCCGTCTTCTCGGCGGTGTAGTCGGCGGCGGTGGCTCCCGGACCCCCGAAGTCCGGGTGCAGGTAGTCGATGCCGGTGTCGATGATGCCGATCCGGATGCCGGTGCCGTCCGCGCCAGCCGGCAGGCCGATCGTGTTGGCCCAGACGTTGGGCGTGCCGAGGAAGGGGACGCTCGTCGAGTTGGTCGGATACTCCGGCAGGATGGGCAGGACGCGCTTGACCCCCGGGGTCTTCTGGAGGTTACGCAGCTTCGCGGCGTCGATGGCGACGGCGATGCCGTTCAAGGCCTTGGAAACCCGGAACAGCTCGCGCGCGTCGACGGACGGAGCGGCGAGCGCTCTCGCGACGCTCTCCTGAGCCGCCTGGATCCTGAGCACCTGAGCCTTGGAAGCCGCGCCGGCCGCCGCCCGTGCCCGCTGGTCGGTGCGCACCGCGCCCTGCATGGCCTGGGCGAAGACGACGGCCGCCGACGGATCTTCGAGCTCGACCATGACCTGGATGCGGCCATCCTCGGTGCGTAGGACGTGCTCGAAGCCAGCCATGGCTTCGCCTTGCGCGGGTGACTGGATCTCGACCTCGGGAGCCGGCTCCAAGGTCCGCGGCGGCGCTGCTACGGCCGCTGGAACGAGGGCGACGGGTCCAAGGCAGGCGAGCAGAAGGGCGGTCAGCCCCAGAGCCCGTGGCCCATTCGGAGACGCATTCAGATGGCGCTCATCGAACATTTTTTTCCTCCCGGTGACTGGTATGGCGGCAGAGGTTACGACTCAAGGCGTGACTCCTTGGAGCTGATACGGCCCAAGATCCGGCGAAACTTCTCAAACAGGGACTACGTCTGGTCAAAGGCTTGCGGGAGAGGGTACTCGAAGGGCGAGGGGCCGTCAAGCAAAATTTCACAAAGAATTTACACTTGAGGCATTGAACGCAGCTTAAGCGCTCCCCCCCAAAGAACCTCATCACCCTGGCCCTTTTGAGGGCAGGGGTGAGGGGGTATAAGCGCTAACTTAACTTGGCTGGGATGCCCCCCGCCCAAAGCCCTCACCCCCTAGCCCCCTCTCCCGGCCCGGGAGAGGGGGAAGGCATGCGAGGCCGTTTCGCGTTGCCCTCCCTCTTCTCCCGGTGTGGGGGGGGTTGGGAGGGGGCGGGAGAAGAGGGCCGGGGTGATGAGGGTCTTGGGAGGGGGAACTCTGAGACTCGTTAAGTTAGCGCCAGGGGGTGAGGGCTTTGGGTGCTGCGCGGGGGGGAGTGAGACACCGGACGGGGGACTTTGGCCCCCGCCCGGTTCGCGAGGGACGTCCTAGGCCTGCCGCCGCCGGAGGGCGAGCAGCGCGCCACCCACGAGGAGCAACGCCAGCAGGGCCAGGCCGACCGTGGAGAGGGTCGGGACCTCGGCCACAGCGGCGACCACGAAGCTCGTCGGATCGTCGGCACCGCCCTGGCCCGGGTCGTCGGTGAGAGCCGTCGACTCGTTGGTGCCGTCGCCGTTGGCGTCGAAGAAGATCGTGCCCTGGTTGGTGAGGGTCGTGCCCGCGGTGCCGTTGTCGATCTGCGCCGTGATGGTGATCGTCACGGAGCCGCCCGCGGTGATCACACCGTTCCAGTGCACGGTGCGGTTGGGAACGTCGGCCACGGCCGTACCGCTGCTGGCGGTGGCGCTGAGCAGGGTCAGACCGGCCGGCAGGATGTCGGTGAGCTCGTCACCCGGGTTGTCCTGCTGGTCGAAGGTGCTGGTGTTGGAGATCGTCACGGTGTAGGTGACGACGCCTCCCTCCTGGAAGGTGCCGGAGACCGTCTTGGTGCGCGTGCCGATCGCGGCGGGCGAGAGCACCGTCACCACCGCGCTCGCCGAGTTGTCCCCGGTGTTGGGGTCGGCGGCCTTCGTCACCTTGGTGACGTGCAGGGACTTCGTCGACACGGTCGTGACGTTGAGGGTCAACGGCCCGGCGATGTTGGGCGCGGCGATCGAGAACTGGAGCGTCGCGGAAGCTCCGACGTCCAGGCTGCCCAGGTTCCACACACCGGAGTTGAAGACCCGGTTCGGAGTGACGTTGCTGAAGGCGTTGACGGTGACCGGGCTGAAGGACACCGTCGTGATCAGGTTGTACGCCGGATCGTCGCCGTTGTTGGTGAGGGTGACGGTGTAGTTGATCGTTCCGCCGACGTTGACGGTCGGGGGGCCGGCCGTGACGGTGACGGCGAGGTCCGCCGTGCGAGGCGCGTTGATGCACGACGTCGCCTGGTTGTCGCCCGGGCTGGGATCGAGCGGCGTGCCCGCCGTGATCTGCGCCGTGTTGCAGATCTCGCCCGACAGGTCGACCGAGCCCGTGACGTGCAGCGCGGTGGAAGAGCCATTGTTGACGGCTCCCACCGTCCACAGCCCGGTGTTGGAGTCGTAGGCGCCCGCGCCGTCGTCCGACACGTACGACATGCCGTCCGGCAGGAAGTCGTTGACGACCACGCCGGTCGCGTTGTTCGGGCCGTTGTTGGTCACCTTGATGGTGAAGATGACGTTGGAGCCGACGGCGGGAGCCGCGTCGTTCACCGTCTTGACGATGGACAGGTTGGCCCGCTGCGCGGTATCGAGAAGCACGACCTCGGCCCGCTTGCCGGCCCCGTTGTGGTGATGCAGCAGCAGGGCGCCCAGAGAGCCGTTGGCCGTCATGTTGGCCGTGTTCCAGGTCACAGGCAGGCTGGAGCCGTTGAGATCGTCGGCGAGGAAGTTGCCGCCGAAGTTGAGACCCTGGGCACCCCAGTTGTAGAGGTACGGTCCGGGCGCGACGTCGAAGAAGGTGCCGGCGGCCGGCGAGCAGTGGTCGCCGGTCGTCGTCCGCGCGCAGCCGGGGTTGGTGCCCGGGCAGGTGACGACCTTGTAGCGCAGCGTCGTGTTCGCCGTCGTCGTGTAGCCGAGCTGGGCGGGCGTGGCGCCGAGGATCATCACGTTGTTGAGATGCAGAGCGGAGTCGAAGGCCGACGGCGCCACCAGGTTCACGAAGGAGCCCAGACCGAGGATGGTGTTGCCGTTGGTGGCCGTGTCGCGAATGATGCGGACGAAGTTGTCGTTGTGCGACGCGTTGGCGACGAAGATCGACGGGTCGGAGTTGTAGATGATCTTCTCGTAGACGCCGTCGTTGTTGTTGTCGATGCAGAGGCTGTAGGAGACGTCCGTGAGAGTGGACCAGTCGCCCCAGCTCGCGACGCCGAACAGGAGGAGGTCGTTGTTGAGGTTCGGGCTTCCCGCTCCCGGCAGGAAGGAGGTGCCCACGTAGTGGATGTCGGCGTAATCGAAGGAGTTGACCGGGTCGAGCGGCGAGACCACCTGCAGCTCGAACGGCGAGACCACGGACTCGACGTCGGTGGGGAAGGTCCCGCTGCAGGACGGCCCGGCGCCCAAGGTGCCGGTGCACAGGCCGGTGCCGGAGAGCGGGATGGTGGTCGAGCCCGTGGAAGCGCCCCCGGTGACGATGGTGTCCGGCGCGGACATGTCCGCGGAGGGCTTCTCGGCCATATAGAGCGGCAGGCGAAGCTTGAGGGTGGCGCCCTGGCTGAAGGTCAGGTAGGAGCCCTTCTCGGCCAGGAAGTTGCGCGGCTGGTCGCCGTAGTTCGCCTGGATTCCCTGGGTCGTGAAGAGCGTGGGGTCGATCGTGTGGTCCATCTGCGAGGCGTCGGCCGACATCTGGACGTTCAGCTCGACGGTCTGCCCCGCCGGCACCGTCACCGAGCTCCCGCCCGGCAGGGAGAACGTGACGCCGGGCGAGTTGACGACGTCGTCGATCGCGAGGCTGTACGTCTCGTCCGTGGTGCCCTTGTTGACCAGCCGGATCTTCTTGGTCTGCGTGGTGACGCCGACCACCTCGGGCTCGAAGCTGACGCTGACCAATCCCACGTCCTCGGCGTTCATGGCGATGACGTCGCCGAGCGCCGCCTTCGAGGGATCGATGCGGCCGCCGCCGACGCGCGACGGGCCGTACCGCGGCGGCGTCGCTCCCGGGAACTCGGTCACGTCGTTGATGGCGTAGTTCATCACCAGGGCCTTGAGCTCCTCCACCGACCAGTCGGGGTGAAGCTCGCGCAGCAGGGCCATGACGCCGGCGACGTGCGGGCTCGCCATCGAGGTGCCGGAGATGGTGAGGGCCTTGCTGCCGGCCTGGAAGCCGGAAGGATCCGAGACACCGGTGCAGCCGGCCGCCACCAGGCAGGTATGGCCGGTCTGGACCGAGGTGATGTTCAGGCCCGGCGCCGCGACGTCGGGCTTCAGCCGCAAGGGAGAGCCGAGGATACGGCGGGGACCGCGCGAGGAGAAGCTCGCCAGGGTGTCACCGGCGGCCTGGCCGAGCAGGGTGAGGTTGAGGGGAGCCGCGATGTTGGCCTTGAGAGTGTTGCCATCCACCAGCGACACCATCTCGGTGGGAATGGTGATCGGGGTCACGATCGTCGCGTCGTCGCCCATTCCGGGCGGCGGCGAGCCGGGCGCGTTGTTGACCGTGACGACGCCGATCGCGCCGGCGTTCATGCAGTTCAGCGTCTTGGTCTTGAAGGAGCAGGTGCCGCGGTTGACGACGCAGATCTTGCCGGACACGGCGGCGGCGTTGGTCAGCGCACAGCAGCCGTCGTTCGGGTCCGCCCCGCAGGTCGCCGCGGGCGTCGTCGCATCCACGGCGAGCACGGCGTCGGCCGTCTGGCCGCTGGGGGCCGGGCCGAAGGCCGCGCTGCCGCCAAAGTAGTTGCCGGCGATGCCCGCCGGCGAGTTCACCCGGACCGACTCGAAGAACTCGCCGCTGTCGACCGAGGCCGCCGTGGAGATGATCCGCGAGGCGACGCCCGGAGCTCCGGCGATGAAGAAGGTGTCGGCGGCATTGCCGGCCGAGGTAACCACGATCACCCCCGCGAGCGCCGCGGCGTCGGAAGCGACCGAGGTCGAGGTGATCGCGGAGCCGAAGTCCGATCCCAACGACATGTTGATGACGTCGAGGTGGTCGGAAAGGTCGTTGTCGCCGTTTGGATCCATCGCCCAGTCGATCGCCTGGGCCACGACGCCGGTGTTGCCGGCGCAGCCGAAGACGCGGATGGCATAGAGCAGCGCCTTGGGAGCGGTGCCGGGACCGATGCGCAGGGCGCCGAAGTTGGCGGCCGGGCTGAAGGGGCCGGTATAGGTATTGCCGCTCGCGTCGACGCCGAAGCCCGCCGCCGTGCCGGCGACGTGGCTGCCGTGGCCGTTGCAGTCCATGGGATTGGCGTCCGGCACCGGGGTGTTCCCACCGGTGTAGGCGTCGCCCACGAGATCGGTGCCCCCCACGACCTTGGCGGTGGGGAACGAGCCCGCCGTCGTGAAGTTGGCGGTGGCCGTCGATTCGGCCTGATAGTCGGCGAGCAGGCCGGTGCCGCCGAAGCTGGCGTGCAGGTAGTCGATGCCGGTGTCGATGATGCCGACCCGGACGCCCGTGCCGTCAGCGCCGCCCGCCGGCAGGCCGATGGTGTTCGCCCAGACGTTCGGCGCGCCGATGAAGGGGACGCTCGTCGAGTTGGTCGGGTGCTCCAGCGGGATCGGCAGTACGCGCTTGACACCCTTGACCTTCAGCAGGTTTCGCAGGTTGGCGGGATCGACGGCCACGGCGATGCCGTTCAACGCCTTGGAAACCCGGTAGATCTCCCGCGCGGCGATCGACGGAGCGGCGAGGTCTCGCGCGACGCTCTCCTGAGCCGCCTGATTTCTCAGCACCTGAGCCTTGGAGGCCGAGCCGGCAGCCTCCCGAGCCCGCCGGTCGGAGGGCGAAGCTCCCTGCATGGCCTGGGCGAAGACGGCGGCCCCCGAGGGACCCTCGAGCTCGACCATGACCTGGATGCGGCCATCGTCGGTCCGGGCCCCGCCTTCGAGGGACAGCGGCTCCGCCTTCGCGGGCGTTTGAATCTCGACCTCGGGAACCGATTCCAGAGTCCGAGGCGGCGCCCCGAGGACCGCTGGGGCGAGTGCGAGGGTACTTACGCAAGAGAGCACGAGGGCAGTCAGCCCCCGGGTCCGTGCCCCTTTCGGAGACACGTTCGGACGGCGGTCATCGAACATTCTTTCCTCCCGTGATTGGCATTGCGGCACACGTGATGCGGTTTCTTGGCTGACATGCCTCGAGGCCCACGGCGCTTGAGCGGTTGAGCACGACTGCTTGTCAAACTTTTCGGGGTAAAGTCTAGAAGCAGGGCCGGTTCGTCTAGCGAACGTTCCGCAAAATTAACAAAGAATTTACACTTTACAACCAGCCCTTCTGGCGGGCGATGCGGGCGGCGTCGACGCGGTTCTCGGCGCCGAGCTTGCTGATGGCTTCGGAGAGGTAATTGCGCACCGTTCCTTCGGAGAGATGGAGCTCGGCGGCGATGCGGGCGCTCGGCTGTCCGTCGGCCGCCAGGCGGAGCACCTGGCGCTCGCGGTCGGTCAGCGGATCGGCCTCGTCGTCCCAGGCGGCGGCGGCCAGGTCCGGATCGATGGCCCGCAGGCCGGCGTGGACGCGGCGCACGGCCTCGGCCAATCGCTCGGACGGCGCGTCCTTGAGGAGGTAGCCCGCCGCTCCGGCGTCCAGGGCGCGGCGCAGGTAGCCGCTGCGGCCGAAGGTGGTGAGGATGACCACCCGCGCCGGGCTCCCCCGCCGCTTGATCTCGGCGGCGAGCTCCAGGCCCGTGAGGTTCGGCATCTCGATGTCGGTGAGCACCACGTCCGGGCGCGCCGTCTCCAGGAGGTCCAGGGCCTCGCGGCCGTCGTGAGCGCGGCCCACCACCTCGATGTCCGGCTCCAGGTCCAGAAGGGCCGCGAGCGCTCCCAGCACCATCGACTGATCCTCGGCGAGCAGCACGCGGATCACGCCGTCTCCTCGATCCTCAGCTCCGTCGGTCTTTCCGCCGGCCGGCGCGGCAGGACTATCGGCAGGACAATCAGCAGCGACGTGCCCGCCCCGGCCCGCCGCTCCAGCCGGCCGCCGAGCCCCTCCACCCGCTCGCGCATGGCGGCGAGGCCGATGCCTTCCACCGTCGATGGCGCGGAGCCGCCGCGGCCGTCATCGCTCACCTCCAGCCGGGTCTCCGCCGCCGTCTGCTCCAGGGTGATGTGGCAGGTCGTGGCGCCGGCGTGGCGGATGATGTTGGTCACCGCCTCGCGCAGAGCGAGGGCGAGCACCGTCTCCTGGGCCGTCTCCAGCTCCACGGGCTCGGCGAAGTATTCGAGAGCCACGCCGGCCGCCTCCAGGGCGAGCCGCGCCTGGGCCAGCACCGCCGGCAGCCCCTGGGAGCGATAGCCGGCCACGGCCGTCCGCACCTCGCGCAGGGCTTCGCGGGAGATGCGCTCCACCTCCCGGATCTCGCGGCCGGCCCGCTCCGGATCGCGCTCGAGAAGCTTGCCGGCCAGCTCGGCCTTGAGGGTGATGAGCGACAGGGTATGGCCGAGCAGGTCGTGGAGGTCGCGGGCGATGCGCTCGCGCTCCGCCGTCTTGGCCAGCAGCTCGACCTCCTCCTGGGCTCGGCGCAGCTTGGCGTTGGTCCGCGAGGCCTCGGCCTGGTGGATGTTGGCGCCGCCGACCAGGAGCGAGAACAGGGCCGCCGGAAACCAGAAGTACGAAGGGAGATGAAGCCACCAGGCCTCCAGCCCCGCCACGGCCACAACGAGGACGAGGCCCCGCAGCGCGATGCGGGGCGGCCCTGTGTAGCCGACGAAGCTGGCGGCGTAGATGAAGTAGGTGCTCGCTCCCGGGTTGAACGGCGCGAATCCGATTCCCAGCAGCAGGATGCCGCCGATGCACCACCAGATCCGCCGGTCGTGGAACCAGTGCGCCGCGAAGTAAAGGACCAGGAAGACGGCCGCTCCCGCGAGCGTCAGCCCCCACTGGAGGGCCGAGGCCTTCGCCATGGCCGGCTGAATGAACACGAAGGAGAGGTAGACGAGCCAGACGTAGGCGGTCCAGCCCTTCTCGGAGTCGTCGGGGAGCGGGCGCAGGCGCATCGGGTTCCTCCAATCCTATCCGAACGTCTTGCCCTCGTCCCGCCGCCAGCCGATCCAGGCCGCGGCCAGCGAGAGGAGCGTGAAGAGGGCCAGCACGGCCACTCCCCGCCCCACCGTCTGGCTGCGGTCGTCCATGCCGATCGTCTTCAGCGCGAGCTGGGCGAAGTGGTAGGAGGGGAGGAACGGGGCGATCTTCCTCACCACGCCCGGCATCATCTGAATGGGAATCCACATGCCGGAGCCGAAGGCGGCGGGCAGGGAGATGAGATTGATGATGGCCGGCGCCGAGTTCGGTCCCGCCCAGTAGCCGATGGCGAGGCCGAAGGCGGCGAAGGGCACGGCTCCCACGATCTGCACGCCCGCGAGGGAGAGCCAGGTGGCGAGCGGCAGCCGCACGCCGCCGGCCGTGGCGCCCAGGGTGAAGAGCCACCCCACCATGATGGCGCCGAACAGCAGGCACATCGCGAGCTTGCCGAGGTACGGGGCGAGCGGCGGCATCGGCGTCGCCCGCTTGAACAGCAGCCATCCCTGCCCGCGCTCCACCGCCAGGCCGACGCCAAGGCCGAAGAGGGCCGCGTTCATCACCCCGAAGGCGCCGTAGGTGGCGATCAGATAGGTGGGAAAATGGAGGGTGCTGGCAGGCCCCTGCTTGAGGGCCACCCCGAAGAGCAGGTAGAAGACCAGCGGGAAGGCGAGCGTCGGGATGACGTAGGCCGGCATCCGCAGCAGCTTCAGGAACTCGTACCGGGCTTCGAGAGCCAGGATGCGGGGAATACTGCGCCGGCTGATGGGGCCGGAGACTGCCGTGATCGTGCTCATGCCGCCACCTCCTCGGAATCCGCCCCGGTGAGGGCGAGGAACGCTTCTTCCAGATCGGCTCCCTCGACCTCGAGGCCGGAGAGAGCGGGGTCTCGCATCAGCAGCTCGCGCACGGCGCGGTCCGCGTCGTTGGTGAACACCTCGGTCAGCTCGCCTTCCCGCCGCGCGGCGCGCACGCCGGGCAGGGCGGACGCCTCCGCGAGCGTCAGCGCCGTGCGGCAGCGGATCTTCCGGCCCACGACGCGGGCCTTGATCTCCGCCGGCGTGCCCTCGGCCACGATTCGTCCGTGGCTGATGAGGACGATGCGGTCCGCCAGGGCGTCCGCCTCCTCCAGGTAGTGCGTGGTGAGGAGCACCGACCGCCCCTCGGCGGCCTTGCCCTCGATCACCGACCAGAAGGCGCGCCGGGCCTCGACGTCGAGGCCGACGGTGGGCTCGTCGAGGAACAGCAGATCGGGATCGCCGCACAGGGCGAGAGCGAAGAGCACCCGCTGGCGCTGGCCGCCGGAGAGCTTGCCGAAGAGGCGGTTTTCCAGGCCCAGGAGGCCCGCCGCCGCCATCACCTCGCCGGCGGGGAGGGGATGGGGGTAGTAACTGGAGATGAGGTGGACGTGCTCGCTCACCTTGAGGGTCTCCGGCACCTTGGAGACCTGAAGCATGGCGCCCACCCGCACCCGGGCCGCCGTGGCGCGCGGGTCCTGGCCGAAAAGCCGCACCTCGCCGCCGCTCGGCCGCATGAGTCCCAGCAGGAGCTGCACCGCCGTCGTCTTGCCGGCGCCGTTGGGTCCCAGCAGCGCCACCACCTCGCCGGGCTGGACCGCGAAATCGACCCCCGCGAGAGCGGTGACCGCCCCGTACTTCTTGACCGCCCCGCGCAGCTCCGCGAGAGGCCGGTCGTCGTCGATCTGTCTTTGAATGGCCATGTCGATCCTCCGTTCGAATCTTCCAAAGGCATTCTGGAGGATTCGCCTGGAGGACCCCAGGGTGGGATGTCAGGAGTTTGGGATGACAGATGTCATCGCGGATGTCATGTCTACTTGACATCAGGACAAGTCTTCATTACTCTTCGTGTCAGCAGTACCTGACTTTCTGACAAGGAGACAAGACATGACGATAAAGCAAGCTGAGCAGCCGGGGGCGAGAGGCCCCGCCATGACACGCAACTGCCGTAACCAACGGTTGGTCCTCCTCTGGTCGCTGGTCTGGATGAGCTCCTTTGTGGGGGTCACCCTGGCGCTCAAAGAGGGCTGGCTGGCCTCCGGAGCGCCCGGAATCGTCGCGGCCGTCGCGTCGGCGGGCCTCGGACTCGGGACGGCGCTGGCGTACCGGCGCTTCCTGAACGAAGCCGACGAAGTGCAGCGGAAGATCGAGCTCGAGGCGCTCGCCCTGGGCTTTGGCGTCGGCCTGATCGGGGGGTTTGCCTACTGGCTCCTGGAGCGTAGCGGCGCTGTACCGACCTCCAAGTCCGACCTTCTGTACGTCCTCGCCGCGACGTGTTTCACCTACTCGGCCGGCGTGCTGCTGGGCCGGCGGAGATACGCATGAAAAACCGGCTGAAGGTGCTGCGAGCCGAGCGCGACTGGACGCAGGCGGACCTCGCCCATGCGCTCGACGTGTCCCGGCAGGCCGTCAACGCCATCGAGACCGGGAAGCACGATCCCAGCTTGCCGCTGGCCTTCCGCATCGCGCGGCTGTTCGGCGGCTCGGTCGAAGACATTTTCCTGATGGATGACAAGGAGAGCGAATCATGAAACATCTACTTGCAATCGGTATTCTGCTGGCCGGCCTGTTCTCCGGACCGTCGGCCGCGGTTACCAGTCCGACCGGAGTGGCGGGCGACTGGATGGGCGCCCTCGAAGTGGGACCGATGAAGCTCCGGCTGGCGTTGCACGTCGAGGCCGGCGCCCAGGAGGGACTGACCGCGAAGCTCAACAGCGTCGATCAGGGCGCCTTGCTGCCGGTCGACACGACCACCTTCGCCGAGGGGACCTTGCGCTTCGCCATCACGGCGATCGGAGCCACCTACCAGGGCACGCTGAAGGAGGATGGCAACACCCTCGAGGGAACGTGGTCACAGGGCGGACGAACGCTGCCGCTCACCTTTCATCGCCTGAGCGAGCCCTTCGTGTCCAACCGTCCGCAGAACCCAAAGGGTGCAACGCCGTATGAGAGCCGCGAGGTGAGGATCTCGAACGCGTCAGCGGGGATCCACCTGGCGGGAACCCTGGTCCTCCCGGAAGGCGCCGGTCCCTTCCCCGCGGTCGTCTTCGTCTCCGGCTCAGGTCCCCAGGATCGCGACGAAACTTTGATGGGCCACAAGCCGTTCCTGGTGATCGCCGATTACCTCGCCCGGCACGGCGTGGCCTCTCTGCGCTGCGACGACCGGGGGGTCGGCGGGTCGGAGGGCAAGGAGATGGAGTCGACGATCCGGGACTTCGCCACGGACGCCGAGGCGGGCCTCGCCTTCCTCGCCGCGCAGCCGAAGATCGACCGCAAGGCGATCGGGATTCTCGGCCACAGCGAGGGTGGGCTGATCGCGCCGCTCGTCGCCTCCACCCATCGGGACGTTGCCTTCCTGGTGCTGTTGGCACCTCCCGGAGAACCGCTCAAGTCTCTCCTGGTGCGGCAGCTCCACGACGTCCTGCGGCAGGCGGGAGTGGCGGACTCCCTCATCGAGCGGGCCACGGCGGCGCAGTCCGAGGATCTCGCGCTGCTCGCGGACTCCACCCTGAGCCGGGACGACGCGCAAGAGAGGCTCCGTGCCAAATCCGCGGCCCGGCGCTCGCGGTTCACCGACGCGGAGCGGGCCGCCCTGGGAGTCGACGCGGCGACGATCGAACAGGGAATCCGCATCTCCACCACGCCCTGGTTTCGTTCGCTGCTCCGTGAAGACCCGGGAGTCTACCTCCGAACGATCAAGATTCCGGTGCTCGCCCTCTTCGGCGACCGGGACCTCCAGGTGGCCGGCGAGGTGAACGCCAAAGCCGTGCGGGATTCGCTCGCCGCCGCCGGCAATACGAGCTCCGAGGTTCGCGTCCTCCCGGGTCTGAACCACCTCTTTCAGCACGCCGCCACGGGAGCGGTCGCCGACTACGGGACGATCGAGGAGACCTTCGCTCCGGAAGCCCTGCAGCTCATCGGCGGGTGGATCAGGCAGCCTGCTCACGTCGCTGCTCGCGCGGGGCAGGGTCGAGCTCCGCAACCAGCAGATCCTCAGTGAGTCGCCGCGCGGACTGAAGGACCCTTCCCTCGGGATCGACGATACCGGACGACCCGTAGGACATCAGGTCCGCGGTGCGGCCGGCGACGTCGGCACGGATAACCCACACGCTGTTTTCTTTGGCCCGGGCGATGTCGGCTTTCCGGGCGTCACCGCTGACATCCGCCCTTTCCAGGGGGAGGCCGTTGTTCGTGGGTATGAACAACGCCGTCGCACCTTGGGAGGCCATGAATCTGGCAGGCTCGGGAAAATTTGAGTCGTAGCAGATGACGATTCCAAAGGTCAGGCCGCCGACCGTGAAGACCGGCGTTCGGTCGCCGGCTCGATAGACCGATTTTCTGATCGCCGGATGCAGCTTGCGATACACGCCGGCGATGGCTCCTCGGTGAAAGACCGCGGCCGAGTTGTAGAGCTGGCCCGCGGAGATCTCGGTAAACCCCAGAATGGTCGTCACCGTGTCGCTGGCAAGAGGAGCAAGCATAGCGCGGAGCTGACCGCTTTCCACGTCCATCGCAAACGCGGCTGGGCGGGCGGCATAGTCCGCCAGACCTCCAAGCACGGCCTCCGGGCAACAGAGGATTTCCACTCCCTCCGCCTCACACCACTCAACGCGTCTACGAATGAGATCGACGGCCTCCATGGAGCCGCAGGGAAGAAGAGGAGCTTGATAGGCGGCGACTTTCACAGGACTTCATCCCACGCTATGGCAGCCATTCATCCATCTGCCAGCGATACACTACATCGGACCTCGCGCCGAACCTATTCTGGCAGCTCTGTGAGGAGGCGCTCCTTTTCCAGCCGCCAGCACCCTTTAGGTGGAGGGTCTCGATCCCGAGGCCCGTTCCCCGAAGGGAGAAGCCTATGAAATCGTTCCGTTGGCTGCTGTTCGTCGTTCCGCTTCTGATCGCGTCCCTGGCGAGCGCGGCGCCGCTGCCGGGCCCTGACGCCTCGGTCATACTCCCGGCCTCCATCACGGGGGTGTCGGCCTGCCCATCTCCGTCTGCCAACGCGCAGCTTCCCGTCCTCAATCCGGCCGCTCAGCAGACCAGCGCGATCAACTGCGGTGCCTGCAGCGTGACCATCTGTCGAGGCGCCACGTACAATGCGATCTGCCAGGGTGGGACCCAGGTCAAGCATTGCATCGCGGCCTACGGCAACAACTGCACCGACGGCACTTGGCAATGCCAATGCTGGAGCGGGCCCCTGCCGTAGCAGAGCTCGGCCTCCCTCGCGACAGATCTTCAGCCGCGGGGGAGCGCTCTCCTTCAAAATCCCAAGCCACCCTCGTCAGCCGCCGCGATCATCGCCCAGTGGACGGGCGAGCCGCCGCTATCCAGTCACGAAGGGTAGAGCCGACGCGCAAGCCCGGCAGAAACCAGGTATTGCTGAAACGACATTGACAGTCCTTTAGAAAAGTCCTAAGATCTGCTCCAATTTGAAGCCGTATCGCGGGTCTGTCTGGCGCCTCTCCGATTCCCGGAGAGCTTCGCCTCACCGCGCATCCAAACGCGTGGAGGTCTCACCGCATGAGCGAAAAGTTCTCCAACACCCCGTTCTCGCGTCGCAAGTTCCTGGCCGGAACTGCAACGGCCGCGCTAGCGTCCGTCGTGCCCTACGACAGCCTGCTGGCCCTGACCCCCAAGCCGAAGGGGAAAACCAAGGCAGCGACGGCGAAGTACCACCGGCTGAACCTCACGGACCCCGCAGCGGCCCCCATGCTCGCCAGCTACGAGAAGGGGATCCGCGCCATGCTGCAACTGGCGCCCGACCACCCGCTCAACTGGTACCAGAACGCGATCACCCACCTGCTCGACTGCCCGCACGGCAACTGGTGGTTCGTCGTCTGGCATCGCGGGTACCTCGGTTGGTTCGAGGAGACCATCCGCAAGTTGAGCGGTGACGCCAACTTCGCTCTTCCCTACTGGGACTGGACCGCCCTGCCGCGCGTCCCGGAGAGTTTCTTCCAGGGCCTGCTCAACCCGAAGGACCCGGCCTACATCGGCGACTACGCCACCTTCCAGAGCACCTACATGCAGGCGGTGAACAACCGCTACGCGGCTTTCTCGCCCCTCCAGAACCAGCAGATCGGCTTCCGCACCGGCTATAAGACGGCGGCCGAGTTCTGGGCGAGCGCGCCGCCGAACTTCTTCCCCCGCGACCAGGCCCGCTTTCTCACCGCAGAGAACCCCGACTTCGACGAGCAGACGAAGGAGGCGGTGTCCCTGCCCACCATCGAGGCGGCCTTGCAGCCGACGACGTTCATCGAGTTCGGCAGCCCGAAGACGGCCCAGCACAGCACGATCCAGGGCTTCGGCATCCTCGAGGGCCAGCCCCACAACCTCGTCCACAACTGCGTCGGCGGCTTCATGTACGAGTTCCTCTCTCCGGTCGATCCCATCTTCTTCATGCACCACGCGAACATCGACCGGCTGTGGGACGTCTGGACCCACAAGCAGGAGGCGCTGGGACTGCCGACGCTCCCCACCGGGACCGATCTCCCCGAGTGGTCGAACCAGCCCTTCGCCTTCTTCACCAACGCGGACGGCCAACCGGTGAGCCAGCAGAAGGCCGGGGACTATGCCACCATCGGCCAGTTCGACTATGACTACCAGCCCGGCTCCGGCAGCCAGGTCGCGGTCAAGGCGGCCGGCCACAAGGCCAAGCACCCGCAGTCCTTCAAAGCCAACGTTGCCCTCCCCACTCTCGCTCTCGCGCAGCGGGCGACCAGCGCCGCCAAGGTGCCGGCGGCCTTGATCGCCGCGGCGAGCAAGCAGGGTGGGCCCGCGCTCATCGCGAAGATCACCATCCAGCCGCCGGAGGAGGTGGCGGATCTCAGCTTCGACGTCTTCGTCGACGCCCCGGAAGGGACCGCCCTCACGGCCAGCTCCCCATACTTCGCCGGGTCCTTCGCGTTCTTCGGCAGCCATCACCACCACGGCACTGGACCGGTCTACTTCGAGATCCCGATCTCCAATGCGCTACGCAAGCTGAGCGCGAAGAAACTCCTGAAATCGGCCGGCCCCCTTCACGTCGATGTCGTACCGCGGGCCAGGACGCCGAAGGTCAAGGCTCTGGAGGCCACGGTCAAGGTGCTGAGCGTCGAAGTCGTCAGCAACTAGGCGTACACTCGGGCCATGAGTGGTTTTCGTCTAGTGCTCTGTCTCGCGCTCGCCGCCTCCTCGACGGTCCTGGCCTGCGCAAACACGCGGCGAAATCCACCGGGAAGGGAGGAGCGACGGGTGAAAACCCTCGCCCTCCCTCACCGCCTGGAGCGCGGCGAAGCCGCCACCCTGCGGATCACGGCGGGCATCCTGCCGCGCGGCGCGCGAGTGGTGGTCCGCCTGGCCGGCGGGAAGATCCTCGGCACGGTTGCCCCGTTCGGCGTCCTGCCGGGACAGAAGGCCGGTTTCACGACGATCCCGGTGCCCGCCGACGCTTGGATCGACGGCAAGATCACGGTGGTCCTGGAGCTCGAAGAACGGGGCAAGCCGCCCCGGGTGCCCACCCCGGCGGAGATCGAGGCGGTCGAAGTGGCGCTCGTCGAGGTCAGCGGACCGCCCCCGTCACACTGAAGCGGCGCCGCACGTCCCCATCGTCCAATGCAACCCCGCCCGGGCTTGGAGAGTTACCCCCAGGCCGGGCGGGAATCCTTCCGACTACCCATCGAATGTGCAAGGGAGATTCTCGCACTCAGGGGGAAGAGCGGCCCAGTAGCAGTGCTCCTTGCCGCTGGACTCCGCGTGGCACACGTACTCCCGGCAGCACGCCTTGTTCATCGACTGCCCCGGAAGCCAGCCGGGCAGGAAGTTCGAGGTGCCCGGAACCAGCGTGTCAGGAGCGAGATCGCCATTGGTGTCGACGACCGCGTCGCCGTAGCGCTTTGTCATCTCGCCCTTCGCGAAGCTCCACGGAACGGGGTTGGCAGGGAAGGTGAAGCTCCCCACGAGCTCCAGCTTGCGCGCGGCCTTCTGCGCCGGTGCCACAGGGATGAACTCCATGCGCGCGTTGACCGCCAGAGGCGCGGCGAAGGTTCCGCCGCTCTCCTGGGTTCGGAGGATTTTCATCGACGTCACGCGCTGCTTGCCCGCGAGAGAGACATAGACGTGGAAGGAACCGCAGGTTGTCTTGATGGGGGCGATGCTGACCAGAGACAGAGCCCTGAACTGGATGCGTGTCCAGGCGACTCCCTTGGCGTTGAAGACGGCGTCGTCGAGACGCTCGATGACCGTGTCGCTGCTCCCGAGCTGTCCCGGAGTCTCGGTGGCGAGGGGCAAGCCCTTGAACGCCACCCGTCCGGTGAACGCCTTGGAACCCTTGCAGAAGAAGCCGGCAGGGATCGGGTTCTCGGCAAAGTCGTAAAAAGTCATGCCGCCTCCCTTGGTCGTGAAGACGTCGGTGCCGCGCTGAATGAGGGGATCGGCGGCCAGAGGAGAGAGACCGAGTAGGAGCGAACAGCCGAGCATGACCAGAACCCTTCGACTTCTCATGCAAACCTCCTTGTCCCCAAAAGGACGATAGTAGAGGGCTCCGCGCCACCGGAAGGCTCCGGTGGCGCGCGCCTCTACCTATGAAGGTACAGAAAGCCGGTCCTACCGCGCCGGCCGCGGGTGGAGCGGACCTCTACGTAGCGCGTCCCGGGGTTCGGCCTCACCGCACGGCTGCCGCCGTCTGTGGCAGCCGTGCCTTGATCCAGCCGTCCACGCGCGTCTCCAGCAGGTCGAGCGGCAGCGCTCCGCCGTCCAGAATCTCGTCATGGAACGCCTTGATGTCGAAACGCGCCCCGAGCTGCGTCTTCGCGCGTTCCCGCAGCTCGCGAATCTTCAGTTGCCCCATCTTGTAAGCCAGCGCCTGACCCGGCCACGCGATGTAGCGATCGGTTTCCGTCTGCGCGACGACGGCGTTGACGTCGTTCTCGCGCATGTAGGCGATCACCTGGTCGCGCGTCCACCCCTTGTCGTGAATGCCGGTGTCGACCACCAGCCGCACCGCGCGGAAAAGCTCCGAGCTCAGCCGGCCGTAGTCGGAAACCGGGTCCTTGTAGAGGCCGATCTCCTTGCCAAGCTGCTCCGCATACAGCGCCCATCCCTCGGTGTACGCGGACAGGCCACCGCTGAACAGCCGGAATTTCGGCAAGCCCTGCAGTTGCTGCGCCACACTGATCTGCAGGTGGTGCCCGGGCACGCCCTCGTGATAGGCGACGGCTTCGTCGTTCACCAGCGAGCGGTGAGTGGGGTCGGCGACGGCGACCACCACGCGCCCGGGCCGTTTGCCGTCCGGAGTGCCGCGGTTGTAGTGCGTTGCCGCGGCCTTGTCGAAATCGGGGATGCCCTCGACGGTCACCGGCGCTTTCGGCAGCAGCCCGAACAGCTCCGGCAGCCTCGGCTGCATCTGGTCGATGTACTTCTTGAAGTCGGCGACGATCTGCTCCTCGCTCTTCGGCGTCCACTTGGGGTCGTTGTGGATCGCGGCGCGGAAGGCGGCGAGATCCTTGTAGCCCTGCGCCAGCGCCAGCTTGGTCATCTCCGCCGTGATCCGCGCCACCTCGCTCAGGCCCAACGCGTGGACGGCCTCCGGAGTGACGTCGACGGTGGTCATCGCCTTCACGGCCTCGGCGTAGCGCCGCTTGCCGTCCGGCAAACTCTCGACCGAGATCACGGTCCGCCCCTTCGGGGCGTACTCGTCGCGCAGAAATGCGGCGAATTCCTTGTAGGCTGGGAGCACCTCCTCGTTGGCCGCCTTGGTCATCGCCGCCGTCAGCCGCTGCTTCTCGGCCTCCGAGAAGCTCGCCGGAAACTTCTTCAGCGGCAGCAGAAACGGATTCGCCGAGACGATCCCCTCGCATTGCCCCGGAAGTTGGTCGACGACGAGCTTTGGTGGCATCAGGCCGTCCTTCTCGCCGGCGCGCAGCACCTCGGTGGTCTGCTTCAACACTCGCGGGATCTGGTGGAGGCGCGCGATGTAGTCGTCGTAGTGCTGCACAGAATCCAGCGGCACGCTCAGCGGAAGGTCGGCCAGCGAAGTATGGACGCCGCCCTGCTGGTTGATCGACATCTCGTAGTTCTTGAGCTCGTAGTTCACATCGGAGCGGGTGAGTTGCCGCTCCAGGAGCTGGTGCGACAGCAGGTCGGCGTCCGCCATGCCGGTGGTCGGGATGGCGCGAAGCCGCGCCAGGAAGGCGTCATTCTCCGAATGCTGGCGAGCGATCGCCGCCAGCGAGGCATCGCCGAGTTGCGCGTTGTAGCGATAGTCGCCGATCGACGTCGCCCTCTCCGGCGAGCTCTTCAGGCCGGCCTGATAGAACTCCTCGAACAGCGCATTCTGTTTCGCCACACGATCGGCTACTGGGGTGTCCTGGGCATAGGCTGACGAGCAAACACTGGCAGCGAGCAGCAAGCAGGTATGGATTCGCATGAGCCCAAGCCTAGCAAAGGACAGGACGAGGGGCTAGCGGAGCGCTAGCGAGGCGCATCGGCCCGGTCGAGGTTCTCGACCGCGTGACGATGCAAGTCTTCGTCCGCGATCATTGCACGATGATCGCAGCACCCGTCCAATGCGACATTGATGGAATACCGAAGGGGTCGCATTACGTAAGAGCACCTTTCGCCATAGGGCCAAGCTCCTCAACCGCGATTTCGTGTCGGTGAGTATATCGCAACAGCTCGCCAAGAGACACCGCTCCCCGGCTCCTCGGCTGAGCAAATAGATATCGAGCACCGTGTCGGTGCAACTCTCGTCTACTTGGTGCAGTGCGGGGTGAAAGAACAGTTGTCCGAGGCAGCGACGCACGGGGCGACGCTACAGGCCGCGGAACACGGACTGCCGCATGTTCTCACGGACACGCCTCCGACGGCCTCCTGGATCACGCCCTCCTCCAGAGCCCGGAGGGTCTCGCGATGGAGGACCAGTTTCTTCAAATTCTTCTTCACGATCTTTCCCCTTTCAGTCGGTGAAGCGTTGATTTCTCCTTCTGTGGCTCGGCAGGCTCAGCGCATGGCCTACCTTTAGAGCTCGCGAGTCGTCAAGCTTTCAGGATCGTTGTCCTGTCGTCCGGAGTGCCTCGCGGTGGCTATACCCTTCAAGGTGCCGGGAGGCCGCTGAACGAGACAGAGCACCACGCTTGACCGGCTGGCGGGGTCAGCATTCCTTGACACCCGCCCTGATTTTGGCGATGCTGCCGCTCCAGGGCGGGTCGCGCCCCCGTCCAGACCCGCCCCTACCCGCGCGCGTAGGCCCCATTGAGAATCTTTCTCGGGCACCCCAGCTCAAGATGAGGCGTCACGTCGCGAGATTGAACGCGCACTTCGCGGCGATAGGAGCTTCCATCGCGACGTTGGATGCAGCCATCACCGCGTGATGCACTCTCATCGCCGCAAGGGATAGTCCCTTCGCGGCATTGCGTCCTCCCATCACCGCGTGATCCTCCCTGATCACCGCAAAATACACCCTTGTTCTCTCGCAGTCCTTGCATTTCACCGCAAGAAGACCTTCCACCCTGACGATGGACACACTCCTTGCGGTGACTGCTCCTCTTTTCACCGCGACGAGACCACCTTTCGTCGCATCATGTCCTTCAATCGCTGCAAGATGCACGTCCAACGTCACGACGAGCGTGTCCATCCGGCCATCGTGCACTCTTCACGCGGCATTGGATGCACGCAATGCCGCAAAGTGTCCTCTCGAGAACGGAGTGGGTCCTCTTATCCTTGCCTTGGGAGCGTCATTCACCGCAAACCGTGCGTCGATTGCCGCAAGAAATGCGCTCCTTGCGGTAAATGGAGGGCCGAATCCCGCGTCGTGAGGGCGTTGCGGACCGACGTCCCCGCACGCCTAAGCCGCGCCGGAACTGGCCTGAGAGGTGTTCCAGGACTTCCTAGCTGACTCTCTCGGTATCGACAGCGCCGCGCAGGAGCACCAAGGCGGCGAGAGCCTCCAAGCGAACGTCGCGGGACTCGAAGAAGGGGAGCATCTCGGCCGCTAGGCGCTGCGAGCGCATCGAGGCTCTGGTCGAGTCCATCGAGACCGACGCCGCCCTCGAACGAGAGCGCACCGGCGCCTCCGTGCTGGGAGTCAAGGCGATTCTCGCCTACGATCCGCAACATCGCCCCTCCATTCTCGCCCGATCGCCGGCGCCGCGCGTCCACGCCACCAAGGCCGCACGGAAGGCTTTCTATGAGATCTACACCGCCTTCGTCGCTACGTTCCACGAAGCCTCCGAAAGGCTGCTCCACGGCGACCGCAACGCACCCTTCCCCATTTCCGCCGGCGCTTCCCTTCGTGGCTGGATAACAGAAGCTCAAGCGCTCTTTGACAGCCTCACCGCCCGCCTGAGGGCCATTCTGACGAGCCGGAAGGCTCGTTGAGGGGAAGGTGTATCGAGTCAAAGCTCAAGAGGTCCTTCCTGGAGGTTGCCAGCGTCCGGCCGGCCGCCGTCAGACTCCCGAACTGGCCGACCGGGGATGGATTCCAAGGAAGTCCCTGGCACCTGTTCTGGCCGGGCGACTGGTAGCGGATTCCAAGGAAGTCCCTGGCACCTGTTTTGGGACCCGGCTGAGAGACCGTATTCCAATATATAATGTGGGAAAGTCTCCCTACACGGGAAGCGGCAGCTACTCCAAACGGCTTGCGGCGAAGTCTCACCGGTTGGAGTGTGAATTATCCGAGGGTATAAGGGCATGAAGCTCAAAGTCTATCGGTGCCGGTTCGAAGCGCCGCTTGCTCTATTCTGTGCTGCGGTTTGCATCTGGACAGGCTGCCTCTCTCCGGAGAAACCCAGGGAGAAAAAGGCTGCGCCGCCTCCCGTCCACTGTGCCGTCATCGAGAAGATCGTTGCGGGATCCTCCCTGACCCGGGCAGCCCTCCAGTCCGGCGACGCTGTGGTCGCCTGGGAGCGAACGGCCGATCCTGCCAGGAAGCGCCCCGAAGCCCGGGGCCGGATCGGGTCGGTCCTCGATTGGATGGAGTTGGAAGCCGAGCAGGCACCGCTCGGGCCGATCCGCCTCACCGTCTGGCGCCAGGGTCGGGAGCTGAAGGCCCTGGTGCCCCAGGGGCTCTGGGATGCGGGAGTCCGGCCCTGGATGCCGGCCCCCGTGCTTGCCCTCTACCAGCAGGGCAAGGAACGCGTGGAGGCCGGAGACGTTCCCACCGGAGTGCCCCTCTGGGAGCAGGCGAGCCGCCAAGGGGGCGACGAGGCTTGGCTCCTCCGCTTCTGGTTGAACCTGCGGCGTAGTGAGGCCTGGTTGCAGGTCCAACGACCTGCGGACGCCGAGAAGGTATGCCGCAAGGCGCTCGACGAGGCCACGGCGCGGCGAGTGCCCTTGGCCCAGATCGCCGCCTTGAACAGCCTCGCCAAGATCGCCGAATCCACCCAGAACGAGAAGGCAGGCATCGCTGCACTGCTCAAGGTGAAGCGGTTGCAGGAGAGCCTCCATGGCCGGAGCCCCGGCGCGGCCAAGGTCCTCCACGCCCTCGGCCGATACTCCATCCTGTTCGGCCGGCTCGACAAAGCCGAGGCCTACACCCGACAGAGTCTGGCGATCTTCTCGGAGATCGCCCCCGAGAGCCTGGAGGTGGCGTCCAATCTCATCAATCTGGGCTTCGTGGCCGACGAGCGCGGAGACTTGGCGGAAGCCGAACGGCTCGACCGGCAGGCCCTGGCGCGTGTGCGGCAGCTCGCTCCGGGCAGCGACCGCGAGGTCAAGGCCCTGAACAACCTGGCGACGGAGCTCTCGGCGCGGGGCCAGTTGGACGCGTCAGAGGAGACCCTGCTGCAGGCCTACGACGTGGCCCGGGGCGTGGACCCCAAGAATCCACAACTAGCGACGCTCCTCGCCAACCTCGGTAACGTCGCCACCGAGCGGGGAGACCTGGAGCGGGCCGAGGATTTCGGCCAGCGGGCTCAAACGCTTCAACATCAATGGGTTCCCGGGAGCTTCGAGGAATCGAACAGTCTGTTTCTCCTGGGCAACATCGCCCAGAAACGGCATCAGTACGAGCAGGCGGAGGGCTACTACAACCAGGCCCTGGCCATGCGCGAGAAGGTGAACGGCGATGGGTTGCCCGCGGCTTTCGTACGGTACAGCCTCGGGGTGCTGGCGACGGAGCGCGGCCAGAACGCCCAGGCGGAGACCCACCTGCGCCGCGCCCTCGACGTACGAGAGAAGCAAGCCCCCGGGGGGATCCTGGTCGCCGACACTCTGTACTCGCTGGGCATCCTCCTTCAACAGGAGGGAAACGTGGGGGAGGCCTGGAAGCGCCAACAGGAGGCCCTCACTCTGTACCAGCGGCTCGCACCGGGCAGCTTCTACGAGGCCGAAACCCATCACGCGCTCGGTCTCATCCGCTGGCAGCAGAAGGACCGCCCGGAAGCCCTGCGCCACCTGCGGGCGGCGGTCGACATCCTGGAGGCTCAGACCGACCACGTCGGCGGGGGAGAGAGCGGAGAGGCGGGATTCCGCAACCAATCGCGGGATATTTACTTCCACCTGACGGAACTGCTGCTCGAGATGGGACGTGATGAGAAGGCCTTCGCGGTGGCGGAGCGCTTCCACGGCAGGGTCTTCCTCACCCTGCTCGTGCGGCGGGACCTGGAGTTTGGCGCCGATCTTCCCGCCGGCCTGGACCAGAAGAGGCGGATGCTGGCCGTCCAGTACGACCGGACGCTGCAGAGCCTGGCCGGGCTCTCCGTCAATGATCCCCAGGCCACCGAGATCCGCTCCCGGCTGCGCCTGATGCTGGCCGAGCGCGACCACATCGCCGCTGAGATCCGCCGGCGTTCGCCCCGACTGGCCGCCCTCAAATACCCCCGCCCCCTGTCCTTCCAAGAGACCCGCGTCGCCCTCGACCCGGGGACGGCGATGCTCTCCTGGACCGTGGGCAAAGGCAAGACCTTCCTCTTCGTCGTCGTACCCGGCAAGCCACTGGCCGTCCATGAGATCCCCTTCGGTGCAGAGGAGATCCAGAAGGAGGTCGCACGCTTCACCGGTCTGCTTCTGAACAGCGAGAACCGCCTGGGCAGCCGGCCCCGCACGGGCCTCCAGGAAGTGGGGCGGGACCTCTACCGCAAGCTCGTGGAGCCCGCCGAAGCGGCGGTCGCGGGACAGCAGCGCATCCTCCTCGTCCCCGACGGCGCCCTCCACCTTCTCCCCTTCGGCGCCCTCGTCCGGGGCCTGCCACCACCACCGGGAGCCGGCGACCGGCCCGCGCAATATCTCGTGGAGTGGAAACCCTTGCATTCCGTCCTCTCGGCCACGGTCTACGCTGGGTTGAGGCGGCCCCGCGAGGCCAGCCCGGCCGTCGGCGCTCCGCTCCTGGTGGCCTTCGGGGACCCTGCCGCCCGGAATCTGCCGCGGCTCCCTGGCTCCGCCAAGGAGGTGCGGAGGATCGGCGCTCTCTATCCGGGCGCCGAGGTCTACCTGGGAGCTGAGGCGACCGAGGCCCGCGTCAGGAACGTGAACCCTGGCGTGCAGTCTCTCCACTTCGCCTGCCACGGCCTGTTGGACGAGCGCATGCCCCTCAACTCGGCCCTGGCCCTGGCTTCGCCGGTCGCCTCGCAAGCCGGGGAGGACAATGGCCTCCTCCAAGCCTGGGAAATCTTCGAGCAGATCCGCCTCGACGCCGATCTCGTCGTGCTGTCGGCCTGCGAGACCTCCAGCGGCCAGCCGGTCGCCGGGGAGGGGCTCATCGGGTTGACCCGGGCCTTCCAGCACGCCGGAGCCCGCTCGGTGGTGGCATCCCTCTGGAAGGTTGGCGATCAGAGCACGGCCGAGCTGATGGTCCGCTTCCACCGTCATCTCCGGGAGGGAAGCCCCAAAGACGAGGCCCTGCGGGCCGCACAGGTCGAACTGCTCCGCAACGGCGCGGCCGCGACCGCGGGAGACTCCTCGGCGCCCTATCACTGGGCAGCCTTTCAACTGTTCGGAGATCGTCGTTGAGGCGGTGGGGTGCGCCCGTGGACTGCAGCCCGGAACGCCTGCAACGAGCGTTGACCGCCCTGCGCTCGAGCAGGGTTCTCGCTGAGGGCGCCGTTCCTCTCTACCAGTGTTACTATCGGCGCATTCTCGGCTTCTTCCTCCGGCGGGGCTCCCCAGAATCCGAAGACCTAACCCAGAACGTCTTCCTGAACGTCTTCAAGAGGGGACCTGGATGTCCCGCGGACCTTCCGGGGTTCGAGGCCTACCTCCTGACCGCGGCCCGGCACGCCTACCTCGACAGTCTGAAGCCACGGCCGGAGCTGAGGAGCTTCGAGGACGACCCGGCCCTTGCCGAGGAACGGCTCCTGGCTCCACCATCCCAGGAGGAGGAGGCGATCCGGCGGGAGAGGAACCGGAAGGTGCAGGAAGCCCTCGACCGGCTCTCTCCGGGCCAGCGCTTCTGCATCATGGGGCTCCATCTCCACGGCATGAGCGTGAAGGAGATCGCCCGCAGGCGCGGCTGCGCCGAGGGGACCGTGAGGGCGCTGTTGCAGCAGGCACGCAAGCGGCTTCGGCAGCTCCTACCGGGGACTTTCGACGATTTCGACCTCCGAGAGGACGACTGAATGAGCGCGGATGACGAGCTGAGAAGGCCCCTCCTGCAACTGGTATGGGAACGCCGGGAGCAGACCGGGCAGGAACACGTCGCACCCGACGACTTGGCCGCCTACCACGATCGGGCCCTCTCACCACAGCGGGCCGAGGAGGTGGAGGCGCACCTCGCGTGGTGCCCCGGCTGCGTGCGGGTGCTGACAGCACTGGAGGAGCTCGACGGCGGCCTCGCCAATCTGCCGCACGCCGCGGTGTCGGACGAGCGAGTCGAGGCGTCGCTCCAGGGGGTCATGGCGGCCCTCGATGGGGGGGAAGGCCGCCGCCGGCCCTGGTGGCTCTTGGCCGCGGCCGGGCTCGCCATGGCCTTCGTTCTGGTCGCGCTGATCCTCCCTGGGAGGCTCCCCTCGTTCGCGCCTGGAGCGCTGGGGACCCGGATCGGGGCGGCCGGAGTGCCGGCCGCCGACCTGAGCTTCTCTCCGGAGCGCTCCCCGGGAGAACCGGTGGCGCGGATCCACCTGCCCCCCGGCGAGCGTCTGTTCGTGCTGAACCCCTGGTTTCCCCCTCAGCCCGAGAGCGCCTTCCTCCAAGCCACGGTGCTCGACTCCAGGTCCAGGATCGTCTGGCACAGCGAGCCGTTCAGGAACGTCAAGCGCGACCACTGCACTCTGGTGCTGGGGCGCGACCTGCTGCCGGAGAGGCGGTATCTGGTGCGAATCGAAGCGATCGGGCAGGGGGCGAGGCGGACCCTGGGAGAACGAGCCCTCGAGATCGTACCCTCGCCCTAACCCATTTGCGGCTCACCGGCGTTCCTGAGACTGAAGGCTGCCCGATTCCCCGGGTGACGCCGTCCTCTGGAGGTGAGCCGTGAGCCGATTCATCCGCATTCTGTCGTTGGCCGTCGCCGCGATCGTCGTCATGAGTGTGCAACTCCATGCGGAGGACACCTCGCCGCCCCGCCATTCCATCGTGCTCTACGTTCCAGCTCCTAGCGCCATCGGTGATTCCCGGGTCACGGTTGCAGTCCACAACCTCACGGATGCCGCGACGAACGTCGATCTGAAATTCTATGATGAGACAGGTACACGACTTGCCGTCATGCATGGGACTCTCGAGCCGCTGGGAATGCTCGAGATTCCAGAGGGCAGCCTTCCGGATGCAAGCCGCCTGATTGCCATAGACGGGACCAGCGAAATCACCGGGCTGGTCACTTCAACTTGGCCGGACGGTTCCCCCACACAAATCCGCCCGCTTAGGTCCATTGCAGGCGACCTCCCGGTCGTCACCCGCTCGGCGGAAGACGTCGACACGACAGACTTGATCATCGTCAATATCGATACCCTGCAACTCAGGGAAATACCGGCCCGGCAGATGGAGGACTTTCCGGCCTTGGGACAGGGACCTGAATCGCGGATTGCGGTCTTAGCCAAGAAACAGCTTTCAGGAGGCCGCTTGGCCTACCTAGCCGTGGATCAAGGCAGCCTGGCCAGCAAAGACCCCTATCCCGGCAGCACGGTGAACATACCGTTTCTGTGCGGCGGCGCCGACACTACGAACAAATCCTTTTGCATAGGTGCGCTCAGTTCTTACGTCCCAGGTAAGATTCATCCCGCCCTTGACATCGACAAACCCTCCGTAGAAGGCACAATCCGCGACAACAGAATCATGGCAACTCTGCCGGGGACCGTGGTGTCCACGCCGTCCAACGTGACATGTCAGAACTGCACCGGCTGGGGTAACAATGTGGTCGTCCGACACCTTCTCGCTGATGGGCGCGTGGTGCACTCCGGATACGGGCATTTCCTCTATACCGATGGTAGCCAAGCGGCTGGATTGGCACCGGACAACCCTGTCGTCGGCGCTCAGTTTCTAGGGTACAAAGGGAACACCGGGGCGAGCGATGGTTCGCATCTCCATTTCGAGATCATGACGAGCATCAACACATTCGAGGGTGGATATTCGCCGTGCTCCCCACACTGGACTCCCCTCTGCATCAACGGCGTCAGGACTACAGCCGCGACCGGCAGTACGACCACGGAAGATCCCGCTCCTTACAGGGCGGGCCTGCGGAAAGCATTGCTGCCGTATTTCTCCAGAACGGCGAGCGTGCCGAGCGAGTCCAACTATGATGTTTACGGAGTGGCCAATCGTCGACTCTACGGCGCTCTTCCTCTGACGGTGCAACGCAGCGAAGCCTGGGTGATCGCCGGCAGGAGCGAGACGGGGGAGATCTGGGATATCCCCCTGCCCTCAACGAGCGGATTCATCAAGACCGGCTACCGGGACGACCTCGCCAGCGACAGCGACGGCACGGATTATCGATTCTATGCATACTACAACCAGATGAAATTCGGTGGCGGCTATCCATTGAAATTGACGATGCTTCCGGACAGCAACTCGAAGATCGTCGACAACGACTCCCTCAGCGGGTTCACAAGGAATGATAAGGGGGCCGACGGGGCAGGGGTGAGCGATCAGATCGCCGGCTACTACTACTCGGCCCTGGTCTATGAGGCGCACTCGGGTCAATACGCGAAATGGCAACCCAACCTCGCCAGCGGAACTTACAAGGCAGCGATCCACAAGCCGAAGATGCCCTATGGGACCAAGGCGGGCGCCGTGAGATACAAGATCTATAGGACGTCGACGAGCGCTCCGATCCTGTCCGACCCAATCGACCACCGGGTGAACGACAACCAGTGGGTGCAACTGACGGCGAACGCTGGCGCCGTCCAGTCCTGGAACTTCGACAGCACGGGGTATGTAGGATTGAGCATCGATCAGAGTGGCGGGAATGACGGCATTGCTCCAGGGAGCCTCGTTGGCGTAGACGCGGTCAAATTTCTCGCGGTGGCGCCGCCTGCTCTCACGTTCGTGACAGTGAGCGGCCCTTCCTCAGTCACGGAAAACACCTCGGGAACCTACACCGCAACGGCCACCTTCAGCGATGGCACCAGTTCGAACGTCACCATCGGCGCGATCTGGAGCGAGAACTCCTCTGCCACTACCATCAGCACCGCGGGCGTGCTGAGCGCCGGCTCCGTCTCCAGCAATCAATCGGTAACGGTGACCGCCGCCTACACATACAACGGAGTCACCAAGAGCGGTACCAAGGCTGTCACGATCGTGGATGTTTCGAAGACCCTGAACTCCGTGACCGTGAGCGGCCTCTCCTCGATCAATGAGAATGCGTCGGGGACCTACACTGCAACGGCCACCTTCAGCGACGGCACCAGTTCGAACATCACCATCGGCGCGATCTGGAGCGAGAACTCCTCTGCCACTACCATCAGCACCGCGGGCTTGCTGAGCGCCGGCTCTGTCTCCAGCACCCAGTCGGTGACGGTGACCGCCAGCTATGCCTACAACGGAGTGACCAAAAGCGGCACGAAGACCGTCACGATCGTGGATGTTCCGAAGACCCTCAGCTCCGTGACCCTGAGCGGCCCCTCCTCGGTCAACGAGAATTCGACGGGCAGCTACACCGCAACAGCGACGTTCAGCGACGGCAGCAGCTCGACGGTCACTATCAGCGTGGTCTGGAGCGAGGATTCGTCCGCCACGACCATCAGCTCCGGCGGCGTCCTGAGCGCCGGCTCTGTCTCCAGCAACCAGTCGGTGACGGTGACCGCCAGCTACACCTACAACGGAGTCACCAGGAGCGGCACGAAAGCTGTTACCGTAATGAACCTACTGACCTATACGTCCAGCCCCTCGCCAGGTACCTACACCTCCGGCGGCAACGTGTTGAAGGTCAAGGCGACCTTCAATGGAACCAACGTCACCTTCACGGTCGCCAAGCAGGACGGCTCAGCATTCACGACCAGCGGAGTCATGACGATTAGAGCCGGCGCAAGCTACGGGTGTGTGGCCAACAACAACACCTACTACTGGAGCTACGGTTCCGGTGTCACGACGACCACGGCGACCTTCAATCTGTCTCAATACTTCACTTTAGGGTCGAAGGATCTCTTCGCTGCCATAGGGCGGCCTAGCACTTATTGCGACGGAATTCCTCCAACATACTACTCTGGCAAATTAACGATAACTGCGCAGTAGACTTTGAAACACTCCTCAGCTTAAAGCTCGCCCCGTCTAGAGAACGCCGGGGCTCTCCCGCATCGCGCGGAGCCCCGGCGTTCGCACTGAGAAGGCGCTGTTGCCAGAAAGTGCGGTCGTACATGCAGCTAGTGGCAAGTAGTCGCACCAAATGCAACTTGACTTGCGTTTGGTCTCGCCGGCCCCCGGCTACGCTCTGGCGACGCTCGGCCCCCCTTCCGGCAGGCGCGCACCACAATCATGCTGGGAGCGAAGCTGTAGAGGGTAGAGGAACGCCCGAGCATTGAAAGAGCCGCTTTAGCCTCGAAAAAAGACCTGTCTCAGCGCAGGAACGGCTGTCCCAGCCACGAAAGCCGGGAAACAATATTCTAGCGCCAAATACATTGTGGTAGCTCCAGAAACAATGTTGGGACGCTCCCAACATTGTTTCCGGGCCAAAACACATTGTTGCGAGGCTCCCAACAATGTGCCAGCGCTCCCAACATTGTTTTTGTCCCCAAAACAATGTGTTTGTCCCTAAATTTCCTTATTTGTCCCCAAATTCCCGTTTTTAGCGCCGGGACATTGGTGCAGCGGGCTCAAGACAGGGTTCTTGCCCATCACCGAAAACGCGCCCAGCCTGTTGACATCGATTCGCTCCTCCATTACACTGAACCATATGGTTCAGTGTTCGACACCGCTCGACGACACCTTCGCGGCACTCTCCGATCCCACCCGCCGGGGCATCCTGGAGCGGTTGGGCCGGGGGGATGCCTCGATCAGCGATCTCGCGGCGAGCTTCGAGATGAGCCTCACGGGCCTCAAGAAGCACGTCCAGATCCTCGAAGAGGCGGGGCTCGTCGTCACGGAGAAGGTCGGAAGGGTTCGGACCTGCAGGCTGGGCCCCCGCCGGCTGGACGACGAGTCGGCCTGGATCGAGCGGTATCGACAGATGTTGGAGGAACGATTTGACCGGCTCGAGGAGTTCCTCGAGCGTACGAAAGGAGACTTATGAGCACCTCAGTGAAGGAACCTGTCCGAGCCACTCTCACCACCCCCAGCGATCGCGAGATTCGAATCGAGCGCGTCTTCAATGCCCCGCGCGACCGAGTGTGGCGCGCTTTCACCGAGCCGGAGCTCATCGCCCAGTGGTGGGGACGCGGCAAGAAGCTCGTGGTCGAGCGCATGGAGGTCCAGCGCGGCGGTCATTGGCGGTTCGTCGTCGTGAACCCCGGCGGCACCCAGGGCTTCGAGGGCCGCTACCGCGAGGTCACGCCCCAGGAGCGAATCGTGTGGACCGCCGAGTGGGACGGGATGCCGGGCTATGTCGCCGTCGACACGGTGACGTTCGAGGACCTCGGCGACGGCCGAACCAGGATGGTCAACACGTCGCTGTTCTTCACCCGCGAGGATTGCGCGGCGGCTCTGGCCTCGCCGATGGAGGAGGGGCTCAACGACAGCTACGCCGCTCTGGACCGTCTGCTTGCCACGCTCGGCTGACGTGTTTGCTGACACGCTACGGGGCTCCGGCGCACCATGATTGTTGGACGGAGTACGAAAGGAGACACGCCCATGAAGCGATTCAAGGTTGTTGCTCTCGGTGCGACGCTCGCCCTGGCCTGCTTGGCCTCCACTCCTCGCCTGGCGGCGGTGGATTGCGACTGCTGCGCCAGCGCGCAGCAGGAAGTCGAGGACATCTGCGCACGGATGGGCAGCTCGGTGAGGTATTTCTATTGCGTGCCGGGGTGGGAAGGCTCGCTCTGCGGCTGGTCGTACGACTGCTACCCGCCGCCTCAGTAACGTCGCCAAGCCAAGACGGGCTCTCCCAAGCTTACGTCCCCAGCTCGGAGAGCTCGGCCTCGACTCTCTCCCACTCGGCCATCAGCTCCTCGACCTTGGTGGAGAGGGTCTTCTGCTCGGTCTCCAGCTTCTTGACGTGGTCGCGGGAGGTGCGGTCGAAGAAGGTGGGATCGCAGAACATCTCGTTGATGGCGTGGACCCTCGCCTCGGCCTGCTCGACGGTGGCGGTCACTTGGTCGCGCTTCCTGATGAGCTCTTTCTGGCGGTTCTGGCGGCGGCGGATCTCGGCGGGATCGGCGGCCTCGATGCGGGCGGCCGTCGCGGCGGCCTTCTTCTTCTGCTCACGCTTCATGCGCAGCACCGCCTCGCCATCCAGATGGTCGTCGCCCAAGCGCTCCAGATACTCGTCGTAGGTGCCCACGAAGTCGTTGACGCCCTTGGGCGAGATCTCGAAGATGCGGGTGGCGAGCTGCGAGACGAACCAGCGGTCGTGGGAGACAAAGATCAGGGTGCCGTCGTACTTCTTCAGCCCCTCGACCAGAGCCTCGATGGCTTCGAGGTCGAGATGGTTGGTGGGCTCGTCGAGAATCAGGACGTTGGGCTTGGTCACCGCCAGCTTGCAGAAGACGAGCCGCGCCGCCTCGCCGCCGGAGAGGCTGCCTATGGGCTTCTTCACGTCGTCACCCGAGAACAGCACCATGCCCAGGTTGCCACGCACATAACCGATGGGCTCCCCCGGGATGAACTCCCAGAGCCACGCTTCCACCGTCTGCTTGCCCCCCTTGGGCAGCTCGTGGTGGTCCTGGGAGAAGTAGCCGGGATACGTTTCGTAGCCCCACTCGATACGGCCGGCGTCGGAGTCGGTCTCGCCGACGGCGATCTTGAGCAGGGTCGACTTGCCGATGCCGTTGGGGCCGATGATGGCGATGCGGTCGCCACGCTCGACTTTGAGGCCGACATCCTTGAGCACCTTGTTGTCGCCGTAGGCCTTGGAGATGCCTTCGAGCTCCAGGGCCTGCCGCCCGCTGGGGCGCACCTGCTGGAACCGGAAGGTGGGATACCGCCGCGAGCTCTGGGGCAGGCGCTCGATGACGATCTTCTCGATCATCTTGATCTTGCTCTGGGCCTGCCGGGCCTTGGTGGCCTTGGCGCGGAAGCGGTCCACGAACTCCTTGTGGCGGGCGATCTCGGCCTCCCGCTTCTCGATCTCCGCCTCTTTGCGGTCCCGGTTGTCCACCTTGGCATTCATGAACGCCGTGTAGTTGCCGGGGTAGAGGATCATCGTCTCGTAATCCACGTCCACGATGTGGGTGCAGATGTTGTCGAGGAAGCGGTGGTCGTGGGAGATGACGATGGCGGTGCCCTTGTAGCCGTCCGTCAGGAACTTCTCCAGCCAGCGGATGGAGAGGATGTCGAGGTGGTTCGTGGGCTCGTCGAGGAGCAGCACGTCGGGCTCGGCGGCGAGCACCTGGGCCAGGAGCACGCGCAGCTTGAAGCCTCCGGAGAGGGTGGAGAGGGCGTTGCGGTGGACCTCGGTGGGAATGCCGAGTCCTTCGAGCACTTCGCCGGCGCGGGACTCCAGGGTATAGCCGTCGTTGCGGAGGATGAGGTCCTCCAGGTCGGCGTAGCGGTCGGAGTCGAATTCCTTGTCGGCGTTGGCGAGGAGGCGCTCCTTCTCGACCATGGCCTCCCAGACGTCGTGGTTGCCCATCATGGCCACTTCGAGGATGGGCATGTGCTCGAAACGGAAGTGATCCTGCTTGAGGACGCCCAGCTTGAGGCGCTTGGGCATCGCGATGGTGCCTTCGCTGGGGATGTCATCCCCGGCGAGCACTTTGAGGAACGTCGACTTGCCCGAGCCATTGGCCCCCACGAGGCCATAGCGGTTGCCGGGATTGAACTGAATCGAGACCCCCTCGAACAGCGTCTGGGGGCCGAAGGATTTGCCAAGGTCGGATACGGCGATCATAGGGCCGGTAATGATAGCAGAGGCGGGGGGCGGAGCCTTGAGGGAAAACCTCCTTCAGAGTCTCCCAACGTCCTGCCCTGCGAAGACCCTCATCACCCCGGCCCTCTTCTCCCAGCCTCCCCCCCGCCCGCCGGGAGAAGAGGGAGTGGTTTGTCTAAAAGCAAAGACAAGAACAGTCTCGGTTGTAGCCCCCTCTCTCCCGGCCGGTGGGGGGGAGGCTGGGAGAGAGGGGGTTGGGGGAGTGAGGGTCCGCCCCGTAGGGGCGCTTTGTGGTGCCGCGATGAAGCCACACCTCTACGGCCCTACGGGGGCGGCGTGCTCTCCTGCGGCTTGTCCTCCTTATCCTTGCCTCCGAACACCCTCCGCACCCGCCCCCAAAAGCGCCGGAGGGGATTCACATGGGGCTCCTCCACCGCCGGCCGGCGCTCTTCCCCCGCGGCCTCGGCGGCGTCGCCGGATTGCGGGGACGCGCCGGGCTCGCCTCCGGCGGCGATCTGCTGGGTGTCGAGGAAGCTCTGGTGGAGGTTGCACAGCTCCGTGGGTACCTGATCCTCCCTGAAGACCTCGGTGAGGACGCCGGGGCAGAACTCCGTGGCGAGCAGGCCCGTCGTAGGATCGATCGCCGCCGTGGTGAGACCTCCAGGCTGGCGGAAGGTGCCGTAGCCTCCCGGCGGCGCGACGCGGGCCATGAAGCGAACCCAGATGGGCAGGGCCGCGCGGGCTCCCGAGAGACGGGTGCGCGAGTTGTCGTCGTAACCAACCCAGACGACCGTCGTGCGCTGGGGTGCGAAACCGGCGAACCAACTGTCCCGCTGCTTGTTGGTGGTGCCCGTCTTGCCGGCGAGCTCGCCGCTGATGCCCCCTGCCGCGCCGCCCGCCGTGCCCCGAATGAGGACGCCTTCGAGGAGCGAGGTCACCAGATAGTTGGACTGAGCGGAGAGCACGCGCTGCGGCTTGGGCAGCGGCGCTCCCTGAAGTGGGCTGCCGTGGCGGTCGAGGACGGCAACCAGCTCGTGCACCGGCGGCCGGGCGCCGCCGTTGGCGAACGTCGCGTAGACCGTGGCCAGCTCCAGCGGTGTGATGGAGGCGGCGCCGAGCGCCATCGACGGGTAGGGCTCCATGGGGGTGGAGATCCCCATCGCCTTCGCCAGGCGGATGATCTTGGGCATCCCCACGTCCATGGCGAGGCGGGCCGTCGCCAGGTTGTAGCTCTTCTCCAGGGCGGTGCGCACCGTCACCAGGCCGTGAGTCTGGCCGTCGTCGTTCTTCGGGCTCCAAGCCGCCGGCTGGCCGGGCTCGTTCACCGTCAGCAGCTCGTCTTCCAGGAGGGTGGCGGGCGTGGCCTTCCCCTCCTCGAAGGCGGCGGCGTAGACGACGGGCTTGAAGGCGCTGCCCACCTGGCGCTGGGCGCGGCCGACGCGGTCGAACTGGCTCCCCTCGTACTGCCGGCCGCCGAGGTAGGCGAGGATGCCGCCCGTCTCCGGGTCGAGCGAGATCAGGGCGCCTTGCAGCCCTCCCCCCTTGTGGCCTTTCTGGTAACCCTTCTCGATGACGTCGAGCCCCCAGCTCACCGCCTCCTGAGCGACTTTCTGGCTCTGCCAGTCGAGGGTGGAGAACAGGACGTAGCCGCCGTCCTCCAGATCCTCGACGCCGAAGCGGCGGGAGGCCTCCAGGGCCGCGGAGTCGGCGAAGTAGGGAGCGCGGCGCCGCGTCAACGGCTCGGGATAGGCCACGACGGGCTCCTTGAGGGCCGCGTCGATGCGCTCCGGGGAGGCGAGCTTGAGATCCGCCATGCGCCCCAGCACCCAGTCGCGGCGCTCCTTGGCCTTGTCCGGATGACCGATCGGCGAAGGCATCGGCGAGTAGTTGGCCGGCGACTGGATCATCCCGGCCAGCGTCGCCGCCTCGGCGAGGTCGAGCTGGCTCGCGTCCTTGCCGAAAAAGGCCCGGGAGGCGGCGCCCATGCCCATCAGCGAGACGCCGCCGCCGCCGCCCATGTAGATCTCGTTGAGATAGGCCTCGAGGATCTGCTTCTTGCTGTAGCGCGCCTCCAGCAGCACGGCGAGGAGGAACTCCTGGCTCTTGCGCGAAAGAGTCTTCTCCTGGGTGAGATAGAGGTTCTTGACGAGTTGCTGCGTCAGCGTGCTGCCGCCCTGGCGCCGGCCGCGGCCCGTGAGGTCGACCCAGATGGCCCGCAGGATGCCGGTGACCGAGAAGCCCGCGTGACTGTAGAAGCTGTCGTCCTCGGCGGCGAGGACGGCGGCGACCAGGTCCGGCGAGACCTCGGCGAGCGTCAACGGCCGGCGCTCCAGGAGGGCGGGCCCGTAGTAGGAGGCGATGAGCGGCGGATCGAGAATCACGGACTCGGCGGGAGCGCCGTCCTGGCGCAGCGACTCGATGCGGCCGCCGTCGTAGGCGATCTCCACGAGCCCGCCGCCCCGGCTGCCGTCGGGCAGGGGGAAGCTGCGCAGGTGGACGGCCAGTCCTTTCTTCGAGCGGCGATAGCGGCCGGCGGGAATCTCCGGGGAGGAGGTGTCCTCGCGGTAGCCCTCCCCCTGAAGATTGGCGATCAGCAGATCCGCCGGAAAGTTCCGTCCCTCGAAGAGCCGCGTCGCCCGGCCGTACAATCGCGACGGCTGAAGGAAGGTGTTCTCCTTGAACTGGCTCGACATCTTCCAGAACGGACGGATGATGAACACCGCCGCGATCGTGAAGACCGCGGCGACGGCCAAAAGGACCAGGACCCACCTGCGGCGGGTCCATGGCAAGCGGGAGAGCTTGGCACGCAGGCTTTGCATATCGGCTCGGACCTGAACGGACGGAAGACCACCCGCGATCCGATCCAGGAGAACGCTTTGCAGGGGTGGGGACTTCCCGACGGCGGGAGCCTAGCAGGTTCGCTTATGGGAGAGTGCGACGCTGCGGCCCCTCATCACCCCGGCCCTCTTCTCCCATCGCCCTCCCCCCAACCGGGAGAAGAGGGAGCAAGGCAAAGACTCACCCGCGACGCCAGATACTCCACCAACTTCCGCCTCCCCTCCCCCGTGTAGTGAAGCGGATCTCCGAAGTCGCCGTCAGTCCAGGCGATGTCGCGGTCCGCATCGGCGAGCGTGCCGATCCCTTCGCTCCCCAGCCGGCGCAGGACGTCGTTGAACCTCTCCAGCTCCTGGGGAACCGTCTCGGGTTTCAAGCCCGGGTACCAGCCGGCCAGCCAGGCCAGATCCGCGGCGCGCTGGGCGGCGCGGATGCGCACCGGCTGGGTGACGAAGAGGACACCGGCTCCTCGCGAACGGGCCAGGGCGGCGAAGGAGCGGACGTTGCGCTCGAAGATGGCCACACTCTCGGGGGCGATCTGGTTTCGCCTTGGCGCGGCGGCGAGATCGGGGCGTTCCAGGGACCGCCAGGGATCGGCGGGGCCGCTCGCGAGCTCGCGCAGCTTTTCCACGAGAAGGGAGCGGCCGAGCCAGGAGGGCGGCGGCAGCTCCAGGCCCAGGGCGCGCCGGGTCAGCTCGGCGTGACCGTGCTCGTACATTGGATCGAACGGCTGGTGGGCCGCCGGCTGCAGATCGTTCGCCCCTTGGTAGAGGATGGCGAGGTCCGGCGCCAGATCCTGGTCGCGGATGGCGAGCGAGATGACGTTCTCCTGGCTCGTCCAGCCCGGGAAGCCCGCGTTCCATACCTCTATAGGATGGCCGCCGGTCCGCAGGCGCGCTTCGAGGAGATTGGGCCAGGTCGAAGCGTCGTCGTCCGCGAGCACGTCGAACGTGGTGGAGCCTCCGGAGACGAGGATACGGACGACGCCGGGCGGCTTGGCCCGCGGGCGCTCCGGTGAGCGATAACCGAGGCGGTTGAGCGTCGCGCGTTTGCCGAACACCTCGGCCCTCCCGCCCTCGCGAGGGCCGGTGTTCAGATAGGCGTGGCGGCGGTAGATCCGGCGCAGGATCTCGATCTGTTCGTAGAAGGCGGCCGTCTTCGTCCGCGGCCAGGCGCCATCCCGCAGACGCAGGCCGGTGCGCAGGGCCGCCTCGGCGCCGGCCAGCAGCAGCACGGCCACTGCTGTTGCCAGCAGCAGGCCGCGGACGATCCTTCCAGGGGTGCTCACAGGGACCGCAGTCTACCCGGACAAGCCTCGGAAATATTCCCCGCCCCGTTCACGCTATGATGTTCCGCTCTTCTCTCGCTTGAGAGAGCAGACAGAAAACTATTCGATGTCCGAACGTCCAGCCATTCAAGTCGAGAAGGCTCGCACGCACAACCTGAAGGGGATCGACTGCCGGGTGCCGCATGGCGCCGTGACGGTGGTGACGGGTCCCTCGGGGGCGGGCAAGTCCTCGCTCGCCTTCGACACCATCTTCGCCGAGGGGCAGCGGCGGTTCGTGGAGTCGATGTCCACCTATGCCCGGCAGTTCCTCGACCAGATGGAACGGCCGCCGGTGGATGCCATCCACAACATCCTGCCGGCCGTGGCCCTGGAGGCCAAGAATGCCGTGCGCAACGCCCGCTCGACGGTGGGCACCATCACCGAGGCGCATGACGTGCTGCGCCTGCTCTACACCCATCTCGGAATCGTGGTCTGCACGCAGGGGCATGGGCCCGTTCGCACCTACACGCCGGAGCAGGCGGCGGCGGAGCTGGCCGCCGGCTCCGCGGGTAGCGCGTTTACCCTGGTGGTGCGCCTGCCACGGCCGAAGAAGGGGGCCAACGACGCCCTCGGCGAGCTGATCCGCCAGGGCTTCCAGCGGCGGCTCAAGGACGGCGAGGTGGTGCGCATGGAGCCGGGCGATGCCTGGCCGGTCCGGCTGGATCCCATGCCGCTGGTGCTCGGCCGCTTCACGGCGAAACCGGAATCGACGGCGCGCATTCTCGACACTCTGGAGCAGGGCTGGCGCATGAACGGCGGCAAGGTCGAGGCGCAGGGAAATGCCGGGCTGCGCCTCTTCAGCCGCGAGCTTTCGTGCCCGGTGTGCGGCGAGACCGCCCGCCGGCCCACGCCGCCCCTGTTCTCGTTCAACTCGCCCCTCGGCGCCTGCCCGGAGTGCCAGGGCTTCGGCCGCGTCATCGGCGTCGACCGCGAGCGGGTGATCCCCGATCCCCGGCGCACGCTCTCCGAACGCCCTATAGCGCCGTGGAACACGCCGGCCTACGAGGAGCTGTACGACGATCTCCTCGCCGCCGCCAGGAAACGCAAGATCCCGCTCGACCTGCCCTGGATGGACCTCACGCCCGAGGCCCGGGAGTGGGTGTGGAGCGGCGAGGGCAAGTTCGTCAACCTGACAGAGTTCTTCCACTACCTGGAGGGGCGCACCTACAAGGTTCACGTGCGGGTGCTGCTCGCCCGCTACCGCTCCTACGAGACGTGCCCGGAATGCGCGGGGAGCCGGCTGCGCCCCGAAGCCCTGGCCGTGCGCCTGGAGGACAAGACCTTGCCGGACCTCACCGGCATGAGCGTCGAGCAGCTCCGGAGCTGGCTCGCGGCCCGGCAGTGGACGCCACGCCAGCGAGAGCTCGCCGGCCACCTGATCGAGGAGCTGACGGAGCGGGTCGAGGTGCTGCACCGGGTGGGGCTCGACTATCTCACTCTCGACCGGCAGGCCCGCACCCTTTCGGGCGGCGAGACGCAGCGCATTCATCTCGCCGCCGCCCTCGGCTCCGGGCTCACCAGCACCCTCTACGTGCTCGACGAGCCCACCATCGGCCTTCATCCGCAGGACAGCGAGCGCCTCCTCCACCTGCTGCGCGACCTCGCGGCGCGCGGCAACACGGTGCTGGTGGTGGAGCACGACCGCACGCTCATCTGCGGCGCCGATCACGTGATCGACCTCGGACCCGCGGCCGGCGAGCACGGCGGCAAGGTGGTCGCCGAGGGGACGATCGAGACCATCCTGGCCAGCCCGGACTCGCTCACCGCCCGCTACCTGCGCGAGCGGCCGCCCACCCAGGCCCGCCGGCACATGAACCGCTTCCGCCGCGAGCAGGGGTGGGAGACGCTCTCCGAGGAGCTCTCGGCGCTGCCCCGCATCACTATCCGCGGCGCCCGCGCCCACAATCTCAAGAACGTGGACGTCGACTTTCCCCTCGGCGTCCTGGTCGCGGTCACGGGGGTGTCGGGCTCCGGCAAGTCGACGCTGGTCGAGAACGTGCTCTACGGCACCTATCAGCGCTCGCGAGGGGTGGTGGACGTGGAGCCCGGGGAGGTCGACCGCCTCGAAGGGCTCGAAAAACTCGTGGACGTGACCCTCGTCGACCAGCGCCCCCTGGGCCGCTCCAGCCGCTCAAACCCGGTGACCTACATCAAGGCCTACGACGAGATCCGCAACCTCTTCGCCGCGACACCCGACGCCAAGGCGCGGAAGATCACGCCGGCCCACTTCTCCTTCAACGTCGAGCGCGGGCGCTGCCCCACGTGCCAGGGCACCGGCGTCACCGAGGTGGACATGCAGTTCATGGCACCGGTGACGGTGCCCTGCGAGACCTGCCAGGGGCGCCGCTTCCGCCCCGAGGTGCTGGCCGTCCGCTTCAAGGGGAAGACCATCTCCGAGGTGCTGGACCTGACGGTGGAGTCGGCGATGGAGCTGTTCCACGACCACAAGCGCCTGGTCAAGCGCCTGCGCGTGCTGCTCGACGTCGGCCTCGGCTACCTGCGCCTGGGGCAGTCCACCTCCACTCTTTCCGGCGGCGAGGCGCAGCGCCTCAAGCTCGCGAGCTTCCTCGACCGGCCGGCCGCCGAGGGCCAGCGGCTCTTCCTCTTCGACGAGCCCACGACCGGCCTCCACCTCGCCGACATCGACCTCCTCTACCAGACCCTGCGCCGTCTGGTGCAGCGCGGCGACGGCGTGGTGCTGGTGGAGCACAGCCCGGACCTGATCGCCCGCTGCGACTGGATCGTGGACCTGGGGCCCGGCGGCGGCGTCCACGGCGGCGAGGTGCTCTACCGCGGCCCGCTGGAGCCGTTCCTCGACCATGCCGCCGGCCCCACGGCCGACGAGTTGCGCCGGCACCTGCGCTGGCCGGGAGAAGAGGCGTGAGGCTTTTGGATTTTCTTGGCGAGAGGAACTGTTCCTCCTGGGGAGCCCGAGTTGCGGCGGCCGTGCCGCGCCGCTAGGATCAGTCCCAAGAACATGGAAGCGATCGAAACCACGACCAGCGCGCCCGCGATCCCCCGCACGCCATCCCATCCAATCTGGTGGTGGGTGGGGACGTTCGGCGGCGCGTTCCTCGGCGTCGTGCTGCTGGTCGCCGTGTGGGCCAAGGCGATCGATCCGGCGGCTTTCGTGGAACAGATCCACACCGAGGGGCTGGACGGCTTCCTCTCCGCCCAGGCCGTGGCCCTGATCGCCCTGGCCGTGGAAGCGGCGTTCGGCCTCGCCCTGCTGTTCGGCGTCCGGCGGCTCTGGGTGCTGGTGCCGGCAACCCTGCTCGTCGCCTTCTTCCTTTCCCTCACCGGCCGGAGCTGGTGGCAGGCCGCTCACGGGCTGCGCAGCGAGTCCGCCTCCTGCGGCTGCTTCGGCAACCTCGCCCTGCGCACGCCGTCCCAGGCCTTCTGGCAGGACCTGGCGCTGCTCGTTCCCGCGCTGCTCCTCGCCTGGGTGGGGCGCGAGCGGGGGGCCAGAATGCCGCGTCTCCGCACCGCCGTAGCCGTGGTGGGCGCGCTGGCCGTGGCGGGGTTCGCCTGGAAGGCTCCCGCGCTCCCCCTCGACGACCTCGCCACCCGGCTGCGCCCCGGGGCCGTCACCAAGGACTTCTGCGCCGGTGCCGGCGACTCCCGGATCTGCCTCGACTCCATCGTTCCCGAGCTCAAAACCGGCCGTCACCTGGTGGTGATGGCGAAGCTCGACGATCCCCAATTCACCAAGGCGGTCGACGCCCTGAACCGCTATGCTGGAGAGAGCCGCAACCCGACACTCTGGGTGCTCTCCCCCATCACGCCGGAAGAGAAGCGGGCCTTCTTCTGGAAGTGGGGACCGGCCTTCGAAATCCGTGAGACGCCGCAAGAGTTGCTGCGTCCGCTCTATCGCCGCCTGCCCCGGTCCTTCATGGTGGAGGACGGGAAGGTCACGCGCACCTTCGGCGGGCTGCCGCCGCCTTTGACACGATCCGAGAGGTCCTCGACATGAAGCACACGAGATCCGCTGTTCTGGCTGCCCTGGCCTTGGTGGCCGTGCCGTTCGTGGCACTTGCCCAGGGGGCCGTTCCCTCCGACGCCATCCTGCGGGGCTTCCAGCCCACGGGTGAGTTCGTCCTGATCGTCGACGGCGTGCCGGTGCCGGCCGCCGAGATCTATCAGAACGACAAGGTGCCCGCCATGTTCATCCTCACCTCGGCGCTGCCTTCCCCCGTGCTGCTCACACCCCGCACGGGGCAGGCTGAGACGGTGAACCTGATGAAGGTCTCCAAGCAGAAGGACGGCTCAGTGGATCTGCTGGCCGACGCGGTGCTCTCTCCCCTTGGGCAGTTCACGTCCGAAGGCGAGAACGTCTCCTTCCTCTTCAAGGGGAAGAAGGTGCGCCTCAACTCGCGGCCGGCCCTGCTGGGCGTCAAGTCGAACGCCGACCTCAAGGGCTATCTCCCCGAATACGTGCGCAACGCCAGGAACTACACGCCCAACGCCGCCGCCGTCGCCGATCTCAAGAAGGTCGGCACGCCGGTGACCGTACGGGTGTACTTCGGCTCCTGGTGCCCCCACTGCCGGCAGCACGTGCCGCTGCTGCTCAAGGTCGAGGACCAGGTACAGAACCCCAAGCTGCGGTTCGAGTACTTCGGCCTGCCCCGCGACTTCAACGATCCCGAGGCGAAGAAGGCGGGCATCCACTCCGTGCCCACGGGCATCGTCTACGTCAACGGCAGGGAAGCCGGACGGATCACCGGCGAAGGCTGGACCTCTCCCGAGGTGCTGCTCGACCGGATCGTCACCGGTCCGGCGAAGGCGGCGAAGGGGAAGTAAGCGCCGCCAGAGTATCGATCCCGCCGTTGTGCCACGACGCGTCCGGCGACTGCAGCTCGCCGGGCGGGGCGAAGCGGGAGATCCCCAACTCGCGCAGCTCGGGCTCCAGGGCCCAGGCGGCCTCGCCGGCGAGAGCCGCTCCCTGGAGCCGGCCCTTCCATCTCCACAGCAAGCCGGGAAGACGCGAGAGATCCGGCAAGGGGTGGACCCGCACCGTCCGCAGCCCGGGCGAAAGCCGCAGCTCGGGATTCGGATCCACCACCACCGTGCCCTCCCGCGGCGCCAGCGACGAGTGCCAGAAGCCCCGCATCTCGGCTTCCAGCCGCAGATGCTGCACCGCCACCAGGGCCTGCCGGGGAGGCGAGGGGCCGGGAGGCATCCGCCGGGCCAGGCCCAGAAGCTCCTCCGCGATCGCCTGCCCCAGGATCTCGCCGTCCCCCGCCGTGTAGACGGCGGCGATCGAGAGGCAACCTCGCTGGTCGAAGAGGGCGATGTCCCGCGCCAGTCCCTCGGCGGCCCGGCGCGGCTCCACATCCGCCCCGATCGCTGCCAAGCTGATCTTCGGGCCGTAGCCGATCACCTTCCCCGGTGCTCGCCGTTCCAGATCGTCCAGCGTCTCCTTCCCGCCGTAGGCCAGCACCGTCCCCACGCCCGCGAGCACCGGGGCTTCCAGCTCCTCGTCTCCACCCTCCCAGGTGGCGGCGGCCACGGCGGCGCCCAGCCGGGGCTCCCGCCGCGCCAGCGCGGAGAGGAATGCCGGGGCGAAGAGCGGCTCGGCGGAGGAGGATTTGAGCAGCACCGGGCGGCCTGCGGCGAGCGCCGGCAGGAGCGGCTGGACGGCGAGGCCGGGCAGGTTCGAGGCGAGGACCACCAGCACCGGCCCGGTGCCCGCCGATGCCGCCGGCGCCGGCCGGGCGCGGACGACGCGGGTGAAAAGCGCCACCGCCGGCTCCCGCCGCACGCCGCCCAGCACCGCCTCGAGCCCCGCCCTCAGGCCCTCGCGGGAAAGGCCGCAGAGCTTGGCGAGCGGCGGATCGAGCGCCCGCCGCTCCAGCGAGCCCTGGCGCAGGAAGGTCGCCACCGTGTCCGCCCAAGCGGCGAGGAGATCCTCGGGAGGGATTTGCCGTAACTCCTCTCCGCCCTCCCGGAGCGCCGCCACCAGCCGGCCCAGCGGCTCCGGGCTCCAGCGCGCCGAGCTGTAGCGCACGCCGGGATGCTCCACGGCTCGGAAGACCGGAGACCTGGAGTGATCGAAGGACGTGGGCAGGAAGGCGTCTCGGAGCATTGTGGGCAACCGTGCAACTAATCCGCCGACTGCCATTCCTCCCTAGTGACGCCGGCCTGCCTCAAGATACGCGTAAGGAGATCTGCACTGATTTCCTGGCGGTGAGGATTCGGTACGACGAGCCGGATATCTTTCCGAGACATGAATTCATGCCGGCCTCCCGTAAATGGGCCCTCGAATCCGAGCCGCGGAGACGTCGAATCAGCTCACGCCGGCTGACGGGTCCGATCCTCGTCATGCCGGACGAGGGAACTCGATGACGATCTCACCCATCGGGGGAATTGGGCGACCCCGATAGATACTGAAAAAAATCCAGTCCTCGAGGGTCTGGATCAGACTCCGACGGCATTCTTCCAAAGTCTTTCCCGTCGCCCAGACTCCTTGGATTCCAGGAATCTCTCCGTAATAGGGCTCTTCATCATCGATCTTCTCGTAAGCAGCTCTCTCGAGAGCTGCGGTCAGGTAATCGAGCAACATAGGACCTCCTGCTTCGACTTTATCAGCCCCGGGGCTCGTCCGAAGGCGTAAGTCTTTATCTTCCCCCCAACTCCTCCACTACCAGCGAGCAACCCCGCAGCTCCGCTCCGGCGGCGCGGCCGAAGAGGCGGAAGCCCTCCCCCTCGGCGATGCCGAGGTCCTCGGTGAGGAGGTGGACCGCCGAGCCCAGGTTGGCGAGATCGAAAACGGCGAGGAGACCCGGCGAGCCGGCCGGAGCCTCCGCCAGAGTTTCAGGGTCCAGCACCCGGACGCGCACCCAGTGGGGAGCGACGAAAAGGTCTGGGTCGCCACCGAGCAGGGAGCGGGTGTAGCACTGGCTGGTCAGCTCGGTCATGCCGTACTCCCGCACCACGAACTCCGGAGGCACACCGAGCCAGGTCTGGACTCGAGAGAGGAGGTCCGGCCGGCTGAGCTCGGTCGTCCGGCCCTTGAAGCCGCCGGTCTCGAAGAGGGCCGTCCCCGGCGGCAGGCGGAAGCGCAGGTCCAGACGCTCCAGCGCCTCCAGCCACTGCGCGAGGGCGAAGGCGGTGGCCAGAATGAGCACGGGCCGCCCCTCCCGTTGCCGGGCCGCCGCCCAGGAGCGGGCCTTCACCGCCTCGACGCCGCGCGAGCCGAAGGCGACGGCGCTATCCGGGCTCCCCCAGCGGGAGAGGATGTAGTCCGTCATGAAGGAGAGGCTGGAGTCCGGGATTTGCTCTCGCGAGGGGATCAGGGAAAGGATGGGCAGCTTCGTTCCCGGGGCCTGGAACGGCAGGCAGAAGGGAGGAAACGAGGCGTCGATCACCTGCCGGTAGAGATCGGGGAACGGCTGGTGGTGCTCGCTCCGTTCGTCTGCGGTCGTGCCGCTGCTGCGGAAGATCTCCAGGGCGGGCGCGGCGGCCAGGGTCATCGTCTTGAAGGCGGCGGCCGGCACGAAGGGCACCTGCCGCCAATCGCGCACCGTCTCGGGGCTGGCTCCCCGGCGCTCGCACATCCGGCGGTAGGGCTCGACGCGCTCGAGCTGCCAGGCGAAGGCGGCCAGCGCCAGCTCGTCGAAGGTGGCGGAGTCGGGGGAAGAAAGGAAGCGGCTGACGCGGTCTTGGATCACGGAGGGATTTTGGCACGTTTCTGGTAGAGTACCCTTCCACTGAAGGGCATCTTGAGCCCCGGAGCGATACTCATGGCCGAAGCGTTTCCCTACGAGAAGAAGATCGAGATCGACCAGCCGCCGCGCGCCAAGCCGCCGAAGCAGCTCGCCGTCATCGACCAGACAGGCTGCACCGGCTGCGAGGCCTGCATCTCGTTCTGCCCCGTCGACTGCATCGAGATCGTTCCCGGTCCCGTGTACCGCGATTTCATGAAGCTGGTGGAGGTCGACCTCGAGCGCTGCATCGGCTGCCAGCTCTGCGCCCGCTACTGCCCGTGGGAGACGATCGACATGTGGGGCTACGAGGAGGGGGTGGGCCTCGCGCCGGAGAAGACCGTGCGGTCGCTGATCTACTCCTACGATCCCGAGATCATGCACGAGGCCGCCGAGGCCCGCATGTCTCCCGACGAGATCCCCGGCGCGGTGACGGCTCTCTAGTCTTTCCCTGGAAGAGCCGATCACCCGCAGGATTTCTCCTTCCGGAGGGTTCCACACAACGAGGTGGCGACCGATTCCGTAACGGCGGCGGCCGTCGATCCAGGCTGGGCAGCGCTGGCGAAGGTGGCCGCGGGGGATACGGACGCGTTCGCGCCGCTCGTCGAAAGCCACCAGGAGCGCCTGTTCCGGTTGTGCGAGCGCCTGTTGGGCGACGCCGAGGAGGCCCGGGACGCCGCCCAGGACGTCTTCCTCAAGGCCTACCGGAAGGCGGCGGACGTCCGGCCCCAGGGGCAGGTCTACACCTGGCTCTACCGCATCGCGGTCAATCACTGCCTGAACAAGCTCCGGCGGCGCAAGCTGGTGCGATTTCTTCGCTGGGACGCCCCGGCCGAGGGGGACTCCCCTGCCTTCGATCCTCCCGACCGGGCCGCCGATCCCGCCGCCACCCTGGAAGCCCGGCGGCGCTGGCAGGCGACGCGAGAGGCCATCGGCAAGCTGCCGGAGAACCAGCGGGCGGTGCTGGTGCTGGTCCGTTTCGAAGGATTGTCATATAAGCAGGTCGCTGAGGTGCTGGGAATCACCGAGGGCGCGGTGGAGAGCCGGCTGGTGCGGGCCATGCGGCGGCTCGAAGCCGCGCAGGAAGCGGAGAGCTCGCGGGTTTCATCCGCAGAGGGGAAACGATGACTAGCAGTACCAACGAACTGATGAGCCTGCTGCGGGACGAGCTGGCGCCCGACGAGGCGCGAGAGCTGCGGGCCCGGATACGGCACGACCCTGAGCTGGCGGCGGGCTTCCACCGGCTGGAGCGGACGTGGAACGGGCTCGAGCCGCCACCCCCTTCGCCCCTTCCGGCGGGCTTCACCGGCCGGGTCATGGCCCGCGTGCGCGACGAGAAGGCCGCCCGCTCGCTCTCCTGGAGCGCGGCGCCCAACTGGGTGCGGGCCACGGCGGCGGCGTCCCTGGTGGCGGGTGCCCTGCTGGGGATCGGCGTCGGCCGGAGCTGGCCGGCCGCCGACACATCTCCGGCCGCGGAAGGGGCCATCGCCGGCCTCAAGGTCTCCTCGGGCGAAGAGCTCAGCTTGGCCGCGGGCTATTGGAACCTGATCGTGGACTCGACGACGGGCGGGGAACCGGAGGGCCGGCCATGAAGCGCTGGTGGCTGGTCATCGTCCTGCTGCTGTCCCTGGGGCTCAACGTCGGCATCCTGGCAGCGGTCGCCGCCCGGCGCCTGGGGCCGGGAGGCGCTGGAGCGAAAGCGCCCGGGGCGGCGAACCAGCCCCCCGATCCCCTTCCCCGTCTCCCTCAGCTCGCCAACCGTCTCGGTCTCGAAGGCGAGGAGCGGCGGAAGTTCCTGGACATCCAGTGGAACCTCTACCAGGAGACCAGCCACTTGCGCCTCCAGCTCGGGGAGACCCATCGCAGCCTGCGCCACGAGCTGATCCAGCCCCAGCCCGACCGGGCGCGGGTGGACAGCCTGCTGGAGGAGTCCAGCCGCACCTATCTGGCGCTGGAGAAATCGCTGGTCGCCAACGTCCTGGCGACCCGCGACCTGCTGGGCGCGGACAAGGAGAAGGAGTACCTCCGGCTGATCGGCCAGCTCCGCATTCCCAACCCGGGGGGCTTCGGACCCAACGCCGGCTTCGGCGGCCAAAAGCCGCGGCCCAATCGTCCTGGGCAGAGGATGCGCCAGAGACTTCGCCAGCAGCGGTTGCAGGACGAGGCGCCGCAGCCGGAGGGAGCGGGGGAGAATCCGTAAGGCCTACTTCTTTCCCTTCTCCGCCTTTTCCGGCGTCACCGGCTTCGCCGCCTTCACGTCCTGAAGCTTCGCCTGGATCTGCTTCAGCGTCTCCGCGGGCAGCATCAGCACCACGTCGCGCCCGCTCGCCCGCGCCGGCGCTCCTTCCTTCTGCTCGGGGTAGAGCGTCAGCGTCTCGTCCCCTTCCTTGGTATGGAGGGTGAAGGCGACGAGCGGCTTGGCGATTTGCGCCTCGGCCGAAGGCAGGAGGCGGGTGGCCTTGGCGCCGGTGAGGACGGACAACAGGTCGCTCACCGACAGGAACGAGATGAGGGTGCCGCCGCGCTTCCAGTCGGTGCCGTCGCGGGTGAGCCGTAGCGTCGCCGCGCCCTCCTGGACGGTCGCCGACTCGATCTGGTAGACCTCGAAGGCCGAGAGCTGGACCGCCTGCCACGCGGCCGGGGCTCGCCGGGCGGCTTCCGCCAGCCGGGTGCGGGCCTCGAAGAGGGCGTCGCCGATACGGGCGTAGGTGAGCTCACCGGCGGTCTGTCCCTCCGGCGCCGCCGCTCCCGTCACCGGGGAGCCCAGCTCGACGCGCAGGGGTGGCGCACCCTTGAAGGTCACCTCCACCGTCTCGCGCGGGGTGGCGAGGCCGAGGTCCGCCGCCGGCTTACCCTGAGGAACGAAGCGCTCCGCCATCAGTCCCGTCAGATCCGCCAGCAAACCCTCCGTCAGCTCGCGGTCCGCGCGATCCGCGATCGGTTTCTCGATGCGAAAGCCCTGGGGCTGGCGCACGAGGACCACCGGCCCACCCGGGGCGCCGCTCAGGACGACGCGCTCGACGTCCTCGCGGTCGCCGTGGACCATCTGGCGATCCCGCCAATCCAGCGGATTGCGGTCGGCCTCGGTGAGGATGGTGTCGGCGACGACGTAGGTTTCCTTGCGCCCGTCCACACCGGCGACGAGATTGCCGCCGGGCGGCACCTCGGCGCCGAGCTTGAGCACCGTCTCGCCGCTCTTGGTGGTCAGACGTATCGTGGCTCGGGGCTTGTCGAGCCCAACTGCCTTCGGGTCCGCGCCCTCCAGGGTGCGGCTCTTCTCCAGCGAGGCCACGGCTTCCAGCAGGCGATCGACGGCGAAAGCGTCGGCCCGCGAAGCGAGAGGCTTCACCAGGTGCCACTCCGACGACGCCGGCGGCGGCGCGCCCTTCTCGAAGCGCGGCTTCTCCCGCTTCGCCAGCGCCGCCCGCTCCAGGCGCACCGAGCCCTTCGTCGAGTCGATGGTCACCGCCGTGACGTCAACCTTCTCGAGCCGGAAGACCTTCTTGCCCAGCTCGACCCGCTCCTCGCTGGAGGGGAGCGTGCGCTCGTAGAACCAGATGAAGGCCCCCAGGACGAGGACGATCGACAGCAGGATCAAAAGCGTGCGTGGCTTCATGCGCTTTATCTCCGGCGCCGGAAGAAGATGTAGCCGCCGAGGATCGCCGAGAGCAGCGGCAGGGCCGCCGCCAGCAGCAAGACGTTGCGGAACTCGCCGCCGGTCAGCGTCAGCTTCACCTGCTCCGTCTTCTTCGGCGGAATGCCCAGCAGCGCCTCGCGCTCCGCCAGCCAGTTGAAGGCGTTGGAGAGCAGGACGGTGTTGGCGACGTTGCCCTCCAGGAAATCATTGGTGGCGAAGTCCGAGTCGCCCAGGGCGACCAGGCGCAGCCCCTTCTTGCCCGCGGGCGCCGGGTCGGCCTCCACGGCGACCGCCAGCGGCACCGGGCCTCCAAGGTCCTGGCCGTCGCGCGACGCCTTGTTAAGGTTGGCGAGGTTGGTCTCGCCCCAGCCCTCGGGCGAGGTGCGCAGCAGCTCCGTCACCTTGAGGCCGGGCGAGCTACCCTTGCTCACCGAGCGCGAGAGCCTCACCAGCACCGGCAGGTTGGCCTCGGCCAGCGCCTTGGTGATGGGGTGCTCGCCGTAGTTGCGGCTGAAGATCGTCACCGGGCCGTAGAACGGCAGCGGATTGCTGGGATCCACCACGATGTCCTGCCCGACCTTGACGCCGTAGGTCGCGAGCCAGGCCTCCAGCCCGGTCTGCACCAGGCCCCCGCCCGTCCCCTGACCGATCGTGGGGTCAAGCATCACCAGCATCCGCCCGCCGCCGGTCATGTAGGCCGCGAAAGCGTCCAGCTCGGGCTTGACGAAGCTGCCCGCCGGCCCCGCGATGACCAGCAGATCGGTGCCCGTCGGCACGCCGGCCTGCCCGAGCGAGGACCACTCCGAGAGATCAAAGTTGTCACGCCCCAGGAGCTGCCGGGCGCCTGAGAGGCCGTGGCCCCCCTGGTCGTCCAGCGCGTGCTCGCCGTGGCCGGTGATGAAGAGGATCTTGGGCTTGTGTCCCTCGGAGAGCTGCAGGATAGCGCTGGTGAAAAGTTGCTCGCCCTTGTAGCCGGTCATCTGCGGCCGGCCGGTCGCCTGCATGGAGCGGAGGTCGAGCTCGGCGAGATCGCTACTGTCGATGACACGGCGGTCGTTTCCGCTCGCAACCACGACGCCGGTCGAGGTGACGCCGAACCTCTGGATGAGCTGCTGCGCCTCCAGGGGATTTTTCGCCGCGTCGACCATATGGACGTGGACGCGCCGGGTGACGGCGCCGTACCGGGCGAGCACCTCGGAGGTCGGTTGGTAGAGCTCCTGCTGCTCGTCGGGCGAGAGGAAGACGTAGAAGTCGACGTCCCGCTTGAGCCCCTTGAGCACGTTGACCGTCTTCTCCGAGAGGCTGTAGAGCTGGCTGCCCGTCCAGTCGAAGCGCTTGTAGTACTTCCAGCCGAAGTAGTTGACGATGAGGAGCAGGGCGGCCAGGAGCAGGACGCCCGCCGACAGGGTCCCCGTCCTCACGAGCTGGCGGCGGTTGGCTTGGTCCATCGGCGTCATCTCCACTTCTTGTCTTCGAGCGCCCGGCTGGCCAGGAACAGGAAGAACAGCGTGCCCGACAGGTAGAAGACCAGCCGGCGGGTGTCGACGATGCCGCTGGCCAGCTCGTCGATGTGATTGAAGATGCTGACGTAGCCGAGCGCCCGCTTCAATAGCTCGTTGCTCGCCATCCCCTCGAAGACGCCGAGGAGGAAGAGCACGAAGAGCAGCGCCGCCGTCATCATCGCCGCCAGGAGCTGGCTGCGGGTCATCGCCGACGAGAAGATGCCGATGGCGAGGAAGAGCGCGCCGATCAGCAGCACGCCCAGATATCCCGCCATCACCGGACCCCAATCCACCTTCTCGTAGAGGGCGATCATGATCGCGTAACCCAGGGTGGGAAACCAGAGGAAGGCGTAGAAGGTGAAGGCGGCGAGAAACTTGCCCCCTATCACCTGGCCCTCGGTGACGGGCGCCGTCATTAGCACCTCGATCGACCCCGAGCGCAGCTCCTCGGAGACCAGCCGCATGGTGAGCAGTGGCCCCAGTAGCAGCAGCATCAGCCAGGTGGCGGAGAAGAAGAACTTGAGCGGCGGGCCGCCGGGCGAGGCGGGATTGTTGAGCTGGCCGACGATGTAGACGAAGATGACGCCGGTGACCACCAGGAAGAAGAACAGCATCACGTAGGCGAGGGGCGAGAAGAAGAACGCCCGCAGCTCGCGGCGATAGGTCGCCAGGACTCCGTTCACGACACCACCTCCTCAGTCTCGATCGTCCCGCCGGACTCGGCCGGCTCGCCGGGCGTTGCGGCGGTCACGTCGGCGGTCGTCAAGCGAACGAAGATGTCCTCCAGCGTGGCGCCGCGCTGGCGGCCCAGCTCCAGCAGCACCCAGCCGGCGGAGACCGCCGTGCGGAACACCTCCTCTCGCGGATCGGAGCCGGGCTCGCACTCCAGGATCCACGAGCCGTCCGGCCCGCCATCCTTCACCCGCAGCACGCCGGGCAGGGAGGCGAGGGCCGCCGCCGCGCCCGACGGGGCGTCCTTGAGGATCACCCGCAGCGCCGGGTTCCCCGTCCACCGTTCGCGCAGACTCTGGGGTGTCCCCTCGGCGATGATGTGTCCCTTGTCGATGATTATTACGCGGTCGCACAGCAGCTCCACCTCGGGGAGGATGTGGGTAGAGAGCAGCAGTGTGTGCTGTCGCCCGAGCTCGCGGATCAGCTCGCGGATGGAGATGATCTGCTTGGGATCGAGCCCCACCGTCGGCTCGTCGAGGACGAGGACGCGGGGGTTGTGCAGGATCGCCGTGGCAAGCCCCACCCGCTGCCGGTAGCCCTTGGAGAGCGTGCCGATGATCTGATGGCGGACGTCCCCGAGCAGGCAGCGGTCGATGGCGACGGCGATGGCCGAGCGGGCCTCGCCGCGCGACAGCCCCTCCAGCCGGGAGCGGTAGTCCAGGTACTCGTCCACCCGCATCTCGGGGTAGAGCGCGACGTTCTCCGGCAGATAACCCAACTGCCGACGCGCTTCGCGAGGCGACTCGAACAGATCCTTGCCGTCCACCGTGACCGTACCGCTGGTGGGCGGCAGGAAGCCGGTGATCATGCGGATCGTGGTCGTCTTGCCCGCGCCGTTCGGACCCAGCATCCCGAGGATCTCCCCCTCCTTCACCGACAGGGAGATGCCGTTGACGGCCGTGAAGTCACCGTACCGGCGCGTGAGATCGTGCGCTTCGATCATGGAGCCTCCTGAAATCAGCCCTGCGTTTCGTCGTGGGCCGCGGGTCTAAGCAAGTCGGATGCCGTGATGCCACCGCCTGGAAGCGAAGCAGAGCCGGGCTTCAGCACGGCATTCCGGCGGCGCCCGGCGCCAATCAGAAACCGGCTCATGCCACTTTGGCACGGGGCGTCGGGCGGATGATATGCTGTTTTCATGGCCGCCAAGGACAAAACGACGGGAATGAAGTCCGCCTACGAGCTGGCGCTGGAGCGCATGGAGAAGCAGGGCATCGAGCGGCCGCGGGAGGAGACCTTCAGCGACGAGGCGCGGGAGCAGATCGCCGAAGCCCGCCGCAAGGCCGAAGCGAGCCTCGCCGAGCTCGAGATCCTCCACAAGAACCGCCTGAAAACGATCTACGACCCCGCCAAGCGACAGGAAGAGGAAGAAGAGTACCTCCGCGACCGCCGCCGGATCGAGGATCAGCGCGAGCGCAAGGTCGAGGAGCTGCGGGGAAAGGCGTAGGGGGGCTTGGCGCCAGCCCCCCTGAGGGGCTAGTCGCCGAAGACCTCGCCCAACGATCGGGCGGTCAGGATGCGATCACCCCATTCGAGGAGGCGATCGGAATCCGTGGCGTCAATCCGCTCCCGATCGCAGGAAGACAGGGGGCCGAACTTGAGCTCCAACATGCGGACCAGCAGACGGATCTCCCCCTCACGGCGTCCTTCCTGGCGGCCCTCCTTGCGCCCTTCCCTCTTGCCCTCCTCCAGCCACTCCCGGGTCCAGCCCTTTACCGTTTCTCGCAACATCGGTTTCACCTCCTCAAGATCGATTATCGCAGGAATCGGCGCCGTTGGAAACCGGGCCGGGAGGAGCGAGTACTTTAGATACGTGAGAAACGCCCTTCTCAAACCCGCGTCTTCAGGTCTGGCCAGCAGACGGGCCAGCTTCTCCACGGGTCCAGCGATGGCCTCGGGCGTCCGGCTCCGCTCCAACTGACAGAGCAGCACGACCAGATTGCCCTCTTCCGCAGGCAGAGGGTCCCGGCGCATGTCGATCAGCCGGTAGCCCTCTCCCAGATCGGGCCAGCTCCGCCAGCCATTGTAGAGCACCACCGCCAGCACAGGAGGCAGCTTCTCCTTGCGCTTGATCTCGCGGCTCTTCAGCAGATCCTGCTTGAGCAGGCCGACGTACACGGAGCTCCTGAGCGACATCTCAGGATCTTTCCGCGACTGGAATTCCAGCAACAGGTACAGCACGGGCACACCCCGCGGTCCGCGGAGACGCCAGACGAGATCCTGCTCCCGCTTTTCGAGACGGTCGCTGATGTAGATCTCGTTCCTTCTTTCCAGAGTGCCAGGAGGGCGAGCGATGCCGAGGAACCCGCTGAGCAGGTCCTCCACCATCCTGGGATGCGAGAAGAGCAGACGGTAACTTCGGTCGTGTTTCTGGGGCATTGAGAGTGTTTCCTCCATCCTCTATAAGACGGAAAAACCCGGTCTCATCTTGCAACCCCTAGAAGAATATGGGTTTGCGAAGGGGGTTTTCGGGAGGGGCGTGGCACGGGTAGACTGCCCCTGGCCTTCCCTGAGACATCCCATGCCTATCCCGCCCCAGCTCCCGGACTTCATGGCGCCCCTCCTCCCCTTCCGGCGCGCCGCCCACGTCCTTCAGGCGGGGCCGGACGCGGGTCGGCGGATTCATCTCATCGACCACGGCGATCCGACGGCGCGACCGGTGGTGATGCTCCACGGCAACCCGACGTGGAGCTTCCTGTGGCGTAAGGTGATCGCGCTGCTACCGGGGTTCCGGTGCGTAGCTCCGGATCTCCTGGGGCTCGGCTTTTCGGACCGGCTGCCACGGATCGCGGACCACTCGTTGGACCGGCATGGGGCGGCGATGGCGGAGGTGGTCGAGGCTCTGGATCTGCGCGGAGTGATCCTGGTCGGCCAGGATTGGGGCGGCCCCGTCGCGACCCAGGTCGGTGCGAGGTTGCCGGAACGGATCGCCGGGCTCGTCCTCTCCAACACGGCGATCACGGTGCCCGACCATCCCAAGGGAACGCTCTTCCACCGCTTCGCCCGAATTCCAGTGTTGAGCGACCTCGTCTTCCGCGGCCTCGGCTTCCCCCAGAACCTCCTCTCTCCGATCCAGGGAGACAAGAGGTCGATCCGCGGCGACGTGGCACGGGCCTATCGCTGGCCGCTGCGGACGTGGCGGGACCGGATCGCCCCACTCGCCCTTGCCCGCATGGTCCCGGACGGACCGGACCATCCGAGCATCCCGGCCCTGCACCGGGGTGCGGAGTGGGTGCTCTCCTTTCGCGGTCCGGCAGCCCTGGTGTGGGGGATGCGCGACCCCATTCTGGGCCGGTCCCTACGCCACCTGGAGCGCGCCCTTCCCGGAGCGCCGGTCACCCGGACGGCGGCCGGTCATTTCCTGCAAGAAGAAGTTCCGGCCGAGCTGGCCGCGGCTATTGAGGATCTGGCGAAACGCTGAGCCGCCGCTTGCGCACGTCGCGCCGCCAGCTCAGGAAGGTGGGCAGCAGGGTGATGGCGACGATCGAGGTGCAGAGCGCGCCGAGGATCGCCACCTTGCCGGTGGAGATCAGGCCCGGGTAGTGGGAGAAGGTGATCGAGCCGAAGCCCACGATGGTGCAGGTGGCCGCCGCCAGCACCGCCTTCGAGGTCTCCAGGATGCCACGCTCGAACTCCTCGTCCGAGGCGTCGCGCACCTCCAGGTAGCGGTGGATCACGTAGATGCCGTAGTCCACGCCGATGCCGATGATCATGGTCGTCACGAAGATGTTGATGAAGTTCATCTGGATGCCGAGGGCCGACATGCTGCCCACCATCCAGAGGATGCCCAGCGTGAGCGGGGCGAGGGCCAGGAGGGTGTGACGCAGGGTGCGGAAGTTGATCCACAGGATGACGGTGACGACCAGGTAGCCCAGAATGCCGGCGATCCAGGCGTCGCGCAGCACTTCCTCGCGCACCGTCTGATTGACGACGTTGGTGCCGGTGAGGATCGCGTGGGGACCCAGGCTCCTCGCCAGGGCCAGCGCCTGCGGCGGCGGCTCGCGCCGCCACTTGTTGCCCGGCGGGTAGAGCAGGACGGCGCCGCGCCAGCCGTGATCGGTCTTCTTGAGGAAGCGGTCGAGCAGGAGCTGCGTCTGCTTCGACTGCCGGAAGTCGTCGACGCCGATGGGTCCCGACAGGTTCACCGCCCGGGCCAGCAGATCGAGCCCCGGCTCGAAGGGCTCCAGGCGCATCCCCTGCTGGCTCACCGCCGCCGCGAAGGTGGAACGGATGCGGCCGAGGTCCAGCGCGCCATGGCGCTCCGTCCCCAGCCATCGCAGGACCTCCGTCTGCTGCGTGGGCGGCGGGATCAGCGAGGTCACGCCGCTGTAGCCGTAGAGGATTCCCTCGTCCACAAGCTTCTTGGCCCCGGCCGCCGCCTTGCCGGCGAGCGTCAGCACCTCGTCCGGCGAGTTTCCGGAAAGGAGTATGGTCATGGAGTCGAAGCCGGAGCCGAAGGTGCGCCCCACCTCGGCGGTGACGTCCAGCCCCTCGTTGCCCTGCGGCCGCATGGTCTTCATGCTCTCGTCGAACTTGATGAAGACCGCGAAGCCCAACGCCACGGCGCTGATCGCGATTCCCACCGCGAGGGCCACCCGCCGGTGGCGGATGCAGTAGCGCATCAGCACGTCCGAGCCGAAGCTGTGGAGGAAGAGGTTGGGCGCCGTCTTGCGCCGCTGGTGGTGGTCCTCGCTCCAGGCCAGCATGGCGGGCAGCAGGATGAGCACCGAGGTGGCGCAGAAGAGGATGCCCGTGCCGGTGAGCAGGCCCATCTGCCGCAGACCCACGAAGTCGGTGAAGGTGAAGGCGTAGAAGGTGGCCGTGGTGGTGACGGCCCCGGCCAGCACGGCCCGGCCGGAGAGGCCGCTCATCGCCATCAGCGCCGCTTCGACGGTCGCGCCCCGCCGCCGCTCCTCGACGTAGCGCCCATAGGAGACGATGACGAAGTCGATCCCCAAACCGATGAGCAGCGCCGCCACCACGCTGGTCGCCGAGCTGAGCGAGCCCACCGCCACCTTGGCGAAGCCGAAGGTGAGGATGAGGCCGCAGACCAGCGGCAGGAAGGCGTAGACCAGGGTGCCGATGCGGCGGAAGGCGAAGAGAAAGAGAAGGAGCACGCCGAGCGCCGAGGTGATGATGTTCACCACCATGTCGTAGCGGATGAGCGACGAGTCGGAAAGCGCCGTCAGGTGCGCGCCGCCCAGGTCCACCCGCGGCTTGGCCGGCGCGTCGGCCCCCGCGATCTTGTTCCAGTCCGAAAGCGTTCCCGCCACGACGCGTCGGATGCCGCCGACCAGCCGTTCGTTGAACTTGAGGTTCTGCGGGGCCTGAGTCGGCTCGGCCAGGATGAGGAGCATGCGGTGATCGCGAGACAGGTAGTACCCGCTCGTCCAGTCCACCTGCAGGCTGCCGCGGGAGCTCTCGACGCGGCCGAGGAAGATCTGCGCCAGCCCCAGGGGGTCGAGCTTGGCGAGTTGCTTGACGGCCAGGCCCTGGGGAGTGGAGAGCTGGCGGCGCAGCTCCGAGACCCGGCCGCGGATGCCCTCGTCGGTCAGCCGGGCGGCCAGTTGGCCCCGGCCCTCGGCGTTGAGGAACAGCACGGACTTGGGGAAGAAGGTCCGCAGCAGCTCCTCGGGATCGCCGATGCGGTGCTCCACCTGCTTGAGCTCCGGCAGCTTGGCGAGGCGGGCCGCCAGCTCGTCGGAGAAGCTCTCATAGGGCTCGGCCACCGCGCCTTCCGGAATGCGGACGGCGATGATCAACAGCGTGCTGCTGCCGAAGTCCTGCAGGGTCTCGATGTAGGCGCGGACTGACCGGTTCTTGCGCGGCAGCAGGTTCAGGATGTCGGTGTCGAAGGTGAGCCGCAGGATGAGGCCGATTGAAATGGCCACCAGGATGCCGGTGAGGAGGAAGACCGTCCGATACCGCCGCCGCGAGAAGAGGGCGAGACGCTGAAGGATCGAAAGGCCCGTCAACGGACCTCTCCGCGCAGGATCAGCTTGCCGAAACGCACGAAGTACTCGATGCCGGAGTAGACGGTCACCGCCAGCGTCACCCACAGGGAGATGGGCGCCAGGTGCCGGAACTCGCCCAGCTTGTTGTAGATGATTAGCAGGGCGATGGAGATGATCTGGACCAGGGTCTTGACCTTGCCCGAGTAGCCGGCGGGGATGACCAGGTGCTCGGCGGCGGCGAAGCTGCGCAGTGAGGTGACGGCGAACTCACGGGCGATGATCACCACCACGATCCAGGCGGGCACCACGGCGTGGCCGCTCGAATGGTCCATCTCCACCAGCGAGATGAAGGCCGCCGAGATGAGGATCTTGTCCGCCGCCGGATCGAGCAGCGTGCCGAGACGGGTGACCTGCTTCTGCCGCCGGGCCAGGTAGCCATCGAAGAAGTCCATCACCGAGGCCAGCAGGAAGAGGGCCAGCCCCCACCACTCCTTGCCATCGAACTTGGTGAGCAGCACCACCACCAGTGGCGGCACCAGCAGGATGCGGAAGATGGACAGCAGGTTCGGGAGGTTGAGCATCGCTAGCGACGAGTAGAGCGGCAACCGGTGGGCATTCTATGCCGCCGCCGGACGAAAGGAAGGCCGCGCACGTTACCGTGAGCCGCTGAACGAGGTGGTGACCAGGAGCCGATTGTTCGGGCCCCGGATGAGGCGAGGCTTGCGGCGGTTCACGGGGAGATCCGAGGGAGCGGTGACGGGGCCGGGGCTGGCGGCCGCCATGCGGAGAGGAGCGAAGTCCCCGCCGCGAGTATCCCGGCCGATGCGGGCGCCGCTGTCGCCGTGGTCCCCACGGTACAGCATCATCACCTGCTTCACGTAGTCCCGCGTCTCGGCGTAGGGAGGAACGCCGCCGTGCTTCTCCACCGCTCCGGGGCCCGCGTTGTAGCCGGCGAGCGCCAGCTCGACGCGCCCGGCGAAGCGGTCCAGGAGCTGGCGCAGGTAGCGGGTGCCGGCGCGGAGGTTCTCTTCCGGGTCGAAGGCGTTGCGCACGTTGAACAGGCTCGCCGTGTCGGGCATGAGCTGCATGAGGCCCATGGCTCCCTTGTTCGACAGTGCCTTGTGGTTGTAACCGGATTCGACCTGGATGACCGCCTTGACGAGCTTCGGATCGAGGTTCTGGTTGTCGCTCTGGCGCTGGATGAGGGGCTCGAGATCGGCGCTCGGCACGGCCACGAGCCTGCCTGCCAGACGCCGGGAGCGCTGGACGGTGTTCTCGTTGACGATGACTCTGCGGCCGTTCGCCCCGACTTCGACGCGCACACCCGCCCCGGCCACCCCTGCCATCAAGGGGCAGAGAGCGAAAAGCATCCAGGTGACGGCGAATCTCGCCGGTTTCGTCACGACAGAACCTCGCTTAGAGTCGAAGGGTGCAGCCCGTCTATCTTAGCCTGGAACTGAAAGATTGCAAGGGTTGACGGACTTTATCGCCCGAGTTGCTCGCGTACCGCCTCGCCGACGGCGGCCAGCGCCTCGGGAAGCTTCTCGGGGTCTTTGCCGCCGGCTTGCGCGAAGTCGGGCCGGCCGCCGCCGCCGCCGCCCACGATGGCGGAGAGCGCCTTGACCAGATCGCCCGCCCGGACCCGGCCCGTCAGATCCTTGCTCACCGCCGCCACCAGGCTGACGTTGCCGTCGCCGCGGGTGCCGATGACCACGACGCCCGAGCCCATCTTGGAGCGCAGGGTGTCGGCCATGTCGCGCAGCTCGTTGGCCGGGGCGGGCGGCACCTCGCGCACCCAGATCTTGATGCCGTCGATCTGGATCTCCTCGGCGTCCGCCGCGGAGGCGGAGCCGGAGACGAGCTGCATGCGCAGCCGCCGCATCTCGGACTCCAGATCGGTCTGGCGCTGACGGAGCTGCTCGGCCTTCTGGAGCTGCTGCTCGTAGTCGCCGGAGCGGATGCCGAGACGCAGCACGAGCTCGCTGTAGGCCGCCCGCTGGCGGCGGACCTCCTCCAACGCGAAGGAGCCGGTCAGCGCCTCGATGCGGCGCACGCCCGAGGCCACGCCGCGCTCGGACTCGATGAGGAAAAGGCCGATCTCCCCCGAGCTCCGTACGTGGCAGCCGCCGCACAGCTCGAGGCTGAAGCCGGGGACGGCCACCGTGCGCACCCGCTCGCCGTACTTCTCGCCGAACAGGGCCATGGCTCCGGCGGCGATTGCCTCCTGGTAGCTACGCTGGATGATCTCTGTGGTCACCGAGCGGCGGATCCACTCGTTGACCAGATCCTCCGTCGCCTCCAGCTCCTGGCGGAACATCGCCCGGTGGTAGGTGAAGTCGAAGCGCAGACGGTCCGGCGCCACCAGCGAGCCGGCCTGGCGCACGCTCTTGCCCAGCGTCAGCCGCAGGGCCGCCTGGAGCAGATGGGTGGCCGTGTGATTGCGCTGAATGGCGAGCCGCCGCTCGTGATCGACGCGGAGCTGCACCTTGGTGTGGCGCGACAGGCTCCCCTCCTCCACCTCGATGAAGTGGAAGTAGACGCCCGCGTTGTCCTTCTGGGTATCGACCACCCGCGCCCGCCCGCCGTCCCAGAGGATCTCGCCGGTGTCCCCGACCTCGCCACCGGACTCGGCGTAGAACACCGTCTGATCGAGGACGGCCACCCCCGCCTGCCCCCGCTGCAGGGTCGACACCCGGACCGGCGCGCCCTCGCGCCAGGTGGCGAGGCGCACGACCTCGGCCGGCGTCTCGATCATCTCCGTGCGCTCGTAGCCCTCGAACTGAGTCTCGGCCAGCTCGGCGTGGCCTCGCAGCACCTCGCGCAGGGCCGCGAGCCGGTTCTGCACCTCGGCCGTGGCCTTGCGCGACTGCTCGCGCTGGGCCTCCAGGGCCTCGTTGAAGCCGGTCTCGTCGATCTTGAAACGCTCCTCCTCGGCGATCTCGCGGATCACCTCCAGGGGGAGGCCGTAGGTGTCGTAGAGGCGGAAGACCATGGCGCCCGGCAGCGTCGTCTGCCCCAGGGGGCGCAGGCGCTCGATCTCCTCCTGCACTTGGCGGGCGCCGTTGGCCACCGTCGAGAGGAACTTCTCCTCCTCGGCCTTGATGGTGGCGACGGAGGCCTGGCGGGTGGCCGCCAGCTCCAGGTACGAGCCGCCCATGACCTCGCCCAGCACCGGCACCAGCTTGTTCAGGAACGGCTCCTCGAACCCCAGACGCATGCCGTGGCGCACCGCCCGGCGCAGGATGCGGCGCAGCACGTAGCCCCGCCCCTCGTTGCCGGGAATCACGCCATCCGCCAGCAGGAACGAGACGGCCCGCAGGTGGTCGGCGATGACGCGCAGAGAGACGTCCTTCTCCGCATCCTCTCCGTACAGGATGCCGGCCAGCTCGGCGGCGGCGTGGAGGATGGGCTGGAAGAGGTCGGTGTCGTAGTTCGAGTCCACCCCCTGGAGCACCGCGGCGACGCGTTCGAGCCCGGCGCCGGTGTCGATCGAGGGGTTGGGCAGCGGCGTCAATTTTCCCTCGGCATCCCGCTCGTACTGCATGAAGACGAGGTTCCAGATCTCGACGTAGCGGCCCGATTCCGTCCCCTCCTCCCAGGGCATGGGCGGCTGGTCGGGATGGAGGTCGACGAAGATCTCGCTGCAGGGCCCGCAGGGGCCGGTGTCGCCCATGGCCCAGAAGTTGTCCGCGGCGCCGCAGCGGTGCACCCGCTCGGGAGGGAGGGTCGAGAGGCGCAGCCAGAGGTCGCGGGCCTCGTCGTCCTCCTCGAAGACGGTGGCGGACAACCGCTCGACGGGGATCTTCCACACCTCGGTCACCAGCTCCCAGGCGAAGCGGATCGCGTCCTCCTTGAAGTAGTCGCCGAAGGAGAAGTTGCCCAGCATCTCGAAGAAGGTATGGTGGCGCGGGCTGGGACCGACGTTCTCGAGGTCGTTGTGCTTGCCCGAGACGCGCATGCACTTCTGCACCGAGACGGCGCGGGGCGAGTCCGGCCGGCGGGCACCGAGGAACACGTCCTTGAACTGGACCATGCCGGCGTTGACGAACATCAGGGTCGCATCGCCCTGGGGCACCAGAGGAGAGCTCGGAACCGGCCGGTGGCCCTGCGCCCGGAAGAAGTTGACGAAGCTGTTGCGGATGTCTGCGCTTTTCATAATCGTGTCCTGAGGGTCTGGGCTGCGCGGCCCGGGATGTCACTTACCCGGTGTCGTCGAGGTCCAGGAGATCCGCGGCGTCCTCGCCTTCCGGCATCTCACGTAAGACGGAGACGATAGCACGGGGGGAAAAGCCCTTGCGCTGGAGGTGGCGGGCGAGGGCCGCGGGGTCGCGCTTGCCGCCGCGGGCCCACTTGGCGGCTACCTCGCGGGCCGCGACCAGGTCGTCCTCAGGAGTGAGGTCCTCCAGGGCCGACTCGATCGCCTCGCCGGCCGCGCCCCGCTTGACGAGCTCGGCCTTGAGGCGCGACCGCCCCTCGCCGCCCCGCGACTGGCGGCCCTCGACGAAGGACCGCGCCGTCTCCGCCTCGTTCAGATAGCCTTGCTCGCCGAGGCGTTCCAGAGCGGCCTCGACCTCTTCCGGCGGATAACCGCGGCGGGCGAGCTTGCCTTCCAGCTCCCGCCGGAAATGGGGGCGCAGGGCGAGGAGCTGGACGGCCTTGTCGTAGCAGGACGGGGGCACAAGACCCCTTAGTGCTGCTCGATCTCGAACTGCATCGCGCCGCCCATGAGATCGGACTCGCCGGGCATCTGGAGCGACGACTCCATCTCCTCGCGGGAGACGTCGGCGGTGAACTGGACGCCCTGGATCTTGAGCCGGAACTCGTCCGGGTTGGTGGCCCGCTTGAGGGCCTCGTCCAGCGTGATCAGGCCGCTCTTGTAGAGTTGGTAGAGCGACTGGTCGAACGTCTGCATGCCGTACTGGCTGGTGCCGAGGGAGATCTGCTCGCGGATGTACTTCGTCTTCTCCTTGTTCTCGATGCACTCGCGGATGTAGGCGGTCGAGATGAGCACCTCCGCGCCGGGAACGCGGCCCATGCCGTCCGCCCGCGGCACCAAGCGCAGGGAGATCACCGACTTCAGCACCTGCGAGAGCTGGATGCGGATCTGCTTCTGATGGTGCGGCGGGAAGACGGAGATGATGCGGTTGACCGTCTCCGTGGCGTCCAGCGTGTGCAGGGTGGAGAAGACGAGGTGGCCCGTCTCGGCGGCCAGCAGGGCGGTCTCGATCGTCTCGTAGTCGCGCATCTCGCCGACCAGGATCACGTCCGGGTCCTGGCGCAGGGCGGCGCGCAGGGCGCCGGCGAAGGAGTGGGTGTCGACGTCGATCTCCCGCTGGTTGACGATCGACTTCTTGTCGCGGTGCAGGAACTCGATGGGGTCCTCGACGGTGATGATGTGCTCGGTGCGGGTGGAGTTGATGTAGTCGATCATCGCCGCGAGACTCGTGGACTTGCCCGAGCCGGTGGTGCCGGTGCAGAGGATCAGGCCGCGGCGTTCCTCGCAGATGCGCTCCAGCACCGGGGGCAGCATCAGCTCGCGTACGCTCTGAATTCGTGCCGGGATGACGCGCAGCACTAGCCCCACCGCTCCCCGCTGCTGGAAGACGTTGCAGCGGAAGCGGCCGAGCCCGGGCACCGAGTAGGCGATGTCGAGCTCCAGCTCCTCATTGAAGCGCTGCTTCTGGCGGGCGTTCATCATCGAGAACGCCATGGCGATGGTGTCCTCCTGCATGAGCCGCTTGAGCTCGCCCAAGGGGACCAGGTCGCCGTCGATGCGGATCACCGGATGGCTCCCCACCTTGAGGTGGAGGTCGGACGCCTTTCGCTCCACCGCAATCTTCAACAGATCGTTGATGTTCATCTGGTGGGTTTCTCCTTCCGGGGTCCGCGACGCGCCCTAGCGCTCAGTCACCGCGGCCGCCTGCGGCACGGCCGCGCCGACCGGGTACAACCAGCCGTGACGGTCGGCGATCTCGCCGCTGACGATGCCCTTGAACTCGGCCATGATGCGCCGGGTGATCTCGCCCGGGCAGCCCTGGCCGACCGGATTACGGTCCACCGAGCGGATCGGAGTGATCTCGGCCGCCGTGCCGGTCATGAACAGCTCGTCGCAGGTGTAGAGCTGGCCGCGCGGGATCTGCTCCTCGCGCACCGGGATGCCGAGGTCGCGGGCGATCTTGACCACCGTGTCGCGGGTGATGCCCTGGAGCACCGAGGCGGCGAGGGGCGGCGTCAGCAGCACGCCGTCCTGCACCATGAAGACGTTCTCGCCCGAGCCCTCGCTGACGAAGCCGCGGGCGTCGAGCGCCAACCCCTCGGCGTAGCCGTTGGTGACGGCCTCGATCTTGATGAGCTGGCCATTGAGATAGTTGCCGGTCGCCTTGGAGACCGCCGGCATGGAGTCGGCCGCGATCCGCCGCCACGACGAGACGCAGACGTCGACACCGCTCTCCGCCTCCTCGCCGAGGTACTTGCCCCAGTACCAGCAGGCGATGAAGACCTCGACCGGGTTTTGCAGCGGATTGACCCCGATCGTGTGGCCGAAGCCGCGGAAGACGAGGGGGCGGATGTAGCACGACGGCAGCTCGTTGGCGCGGATCGTCTCGCAACAGGCCTCGATCAGCTCCTCGCCGGTGAAGGAGATGGGCATGCGGTACACCTTGGCGGAGTTCTCCAGGCGCCGGATGTGCTCGGGCAGCCGGAACACCGCCGAGCCCTGCTTCGTGTTGTAGCAGCGGATCCCCTCGAAGACTCCCGAGCCGTAATGAAGCGCATGGCTCAGCACATGGACGGTGGCCTTCTCGAAGTCGATGAGCTGGCCGTTCTTCCAGATCCAGCGAACACCGTCAAAGGGATTGGACACAGGAGACCTCCTTTAGACAAACCACGAAGAGACCCGATGCTAGCTTGAAGGGAGTGGCGGGGTCAATCGAAGAGGGGGGACGAGCTGCAAGGTGGGGCACTGCTTCAAGGGCGCGGCCATGGTACTCTTATCGGCGACGCGATACGCGGGAGAGGAACCCTGGGATGCCCAGACAAGCAACTGCCAAGATTGATGACATGGAGCGGAGAATGAATGAACCGGCCTCTCCAGAGGAGATGGAACGCCGGAGGCAGATTCTTGGCGAGATCCAGACTCTCCGCAGCAGGCCCGTCACAGAGGAAGAAAAAGAGCTTTGGCGGAAGTTCGATGAAGAGCTTGAACGCGAGCGCTTGACGTTCTCCTGATTATGCCTCGGCTCCTTCTCCTCGACAGCAGCGTCCTCGCGAAAGTTGTTCGCCCAGACCTGGAGGACAACAAGTCCATTTCAGCCACGATTCATCACCTTGCCGGGGACTCCAATTTCGAGATCTGCGTTCCCGAGATCATCGACTACGAGCTTCGCCGCAAGCTTCTGCACCTCACCCAACGACCGCACAATCCAAGAAAGTGGGCCCAAGACGCCCTGATTCTCTTAGATCGGTGGGGCGACTTGAACTACGCGCCTCTCACGACCGAGACGATGAGGCTGGCCGCCAAGATCTGGGCTCAGACCCGGGGCAAGGGCGAGTTGAGGGGGCCGGAGGCGAGTCTGGATGTCGACGCTATTCTCGCCGCCCAAGCCACGCAAACGGGCGGGTCGATCATCACGACAAATGAGAAGCATTTCCGGAACATCGCGGACGTCTTCGACTGGACCTCAGTCTTGAACTCCTTGTCCTCCTGATCAGCCCCGAGACGGTTCCGGCAACAGCAGCAACGCCGCCCCGGCGAGGGCTGCCGTCTCCAGGCGGAGCACTCGCTCGCCGAGATGGATGGGACGCCAGCTTGCGGCGAGGAGATCGCTGCGTTCGCCGGGATCCCAGCCGCCCTCGGGTCCGACGAGGAGGGCTCCGCTCTCCCCTCCGACCTCTCCCCAGCCGGCGCCGGCGGCCTCGGTGTCCAGGAACCAGCGGCGGGGACCGGCGGTGGCGGTCAGGTTCGCCAGGGCGCGCCAGGAGTGGGGGCCGGTGATTTCGGGCAGGCGCGAACCGTGGCACTGCTCCAGTGCAGCGATGGCGACCCGGTGCAGACGGCTGAGGCTCCCCTCCCCCAGCTCCCGCGGCGCCCGCACGGTGTTGAGGAAGTGGACTCCCGAGATTCCCAGCTCGGTCGCTTTCTCCACCAGCCAGGAGGCCCGCTCCAGCCGGCAGGTGGGGACGAGCAGATCGAGACGGAAGGCCGGCTCGTGGCTCGGCGCCGGCTCTCCCAGCGTGACGGAGGCGGAGGTGCGGTCCACCCGGGCCACTTTTCCCCACCGTGCCCGGCCTCGCCCGTCCACCACCCTCAGGATCTCTCCCGCCTCCACGCGGCGGGCGCGGAAAAGGTGGCGGTAGGAGTCTCCCTCGACCTTGACCTCGGGCAGGACGAAGACGGCGGCTTCGACGAGGAGGGTGATCATGCGGCCGGCTCCCTTCCTTTAGATAGATAGGGATCAGACAGGAGAGTCGATCGAAGCAACCCGGAAGGCCACCCAGTCGCCGGCCAGCCGGCGATCGCGCTCCTCGAATCCCAGGCCGCGCAGCCGGTCCAGCACCTGGCGGCCCCGCTCGGCGAGGATACCGGAAAGGATGACCTCCGCCGCCGGCCGGAGGAGGCGGACCAGGTCCGGCATCTCGGGGAGGATCTGCTCCGGCACCACATTGACGACAGCAAGGTCGAAGAGAGGACTGTCGCGGATGGCACTCAAGCGGCCCGCGAAGAGGCGCGGGTGGAGATCGTTCAAGGCGCTGTTGTCCCGGCCGTGAAACGGGGACGCTGGGTCGACGTCGAAGCCCACGACCGAACGGGCACCCCGGAGCAGGGCGGCGAAAGCCAGCACCCCTGTGCCGGTGCCGACGTCAAGCACCCGGCGGCCCACTACCTCGGCGTCCTCCAGGAGCTCCAGGGCGAGCGAGGTCGACTCGTGGCTGCCGGTGCCGAAAGCGGCGCGAGCGGGAAGGCGCAGGAGGGTGCGGCCAGCGGGGAGCTCTTCCGGCGTTTCCTCAGGCTCGCGGGGATCCAAGAACAGGGAGCGCCCCACGGGGAACGGGCGAGCCCGCTCCCGCCAGCCGGCGAACCAGTCGGCGTCCGGGAGCACCTCGTCCGCTGCCAGCTCCACTCCCGCCGGCAGCTCGATCCCCAGGTCGTCCTCTCCGGCGGGGAAATACGCCTCGACGCGAAGCCGGCCATCCCCCTCCGGCAGGGCCTGCACACCCTGGGTGCCTGCGAGCCAAAGCTCGCTGACAAGAGAGTCCTCCAGGTCGGGAGGGAGACGATAGGAGAGCCGGCGATAGGGCATCCTACGCGAACAGATCCTTCACCCGGCCGAGCACCGTGCGCTCCTCCTTGACCGGGTGGCCGCCGATCTCGGCCAGGCGGCGGAGGATCTGGATCTCTTCCGGATTGAGGTCGCGCGGATGCGGCACGGCGATCTCGACCGTCACCACCTGGTCGCCACGGCCGCTGCCGTCCAGGCGGTCGATGCCCTGGCCGCGGAGGCGGAAGTCGCGGCCGTGAGCCGTTCCCGCCGGGATGTCGAGAGGCGCCTTGCCGTGCAGGGTCTCGACCTCGACGGTCGTTCCCAGCACGGCCTGCACGTAGCTCAAGGGCAGGCGCGACAACACCGTCGAGCCGTCGCGGCGGAAGTGCTTGTGGGGGCGGACCTGGAGGACCACGTAGAGGTCTCCGGCCGGGCCGCCGCGGCGGCCGTTCTCGCCCTCGCCGGAAAGGCGGAGGCGGGCGCCGGTGTCCACACCCGCGGGGATCTTGACCGAGATCGAGCGCTCTTTCTCCACCCGTCCCTCGCCCCGGCACTCAGGGCACGGATCGGCAATCACCCGCCCCTCGCCCTGGCACTGCGGGCAGGTGCGGGCGACCGTGAAGAACCCTTGAGTGAAACGCACTTGGCCTTGGCCCCGGCAGGCCTGACAGACGGTGGGAGCCGCGCCGTCGGCGCTGCCCGAGCCGCTGCACCGGGCACAGGTCTCCAGGCGCGGAATGCGCAGCGTCGTCTCGGTGCCGAAGGCCGCTTCCTCGAAGGTCAAGGTCAGGTCGTAGCGAAGGTCGGCGCCGCGGGTCATGCCGCCACCGCCGCCCCCTCGCCGGCCGCCGAAGCCGAAGATGTCGCCGAGGATGTCCGAGAAGTCGGCGAAGATCGTGGGATCGAAGCCGCCGGCTCCGGCGCCGGCCACTCCCTGGTGGCCGAAGCGGTCGTAGCGCGCTCTCTTGTCGGAGTCGGAGAGCACGGCGTAGGCTTCGGCGGCCTCCTTGAAACGCTCCTCGGCCTCTTTGTCGCCGGGGTTCTTGTCCGGGTGATCGCGCACCGCGATCTTGCGGTACGCCGACTTGATCTCCTGCTGGCCGGCGGTCTTCCCGACCGCCAGCACCTCGTAGTAATCGCGCTTGGCCATTCCTTCTTCCTTGTTTCTTACCGGTCAGTTCTTGCCGGTCAGCCGGTGCCGCTCGCCCGCGTCAGCATGATGTCGGAGAGAGTGCGGGATACGGCGTTCAGGTCGTAGATCGCGGCCTCCAGCTCGGCCCGCTTCTCGCGGTTGAGCGCCATGCGGGACTGAAGCAGCGCCTCGTGGATGCGCTTGACGTCCGCCTCCTGGAGCATGTCGCGGAACTGCCCGAAGACACGCTCGTTGCTGTAGATCAGCCCCTCCAGACGGTTCTTGAGCTGGCGCACCTCGCGGCGGTCGACGTCGGCCTGGGAGTTGCGGTCCGCCTCGGCCACCAGGCGCTGGACCTCCGCCTCGGAGAGCCCGCCGGCCGGGTTGATCTGGATGCTCTGGGAGAGGTTCGTCGCCATGTCGCGGGCCGAGACGTTGACGATGCCGTTGGAGTCGATGGCGAAGGTCACCTCGACCTGCGGCACGCCGCGCGGCGCCTGCGGGATGCCCACCAGTTCGAAACGGCCCAGCGATTTGTTCTCGTTGGCGATCTGGCGCTCTCCCTGGAGGACGTTGACCGCCACGGTCGTCTGGTTGTCCACCACCGTGGTGAAGATCTGGGTGTTCTTGGTGGGGATCGTCGAGTTGCGGTCGATCAGGCGGGTGAAGAGCCCGCCCTGCGTCTCCACTCCCAGCGACAGGGGGGTGACGTCGAGCAGCACGAGGTCCTTGATGTCCCCCCTCAAGATGCCGCCCTGGATGGCGGCGCCCATGGCGACCACCTCGTCGGGGTTGATCTCGCGGTTGGGCTTGCGGTCGAAGATCCGCTCGACCGCCTGGGCCACCATGGGAGTGCGGGTCTGCCCGCCCACCAGCAGCACCTCGTCGATCTGGTCGGCGCGCAGGCCCGCCTGCTCCAGGGCGTCGCGGCAGGGGCCTTCCGTACGCTCCACCAGGTCGCGCACCAGATCCTCGAACTGGCGGCGGGCGAGGGTGCGGGCGAGGTGGCGCGGGCCCGAGCGGTCGGCGGAGATGAACGGCAGGTTGATCGCCGTCTCCTGATGGGAGGAAAGCTCGCACTTGGCCCGCTCCGCCGCCTCTTTGAGGCGCTGGAGGGCCATGCGGTCCTCTTTCAGGTCGATCGACGTCTCGCGCTCGAAGTCCTCGATCAGCCAATCCATGATCCGCTGGTCGAAATCCTCGCCGCCCAGGTAGGTGTCGCCGGCCGTCGAGCGCACCTCAAAGATCCCCTGCGAGAGCTGGAGGATCGAGATGTCGAAGGTGCCGCCGCCGAGGTCGTAGACGGCGATGGTGTTGGTCCCCTCCTGGCGGTCGAGGCCATAGGCCAGGGCGGCGGCGGTGGGCTCGTTGAGGATGCGGACGACGTCGAGGCCGGCGATCTTGCCGGCGTCCTTGGTGGCTTGGCGCTGGGAGTCGTTGAAGTAGGCGGGAACCGTGATCACCGCCTCGCGCACCTCCTCCTGCAGCCCCTCCTCGACGAACTCCTTGATCTCGCGCAGGATCAGCGCCGAGATCTCCTCCGGGCTGTACTGCCGGTCGCGGATCTCGATCTTGACGTCGCCGTTGACCGCGTCCGCCAGGGTGTAGGGCAGCACCTGGCGCGCCCGCTCCACCTGGGGGTCGCGGTACTTGCGGCCGATCAGCCGCTTGACGGCGAAGACCGTATTCTGCGGGTTGGTGATGGCCTGGCGCTTGGCGATCTGCCCGACCAGGCGGTCCCCCTCCTCGGAGAAGGCGACGATCGAGGCGGTGGTGCGGCTGCCCTCGCGATTGGGCAACACCACGGGCATCGTGGCCTCCACGATGGCCACGCAACTGTTCGTCGTGCCGAGGTCGATGCCAAGGATCTTGCTCATGGTCGAGGGCTCGTCCGCATACGGCGCGGCTGCGGGCCTGCCCCTCCAGAGGGACTCCCGCACCGCGTCTGCAGAACGAAGCTCCGCCTATTGTACTCGGCCGGGCGGCCCTGGCAGCGCTCAACCATTCAGAGAGCGGGGCCTTCCTCGCCCCGGTCTTCCGCGGCAGCCGGGCCGGGCTTCTCCTCGACAGGCACCGCGACCTTGACCATGGAGGGGCGCAGCAGGCGGTCGTGCATCCGGTAACCGCGGCGCAGCTCCGCCACCACGGTCGGCGTCGTCACCTCCGGGCTCTCCTCCCGTGCCACGGCCTCGTGCTGAGTGGGGTCGAAAGGCTGGCCCACGGCAGGCACCTCGGTGGCGCCGAAGCGGCGCAGCAGCTCCTGCATCTGGCGGTGGATCATCTCCACCCCCAGCTTCAGATCCTCGGCCGAGCCCTGCGCCGACAAGGCCAGGTCGAGGTTGTCGATCACCGTCAGGAAGTCCCGCATGGGCTCCAGCAGGGCGTATTTCCTGAACTCCTGGCTCTCCCGCTGGCTGCGCTTGCGGAAGTTGTCGAAGTCGGCCAGGGTGCGCACGGCGCGGTCTTTCAGGTCGGCGACCTCCCGCCGCAGCCGCTCCACTTCCTCGCTCGCGGCCAGGCCGGCCGCCGCGGGCCGCGAGCCCGCCTCCACCGCCGCCACGGCGTCCCGCATGGCGGCTTCCAGGTCCGTATTCTGCTCGTCCAGATCGAGGGCCACCTCGGGGGTGTCGCCCTTGCTCGCGTTATCTGCCATCGCAACCTCGCTGTCGTCTAAGGTCTTTTTCATCTGCGCTCGGGTGGCTCGCCGGAGAAGGCCTCGGCCAGCGCTTGGCTCAGGGTCTCCCCGAGAAAGTTCACCAGCGGGATGATCTTCTCGTAGTCCATCCGGGAGGGACCCAGGATTCCCAGGGTTCCCAGCGGGCGGTCGCCCACGGCGTAGGCCGTGGCCACGACGCTGAAGTCCAGCTCCGAGGTCAGCTCGCTGTCCTCGCCGATGAGCACCCGCACGCCGCCACCCTGGATGCACTGGCTGAGGATCTTCACCAGCCGCGCCTTGTCGGCGAAGGCCTCGAACATCCGCCGCACTCGCTGCACGTCGGAGAGCTCGGGCTTGCTCAGCAGCATGGAAGTGCCGTCCACCACCACGCCCGGCGTCTCGCCCACCGAGAAGCCGCTACGCGCCAGCTCGATGGTGCGGGCGAGCACCCGGTCCATCTGCGCCCGCTCCTCGACCATCTGCCGCAGCAGACGCTCGCGGATCTCCCGCAGGGTGTGGCCGCCGAAGCTCTCGGTCAGGTAGTTGGAGATGCGCACCAGCTCCTCGCGGGGGATCTCCTCCTCGGTCTCGATCACCTTGTTGTCGATGAAGCCGGTGGAGGAGACGACGATGCACAGCACCTTGCGGCCGGAGACCGGAATGAAGTCCACCGCCTTGAGCACCGTCTCCCCCATCGCCGGGGTGACCACGATACCCATCTGGCTCGACAGCTCGGACAGCAGGTGGGAGGCGCTGCCCATCAGCTCGTCCGCCGCGCCGCCTTTCAGGCTCTCCTGAATGTAGCGGCGCTCCTTCGCCGGCACCGCCCGCGCCTCCATCATCGAACCGATGAACAGGTGGTAGGCCGCGGCCGTCGGTACCCGGCCGGCCGAGGTGTGGGGCTGCATCAGGTAGCCCCAGTCCTCGAGGTCGGCCATGACGTTGCGGATGCTCGCCGCCGACAGCCCCAGCTTGCCGTGCTTCGCCACCGAGCGCGAGCTCACCGGGTCGGCGCTCAGGATGTAGGTCAAAATGACATCCTTCAGGATCTCCCGATCCCGCGAGCCGAGCTTGCCGTGATCCTTCAGATCTGCCATGGCCTTATCTAATTACTAGTACAGTGCGCCGTGAATCTAGCACTCTCCGCATGAGAGTGCTAACGAATGGTAGCCTCCCGGCGCTCCCGTGTCAAGCCGGCCTTAAGCCAAACCACTGATTTCACGGGATTTTTCTAGGTCCTTGCCAGCTCCGGAACGAGAGGCTATCGTTGCGCCGTGAGCGCTACGCTGTCAGATCTCCGCTTCTCTATCGCCGGCCCCGGCAAGGTGGGCTCGAGCCTCGCGGGCTGGGCGGTGGCGGCCGGCGCCGAGCTGCTGACGGTGGCCGGGCGGGGGACCCTCGGGGAGCTCGCGACCGGGGGGCAGGATCTTCTCCTCCTGGCGCTGCCGGACGCCGCCCTGGCGGCGGCGGCGGCCGAGCTGGCCCGCCGGCCCCAGGCGGCGGTGGTGCTCCACACCTCGGGCAGCCTGGACGCCGGCGCCCTGGCGCCGCTACGGGCGGCCGGGTCGGCCGTGGGCTCGCTCCATCCGTTGAAGGCGTTTCCCGAGCCCCTGCCCGATCCCGCCGAGGCCCGTGGGGTGTTCTTCGCCGTCGACGGCGACGCGCCGGCGCGCGAGCTGGCTGCCCGGCTGGCGGCGGCCTGGGGCGGTATCCCCGGCGAGGTGCCGCCCGCCGCCCGCCCGCTCTACCACTTCGCGGCCACGCTGGCGGCGGGTGGCGTCGTGACCCTTCTCGCGGCGGCCGGGGAGTTGGGGGAGCGGCTGGGTCTGCCACCGGCGGTGACCCGGGGCTACCTGGAGCTCGCCCGCGGCGCCGTGGCCGCCGCCGGCCGCGGCCTGGACTCCGGCCGCCCCCTGGCGGCCTCCATCACCGGTCCCGTGGCGCGGGGAGACGCCGCGACCCTGCGCCGGCAGCTCGGTGCCCTGCGGGCGAGCGCCGCGGACAAGCTGCCCCTCGCCCGCGCCCTCGCCGCGGAGACCGCGCATCAGCGGCAGGGGCTGGGGGAGGATCTCTCGGCCCTGGTATCGACCCTGAGGACGGAGCTGGAGGAGCCGCGGAATTGACGCACACCCGGGGACGGGTGGTATGCTCCAAAATCCTATTTCAGCCTGCGCCCTATCCCTATGGTGTTCTTCAACTACAGCACGATGCAGATGGCGGCCAAGGTCGTCTACTACGGGCCCGGCCTGTGCGGTAAGACGACCAACCTCCACTTCATCTACCAGCACACGGCCCAGGAGTCGCGGGGCGAGATGGTGTCGCTCGAAACCGAGACCGACCGCACCCTGTTCTTCGACCTGCTGCCCATCGACGTCGGCTCCATCGCCGGCTTCAACACCCGCATCCAGCTCTACACCGTGCCCGGCCAGGTGTTCTACAACACCACCCGCAAGCTGGTGCTCAAGGGGGTGGACGGCGTGGTCTTCGTGGCCGACTCGCAACGGGCGATGGTGCAGGCCAACGTCGAGTCGTTCCGCAACCTGGAGGAGAACCTGATCGAGATGGGACTGTCGTCCGACACCCTGCCGCTCGTCCTTCAGTACAACAAGCGGGACCTCGCCGACATCTGCACCCTCGACGAGATGAACGCCTCCCTCAACCGCAACAACTGGCCCTGGTTCGAGTCCTCGGCGGTCGCCGGCGTGGGAGTGTTCGAAACCCTCAAGGGGATCTCCCGGCAGACGCTGCTGGCGCTCAAGAAGCGCCTCGGCCGCAGCGAGCCGGTGTCCGCGGGGGCGCGCCCCGCCGCCGCGACCGCTCCGCGGCCACCGGCCCCGGCGGCCCCCCCGACCGCGCCGCCGCTGCCGCCGCGGCCGGCGACGGCCAGCTCGCAATCGGCGCAGTCGGGCTCGCAGCCGCAGCTCGTGCCGCCCACCGCGCCGGCCGCCACGCCTCCAAACCCCCCGCCGGCTCCAGCGGCCTCGACACCGCCGAGGCCCGCCGCGGCGGCCCAGCCGCCGCTCAGGACGGGACAGGCCGGCAAGCGGACGGTCGACGTGCTCTCCGAGCTCGAAAAGCTGCGCACCGAGGCCATGCGGCAGCCGGCCCCCCAGGGACCCCGGCCGCCCGCGCGACCCGCGGCCCCTCCCGCCTCCGGCGCGGGAGCCGCTCCCACCAACGGCCGCGGAGAGCTGTCCCGCACCGTCGAGCTGACGCTGCGGCGCAGCGACTTCCAGCGTGCCCGCCGCTTCATCGTCAGCTTCCAGGTCGAGGACGAGCAGCACCGGGTGATGGACGCCGTCCGCGACCTCCAGGTGGAGATCAAGGACGCGGCGAGCCTCGAGAAGCTCCTCCTGCGCCTCAACATCGCCGTCCACGCCAAGGAGTAAAAGGGCATGAAATGTCCTTTCTGCACCGAGAACCACGACCGGGTGGTGGACTCGCGAGAGAGCCGCGACGGCGCCACCATCCGCCGCCGGCGCGAATGCCTGAGCTGCGGCCGGCGCTTCACCTCGTACGAGCAGATCGAGGACATCCCTTACATGGTCGTCAAGCACGACGGCACGCGGGAGGAGTTCAGCCGCAAGAAGCTCCTGGGCGGCCTGCTCAAGGCCTGCGAGAAGCGGCCGATCCCGCTCAAGAAACTGGAGTCGATCGTCGACCAGGCGGAGTCGAGGCTCAACGAACGCGAGGACCGGGAGATCTCCACCCAGGAGATCGGCGCCTTCATCATGGAGCGCCTGCGCGAGCTCGACCAGGTCGCCTACGTGCGCTTCGCCTCGGTCTACCGCCGGTTCGAGGACATCGACGCCTTCATGGACGTGGTCAAGTCTTTGCTTCACCCGGGTAAGGAGACGTAGATGGCGGCGAGGTTCGAGTCCCTGTTTTTCATCTCCCGCTTCCAGGCCGAGCTCGACCGCCTGTTCCAGGAAGCTCTGCAGATCGGCGAGGGCGACCTGCCGCTGGGAGAGTGGCAGCCGTCGATCGACATCGTCGAGACGCCGGCCGCCGTCCTCATCCTGGCCGAGGTTCCCGGGCTCCAGGCCGCCGATCTGCGGATCGAGGTGCGGGCGACGCGCATCCTCATCACCGGCACCAAGTCCACCAGCCTGCCGGAGGCCGGCCGGCTCAAGTTTCTCTGCTTCGAGCGCGGCCATGGGCGCTTCTCTCGCGAGATTCACCTGTTTTCGCCGGTGAACACTCATCAGGGGAAGGCGCGCCTGGCCGACGGCCTGCTCACCCTTGAGTTCCCCAAGATCGCGGACAAGCGCCAAGAGGCCCGCGTACTGCCTATCGAGGAGGGCGAGGCTACCTCGCGACCGCAATGACCAAACCGCCAGGAGAACCGCAGGATGAGGCCATCAAGATCCCCGACGTGCTGCCCGTCCTGCCCTTGAAGGATACGGTCGTCTTCCCATACATCATCCTGCCGCTCTCGGTGGGCCGGGACAAGAGCGTGCTGGCGGTCGACCGGGCGTTGTCGGAGAGCCGCGTCATCATGCTGGTGGCGCAGCGCGACGCCGCCGTCGACAACCCGGGCGAGGCCGATCTGTTCGAGATCGGCACGGCGGCGGTGATCATGCGCATGCTCAAGCTGCCCGACGGCCGCATCCGCATCCTGGTGCAGGGGCTGTCGCGGGCCCGCGTGCAGCACATCAGCCAGGTCGAACCCTATCTCCAGGCCAAGATCGAGCGCATCGACGAGCCGCAACCCGCGGCGCCGTCGATGGAGGTGGAGGCCCTGGTGCGTTCCGTCAAGGAGAGCATGGACCGCGCCGTCACCCTGGGCAAGGGGATCTCGGCGGAGGTCATGGTCATCGCCGCCAACCTGGAGGACGCGGGGCGGCTGGCCGATCTCTGCGCCAGCAACCTCGAGCTCAAGCTGGCGGAGGCCGAGACCATCCTGGAGACCATCGATCCCATCGAGCGCCTGCGCAAGGTGAGCGATCTGCTGGTGCGGGAGATCCAGGTGCTCACCATGCAACAGGAGATCTCCTCCCAGGCGCGGGGCGAGATCGACCGCAGCCAGCGGGAGTACTTCCTGCGCCAGCAGCTCAAGGCGATTCAAACCGAGCTGGGCGAAGGCGAGGAGCTCTCCGAGGAGATCGCCGGCTACCGCCGCTCGGCGGAAGAGAAGAAGATCCCCGACGAGGCGCGGGAGGAGCTCGAACGGCAGATCCGCCGCCTGGAGCGCAGCCACCCGGAGAGCGCCGAGACGCAGATCATCCGCACCTACCTCGACTGGCTGACGGCCCTGCCCTGGGAAACTCTTTCGGAGGACGACCTCGACCTCGACCATGCGCAGACCGTGCTGGACGAGGACCATTACGACCTCGAGAAGATCAAGGAACGGATCCTCGAATACCTGGCGGTGCGCAAGCTCAAGCCCGACACCCGCGGCCCCATCCTCTGTTTCGTGGGTCCGCCCGGCGTCGGCAAGACGTCGCTCGGGCGCTCCATCGCCCGCTCGCTGGGACGCAAGTTCGTGCGCATCTCGCTGGGCGGCGTGCGCGACGAGGCCGAGATCCGGGGCCACCGCCGCACCTACGTCGGGGCGCTGCCGGGCCGCATCGTCCAGGGCATACGCCAGGCCGGCACCAGCAATCCGGTGTTCGTGCTCGACGAGATCGACAAGATCGGCGCCGACTTCCGCGGCGACCCCTCGTCGGCCCTGCTGGAGGTGCTCGACCCCGAGCAGAACTTCAGCTTCGTCGATCACTATCTCGGCATCAACTACGACCTGTCGCGGGTGATGTTCATCGCCACCGCGAACATGCTGGAGCCCATTCAGCCCGCCTTCCTCGACCGCATGGAGGTCATCCGCCTCACCGGCTACACGCAGGAGGAGAAAGTGCGCATCGCGCGCCTCCACCTGATTCCCAAGCAGCTCCGGGAAAACGGCCTCACGGAGGAGCAGATATCCTTCTCCGAGGCCGCCATCCGCGAGGTGATCTCCGGCTATACGAAGGAGGCCGGCCTGCGCAATCTCGAACGCGAGCTGGGAGCCATCTGCCGCAAGGTGGCGGTGAAGGTGGCGCGCGGCGAAACCGCTCAGCAGGAGATCGATCCCGCGAAAGTGGAAACCTTCCTGGGGGTCCGCAAGCACTTCGCCGAGGAGCTGTTGAATCGCGATCGCGTCGGTGTCGCCACCGGGCTCGCGTGGACGGCGGTGGGCGGCGACCTGCTGTTCATCGAGGTGGTGGCGGTGCCGGGGAAGGGTCAGCTTCTGCTCACCGGCCAGCTCGGCGACGTGATGAAGGAGTCGGCCCAGGCGGCCGTCTCCTACGCCCGCTCCTGGGCCGGAGCTCACGGCATCGCCGACGACTTCTTCGGCAAGCACGATCTCCACGTCCACGTGCCGGCGGGCTCGATCCCCAAGGACGGCCCCTCGGCCGGCATCACCATCGGCACGGCCATCCTGTCCGTGCTCACCGCCAAACCCGTGAACCGGCGGGTGGCGATGACGGGCGAGATCACGCTGCGCGGCGACGTGCTGCCCATCGGCGGACTGAAAGAAAAGGTGCTGGCCGCCAAGCTCGCCGGCGTTCACACGATGATCGTTCCGAAGCTCAACCGCCGCGACCTCACGGAGATCCCGGTGACGATCACGGAAGGGCTCACCTTCCATTTCGTCGACCACATGGACGACGTTCTGAAGCTCGCTCTGATCGATGAGACGCCTGCCGCCGAAGCAGCCGCGACGCCTGACGGGCCAGCCAGCGAGCAGCCACGGACAGCCGTCGTCTGAAGGGTGGATGGCTTCGAGTCTCTCAAGTCTCCGAATCCCTGAGCCATGCGCCGTACCGGCGAGGATTCCCTGCTTTCCTGGTTGCGCGGCCGGCTTGCGACCTCGTTGATCGGTGACGACGCGGCCATCCTTCCTCCTCTCGCTTCGTCGGTGGTGACGATGGACAGCCAGATCGCCGGCGTTCACTTTCCGCCGGAGCTTGCCGCCGCCGATCTCGCTCGCCGCCTGCTGGCGGTGAACCTTTCGGATCTCGCGGCCATGGGCGCCACGCCCGCCTACGCCTTTCTCGCCCTCTCCGCCGCGCCGGGCTTCGATCACAAAGCCTTCTTCGTTTCATTCCTCGCCGCCTGCCGTCGCCACGGCCTCGTTCTCGCCGGCGGCGATCTGGCGCGGCATCGGGTCGGTACGATCGCAACGCTGACGTTGATCGGAACGAAAGACTCGGACGCCCGCTGGCTGCGCCGCGGCAGTGCCGAGCCGGGCCATGTTTTATGGTTGGGTGGAACGGTGGGGGAATCCGCGGTGGGACGTATCCTGATCGAACGCGGCGCGCGTCTCACCGGCAGGCAGGTCGAGCTCCCCGCGTTCTGTAAGGCGTTTCCCTCCTCATTGCGCGCCGCCGCGCGCCGAGCCGTGCGCCGCCATTTGAGCCCCGAGCCACAGCTTGCGCTCGGCCGCTGGCTGGGAGCGCAGCCGGTTGACATCGCGGCGATCGACATTTCCGATGGTGTGGCGCGCGACCTTCACCGTCTGTGCCGTGAGAGCCGCGTGGGCGCGGAGATCCAAGCTGAAGAGTTGCCGTTCGCGATGCTGTACACAGAGCTTTGCAAAGCTCTCGACGTCGCCGATCCGCTGGCCTTGGCGTTGACCGGCGGCGAGGATTACGTGCTTCTTTTCACGCTGCCGCCGAAGCTCGCGCCACCCGCCGGCCTCGGCGGACGGCGGATTGGAACGATCACTGCCCCGGGCCACAAGGGCCGGGCCGGAATTTTCATCGCGCGGGGAGGCAAACGCAGGAAACTACCCGATGCAGGCTGGGATCATCTTACGGGAGAGTAATCCTCAGGGTAAAAGCGAAAGGCCCCGGCGTCGAGCCGGGGCCTTACCAACAGCGTGAAGCGGCGTTCGAGCGATCAGCGGAAAAGCTTCTGCAGGCTCTTGACCAGACCCTTGAGCTTTTTCTCGAGGCTCTGCTGGCCCTTCTCGATGGACTTCATCCGCTGCGCGATCGCATTGCTGATATCGCTCGCAACCCCACGGCCCGCGGGGCGGCCCGGCTTCCTGCCGGGCGGACGGCCCGGTCCCTTCTTGCGGCCGCCGCGGCCACTCTCGCTGCGGAGCTGGCGGAAAACATCCACCGCCTCCTGATGGAAGCGCCGCGCGCGACCCTTCCCCTCATGGGGCAGGCGATCGGAGTAGAGACGGACATAACGAACGAGTGTCGGATAGGAAATTCCGGTCGTCTCGCTGATCTGCGTCAGCGTCAGCAAACCGCCGGACTTCTGTGCGCGTCCGCCGCGCGCCGGAGCCGCGGGAGCCGCGTTCTTGCGCGGACGGCCGCGGCGGGGAGCCACCGCGGCGGCGGCAGCAGCAGCGGCGGCGGCCTTGCGCCCACCGGCGCGCTTCACCGGCGCAGCTGCCGGCTTGGCCTTGGCGGGACGGCCGGGACGGCGCTTGCTCGCCACCGGCGCCTTCTCGGGCCGCGGAGCGGACGCGTCCTTGCGCGGACGGCCGCGGCGGCCGACGTTTTCGTTCTTGATCTCATCGAAAACCGGTAGCGCGCTATCGGGATAGCGCTGCTTGCGGCCTTTGCCCACCGAGGGGATGCGGGCCTGGTAAAGCTTCTTGTAGCGCTGTAGCGTGGGCATCGAAATGCCGCTCTTCTGCGAAATCTCGGAGAGAGTGTAGAGCTTGTCCTCAGCCGTATCGGTCCGGCGGGTTTCGGTTTCAGCCATGGCGTTCTTTGTGCCTCCTCTTGTCTATTGGAAGATGGAACGAGGTTCGTGCGTTCAAAATCAAGGCTCATTATCAAAAATAAGATCCTATCTGTCAATGGTTCCGCGAAGAATTTACGATTCTGGGCTCCTCACCGTTTCTCGGCGCGCCGCGTTCTACCGTAGAATTCAGGCCATGAACGGCGATTCCAAGAAAGAGATCTACCGCGAAGCCTATCGCGAGCTCGATGCCGTGCTCGCCGGCGTCGACGACCCGATCACCGCCATGGCAACCTGCGCGGCCGTGCTGCATCGCAAGCTACCGTACGCGAGCTGGACCGGCTTCTACCGCGTGGTTGCACCCCGGCTGTTGCGCGTCGGCCCTTATCAGGGACCGCTCGGCTGTCTCGAAATTTCCTTCGACCGCGGCGTCTGCGGCGCGGCCGCGCATCAACGCGCGACACAGCTCGTCGCCGACGTCGATGCGTTTCCAGGCCACATCGCCTGCGACGCGGCGGCCCGTTCGGAGATCGTGATTCCAATCTACAACCCGCGCGGCGAGCTGGTGGCCGTGCTCGATCTGGATTCGCATGAGCCGGCCGCGTTCGACGAGATGGATCGTGAGGGGCTGGAGCGCGTCGCCGAACGGCTGCGCGCCAGCCTGGGGGGCGACGCCGCGGCGTTTTACATTCCCTGAACCTTGCCGTTGCCGTCGATCCCGAACTGCCGCATGAGATAGGAAAGCGTCTGGCGTGAGACGCCCAGCCAGCGCGCGGCCTCGCTGAAATTGTTCGGGTAACGCGCCAGCGCGTCGCCCACCAGATGGCGCCGCAGGTCGTCGATCTGGCGGTGATAGGAACCGCGAGGCGAATCTCCAGAGCCTGGAAGCTCCAGATGCTCAGGCTCGATCGGCCCCTCGCCGGCCAGCGTCGTCGCCAGCGACATTACGTTCTGCAGCTCACGCACGTTGCCCGGCCAGCGGTGCGCGAGAAGCGAAGCGCGGACGGCGCCCGAGAGAGACGCGGATCGATCCGATCGATTCGATCGATCATTGCGCAATCGCCTCAGGAAGTGCTCGGCGAGCCGGATGACGTCGTCGCCCCGGTCGCGCAGCGGCGGCAGCTCGACGGATCCGCCGCGCAATCGAAAGTAGAGATCGCTGCGAAAGGTTCCTTCCTCCACCATTCGCGCCAGGTCGCGATGGGTGGCCGCCAGAACCCGCACGTTCACCCGGCGGGGCTCGCTCTCTCCGACCCGGACGATCTCCCCCTCTTGCAACACGCGCAGGAGCATTCCCTGCGCCCGTGCGGGAAGGTCGCCGATCTCGTCCAGGAGCACCGTACCGCCGTGGGCGGTTTCGAACACTCCCTTGCGTTCACGGTCCGCGCCGGTGAAGGCGCCGCGAGCGTGGCCGAAGAGCTCGGAGAGCACCAGCGTCTCGGAGAGTGCCGCGCAGTTGACGGCTAGAAACGGTGCGCCCGAGCGGCGGCTGGCACGGTGGAGCTGGCGCGCGGCGAGCTCCTTACCGGTACCGCTCTCGCCGCGAATGACCACCGAAAGATCTCCCGGAGCGAGACGGGCGATCCGTGTCAGGGCGGCCATCAAGGCCGGGCTCTCGCCGACCAGACCGCGGCCCGCAGCGCCAGGCGCCCCTCGTCCAGGTCCGTGGTCAGCTCCGCCGGCCCACCGGGCCCTGGGACCAGGAGCCGCGGCTCGCCGGCGGTCAGGAGCGAGAGCTCCGCGCCGGGATGGCCGGCGCCCGCCAGCAGCGCCGCAAGGCCCTCCGGATCGCCCGGCCGCCGGCCGAGGTAGGCCGCCAGCAGGCGCCAGGGGCCACCGTCGCGAGCCTCCAGGACCTCCGCCGGCCAGACCGCTCCCAGGCGCCGGAGAGTGGCGGCCGCGGCCCGCAACCAGTGGGCCGGGGCTGAGCCGGGAACGGCGATCTCGGCGTCGAAGACCAGCCGGGCAGCCCGGTAGGGCTCGAGGATGGCCAGGGGTTCCCAGCTTCCGGCCGGCGGAGACCCGCCGGCGAGCAGACCCTCCCAGAGGGAGGCGAAAGGCGTCCCCGCCGCCTCGCGCAGGGCTCCCTCGGGATCGCCGGCGTGGGCCCGCACCGCCGGCCGCTCCTCGGCCTCCAGCTCTTCCAGGGTCACCGCCGGCACCTGAGCGAGGCGGGAAGCGGCCTCCGCGCGCCGGCCCAGCCAGCCGAGGGCGCGGGCGGCGATCAGATCGGGCTCGGGACGCAGCGGCTCACACTCCCGGGCCTCCCCGCAAAGGACCAGGGCCGCGGCGGGGCGGCCGAGGGCGAGCTCGAAGCGGGCCGCGAGCTCGAAGTCCTGCGCCAGGCCGCGCAGGTTACCGGAGCGGCGGTTCTCCTCCTGGGACCGGGCCAGGCTCTCCGCAACTCCCGCGAGCCGCCCACGGCGGACGCGGATCTCGGCGATGTTGAAGAGGGCGAGGGTCGTTTTGCGGGGGCCGTCGCACCCCGCCTCCAGCCGCAGGAGATGGAGAAAGGCGCGCTCGGCGCCGGGCAGGTCTCCAACCCGGGCGCGTGCCAGGCCGAGGTCGTTCCACAACCCGGCCGCCTCGCGCCGGCGGCGGTGCCGGCGGTTCGCGCGCAGGGCGCGGACGGCGCTCTCCACCACCTCCGGCCCGCCGCCCGGTTTCTCGGCGGCCCAGAGAGCCCGCAACTGGTGCCAGCGCCAGGCCAGATCCGGCACGTCGAGGGCCGGCCGGGCCTGCTCCAGGAAGCGCTGCATGGCGAGGAAGTCTCGGCGGTCCCAGGCCGCTCCGGCCGCGGCCAGGCGGGCGCCCAGGGCGGCGCGCGGATCGTCCGCGGTCTCGCCGAGAGCGCGGCGAAGCCAGAAAGCGGAGCGGCCGGGCTTCTTGCGATTGGCCTCCACCCGGGTGGCGATCTCCGCGAGCTCGACCACCTGACCCGACTGCAAGGGAGCTTTCTCCAGCCCCTTCAGGGTGGCCTGCGCGGCACCGAGCTGGCCGAGGTCCAACTGGCAGCGCGCGCAGAGCGCGCGGGCCTCCGGCGCAAGCAGCCCCGCGAGCCCTTCCAAGGCCGCTCCGAAGCGCCCCAGAGCCACCAGCGCCGCCGCTCTCTCGACCCGCTCCTCGCCGGATGCCGGCGGCCGGCGCTCCCAGGCCGCCACCGCCGCCCGCCAGCGTCCCGCCGCCGCCAGGTGCCCAGGATCGCCCTCCTCCCCGGGGCTCCAGAAGGCGCGCGCGTCCGGGCCGGCGAGCAGGTCTCCCAGAGCGGACGCGGAGAGGTTGCGAGCCAGCAGACGGGCGCGGAAGGCGCGGGGACCCGCGATCCACGGGTGCCCGTCCCGATGCTCGCCGGCCAGGGCGCGGCGAGCCGTCCCCAGATCCAGCCGCCAGAGAAAAGGCGCCGCCTCCAGGATCTGGGCCACGATCTCGTCCGGGGGGATCGGCACCAGCGATTGCCCCCAGCCGGCGAGCAACGCCCGCAGGGCCCGCCGCGCTTCGCCCCGGCCGGCCACCTGGCCGTCGCCGAAGAGAACCGCCGTCAGCTCCAGCAGGAGATCCTGGGCCGGCCGGGGAGAGCGGCCCGGCCAGGCCTCCGCCACGGCGAGCATGCCGCCCGCGGCGATCCGCGCCCCCTCCCAGCCGGCGAGGTGCCGGCCGGCGCGGCCGAGAAGCGACAGGAGGCCGGCGGCCTGCAGCAGGACACCGACCCGCTGGCGATCCGTCAGCCAGGCTTCCGTCAAGGGAAGGCTCCGCGCCGGAGAAACCAGGCACGGATGGAGGATACCGATCGACACTCGCGTGTCCGGCGGGGAACCCATGAGTACGCGCAGTGTAACGCAGATGCGTACTCAGGACGGAGATTCGATTCGCCGCCGATCCCAGGGTCAGACGATCTTCATCAGATCGCGCCAGAACCCCGGGTACGACTTCGCGACCACCTCCGGGTGGTCGATCACCACGCCCGGCCGGCGCAGCCCCACCAGTGCCAGGCTCATGGCGATACGGTGGTCGCCCCGCGGATCGACGTGGACCGGGTCGGAGGGCGGCTCTCCCTCGCTCCACAGTCCGGGAATCCAAAGGCTGTCCCGCCCTTCCCGGACGTCGGCACCCAGCTTTTCGAGGCCGGTGGCCATGGCTTCCAGGCGATCGCTCTCCTTGATGCGGAGATGGGCCACGTTGTGGATCAGCGTCTCTCCTTGAGCGAACGGCGCCAGCGCGGCGAGGGTGGGCACCTGGTCGGGCATCCCCGAGAGATCGGCTTTGATTCCCCGCAGCTCGCCGCCCCGGACCCGCAGCAGCTCTCCTTTCCAGAAGACCTCCGCCCCCATCTCGGTCAGCAGGTCCATGAACTCCCGGTCGCCCTGGCGGGAGTCGGGAGAGAGCCCCTCCAGCAGCACCTCGCCACCGGTCAGCGCGGCGGCGGCGGCCGGATAGCAGGCGGCCGAGTAATCACCCTCGACCCGCACCCTGCCGCCCCGCAGCACGGAGGGCCTCACCCGGTAGGCGCGCGGACCCACCCGCTCGATGTGACCGTCGAACGTCGTGGCCGCCCCCAGGGTGACATCCACGTAGGGCCGGGAGGTGAGCGACGGGACCTCCACCACCACCGGCTCCGGCGCCCGTAGCGCCGCCATGAGGATGGCCGAGAGGTACTGGCTGGACTCGCCGGCATCCAGAATGGCGGTGCCGCCGCGCAGGCTGCCGCCCTCGATCCGCAGCGGGATGTAGCCTTGCTCGCCCACGTATTCGAGGCTGGCTCCGAGGGTGCGCAGGGCGTCCACCAGCGGCCCCACCGGCCGCTCGCGCAACCGCGGCACGCCGTCGAGGCGCCAGGTGCCGGGGATCACGGTCAGGCTCGCCACCAGGAAGCGCAGCATGGTGCCGGCGTTGCCGCAGAGGATCTCCACCTCGCCGGCCGGCGTCTGAGGGGTCCGCGGCGTCAGGCGCACCTCGTCGTCCCCCTCCTCGACCTCGAAGCCGCAACGGCCCAGGGCGGCGAGGAAGAGACGGGTGTCCTCGGCGAAGAGGGGGCGCTCGACCACCACCGGCATGCCGGAGAGCAGCGCCAGGTTGAAGTAGCGGTGGGTGAGGCTCTTCGAGGAAGGCACCTGCAGGCGGCCCCGCGCCCGCCGGCCGCCGGGCACCGCGAATGGCTCAATCGGCGTCGAAGACGAGTCCGTCATACCCGAGCTCCACTCCCGGCGGCAGCGGCATGGCCAGGGAGTCGTGATCCACCTCATGGGTGAGGTGGGTGAAAATGGTGCGCCGGGCGCCCACGCGCGCCGCCGCCGCGAGCGCCTCCTCGAACGAAAAGTGCGTCGGGTGAGGCCGGTAGCGCAGGGCGTCCAGGATCAGGATCTCCACCCCGGCCAGCAGCCCGAAGCTCTCCTCGGGGATGAGGTTGGTGTCCGTGACGTAGGCGAAGGAGCCGATGCGGTAGCCATAGACCTCGAGCTGGCCGTGCCAGACGGGGACCGGCACCACCGTGCGCCCCAGGACCTCGAAGGGCGCGTCGACCGGTATCAGCTCGAGCTGCGGCTTGCCGCCCCCTTCCTGGCCCGCCTCGAAGACGTAGGCGAACATCCGCCGGATCCGGGAGAGCGTCGCCTCCGAGCCATAGCAGGGGATGGACGCCCGCTGCCGGAAGTTGAAGATGCGCACGTCGTCGAGACCGAAGACGTGGTCGGCGTGAGCGTGGGTGAAGAGCACCGCGTCCACCCGCGGCAGGCCGAAACGCAGGGCTTGAGCCCGCAGGTCCGTGGGCGTGTCGACGAGGGCGATCCGGTCGCCGATCTCCAGCTTGAGGCCCACGCGCCAGCGCTTGTTCCTGGGACTCTCGGACCGGCAGACGGCGCAGGTGCAGCCGATCACCGGCACTCCCGTGGAGGTGCCGCTGCCGAGCATGGTGACGCGAAAGGACATGGGACGGAGGAGTCTACCGCAGCCACTCCACCTCGCGGCTGCGAAACCAGGCGTTGAGCAGCAGCACCTCGCCGCCCGCGACCGTCCACACCCGCGGCTCATGGAAGTGTCCCAGGAGAAGGACGTCGTACCCCTCGGCCAGACGGCGCTCGGCGTAACGGCGGATGGCGTCCTCGGGAAGCGCCGACCGGTGCTTGAAGTTGGTCCGCGAGAGCCGCTGCTCGGTCGAGTGGACCGCCCGTAGGGCGAGCTTGCGGGGGATGAAGCGCAGGGCGAAGCGGACGGGCGCGCTCTTCGAGAGGCGGCGCCAGAAGCGGTACTTCCAGTCGCGGTTGTTCAGCCGGTCGCCGTGGACGGCGAGGTACCGGCGCCCCCCGGCGGTGAAGGCGGTCTCCAGGCCGACACGGTCGAAGGCGTCGGCGTAGCAGCTCCCGGCCAGGAAGAAGTCGCGGTTCCCCTCGACGTAGTCGATCTCTATCCCCGAGCGCCGCAGGTCCCGCAGGACCGCCACCACGGCGGCGATGTCCGGCGTCTCGAAGCTGGGGTAGCCCACCCAGGCCTGGAAGAGGTCGCCCATGAGGATCAGCCGCCGGCACCCCTGGCCCGGCAGGGCCCGGAGTTGCTCCAAAAGCGGGCCGGCAGGCCCTCCCGGCCCGTTCACGTGGGAATCCGCGATGAGGGCGACGGACATCCGGATCCTGTCTCTCGCCGGACCGGCGCCTAGACGATCGAGAGCCGCGGCTTCATCGCTTCCTGGCGCTCGACCTCCGCGACCACCGCGTGGGCGACGCGCCGGAACGCTTCGGCGTGCGGTCCCTTGGGCTCGGCGACGGTGATGGGGACGCCGGCGTCGCCGCCGAGGACGATCTGGGGATCGAGGGGGATGGAGCCGAGGAACGCCGTCTCCAGCAGCTCGGCCGTGCGGCTGCCGCCGTCCTTCTTGAAGACGTCTGTCGTCTCGCCGCAGTGCGGGCAGACGAAGGTGGACATGTTCTCGACGATGCCGATGACCGGCACGTTCACCTTGCGGAACATGGCGAGGCCCTTGCGGGCGTCGATCAAGGCCACCTTCTGGGGCGTGGTGACGATCACCGCTCCGGCCAGCGCGATGCGCTGGGTGACGGTGAGCTGGGCGTCGCCCGTGCCGGGCGGCAGGTCGAGGATCAGGTAGTCGAGCGGCCCCCACTCCACGTCGCCCAGCATCTGCTCGATGGCGCGCATCACCATGGGGCCGCGCCAGATCACCGGCGTGTCCGTCTCCAGGATGAAGCCCAGCGACATGAGGGTGAGGCCATACTTACTGAAAGGGTAGATGCGGTTGCCCACCACCCGCGGCTTTTCGTTGATCCCGAACATCGTCGGCACGGACGGGCCGTAGATGTCGGCGTCCAGGAGCCCGACCTTGTGGCCGAGCTGGGCCAGGGCCACCGCCAGGTTGGCAGCCACCGTCGACTTGCCCACCCCGCCCTTGCCGCTCGCGACCGCCACCACGTGACGCACCTCGGGAATCAGGTTGGAGTCCTGGGAGATGGCCTTCTGGGCGGCCTCTTCCCGGCCGGGCGGCTTCACCACCTGGATGTTGACCGTCACGTCCGACACTCCGGGCAGGGCGCGCAGCACCCGCTGCACCTCCTCCCGCACCTTCTCGCCCGCCGCCGGGTTGTGGGTGGCCATCTGCAGGTCCACCGCCACCGAGCCGGCGGCCGCCGTCACGCGGTGCACGAAGCCGAAGGAGACGATGTCCCGGCTCATGCCCGGGAACTTCACCGCCTTCAGGGCGTCCCACACCTTGGATTCGAATTCGTCTTCCATGTCTTGGAGGTCCTTCTCTGAAAAGCCGTCCCGAAAATCGTACCACAGCGGTCCTGTTTAGTCGGTTCCCTCTGCCGCGGCTTCCGCCGGCAGCTCCAGGCCCGCCAGCTCCGCCACCCGGCGCCGCACCTCGTCGATGAGCTCGCGCTTGCGCCGCAGGCCGTAGTCGGCCGCCTGGATGGGAGCGCCATAGGAGACCACGACGGAGCCGGGGTTGATGCGGAGCCCTCCCCGCAGCCGGACGGCCCGCGTCCCCCGGAGGCCGACCGGGACGATGGGCAGCCCGCTCTTCAGCGCCAGCAGGAAACCGCCGCGCTGAAAGGGGAGAAGAGCGTCCGTCGGCGCCCGGGTGCCCTCCGGGAACATGGCGATCGACGTGCCGGCGCGCAGCCGCTCCGCGGCCGAGGCGAAGGTCTGGCGGGCCGTGCTGCGGTCCGCGCGGTCGACCGGAATGAAACCGCCGGCCCACAGCCCCCAGCCAAAGACGGGAATCTGGAAGAGGCCACGCTTGGCCATCATCCGCACCTGTCCGGGGCAGGTGGCGAGCAGCACCGGGATGTCGTAGAGGCTCTGGTGATTGGAGAGGAAGATGTAGCTGCGGCCAGGCTCCAGACCGGGATCGTAGAGGGCCTCGACGCGCACCATGCTCGCCGACAGGAGCCCGTTGGACCAGATGCGCATGATGGCGAACATCCAGCTTCCCCGCGGCGGGATCCAGGAGACCGCGATGCCGATGAGGGAGAGGATGAACGTGGCGATCACCAGATACAGATTGCCGGTGACGGTGGCGATGGAAGTCAGCCATCCGCCGGGGCCGGGGGAGGCGGGGGGACTGGCGTTGCTACCTCGGGGGGAATCGCTCAATCAAGGTTCTCCGGTCCGCCCGATTCTCTATCGCCCCGGGCGCCTGCGTCCAGCCTGCTAGAATCCACGCCATGACCATGATCAGCCCCTTCGTCCGCCGGTTCCGTCTGTTGAGTCTTCTGCGTGGCAGCCTGTTGGCGGGCGCGGTGTACGACATCGCCTTCGCCCTCCTGATGGTGGCGGCCCCGCGGCTCCCGGCACGGATCTTGAACCTGCCGCTGCCACCCCTGCCGGAGGGGAGATTCTATCTGTGGATCATGGCCACCCTGCTACTGATGCTCGCCGCGCTCTATCTGGCCGCGGCTCACGATCCGCGACGCTACACCCCGATCGTCGCGGTGGCCATCGGTGGCCGGGCCCTGGGGGCGGTCGCCCTCGCCGCCGCGGCGCTCACCGGCTCCGGCCTCGGCGGGCTCTGGCCCCTGGCGGCGGCGGATCTGGCTTTCAGCGTCCTCCACGCCGCTTCCTGGTGGCCGATCCGCTCGTGAAGCCCCGGCATATCGCGGATATTGCGGCGCAGACCGGAGCCCTGGGGATTCTCACGGTACGGGCGTTTCGCGCCATGATCGCTCCGCCTTACGAGATCGGGCTCTGGGTGCGCCAGATGGACCAGATCGGCGTCCGCTCGCTGGGAGTAGCGGCGGTCACCACCCTCTTCACCGGCATGGTCCTCGCCCTGCAGACCGCCCTCTCCCTGCCGGCGCTCGGAGTCAAGTACTACATCGGCTCCGTGGTCTCGAAGTCCCTGGTGCGCGAGCTCGGGCCGGTGCTCACCGCCCTCATCGTGGGCGGGCGCATCGGCTCGGGAATGACGGCCGAGATCGGCACCATGAAGGTCACCGAGCAGATCGACGCCCTGCGCGCCATGGCCGCCGATCCGGTGAAGAAGCTGGTGGCCCCCAAGCTGGTGGCGACCCTGGTGATGCTGCCCGCCCTGACGATTCTGGGGGACGCCCTCGGCATCCTCGGCGGCCTGATCGTCGCCAGCCTCACCCTCGACCTGACGCCGGGCCTCTACCTCAACGACGTGCTCGACACGCTGAGCTTCGGCGACGTCTTCAGCGGCATCGCCAAGTCGTTCTTCTTCGCATACTTCATCACCATCATCGGCTGCTACAATGGCCTCAACACCACCGGCGGCGCGGACGGCGTAGGCCGGGCGACGACCAACACGGTGGTGCTCGCCGCGATCCTCGTCCTGGTCTCGGACTTCTTCCTCACCAAGCTGTTCTACCTCCTTCCTTCTTGAGACGGAGACGACGTGGCCGAAGCGCTGTTCGAGATTCGCGGGATGACCAAGAGCTATGCCGGCCGGGCGATCCTGGACGACCTGAGCTTCGACATCCTGCGCGGCGAGTGCTTCGTGATCCTGGGCCGCTCCGGCACCGGCAAGAGCGTGACGTTGCGGCAACTCAACGGACTGGAGAAGCCGGACAAGGGAAGCGTGGTGTTCGACGGCACCGACCTGACGAAGCTCGAGGAGCGCGCGCTCTATCCCTACCGCCGCCGGATCGCCATGCTGTTCCAGGGCGGCGCTCTATTCGACTCGATGAACGTCTTCGACAACATCGCCTTCCCCCTGCGGGAGCACACCGATTTCGATGATGCGAAGATCACCGCGACGGTGCGGGAGAAGCTCGCCATGGTGCGGCTGAAGGACGTCGAGAAGAAGATGCCTTCGGACCTCTCCGGCGGCATGAAGAAGCGGGTGTCGCTCGCCCGCTCCCTGGCCCTCGACCCGCAAGTGGTGCTCTTCGACGAGCCCACCACCGGGCTCGACCCCGTCACCTCGGCGACCATCGGCAAGCTCATCAACTCGATCCAGAAGGAGCTCGGCGTCACCGCGGTGGTGGTGACGCACGACATCCCCCTCGCCCGCCGGGTCGGCGACCGTCTCGCCCTGCTCGTCGACGGGCGTTTCTGCTTCCTCGGTACCTGGCAGGAGGCGGACGGCTCCCAGGACCCGTTGGTCGCCGACTTCCTGGCCGGCCGGGAGGAGGACGAAGAAAATGCCGCCTGAAGGTCGCGAGGTCCGTGTCGGCCTGTTGATCCTCTCCGCTCTCGCCGTGCTCGCCATCGGCATCTTCCTGCTCGGCCAGCAGAACAACCTCTTCACGAGCAGGAACCATTACTACGTCGAGTTCAAGTCGGTGAGCGGGTTGAAAAAGGGAAATCCGGTACAGCTCGACGGCGTCGACGTCGGCGCCATCGAAAAGGTGGAGCTGCCGGCCAACCCCTGGCGGGGCATGATCCGGGTGTGGATCCGGGTGGAGAATCGCTACGCCTCGCGCCTGCGGGGGCCGCAGGGCGCACAGCAGCCGGTACCCGGCCAGCTTCCCTCGGTGGCCCGCATCAAGACCCTGGGCCTGCTGGGCGACAAGTTCATCGACCTCTCCTCCGGCTCCCCGGGCTATGAGCGCATTCCCGACGGCGGGCCCATTCCGACGGCGAAGCCCACCAACGTCGACGCCCTTCTGGCCTCCGGTGAGGACGTGATGGGCAACGTGGTGGCGATCTCCAGCTCGCTCAACAAGATCCTCACCCGCCTGGAGCGCGGCGAGGGCCTGCTGGGCGAGCTGACCTCGGACTCCGAGTCCGGCCACCGGCTCCGGGACTCGCTGATCGGCACCTCGGAAACCCTGCAGCGGGTCGCCAACAAGATCGACACCGGCCAGGGTCCCCTGCCGCGCCTGCTCAACGACCGTAACCTGGCCAACCAGCTCGGCCAGTCCATGGACCGCCTCCAGGGCCTGCTGACCAGAGCCGAGAGCGGCGACGGGCTCCTCCCCAGCCTGCTCAACGATCCCAAGGCCAAGGTCCAGCTCGACGACACCCTCGCCTCGCTGCGCCAGGTCAGTCAAAATCTGCAAAGCGTCACGGCGAACCTGGAGAAGAGCAACGCTCTCCTGCCGCGGCTGGTCAAGGACGAGACGTACGGCCGCGAGGTCACCGAGCAGCTCCGGCAGACGGTGCAGAATCTGAACGAAGTCTCGCGTAAGCTCTCGCAGGGCAACGGCTCGGCGGCGAAGCTGATCAACGACCCCAAGGTCTACGACGCCGTCAACGACATCATCGTCGGCGTCAACCAGTCCAAGCTCCTGCGCTGGCTGATCCGCAACCGGCAGAAGAAGGGGATCGAGACACGGTACGACGCGACGAAGAAGGCCATCGAAACGTCGGGCGGCACGGTGGAGCCCCTCGACGAGGGACCGGAGGAGACACCGTCGCCCCGGCCGCCGCTGCGGGACGCGGAGACGACCCCGGCACCCGAGACGACTCCGCCCGCGACGCCGCCACCCGCGGCCTGAACCGAGGAAAGGGACGGCACGAGTCATGGCATCGCACATTCTGGTGACCGGCGGCGCGGGTTTCATCGGCTCGCACCTGACCCGGCGGCTGCTCGCCCGGGGCGACCGGGTGACCGTGCTAGACGACTTCAACGATTTCTACGATCCCGCCCGCAAGCGGGAGAACGTCGCCTGGTTTCTGCCGCAGCCGGGCTACCGGCTGGTCGAGGGGGACATCCGCGACGAAGCCAAGGTCGACCGCCTCTACGCCGAGGGGCGGTTCGACGCCGTGGTGCACCTCGCGGCGCGCGCCGGGGTGCGTCCCAGCCTGAACGAGCCGATCCTCTATGAGGACGTCAACTGCATCGGCACCCTGCGGCTGCTGGAGGCGGCACGGCGGCACGGCCCGGAGATCTTCATCTTCGGCTCGTCGTCGTCGGTCTACGGCATCAACGAGAAGGTTCCCTTCTCCGAGACCGACGAGATCGACCGGCCCATCAGCCCGTACGCCACCACCAAGCGCACGGGCGAGCTGCTCTGCTACAACTACCATCACCTCTATGGCTTCCGGGTGGCCTGCCTGCGCTTCTTCACCGTCTTCGGCCCCGGGCAGCGCCCGGAGATGGCCATCCACAAGTTCACCGACCTGCTCTGGCGGGACCGTGCCGTTCCCGTCTTCGGCGACGGCGGCAGCCGCCGGGACTACACCTACGTCGACGACATCGTCGACGGGCTGACGGCGGCGCTCGATCTCGCGCCGGGCTTCGAGATCCTCAACCTGGGCGGCGCGGAGACCACCTCCCTGCGCGATCTGGTGCTGTGGATCGCCGAGGAGCTTGCCGTAAAGCCCAGGATCGACTATCTTCCAGCGCAACCCGGCGACGTTCCGATCACCTACGCCGACGTCTCCAAGGCGGCGAGGATCCTGGGTTACTCTCCGAAGGTGCCCATCCGGGAAGGCCTGCGCCGTTTCGTATCCTGGTATCGTGAACGCGCCGAACGCCTCGAAACCTCAAACATTTCTTAAGCGAGCCTGACTCAATATGAACATCTGCGTCGTCGGTAGCGGTTACGTCGGTCTGGTGACGGGCGTCTGTCTGGCGGACTTCGGGATGCACGTGGTGGGAGTGGACAAGGACCGCGCCAAGGTGGAGGCGCTGTCCCGCGGCAAGGTCCCCATCTACGAGCCCGGTCTCGAGACCCTCGTGCAGAAGAACATGGACGAGGGCCGGCTGCGGTTCACCACCGACCTCGGCCCCGCCATCGAGGAGGCCCAGGCGGTGTTCATCGCCGTCGGCACGCCGCCCATGGCTGACGGCTCGGCCGACCTCACCTTCATCCGCGAGGTCGCCGCCTCCATCGCCCAGCACCTGAACGGCTACAAGATCATCGTCACCAAGAGCACGGTGCCCATCGGTACCGGCCGGATGATCGAGGCCATCGTCCGCGAGGGAGCGGGGAGTCGTCACAAGTTCGCCGTGGTGAGCAACCCCGAGTTCCTGCGCGAGGGCTCGGCCATCGAGGACTTCATGAACCCCGACCGGGTGGTCATCGGCACCAAGGACCCGCGGGCCGCGGAGCTGATGAAGGACGTCTACTCGCCGCTCGCCGCCGCCGACGTGCCGTTCATCGTCACCGACGTCGAGACGGCCGAGCTCATCAAGTACGCCTCCAACGGCTTCCTCGCCACCAAGATCTCGTTCATCAACGAGGTGGCTCAGATCTGCGAGGCCTGGGGCGCCAACGTCGAGGTGGTGTCGAAGGGCATGGGGCTCGACAACCGGATCGGCCCGAAGTTCCTCTCCGCCGGCCCCGGCTACGGCGGCTCCTGCTTCCCCAAGGACACGCGGGCGGTGGCCCAGATCGCCCGTGACCAGAAGCTGAAGTTCCGCATCATCGAGGCCGTCCTCGAAGTCAACGAGGTCACCCAGAAGCGGATGATCGCCAAGATCGAGGCGGCCCTGGGCGAGATCGCCGGCAAGACCGTCGCCGTCCTCGGCCTCTCCTTCAAGCCGAACACGGACGACATGCGCGAGTCGCCAGCTCTGCCCATCGTCCAGGGTCTGCTCGACCGCGGCGCCACGGTGCGGGCCTTCGATCCGGAGGCGATGGAAGGGTGCAAGCCGCTCTTCCCCACCGTCGTCTACTGCGAGAACGCCTACGAGACGGCCGAAGGAGCGGACGCCCTGGTCATCGTCACCGAGTGGAACCAGTTCCGGAAACTGGAGCTCGACCGCCTGCTGGAGTTGCTGCGGCAGCCGGTGGTGGTCGACCTGCGCAACCTCTACGATCCGGAGAAGATGGCCGCCGCCGGTTTCCATTACATCTCGATCGGCCGCCCGGAAGGCATCCCCGCGGCGCGGCCCGCCGTGGTGACGGCTGGAGGGCGGTCATGAGCCGGGTTCTCATCACGGGCGGCGCCGGCTTCCTCGGCTCTCACCTCTGCGAGCGGGCGCTCGCCGAGGGGCACCGGGTGGTCTGCGTCGACAACCTGCTGACCGGGCGCCGGGAGAACGTCGCCCATCTCGGCAGCCACGAGGGCTTCGAGTTCCTGGAGCACGACGTCTCGAAGCCGTTCGAGGTCGAGGGGCCGGTCGACTACGTCCTCCACTTCGCCTCGCCCGCCTCACCCATCGACTACCTGGAGCTGCCCATCCAGACTTTGAAGGTCGGATCGCTCGGCACCCACAACAGCCTCGGCGTAGCCAAGGCCAAGGGCGCCCGCTTCCTCCTCGCCTCGACCTCCGAGGTCTACGGCGACCCCAAGGAGCACCCGCAGAAGGAGACCTACTGGGGGAACGTCAACCCGGTCGGTCCCCGCGGCGTCTACGACGAGGCCAAGCGCTTCGCCGAGGCGATGGCCATGGCCTATCACCGCTACCACGGCCTGGAGGTGCGTATCGTCCGCATCTTCAACACCTACGGGCCGCGCATGCGGGTAAGGGACGGCCGGGTGGTGCCCGCCTTCGTCCAGCAGGCGCTCACCGGCGAGCCCATGACCGTCTTCGGCTCCGGCGGGCAGACCCGCTCGTTCTGTTACGTCGACGACCTCGTCGAGGGGATCTGGCGGCTGCTGATGAGCGACGTCGAGGAGCCGTGCAACATCGGCAATCCCCACGAGATGACCATCCTGGAGTTCGCCGAAACCATCCGGGCCGCCGTGGGCAGCTCGAGCCCCATCGTCTTCAACCCGCTGCCGGTGGACGACCCGCAGACCCGGCAGCCGGACATCACCCAGGCCCGCACGCGGCTGGGCTGGGAGCCCAAGGTACCGCTGGCCAAGGGACTGGAGAGCACGATCGCGTACTTCCGCGGCGTCCTTGCCGGTCAGAGCACTCCCCGCGTGTAGAATCGAGCCATGCAAGATCCACTGAAGGCCTTGAGCTACGCCCTCGAGAAGTACCCGCAGCGGGTGGAGATGGCCCACGTCGAGGAGCTGGTCACCGACAGCGCCCGGCAGAACGCCAAGCGGCCGGCCTACGTCACCCTCTCCGTCCCCGACGAGGTGGTGAAGAGCCTCAAGGGCCGGCGCGAGGAGCGCGATCTGCTGCTCCTCGTGCGGGTGCCGAAGGAAGTCCTGGAGCGCGCTGACAGCCTCATCGTCCTACCCGGAGAGGTGCGCTAGATGGCTGACACTGTCCAATGCGCCCGCTGCGGCCGTCCCGAGGCGCCCGCCCTGCCCCGTCAGCCCATCCCCGGAAAGCTGGGCGCCGAGGTCCGGGAGCGGGTCTGCCTCGATTGCTGGAACGAGTGGCAGAAGATGGAGGTCATGGTCATCAACGAGCTGCGCCTCAACTTCATGGACCCCGTGGCACAGGAGACCCTGACGAAGCACATGAAGGAGTTCCTGTTCCCCGCGGAAGCCAAGCCGGGCGAGGGGTCTCCGCTGACGCAGGTCAAGTAGGGCCGGTTCCGCTTCTGTATCAGAGAGATGGAGACCGCTGAAACTGAGGATGAGGCTCAGTTCCTCGCCATTCCTGATTGGCAGAGGCGGATTCTCGACGAACGTCTCGCCGATCTTGAACGCGACCCTAGCGGCGAGCAGACGTGGGACGACGTCAAGGCAGAGATCCGTTCCGAAAGGAAGTGACGATTTCCGCTTTGCCGCCCGGGGCTGGGGTTTCGGCGTACCCATATCGGACAGCCCTCGCGACAACGGTCCGTAGAGACGCCCCAGACCCGCTACGACGCCCTTCAGATACCCCAACGTCGGGGCGTCTCCCGCAGGCCGATACGGGTTCCTACCGGGTGGGACCATCCCCCAGGGCTCCAAGTCGACCCTACCGTCCCGGGAAGGAAACGGCCGTGGCCTCGAAAGGGGGAGACGCCCCGACGTTGGGGTGGATGAGAGGGTGTCGTATCGGGTCTGGGGCGTCTCTACGCACCGGTATCGTGTCGACCCATCGGCGTCGCTTTGAGCCTTGCAAGGGCCTGGGTCTGGGCCTCCGAATGAGGGACTCCTTGTCCCTCAGCAACTTGGCGAGTTGCCGTGCAGATGTCTCGAAGCAGCTCCAACTTATCGAGAAGGTGCTGGTACTCCTTGACTCGTGGCATGTGGAGACCTCCACCTCGGATTGTACCCTGATAGGCCGCCATGTCCGTCCGGCACCACGATCCTATAGACTCCGACCCCTATGAAAAGAGCCGAGTCCGAGTCGTGATGTGTCGGCAGGAGTGGCGCGGGAGCAGTCGTTGCTCTAGCGAAAGCAGACAGCCTTATGGCTATTGAGACACCTGCTCAGGCCAAGCGACCCAGGGTGCCCCGGCGCCTCGTGCTCCGTGCCGTCGCACTGATAGTCATAGTGGTCACCGGCTTCGCAATCCTGCGCTTCACCCCTATCGCTGGGTACCTGACGAAGTCACAGCTTCAGGCTTTGGTCAAGCGGCTCCACGCGCTCTGGTGGGCTCCCCTAGCGCTGGTCGCCTGCTACATCGTGTTCTGTCCTATCGGAGTTCCGGCATCTCCCTTGATGCTGGCCGGCAGCGCGTTCGGCTTCTTCCGAGGCTTTCTTTTCAACCTCGTGGGAACCTGGCTGGGAGGCGTCACGACGTACTTCCTGGGTCGCATTTTGGGACGCGACTTTGTAGTGCACTTGGCGGGAAACCGCCTCAAGAAGGTGGAACGAGCTATTGCCCGGCGCGGGTTCTGGAGCCTTGTCACGTTGCGCCTATTGCCGATTCCCTATCCTCTAGTCAACTACACGGCCGCGCTGACAGGCATCCCCCCGGGTCTTTTTATGGTCACCACCTTTCTGGGTCTGATACCCGCCAACCTCGTCTTCGCCTACTTTGGCGACGCTCTGTTTCAACTCAATGGGCAGCTCAACAAGATCCTCCAGTTCATAGCCGTCATCGGCCTCCTCGTCGTGCTGACCGTGGCGCCGCAGATCTGGATGGCGCGCAAGCGCAAAGAGAAGTATCTGGAGCTGAAGCGGCAGCGAGCCGCCCGCTAGGCCTTCCCCAGCACCGCCTCCACCTCCGGCAGGTCGATGAGCAGCGCGCCGCCGGTGACGGACTTCGTGGGGTCGAACTCGTAGTCGCGGATCACCCTGCGGAAAACTTCCTTTAGAGCCCGCGCCCCGAGGCGGGGCTGGCGGCCGGCTTCGGTGGCGATGCGGCGCACGGCGTTCGGCGAGATCGCCAAGTGGATGCCGCGGCTCTCGAAGTACCCCCGGCTCTGGTGGAAGGCGGACTCGGGCGTCTCCAGGAAGATGCGCACCAGCTCGTCCTGCCCCAGGTCCTGGAGCAGAACGACGGCGTCGAAGCGGGAAAGGAACTGCGGGCTCATGCCGTAGTCGAAGAGATCCTCGTTGCGCAGCCAGTCCCGCAGGTGGAAGACGAGCTTCTCCGCCACCTTGCCGCCCTCGACCACGGTGACCGGCTGGAGCGCGCCGCGATCCCTGCCGATGGTGACCCGGTCGAAGACCGAGTCGTAGAGCCCTTCGAAGGCCCCGGCGCAGACGAACAGGAGATCCGAGGAGTTGACGACGACCGAGGCACCTCCGGCCCAGGCCGGCAGGGTCAGGGGCACGGCCTCGTTCTCAATCAGCGTCAGCAACGCCTCCTGAGCCCGGATGCCGGCCACGTTCGACTGGCCCCCGACGTGGGAGCGGATCTTGTCCACCTCGTCCACGAACACCAGCCCCGAAGCCGCCCGGCGCAGCAGCATGTCCACCGGCGCCGACGGCCCGAGCTGCTCGCGGGCGCGTTCCAGAAGGCGGCCCAGCACCACCTCGCCGGGGCGGCCCCGCTCGGCCTCCTCTCCCAGCACGTTGGCGTGGATGCGCACCACCGCCGAACGCGCGACCAGCACCGGGTCCGAGGCGAGGTAGCCCTCGACGGCCCGCATCAGCGTCGTCTTGCCCGTGCCGGACGAACCGATCATCAGAATGTTGCCGACCCTTAAGCCCGCCAGTTGCTTGGAGAGGGCCACCGAGATCTCCCGCACCGCCTCCTCCTGCCCCAGGATGCGGCGGCTGAGAGCCTCGGCGATCTCGGCCGGAGTGGGAACGGCGGAAGGGAGGGTTTGCGGCATGGCGGTCACACCCGCATCACACCCGCATCAATACCGCTCCCCAGTGCAGGCCTGCGCCGAGGGCGGCGAAGGCCACCAGCGCACCTTCCGGAGCTTTGCCAAGAGCGCGGGCCTCGTGAAAGGCCAGGGGCAGGGTGGCCGACGTGGTGTTGCCGTACTTCTGGATGTTGTTGTGGACCTTGTCGTCCGGCAGGCCGAGGATCTGCTGCGCCTTCTCGTTGATGCGCAGGTTGGCCTGGTGCATCACCAGGAGGTCCAGATCCTGGGTGGTGTAGCCGCAGCGCTTGAGCACCTCGACGGTCGCCTCCGGCATGCGGCTGACGGCGAGCTTGAAGACCTGCCGCCCGTCCATCACCGGCACGGTCTCCGCAGCCTGGATCATCTCGCAGGTGACGAAGGGACGCCGGGCCGAGCCGCCGCCCGGCACGTAGAGGATGTCCTTGTGGTTGCCGTCGCCGTAGAGCGCCGTGGCGAGGATGCCCCGGCCGCTGTCCTCTTGCGCCCGGAAGACCATGGCCCCGGCGCCGTCGCCGAACAGCACGAGAAGATTGCGGAAGCGCGAGTTCCACTGGAAGTCCTCGTCCGATAGGGGACCCGGATCGCGACCGTGAAGCACCTCGAAGGTGCGGTCCGAGAAGGGCATCAGCGAGGTGTGGACGTCGGTCCCCACCAGCAGGACGGTGCGCGCGGCACCGCCGCGGATCAGGGCGTCCACCAGTTGCAGGCCGTAGGCGAAGCCGGCGCACTGCTGGCGGATGTCGAGGGCCGGCAGCGGCTTCAGGCCCAGCTTCTGCTGGATGAGGGTGCCGGAGCCGGGAAAGTAGTGGTCCGGCGTCATCGTGGCGCAGACCAGATAGTCCACCTCTCCAGGCTCGATTCCAGCATCCTCCAGAGCCGCCCGTCCCGCCTGGGCTCCCAGGTCGGACGAGCCGACGCCGCGCTCGACGTAGAAGCGCGTCGAGATGCCGCTGCGCTCCCGCACCCAGTCGTCGCTGGTCTCGATGATCCTCGACAGCATGGTGTTGTCCACTTCGAGCGGAGGGATGGCGATCCCGGTTCCCGCGAGCACGGCACGAGACTGAGTCATAGGAGTGAGCTCTCCGAAAAAGGCGACTAGTTCTGCACGGGCTGCAGGATGATCGGCTGGGCGCGGGGGATGTAGTTGACGGTCAGATCGCCGCGCTTGATGAATCGATAAACCGGGCTCGGCTTGTTGCCGTCGAGCCCCGAAGGCGCGTCGGAGCCATATGTCCAGACTTCGATGGCCGACTCCTTGGGCGAGGGTGAAACCTCGAAGCCCTCCTTCTCCGGGCGGCCATAGAGCACGAAGACGGTACCACGGTCGGTACGGTGGCCGAGGTAGCCGCTCTCACTGTAGAGGCGGTCGGCGTTCAGCGCCCGCTCGGCGTAGGCCTGACGGACGGCCTCGCCGCGCTTCTTCCAGAAAGCGTCCGCAAAGGCAGCCGCAGCCGCGTCGTCCTTGAGGGCCAGGAAGGCTTGAGTCTCCGCGGGAGTCGTCAGGCGAGAAATCGGGCCCACCAGCCAGGACGACCAGTCCGGCCCCAGGAAGGGGTTCGTCAGATCCACCATGGATCGGGAGGAGCTACCGCCACCACAGCCCGCCATAAGCAGGGACAGCAGCAGGGCGGGCAACAGGAAGGCCGGCGCGCGCTTGATGCTCTCAATCATCTCAATCGTCCTTCCATGTCCGCCTCAGCTATGGCGGAGCAGATCCAGGAACTCTTCGCGCACCGGCTTCTGGTGGAAGATGCCGCGCAGGGCGGAAGTCACCGTCAGCGCCCCCGGTTTCTTGACGCCGCGCATCTCGACGCACAGGTGCCGGGCCTCGATGACCACCATGGCGCCCAGCGGCTGGAGCTTCTCTTCGAGGAAGCTGACCACCTGCTCGGTGATCCGCTCCTGGAGCTGGGGCCGCTTGGCGTAGAACTCCAGGATACGGGCGAACTTCGACAATCCCAGGATGCGGTCGCGGGGAATGTAGGCGATGTGGGCGTGGCCGTAGAAGGGGACGAGGTGATGGGCGCACATGGAGTAGAAGGGGATCTGCTTCTCCATCACCATGTGGCTGTACTGCTCCTCGTTGGGGAAGGTCGTCACCTTCGGCTCCGCCCCCTCGGCGAGGCCCTGGAACATCTCGAGGTACATCTTGGCGACCCGCAGGTCGGTCTCGGCCAGATTGGGGTCCTTGAGATCGAGCCCCAACGCCGCGAGAATCCCCCGCACGTGGTGGGCGACGGTCTCCACCTTGCGCTGCTGGGCTTCGTCCAACTCGGTGAGCGCCACCGGCGGCATGTGCCCGGGGACGATGACGTGAGGCTCTTCGCTCATTGCATCCGCTCCTACAGGGGCTCCGAACAGACTGACTATCCTACACCAGCGCCTCCACCAGCGCCCGGACCCGGCGCGGACGGTCCGCCTTTTGCAGTCCCTTCTGGACGGGTTTGACAATCTGCCCCTGGAAGCCTCACGACAAGAACCGACAAGGAGATACACCATGGCTGGAAAAAGCGCACGCGACATCATGACCGGCAGTCCCGCGGTCTGCACCCCGGACACCACCGCGCAGGATGCCGCGCGGCAGATGCAGGACAACGACTGCGGCAGCCTCCCGGTCGTGGAGAACCGCGACTCGATGAAGCTCATCGGCATCGTCACCGACCGCGACCTGGCCCTGAAGGTCCTCGGCCGCGGCATGGGACCCGAGACCAAGGTCCGCGAGGCCATGACCCGCAACGTCTCCTCGGTGAAACAGGACGCCGATCTCAACGAGGTGGAGCGCCTCATGTCGGGCCGTCAGGTCCGCCGCATCCCGGTGGTGGACGGCCAGGACCGGCTGACCGGCATCATCGCCCAGGCCGACCTCGCCCGCGAGCAGGGAGCCGTGGGCAGCAAGGACTTCGGCCGCGTGATGGAGAAGATCTCCGAGCCCGGCTGATCCGGATCAAGACAGCACCCCAGGGCCGAGGAGGCTGGCTTATTTTCACTCCTCGGCCTCCTGGGGAAACTACTTTTGGCTGCCGGATGCTGGTCCCGCCCGCTTCCGCTATGATCCGGTGGGCAAGGAGGCGCGCGCGATGCTCTATGACCTCTCGCCCACCATCCGCCCGGAGACACCCGTCTGGCCGGGCGATACGCCGTTCCACTCTCGTTTGACGTGGTCCCTCGCCGAGGGGGCGAGCGTCAATCTCTCGATGATCACGACGACGCCGCATCTCGGCTCCCACGCCGACGCCCCCTTTCACACCGAGGCCCGGGGCGAGGGCATGGAGAGCATGCCTCTCGACCGCTACCTCGGCCTCTGCCGGGTGGTGCGGGTGCCGCCGCAGCCGCTGATCGAGCCGCGCCACGTGGAGGGAATCGATCTCGCCAATCCGGGCCGACTGCTGTTCCGTAGCGAGAGCGTGCGCGACCGCCGTACGTTTCCGGAACGGTTCACCGCCCTCTCGCCCGAGCTCGCCAACCTCCTGGCCGAGAAGGGCGCCCTGCTGGTAGGCATGGACACGCCCTCGGTGGATCCCTTCGACAGCAAGACGCTCGACGCTCATCACGCCCTCTTCCGCGGTGGCGTCGCCATCCTGGAAGGGCTGGTGCTGGACGGCGTCCCCGAGGGAACCTACGAGCTGATCGCCCTGCCCCTTCGCCTGGCGGGGCTCGACGCCTCCCCGGTGCGGGCGGTGTTGCGGACCATCGAGGCGTGACGGGGCGAGTAGAATACCGTCACGAGAGAAATTCGCCTCCGCTACGGCGGCGGTCTTGAGAGGAGAATCAGCCGTGAACAGCAAGGACTTCGTCGCGCAACTTCTGGAGGAGATGGGAGGGTTGTTCGCGCGGCTGGGGGAGACGGAGACGCTGGAGGCCGAGTCGGACGGCAAGGTGGACGTCGTCACCCTCCTGCGCCTGGCGCTCAAGAGCGAGATCGAAGCGAGCGAGCTCGCCGGTTTCTGGATGCCCACGACACCCGAGGTGGACGGCAAGATGGCCTTCGCCCTGCAGTGCGGCGACGAGATGAAACACTACGGCCTGATCGCGGAGCGCCTGGTGGCGCTGGGCGAGGACCTCACCGATTTCGATCCCCTCGCCGAGGGCCACAGCCCCCTCTACCAGTATCTGCGCGGCCTGCGCACCACCGTCGAGCGCATCGCCGCCGGTCCCTTCGCCAGCGAGGCGATCGCCCTCATCCGCAACGCCCAGTTCGTGACCTTCTGCCGCTCGGTGGGCGACGAGGACACGGCCCGCCTCTACGCCGACACCATTCAGCCCGAGGAGGCGCACCACCACCAACTCGGCCGGGAGATTCTGGAGAAATACCTCATCACGCCCGAGCTCCAGGAGCTCGCCGCCTCCGCCGTGCGCAACACCCTGGCCATCGCCGACGAGTTGCGCAACCTCGCCGTGAAGACCACCGGCGTCCACAACATTCCCGTTTCCTAGAGTCTGTTCGATAAATTATGGCACCCGAGATCAAGACCATCACCGTTCTCGGCGCCGGCACGATGGGGCGAGGCATCGCCCACGTCGCCGCCGTCGCCGGCTTCAGCTCGCACCTCTACGACACCCAGGAGGCGGCCCTCCAGAAGGCCGACGCCGCCATTCGGCGCAACCTCGCCAAGGGCGTCGAGCTCAAGAAGCTCGCTCCCGAGGTGGCGGAAGCCGCCCTCGCCAACCTCCACCTCCACACCAGCCTTCCGGAAGCCGTGGAGAACGCCGGGCTGGTGATCGAGGCCGTGCCGGAGGACATGGCGCTCAAGATCGAGACCTTCCACGCCGTCACCATCCACGCGCCGCACGACGCGGTGTTCGCCTCCAACACCTCGGCCCTCTCGATCACCGAGATGGCCGCCGCCTCCGGGCGCCCCGAGCGCTTCGCCGGCATGCACTTCTTCAATCCCGTGCACGTGATGAAGCTGATCGAGCTGGTGCGCGGCCTCCAGACCTCGCAGGAGACGCTGGACGCCCTGACGCAGGTCGGCCGGACGATGGGCAAGGAGATCGTCCTGGTCAACGAGGCCCCCGGCTTCGTCACCAGCCGCATCAACGCCCTGATCGGCAACGAGGCCTTCCGCATGCTTCAGGAGGGAGTGGCCACCGCCGAGGACATCGACAAGGCCCTGAAGCTCGGCTTGAACCATCCCATGGGTCCTTTCGAGATGGTCGACCTGGTAGGCCTGGACGTGCGCCTCTCCATCTTGGAGTTCCTCCACCGCACCCTCGGCGAAGCCTTCCGGCCCAACCAGATCCTCGTCCAGCACGTCCGCGCCGGCCGGCTTGGCCGCAAGACGGGGCGCGGGGTCTACACCTACAACGAGCAGGGGGAACGGGTGGGTTAGCTCTTCGGCGTAGGCCCCAGCCAGGCGTCGAGATGGGCCTTCTGCTCGTCGGTGGCGGTGGGCAGGGGCTCCAGCTTCCAGCGGCCTTTGATCTTCTCGCCGAAGGTGACGGGCAGACGGGTCAGACGGTCGCGGCGGGCCACCAGCAGCACGGCCTTCTCTCCGGGACGGTAATTCTTCAGGCGGGCGTCCAGGCCGTCCGGCGGCACACGGTAGTCGCCGATGGCGAGGATCTCGTCGCCGACGTTGAGGCCGGCCTCGTAGGCGGGCGTCTCCCGCTTCACCACGGTGACCACGAGCCGGCCGTTCTGGACCTCGGTTTCCACTCCCAGCCAGCCGGCCGGCAGCTCGGCGGTGTCGGGGTCCTTTTTCTCCGCCTTCTCCCCCTTCTCCGGATCGCTCTCGGCGAAGCGCAGGCCGTACCAGTCAAGGGCCTCGGCATAGTCGAGCTCCGCCGTCGTGTCCACGGCCCGCGCCAGCCAGTCCCCGAGACTGGCGCCGGCCACCTCGTCGAAGAGGTGGCGCAGCTCCTCGGGGCGGAAACCCCGGTCGCCGGAGTAGCGCTGGTAGGCCAAGCGCAGAGCGTCGTCCAGGCTCTTGTGGCCGCCCGTCAGGCGACGGATGCGGGCGTCGAGCAGAAAGGCCACGACGGCGCCCTTGGTGTAGTAGCTGATGGCACTGTTGGGGGTGTTCTCGTCGCGGCGGTAGAACTTGATCCAGGCGTCGAAGGAGGCGTCGTCCAGCGGCTGGACCTTACGGGCCGGCGTCGTCTGGAGCGCCTCGATGGTCTTGCTCAGCTCCTTCAGCATCTCCTTGCGGGTGGAAAAGCCGGCGCGGTGCACCAGCAGGTCGCCGTAGTAGGAGGTGAAGCCCTCGACGGCCCAGAGCGAACGGGTGTAGTTCTCGGCCTCGAAATCGAATGGCCCCAGTTCCACCGGCCGCAGCCGCTTGCCGTTCCAGGCGTGGAACAGCTCGTGGCTGACGAGGCCCAGCCAGTCCAGATAGCCCTCGCGGGTGCGCGCCTTCCAGCGGCTGCTCATCAGCGTGCAGGAATCCCGATGCTCGAGACCGCCGCCGGACTCGGTGAGGAGGTTGAAGACGACGTAGCGCGAGAAGGGCGCGCCGCCCCAGAAGGCGATCTGCTCGGCAAAGATCTTCTCCGCGTCGGCGGCGGAGCGGGGGCCGTCCCAGATCGTGCCGTCCTCCCCCTCGTTGACCAGCCGGACGGGCCGGCCGCCGGCCTCGAAGGTGTGGACGGCGGCGTTACCGGCATAGAGGGGCGAATCCACCAGGACGTCGAAGCTCGGAGCACGGAAGGTATGGCCGCCGGTATCCGGCAGGGGGCTCTCCACCACCTTCCAGTCCGCCGGCGGCACCACGGTCACCTCGTGAGGGCGCCCCTCGGCGCCTGCCGCGGTGAGGAAGGTGGCGGCGCCGTTGAGGATCGCGAAGCCTGAATCCACGAAGCACGTCCTCACCGACATCTCCCGGCAGTAGACCCGATAACGGACCACCACGCCGGAGGCGCCGTGCGACGTCACCCGCCAGTGATTCTTGCTGGTCTTCTCCGCGGCGAGCGGCTCGCCCGCTTCCGTCAACGCCGCCAGGCTCTCGACGTTGCGGGAAAACTCCCGGACGAGGTAGGAGCCCGGAGTCCAGACGGCCATCACCAGCTCGATGGAAGGCTGGCCCTCGGTGGGAAAGCGGGCCTCGACCTCCACATAGTGGGTCTGGGGAGCGGGAAAGCGCAACGTATAGGAGATCGGCTCGGGCATGTCGGCTCCCTGCAGGCCGGCCGTGGAAAGGGCCGCAGTCAAGACCATCATCGGAATCGCGTTCGAGATCGGCATTGTCATCGCTCGTCCTTGGACGGGCGACAACTTACAAGAGATATACCCTCAAGGCCAAGACTTTTATCCTTTGCGATACTCTCCGGCGATGCTGGTAGGAGACGACGGGGAGGGTTTGACGCCGATGCGTCAAGCTGACAGGAACCGGACCGATGTCCGCACCGCCAAGACCCTCATCACCCCGGCCCTCTTCTCCCAGCCTCCCCCCCGCCCGCCGGGAGAAGAGGGAGAACAGCCAAGAACAACCGCCTTTGTTGGACTTCCGGCTCCCCTCTCTCCCGGCGGCCGGGGGGGAGGCTGGGAGAGAGGGGCTGGGGGAGTGAGGGTCTCGAAGCGGCGGATAGGGGTCCGTCTACCAGGTAGGCCGGCGTCCTCAGATCACCCCTCGAACGTCCACGTCCTCACCTGCCACGTCCCGCCCTCGATCGCTACCGCGCCGAGGTAGTCGTCGGCGGGGCGGAGGTGGTGGAAGAACCAGCCGGCGGCGCGGGCGGCGTCGCCTTTCAGGGTAAGCATGCGCGGCGGCTCGTCCAGGGCGAGGGTGACGTCGAAGGAGTCCAGCGGCGCGGCGAGCCCTTCTCCCACGGCCTTGAGGTAGGCCTCCTTACGGGTCCAGCAGTTGAAGAAGGCCTCCTGCTTGCCGGGGAACGGGATCGCCCGCAGCGTCCGCCGCTCGCTCTCGGAGAAGAAGCGCTCGGCGATCTCCTCGCAGTCGGTCATCGGCCGCAGGTGCTCCACGTCGACGCCGATCTCGCGGCCGAGGACGAAGCCCGCCAGGGCGAGCTCATGGGAGTTGGAGAGGTTGAGCTGCAGACCGCCCCGGTCGAAAGGCGGCGCCAGGAACGGCTTGCCGCGGGGTCCGTAGGAGAACTTGACCTCCTCGGGACGACCGCCGGCGTAGGCGGCGGCGAGCGTCCGCAAGGCGCCACGCCCCACCACGTACTGCCGGCGGTGCTTGTCGAACCGGAAACGGTGGGCACGCTCCCATTCGTCGGCGGAGAGGGTGCGGCCCAGGCTCTCCACCCGTTCGGGAGCGGGGTCGAGATGCACCTGCCAGACGTGGATCTCGCCGGGCGCCAGCTCCAAGCCCCCGGTGAGCGAGCGGGGAGGGAACTCCGTCACCGCTCGCCGGGGAGGGCCGAGGCGGAGACCTCCGCCAGATCCCGCGCCACCGCCTCGAGGATCAGGTCCTTGGTGCCATGGATGAAGAAGTGATCGCCCGGCAGCATTCGCAGCCGGAAACGCCCGCGGGTGTGCTGCCGCCAGGCCTCCACGTCCTCCCGGGTGATCTCCACGTCGCCGAGGCCGCCGAAGGCGGAGATCGCGATGTCGAGCGGCTCCTCCTCCTTGTAGACGTAGGTCTCGTTGACGGCGAAGTCGGCGCGCAGAATGGGCAGCAGCAGCTTCATCAGCTCGGCGTGCTGAAGCACCTCTTCCGGGGTGCCGTTGAGCTCACGGAGCTTGGCGATGAACTCCTCTTCCGGGAGGTCGTGGATATCCTCCTCACGAGCCGGCAGGTGCGGTGCCCGGCGGCCGGAGACGAAGAGATAGAGCGGCAGCTTGAGCCCCCGCCGACGCAGCTCGCGCGCCAGCTCGAAGCTGATCAGGCCACCCATGCTGTGCCCGAAGAAGACGAACGGCATGTCCATGTAGGGCTGCAGGACGTCCGCCAGGGCCGCGATCATGGGCTCGGGACGGCTGAACGGCTGATCGCGCAGGCGGCTCTCCCGGCCTGGGAGCTGGACGGGGCAGACCTCGACGTCCGCCGGCAGCAGCGACGCCCAACCTCGGTAGACCGAGGCGCCGCCCCCCGCGTAAGGGAAGCAGAACATGCGCAGCCGCGCACGCGGATTGACCTCGCGGTAGGCGAGCCACCGCTCGGAGGGTTGACCGCTGGGTTTCACGATGTGGATGGACTCCGGTCAGGTCAAGGGGAGGAAGGGCCCGGCGCGCTCCCCCGCGGGAGCGCGAGGCCGGACTCTCTGAGCTCCTAGCTCGCCTTCTCTTCTTGCCGGGCGCGCTCCATCTCTTCCATCTTCTTGCGCAGGGAGAGGGGACGCATGTCCGTCCACACTTCCTTGATATAGGCCAGGCACTCGTCCTTGGGACCGCTCTTGCCGACGTCGGTCCAACCGAGCGGGTTCTCGCGATGGGCGGGCCAGATCGAGTACTGCTCTTCGTGATTGACCACCACCTTGTAGATGGTGTTGTCTTCTCTGTCTTCCCAACTCATGGGGTCGTCTCCTTCTCGTTCCTTTTTCGATGTCGCTCGGCTGGCGAGGACGCACCGCACCCAGGCCGCACGGAATGGTTCATCTTCCTAAGTGCCGTGAAATCGGAATGCGGGACAAGCCCATCGTGAGCGGCCATCCGGCAATGCCGGTTATCCTATCAGCTTCGCGGACGGGACCCAAACTGTTCCCGCGCCCGGCCGAGAGCGGCGACCAGGGCCTCCACGTCCTCGGGGCCCGTGCGGAAGTTGGTGATGCAGGCCCGCAGGGCGGTGCCCACCTCGCCCAGCACCACGGTGCTGATCCAGGCCTCGCCGGAGGAGACGACGTAGGCGGCCACGGACTTCAGGAACGGCGTCGCTCGCCCGTCCCGCTCGCCGTCGACGAAACAGACCACCGGCAGCGGCGTGTCGTTGACCACCACCCAGCCCGCCTCCCGCAGGCGCTCGCGCAGCAGCTCGCCCATCGCCGTCTGATGGCGGATCGCCTCGGCGTAGCCCTCCCAACCGGCCACGGCCAGCGAGAGGAAGACCTTGAGGCCGATGAAGCGCCGCGACCATTGCATGGAGTGGGCGTACGGGTCGGCCGGCCCGCTCGTAGCCTGGCGCGGCATGTAGCTCGCCGACACCTTGAAGGTGCGCTCCAGGATACCCGGATGGCGGGTGAGGAAGAGCCCGGCACCCATCGGCACCGAAAGCCACTTGTGGGCGTCGAAGGTGATGGAGCTGGCGCGGGAGATCCCCTCGACCAGCGGCTTGAGCTCCGGCGCCAGGGCCGCCGCTCCGCCCCAGGCCGCGTCCGCGTGGAGCCACACGCCCTCCTCGTCGGCCACCTGGGCGAGCTCGGCGACCGGATCGAGGACTCCGGCGCTGGTCGAGCCCAGGGTCGCCACCACCAGGAAGGGGGAGAGGCCCTGCCCCCGGTCCTCGCGGATGCGGGTGCGCAGGTCCTCGGGAATCATCCGCAAGCTGGAGTCCACCCGCACCTCGCGTACGGCCTCGGTGCCGAGCCCGGAAAGGCGGGCCGCCTTGAGGAACGAGTGATGCGCCTCCGGCGAGACGTAGAGGATGGGCTGGCTGCGCAGCGCCACGAGGCCGCGGCGGCCGATCTCGGGGAAGGCGCGGTTGAGGGCCGTCACCACCGCCGTATGGTTGGCCTCGGCGCCGCCCGTCGTGAACGTGCCCTCGGTGCGGCCCGGATCGAAGCCGAAACGCTCGGCGAAGGAGCGCACCAGATGCTGCTCGACCTCGGTCGCCAGCGGGCTGTGGCTCCAGGCCGCGAGCTGGGGATTGAACGTCGCCACAAGGGCGTCGGCGGCGATGCTCATGGGGGTCGTGGCGGGGTTGAAAAGCCCGAAGTAACGCGGATGGGGCGCGTGCACCTGCCAGCGCCACAGGCTGGCGACGGCGAAGTCCAGGGCCTCGACCGGCGCCACCGGCTGCTCGAAGTCGAAAGGCGCCAGCGCCTCCCGAATGGCGCTGGTATCCAGGGCCGGCGCCACCCGGGCGTCGCCGATCCCCGTCAGATACGTCTCAATGGCCTCGACCATGCGATTCCAGAGCTCTCGCCGAGTCTCGGCATCCTGCATCAACATCTTGGTTCCTCCCCTTCTCATCGAATCAAGGCGGCTGTCTCGCCGGCTGCCATTGGGATGCCGAATCATAGAGCAGGTCTCAAAGACTCCGCTACAATACGCCCATGGCAAAACCCGTTTCGGCCGCCGGCCGCCTCGCTCCCTGCCCGCGCACCCCCAATTGTGTCTCCACCCAGGCGCCCGCCGGACCGCGGCACATGGATCCGATTCCCTACACCGGCCCTCTGGCGCAAGCCCGCGCGAAGCTTCTCGAAGTCTTACGCAACCATCCCAGGACAAAGATCGTCGCCGAGGAGGCGGATTACCTCAAGGCGGAGTGTCGCTCGGAGATCTTCCGTTTCGTGGACGACGTCGAATTCCTCTTCGACGACGCCGCCAAGCGCATCCACTTCCGGTCCGCCTCGCGTCTGGGGCGCAAGGACTTCGGGGTGAACCGCAAGCGGATGGAGGAGATCTCCGCCGCCTTTCGTAACGCCCGTTGACGAGAAAAGGTCCTCCGGCCGGCAGCGGCGGATGGCTCGCCGGTAGCGGCGGACCGTTCGCCGGCAGCGGCGAGACGTTCGCCGGCAGGGAAAATCCTTTCACCGTCGGCGGCGAGCCTCCCGCCGGTAGCGGCGAGCCTCTGGCCGGCAGCGGCGGACGGTTCGCCGCTACCGGCGAGCCGATTGCCGGAGCCGGCGAGCCTCCGCGAGACAGGGGCGAACCTCCCCGAGACACCGGCGGGACGCCGCGAGGCAGAGCCGGGCAGCCTCCAGGGACCGCGGGGCCGCCGCGAGACGGCTCCAGGACTCCGCGAGACTGCGGGGGGACTCCACGAGGTAGCACCGGAGCGCCTCGAGCTCCCGGCTGGACCCTCCCGCTCGACATCCCGGGGTCGCCAGCGACGGCGCGGCCGGGAGGGGCTAGACTGGGGCATGCAATGGACTTGGGGCGAGATCAAAATCCTTCTGCCAGGGGGCGGCGAGCTGGTGAAGCGCGGCCTCATCCATGAGGCGGTCGGTCTCTATTCTCTGCCCGAGGCTCGCACCCGTTGCTGGAACGCCGTCCTAGAGGCTCAAGCCGGAAGTCTTCCTGGGACGCGGCAGCCTTGGGCAAGTCTCGGCTTCTAGCGCAGCACGTAACCGAACCACCCGCATGGAGTATCCTGTCCGCCTATGGCCATGAAATGCCACGTTTGCGGATCGGAGATGGTCCGAGCTCAGACGGATCTGCCTTTCAAGGTCAGCGAGACCACGATCGTTATCGTGAAGGCCCTTCCTGTTCTGGAGTGTCAGCGCTGCGCCGAGTACCTCCTCGAGGATCCGGTCATGAAGAGAGTGGACGAGATCCTCCGGCAGGCTGATGTGCGGACGGAGCTTGAAATCGTCCGCTTCGCCGCGTGATGCCCTCCGTCTCTCAGCCCCCGACGCCCTCTACGCCTCTGAACAGGCGCAACCTCAAGACAGGTCAGCAAGGCAGGCACTCTACTCTGGCGAGAGCTTGGGAATATCCTCCCTACGGAGTCCAAAAGCCTCGTAGACACGCTCGATTAACCGATAGCCGCAGCTTTCAGAGTCCTCCGCAATCTCGCGAAAGGGGAATCTCAGAGGCTTGGTCAATACGAAATCTTCGGACTGCAAGGCTTTGACCTGGGAATACACACCCGCCCTGAGTTTCAAGCCTCGCGCTCCTGTAAGGATCAGATCGACAACTACTGCATCTTGGGGGTGAAGGAGATCGAGGTATATTACGCGCGCCATCTTGAAGGCTGAAACAATATACTCCACGAAAGCCGGCGGGAAAATCTCGTTCTCCTCCAGTCTAAAAGCACGCCTGAAAGCGGGCATCTCAAGCGCCTCGAGAAGCGCGGAGAAAACTAACCCTCCATTCCTCCCCACCTCGACTCTCCGGAGCTGATCGTCAGCAACCAACACATCTTGCTGAATTTGTGGCTGGGTTAAGAATTGAGAGAAGTGCCAACCGGCGGGTATATTGCCGGACGCGCGGGGATCCTGAATAACCTGGTTAAGGCTTGACGCCTGAATATCCAGAGAGACTTGGCGCCCGGGCTCAAATCGGAGCCAAAGGACTTGACGACCGCTCGCTAGAACCTCTTCTCTTGCACTGAGAATTTTCTTCTCGGCAAGCCCAATCCCACCGTCGCGGTCGGTCGACCGCCTTGAGAAAATCTCGTCTCGCGTCATCGGCCGAATTCGGGCGCCGACGCGGGTCACGTAAAAGCGCCCACCCTTCCTGAGAAAGGCATACGGCTTCCGGTCGCTTGAGGGCATGGTTTCGATGCAAAGAAGGTTTTTTCCCTCATCGCTCTCGCGAATGCTGACGCGGACTTCCTGAGCGTCGGGAGGAGGTTCGATCACGTCAACGAGGTAGTCATGGAGTCTGCGGCTCTCTCTCTCTGCATCCGGGATAGATTCCACTAGAACTGCTCGCTCCTCCTCCTCCCCCAAGCCCACCCACACCTCGCCACCTCCGGCGTTGAGCATCGCCACGACCTCGCGAGCGATCTTCTCAGGGTCTTTTAGAGAGTCCGCACTCTTGAACTCCAAGTGCAGATCCTCCCTCTTCCCAAGTGGGATCGCGTCGCTCATGAGGTTTCCCTCCGAAAAAAGGCGCTGGGATCCTGTAGAAACCGCTGAATCGGCATAGTTTCCACCCCTTCGGCCGTTTCTTCAATCGCCCCGCCATGAACCAGGAGCCGACGGTCAGTCCCCAGTTTTTTGGCCGCTTGGCGTAGGCGCTCCAGCTTGTCTGCCCGGAGACGCAATCCGCTGGTCACCTCAACGGCGACGAGGCCTCCTCGCTGATCCTCGAAAACGAAGTCGATCTCGAGATCCTCGGCGTGCCTGAAATAGGCCAGTCGACCTTCCAACTCCCGGGCGGTCTCGCGAAGGTGGCGAAATACGGCAGCTTCGAAGGCCTTCGCCCTGACGCTCGTGTCCTGAACCGGCATCGGCGCGAAAGCCATCACCAATCCCGGATCGGCAGCGTAGATCTTGGTCTTCGATCGGAGACCCGCGGCGGCGTTTCGGTTGAAGCGTTCCAAGGGTGAGACCAAGAGAGTGTCGCTCAGAAGGCGGGCCCAGTCGCGCACGGACCGGGCGTCCGCGTTCAGGTCTCGTGCCCGGGCCTCGGCGTTGAACTCCGCCCCGGAATCCTGAAGGAGGTAGACGAAAAGATCCTTGACGCGCTCCACGTCGACCCCTTGACCGGACAGATCCCGCAAGATCGCCCGCTCGGCGATATCGCTACGCAACCGCCGACGAACTTCTGGGAAGTCGTCCTGAAGCGCATACTCAGGGAACCCTCCGAGAGCCAGGTAACGCTCGTGGAGATTGGGGCCTCGGCGCAGGATGGTTTCAATGTCCTCCTCAGGTCTGCCGTGGAGTTGAACGAACTCCCGGTACAGGAGCCCTTCGAGGTACAACTCGTCCCACCTACCCTGGCCGGACTCCCGTGCACCGTCCCGCAGGAGGCTGGCCGCGGAGTCCGTCGCCACGATCCGGCCAACGCGCGCGTCGACCGCCTGTTTCAACCAGAGATCCCAGTTCGGGACGCTCCGGATCTCGTCGAGGAGGAAGACCCGGGGATAGGCAGGGTCCAATCCGACCGGCTCGGCGTCCACGACCTCCCGGGCCGTGACTTCGCCCGTAATCCGGTCATCCGAGAAGTCGAAGTACGTGAGATTCTGCGGAGGCCAGCCTGCATGGAGCAGGTCGTCCGCCAGTTGCAGGAGCAGGACCGTCTTGCCGACCTGGCGAGGTCCCAGGAGGACCACCGCCCGGCGATCATCCTTCCGCAGAATCCGGTTCAGGATCTTCGGCTGCAACTCCCGCCGGACGGGGTATCCTCGTGCCCGGCGGATCGCGCCATCGCGCCACCAGGGGTTCTGATCCTGCAGGAGATCGGCAAGTATCATCCCAATGTCCCTCATTTAGAAGTCTACCAGCATTCCGATGTCAGAAACTCCTCAATCCCCCGACGCCCTCTACGCCCCGCACGGCGAAGTTGGCCATTTCTTCAATCCGTGGAGCAGGCTTCCCCTGACCGGATTCTCCTCACTCCTGCGGTGGAAGCTGGGGAAAAATCCGTACGACAAGAAGCGGCCGCCGGAGATTCCGGTGGTCGCCAACGACGGCGCGTACCTAAAGGATAGGGGACAGCCGCCTTCGGTGACCTGGGTGGGGCACTCGACGTTCGCCATCCAGGATGGCGGGGACGTCGTTCTGACCGATCCCCACTGGGGGGCTCGCGCCCTGCTGCCAAAGCGGCACAGCCCTCCGGGCATTCCTTTGAGTAGCCTTCCGGAGGGCGCCTTCGCCGTGCTCTCCCATAATCACTACGACCATCTGGACCCGTGGACGGTGCGGCGGCTTCCCGCGGCGATGCCGTGGTTCGTCCCCCTGGGGCTCGCGAAGTGGTTCCGCGACCGGGGACGCCGGGAGGTGGTGGAGCTCGACTGGTGGCAGAGCGTCCGGCACGGACGGTGGACCCTCACCTGCCTGCCCGCCCAGCACTGGTCCAAACGGCTCGGAGTCGCCCGCAACTCCAGTCTGTGGTGCTCGTGGCTCCTGGACTCCGGCGAGCGGCGCTACTACTTCGCGGGCGACTCGGGCTACTACCACGGCTTCGCCGAGATCGGCCGCCGCTTCGCTCCCCTGGACGTCGCCTTCGTTCCCATCGGCGCCTATGAGCCGCGGTGGTTCATGCGCTACCAGCACACCGACCCCGCCGAGGGGTACCAGGCGTTTCTCGATCTCGGCGCCCGCACCATGATCCCCATGCACTGGGGGTGCTTCGACCTGACGGACGAGCCCGTCGACTTCGCCCCCAAGGAGCTCGCCCGGGTGCTGGAGGAGAAGGGGGCCGACCGCGAGCGGGTGCGCATCCTGGCGGTGGGCGAGCGCTGGCGGATCGCCTGAGTTATCAGGATTCACCGGCATCCGGCGGCAATCCGCTGTGCTACAGTTTTTCGCTCGCGAGGGAGGTACCAGGACGCGAGATGAACAGCCCGAGACCCATGCGACTGCCGTCACCGGCCCGGTCCGCGCAACGATCCCCAGGGCGCTCGCCGGTGCAGCTCGAGCTGTTCGGCTCCCAGGCGACGCCGGCCGGCCAGGCGTTACGGCCGGCCCTCGTGCCGGTTCCCAGCGCGGCGCCGCGGTTCGACCTCCTGCGCCGCCTGAACCGGCTCACCGGCGGACGGCTCCGTTCCCTGGAGCTGACGGACAACCAGCGCACGATCCTCAGCGTACGGTCCGACCGGGTGATCAACCGGGCGCCCCTGGAGCTGCGCATCCACCGCTCCTTCACCGAGGCGCCGGAAGAGGTGCTCGAGGCGGTCGCCACCTTCGTGGAGAGCAAACGGGGGAGCGACCGGGCTCGCGAGGCCCTGGCGGTGATCCGCGAGCACTTCACGGCCCATCGCGCCACCACCCGCAAGCGCCGGCTCCGGCTCACGCCCGAAGGCGAGGCCCTCGACCTGCGGGAGCTGCGGGACGATCTCAACGAGCGCTACTTCGAGGGACGCCTGACGGTCGACATCTCCTGGGGCAAGGCGGCCGGCGGCGGATCACGCGGAGCGCAGCGCTGCCGCCGCCACCGTACGGCGAGCCTCCAGCTCGGCAGCTACTCCTATGAGGACAAGCTGATCCGCATCCACCGGGTGCTGGACGACCCCAGCGTCCCGCGCTACGTGGTGGAGGCCGTGGTCCACCACGAGCTGCTGCACGCCGACATGCCGCCCGAGGTGCGCGGCGGCAAGCGGCTCTTCCACACGCCCGAGTTCCGCCGCCGGGAACGGCTGTACCGCAACCTCGGGCGGGCCGAGCGCTGGATCGGCGAGCATCTCACCGAGCTGCTGCGGGCCCGGCAGGCGCTGACGGCGAAGAAGCCCCGGAAGCGGTAGACAAAGACCTGAGTGGATGTCTCGAAAGATTGGGGCAGCGACTCCGCTGGCGCCCGGGGCTGAAGACCCGGGCTACCCACGGTAGTCCCTACGGGACCCAGGAGAATCAAACCGCGGTCCCGGAGGGGACCACCGTCGGTAGCCCAGGATTTCAATCCCGGGCGCCAGCAGAGTCGCCGACGCCTTCTTTCGAGACACCTCCTGAGTGGATTGGGTTGAGGCACCCCGCGCCTTGCCTCCAATCGACTCTTCTGCAACAATCGGCGGGCGCCCTGTGGAAATCTTGCCGCTGGACCGTTACCGTAGTTGAGCCGTATACGCCCGTGCCCATCCTGAAGCCCGAGGTCGACCTCTCTCCGTCTCATCTGTTCGAGCTGCCGCGAGCCGAGCACCCCTGGTGGGTGGCAAGAGTCCGCAGCCGTCAGGAGAAGGGGCTGGCGCGCCATCTGGCAGGTCACCAGGTGGGGTTCTATCTGCCCCAGGAGAAAAAGCAGACTCTCCGGGCGGGGCGCTCGTTCGTCTCCAGCCTTCCCCTGTTCCCCGGCTATCTCTTCTTCCGCGGCCCGGCCGCGGTCCGCCTCGAAGCGCTGCGGAGCAACCTGGTCGTTCAGGTGCTGCCGGTGCTCGGCCAGGAGGAGCTGCAGCGGGAGCTGGTAAGCCTGTGGCGGCTCCAGCAGTCCGGGGCCCCTCTCGTCGCCCTGCCCTATCTGGAGGTGGGGGACGAGGTGGAAGTGATGGACGGCCCCTTCCAGGGATGGACCGGCAAGGTGCTGCGGGAGAAGGGCAGGCTGCGGCTGGTCGTCTCCATCACCCTGCTGCGCCAGTCGGTGGCCGCCGAGCTGGACCGCGAGGTTCTGGCGCCGCTTCGCCAGAGGCCGCCGGTGTCACGATCGCGGACGTCGCCGGTGTCGCGGATGTCGCCGATGCCGCTGGCGCCGCTGGCGGCGGCCCGGTAGCCGCCGGGCCGCCGGCGAAGAATCCGGGCGGGCCGACAGGCCGCGCCCTTCCCCCGAGGTGTCATCGTGGATGTACACCGAAGGGGGCGGAGCCTGCCTGGAGCCTTCGGTTATCCTGTAGGGAAATGCCATGAAACCGCCACGCGATCTCGTCTTCGTTTCCGCCGGCCTCGGCCTGGACGGCGGCGGCCGTGCCATGGCCGGGAGGCTGTTGGCCGGGGCCTGCGCGCAGTTCGCCCGGCAGCGGAAAATCGCCCTGCGCCTCCTCACCCTGAGCGGCGGCGGGCTGCCCGGAGAGGCGATGCCGGCAGCCAGGGATTTCGGCGGCGACGCGCGGGGCCTGGCGCTCCACGTCTGGAGGCGGCAGCTCGCGAACCGGCGGGAGGCCTATGTCTTCGATCTGCTGGGGCCGGCGCGGATTCAAGGCTATCTGCCGGCAGCGCTGCGGTCTCCCTATCTCCTACCAATGTACGGCATCGAGGTCTGGCGCCCCCTGGAGTGGGACCGGCGCCGGGCGCTGGCGGGAGCCACGATCAAGCTCGCCATTTCCCGGCACACCCTGGAGCGGGCCCGGCCGTTCTGCCCCGACCTCGCGGGCACGGCCGTCCTGCCGCTCGCCCTGGAGGACCGGGCGGCCGAGGGGACGGTCGACGCCTCGCTGATCGGCCGTATCGGACGCGGCTTCCTGCTGATCGTCGGGCGGATGGATGCGACCGAACGCTACAAAGGGCACGATCAGCTCCTCGAGACGCTGCCGCACGTCCTCAAGCTCTGCCCCAACACACGCCTGGTGGTGGCGGGCGACGGCGACGACCGCCGCCGGCTCGAAGAGAAGGCGGCGTACCTGGGAGTCGGCTCGGCGGTGGTCTTCGCCGGCTTCACCAGCGAGGCGACGCTCGGCGAGCTCTACCGGCGTTGCGCGGTCTTCGCCATGCCCAGCCGCAGCGAGGGCTTCGGCCTCGTCTACCTGGAGGCGATGCGGGCCGCCCGGCCGGTGCTCGCCGCCGAGCGCACCGCCGCCGAGGAGATCGTCGTCCACGGCAAGACCGGGCTGCTGGTCGATCCGGACAACCGGGAAACCCTGTCCAAGGCCCTGGCCCGCCTCCTGCACGGCGTCGGCGACGCCCGCCGGATGGGCTGGGCCGGCCGCGAGCGCTGGGAGCGGGAGTTCGGGCTCGACCGCTTCCGCGAACGGCTGGAGCCGCTGCTGGCAGGATTGGTCGAGGCGTAAAGTCCATGTGCGGCATCAACGGCATTCTTCGCCTTTCGGACACCGCGCCGGCCCTCGACCGCGAGGAGCTGCTGCGCACCCGCGACGCCATGGCCGCCCGCGGACCGGACGGCGCCGGAGCCTGGACGTCGAGCGACGGCCGCGTCGCCCTCGCCAGCCGCCGCCTCGCCATCCTCGACCTCACGGAGGCCGGCGCCCAGCCCATGACCTCGGACGACGGGCGCTTCCACATCGTCATCAACGGCGAAATCTACAACTTCGCGGAGCTGCGCCGCGAGCTGGAAGGCGCGGGCGTGCGCTTCCGCTCGCACAGCGACACCGAGGTCGTGCTCGCCCTCTATGCCCGCGAGGGTGCGGCCATGCTCGGCCGTCTGCGGGGGATGTATGGCCTGGCGATCTGGGACGGACGCGACAAGAGTCTCTTGCTGGCGCGCGACCCGCTGGGCATCAAGCCGCTCTACTTCGCCGTGGAGGGCGGCTGCCTGCGCTTCGCCTCCCAGGTAAAGGCGCTGGAGGCGGGAGGCGCCGTATCGCGCGAGGTCGATCCGGCGGGCGTCGCGGGCTTCCTCCTGTGGGGCTCCGTCCCCGAGCCGCTGACGATCCGGCGAGCCGTGCGGGCGCTGCCGGCGGGGCATTTCCTGGTGATCCAGGACGGCGTTTTCGGGGAACCGCGTCCCCACGAAGCCGTGGCGATTCCGGAGATGACGCCAATGTCCGCGGAAGAGGCGGTCGAGGACTCGGTGACCGCCCACCTGGTGTCGGACGTGCCGGTGGCCGTCTTCCTTTCGGCCGGGCTCGACTCGGGATTGATCGCGGCGCTCGCCCGCCGCCACCTGCCGGAGCCGCCCGCGACCTTCACCCTCAGCTTCGACGTGCTGGCGGGGACCGCCCGCGACGAGGCGCCCCTCGCCGCCGAGGTGGCGCGCGCGCTCGGCACCCGGCACATCGAGCGCCGGGTGGGACGGGCCGACTTCCCCGGCCTGTGGCGCGACGCCCTCGCGGCCATGGACCAGCCGTCGATCGACGGCTTCAACACCTTCCTGGTGAGCCGCGCGGCGCACGAGGCGGGGCTCAAGGTCGTCCTCTCCGGCCTCGGCGGCGACGAGGTCTTCGGCAGCTATCCGTCCTTCGTCGACGTCCCCCGCCTGGAAAGGACGGCGCGGCGGACGGCGCGCGTCCCGGGCCTCGCCGCCGCCTGGCCCGCCCTGGCACGGCTCGCGGCCCCGGGCCGCCCGAAGCTTGCCGGCCTGCTGCGCTACGGCCGCACCCTGCCGGGCGCCTACTTCCTGCGCCGCGGCCTCTTCCTGCCGGAGGAGCTGCCGGCGGTGATGGGCCGCGACGCCGCGGCGGCGGGGCTCGCCGGCTACGATCCGGTGGCCGACGGCGTTCTGGCCCTGGCAGCCGCCAATGGCCACGCACCCGACGCCTGGACGGCGGTGCACGAGCTCGAAACCTCCCGCTACATGCGCAACCAGCTCCTGCGCGACGCGGACTGGGCGTCGATGGCCTCCTCCGTCGAGCTGCGCGTGCCCTTCGTCGACGCCTGGCTGCGCCGCCGGCTGGCGGCTCACGGCTTCGAGCCGGCCCGCGGCCGGGGCAAGGCGGAGCTGGTGCGCCGCGTCGCTCCCGAGCTGCCGGCGGCCCTCTTCGCCCGCCCGAAGGCGGGGTTCTACATTCCGGTCATGGAGTGGCTGCAGCCGGAGGGCTCCGGCGCGTCGCTGGGGGACCAGTCGCGGCGGCTGGCGCTGCGGGTGCTTGAGGAGCTGGGAGTGAGCGCGCCTTGACGACGGTCGCGGCCGAGGCTCCGCCGCGGCGGCAGGAGCTTCTTCGCCGCTGGACGAAGATCCTCTCCGCCTACTTCACCACCCAGACCCTCACCCAGCTCCTGGGCATCGCCTCCGGGCTGCTGTTCGTCAACTTCATGCCGGTACGGGAGTTCGCGCTCTACACCCTGGCCTTCTCGGTGATCACCTTCTTCACCTTCGTCTCCGACCTCGGGAGCACCACCTCCCTGGTCTACTTCTTCCGCCAGGCCAAAGGCGAGCGGGAGGAGGTCGAGCGCTACATGGCCGCCGTCATGTCGCTGCGGCGGCTGGCCTTCCTGCTCGGGGCCGGCGCCGTCCTTCTGACCTTCCCCCGCATCGCGGCCGCCAAGGGATTCGGGCTGCGTGAGTCGCTGCTGTCAACCGTTGGGATTCTGCTGTGCGTGTGGTTCCAGGTCAGCTCGTCGGTGCGGGTGCTGGCGCTGCGCCTCACCGACCGCTATGGCCTGTCCTACCGGGCGGAGATCGCCGGCGGGGGGGTGCGCCTGCTCCTCGCCGTGGTGCTGCTGGCCACCGGTCTGCTGCGAGCCTGGCTCGGGGTGCTGGTCTCCTCGCTCGGCGCGGCGGCCACGGCTCTCGTCGCCCGGCTCGGACCGCGAACGCGGACGGCGGCGGACCTTGGTCCCTATCGCCGCAAGATTCTCCGCTACCTTCTCCCCAGCCTGCCGAGCGCCCTCTACTTCTCCATTCAGGGTCCGATCGTCGTCTGGCTCGCCGCCACCTTCGGCTCGACACGGAACATGGCGGAAGTGGGGGCTCTGGGCCGGCTCGGGTTGGTGGTGGGGATCTTCTCCAACCTCACCGGAGTTGTATTTCTGCCGCGCCTGGCGCGGATCCACGACGAGCGGCTCTACCGCGTCCGCTACTTTCAATTTGGCGCCGTGCTTCTGGCGGTGGCAGCCGTCCTGGTCGTCACCTCGGCAGTCGTGCCGGGACTGCTCCTGCTGCTGCTGGGCAAGCAGTACGCCGGCCTGCGCCATGAGCTGCTGCTGGTGATGAGCGCCGCGGGGCTGACGCTCCTGGGAGGTTATGCCGTCTCCGTCAACCTCGCTCGTTCGTGGAACCGCTGGGAAGGGTTGGCCGTGATCGTGCTCTTCGGTGTACAGGCCCTGCTGGTGACCGTCATCCCCTTTTCCACCACTTCCGGAGTGCTGACTTTCAACGTTGTCTCCGCCGCGACGGGGCTGCTACTGCAGCTCATGATCACTGCCGGGGGGTTCACCCGGCCGGAATGGGTACGATGGATGACCTGACGCCCTCCGGCCTTCTTCCGCGAGCCTTGATTTGCTGCGGATCTGCCACGTGAGCCCCACCTACTTCGCCCCGGAGTCCGTGCTCGGCGGCGGCGAGCGCTTCGCCGAGGAGCTGGCGCGGGCGATGGCCGGGGGGGCCGCGGCGCCGGCCGGGGCGGAGGTCAAGCTGGTGAGCTTCGGCCCGCGGGCCTTCCGCGAGCGGCCGGCCCCCCGCTTCGAGCGGGTGATCCTGCGCAGTTGGACCGACGCGCGCAAGGTCCCCTTCTCCCCCGGGTTGGCGCGCGAGCTGCGCGGCGCGGACGTCATCCACTGCCATCAGTATTACGTCCTCCCCACCTTCCTCGCCGCCCTGCTCGGGCGGCTCCAGGGAAGCCGGGTCTTCATCTCCGACCTCGGCGGCGGCGGCTGGACCCCGGGCTACCAGGTCGACCAGTCGCGCTGGATCACGGCTCACCTGCCGCTCTCGGAGTACGCCGCCCGCGACCTGCCCGGCCGCAACCGCCGCATGCGGGTGATCTATGGCGGCGTCGACCTCGCCCGGTATCCGATGCGCGAGGAACGACCGGAGATGCGCCACGACGGCTCGCTGGTCTTCCTCGGGCGGGTGCTGGCGCACAAAGGGATCCACTTCCTGATCGAGGGACTGCCGCCCAGCGTCGCCCTCCACGTCGTCGGCCCCTGGCCGGACCCGGCCTACCTGGAGCGCCTGCGCGCTCTCGCCGAAGGCAAGGCGGTGACGTTCCACGGCGCGCTGCCCGACGAGGAGGTCCGGGAGATCCTCGGCCGGGCGATGGCGCTGGTCCATCCCACACCGGTGGACGACGAGGGCTCGGCCGGCGTCCACGAGCTGTTCGGCCTGGCGCTGGTGGAAGCCATGGCCCGGGGCTGCCCGGTGATCGCTTCGGACGCGGCCTCGCTGCCGGAGATCGTGACGCCGGAGGTCGACGGCCTGCTGGTGCCGCCGAACCAGCCGGAAGCCATCCGGGAGGCCGTGCTGCGGTTGGTCCGGGAGCCGGAGCTGTGGGCGCGGCTCGCGGCCGGAGCCCGGCGGACGGTCGAGGAACGATTCACCTGGGAGCGGGTGGTGGCGCGGTGCCTGGAGGCGTACGAAGAACGATGAGCAGGAAAAAGGAGCCTCCATCCGTATCCTGATAGTCACCTACGGCCCGCTCAGCGCGGAGATGGGAGCTTCCCAGGTGGCGCTGAATCTTGGGGACGCTCTCTCGGCCCGCGGTCACGAGGTCGTCATATGGTCGCCCCAGCCGATCCCCCCGGGAGTCCGATGGTGGCAGGACTGGGTCTGGAGGCAGCGGCAACTGGAAAGTTACCTCGACGAGGGTCCCCCTTTCGACGTCGTGGATTTGCCGTCGATCGCGATCAGCCGGCGCATCGCCCGGCACGCGCCCCTGGTGGCCCGCAGCGTACAGCCGGCCCTCCTGTACTTCCTGCTCGATGCGCAGGCCTCCCTGCGAAAGGCGGCTTCCTCGCCACTGATGACGGCCGTCCAACTCCTGCACACCGCCCGCCTCAGTGCCGCGGTGATGCGCGGCTGGCACCACGCCTCGCTCATCCTCTGCCTTGGAACCGAGGAACGAGAGTGGATGCGTCGCCACCTTCCCTGGACGAGCTCCCGCCTGGCGCATTACTTCAATGCCGTGAGGCACGAGGAAAGGGAGGAGCTGTCGCGGGTTCGGCGGGACCGTTCGACGCCCCCGGGGCCGGGCCTGCGCTTCCTCTGGATCGGCCGCTGGACACAGCACAAGGGAACGGAGCGGCTCGTCCGTTTCCTTGGCCGACGTGCGGCCGCCCGGCCGCAGGACTCTTTCACCCTCGCCGGCACCGGCTCGGCCGCCGGCGGCTCGCTGCCGGCCGAGCTGCGTGACCACGTCCGCATCATCCCCTCCTTCCACCGCAATGAGCTGCCCAACCTTCTGGGAAGCCACGACGCCGGCCTGTTCACCAGCACGTCAGAGGGCTGGGGGCTGTCGCTCAACGAGATGCTCGAATCGGGCATGCCGGTCTTCGCCACGGAGGTCGGCGGCGTACGGGACCTGAGACCCTACTTCCCGAACACGCTGCTGCCGTTTCCTCCTCCCCTCGACGCCGGCTTGACCGGCCAGCGTGAAACCGACCTGCACCCCTACTACCGGCACTTCACCTGGGAAGCGATCGCGGAGCGCTATGAGGACGACGTCCTTCACCGTCTGCGGGCCATGACATGACCCTCGACCAGCGCACCCGGGAGGCTTACGAGGTCTGGCATCGCAGCCTTCCCGTCGACGACGAGGCCGACATGCCCTGGCACCGGCTGCTGCGCGAGCACCTCGACCTCTCCCGCGACGTCGCGGACCGCGCCGTCCTCGAAATAGGCTGCGGCCGGGGCGACCTTTCGCGCTGGCTGGCCTCCCGGCCTTCCCCGCCCCGCCGGCTCGTGGCGGCCGATTTCGCCGGCAGCGCCGTCAGCAAGGGAGCGTCCTATGCCCGGCGCCGCAACCTCGGGGGGATCGACTGGCAGGTTGCCGACATCACGCGCCTCCCCTACCTGGACGACACCTTCGAGACGGTCGTCTCCTGCGAGACGGTGGAGCACGTCCCCCACCCCGAGCGGGCCTTCCACGAGCTCGCCAGGGTTCTGAAGCCGGGCGGGCGCCTGCTCCTGACCACTCCGAACTACCTGAGCACGACCGGCCTCTACCGCGCGTACCTCCGCCTGCGGGGGCGCAGGTATCAGGAAGCCGGACAGCCGGTGAACAACCTGATGATGCTGCCGTGGACCCGCTCCCTGGCCCGCCGGGCCGGGCTGCGGGTGACCGCGGCCGACGGCATCGGCCATTTCATCCTTCTCCCGGGGCCGCCCATCCAGCTCCACTTCCTGGACCGCCGGCGCTTCTTCACCCGCTGGTTCGGCCTCTACTCGATCGTGGTCGCCGAGAAGCCATGAGGGTCGTTCAGATCGTGCCCAGCCTGCCTCCCCCCCATGAGGGAGTCGGCAGCTTTGCGGTGGCCCTGGCGGAGGCCCTGAGCGCAGGCTTCGGAATCGAGAGCCGGTTTCTCGTCCCTTCGCCGGGCACCTTATCCGATACGCTGGCGGAGGCCACGACCGTCCTTCTGCACTACGCGAATTACGGCTACGCGCCCCGCGGCTGTCCTTCGTGGCTGATCGGCAAGCTCGCGCAGTGGAAGGCCCGGAGCCAGGGTCGGCTGGTGACCTTGTTCCACGAATTCCACGCCATGGGACCTCCCTGGCGCAGCTCCTTCTGGCTCTCGCCGGTGCAGCGCCGTCTCGCCATGGCCCTGATGCATCTCAGCGACGGGCTCGCGACCACCCTGGAGCTCCACAAGCGCATCCTCCTGGGGTGGGTGCCAGGCCGGGAGATCGCCGTGCTGCCGGTGTTCTCGACCGTGGGCGAGCCGGCCGAGACCCCGCCGCTCGCCGCGCGAGCCCGCCGGCTGGTCCTCTTCGGCGGCCCCGGGACCCGCGCCCGGGCCTACCGCGAGTTGGGGCCGGCGATCGCGCTCGCCTGCCGGGCGCTGGGGATCGAAGAGATCCTGGATATTGGGCCTGATGGCGGACCGCAAGCCTCGGACCTCCCTGCGCAGGTGTGCCGGCTGGGGCCTCTCCCCAGTGAGAAGGTGAGCGAGCTGCTCGCCGGCTCCCTCGCCGGATTCATCGGCTATCCCACGCCGTTCCTCGCCAAATCCACCATCTTCGCCGCCTACTGCGCGCACCGGGTGCTGCCCATCTGCGCCTGGCCCCGGCCGCGGCGCGATACCCTGCCGGCGGAACCGCCGCCGCCGTTCTGGACGCCGGGCGACGACGCGCTCCAGGAGATCGCGGACCGGGCGCATGCCTGGTATGGCGGCCACGACGTGGGTCATCACGCGGCGACTTACGGCGGACTGCTCTTCCCTTGAGACGATGAGGATCCTCGTGTACTGCCCGGTGTTCTACCCCAGCCTCGGCGGCCTGGAGATCAACGTCGCCCAACTGGCGGCCGGCTTCAACGACGCCGGTCACGAAGTCATCGTCGTGGCCACGACGGAAAATCCAGGCCCCGAGCCCTTCGCCTTCCGCGTCGTGCGGCGGCCTTCGCGCGGAGAGCTGTTGAGGCTCGTGCGCTGGTGCCAGGTCTTCTTCCAGGCCAACGTGAGCCTGCGGGGATTGTGGCCTCTGCTGCTGGTGCGCCGGCCCTGGGTCGTCTCCCACCAGGGCTGGTACCACCGGCCGGACGGGCGCCGCGCTCCCCAGGACCGCCTCAAGCACTTCCTCCTGCGCTGGGGTTGGTCGATCTCGGACAGCCGCGCCGTGGCCGAGCACCTCGATACGCCGTCCGTCGTCATCCCCAATGCCTACCGCGACGACCTCTTCCGGCGGCTGCCGGACGTGCCGCGGACGGAGGACCTGATCTTCGTGGGCCGGCTCGTCTCCGACAAAGGAGTCGACGTCCTGCTCGAAGCGCTGGGACTCCTGGCGGCGCGCGGGCTCAAGGCCAGGCTCACGGTCGCCGGCGACGGCCCTGAGCGGCCGGCCCTCGAAGCGCAGGCCCGCTCGCTGAGTGGCGAGGTCCAGGTGCGCTTCCTGGGAGCCCGCCACGGCGAGGAGATCGTGCGGCTGCTCAACGCGCACCGGATCCTGGTCGTTCCCTCCCGCTACGACGAGCCCTTCGGCATCGTCGCCCTGGAGGGGATCGCCTGCGGCTGCCTCGTGATCGGCTCGCGCGGGGGCGGCCTCAAGGAGGCCATCGGCCGCTGCGGGTTGACGTTCCGCAACGGCGACTCGCGAGAGCTCGCCGATCTCCTCGCGGCGGCCCTCGCCGATCCGGACCGCTTCGCGCCCTCCCCCGAAGACGTGGCCGGCCACCTCGCCCGCCATCGAGCTGGCGCCATGGTGAGCGCCTACCTCCAGGTCTTCGAGGACGCGCTCGCCCGCCGGCGGGAGGTGGCAGCTTGTTGATCCGGATCTTGTTGATCGCGCTCGGCGGCGGCGCGGTCATGTGGTCGGTACGGCAGTGGCGCCTCGCCATTCAAGCCGCGATGCTCCTTCTCATCCTCGAGGGAGCCATCCGCAAGTGGCTCCTGCCCGGCGCTCAGGATCTCGTCTATTTCGCCAAGGACGCCCTGTTCATCGGGGCCTATATCGGCTACTTCCGGAGCCGCGCCCGGGCGGCGCTGCCTCAGGCGCCCCTGCTCTACGGCGCCCTCGCTTTCGCCGCGGCCCTGGGACTGCTCCAGGTCTTCAATCCCAGGTTGCCCAATCTTCTCGTCGGCGTGCTGGGCTTCAAGTCCTACTTCCTCTACGTGCCGCTGCTCTTCGTCGTGCCGGCCGTCTTCCCCGACGACTCGGCCCTGGCCCGCTTCCTCGAGCGCTACGTGCTGATCGTCTTTCCGGTCGTGCTGCTCTCCATCGCGCAGTTCTTCAGCCCCGCGGGAAGCATCCTCAACACCTACGCGCAACCGACCGACATCGCCTCGATCTCCACCTTCGGCAGCTCGAAGTTCGTGCGCACCACCGGCACCTTCTCCTATATTTCGGGCTACACCGCGTACCTCCTCGTCACCACACTCCTGCTGATGATGATCCTCACCACCACCCGCTGGCGCTTCCGGGGGAACCTCATCGTCTACGCCGCCCTCGGCATGACTCTGCTGGGAATCATGATGAGCGGATCGCGGGGACCGATCTTCCTTCTCGCCCTGGTCTTTCCCCTGTACTGGTGGCTCGGCGTGGTGCGCGAGAAACAGAGCGGCCGGACCTTCGTGCGGCTGCTCTTGGGGATGGGCCTGCTGGTGGCGGGCCTGAGATCGGCCGGCGAGGAGGCGGTGACGGCTTTCAGCCAGCGAGCCTCGGGATCGCAGGACGTCGGCTCGCGAGTGACCACTCCCTTCACGTCGCCGATCGACATGCTCCCCTACGCCGGCCTTCTCGGTTACGGTATCGGGGCGACCCACCAGGCGGCGGCGGCCTTGACGGGCGGCGGGGAGAGCAACTGGCTCGGTACCGTGGTGCCCGAGTCGGAGAGCGGCCGGGTGATGCTGGAGCTCGGCCCCGTGGGGTTCTTTTTCGTCTATCTCGCGCGCCTGGCGCTGGCGTTCTTCGCCTTTCGACAGGCCCTGCGGCTGCGCACGACGTTCCATCGTGCCGTGGCCACCTCGGCGCTGCTCTTCCTTCTCATCCAGATCCCCGGCGGCACCGTCTTCGACGTCACCGGGGGGGTCTATTACTGGTTCCTGGGCGGGCTCGTCTTCCTGGTGACGAGGCTCGACCGGCAAACGGCCGCCAGCCGGCAGGCCAGCCTGGCCGTGCCGCGTCCGGTGGTGCCGCTGACCGCGCCGGCCTCCTCCCTGAGGAGCGGATGAAGGTGCTGGTGACCCATCCGGGGCGGCAGCACTCGCACCAGGCCGCGCTGGCGCTCGAAAAGGCCGGGATGCTCGCCGGCTACTGGGCGGGGGTGCCCGCCGTAGAGCGCCACCGGCGGTGGGTTCCAGACCGGCTCTGGCGCCGCTTCGTACGCTACGCTCCCGTGCCATTGCCCGCGCCGCGAGTGCGCTGGGTCCCCTGGGTGCCGGCCCTGCGGCGCCTTGGCGACATGGCGCTGCCCTCCCGGCTCGCCGCCTGGACGGACTTCCTCGCCTGCCGGCTCTTCGACCGCTGGGCCGCGGCCCGGTTGCGGCCACGCACCGCCGGCGCCGTGGTCGCCTGCGAGATCTCGGCGCTCGCCACGTTCCGTAAGGCGCGGCGGCTGGGGATGGTCACCGTGCTCGACGCGGCGGCCACCCACCATTGCACGCAGGACCGCCTTCACGGCTTCGCCGAGCCGGCGGCGCTCCACCGCCGGATCACGGCGGTCAAGGACGCGGAGATCGCTCTCGCCGACCACGTGCTGACGGTCTCGGACCTCGCCCGGCGGAGCTATCTCGAAGCCGGAGTGCCGCCGGAGCGGGTCCACCGCGTGACTCTCGGAGTGGACGTGGACCTTTTCGCGTCTCCCGCGGAGGAACGAGCGGAGGCCACGGCCGGAACGACGTTCGTGTTCGCGGGAGCGGCGAGCCGGATCAAGGGGCTCGACCTCCTGCTCGAAGCCTTCGCCCGGGTCCGCGACGCCGAGCCCGGGGCGCGCCTGCTGGTGATCGGGCCGGCCGGCGACGCCTCGTCCCTGCTGGGTCCTCCGGCCCCTACCGGAGTCACCGTCCTGGGGACGCTCTCCCAGGCGGATCTCGCGGCGCGCCTGCGGGCGGCGGACTGCCTGGTGCTGCCGTCGCGCAACGAATCCTTCGGCATGGTCGTTCCCGAGGCCCTGGCCGCCGGGCTGCCCGTCCTGGTCTCGGACCGGGCGGGGGCGGCGGCGCTGATCCAGGACGATCAGAACGGCTGGGTGGTGCCGGCGGGAGACGCCGGAGCGCTCACCCGGCGAATGCTTCACGCGGCCGGGAGCCGCGAGGAGCTGCGCCGGATGCGCGAGGCCTGCCGGCGGTCGGCCGCCGCCTGTGGCTGGCCCGCCTACGGCGATCGGTTGTCCTCCCTCCTGCGGACGCTTCTCGGAGACCAGGGATGAACCTGCTACACGTCGTTCCCACCTACGTTCCCGCCTGGCGGCACGGCGGCCCGATCCTCGCCGTCCACGGGCTGTGCAAGGCCCTGGCGGCACGGGGCCATGCGGTGACCGTTTTCTCGACCGACGTTCATGGCGACGGCCGGCTGGACGTCCCCCTGGCGCAGCCCGTGCCGGTGGACGGCGTCGAGGTCTGGTACTACCCGGTGCGCTACCGGCGGCTTTACTTCTCCCCGGCCCTGGGCTCCGCGGCGCGCCACGGCGTCCGCCGCTTCGATCTCGTCCACCTCCACTCCGTCTTCCTCTGGCCCACGTCCGCCGCCGCCCGGGCGGCCGAGCGGGCCAAGGTCCCCTATGTCGTCTCGCCGCGGGGGATGCTGGTTCCGGCGCTGATGCAGGCCCGCGGGCGCTGGCGCAAACGCGCCTGGATGCTCGCCGCCGAGCGCCGGACCCTGGAGCGGGCCGCCGCCCTCCACGCCACGAGCGACCTGGAAGCGGAGGAGGCGGCCCGCCTGGGACTCTCCCTGCCGCCCGCCTTCGTGATTCCCAACGGCATCGATCCCGCGCCCTGGGACGGCGACGTGGAGGCCCTCTCGCCGCCGGTCCGCGCCCTGCTCACCGCGGGCCCGTTCGCCCTGTTCCTCGGCCGGCTCTCCTGGAAGAAGGGACTCGACCGGCTGATTCCGGCCCTCGCCCACGCTCCGGGCGTGACCCTGGCGGTGGCCGGCAACGACGAGGAGAACCTGACGGTCGGCCTGGAGCGGCTGGCCCGGGACTTCGGCGTCGCGGAGCGCGTCAGCCTTCTCGGACCGGTGCACGGCGCGGACAAAGCCGCCCTTCTCCACCGCGCCCTGGCGCTCGTCCTCCCCTCGCACTCGGAGAACTTCGGCAACGTGGTGCTGGAGTCGTGGGCCGCGGGCCGGCCCGCGATCGTCACCCCGGAGGTCGGCCTCGCGGCGGCCGTCCGTGAAACGGGGGGGGGCAGGGTGGTCGCGGGGGATCCCCGACCTCTGGGAGAGGCCCTGCGCGACCTCCTGGCCAACCCCGAGACGGCGGCGGAGATGGGCCTCAGGGGAAGCCGGGCCGTCACGGAGCGCTTCGGATGGGACACGGCGGTGGCCAAGATGGAGCAGGTCTACGAGCGGATGCGGGCATGAGGATCGCCTTCCTGGTCGAGCGCCCCACCCAGTTCGAGGCGCCGTTCTACCGTTTCGCCGCCCAGGACCCGGCGCATGAGCTGCGCGTCCTCTTCACCGGCGGCTCAGGATTGGCCAGTCCGGTTTTCGATCCCGAGCTGGGGACGTCCGTCTCCTGGGGGATCGACCTCCTGGGTGGCTACCCCTCCGAGATCTGTCCCGCGAACGGCGCGGCAACGTGGTTGAGAGAGCGGCTGCGGCCGGAGCGGTGCGATCTGCTGATCGCCAACGGCTACACCCAGCCGCTCTACCGGCTGGGGACTCGCCTCGCGCGAAAGGCGGGGATCGCGACGGCCCTGCGGCTGGACTCGGTGCTCTTCGACGGCTCTCTCGTCCGTAATCTCGTCAAGCGGCTCCTCTTCGCCACCTACATGAAACGGATGTACGACCTCTTCCTGGGCGTGGGCTCTCTCACTCTGGAGTACCTGCGCACCTTCGGCGTTCCGGCCGAGCGGATGGGCCTCTTCCCCTACGCCGTGGACGTGGACGACTTCAGGCAGCGCTCCCGCCTGTCGCCGGAGGAGCGGACGGCGATGCGCACCCGATTGGGCGTGCCCGCGGGGCCCCAAGTCATTCTCAGCCTGGCCAAGCTGAGCCCGCGAGAAGCCCCCTGGGACCTGCTGCGCGCCTTCGCGCGCTTGGAGGGAGGAAACGCCTGGCTCGTCCTGGCGGGCGACGGCCCCGAGCGCACGGCCCTGGAGCAGGCGGCGGGTCCCCAGGTCCGCTTCCCGGGCTACATCCCCTATCCCGAGCTGCCGGCCCTCTATGCCGCGGCGGACCTCTTCGTCCACCCCGCCCGGCAGGAGCGCTGGGGCGTCTCCGTCCAGGAGGCCCTGGCCTGCGGCCTGCCGGTGATCGCCTCCTCCCGCGTGGGCGCCGCGTTCGATCTCGTGGAGACGGGCGGCAACGGCTTTCTCTACACGGCGGGAAATAACGATGAGCTCGCCGCCCGGCTCGGCGACGCCCTCGCTCTGCCGGCGCGGCGGGTGCGGGAGACGAGCGCCGCGGTGCTGGCCCGCTGGGACTATGCCGCGGCCTGGGACGGATTGCTCGCGGCGGCGGCCCGGGTCACGGGGGGCGGGAAGTGAACGTCTCGCGGCTCAAGTCGCTCTTGCGCTCCGCCGCACCCGGACCGGCGGCGGCCTGGCTCCGCCTCAAGGAGTGGGCGCGCAGCACCCGCCGGGGAGACCGCTACCTGGAAGGCATCTTCTCCCAGATCTACCACGGCAACCTGTGGGGCGAGTCGGAGTCGGTCTCCGGCCCCGGCTCCAGCCTGGCGGCGACCGCCTCGTTGCGCCGCGAGCTTCCCGGCCTGCTCGCCGAGTTGGGTGTCCACACCCTGCTCGACGCTCCCTGCGGCGACTGCCACTGGATCCTCTCGACGCCGCTGGACCTCGACCTCTACATCGGCGCCGACCTCGTCCCCGCGCTGATCGAGCGCAACAGGGCGAAGCTCGGCGGCCCGGGACGGAGCTTCCAGGTGCTCGACCTGACTCGCGATCCGCTTCCCAAGGCCGACGCGATCCTCTGCCGCGACTGTCTGATCCACTTCTCCTTCCGCTTCATCCGGCGGGCCCTCGACAACTTCCGGGCGAGCGGCGCGCGCTACCTGCTGACCACCACCTACTCGGGGCTGCCGCGCAATCACGACATCCTGAGCGGCCAGTGGCGCCCTCTCGACCTCGAGCTTCCCCCCTTCGGGCTGCCGCCGCCGCTCCGGCTCATCCGGGAGAAGGAATATGCCGAGGGCGCCCTGCGGCTGCGCCGGAACCTCGGAGTCTGGGAGCTGGAGACCCTGTGATCCCCCTTTCCGTCCTGGTGACCACCCGCAACGAGGAGGCCAACGTCGAACGCTGTCTGCAGAGCGTCCACGGCTTCGCCGACCAGATCTTCGTCCTCGACTCGGAGAGCAGCGACCGGACGGTCGAGATCGCCGGCCGCTACGCCGAGGTCCGGACCCTGGCCTACGAGCACGGCCGGATCATCCCCTGGATCTTCCAGTGGGGGCTGGACAACCTGCCGCTGCGCAACGACTGGGTGCTCATCCTGGAGGCCGACCAGGCCGTGCCCCCCGAGCTGCAAGCGGAGATCGCGGCCCTCCTCGCCCGCCCCGACGGACCCGAAATTACCGAGGACGGCTTCTACATCCGCCGCCAGCAGATCTTCCGCGGCAAACCCCTGCGCTTCGGCGGCTATGGCAGCAAGGTGCTGCTCAAGCTCTTCCGCCGCAGCCGCTCCGAGCTCGATCCGGTGGAGCAGGACACCCGGGTCTACGTCCGCGGACCGGTGGGGCGTCTGCGCGCGCCGCTCGTCGAGTGGAACCGCAAGGAGGACTCCATCCTCTTCTACCTGGAGAAGCATCTCCGGTATGCTGAGGCGTTCGCTCAAGAAGAGTACGAACGCCGCCGGCGCGTCCTTCCCTGGAAGACGACGCCGCGGCTCTTCGGCACTCCCGACGAGAGAGTCCTTTGGCTGAAAGACCGCTATTACCGCATGCCGCTGTTCGTCCGGCCGGCGCTGTACTTCCTCTACCGGTACTTCTTCCTGCTGGGAATCCTCGATGGCCGCACCGGCTTCGTCTTCCACTTCCTCCAGGCCTTCTGGTTCCGGCTGGTGGTCGACATCCGGCTGGACGAGCTGCTGAGAAACAGGAAAGATCCATGATGCCCTTCGTCCGCACCCTCGCCAACTCCCTGCGCACCCGGCCGCTCCTCGGCCGCTGGGCGCTGCGGATGATTCCCGACGTGCCGTGGACGGTGCAGGTCGCGGGGATCGGCCCCTTCCGCATCCGCCTCAGGCGCAACCGCTCCTGGTGGCTGCGCAAGCCGCTGGAGAGCGAGAGCTTCCCCTTCGCCATGCTGCGTCACTGGGTGCGGCCGGGCGACGTGGTCTACGACTGCGGCGCGAACCTCGGCCTCTACGACCGCTTCCTCGTCTCCAACCTGGGCGCCGGCCGGGTGGTGGCCTTCGAGCCGTCGCCGGAGAACCGCCGCTTCCTCGCCGCCAACCTCGCCCTCGGCGGCATCGCCGACCGCGTCACCGTGGTGCCCGTGGCCCTCGCCGACGAGGACGGCCTAGCCGAGTTCCAGGTGGACGACGTGCAGACCGCCTCGGGAACGCTGAGCAAGGTGACGGGCGGGGAGCCGTCCGAGGGACGCCGCAACCTGCGCCTCGGGCCGCTGACCGAGCAGGTCCTCTGCCGCCGGCTGGACACCGTCGTGGCCGAGGAGAAGCTGCCGCCGCCGGACGTGATCAAGATCGACGTCGAAGGAGCCGAGCCCCTCCTGCTGCGCGGTGCCGCCGGAATCCTGCGCGAGCGGCGGCCGAAGCTGGTCATCGAGCTGCACGGCGCCGCGGTGGCCCGCGAGGTGATCTCCCTCCTCCACGAATTCAACTACTCCTGCGCCGCCAGGGTGAGCCCCCACATCCACCCCTCAGGGTACGGGCCCGTCGACCCCTCGGTGCTGCCGCGGGTGACGGGCCTCTACGACGTTCACTTCCTCGTGGCCGCGCCAGACCCCGCCGGCCTTCCCACCGCCTGGGAGGCCGCATGAGAAAGCCGGACAAGCTGTTCCTCGCCAAGGCGGCGCGCGTTCTGCAGCGCAAGGCCGGCAGCCTCGTGGGGCGGCTCTACCCCCTGGGCGAGACCCTCGACGCCATGGCGCTACGCCCCTACGAGCTGCACCTGGAGCTCACCAACCTGTGCAACGCCAACTGCGTCTTCTGCCCCTACCAGTTCCAGGAGCGGGAAGTGCAGTTCATGCCGGAGGAGGTCTTCGGCAAGGCGGTGGACGACTTCGTGGCGAGCGGCGGTGGCAGCGTCGGGCTTACCCCCGTGGTGGGCGACGCCCTCATTCATCCCGACTTCGTGGCCCGGGTGCGCCACCTGCGCTCGCTGCCCGCCATCGACCGCATCTGGGTGACCACCAACGCCATCCTCCTGGACAAGCACGGCATCGACGAGATCCTGGGCTCGGGGCTGACCTCGATCACCATCAGCACCTCCGGCTTCGACGAGCCCTCCTACCGCCGCATCTACCGCTCGTCCGCCTACGAGCGGTTCCGCCGCAACGTCCTGGAGCTGGTGGAGCGCAACCAGGCGCTGCCGGCGCCGCTGACGATCACCATCGGCCTGCGCACCGACCGCCCGCTGGACGAGGTCATGAAGGACCCCGACTTCCAGCCCATCCTGGCCTTCAAGCCGGAGATCGACTTCACCTGGTCGTTCACCTCGGCCGGCGGCCGCATCACCCGCGAGGCCCTGCCGGCGGGCATGCCCCTGCGCGTCGTCTCATCCCGCAAGGAGACCTGCGTGCAGCTCTACAACGGCCCCATCGTGCTGCCCGACGGCACGGTGATGGCCTGTAGCTGCGTTGCCGCCATGGACGCCGTCGCCGACCTCGGAATCGGCAACGTGTTGCACGACAACCTCCTCGACCTCTGGCGCGGCGAGCGCACGGCGGGGCTGCGGGCGAGCTTCGCGGACGGCGGCCTCAACAAGACCTGCGCCGGCTGCGACATGTACCGCGGCCTCGAGCTGTACCGCACGGGTGAGGGACGAGAGCGGGCACGGATCAACAAGGCGCGGGATCGCCAGGAGATCGTCCGCCGGGAAAAACCCAAGGGTGCCTTCAGCGGTGGGTGAGAGACGGATCCTGGGCCTCTCGGCCTTCCACGCCGACGCCTCGGCCGCGGCGGTGGTGGACGGCCGGTTCGTGGCCGGCGTCGAGGAGGAACGCTTCCGGAGGATCAAGCATTGGGCCGGCTTCCCCGAGCAGGCCCTGCGCTTCTGCCTCGGCGAGATGGGCGGCGAGCTCGGCGAGGTCGAGGCTCTGGCCGTGTCGCGCCAGCCGCGAGCCTACCTGCTGCGCAAAGCCCTGCTCGCCCTCTCCCACCCCCGCAGCCTGCGCCGCGCCGCCTCGCGAGCCCGCAACCTCGCCCAGGTCCAGTCGCTGGAGCAGCGCATCGCCGCGGACCTGAGCGATCTCGGCGGCCCGGTGCCCCGCCTCCACGCCGTGGAGCACCATCTGGCCCACATCGCCTCGGCCTTCTTCTGCTCGCCGTTCGAGGAGGCCATGTGCCTGTCGGTGGACGGCTTCGGCGACTTCGTCTCGACGATGCTGGCGGTGGGACGCGGGCGCTCGGTGGAGGTGTTGCAGCGCGTACACTTTCCCCACTCCCTGGGGCAGCTCTACACCGCCGTCACGCAATACCTGGGCTTCCCCGGCTTCGGCGACGAGTACAAGGTAATGGGCCTCGCCGCGTACGGCGAGCCCACCTTCGCGCCCCAGCTCCGCCGGGTGGTGCCGGCTCTCGCCGACGGCACCTTCCGGCTCGACCTGCGCTACTTCCGGCACCTCTCCGAGGGCGTCGACATGACCTGGAACGACGGCGCGCCCGTCCTCGGCCCCCTTTTCACCCCTGCCCTCGCGGAGCTGCTGGGACCGGCGCGCAAGCCTACCGAGGAGCTGACGCAGCGCCACAAGGACCTGGCCGCCTCGCTGCAACGGGTCTACGAGGAGCGCTTTTTCGCCCTGGTGCGCGCCCTCCAGAAACGCACCGGCCTCAAGCGCCTGGCGCTGGCTGGCGGCTGCGGCATGAACTCGCTCGCCAACGGCCGGCTCTTCGCGGAGACGGACGTGGAGGACGTATTCATTCAGGCCGCGGCCGGCGACGCCGGCACGGCTCTCGGCGCCGCCCTCTGGGTGCACCACGCGGTGCTCGGCGCGCCGCGCAACGGTTTCGTCATGGAGCACTGCTACTGGGGACCGGCCCATGAGGAAACGGAGATCCGCCAAGCCATCGCGGCCGGCATTCCGGAGTCGCGCGGCCAGGATGGCTCCTTCGATGATATACGGATCGAGAGCGTGGGCTGCGAGGATCGCCTGGCGGCCGAGACGGCCGAGGCCCTGGTGCGCGGCGAGGTCGTGGGCTGGTATCAAGGGCGTTCGGAATGGGGTCCGCGGGCCCTGGGCAACCGTTCGATCCTCGCCGACCCCCGGCGCGGCGACATGAAGGACGTCCTCAACCTCAAGATCAAGCGCCGCGAGTCGTTCCGCCCTTTTGCTCCCTCCATTCTGGAGGAGCGAACCGGCGATTGGTTCACCATCGATCGCCCCGACCCGTTCATGATCAAGGTCTACCCCATCCGCCCGGAGAAGCGGCCTCTCATCCCTGCCGTCACCCACGTCGACGGCACCGGCCGCCTGCAAACCGTGTCGCGGCGGACCAACCCCCGCTACTGGCAGCTCATCCGCGCCTTCGAGGAGCGGACGGGCGTGCCCATGGTGCTCAACACCTCGTTCAACGAGAACGAGCCGATCGTCAACACTCCGGCCGAGGCGCTGGACTGCTTCCTGCGCACCCGCATGGACCGGCTGGCGCTGGGCAACATCGTGCTCTCCCGGATTTCTATAAATGCCGGCTGACGCTCCCACCACCATCGTCCACATCGCCCAGATCGACATCTCCCGCGAGTCGGGCATGGGCCGGGTCGCCTGGCATTGGCGGCAGGAGCTGGAGGACCGCGGGTACACCTTCCTCCACATCGGACTGCGCGAGACCGGGTTCATCCATCCCGCCATCTTTCCCTACGCTGCCTGGCGTCGGTTCCGCCGGCTGGCGCTGCGGCCGGCCGCCTTCCTGGTCCACGAGCCGAGCGGCGTGCCTTTCGTCGGCAGCGGAGCACCGGCGATCGTCTTCAGCCACGGCCTGGAGCGGAGCGCCTGGGAGGCGACCCTCACCCATGCGGCGGCCTCCGGGTTCCACGTCCGCACCCGCTCCCGCTTCCTGTTCCCGCTCCTGCGCCTGCGGCAGGCGGACTTCTCGCTGCGCCGCGCCCGGGCCGTGCTCGTCCTCAACAAGGACGACTGGGCCGGCGTCCAGACGCGCTACGGCCGCCGTCCGGAGGACATTTTTCTCTACCGGAACGGGGTCGATCCGGCAGTGCCCCGCCCCGCTCCGGGGGAACCCCCCACCGTCCTTTTTCTCGGCACCTGGATGGCCCGCAAGGGAACGGGCACCCTGGTGAGAGCGGCGGAGTTGCTGCGCCGGCGCGGGATGGCGGCCCGGTATCTCGTGGCGGGGACCGGGGTCGACGAAGCCGCGGTCCTCGACGCGTGGCCGACGGAGCTGCGCGGCTCGGTGCGCGTGCTTCCCACGTTCCCCCCCGCTGAAGAGGCCACGCTCTTTGCCGCGGCGGACCTGTTCATCCTGCCGAGCTTCTTCGAAGGCCAGCCCCTGGCCCTCCTCCAGGCCATGTCCGCCGGATGCTGCTGCCTCGCTTCGGACATCGCCGGGCACCGGGATCTGATCGCGCCAAGTCGCAGCGGGATGCTGCACGCGGTGGGCGACGCCGAAGAGCTGGCCGGCCAGATGGCGGAGTGCCTGGCCAGCCCCGCCCTGCGCGGCGAGCTCGGGAGCGTCGCGCGGACGGCCATGGCCGGGCGGACGTGGAACGTCGTGGCCGCCGAGGTGGCGGACTTCATCGCGGGCGTCCTCGCAAGATGAGCCAGCCCGTGGACTTCGAGACCCGGATCGCCGGCTTGGACCTCTCCCTCTTCGCGGCCATCGAGAGTCAGTCCGACGACGGCGACAAGCTCTCGTGGCTCGCTCTTCAGCGGGTGGCGAGGCGGAGCGGGTCCTACGCCTATCTGGAGATCGGCTCGCATCTCGGGGGCAGCATTCAGCCGCATCTTCTCGATCCACGGTGCCGGAAAATTCTGTCGATCGACAAACGGCCTGGCGAGCAACCGGATGATCGCGGCCAGCGATTCCGCTACGACGACAACTCCACGGCGAGGATGATCGCCAACCTGCGGGCTCTCGATGCGGACCAGGTCTCCAAGATCGTCTGCTTCGATTCCGATGCCCAGGGGGTCGACGTGTCGCTCCTCTCCGACCGCCCAGACCTTTGCTTCATTGATGGGGAGCATACCGAGAGCCACGTGCTGAGCGACTTTGATTTCTGCGCCCGGGTCTGCTCTTCCCAGGCGATCATTTATTTTCACGACGACTGGGTCATTTATCCGGCGTTGGCTCGGATCCTGCGGAGGCTCGAGCGGCAGAAAAAAGCTTATAGGGCCTTCAAGCTTCAGGGCTCGACGTTCGCCATCGCGCTGGGCGAATCGTCGATCCCTGAGGATGATTTCCTCAAGAAAGATGGCCGGCAATTCATTTTCCAGATGCGAGTACGCCGGCTCCTCAAGGGCCTCGTCCCCTCGTTCTTGCTGCCGCTTGCACGGCGCCTCCGCGGGCTTATCCAATGAGAGAGCGATTTTTCAAGCCTCACTATCTCTTCCGTCCGGGGCAGGCGGCGCGGAGGCTGATCCAGACTCTGGGCAGAACCCCCGAGTCGACGACGGTGAGGCTCCCCTGGGGGCTCCGGTTGCGGATCGATCCCCGGGAGAGCATCGGCGGCGCCGTGTGGCGGCTCGGCCTCTACGACCTCGCCGTGAGCGAAGCCCTCTGGCGGCTCACCTCTCCGGGCGATCTGACCGTCGACGTCGGCGCCAATCTCGGCCACATGGCGGGAATCCTGGCGCTGCGCGCCGGACCGGCCGGGCGTGTCCTGGCCTTCGAGCCCCACCCCGGGGTCTTCGCCGATCTCGTCGAAAACGTCAGGCTCGCCGCCACGGACCCGAGAACCGCGCCGATCGAGGCCTTTCCCCTGGCCGTGGGAGACGCCGAAGGAACGGGGAACCTCGACTGCGGCGACGGATTCGCCCTCAATCGGGGGCTCGCGCGCCTCGCTACCCTTGAGTCCGCAGGAATCCCGGTGCGGATCACCACGCTCGACGTGGCGCTCGGCGGGCGCACGGCGGCCGTGGTGAAGGTCGACGTCGAGGGCGCGACCCAAGGCGTAATCGAGGGGGCTCGCGATTCCTTGCGCGAAGGGCGCATCCGCCACCTGGTCTACGAGGCGCACGACGACGAACGGGATCCGCTGGCGAGCCTGCTGCGGGATGCCGGTTACAGCATTTTTGCCTTGGGCCGCGATCGGTTCGGTTTGATCCTCGGCGGCGACCGCGAAGCCCCGGACCTGCCGGGCTACGAAGCCCCGAGCTGCCTAGCCACGCGGGATTCTTCCCATGTCCGGTCGGTTTTCAGCCGCCGGGGCTGGAGAGTCTTCCAGTGACTCTCGGCGCCGTCGTCACGACCTTCGAATCGTGGCCCCTGGCCGCGCGCTGCCTCGCGGCCCTGGAGACGTGGAGGGGGCTCGAACGGATCGTTCTGATCGACGATCACTCGTCCAGCTCCCCGGAGAATCCGCCCTCCGGCTCCCGGCTGGAGGTGCGGATCAATACCGAGCGCCGAGGCTTCGCCGCCACGCTCAACCGCGCCCTCGAAGAGATCGGCACCGAGATCGCCGTGGTGTTCGACGCGGACGCCTATCCTCTATCGGACGCCTCCGAGGCGATCCGCGGCGCCTTCGCCGGCGAGCCCCGCCTGGGGCTCCTCGGCTTCCGCACGGTGGACGCCCAGGGCCACGACACTCCGTCGTGGAGCGAAGAGCCGGGCGCCCTGTCCCTGGTCGCCGGCCAGCGCCTCGACGGCTGGCTGCGCCGCCTCAAACCCGCTCGCGGCCCCAGGAAGATCTGCCTCCACACCGCCGCCCTCGCCGTTCGCCGCCAGGCCTTCCTCGCCGTGGGCGGCGCGGACGAGGAGCTGGGGTTCCTGGACGTCGACGTCGATCTGTCGATGCGCCTGCGCCAGGCCGGCTGGATCGTGCGTTGGGACCCAACCCTCGTGGCCTATCACGAAGGAGGAGGCAGCCCGATCGCCACCCGCTGGCGGGTCCAGCAGCTCTACCGCAGCCGCTTCAAGCTGCTGCGCAAGCATGGCCGAATCCGCTTCCCCGGGTTGGTTCGCGCGACCGTGCTGGTACGTCTCCACCTGGAGTCCCTGCTCCTGACGCTCCTCGGAGGCCTGCTCTTCCACGATGCCGCCCGGCGGGGGGACAAAGCTGAGGGGCGCCGGGATCTCATCCAACTCGTCCGCCGTGAATTCCGCTGAGATGGAACCCTAAACATGGCCTTCAGAATCCGCGACGTGTTCCGCATCCTGCGCAAGGAAGGCCCCGCTCAGCTCGTCCGCTTCGCCGGCGAGCGGCTGGGGAGCTACCGGAGCTTCCGCCAGTGGGTTCGGACCTTGCCGCACGAGACGCCGATCGAGCACCTCGTCGAGGTGGTCGTCCAGCGCACTCGCGGCGAGGGCCAGCCGGTCTTCGCCTGGCAGAAAGAGGCAGAGATCCTGGCGTTGCTCCGGCGGCTGAAGCCTCTCGCGCCCCGGCGCATCCTCGAGATCGGCACCGCGGCGGGCGGCACCCTTCTCCTGCTGTCGCGGGTTGCCGCCGCCGACGCGTTGCTGGTCAGCATCGACATGCCCGAAGGTGGCTTCGGCGGCGGGTACAACCTGCTGCGCTCGGGCCTCTATCGCTCCTTCGCCCGGCGCGGACAGCGCATCGTCCTCATCCGGGGCGACTCGCACCGGCAAGCCGTGCACAAACGCCTGGCCGCGGCTCTCGACGGCGAGAAGCTGGATTTCCTATTCATCGACGGCGACCATTCCGCGGCGGGCGCCCGCCAGGACTTCGAGGACTATGCGCCATTCGTCCGGCCAGGCGGCATCATCGCATTCCATGACATCCTTCCCGACGAACGCGGATGGTCGGGGGAGGTGTATCGTGTCTGGCCAGAGCTGGCGGCACGGTTCAACGGTGAAGAGCTGGTGGACGAGTCGGGACCGTCCGGCTACGGCATCGGCTTGCTGCAATGGCCGGGTTAGACGTGGGCCAATCAGGGATTGGAGAAAGGAGGATTCGCATGATCAACAGCCTGTCTGGTAGCAAGCTGCCGGCGGTCCTCCTCGGCTCATCGCTCGGCGCTCTTCTGGGCCTGGCGGAGGCTTCAGCCCTGCTGAGGATTGGCGTTCTCTCCTTTGGAGTCCGAGGGGCGGCTCTCTCGTTTTTATTGATCTCTTCCGGGGTCTATGCGATCGCGGGGCTTGCGCTTGCGCTGGCCGTGCTCCTGGCCGCGCGGGTTCAGGCATTCTCACCCCTTCGCCCGAGCCTCAGATCTACCGTGGCGGTCATCCCGGCTCTTCTGACGTTCTACTCTGTAGTTGTCTTGGGCCACTATTTCTTCGAATTCCCGATCCATGGCTCAGCGTTCCTCCTCACCCTCGGCGCTGCGACTCTTCTTTCCGCGGCCCTGTGGTGGTTTCTGCCCTGGACCGGCCCCCGCACGGCTGGCGCCCCTCCTTCCCGAAGGCTCTTTCGCCGCCTGTTGCTGGCCGTCGCACCCATGACGATTCTCATCCTTCTTGCCGCTCAAGTGGTCTCCCTGGCGACAGCGCGGATGCTGCCCTCTCCCTCGCAGCCAGGCAACGTCGTTCTGGTCACTCTCGACACCCTGCGCCCCGACCGCGTCGGCGCCTACGGCTATTCGGCGGCCAAGACGCCGAACCTCGACCGGCTCGCCCAGAGCGGGGCGTTGTTTCGGCAGGCGTATACCCCGGTCGTTCTGACCGGCCCCGCGCACGCGGCGATCCTGACCTCCGGATATCCAGTCGATCATCTGTTGAAGAACAACGGCCAGCGAATCGCCGGCAAGAGGCGAACTCTCGCGGAGATTTTTCGCGAGGCGGGCTATCAGACCTTCGCCGCGGTCAGCGTGGTTCATCTCGACGGCCACTACTCCAGCCTGGACAGGGGTTTCCAGAGCTTCAGCAGCAGCGGACGCCTGAGTCCCTTCATGTGCCTTTCTGCTTTTCGAATCGCCAATACGGTGCTGACCCGTCTGGGCTTCTCCGGCCTCTGGACTCCATTCCGCAGGGGATCTCTCACCGTCGACGATTTCGAGGCTTGGCTTGCCACCCATGGCAAGGCGCCTTTCTTCGCCTGGATTCATATTTACGATGTCCACTTCCCTTACGGAGCGGAAGAATCAGAAGCCGCCAGAGCCGAGGTTCTTTGTTCTGGACTCGTAAACAGCACCGCCAACATGGACGATCCCCGAATCGAGCAAGTGAGTCTTCTGTACGATCACGGAGTGGCTTCCGCCGACGCGCAGCTCGGAAGGGTTCTGGACGCCTTGTCGAAGCTCGGATTGCGGTCGAGCACTCTGATCGTCGTGGCTTCCGATCATGGCGAGACGCTCGCCAATCCTTCGGTCGAGCGCCGGTATTGGTGTCGCCACGCCGACGTCTATGAGGACACCGCGCACGTAGCAATGATCATGAGCTACCCCGGAAAGATCTCTCCAGGAGTCGAGATCGACTCGCCCGTGAGCCTGCTCGACGTAGCTCCGACCACTCTGTCTCTACTCGGCCTGGATCTCGGCTCACAACATTTCCGGGGATTCGACCTGGTTCCGCTCCTCGCTCGCCGCTCCTCGGGAAAGGCGCATTCCTGCCTGATGACCCAGCACGCTCCCAACATTCCGGATCTGGAATCCTGGGCGGTACGGCAAGGTTGCTGGAAGCTCATCTTGCGCAGCCCCAGGGGGCCTGTCGAGCTTTACAACCCCTGCCAGGATCCTGGCGAAAGCCTGAACCTGGCCACAAAGTTTCCGGAGATCGTGACCCGGCTCGAGAGCTGCTTTCGCGCTCATAGCCGCTTCTTCGACGTTCCCGGGGCTCCTTTGGCCCCACACTCGCTGGACGACGATCTTCATCAGCTTGGATACCTGTGATGCAGACCCTTAATGGAGAAGGAAGCATGGATTGGCCACACAAGAAAGTCCTGGTAACCGGCGGAGCTTCGTTCATCAGCTCGCACCTGATCGACCTGCTCGTGGCGAAGGGGGCCCGGAGCATACGGGTCGTCGACGACCTTACGAGCGGCCGGCTGGCCAACATTCAGTCGCACATCGACTCAAGGGTCGTGGATTTCCACCGTGAGGACCTTCTGACTCACGGCGTCCCTCAGAGCATGGTCGAGGGGATGGACGTCGTCTTCCATCTCGCGGCGATCCACGGCGGCCGCGGTTTCGTCGATCTCCACCAGGCCGCCTGCTCGCAGAACCTCGCGATGGACGGCATGCTGATCAAGGCCGCTCACGAAGCGGGAGTCGGCAAATTCGTCTTCGCCTCCTCGGGCTGCGTCTACCCCAACCACCTCCAGAGCGACGTCACGAAAGAGCTCTATCTCACCGAGGAGATGGTGGGGCCGCCCTACGACGCCGACAACATGTACGGCTGGGCGAAGCTGATGACGGAGATGACGCTGCGCGCCTATGCCCGGGACTTCGGGCTCAAGGCCGCCTCCTGTCGCTTCTTTACCGTCTACGGCGAACGCGGTGTCGAGAACCACGCCGTCATCGCCATGATCGCCCGTGCTTTCGTGCGCCAGGATCCCTTCGAGGTCTGGGGCGACGGCACCCAGATCCGCAACTGGACCTACGTCGGCGACATCGTCAGCGGCATGGTCCGCGCCGCCGAGACCCTCGACGACGGCACGGCCGTCAACCTTGGCACCGAGGAGCGCACTCGTGTGATCGACGCCGTCCACGAGGTGCTGCGCTATACGGGCCACAAGGCGGAGATCAAGCTCCTCCCCCACATGCCTACCGGGCCGCTCAATCGCGTGGCGAGCAACCGCCTGGCCCGGCAGCTCCTGGGCTGGGAGCCGCAAATGAAGTTCATGGACGGCCTGCACCGTACCATCGACTGGTATTTCTCCTCCCGGCAGCGGGAAACCGTCAGCGGCTACCTCGCCGAGATGCTCACGGAACGCTAAGGGGCCGGCATGAACGTTCGTTACTGGACCCGTCATCCCCTGCGTTTTCTGCGCAGGGTCTGGTACTTCTTCTACGAGCGCGCGCACCCGACGGAGCCGTTCGTCGCACCCGGCGCCATTCGTTTCCTCGATACCGCCCTACCGAGGCAAGGCATCGGGCTTGAGTGGGGCAGCGGGCGGAGCACCCAGTGGTTCGCCCAGAGGCTCGGCCGGCTCGTGGTCGTGGAGCACGACGGCGCCTGGTACGAGCAGGTCCGCCGGCAGCTCCGGGAGGCAGGGATCGGCAACGTGGACTATCGGCTCATCCCTCTGGATCATCCACCGCAGGAGCCGACGCGGCCGGTCTACGATCCAATTCCCCGCTACGTCGCCCTGGCGGACGAATTCCCCGACGCGTACTTCGATTTCGTCGAGGTCGACGGCCACTACCGGCAGGCCTGTGTCCGCGCGGCGCTCGACAAGGTGAAGCCCGGAGGTCTCCTGCTGGTGGACGATACGAACTGGCTGCCGCTCGTAGAGTGGGGGGTACCTGCCGCGTGGAAGATCGTCCATCAGAGCGTCAAGATCAACACCGTGACTTCGGTCTGGCAGCGTCCGAATCCGTGAAATCGGACACCCCGAAGGCTCACTTCAAGGGGTTGAACAGCCTGCGGTTCTTCGCCGCTCTATTCGTCGTCATCGGTCACATCCCTCTCAATCAGGCCAGCCTCGGCCTGCCGCATCCCTCCTACGGCGCGCTCTTCTTCCGCGGCGCCCGCGCCGTCTCCTTCTTCTTCACACTGAGCGGATTTCTCATTACGTATCTGCTGCTGGAGGAGCGGCGGCGGACGGGCACCGTCGACGTACGCAGCTTCTACATGCGGCGCGTCCTGCGCATCTGGCCGCTCTACTTCGCGGTGATCTTCGCCGGGCTCTTCTTCTACAATGCCTTGCTCCCCGCTGCCGGCGTCCCCTACCGAGTCGAGTACAGTCTTCCTCTCGCCGTCCTCCTCTACACCTGCTTCCTGCCCAATCTGATGAACAGCCTGTACACGGTTGGAGGGATTCTCAATCCGTCCTGGTCCATTGGCGTCGAGGAGCAGTTCTATCTGTTCTGGGCGCCGGCGATGAAACGCGCGCGCGAGCGGCTGCCGGTCCTCTGCTGGACGGTCTTCGTCGTCTTCCTCGCCGTCTCGTGGCTGACCTACTTCGACGTCTTCGGCCGTGGCGTGTGGAAGAGCTTCGCCGTTCAGCTCCAATTCCACTTCATGGCCGCGGGGGGGCTCTGCGCCTGGTGGCTCCATCGCCATCGCGGCCGCTTCCTTGCCCTGCCGGTCTTCGCCAGCCGTGCCGTCCAGATCGTCTTCTTCCTGTTTCTCGCCGACTACTACATCTCCAATTTCGCCCATTGGCGCGGCTTGGCGGAGGAGGACGTGCAGCTCATCCTCTATCCGTGGCTCATCGTCAACGTCGCCGCCAATCCCCGCAACGTCCTGCGCGTCGAAAATCGCGCCTTCGACTACCTGGGTACGATCTCTTACGGCATCTACATGCTCCACATGATCGCCGTCTACGGCACGTCGGCCTTCTTCAAGGCGACCGGCTGGTGGCGAAGCCCTCTCTGGCTCTACTGCGTTCTCTTCTACACCATGGTCTTCGGCGCCACTTTTCTGCTGTCGCACCTCTCCTACCGTTTCCTCGAGTCTCCTTTCTTGCGCCTCAAGGACCGGCGATTCTCGGCGCTGCCGTCCTCTCCTCATGGCGCCTGACGCGATGCACCGGCTGGTGTATCTGTGCGATTGGCTGCCGCCGGACTTCGGTGCCGTGGGGCAGTACAGCCTGCTGTTCGCTCGCGAGCGGGCGGCAAGGGGCGAGGACGTGGTGCTCGCCGGCCTCTCCTCCACCGCCGCCTCGGTCGAGGAGGAGCGGCCGGGAACCGGACGGCTGCGAATCGTCCGCCTGCGGGCGCCGGTCTACGATCGCTCGGACCTGCGTAGCCGGGCACTGTGGACGGCGCGGACCAATCTCGGCCTGATCTGGAGGCTGCGGCGAGAGATCGCCCAAGCGGACGAGGTGTTGTTCACCGGCAGCCCGCCGTTCCTCATCCACTTCCTGGGACCGCTGAACCTGCTGCTGCGCAAGCCGCTGACCTACCGCATCACCGACTTCCATCCCGAATGCCTGATGGCTGAGCTCGGCCGCTCTTCGGCGGCGCTACGGCTCTTCCATCGCTGGACCGTCGCCCTGCGCCGCCGGGTGAACCGCTTCGAAGTGCTGGGGGAGGACCAGCGGCAGCGGCTGCTCGCGATCGGCATCGACCCTGAGCGCATCGTGCTCAAGCGCGATCCCTCGCCGGTGGAGATCCCCGCGGGGACCGTTCCATTGGAGACGCCGCTCGAGCTCGCCGGCCGCGTGATCCTCCTGTACTCCGGCAACTTCGGCGTCGCCCACGACCATGAGACCTTCCTGGCCGGATATCGCCAGCATCACCGGGAAGGCTCCGGACGGGTGGCGCTCTGGCTCAACGCCACGGGCTCCCGGGCGGACCGGGTCGCCGAGGCCCTGAAGCGGGAGGGGCTTCCCTTCCACCGCAGTCTCCCGGTGCCTCTCGCGATGCTCCCGCGGCTCCTGGTGACGCCGGACGCCCATCTCGTCACCTTGCGCGATGAATTCGTGGGTTACGTGCTCCCCTCCAAAATCTACGGCTGTCTCCAGTCGGGCGTCAGTCTTCTGTACATCGGCAGCTCGCGGTCGGACGTGCACCTGCTGGCCAGCCAGGCGACGGCCCCCTACTGGCGAGTCGACGTTGGGGACCCCGCGGGAGTCGCCCGGGCGCTGGAAGAGATCGCCGCCGTCTCCAATCCGTGACAAAGGCTGAGTTCTGCCGTACAATCGGTCTTGTAAATAGCGATCAACAATGAATTTAGGGCGCGCTGGTCGGCGCCGGTCGCATGGGAAGCAGCATTGTATGGATGGAATCCTGTTGTATGCCTTCGGCGCCGCCTGCGTCGCCGCCCTCGCCACCAATCTGATGGTCCCGCCGGTAACGCGCCTGGCCGTGGCCCTGCGCGCCCTGGATCACCCGGACGAAAGAAGGATGCAGGCGAGCGCAGTCCCCCGCCTGGGAGGGGTCGCGATCGTCCTCGGCCTCGCTCTGGGCGGTGGGGTGGTGGCGGTTTCGCAATGGGGCCGGCTGGGAACCGGGGCCGGGCGGGGCGAAGTGGTCGCCCTGGCGCTGGGCACTGGCATCGTCTTTCTCGTCGGCGTCCTCGACGACTTGATGGGGGTCTCGGCGGCGAAGAAGTTCCTGTTCCAGCTTCTCGCGGCCTGGCTCCTGGTCCGCGTCGGCTGGTCCTTCGAGGTCCTCCGGCTGCCCGGCCTGGGCACGATCGACCTCGGCCTCTTTCGCGGCGTCGTGTCGCTGCTCTGGATCGTAGGCGTCACCAACGCCATCAACCTCATCGACGGATTGGACGGGCTGGCCGGCGGGGTCGCCGCCATCATCTCGCTGAGCTTCCTCGCCTACGCCAGCTTCCAGGGCAACCCCGGCACCGTGATCCTGATGGCCTCTCTGGCCGGTGCCTGCATCGGCTTTTTGCGCCACAACTGGGAACCGGCGCGCATCTTCATGGGCGACTCCGGATCTCTCACCCTGGGTTTCCTCCTCGCCGCCACGGCCGTCCACTCGTCCATCAAAGCGCCGGCCACGGTCGCCATCCTGGTGCCCATCCTGGCTCTCGGAGTGCCGGTCATGGACACCCTGCTGGTGATGGCCGTCCGCTTTCTCGACCGTCCCAAGGGCCCCTTCACCACCCGCTTCCTGCGCATGTTCCGAGCCGATCGGAACCATCTGCATCACATCCTCGAGCACTTCGGCGGCAAGCGCACCCGCATCGTGACAGTGATCTACGCCGTGGTCCTTTCCTTCTGCGCCATGGCCCTGGTGGTCGCCGTCACCGGCCAGACGGCCTTGGGAGTGGCCCTGGTGGTCTTGGAGTTCTCGGTGGTTCTGGCGATGCGCCGCCTGGGCATGGCGATGGAGGCTCGCCGTCTTTCCCGCGTGCAGCGCGAGGAGATCAAGACCGAGCTCGGCTTGCCGGCCGAGCCGAAGGTCGCCTCGGTGCGTCACATCGCCAGCCGGCGACGCCGCTAGATGGCGCGCAGGATCTGGCTGGCGACTTCCTTCAGGCGCTCGAACCCTGAAGGGTAGACGAGACGCCGCACCGGCACGCTTCGCACCAGCCGGGCCAGCCGATCCAGCCGGGCAGGCTGCAGACCCACGGCTTCCACAAGGCGTGGCGAGAAGGAGTGGCGGATGAGCTCGATCACGGCCTGGCTCCGCGGAACCGGCTGGATCTCCACGGAGTCCGTGCCCTCCGCCCGCGTCGCCAGATAGATGCAGGCCAGTGGGCTGGGCGCCTCCTGGAATCTCCCGAACCCGCCTTCCCCGACAGCGACGCTTCTCTTCTCGGAATCCCACTGCACGAGCGGCAAGTCGGTGTAGTACCCAAGGAAATGCTGGGCGGCATCCGGCCACATACGCATCAAGGGATAGGACGAACGAACCTCCCAACGACCCTCCGTCTCCTCCAGGACCGCCATGTCGTCCGCCAGCAGGCATGCGCCGGCCTCCACCAAACCCGCGGCGAGCCCGCTTTTGCCGCCGCCGTGGCGAGACGCAAAAACGATGGATCGGTTGTCCACTGAGACGGCCGATGCGTGGAGGGTCGGCAGCCCCTTCAGCTCCAGCCAGTAGGAAAAGACCGGTCCGAGAAGACGCAGCGTAGCGAGACCACTTTCCAATTCCGGGAGGTAGGCTTCGATGACATCGGCCCCGACCCGGAAATCACCCTCCCGGAAATGGAACACAGCGCCGCCGGGCTTCTCGTAGAGACGCCCGACGCTGGCGCCATTCTTGTCGCGCAGGGCGCTCGCGTAGAGTGGAGGAGATTCCAGATCTTCAGAGCTGAGGAGAGGCTGCGCGGAGCGTGAGATCACCAAGTCTACGGGACCCGGGCTCTGCAAAGACGTGGAAAGGGGGAAATCACCCGCTACAGTCAAGCCGAAAAGGCGAGAACGACGGCCCAGGAAATCCGCAGCCGCGCCCATTACACAGGCTGGCTGCCTCCGCCCTCGGCGTCGGTGACGTCGGCGAAGTCGCCGCCTGTCAGCTCGACGATCGATCCCCAATCTTGAACCTGGGGACGCTCATAAGGCTTCCTGGCCGGCCGGGGCTCAGAGAGCCGGCTCTCCGGGTCGCGCTCGGTCTTCATTTCATCCATGGTCATTGCGAGGTTCTCTCCCTGGGAGATCGGAGATCCCATATCATACGCATTACGCAGCAGCCCTGCCGCCGGATCGCGTTCCAAGGCGCCGGCTCCGGAGGACGGCTTCGCAGCGTCTCAACCAGATCTCAAGATTAACGGCATACCACATGGCACGCCTCGGTGCATCCGGCCCACCTCGAACCAGGTTGAGGTAGGCGGACCGCAACGCGTCCCCATCGAAAATCCCCAGGTTGGCGGAGCGTGGTTCTCGCAAAAGCTCCACGATCTCGCCGGCCGACCCCTCCAACAAGACAAAATCAATAAAAGATGTAAACCGGGTCTTGTCCGCGCGCAGACGAACCCGTTCCGGCAAAATTCCCTGCATGGCCCGGCGCAGGAGATTCTTCGAGCTGCCGAGCCGGAAGAGCTGCTCGCCGGGCACAGCCATGACATATTCGACCAATCGCCGGTCGAGGAACGGGTGGCGCACCTCGATGCCGAACGACGCGCTGTTGCGGTCGTGCCAGTTGGCGAGCCGCCAGTACCAGGGCGTCCCCAACAGCTTGGCATGGATCGCCCGCCGCGACGGGCTGCCGCCGAGCCCAGCCGGCTGCCGGCCGTCACGCCGGGACCGCCGGACAAAATCCGGCAGGACCCAAGGCTGGCCAAGCTCCTGCTGCCCGATTCCCAACGCCCGGCGAAGCACCCGCTCGGCGCCGCCGGACATGTAGGGGCGGCCGAAATGACGATAGAGCGAACGCACGACCGACGAGCGCTGGCTCCGCGAATGGCGCAGGACCTCACGCACCGCACCCAGGTCGCCACGCCGCAGGCGCTCGGCATAGACTAGGGAGCTCCCCCGCATCAGGTCGTCCCCACCATGTCCGGTGAGAAGGACACGGCTTCCCGCCGCATCCATCCGCCGGAAGATCTCCGCCGTGCAGCTCCGCCAGCCGGTGAAGGGTGTGTCCGCGCTGACGGGAAGCTCGCCCTGCGATTCCATTTTCCACAGAGACTCCACCGCGACGGGCTCCACCTCCAGATCGAGCTCCTCCGTCATCGCCCGGCTGTAGATCCGCTCGTCGCACTCGGCGAAGCGGTGGAAGACATAGGAATAGGCGCGGACTCCGGGGCCCGTCCCGCGCCGCGAACAAGCCGCGACCGAAGTCGAATCGAGACCGCCGCTCATGGAGATCCCCGCCAGCGTCCCACAGCCACGCAGGCGATCCACCACAGAGCGCTGAAAGATCTCGCGAAAGCGATCCTCGTAGTCCTCGTCTCGCGGATAGAGGATCTCGGCGGGTTCTGGAGACCAGTAGCGCTCGACACGCGGATTGCCGTTTTCAACGATCAGCCGCCGGGCAGGCCCCAGCTTGTGAATGGCACTGAAGAAGCTCTGCTCGGGGTCCTCGGCCTGGCACTCGAGGTAAGCGGCGACCTCGCGCTCGTCGTAGTCGCCGGGAACCGCCGGGTGCAGGAGAACCTGCATCGCATCCGACGCGAAGCACAGCAGCGAGCCCACCTGCGCGTAGTGAAGCGGCTTGACTCCCATGGCGTCGACGGCGCAGAAGAGCCGCTTGCGAGGGGCGTCCCAGACCGCGAACGCGAAGTCGCCGAGGAGGTGATCGGTGCACTCGACTCCCCATTCCAGGTAAGCGGCGAGGAGCAAGCCGGCATCGGAGACAGCCTGCCCCTCGGCCGGTTCGAGGCGGCCGATGAGATCCGAGCGGTTGTCGAGGCGACCGTCCATGACTAAGCAAACCTGGTGCCGGGGTTCGAGCAGAGGCTGGTCCAAGACCGCACCCGCGGGTGGAGCCTGCAGCGCCTGGTAGGCAAGACCCGCTTCCTGCAGAAAGAGGTAGCCGATTCCCCCGGGAGCCCGATAGGAGGAGGGCTCCGCCATGCATCGGAGATTCTCCCGATCGATCCGGGAAACCGCGAAGTCCACCACGCCGCAGAGTCCGCTCATGCGTTCTCGACCAGCCCGCGGTCCGCCAGGGCGCCGACGAACCCCACGACATCCTCCCGCAGACGCGCCTCCGGGACGTCGTACTCCGCGAGCAGCGCGTTGCAGACCGCCTCGACATCCCCGTGGAGGTGGAGCAACGACCACATGCGGGTGCCGACTTCGTTGAGACCGAAGTATTTTCCGGACTCGGTGGCGAGAAGAACCGCCTCGCCGTCGAGGTCACGAAAGAGCACCGTCTCGGGTATCGCAACTCGAATCATTTGCGCCATCTCATAATCGTAATCAACGTCTCATTATAGAGGTTCCTGGGGCAGAAATCCGCCCTCTGGAAAAGAAAAAACGCTCCGAACCTGCCGGAGCGCCTGAAAGACCGGAAGGGATCGCGCCGCGGCGACCCCTTCCGTAAAAGTTGCAAGTCTTTAGTTCCGGTGCGGAGCGCACAGGTTGCCGTTGTTGTACGAGTCGAGCTGCACCTCCAGGGCATTGCCCGCCTGCCCGTCGGTGCTGCTGGTCGACACGTGGCTGCCCACCGGGTGCTGCGCCATCCAGGCGTCGGCGGCCTGGATGATCGGGAAGATGCAACTGATGTTGTTGCTGACCAGGGCGTTGAGTTCGGCCGGGACGAGCTGATGGAACAGGGCGATGCTCTCGTCCCCGCCGACCGGAGTGCCCAGCCAGGTGATGGCCTGAGCCTTGGTGTAGGTGATGCCGCCGATGGTGATCGACTGGACCGGCCAGGCGTCCGGGTGGGTCTTCCAGTACCCGAGGGTGCCGGTACCGCCGGCCGTGGGGCTCGGGAAGTGGTAGCCGAAGTCGACGTCCGTACGGCTGACCGTGAGGCTGAACGTCGCCTGGTTGGCCGAGGACACGCCGTCGAGATCGTAGGTTTCGGTGAAGGTGGACGATGGCAGCGAGCTGGTCACGACCTTCACGGTGTAGGTGCCGGCGAACAGACCGGCGAAGCTGTAGTTGCCGCTGCTGTTCGTCGTGGTGGTGGCGATCACGGTACCGCCGCTGTTCAGCAGTTGGACGGTCACACCGCTGATACCGGCCTCGTCCGAGTCCTGTTTGCCATTGCCGTTGGCGTCCTTCCAGACGCGGTCGCCGACGGAGAGCGTGCCGGCCGGGCGATATCCGAAGTCCACGTCCGTACGGTTGGCCGTGAGATTGACCATCGCCTCGTTGGGCGAAGAGATGCCGTCGAGGTCGTAGGTCGGCGTATAGCCGGCAGGCAGGCTGCTGCTGACCACCTTGACGGTATAGGTACCGGCGGCGATGTTGGAGAAGCCGTAGATGCCGCTGCTGTCGGTGGTCGCGGTGGCGATGACGGTGTTGCTGCTGTTGAGGAGCTGGACGGTGACGCCGCTGATGCCGGGCTCGCCGGAATCCTGGACGCCGTCGCCGTCGGAGTCTTTCCAGACCAGGTTGCCGATCGAGAAGGTCTGGGACGCGCAGGAGGCGTCGATCTGCACCGTGTCCACCTTGAAGAGGTCGTCAGTGCCACCATAGTTGCCGGTGACCCGGAAGCGGATCCGGGTGTTGCTGGCGATGTAGGCCGAGATGTTGTAGGTGCGGGAGCTGATGTACGTGCCGGAATAGCCGGTCAGCGTCTCCAGCGCGGTGTAGGTGGCACCGCCGTCCTTCGACACCTCGATGACCACCGCGTCGTCGGACTCGACTCCCTTGATGTGGAAGGCGACCGTCAGCGTCGCGGACGCGAAGCCCGAAAGGTTGACCTGGCGCGCCGCGCTCGGCTGAGTGCCGGTGTCGGGGCTGTCGCGCAGGATCAGGTACCCGGCATAGGGAGTCCCCACGGTGACGTTGCCGCTGCTCACGCCCACCCCCGCCACGTCGCTCTCGATCCAGTCGCCGCTCCAGCTCAGAGTGCCTTCGTTGTTGGAGAAGCTGTTGGTCGTGAACGTGTCCTTGAAGGAACCCGCCGTGCAGGTCGTGGGGCGGTAGCCGAAGTCCACGTCCGTACGGTTGGCCGACAGGTTGAACGAAGCCGTGTGCGGCGTCGCGGTGCCGTCGAGGTCGAAGGTCGGCGTATAGCCGGCCGGCAGGCTGCTGCTGACCACCTTGACGGTGTAGTTGCCGGCGGCAACGTTGGAGAAGGTGTAGTTGCCGTTGCTGTCGGTGGTCGTGGTGGCGACGACGGTGTTGCTGCTGTTGAGGAGCTGGACGGTGACGCCGCTGATGCCGGGCTCGCCGGAATCCTGGACGCCGTCGCCGTCGGTGTCCTTCCAGACCCGGTCGCCGATCGAGAAGGTCTGCGGCGTGCAGGTGCCGTCGATCTGCACCGAATCCACCTTGAAGAGGTCGTCGCTGCCGGTGTAGCCGGCGGTGATCCGGAAGCGGATGCGGGTGTTGGTCGACCGGTAGGCCGAGATGTCGTAGGAGCGCGTAAGGATGAGGTCGGTGGTGGTGTAGCCGGTCAGCGTCTCCAGCACGGTGTAGGTGGCGCCGCCGTCCTTCGAGATCTCGACCACCGCCGCGTCGTCGGGCTCGACGAGCTTGAGGTGGTAGGTGGCCGTCAGCGTCGCCGCCGCGAAGCTCGAGAGGTTGGCCTCACGCGCCGCGCTCACCTGGGTGCTCACGGTGGGGTTGCTGTTGCGCAGGATCAGGTACCCGGCATAGGGGGTGCCCACGGTCACGTTGCCGCTGCTCACTCCCGCTGCCGCCGTGTCGCTCTCGATCCACGAACCGCTCCAGGAGAGCGTGCCGTCGTTGTTGGAGAAGCTGTTGGTGGTGAACGTGTCCTTGTAGGAGCCCGCCGTGCAGACCGGAGCGCGGTAGCCGAAGTCGACGTCCGTGCGGCTGGCGGTCAGGTTGAACGTCGCCTGATGAGCGGTTCCGGTGCCGTCGAGGTCGAAGGTCTGAACGTAGCCCGCGGGCAGGGTGCTGCTGACGACCTTGACGGTGTAGGTGCCCGCTCCGAGGTTGGAGAAGGTGTAGTTGCCGTTGCCGGCCGTCGTGGTGGTGGCGATGACGGTGCCGCTGCCGTCGAGCAGTTGAACGGTGACGCCATTGAGGCCGGTCTCGCTGGCATCCTGGACGCCGTCGCCGTCGGCGTCGTTCCACACCCGGTCGCCCACGGAGAGGGTGCCGCGGTAGCCGAAGTCGACGTCGGTGCGGGCCTGACCTGCGGTGAGGGTGAAGGACGCCACGTTGGCGGTGGCGATGCCGTCGAGGTCGAAGGTCGGCCCATAGCCCGCGGGCAGACTGCTGCTGACCACGCGGACGCTGTAGGTGCCGGCGTTCAGGTTGGTGAACGAGTAGTTGCCGTTGCCGGCGGTGGTGGTGGTGGCGATGACGTTGCCGCCGTTGTCGAGGAGTTGGACGGTGGCGCCGTTGATGCCGGTCTCACCGGAATCCTGGACACCGTTGCCGTTGGCGTCGTACCAGACGCGGTCGCCGACCGAAGCCGTGCCGCGGTAGCCGAAGTCGACGTCGGTGCGCGAGGCGCCGGCAGCGAGGGTGAAGCTGGCGGTGTTCGCCGTGGCGATGCCGTCGAGGTCGAACGTCGGGGTGTAGCCCGCCGGCAGCGAGCCGGAGACCACGCGGACGGTGTAGCTGCCGCCCAGCAGGTTGGAGAAGGTGTAGTTGCCGTCACCGCTCGTGGTGGTGGTGGCGATCACGTTGTTGCTGCTGTCGAGGAGCTGGACGGTGACGCCATTGATGCCGGTCTCCCCGGCGTCCTGGGCGGCGTTGCCGTTGGTGTCGTACCAGACGCGGTCGCCCACCGAGGCCGTGCCGCGGTAGCCGAAGTCGACGTCGGTGCGCGAGGCGCCGGCGGCGAGGGTGAGGGTGGCCTGGTTGGCCGTGGCGACGCCGTCGAGGTCGAAGGTCGGAGTGACCCCGGCCGGCAGCGTGCCCGGCACGACCTTGACGGTGTAGGTGCCCGCCGCCAGGTTGTTGAACGTGTAGTTGCCGTCACCGGCCGTGGTCGTGGTCGCGACCAGGGTCGCGCCGTTGAAGAGCTGGACGGTGACGCCGTTGATGCCGGTCTCGCCCGCATCCTGGACGCCGTTGCCGTTGGTGTCGTACCAGAGGCGATCACCGATCGAGCCAGTGGCACGGTAGCCGAAGTCGACGTCGGTACGGTTCTGACCGGCGGCGAGGCTGAAGGTGGCCTGGTTGGCCGTGGCGATGCCGTCGAGGTCGAAGGTCGGCGTCACACCGGCCGGCAGCGAGCCCGGCACGATCTTGACGGTGTAGGTGGCCGGCGTCAGGTTGTTGAACGTGTAGTTGCCGTCACCGGCCGTGGTCGTGGTCGCGACCAGGGTCGCGCCGTTGAAGAGCTGGACGGTGACGCCATTGATGCCGGTCTCACCGGAATCCTGGACGCCGTTGCCGTTGGTGTCGTTCCAGACGCGGTCGCCGACCGAGCCGGTGCCGCGGTAGCCGAAGTCGACGTCGGTGCGGTTGGCGCCGGCGGCGAGAGTGAAGGAGGCGATGTTCGGAGTGGCGATACCGTCGAGGTCGAAGCTCGGCGTCACACCGGAAGGCAGCGTGCCGGAGACCACGCGAACCGAGTAGCTTCCAGCCGCGAGGTTGGAGAAGGTGTAGTTGCCGTCACCCGCCGTGGTCGTCGAGCCCACCACCGTGTTGCTGGCGTTGAGCAGTTCGACCGTCACCCCGTTGATCCCGGTCTCGCCGGCATCCTGAACGCCGTTGCCGTTGCTGTCGAGCCACACCCGGTCGCCGACGGAAGCGGTGCCGCGGTAGCCGAAGTCAACGTCCGTGCGCGATGCGCCGGCACCCAGGCTGAAGGTGGCGATGTTGGGCGTCGCGGTACCGTCGAGATCGAAGGTCGGAGTGACCCCCGCCGGCAGCGAGCCGCTGACGATGCGAACGCTGTAGGTGCCCGCCACTAGGTTGCTGAAGCTGTAGTTGCCGTCACCCGCGGTCGTGGTGGTGGCAATCACGTTGCCGCCGCCATCGAGGAGCTGGACGGTGACGCCGTTGATGCCGGCCTCGCCGACGTCCTGAACGCCGTTGCCGTTGTTGTCGAGCCACACCCGGTCGCCGACCACGCCGGCGCCGCGGTAGCCGAAGTCAACGTCCGTACGGTTCGCTCCGGCAGCCAGGCTGAAGGAGGCGATGTTCGCCGTCGCGATGCCGTCGAGGTCGTAGGTCTGAGTCAATCCGGCGGGCAGACTGCTGGTCACGACCCGCACGGAGTAGTTTCCGGGAGTCAGGTTCGAGAAGGTGTAATTGCCGTCGCCGCTGGTGCTCGCGGTGGCGATGACGGTGCTGCTGGCGTTCAGCAGTTGGACCGTCACCCCGTTGAGGCCCGTTTCACCAGCGTCCTGGACGCCGTTGCCGTTGCCGTCGAGCCAGACGCGGTCGCCTACCGAGGCGGTGCCGCGGTAGCCGAAGTCAACGTCCGTGCGGTTGGCACCGCCGGCCAGGCTGAAGGTGGCGATGTTGGCGGTCGCGATGCCGTCGAGGTCGTAGCTCGGAGCCACACCCGCAGGCAGGGTGGCCACCACCACGCGGACCGAGTAGGTGCCGGCCGTCAGGTTCGAGAACGTGTAGTTGCCGTCACCGCTCGTGGTCGTCGTGCCCACCACCGTGTTGCTGGCGTTGAGCAGCTCGACCGTCACTCCGTTGATGCCCGTCTCACCCGCATCCTGGACGCCGTCGGCGTTGGTATCGAGCCACAGACGGTCGCCCACCGAGCCGGTGCCGCGGTAGCCGAAGTCCACGTCCGTACGGTTGGCACCGCCTGCCAGGCTGAAGGAGGCGATGTTCGGCGTCGCGACGCCGTCGAGGTCGTAGGTCGGAGCCAGACCGGCCGGCAGGGTGGCAGCCACCACGCGGACCGAGTAGGTACCGGCCGTCAGGTTCGAGAAGGTGTAGTTGCCGTCACCGCTCGTGGTCGTCGTGCCCACCACCGCGTTGCTGGCGTTGAGCAGCTCGACCGTCACCCCGTTGATGCCAGTCTCGCCCGCATCCTGGATGCCGTTGCCGTTGGCGTCGAGCCACAGGCGGTCGCCCACCGAGCCCGTGCCGCGGTAGCCGAAGTCCACGTCCGTACGGTTCTGGCCGCCGGCCAAGGCGAAGGAGGCGATGTTCGGCGTGCCGATGCCGTCGAGGTCGTAGGTCGGAGCCAGACCGGCCGGCAGGGTGGCGGCCACCACGCGGACCGAGTAGTTGCCGCTGTCCAGGTTGGAGAAGGTGTAGTTGCCGTCACCGCTCGTGGTCGTCGAGCCCACCACCGTGCTGCTGGCGTTGAGCAGCTCGACCGTGACCCCGTTGATGCCGGTCTCGCCCGCATCCTGAATGCCGTTGCCATTGCCGTCGATCCACAGACGGTCGCCCACCGAAGCCGTGCCGCGGTAGCCGAAGTCCACGTCCGTGCGATTCTGGCCGGCCGCCAGGGTGAAGGAGGCGATGTTCGGCGTGCCGACGCCGTCGAGGTCATAGGTCGGCGCCAGACCAGCCGGCAGGGTGGCAGCCACCACGCGGACCGAGTAGTTGCCGCCCGCCAGGTTGGAGAAGGTGTAGTTGCCGTCGCCGCTCGTGACGACCGAGCCCACCACCGTGTTGCCGGCGTCGAGCAGCTCGACCGTCACGCCATTGAGGCCGGTCTCCCCTGCATCCTGGACGCCGTTGCCGTTGCTGTCGATCCACAGGCGATCGCCCACCGAGCCCGTGCCGCCGTAGCCGAAGTCGACGTCGGTGCGGGCCGTGCCGGCGTTGAGGGTGAAGGTGGCGATGTTGGGCGTCCCGGTGCCGTCGAGGTCGTAGGTCGGAGACAGGCCCGGAGGCAGCGTGCCGGCGACCACGCGGACGCTGTAACTGCCGCCCAGCAGGTTGGAGAAGGTGTAGTTGCCGTCACCGCTGGTCGTGGCGGTGGCGATGACGTTGTTGCTGCTGTCGAGGAGTTGGACGGTGACGCCGTTGATGCCGGCTTCGCCCGCGTCCTGGATACCGTTGCTGTTGGTGTCACGCCACACGCGGTCGCCCACCGAAGCGGTGCCGCGGTAGCCGAAGTCCACGTCCGTACGCGACGCGGCGGCGGCCAGCGTGAAGGTGGCGATGTCGGGCGTCACGATGCCGTCGAGGTCGTAGGTCGGAGCCACACCCGCCGGCAGCGTGCTGGGGACGATGCGGACGCTGTAGGTGCCGGCCCCCAGATTGCTGAACTGGTAGTTGCCGTCACCGGCGCTCGTCGTGGTGGCGATCACGTTGCCGCCGCCGTCCAGGAGCTGGACGGTGGTGCCGTTGATGCCCACCTCGCCCGGATCCTGAACGCCGTCGCCGTTGGTGTCGAGCCACAGCCGGTCGCCCACCGAGCCCGTGCCGCGGTAGCCGAAGTCCACGTCGGTCTTCGCATCACCGCCCGCCAGGCTGAAGGAGGCGATGTTCGGCGTCGCCACACCGTCGAGGTCGTAGGTCGGCGCCACCCCCGCGGGCAGCGAGGAGGTGACGATGCGGACCGAGTAGTTGCCGCCGTTCAGGTTGGAGAAGGTGTAGTTGCCGTCGCCGCTGGTGGTCGTCGACGCCACCACGTTGTTGCTGGCGTCGAGCAGCTCGACGGTGACGCCGTTGATCCCCGTCTCGCCGGCATCCTGCACGCCGTCGCCGTTGGCGTCGGTCCACACCCGGTCGCCCACCGAGGCCGTGCCGCGGTAGCCGAAGTCGATGTCGGTCCGGGTCTGGCCCGTGGTCAGGGTGAACGTGGCGATGTCCGGCGTGGCTACGCCGTCGGCGTCGAAGGTGGGAGCCATCCCCGCCGGCAGACTGGCGGTGACGACGCGCACGGAGTAGGTGCCCGCCACCAGGCTGGAGAAGGTGTAGTTGCCGTCGCCGCTGGTGATGGCGGAGTCCACGACGTTGTTGTTCGAGTCGAGGAGCTCGACGGTCACCGCGTTGAGGCCCGGTTCGCCCGCATCCTGGACGCCGTCGCCGTTGCGATCGTCCCAGACCCGGTCACCGACCGAGGCGGTGGCGGCGGGGCGATAGCCGAAGTCCACGTCGGTACGGCTGGCGCCAGGGGCGAGGGTGAAGCTAGCAATGTCCGGCGTGGCCACGCCGTCGAGGTCGTAGGTCTCGACCAGGCCCGGCGGCAGGCTGCCCGTCACGACGCGAACGGAGTAGCTGCCACCGTTCAGGTTCGAGAACGTGTAGTTGCCGTCGCCGCTGGTGGTCGCCGTGGCGACGACGCTGTTGCCGGCGTCGAGCAGTTGCACGGTAACGCCGTTGATACCGGTCTCACCCGCGTCCTGGATGCCGTTGCCGTTGCCGTCGAGCCACACCCGGTCGCCGACCGAAGCCGTACCGACGTAGCCGAAGTCGACGTCGGTGCGCGAGGTGCCGGCGTTGAGCGTGAAGGTCGCGATGTTCGCCGTGCCGATGCCGTCGAGGTCGTAGGTCGGGCTCACACCCGGCGGCAGCGAGCTCGTCACCACCTGGACGCTGTAGGTGCCGCCCAGGAGGTTGGAGAAGGTATAGAGGCCGTCGCCCGCCGTGATCGTGGTGGCGATGACGTTGCTGCCGGCGTCGAGGAGCTGGACGGTGACGCCGTTGATCCCGGTCTCACCCGTGTCCTGCACGCCGTTGGCGTTGGAGTCGAGCCACACCCGGTCGCCCACCGAGGCCGTGCCGCGATAGCCGAAGTCGACGTCCGTACGCGCCGCACCCGAGGCCAGGGTGAAGGTCGCGATGTCGGGTGTCGCGATGCCGTCGAGGTCGTAGGTCGGCGTGACGCCCGCCGGCAGGGTCGAGGGGACGATGCGGACGCTGTAGGTTCCACCCGCCAGGTGACTGAACTGGTAGTTGCCGTCGCCCGCCGTGGTGGTCGTGCCGATGACGTTGCCGCCGCCGTCGAGGAGCTGGACAGTGGAGCCGTTGATGCCGGCCTCACCCGGGTCCTGAACGCCGTTGCCGTTGGTGTCGAGCCACAGCCGGTCGCCGACCGAGCCGGTGCCGCCGTAGCCGAAGTCGATGTCGGTACGGTTCTGGCCGGCCGCCAAAGCGAAGGAGGCGATGTTCGCCGTCGCGATGCCGTCGAAGTCGTAGGTCGGCGTGACGCCCACCGGCAGGCTGGCGGCGACGATCTGGACCGAGTAGTTGCCGGCCATCAGGTTGGCGAAGGTGTAGTTGCCGTCGCCGCTGGTGATCGTCGTCGACACCACATTGTTGGCGGCGTCGAGCAACTGGACGGTCACCCCGTTGATGCCGCCCTCACCGGCATCCTGGGCAGCGTTGCTGTTGAAGTCGAGCCACACGCGATCGCCCACCGAGGCCGTGCCGCGGTAGCCGAAGTCCACGTCCGTGCGCGTCTGGCCGGTGGTGAGGCTGAAGGAGGCGATGTTCGCCGTCCCGATGCCATCCAGGTCGTAGGTCTCCGCGACGCCCGCCGGCGGGACGACCCGTACCGAGTAGTTGCCGGCCGGCAGAGCCGAGAACGTGTAGTTGCCGTCGCCCGCCGTGGTGGTGGTGGCGATGACGTTGTTGCCGGCGTCAAGGAGCTGGACCGTTACACCGTTGAGGCCGGTCTCGCCCGCATCCTGCAGAGTGTTGCCGTTGGAATCGAGCCACACCCGGTCGCCCACCGAGGCTGTCGCGGTGCTGCGGTAGCCGAAGTCGACGTTGGTCAGGTGGTCGCCCGCGTTCACGTGGACCGCGGCCGCGTCGGGG
>Ga0134125_10000027_pt1 | contig 221849 bp, 199 predicted proteins | sample KB31751_FD_96464 | JGI IMG/M metagenome (GOLD analysis project Ga0134125, IMG submission 96464) | Terrestrial soil microbial communities with excess Nitrogen fertilizer from Kellogg Biological Station, Michigan, USA - KB3-175-1 | ecosystem: Environmental > Terrestrial > Soil > Unclassified ...
CGGGGCCGCGGCGGCGGCGGGGTGCGCCGCGGGACTCAACGCCCACCAGATGCGCTGGCTGCTGGATTACGCGGCGCAACAGGCGGCCGGGATCGCCGCATGGGAACGCGATACCGAGCACGTGGAAAAATCGCTTGTGTTCGCGGGATGGCCCGCGCGCAATGGCGTTACGGCCGCGCTGCTCATTCAGCTTGGCGGAAGCGGGGTTGAGGACATCCTGGCCGGTCCGGACAATTTCCTGCTGGCATTCGCGTCGGGCTCCGGCCGGAATAAACCCGATCCGGAGAGATTAGTCGAGAAGCTGGGCGAGCGTTACGAAGTGACACGCACGAGCATCAAGAAGTGGACGGTCGGGTCGCCGATTCAGGCCCCGCTCGACGCGCTGGAGAACATGCGCAGGAAGCATCCGTTCGACGCGGCCCAGGTGCAGAAGGCTGTGGTTCGCGTCGCGACGAGCGAAGCGAACACTGTCAACAACCGCGAGATGCCGGATATTTGCCTGCAGCACATGGTCGCGGTGATGTTGATCGACAGAACGGCGTCGTTTCAGGCGGCACACGACAGGCCGAGGATGCAGAGTCCGGAGGTCCTGCGGATGCGGGCGAAGGTGCAACTGGTTCCGGATGAGGAGTTGGAAAAAATCTATCCGAGGCGCGAGACGCGTGTTGAAGTGACGCTGGCCGATGGGACTGTGCTGAATGAGCGCGTTGAGGCTGTGCGCGGTACGCCGGAGAATCCGATGACGCGCGAGGAGGTCGTTGCGAAGTGCCGCGATCTGACGGAGCCGTCACTGGGCAAGAGCCAAAGTGCGCGGCTTGCCGATGCGGTGTTGAACATTGAGCGTGTCCGGAATGTGCGGGAGCTGAGGCCGCTGCTGCAGAAAATCTAGTTAACCGGAGGCGAAAACGTCTGCTTCGCCTCGTACGCTTTCAAGTGGGTATAGGCGAGCGCGAGGAGTGGCGCGGCGATGCCACGCGTCCGGGCGCGATCGAGCAGATCGCCGACGATGTGGTCGGCTTCTATGCGTCCGCCGCGTTCCAGATCGCGCAGCATCGAGGCCGTCAGGCTCGATTCCGGCGCTGTCAAAGTAGCGCGCAATCGCGCGACCGGCTCGGCACGAGGCGCGAAGCCTTCCGAAGCCGCGATCGAACGGCATTCATCCAGCAGGCCGGAGAGGAACTCGACGCCGCCCGGCGCGCTTACAATCTGCCCGACCGAAGCGCGCATCAGACACGTACCGCCGGCCAGGGTTGCCAGGAAGACCCACTTCTCCCACATCTCGAGCAAAATGGCCGGGCTTGCCTGCGCATCGAAGAGCGCGCCCTGCATCAGCCCGGAGATCGCTTCGACGCGGGGCGAGATACCGCCGCTGATCTCGCCGAATGTGAGCCCATGTGGCTTGCTGAGATGAGCAATGTCACGGCTGGCGTCGAGAGTCGCGGCGATGAAGCACAGGCCTCCCAGCACGCGCTCGGCGCCGAAACGGTCGCTGAGCACGGTCAGATGCCGCATTCCATTCAGCAGCGGGACGATGGCCGTTTGCGGCCCGACGGCGGGCGCAAAGGATGAGATGGCGCCGTCGAGATCGTATGCCTTGCAACTCAGGAGCACCAGATCGAAATGCTGATCGACGCCATGCGCCAAATCCTCCGCGAGCACAGTTCGGGGGCGGGGAATCACCACGTCGCCATGGCGGCTGTGAATGCGCAAACCATTGGCGGCCAACTCGGCGGCGCGCGGCGGGCGCACGAGGAACGTGACGTCGCGTCCGGCTTCGGCGAGACGTCCGCCAAAGTAGCCGCCGACAGCGCCCGCCCCGACGATGAGCGTCTTCACTCGGACCGCCGGAACGCGAGGATCTTCGCGGTGAAGACCTGAACTTGCTCGCCGCGCTGATTGATCGTCGTATTCTTTATCGTCACGACGCCCTGCCGGGGCTTCGTGCGGGATGGCCGAACATCAAGAATCTCGCACTCAACATGAAGGATGTCGCCCGGATACGTCGGCCGTGGCCAGGCGATCTCGCCGCCGAGCCCAACCATTCCGTTCGCGAAGGGGAGTCCACTGGTGACGAGCAGCCGCATCGTGATGGCGGCGGTGTGCCATCCGCTGGCCGCGAGGCTGCCGAGGACACTCGCCTTGCCTGCCACGTGATCGACGTGAAAGGGCTGCGGGTCGTATTCCCTGGCAAAGGCGATGACTTTTTCTTCGGTCATCTCGTATTCGGCGGTGCGAAAGCGCTCGCCGACGCGGAACTCTTCAAGGTAAATGGGCATCGTTGATTGGGCGCGCGGCCTCAAGAGACCGTCGCCGCGCTATCGGCTAATAAGCCGCGCCGGCATATCGTCAGCGGAGGGAAATGCGCCGGCACGATTGCCCGCGCCACGACTCGCACGCCGCCGCGGTTACAGAATGAACAGGACACCTTACTAGTATTTCCTGCTGTATCCCGTGCGCGGGTTGGTTACTTCGTAGTGGCCGTCCGCATGCGCGACCAGCTTCAGAAAATTCCCGGCGTCGCCATCCGTCGCGATGTTGGCGATCATCTTTTCATCGGTGTTGTGTTCCTTGCCGCCGGCAGCGGAGAAGTGGAGCTGCCAGATATCCATCAGGCCCGGAGACGCATGGATGACATCCCACGCTGGAGGCATTCCTCCCTTACGCTCGCCGTTGTTCATGATCGCGACCGCAGGGTGCAGCGCGTGCACCAGCGCGGGAGAGTTGCTGATGTCCTGCCCGTGATGGCTCACGATGTAGACGTTCACGGCGCCGAGTTTGTTCTCAGGGCACATCAGGTCTTTCTCTTTGTTCCAGGTGAGGTCGCCAAGATCGACGGCGCGGAATTTCCCGAAGACGATGCGGCTGGCGGTCGATTGGGCGTTCTCCGTCGGGTCGGGATCTTTCAGCGGGGCGCCGGCGCATACCGGGTTTGCTTTGCCCGCGCCCGGAAGAGGTTTCGCGAGAACGTTTCCGGCCGCGGCGACGATGGTCCAGTCGATGCCCGGAATGGGCAGCTTGTCGCCGGGTTTGACCACCAGATGCTTGCCCTTCGCGACCTCTTTCATATAGTCGTCGTAGAGCTTCTGTCCGGCCGGGGTCTTTTCGACAGTGTCCCCGTGGTCGACGAACGTGCGGATCGGAAGGAGCGCAGTAAGGGCGGGGACGCCGCCCACGTGGTCCGCATGATAGTGGGTGATCAGAAGGTAGTCGATCGCGCTCACGCCCGCTTGTTTGGCGACCGTCGCGATGCGGTTGGCGTCACGTCCATTGTTGCCGGGGAACCCGGTATCGATGAGGACGCTCTGCCCGGAGGGCATGACGAACAGCGTGGACTGGCCCCCTTCCACATCGATGAAGTAAATGGTCAGGTCTTTGCCGGCTGCCGCGGTGAGAGATGCTGCGCCGGCGAGAGTGATGGCCAGCAACGTGAATCCAAAGAGAGGGGTGCGCCAGAGGCTCATGGTCCGCATGCTATCACCGAATGCCAGGTACGATCGGCGATATCGCAGTTGTGTAATATTGTGGGTCTGGCATGAACAAACTCGTGCCCGGGAACGTATTCTTTAACAGAAATGCCATTTTGCACGCAATGCGGGACCGAAGCGAGCGGAACCGACGTGTTCTGCGGGCGCTGCGGCGCGCGCCAAATGGGAGGCCCGGCGCCGGGCGCGGGAGTGAATCCCGCGGGTTCGCCACCGCCGCGCGGTGCGGCCGGAGCGAGCCAGGATCCGCTTGCCGGCCTTTCGCCGCGGGCCGCCGCCATCCTCTGTTATGTTCCGGCAGTGGGCTGGATTGCCGCGATCATTGTGCTGTCCGCGCGAAAGTTCAAAGACAATCACCTGATCCGCTTTCACGCTTTCCAGGGGCTGTATCTTTTTGCTTCCTGGCTGATTGTGGATTGGGTTGTGGGTCCTGCCGCACGTTTCGCGCCGGGACCGCATTTTCCGGTTTCGCCGATTCTCCAAGGGATAATCCTCGCAGTTTCAATATTTATGATGGTCAAGGCCAGCCATGATGAGGCGTATGTGCTGCCGATCATCGGCGAACTGGCGCAAAGGTCCGCAACCGAACAATAAATATTCCATAATCCGCCGCCCGGAGAGGTACTATAAAGACGCGGCTGTTCGAAGCCGCCGATTGCTACCTTGCCCGCCTATCTCTATTCCCCGGCCGAGATTAGCTTTGATGAAACCGAGCGCACGACGGACCTGCGGCGTCCGAACACTCGTTGTGCGCTGCCGGCGTTCGATGGCCACGCGCCGAGGCCTGTACGCCTAATGAAAAATAACCTGCCTTGAGGGCAACAAGCGAAGGAGTACGCCTTGAAAAATATATATGTCGGGAACATATCGTTCCAGACGACCGAGCAGGAACTGGATGCGGCTTTTTCCGCATACGGACAGGTAGATCGAGTACAGATCGTCAAGGACCGCGATACGGGGCAGCCGCGCGGATTCGCCTTTGTCGAAATGTCGGTCAACGCCGATGCGGATAAAGCCATGGCGGCGCTGAACGGCGCGGAGTTGGGCGGACGCACATTGACCGTGAATGAAGCGCGTCCACGTGAGCCGCGCGCCGGCGGATTCGGCGGCGGCGGAAATCGCTTTGGCGGTGGCGGCGGACGTCCCAGCGGCGGCGGCGGCAGGCCTCCGCGGCGTGAACCTCGCTGGTAACGAGAGAAGAATAAGTAAGTCAGACGGGCTCGACTTGCCGGTTCCGATGCGACCAGACCGGCCGGGGCGAGCCCGTTTTGCTGTTCGCCCCCAGGATTTTGCCGGAGAGCCTGATCATTCGCCCGATCAAGGATTCGAATCCCGATGAGGGGTGGAAGCCGCGTTTCGACCTCGCTCTGCCCTTGACAACCCAGAATTCACGGCCCGGATAACTGTACCTCTCACTGTTTTTGCCGCGACGAATGAGCAGAATCTTTCTCGTTCTCGCAGACATCTTCGATTAGTTCCGTATCCGGCAACAATCTGAAATTCACCGTGATCGTAAATGGTTTCGTGTATGACTTTGGATCGTCGACGGTGATGTCCGCTGTCATATGGCCGAAGTCTATGCGTCGAAATCGCTCAACCGTGTGAAGCGCATCGGTGTGCGGGTGTCCCCAGTCGTCAAGCCAGCTCTTGTCGTTGAAGCCGACCGTGTCCACCGCGAACGTATTCCCCTCCCATTTGCCGATGGAATAGCCGAACCAGGCAGGATATACGATTTCTTTGGGATGGGGGCGGCCGTCGGTGAACACCTGACGGAAGCGCGTGGCGAACTCGTACAGGATGAGCGTGCGTCCGGGAGTCTGGACGATTTGGAGTGGGCGGGTAATCAACATCATGTCCGGAATGCTGTGGGGCAGGCAGGATTCCGACGGGCGTCCTCCTCCATCGCGCGCCACCCTTTCCTGAAAGATTTTCTCCGCCCCCGGGAGCATCGGCGGAACTTCGTTCGGAGGCGTCATGTAGTCCTTCAGGTTCGGTCCCGTGATGCGCTGGTCCCGTGCGGCGGCAGGCGCGATGGACGCCCACAGGCCCGTTAAGTCGGGATGTCCATCTCTGATTGGCGCGGGAGCGGACAGGTTTGGCTTGCCGTCCCCCGTGCGGGGCGTTCCGGGAACTGGGTACTTGAGCCACTGAGCTGAGGCGAAGCCCGTACAGATAACGGGCATCAAAACGAGGGCTAGACGCATAGTGTTAAATTCTATAAGCAATCTGGACTGAGTTGTGTGCGACGCAAAGCTATCACCGCACCCGGGAGACCGCCCTCGATGCAAAAACGGCCCCGAGCTCGAGGCGACACGAGCGGTGTTCTCCGTAACGAAGGCCGGCGGGCAAACACCGTGCCTGTACGTGAGTCGCATGTCGACGGCCGCGTCGTAGCCGCGGAGTCTTCAAAGTCGGCGTTTTGAAGAGCGGCATCAAGAGAGCTGAAGTTGCAACGCGAGGCAGCGACGCGCGGGTCCATGGGCAACGGCCGAGCGCCGCCCGCATAGCGATTTTTGAGAACGCCTTATCAGCGTTGCACCTGACTGGCCGACATGTGCCGGAAACCCTGCGGCGTCAGTTAATGCGAGTTGGGCCTTCGGGGAACCGTCGCACCCCTTGTCGCTCGCACCGATAAATCGCCGCAGTGACAAGCGCGCGTTTTTCGTACTCGTCCTTACCGCTCCAATTGGCGTCGAGGCCGGCGAGAACTTCCGCAACAGCGTAGTGGTCACGGATGTCCGTCCCATTGGCCCGGATGAACTCGACGGCGCGATCGATCAGGCTCATGATTCTTCAGCCGCGCGTTTTATCCGGGTGCGCGCATAGGAGGCGACCTCGGAGTCAGGATACTTCTGGATCGAAGCCTGCCACTCCGAAATCGCCAGATCGCGCTGGCCGCTTTGCCGCAGCGCCATGCCCTTCAGGAACCGGGCATCCGGCGCCTTCTTGCCGGCAGGGTACCGCTTCAGGAAAAGGTCGAAATCGGCGGCTGCCTTATCGAACAATGACTGCGAGAGATGTATCTGGCGAATCGCAAGCTGCGCGTCGGGAGCCACGCGATCGGTGGGGTAATTCGGTGAAAGCTTCGCTTGGATGCGATCGCCCGGCCCAACGGCCTTGCCTCGGTTGCGATTGGCTCGGACTGATGTTTCCCGTTGCGATGTTGTTCGATGTAGTGAATTGACCGCTATTCGACTCATGGCCGCTCGCTCTGGCTCATTCATTTTGGCCTGGCCAGCGTTGTCGGCTATTACAGATCATCCCCGTAATCTAACGCAAAACAGGCCGGCTTGCTTCGGGTCGCCGACTTGATTGGCAGGCGCGCGCATCCTTCGGGCCAATCGAGATTCAACGCATCATGCAGCGCTATCAGATCACACGCGAAGACCTCCGCGAAGCGTAAACTCATTCCGTGGTCTAGCGGCTTAACAACCGCTGCATAAATAACCAACACATCCACGCACCACTCCCCAAGCGCTCAAATGGTATATTTATACATACTACTGAATAAATAATCAATGTCCACCAACGTCGGAATCGTCGGTTTTAGCGGCTACAGCGGCGCTGAAGCGGTTCGCATCCTCTCCAGACACCCGGATTGCGAACCGGTTCTCCTCGAACACCGCGCAGATAAGGGCGATAACGCGCGCCTGCTGAAGAAGTCCCAGATCCGCCGCGCGCCTGCTTCGGTGGAATCGGTGGCAGCCGAGGGATTGAAGGCGGTCCTCCTGGCTACGCCGCCGGAAGTTTCGATGGACCTTGCGCCCAAATTCCTCGATGCCGGCGCCGTCGTCGTCGACCTCAGCGGCGCGTTCCGGCTCCACACGCCCGAGCGCTACAAGCAGTGGTACAAGGAAGATCACACCTCGCCCGCGCTGTTCGCGCATGCCGCGTACGGGCTGCCTGAATACTGCCGGGAGCGCATCCGCGCGGCGAAGCTGATTTCGAATCCGGGATGCTATCCGACGGCCGCGAATCTGGCGATTCGCCCGCTGCTCGCCGCGGGTGTTGTGGATCGCGCGGCCGGCATCGTCTGCGACGCGAAGAGCGGCGTCAGCGGGGCCGGGCGCAAACCGTCTCTGAAAACCAGCTTCTGCGAGGCGACCGAAAACTTTTCCGCGTATTCGATCCTGAAGCACCGGCACGTGCCGGAAGTGCTGCTCACCAGCGGACTCGAAGAGCACGAGTTCAGCTTCACCGCGCAGTTGATTCCGATCGATCGCGGCATTCTCGAAACGATCTACTTCCGGATGGCAAGGCCGATGACGGGCGCCGAGATCATGGCCGTCTATGAGCAGCAGTACGCGAATGAGGCTTTTGTTCGCTTGTATGAGCCGGGGCACGTGCCTGATCTGCACGCGGTCGCGCGCACGAACTTTTGCGACATCGGCGTGATTGCCGATCCGTCGAGTGGACGCTGCGTGGTCGTCAGCGCCATCGACAATCTCGTGAAAGGCGCGGCGGGGCAGGCGATCCAGAATATGAACCTCGCGCTCGGCTTCGACGAGACGGCAGGGCTGCTGGTTTGAGCAAAGCATGAAAGCCCTGATCAAAGTGGGCGGAAGCCTGCTCGACGACCTCAACTCGCGGAACGATATCGCGCGGCAGATCGCGGCGGTGGCGAAATCCGGTGTGACGGTGACCATCGTGCACGGCGGCGGCAAGCAGATGACACGCTTCCTCGCCGAGCGCGGCGTCGAAAGCAAATTCGTGCGCGGGCTGCGGGTGACCAACGACGAAACCATCGACGCAGTGTTGAAAGTGCTCGCCGGTACGGTAAACACGCAGCTTACGGCGGCGGTGTGCGCGGCGGGCGTAAAGGCGGTGGGGCTGACCGGCATCGATGCGGGCCTTGCGACCGCGGAGCAACTCGATCCGGAATTGGGATTCGTGGGACGCGTCGTCTCGTCGGAGCCAGGCGTGCTCGATACGCTGACCGGCGCGGACTTCGTCCCGGTGGTCGCGTGTGTGGCCGGCGGCGCGAAGGGCGAAGTCTTCAACGTGAACGGCGATTCCATGGCGGTCGCCGTTGCATCCAACTGGGGTGTGGACCGGCTCGTCTTTCTTACGGACGTGCCGGGCGTGCTGGACGCGTCGAAGACCATCATCCCGGTGCTGACGATCGAGGATTGCCACAATCTTATTGAGACTGGGGTGGCTTCTGGCGGCATGCAGGCGAAACTGAATGCGGCGACGGATGCGGTGGCGGGCGGCGTGCGGGAAGTCTGCATCGTGAGGGGATCCGATCCCGATATTGTGAAGCGCGTGTTTGCCGGCGAGGAGGTCGGTACGCGCATTGCAGGACCGCACCATGATCCTTTGTTTCCGGTCCTGGCGGCAATTACGCTGTAGCTGCAAATGATCTCAGCTTTAACGCCCGAAGTCGTCGAAAATCAGACGGCGTCCAGCCGCGGAATCGAAGTCCGCAAGGCCGGCATGCAGGATATCCCACCGCTGCTGGAGCTGATCAACGGCTATGCGGCCAAGGGCATCATGCTTCCACGCACGGAGTTTGAGCTTTCCGAAAACATGCGCGATTTCATGGTCGCGTATGCCGGCAACCAACTCGCCGGATGCGGGGCCCTGCATTTTTACTCGCCGACGATGGGCGAAGTTCGTTCACTCGCCGTTGCCGAAAGCCACAAGACGCATGGGATCGGGCGGCTGGTCGTGGACGCGCTGGTCCACGAAGCCAAGCTCTACAGTCTGGACGCGGTCTTCGCGTTTACCTATGTGCCGGGCTTCTTCGCGAAAGTGGGCTTCGAGGAAGTCGAGCGCGGCGAACTGCCGCTCAAGGCGTGGAAGGATTGCCTGCGCTGCCCGAAGTTCGAATGCTGCGATGAGATCGCCGTGCTGCGTGTGCTCCGTCCGCAAAAGTGGGTACAACGGCAGCACGAACTTCCGCCCGTGCTCGGCGTGGATAATGGCCTCGTGGTGATTCTGCCCACCGTTCGCAAGTAAAGACAGATGGCAAACCTGGCGCTCGCGGTCCGCGCACTGCGGGCGCGCAATTACCGGCTCTTCTTCAGCGGCCAGATCATTTCGCTCGTCGGCACCCAGATGACGCGAATCGCCATGAGCTGGCTGGTTTACCGGCTCACGGACTCGGCGATTCTGCTGGGCGTGGTCGGGTTCGCCAGCCAGATCCCGACGTTCGTGCTGGGACCGATCGCCGGGGTTTGGGTCGATCGCTGGGACCGGCACCGCACGCTCGTCTGGACGCAGGCGCTGTCGATGGTGCAATCGCTCGCGCTGGCGGCGCTGGCGCTGAGCGGCACCGCGAAGATCTGGGAAATCATCTGCCTCGCGCTCATGCAGGGAGTCATCAACGGTTTCGACATGCCGGCGCGGCAGTCGTTCGTCGTCCAGATGGTCGATCGCCGTGAGGACCTCGGCAATGCCATTGCGCTCAACGGATCGATGGTGAACGCGGCGGGCCTGGTTGGTCCGGCGATCGCGGGCGTGCTGATCGCAGCGGTTGGCGAAGGTTACTGCTTCCTGGCCGACGGGCTGAGCTACATCGCCGTCATCATCTCGCTATTATCGATGCGGATCACGGCGCCGCAGGCCCGGCGCGCGCAGCGGGAAATCGGGCACGAGCTGCGGGAAGGCTGGCAGTACGTGCGGGGATCGGTGCCGATCCGGTCCATCCTCACCAATCTGGCGATTGTGAGCATGTTCGGGATGCCCTACTCGATTCTGATGCCGGTGTTTGCGGTGGATGTGCTACACGGCGGTCCGAACACGCTGGGCTTTTTGATGTCGGCGGTGGGAGTGGGGGCGCTGGTCGGAACGGTGTCGCTCACGATGCGCAAGACGATTGTCGGTCTGGGCCGTCGCATCGCGGTCGCGACCGCACTTTGCGGTGTGGCGCTGATCGGGTTCGGATTCTCGCGGGTACTCTGGGGCTCACTGGTGATTTTGCCGTTTCTCGGTTTCGGGCTGATGCAGCAGATGGCGCCGAGCAACACGATTCTGCAAACCATTGTGGATGACGAGAAGCGCGGGCGCGTGATGTCCTTTTACTCGATGGCGTTTCTGGGAATGGCGCCATTCGGGAGTTTGCTGGCGGGGAACCTTGCGGCCAAATTCGGCGCGCCGGTTACGGTGATGATCAACGGCATTGTTTGTCTGCTGGGAAGCTGGTGGTTCCACTATCGGCTGCCGGAGATTCGAAGGTTTGTCCGGCCGATATACGTGAAGATGGGGATTTTGCCGGAGGAATTGGTCAGTGGCCAGTGATGCTGGTGCGCGTTAACCTGAATTGCGAGCGTCTGATCTATTCGACCTTAAAATCCGCTTTCACGATTGCGCTCTGATTCCCAATGCCGTCGCGCGCGGTGAGCACGAGGGTGTAAATCCCGGGAAGCATCGTTGATTGCAGCGTCAGATTGAACGCCCCCGGCACCCAGGGCTGCGGATAGTACGCCTGGCTTTTTTCCACCGCGGCGTTCTCCTGGCTAAACATCTGCTTACCGTCGGGGCCGTTTACCGCGACGTCGTATGACACGTCGATCGCGTTCTGTTCGCCGTACTTGTAACCGGTAATGTCGAAGCGCACCCACAGAATATCGCCCGCCCGGTAGGCCACGGTTTTCAGGGGCGTCGCGTCATCCTGCGTGCGGTAGAAGCCGGTGTTCCGAATAGTAAGCGCGGTCGCCGGCTGAACGCCTGCGCCGCCGGCCGGGAAGGTGGACTCGCCCGACGCGGTCTGCTTCGTCTGCAGGTCGGTGATGTCGTATTTGATTCGATAGTTGCCCGGCGGGGCGATGGAAGGCATCTGGATCTGGAGCCGGAGCTTGGGTTTCCACTCCTTGTCTTCGTCGCTCAGCGTGGTCCCGATGACTTCCTCGTCGGGCGGAATGATGGGTGTGCCTTTTGGATCGAAGGCCTGGATGTGTCCGGTGAGCTGCACTTTCCCGGTGGGGCCGACTTTGTAATTCTCGACCTGGAAGCTGAAGAAGATGACATCTCCGGGCTGAAAGAGGAGACCGCTTTCGAGGGGAGGCCCGTCTTCCGATTGTGAAATGACAAGGCGGGTTATCTTCAGCGCCTGAGCCGCAGCCGGAGTCTTCGCGCCGTCGCCATTCTTTTGAGCGAGGGCAGCAGGCGCGAGCGCAAGAAGCGCGAGGACCAGAACCGCCAGCATGTGGTACTTCAATCTTAAATCGTTCAGGCCCTAATTGTCCTTTGGAAGCTGGAGCACGCCGGTTTCAGGCGTGGGCTGCGTGAGCAGATTATTCCCGCGCTCGCGGACAAACGTGAGTGGTACGTCGATAGCCACTTCTTTGTCGTCAAGAGAATCGGTCAGCCGCAGCCGATAATGCTTCGTTGGCGCGTCGAATGCCACATATCCCTGCTCGGTCTGGGCCGCGCCAACTTTGCGGACCACACCCAGCCAGTTCGGAACGCCGGCGCCGTCGGACAATTCGTTGAAAGTCTCGCCGGCGTCGTCGACCAGCGTCATCGCCGGAATGGGCTGGTCGTCATTTCCTGAGTTCGAAACACTGACTTTGAGGAGATAAAAGCGGTTTTGCGGCGTGCGCGGTGAATTTGTGTCATCGCCGAGCTGCTGAGCCGTTTCGGCATCCGTAAGGTTGTAAACAAGCGCGCCAATTGTGGCTTTGTCGCCGGCCGCGTAGATGACCGCCTGCTTTTTGGATGAACCGCTCGAGCAGGAGAGGAGAGGCAGAACCAGCAAGGAAATCGTTAGCAAAGCGGGCCGCATGCGGTCCAGTTTCGCACATTCTTCCTTTATGGGACGTGCCGGGGGTCCGCTACTTTTTGTGAGCGGCGAGCATTTGCTCGAAGCGCCGCCGCTGTTCCGGATTGAGAATCTGCATAATGCGGCTGTTACCGTCAGCAAGCACGTTGTCGTAATAGTGGGAGAAGTCGTCGAGGATCGAGGTGAGCTGCACGGTCTGCTGATCGGTGAGATCGAGGCGCGTCTTCCATTCCGTGACGGACATGGATAATCCGGCCGCCGCCGGAGCCTTTCCATGCAATTCCGCATGGCCGCTGAAGCTCATCACGACGGCCCCGAGGACGGCGCCACACAGGAAAACGAGAACGAACGAAAGGATCGCGATTCTTTCGTTGGGGCGGGGCAAGGCGCCGGCGGCGGCTTCGGAAACCATGATCAGTACGCGCCTTCCATGACGTTTTTGCCGCACCCCACTGGAGATCTACTCGCGATAAGTCGCCAGCGTTACCAGCATGCGGTCACGATCGGATTTTTCCGAATGCGTCGAAACCGGGTCATGCTGCGCCATGATCGATGCCGCATCGGCGCCTTTGAATGAGGATTCACGCGTGACCAGATAACTGCCGAGCCCGGCGAGCAGCAGCAGGGATGCAAACGCCACGCGCCGGAAGAACGCCGCTCCCGGCGAGAACAGGCCCCAGGCTTCCTTCTGTTTCCGATCCACGATCTGGTAACGCACGCGGTTGTAGAAACCGAGCGCAGGCTCAGCCACCGGTTCCAGGGCGATTACGGGATCGAAACGCAGATCGCGTAGCGCAGCCGAGAGTTCTTCCATTTGGGACACTTCCGCCCGGCATTCGGAACACGCATTCAGATGAGCGTAGAAAGCCCGCGAGGCGTTCCGCGAAACGCCTGCGCCGCTCAAATGCTGCTCAAGTTCATCGATCACAATCTCGTGAATCATAATCGCCTGCCGGATTACTCCCGAACCGTGGCTGGCGCACGGTCCAGCCGCTGCGCCGCCTTCATCAACTTCTGGCGTGCCCGGAATAACTTTACCTTAATCGTATTCTCGTTCATCTTCAACATGCCCGAGAGCTCTTCGACCGAGTAACCTTCTACCTCTTTGAGCAGGAGGAGCTGTTTTTCCTCGTCGGAAACCCTGTCCATGAGCTTGACGACATAGTCACGCCGCGCCAGCGAGGAATCCGCGCGTGCTCCCTTATCGAGAGCGGGCTCACTGTTTTCCACGCGGCGCACCTCGTCCTCGCTCATGTCGCTTTCGTAAACGAGCTTGCGCACCTTCTTCTTCCGCAGATAATCGAAGCATTCGTTGACGGTGATCTTGTAAATCCACGTGATCAGGGAGCTGCGGAAATCAAAATTGCGGAGCGAGAAATATACCTTCGCAAAAACCTGCTGGGCGATGTCCTCAACGTCGTTGCGCTGCCGGACAATCCCGTGAATGATTGAAAACACTTTGGACTGATAACGTTCGACGATTTGGCTGAACGCCGATTCGTCGCCCGCCTGAGCGCGCCGCACGAGGGCGCCTTCCGGGGTGTTCTCGTAGTCCACTCTGCTTCTGTCGATCGCCCTTTTCCCAAGCGCCGGAAGGGGGAGAACACCGCTCAGTGATCCCATACATTGCGTCCGACGCAACCCCGGTTCCAGTGGTTTCGGCGATCCTCTTGCAACGACCGCTTTCACCAATTTGGACGATAGCAGATTGGTAGCCAGAACGGCCGTGGAAGGAAGTCCAGCCCTCCCGGGGAATCCTTTGGAGGATCGCGTGCGTCGAATAAGCGAGGTGGTGGGTTCGGCCGAAAGAGCTTGAAGTCTGGTTGATTCCGAAAGGCTCCTAAACCGGGTATACTGATACCAGATCGCCACAACGGAGAAGAATATTCACATGGTGAGTTTGACTGATACAGCGGTTTCCAAAGTGAAGGAGATTCTCGACACGCAAGATCCGAAGCCCGCGGGCCTTCGCATATCCGTCGTCGGCGGCGGGTGCTCCGGGTTCAGCTACTCGATGGCGTTCGAGAATACCCCCAACATGCTGGACAAGACATATAGTTATGATGGCCTGAAGGTCTTCATCGACCAGGCCAGCATGCTTTACCTGGACGGGGCGTCAGTGGATTACGTCGAGACGATCGAGGGTTCTGGCTTTAAGTTCAACAATCCACAGGTAAAATCGACCTGCGGCTGCGGCAGTTCCTTCAGCGCCTGACGCGGTCACAAGTTCTGCAGCCCGGATACCAAGAAAGCGACCTTGAGGGGTCGCTTTTTTGTTTGTTTTTCATGAAGATGCGAGTACCGGTACGATCGAACATAAATTCTGTAGTGCGTGCCGAAGAAAATTGTTGCTACATATACAATTTTCCTGATAGTATTCCCTTGAGCCACCAGATGGGCCGGAGGAATAAACGAGCCCACTGGAAATCCCGACAGGGAGAAGAGGTCAAGAACATATGAAGAATATACTTCGGAGAATCCTCACAGGAACAACATTGGCTGTGCTGGCGGGAGGCGTAGCGAGCGCAGATTCAATCACTTACACCGGGTTGACGTCGCCTGGCGTCGTGAATATTCCGGCGTCGAGTTTTGGCAGTTACCCGTTGAGCATGATCTTCCCAACCTTTAATGCGAGCCTTGGGACGTTGACCCGCATCGATATCACATTCTCGGGCGAAATCACGGGGAGCTACGGCATTGAAAATACCGATACCGGCGGTGCTCCGAATGGCATCAATTCGAGCGCTGGCGCGCAAATGTTCCTCGCCGACGTCGGCTGCCCCGACCCAACTTCCGGTTGCAATTTCGTAGGCTTGACGGGCGTGAACGAACCGCTGGTCACCCATTCAGATACGATGCCCACTTATGATGGGAACACGGATTTTGGTGGCACCTCCGGTAAGACTTACAGTGGCTTGGACGTGTCGGGCAGTTCGTCGGTCAATTCGCAGTCAGGCACAAACCATCTTCTGCTCGCGAGTGACTTTGCCGAATTCACCAATCCGTCAGCGGGTCCCAGCATCACACTTCCGGTCTTCCTGATCGGCGTCACCAGTGCGACAGACACCAACGGCCATGTGGCATCGACATTTGCTCTTAACGCGGCCGCACAGGGCGAAATCACGTACACGTACACCAACCCGAGCGCTACTCCTGAGCCTGCCTCAATGGCTTTAATGGGCGGCGCCCTCCTGGGTCTCGGGCTGATTGGCCGTCGCTTCCGTAGAAGCTGATCGTCTTTCCCTCCGGAATAGGTTCTCTCCGAAGACGGGCTGGCTTAGGCCAGCCCGTTGTTTTTTTGGGGTGGGTCACAATGCGCACTCCAAACCGCCGCGGCTAACGACCAAAACGCGACCGTCCGGTAGTACGCGCGGCTCGCATTTGAGAGGCCATCCAGGCGCGTTTGCGGGCCTTGCAGCTGGCAATCAGATGAAGCCCGCAATCCTTAGCGGCGGAAAGCGGAATGTGGCGGCTTCCGGCCCGAGTCACTGGACCACCTCACGCCATCATTTTGCATCCCGCCAGTTCTTCCCTGCGCCGACCTCGACCACCAGCGGCACGGCCAGTTCGAAGACGCTCTCCATCCGGTCCTTGACTATTTCTTTGACAGACTCCAGCTCCCGCGCCGGCGCTTCCAGCACGAGCTCGTCATGCACCTGCAGGAGAAGTTTGGCCTCCATTCCCGCCAGCGCCTCATCTATGCGCACCATGGCGAGTTTGATCAGGTCCGCGGCAGTCCCCTGGATCGGAGAATTGACAGCCGTTCTCTCGGCGAAACCGCGGGCGTTCGGGTTGCGCGCGTTGATGTCGGGGATCGGGCGCTCCCGTCCGAAAAGCGTGCGGGCAATGCCTGTCTCGCGCGTCTTCGCCACAGTCTCGTCGATGAACCGCTTCACGCCGGAGTAGCGCTCGAAGTAGGCTTTGATGTACGCCTCTGCTTCCTTGCGCGCAATGCCGAGGTTGGCCGCCAGACCGAATGAACTGATCCCATAGACGATCCCAAAGTTGACGGCTTTCGCGTTATTACGCGCCTCGCGGGTAACCAGCATGGGGGGCACGCCCATGACCTCCGCGGCGGTGCGCGTATGGATGTCTTCGCCCTGCCGGAATGCGTCGATCAGGACGGCGTCGCCGGACATGTGGGCCAGCAGGCGGAGCTCGATCTGGGAATAGTCGGCGACAACGAGCGTCCAGCCATCGCGCGGAATGAAGGCTGCCCGAATCTCGCGGCCCAACTCCGTTTTGATCGGAATGTTCTGCAGATTCGGGTTGGAGGACGAGAGCCGCCCGGTTGCGGCGCCGGTCTGGTTGAAACTCGTATGAATGCGGCCGGTAGCCGGGTCCATGAGAAGCGGCAGCGCGTCGACATACGTGCCTTTGAGTTTCGTGAGCTGGCGAAATTCCAGAACCTTGCGGACGATTTCGTGGTCTTCGGCAAGTCCTTCGAGAACGTCGACGGCAGTGGAGATCGTTTTGCCCTTGCCGTAGCGAACCGGAGCCGGAAGATTGAGCTCTTCAAAAAGGATCTTGCCGAGTTGCTGCGGGGAGGCAATGTTGAACTCGCGCCCCGCGAGGGAATGAATGTCGCGCGAGAGGGCGGTGATGCCCGTCTCCATGAGAGCCGAGAGTCGCGCGAGCTCGCCGGTATCGATGCGGATGCCAGTCTGCTCCATGCGGGCGAGGACGCTCGCGAGGGGAAGCTCGATTTCGTCGTAAAGCCTGAGCAGGCCACGCCGTTCGACTTCCGGCTTGAGGCGGGCATTGAGCTCGTGGACGAAGGCGGCGCGTTCGTCGGCGCGGGGTCCGGCGCGCAGATCGAGGCGGCGCTCGACGAGGGACTCCAGGGAGCAGGCGCCGGGGTCGGCATCGAGCAGAAACGCATAGATGGAGATATCGTCCCGCAGATTCCGTGCGTGGATCCCTTGCCGCTGGAGCGCAATCGACAAGGATTTCAAATCGCTGGCGGCCTTGGGCAGACCGGCATCTTCCAGCGCGGTTTTGAGCTCGGCGAGACGCCCGAGCGGGAGGCTGCGGGCTTCGGCGGGCCGGCACGCCAGTCCGGCTTCCGTATGGTCAGAGGAAAAGGCGATGGATAAAGGCGTGTCCGACGGGATCGATTTCACGAACACCGCGACCGCTGCGTGGGTCTCGAGCGGGGCGAAGTCGCGCGGCCGGGAGTCCTCCGACGGGCCGAGTTCCTTGAGATGGGAGAAGAACTCGAGCTCTTTGTAGAGGGGCTTGAGGGCTTCGAGGTCGGGCTCGCGCACACAAAGGGCCTCCAGATCGAACGAGACCGGGACGTCGCAATCGATGGTGGCCAGCTTGAGGCTGAGCTCAATGCGCTCGCGATTGTTCTGCAAGCTCTCTCGGGCCATCTTCTTTGTGACCTCGGACGCGCGGTCAAGGGCCGCTTTGACGGACCCAAACTGGCCAATCAGATCGCGAGCCCCCTTCTCGCCGATGCCGGGGGCGCCTGGGATGTTATCGACGGCATCGCCCTTGAGGGCAAGGAGATCGGCGATCTGACCCGGGTCGACCCCCATGAACTCACGAACTTTGGTGGGGTCGTACCAGGTATCGTCCTTCGCCGGATTGAGCATCGAAACGCGGCCGGTGACGAGCTGCAGCATGTCCTTGTCGCTCGACACGATGACCACTTCGTGTCCGGCTTCGGCGGCTTTGCGGCTGAGAGTGCCGATCACGTCGTCGGCCTCGAAGCCTGGATACTGAATGATCGGGATGCGCAGCGCCGCGAGAATCTTTTCGATCCAGGGAAGCTGGACGAGCAGGTCGGGAGGAGTTTCGCTGCGATTAGCCTTATATTCGGCGAACACGGACTCCCGGTGCGTCTTGCCGGGTCCTTCGAAGATGGCTGCCATATGTTGGGGCGCGAACGTCTTCGACAGCTTCTTGAGCATGTTGTGGAAGATCAGCACCGCTTCGGTGGGCAGGCCGGTGGTGGTCCGCATGGGCGGCGCCTGCATCCGGGCGCGAGCGTGAAAGGCGCGGAAAATGAAGCCGTAGGAATCGATGAGGAAGATCCGGTGGGAGGAGGCCACTTCGGCCTATTGTAAGCCGCGAGTCGCGGCGCGCTGCCTGGTCATCCTGCCGCGCCTTGCCGCTACGGCAGAAGGGGGTTCTATGCAGCGTATACGATACAGAGTGTGGCTAATGAGCCACGTGTCCCGATGGCTTACTCTCGTTGTGTCAAACATTTACGTAACCTGAGCATGCGATGCCGGGTAGCATAGAAACAGATGCGATTTGAGACCACAATCCAGCGTCCTGTCGAAGTTTCCGGCGTGGGATTGCATAGCGGCGTTCCGGTGACAATGCGGATCACGCCGGCCCCGGCGGGCACGGGAATTGTGTTCCGGCGCTCCGACCTCGAATTTTTTGCGATTCCCGCCAGTTGGAAGAAGGTGGCGCGTGTGAGCTACGCGACGAGCCTTATGCGGCAGGGCGTTTTGATTCAGACTACGGAGCATCTGCTGAGCACGCTTTACAGCTTCGGGATCGACAACGTCTGGATCGAGATCGATAACCTCGAAGTGCCGATCGCCGACGGTAGCGGGAAGCCCTTCGTCGAGCTCCTTCGCAAAGCGGGTGTGCGGGAGCTGCGGCGGCAAAGAAAGTACCTGCGAATCCGGCGGCCGGTGACGGTCGAAGATGGGAAGAAGAGAATTTCCATTCTGCCCGATGATGTTTTCCGGCTGACATGCGAGATCGATTTTCCGAGTCCGATCGGCAAACAGTCGATCGAGATGGAAGTGACGCCGCAGCGATATGCCGAAGAGCTGTCGCCGGCGCGCACGTTCGGGTTTGAGCATGAGCTCGATCAGATGCGGGATATGGGGTTGATCCGGGGCGCGACGCTGGAGTCGGCGGTCTGCTTCACGAAGACCGGCGTTCTGAATCCGGGCGGCCTGCGGTTCCCCGACGAATGCTGCCGGCACAAGGCGCTGGATCTGATCGGAGACCTCGCGCTGGTGGGACGTCCTTTGCTCGGACATGTGATCGCGGAGCGGGCCGGGCACGCTATGCATACGGCACTGGTGGCGAAGATCATGTCCGATCCTTCGCTTTACGAGATTGTGACCTTTGATCAGGTGGCGGCTCGCGTGGCGGAATCGCTGATTCCTGTGCGATAAATACCGGTGGCCAGAAAACCGAAGAAATTCAGCGCGCCCAAAGAGGTGCGGGCAATCGCCCGCGAACGCGTCGGAGCCGTGAAGGCCGCGAAGGTGATCCAGCCGAAGAGCGAGCGGAAGCCGCGGCACAAGATCGACCCGCGCGACGAAGCGATTTGAGTGGCACCGGCGGTATACTGATCCTTCCCCGCTTTCCAAAGGAACACGCACCGGCATGCCGCCGGGCACGGTAAGACGAGGAACGAAACGCACAGGCTTGATCCGGTGCAGACGGATGGCAACTTGTTATTGTGGCCAGGATTGACCATTCGGCTTCGCTCGTGTCGAGGCGCGCGCGATAAATAATCAGGAAGGATTAGTCGAAAATTGCGAAACAAGCTTACTGTCGTTGGCGCAGGGAACGTCGGGGCCAACTGCGCCGTTTGGGCGGCGAAGAAGGAATTGGGCGACATTGTTCTTGTGGATGTGGCCGAAGGGGTTCCGCAGGGCAAGGGTCTCGATCTGATGCAGGCGGGCCCGGTGGAGGGCTACGACGTCACGATCACAGGCGCGAACGATTACGGTCCGACGGCCAACTCCGATGTAGTGATCATCACCGCGGGATTTCCGCGCAAGCCCGGCATGAGCCGCGACGATCTTCTGCTCGCGAACTATGAAGTGATCAAGAGCGCGACAGAGCAGGCAGTCGCCGTTTCGCCGAACTGCACGATCATCGTCGTGACGAATCCGCTGGACGCCATGGCGCAGGTAGCGTACATGGTCTCGAAGTTCCCCAGAAACCGGGTCATCGGCATGGCCGGTGTGCTGGACTCGGCGCGTTTCCGGACCTTCATCGCGATGGAATTGCAGGTATCCGTCGACAACGTCACGGCGGTGGTGCTGGGCGGGCACGGGGACACGATGGTCCCGCTGGTGCGGCTGTCGAGCGTGTCGGGCATTCCGCTGACGGAACTCATCCCGGCCGACCGGCTGAAGTCGATCGTGGAGCGAACGGCCAGCGGCGGCGCGGAGATCGTGAAGTATCTGAAGACCGGCAGCGCCTATTATGCGCCGGCGGCTTCCGCGGTCGAAATGGCGGAGTCGATCCTGCGGGACAAGAAGAAGGTTCTGCCGTGTTCGGCTTATCTCGAAGGCGAGTACGGGATCAACGGCCTCTACGTCGGTGTGCCGTGCAAGCTTGGCGCGGGCGGTATTGAGAAAATCTACGAGATCAAGCTGACGGAGGAAGAGACCGCGGCGCTGCACAAGAGCTCCGGAGCCGTGAAGGAACTGGTGGACGTTATCAAGGGAAAGATGTAAATCCATTTCGCGCAAAGGCGCAAAGAACGCCAGCAGCTGTTTTCTTTGTACCTTTGCGCGAACGATTTGCGACGTTGCGCCCGAGCACTGTTCCTGCTAAAACAGGACGAAGGAGATTTGTTCTGGTCCGGTTTTGCGTACTGGCGAGCGGAAGCGCGGGGAACTCGGCCTTTCTTGCCACATCCAGGACGCGGATTTTGATCGATGCCGGATTGAGCGTTCGCGAGCTGACGAAGCGCCTTGCCGAGATCGGCGAAAAGCCGGAAGACCTGGATGCCGTGCTTCTGACCCACGAGCACACGGATCATATCGCGGGCGCGGCGCGGCTGGTCCGCTGGTGCGCGAAGAAGAAAAAAAATCTTCCGGTCTACGTGTCGAAACTGACTGCTCCGCATATCGATTGGGAAGAGAGTCCAGCGCCGCCGATGGAGCGGTTTCAGGCGGGCTCCGGCTGGATCATCGGCAACATCGTGGTCCAGAGCTTCACGATTCCGCACGATGCGGTCGACCCGGTCGGATTTTGCTTCCACGCCGAGGGTGTGAAGGTCGGAGTCGCCACGGACCTCGGATACATGCCGGATTCCATCAAGGTCCATCTGCGGCGGGTGCAGATGCTGCTGCTCGAATCCAATCACGACCTCGAGATGCTTAAAGTCGGGCCGTACCCATGGAGCGTCAAGCAGCGCGTGATGGGCCGCAACGGCCACCTTTCGAATTCCCACACCTGCGACTATCTGGAACAGGATCTTGACGGCGGGGTGCAAACGCTGATCCTGGGGCATCTGAGCGAGCACAACAATCATCCGGAAATCGTGCGTATGGGGGCTCAGCAGTCGCTCGACAAGCGCGGCGTCTCGCCGCGTCTGGTGGTGGCTGAGCAAAGCCGCCCGACAGAGGTTTTCGCGTATTGATCTCCCGCTACACTCGACCTGAAATCGGGGCCGTCTGGAGCGACCAAAACAAGTTCCAGCAGTGGCTGGAAGTGGAACTGGCCGCTTCGGAGACGCTCGCCACGCTGGGCGTCGTTCCGCACGAAGATGCTGTGCTGCTGCGCCGGTACGCATCGTTCAACGTTCCCCGCATTTTTGAAATCGAAAAGCAGACGCGGCACGACGTGATCGCGTTCACCACCGCGGTGGCGGAATCGATGGCCGCGGCGGGACATGCCGGCGCGTCACGCTGGTTCCACTACGGGATGACGTCGAACGACGTTGTCGATACAGCGCAGGCGCTGCAGATCGGCCAGGCATCGAAGATCCTGCTGGCGGGCCTGGCCCGGCTGCGTGAAGTGCTGAAGCGCCGCGCGCACGAGTTCAAGCACGCGGTGCAGATCGGACGCACGCACGGCGTCCATGCCGAGCCGATCACGTTCGGGTTGAAGCTGGCCATCTGGTACGCCGAAGCCGGGCGCAACCAGAAGCGGCTCGAGGCTGCGGCGGAGGATCTTCGTGTTGGGAAAATCTCCGGCGCCGTCGGGACTTTCGCGCATATCGGTCCCGACGTGGAGGAGAAGATTTGCGCGCGCCTTGGCCTCCAACCCGCGCCGGTCGCGTCGCAGGTTATCCAGCGCGACCGGCATGCGCAGTTCGTGGCGACGCTCGCGACTTTGACGGCGGGTCTCGAGAAGATCGCGCTCGAGATCCGTCACCTGCAGCGCACCGAGGTAAGAGAAGCCGCGGAGTATTTCGCGATCGGCCAGAAGGGCTCGTCGGCGATGCCGCACAAAAAGAACCCGATCACGAGCGAGCAAATTTGCGGGCTGGCGCGGGTGGTGCGGGGCAATGCGCAGGCGGCGTTCGAGAACATCGCCCTCTGGCATGAACGCGATATTTCGCATTCATCCGTCGAGCGGATTATCCTGCCGGATTCGACGATCCTCACCGACTATCTGCTCGAAAAGACCAGCAACCTGGTGGACAAGATGTTTGTATATCCCGAGCGAATGCGCCGCAACGTCGATCTGACCCGCGGGCTGGTATTCTCCGGACAGCTACTGCTGGACCTTGCGGCGGCGGGCATGCTTCGTGAACAGGCGTATGCCATCGTGCAGCGCCACGCGATGGAGGCGTGGGAAACCGAGGGCGATTTCCGGGTTGCAATCGAGACCGACCCGGAGATCACAAAAATGCTCGATCGCAGCCAGTTGGAGCACACGTTTTCGCTTGACCGGCAGCTTAAACACGTCGACACGATCTTTGAACGCGTTTTCGGCTGAACCGCCCATCCCGCGTCTCAACGGCGGCCGCGCTGCTCTTCGTGTCCGTGCGGGTCATGCATCGCCTGCACGTGGAATTTCCGGCGCCCCTAAAAATGGTCGCGTCCGTGATACCAGGGTCCCGCGCCGATAAACAAACCGTTGCTGAACCATTCAGGTCCCTAATAGCCGTCCGGCGCGCATTGATAGGGAGGCACTTCGTAATATCCATAAGGACAAACGGGCGCCGGGCGGATCGCACCGACCCTCAAACATTTCGAATTGCTGGCAATCGGCGCGGCGGTTTTCATGACTCTGTTCTTCACGGATAGCTTGTCCGCACTTGCGTGTCCAGGGATTTGTATGAAACAGACCGGCTGTGCGCCATCGTATGATCGAGGATGTTATGCGCCGCGCGGCGGCTTTGCTCTACGTGCTTTTTCTCGCCGGGATACCCTCGTTCGCGGCCGGACGATGGCTGCGCGTTTCCAGTCCGAACTTCGAGCTCTACACCACGACGAGTGAAAAGCAGGGAAGGGACACCGCCCTGCATCTCGAGCAGGTGCGTGCTTTTTTTCTGCAGGCATCCCCGGTCCGCAGTCTGAGCGATTTTCCCCTGCGGATTTTCCAATTCGACACCGAAGCGCAGTACGCGCCCGTGCGCCAGACCGCTCAACAGATCGCCTATTTCGTGACCACGCCGGCGAGCGAATACATAGTATTGGGCGATCGCGTGACCGCGAAAGAGGCGGAGGGGGATTACAGCCCGTTGATCCACGAATACATGCACCTTGTGGTGCGGCACAGCGGAATGAAAATCCCCACGTGGCTCAATGAAGGCTGGGCCGATGTCTTTTCGACTCTGCATCCGCAGGGCAAGGATTCCGCCGTGGGAGATTTGCTCCCGGACCGGATGAAGTCGCTCGAATCCGAACAGTGGATGGATTTCGACTCCCTTACGGCGGTCGATACTGGTTCTCAGGCCTATCACGAGAGCTCGCGCGTGGGAATTTTCTACGCCGAAAGCTGGGCGCTCGCCCACATGCTGTTCCTCTCACCCGATTACAAAGACAACTTCGGGAAGTTCGTGTTGGCGTTGAACAGCGGCAAGAGCAGCGCGGAGGCGTGCCAGATCGCATTCGGCAAGAGCGCGGCAGCGGTCTATTCGGATCTCCGCGCTTACTTCAATCGCAAGCGCCTCTACGGCGCCGTGTTTCAGACACGGCTGGATGCCGCCGAGGACCGCATTATCGCGGCTCCGCTGGATGAATTCGACGCCAGCCTGGCGCTGGCGGACCTGAGCGTCGCGCGGGGGAAGCGCCTCGACGCGCAGGCGGAATACGCGCGGCTCGAAAAAGAGCAGCCGGAGCGCGCCGATCTGGCGCTATCCGAGGGAAGGCTCGCGGTATGGAGCAACGACGCGGCGGCGGCCCGCGCCTATTTCCGGAAAGCGTATGAAGCGGGCGCGACCGACGCGCAAATGTGTTACGAGCTTGCCAATCTCGACCGGCAGGCCAAGGAGCCTGTCGCCAAGATTATCCCGGTTTTGGAGCGCGCCGTTAAATCGAAGCCGGATTTCATGGCGGCCAAAGTCGAGCTCGGCTTGTTGCGTGTCGACACACGCGATTTTCCAGGGGCCGTTTCCGAGTTGATGTCGATTCCAAACATCAAGTCACAACAAGCGACCAGCGTATTCTGCGGGCTGGCGTACTCGTTCGTGCAGATCGGCGATCTCGAATCGGCTCGCACACAGGGCGAGAACTGCCGGAAGTGGGCGAAATCGGATCTGGATCAGCGGCGCGCCGCGCCCGTCCTCAAATTCGTGGAGGCGCGGTCGAAGCCGTCCGCGGCCGTGCGTCCGAACGAGAGGCTGCAAAGGGTTCTCGGCAAGGCCAGGGCGGTGGAATGCTCACCCGAGGGGAACCGGCTTTCGGTTCTGGTGGGCGACAAAATCGCGGTCTTCGATCTTCCGGAGCCGGATGCTGTCGAGAAGCCCGCAACCCCGCGGTCGCGTCTCACTCTCAGCTGCGGGGCTCTGCCGCAAGTCACGATCGGCGTCGAGTTCGCGCCTCCGCGCAGCGCGGTGGAGACGAGTGTGGGGATCGTGCGGCGGCTGGAATACTGAACCGGTCAACCCACTGTCAACCGCGGCCCGGGCGAACCCAATATCTTCGCCACCTCCATTTCGAGCGGCGGTTGGGCAATCCGGAGAATTTTCTCTTTAAACTCGCGCAGCCCTTGTATCTTCGTGACGGTATAGGCGCGCCGGTCGCCGGCATCCAGCAGCCAGACTTCTGCGGCGCCCTGAGCGATGTAAACGTCACAGCGTTTCCGGATAACCGGCAAGGTGTCCCCGCCGATGACTTCTATGCAGACAACCGGCGCTTGCGGGGCCGGCTCTTCCAGTTGGAATTGCTCGCGCAGACGGCGCATCTTCTCCCGTTCTTTGCTTTCTTCTTCCGAATAGCGGCGAGCTTTTTCGAATTCGTGACTCACGATCGCGGTCTCGAGATGCTGAACGATGCGATCGATTCTCTTCCGAATCTCCCTCAACTCTTTCGCCGGGCCGGTCTCCTGCTCACCTTCGTTTTCTTCGGATGGCTCAACCGCGTAAAGGGCGAAGTGGCTTCGATTTTCGGCTGACCGTCGTTGGACCACCCGGACGCTGCCATGCGCTTCAACGTCCGCGAGCCATCGATCGAGTCCGGGCGGCGATGCAGATTGAATTCCGGCCGGAGATGGTTCCGATCTCCCCACCTCCTGCCGCACGTCATCTGCCGTGAGACCTTGTTCGCGCAGCAGTTGAGCGGCGAAAGATTCGTCTTCGCGAAGCAGACCGAGCAGGAGATGCGCCGTTCCGATGTGCACGTGTCCCAGACGTTGAGACTCTTCCGCCGCGTATGCCAGGATTCGCTTGCACTCGTGGCTCAGCGGCAAGTCGACCGATGTCGCAATTTTGGTCCGGACTTCGCTGCGCTGCGTAATGGATCGTTGGATGTGCGCGAACCCGTTATCCGGCAGGTACTGTTTCGCCAGCGCTTTATCCGTTCGAAAAAGGCCGAGAAGCAGATGCTCCGACTCGATATAGGGAGAGCCGAACTGGCTGGCCTCATAGCGGCCAAAGAAGATCGTTCGCCGGGCCGATTCGGTGTAGCGCTCGAACATACTCGCAATGTACTCCAGGCCGCGCCCGGAAATTTCCGGGGCGAGCCGATATAATCTCTCCGACGCATGAAACGCCACATTAGCCGCTTTGCCCCCCTTGCCCTCGCGCCGGTTCTGTTCCTCGGCGTCCGCGTGATCGCCCAGCAGCCGGGCCGCAACCTCGTGCCACTCACGGAGGATAACCTCAAGAGTCCCAGCCCCAATGACTGGTTGATGTACAACCGCACCTATGATGCGCAGCGCTTCTCGCCGCTGCAGCAGATCAACAAGTCGAACATCGGCCAGCTCAAGCTCGCCTGGTCGGTTACGGAGGGCGCGGGCTCACAGGAGGGAATCCCGCTGGTGCACGACGGTGTCATGTATCTGCAGGCCCCGGGAGCCGTTATTCAGGCGCTCGACGCGGCCACCGGGCAGCTCATCTGGGAATACAAGCGCAACATGCCTCAGAACATCAAGAATGGCGCGCGCGCCAAGACCATCGCCATCGGCTACGACATGGTTTACTGGACCTCGCCGGATAGTTATCTCGTCGCTATCGATGCCCGCACCGGCGAGTTGCGCTGGGAAGACAAAACCGAAACAAGAGGGGCGACGCAGGGCGCGGTTGTTGCAGGAGACAAAGTGATCTCTGGCGGAGCCTGCGGCGGCAAGCATGAGAACTGCTTCATCGATGCCCATGACGCCAAAACCGGCAAGCTGCTGTGGAAGTTCATGACCGCGGCCGAGGACGGCCAGCCCGGCGGCGACACGTGGGGCGGACTTCCCAATGACAAGCGCGTCGCAGGTCCCTGGGGTCTTTCCGGCACTTACGATCCATCCACCAACTCCGTGATTTGGGGGGTTGCGAATCCCACGCCGAACTCGCGGCTCGAACGCCACGACGGCAACTTCAACGCGGTCCCGACGCATGCCCCTGCCGAACTGTTCAGCAATTCGACTCTTTCAATCAATGCCGATACGGGGAAACTGAACTGGTATTATCAGCATCTTCCCGGCGACGACTGGGATGAGGACTGGACCAACGACCGCATCCTCGTCAGCACCACTCTCAATCCCACGAAGGCCACCGCAAAATGGTTCAACTCCAAAATCAAGGCCGGTGAGCGCCGCGACATCGTACTCGCGACCGGGGAATCCGGCGGCGTCTTCGCGCTGGACCGCCATACCGGAGAATTTCTCTGGGCGAACCCGTGGCCTTACGACGTGCCGAACTTCTTCCTGAAGAACATCGACGAAAAGGGCATCACGTACTTGAACGAGAGCGCCATGCTGCCGCGCCCCAACATGACGAATACGGTCTGCTTCTTCAACACCCGCAGCTACTGGTCGCAGGGTTATAGCCCGCTCACGAATTCGCTGTACACGCCTTTCGTCGATGCGTGCAATCAGGAGAAGGAGGGCGAGCTCGGGTCGCGCTCCAATCATGGCGGCGTGGTGCGGGACCCTTCGAAGCTCAACGAACTCTCCGGCGTTTCGAAGATTAATGCCGCCACGGGCAAGGTGGAGCACATCTTCAAAGGCCCCGGCCCCATTAATGGCGCCATTTTGCTGACGGCCGGGAATCTGCTCTTCTTCGGCGATCTCAACCAGCATTTTCGAGCTCTCGATCAGGAGACCGGCAAGGTTCTGTGGGATCAGGAACTGCCCGGACCTATCGCGAACTCGACCATCACTTACGCAATCAACGGACGCCAGTATGTGGCTGTGTACACCGGCGACGGACAGTTGACGTCGAGTGTGGCGGCTTACAACAAAGAGCTGAAATCTACCCGCCGCGTGAATACGATCCAGGTGTTCGCGCTGCCGGAGGATGTCGCGTCGAAGACGCCGCTGGTCGCGGCGGGGCGTCGCGCGGTCCGACGCTAGCTTATAGCCTAAGCCAAGGGAGCCGATTCGACCGGCGCGGCAAGAGCCTTTACCGCGCCGGGCCGCCCTCCAGCCACCGCTTTCCCCGCTGGTACAGGGCCTCGACTTCAGGACCCTTCAAGCCCGGCATATCTCTCTTTACGGGATACCCGATCCGCGCCTGCAAATACGCGAGATGCCGGTAGCCTTCCGGGAACCGCTCCAGAATCTGCCGGTCCAGAATCAGGGGATTCGCCGGGTCCGGATCGATCACATCCATGCGGTCTTTCTCGTAAATCGGCTGCCGGTGCACGACCCGCCACTCGCCGCCGCGCTTTTCGAAGAAGTCGTAGAAGCGCCCTGTGCAGACCACATCCACCATGTGCCCATCGACGCGCGCTCGCTGCGAGATCGTCATCTTAGTCTGGGAGATGGCGCGATTTCCGTTCACGTCCACCGTATTTCCGCCCTGGAAGTGCAGGATGCTGACGCCCTTGTTCCAGCCTTCGATGCTGACACGGACGAAGTCCGCCGCGGGGCCCTGGAACCAGGTTGCCATCATGTACCCGTCGTCGGCCCACACGGTGCGGAAGCGATCCCAGTCGCCCGAGTCGCGCCAGGTCACCCAGTTCTCCACCACCTCGCGAATCGCGAGCTTGTCTTCGAATCCGTTCTTATCTGTGTTCATCCGCGGCCAAAACCTTTCGCTTTTGTGTGCATGATAGCGTGGCCGCTGTGGATGAAATCAGCTGGCGACCGCGAGCATTAAGCGCGGCTGCGGTAATACCGCGCTCCGCCGCCGTGCGAGCCCGCATCCAGCAGCACCGCAATAATCAGAATAATCAGATTGAAGCCTTCAATCGGCAATCCGGTATTGACCATCCATGCATAGACAATCGTAGTAATCGGGAGAAAGATGAAGCCCAGAAGAGGAATCACCAGCCCGTGATACGCCCGGTCGAGCCAGTTCGAGAACAGCCACATCAACACCAGGACTACTCTCGGGAAGGCGAGAACGACCAGCGTCAGCAGGCAGGGCATGCGCGGAGCAGTGAGCACTCAGCACGCCAATGTGCACAGAACTACTTCGGCGCCGACCTTAACTCCGCCTGCAATTGCCGCCAGGCCGAATCCTCGAAGGTTGTCTTGATCCTTTCGCGGCCTTCACTCCGCGGATCGCCGGCCCTTGGACCATCTTTTTTCAAACAGCGCCCGAGCATGCTCGTGGCCTCCTGATCGCTCGGGGCGCGGTCCAGCACCGCGCGGAAATTCGCCGCGGCCAACTCGAACCGGCCCTGCTTCCACAGCGCGTACCCGAGATTGAACCAGTAGTCCGGATCGCGATCGTCTCCATCCAGCGCCTTACTGAAGTATTCCGACGCCTTTACATCGTTCTTGCGCGACAGCGCCGCGCCAAGATCGTTGTAGACCTCGTTCAGCGGGATCTCATTGGCGACCATCTTCAGTTGATCGGCCGCTCCTTCGAAGTCGCCGAGGTAGTATTTCGAAACCCCACGCAGAAACGACGCTTCCAGAAAGTGCGAATCGCTCTTCGTCACCTTCGCGAGCCAATCGCCGGCGGCCTTGTAGTCTTTTTTGGCGAACATCATTCGTCCGAGCTGGAAGTTGGGCTGGGAGAAATGCTCGTCGAGCTTCGCCGCTTGTGTGAACAGTTTCAGCTTCTGGTCATCGGACGCTGCCATCAGCCCTCTGACGTAGCTTTCCATCGCCTCCACCCGCACCGGCGCGCGGTCGTGAAAGAAGACTTCTTCGGACGGCGCGCGATCGGGCGCAAGCTCGTGCAGAACCATCCACGCCAGCTTCGTCTCCATCTGGCTCAGGCCTTCGAGCGTTCCGGATTGTGTGAACTCCGCCCGCTGCCGCAGCTTTTTCAGATCGATCACGCGGATCGTCAGCCTGATTGGGGCCTTTAAAGCCGGGCCGTCTTCGACCTTGAACTCTCCGGAAACAATCTCGCCCGCATCGAGCGTCTCGCCGATTTTGATCACCGAAGCCTTTGTCAGGACTACGCCTGTTCGCAAGGAAAGCCGTTTGTAGACCTCGGCCCGGTCCTCGCGCGTCAGAACGAGTAAACCCGTAGAGCTCAGTGCTTCATCAATGGTTTCCGACACGCTCTCGCCGATCCAGTCCAGGTTCGGCGCGCCTTTTTCATTCAGGTTGAAAAGCGGAAGCACCGCGATCGTATCCGCGGCGAAGGACGTGGCCGCGAGGGCTATGAAGCAGAGGAAAACCCGCACCTGTATCCATGGTGGCACACGCCTGACCTTATGACTCCGCGAAGTCTCTGAGACGCCCGCGCACACTTTCGACCACGACCGGGTCATCCCCGAACCCGGCTACAATCTCAATCCCGGGCTCCTGCCGGAACCATGTCATCTGCCGCTTGGCGTACTGCCGGGTCGCTCGCGTCGCATAAAACAGCGCGTCTTTCGGCGACAACTCGCCACGTATGACCTGCAAAGCTTCCTTGTAGCCGATGGACTCGAATGGTTTGCAATCCGTGCCATATCCACGCGCCAGAATGGCCGCCGTTTCCTCCACCAGTCCCGCCGCAAACATGGCCTCCATGCGCGCTGCGAGCCTCTCGTAAAGCCGCTCGCGATCCGGAAACAAGCCGATCTTCAAGATGCGAAAACCTTCGAGGGCATCGCGCCCTTGCGCATACACCTGGGTCGCCGGCTTGCGCGCGGAGACGCAAATCTCCAACGCGCGCATACTTTTCGGAATGTCGTTCGGGTGGATCCGGGCAGCCACTTTCGGATCGAGGCGGGCGAGAATCCGGTGAATCCCGCCGGCGCGCCGGTGCTCGATCCGGCGCAGGCGTGCGCGCAGTTGCTCATCGCGTTGCGGGCCAGGCGCAAGCCCGTCGATCAATGCCCGCAAATAGAATCCGGTGCCTCCGGCGACGATCGGAATCCGCCCCCGCTCCGCGATGTCGCGCAGCACTCTACGGCCCTCCCGCGCGTAGTCACCCGCGGTGAACACTTCATCCGGATTCGCGTTGTCAATCAGATGATGCGGGATACCGCGCCGCGCATCCGCCGGCAGCTTCGCGGTTCCGATGTCGAAGTACCGGTAAACCTGGACGGAATCACTGTTGACGATCTCGCCATCAAATTCGGCTGCCAGGGTAAGGGCGAGATCGCTCTTGCCGCAGCCCGTCGGCCCGGCGATGGCGATCAGATTTCGAGTCTCGCGCAACGAACTACACTCTCCCACGTCCAATGATCGGATGGCTTTCTCGCAGCGTTATACAATGATGACGAACAGTCGCGGTGTGTCCGCTGCGGGCCGCCCGAGAGAAAGTTGGAAAATGATCGGACACATCAAAGCGCACGGCGCTGCACTCGGTCTGGCTCTGGTTTTCGTCCCCGCTTCGGGCTTCTCACAGACTCCTCCTCCGCAAACGCCCGCGCCATCCGCCGATCGCTCCAACGCCTACTACGAATTCGCGATGGCTCACCTTTATGCCGAGCTCGCGGGCGCTTACGGCAATCGCGGCGAATACGTCAACAAGGCCATCGATTATTACCGGCAGGCGATCAAGGCCGATCCCTCCGCCTCGTACATTGCCGAAGAGCTCTCCGAATTCTACGTCCAGGCCGGGCAGCTCGAGCGCGCCATGCAGGAAGCCAACGATCTGCTCAAGGCGAACCCGGACAACAACAACGCGCGGAAGATTCTGGCCCGCATTTACACCCGCCAGATCGGCGATCCCGACCAGGGCCGCATCGATCAAACGATGCTGAAGAACGCCATCGACCAGTACGAAAAGATTACGCAGTCCGACCCGAAGGATGGCGAGAGCCTCTCCATGCTCGCCCGCCTTTATCGCGTTTCGAAGAACGATGTTGCCGCCGAAAAGGCCTATCGTCAGGTCCTCCAGCAGGACCCCAACGACGATGAAGCCCTGAACGGTCTGGCCATGATTTACGTGGATCGCGGCGATGTCCCGAACGCGATCACCATGCTCCAGCAGGCCGTCGAGAAGAGCCCCGATCAGCGCAATATCCAGATGCTGGGCGAATTTTATGAGCAGATCAAGGAGTTCGGTAAAGCCGCCGACACGTTTAAACAAGCGCTGGCGCTCACCAACGACACCCAGCAACTCCGCGTTCGCATCGGCCTTGATCTTCTCCAGGCCAACCGCCTCGATGAGGCGCTGACCGCTTTCCGGGAACTGGCGACCGATCAGCCGAAGAACGTCCTGCTGCAGATTCAGCTGGCGGAGATCCTCGAGCGCAAGCATGACTGGGCCGGCGCGGCCGCTGTTCTCGCGAAAGCCCACACGGTCGAGACGAAGGACAACGCATTACAGATTCGTTTCGCCGAGGAAGAGTTGCTTCGTGCGCAGGGCAAGACGCAGCAGGCGATCGCCGCCATGCAGGCGCTGCTGAATGACACCAAAAAAGATCGCTACACCGATCAGGAAAAGAAGGATCGCATCCGCAATCTTTACATCATGGCCGCGATGTATGAAGACGCCAACAAGCCGGCCGATGCGGTCACTGCATACCGCCTGATCCCGGAGATTGACGCGAACCTCGCGCCGAGCGCCGAAGGCAAAGTGATCGAGGCTTACAAGAACGCCAAAGACTTCAAATCGGCGCGGACTGCGGCCGATGCCGCTTTGAAGAAATACCCGACCGAGCGCCCATTGATTTTTGAGCACGCGCTTTTGCTCGGGGACCTTTCTTTGGTCGATCAAGGTGTTAGCGAGCTTAAGGCAATCCCGAACAGCTCCAAAGATCGCGACATCCTGATCACGATGGCGCAGGTGCAGGATAAGGGCAAACGCTTTGAAGACGAGCGCAAAACGCTTGACGCCGCCGAAATCCTCGCGGAAAGCCCGCAGGATAAACAGACCATCGAGTTCATGCGCGGCGCGATGTATGAGCGCGAGAAAAACTACGACGCAGCCGAGAAGGCATTCCGCAGTGTGCTTGCCACCGATCCGCAGAACGCGGGCGCTATGAACTATCTCGGCTACATGTATGCGGACCGCAATATCCGGCTCGAAGAGGCGCAGCAGTTGATCTCGAAGGCACTCGACATCGAGCCGGACAATGGGGCCTACGAAGACAGCCTTGGCTGGGTCTATTACCGGCTCAACAAGCTCGATCAGGCGGCGGATGAGCTCCGCATGGCCGTCGACAAGGTCGGTAAAGACCCGACCGTCCATGACCACTTGGGCGACGTCTATCTGAAGCAAGGCAAGATTCGCGAAGCGATCCAGCAGTGGGAATCGTCGGTCTCGGAATGGAAGATCGCGGCGCCCAGCGATCAGGACCCCGTCGAACTCGCGAAAGTTACGAAGAAGCTGGAAGGCGCCAAGGTCAAGGTCAGCGAAAAGGCTCGGTGACCGCGCTATAGTACGTCCGCAAACCCGCGCTTCATATAGCGAAAGATCAATCCGCCGCAAACAAACGCGGTAATCGCGAACGCCGCGCTCCAGGCGAGATCGGCGAGCCGCATCGTGTGGCCCAGTAGCAGGTCGCGATAAGCCCCGACTACGTACCTCAGAGGATTGATCCGCAGTATCGCCGCCGCCCACGCCGGAAACTTCTCCTCCGGCAGAAAGATGGGCGTCGCCCAGAACCAAAGCGTGAGCACAACAGCCAGCACCTGCGCGGTGTCACGCAAGTAGACCTGCAGGGCCGCTGCAATCCAACCGATCCCGACCGCGAACAATCCGACCAGCAGCATAAAGACCGGCAGAACGGCCAGCAGCGGACTCACATGGTGCAGGAATACCAAAGCCCCCGCGATCACCAGCAGCACCGCGAGCAAATGGCTCATCAGCGACGACAGAAAGATCGAGACGGGCACGATCTCGGCCGGGAACACGGTCTTTGTAATCAGGTTCGATTGCTCGATGAGCGAGCCCGCCGAACGCTGCACGGTCTCACTGAACAAGAGCCAGGGAAGCATCCCTGCAAATAAAAACATCGGGTAATTCTGCGTAACTGCGGTTGCAGGCGGGGTTTGGTGAAGGCAGATGTCAAATATGAAGACGTAGCTGGCGAGCAGGACCAGCGGATGGATCAATCCCCACACCCACCCCGCCGCTGAGCCCACATAACGCTGCTGAAAATCACGCTTAACCAGTTGTGTTATCAATGTTCTGCGCTCGATCAGGTTGCGCGCGAAATGTCGTCCGGGAATTCGCTTTGGCAAGCCGGAAGCTTAACAGCGGACAGGGTTGACTTGCAAGCTTAATGGGTGTTAATCTCGGAGTTTCTTAATTTTAGCCGGGTTCCGTTCCGCCTTCCCCGACAGGGTCTAAAGTTCATCGTCTGGCGGGACGACAGTCCAAGTACATCTGAGGTTCGCAACTCCTCCGACGCGAGCTTCAGGGAGATAAGGATTGAAACAAAACTACTTCATCGTCGTACTGGCGCACTCGCTTCACGGCCGCCTGCAGCGCATTCACATCCCGCATCGGTTCGTCTACGGCGCCCTGGGCGCAGTGTGCCTGATCGGCCTCATGGCCATGACAGTTGTCGGAAGCTACGCGCGTATGGCGCTCAAGGTGGCGAACTACAACTCGCTGCAGCACGAAGCGCAAGTCCTCAGGACGCGCTACGACAACCTTCAGCGGAAGGTCAAACAGACCGATGAGCAACTCGCCAGTCTGCAGATGCTCGCGGACGAAGTGACCGCGGCCTACGGGGTCCGGAAGCAGCTTACCGGATCTCCCGATCTTGTGGCGGAGGCTTCCAGCGGCCATTCGCTGGTCCCGACGATGCGCGAGACCCTGGCCGAGTACAGCTATCTTCGAACCACCAACCTCGCCCGCCGGCAGCGCAATATCTTCTCGCGTGACAACGTGAATGTCCTGCCGGGTGTCTGGCCCGTCAACGGGCGTCTCATGGGAGGGTACGGTGAGCGCAGCGACCCGTTCTCCGGCGAAGGCGCCATGCATACCGGCGTCGACATTTCGGCCCCGCAGGGAACTCCGGTTCACGTCGCGGCCGATGGCGTCGTGATCCACGCCGGCTGGAACGGCGGCTACGGACGCTGCGTAATCGTCGACCATGGCAACAACTATCAGACCTGGTACGCTCACTTGTCCCGAATGGATGTCATCGAGGGTCAGGAAATCCGCCAGGGCGACGTTCTCGGCGCGGTTGGAACGACGGGACGCTCGACGGGCGCCCATCTGCACTACGAGGTCCGGATCGGCTCGACTCCGGTGAACCCATACCGCTTCCTCGCGCACGCTTCGGCCTTGCATCCGGCGGCTCCGGCTCGCGAATTTCCTTTCTAACTGGCGCGCTGGCTGAAAAGTAGTCCGGCGTAAACTGGGTTTTGTTGCCCATCTCGCGACGGCGTTTCCTCGCTTTGGCTGCTGCGGGCCGGCTGACCCCGCCGGAATGGAAGCGCTATCCTGACCCTGCCACCGAACTCGAAGTAATCCGCCTGACCGATCCCGCTTTCGCCAGCGGGATGAGTGCGCCTCATCTGCGCGGGTTCACGCGCAGAAGCGAATCTCTTCTCTATTGGAGTGAGCGCGCTGCAGTAGATTCGCGCGGCATCCGGCAGGCATTCCTCTTCGACCTCAAAATGGGCGGCTCGCGGCAATTGACGGATGCTACAGCGCTCGACGTCTCCTCGTTGTCGTTCTCACCGGACGATCGCAGCGTGCTCTTTTTCGACGGTCCGTCGCTCTACGAGATGCCGGCGGCGAGCATGCATGCGCGCGAAATCCATCGTGTGCCCGATGGCGCTGTCCGCAAGGGCTTCACGATCGGGATGGACGGATCGCTGCTATTCGCCGAGCGCGATAAAGGAAAGTCGCGCATCGTCGGGATCTTCCGGCAGGTCACGCGGCGGGTTGTAGAGAGCGATCAGGAAATCGATGCGCTGATGGCGCGCCCGCGGCGTGTGCAGGTCCTTTATCGCGCCGGCGGTCAGTTGTGGCTGGTGAACAACGACGGTTCCGGCAGACGACAGTTGAAGACGGAACCGGGGCAGACCCTGGACGCGACGTGGATCCCTTCCGGACGAACGGTGATTTACCTGCACGTCCCTGACGATCCGAAGGAGTTGATCACGCTGCGAGAGAACTCACCGGAGGAGGGCACCGATCGAATGCTTGCGAAGACGAGCCAGTTCATTTCGGTCTCTCCGAACGCCGACGCGTCCGTATTCACGGGCGCCAGCCGCAGCAAGGCGAGTGCTTATGTGCTGATCCTGCTGCGCGCCGTGCGCCGGGAACTGACGTTGTGCGAGCACCGGGCGTCGGATCCGGCGATGGTCGAGCCGGTCTTTACGCCAGATAGTCAAAGCATTTTGTTTGTGAGCGACCGTCACGGCAAGCCGGCGGTCTATCAGGTTCACGTCGCGCGGTTCGTGGAGGAGACCAGCGCCGAACCGGCGTAGGCACAACGTTTCAAAGACAGCGCCTGCGCGATTGCCAATCGCGCGCAGGATGCCATCTCGGACTACAGCCTGCGTTAGTTGTTGCGCGCCTGATACTTGGGCGTCGACAGGTAGCCGGAGATCGTGTTCTTGCCGACCGAATTGATTACCAGTTCGTACAGCGACTTGGACACGTAGAACTGCAGCGGCTCGTTCACGTTCCGGTCTTTCTTTTCGGTGCGCTTGTCGTCGGCCATCACGTCGAGCGTGAACCTGTTTTTCTTCTGATCGGTGTTCTTCAGCAGCAGGCTGATGTCTCCGACCTTCTGAAAGTCCTTGGTCTTGTTGACGTGGAACTCGACAATGTTCCGTTCGCCGCGCCGTCTCAACTCCGCGATTTCACCTGCGTTTGTGGCAACGGCGCCGCTGGTGATTCCCAGGTCTCCCGATACCTTCTTCAGGTCGAGCTTCGTCTGGCTCAGATCGGATTTTGTGCTGGCGAGATCCGTTTTCACGCCGTTGACGTCCGCACCGACATCCGCCAGCTTTGCGTTGGCCGTGTCGGCCGTCTGCTTCACATTGGAAAGATCGGAGTTGACCTGCTCGACATTCTTCACGACCTTCTGGTTCTCGGCCTCCAGCTTTTGCGCCTGTTGATCGGCGTAAGTCAGGGCTTCTTTCTTCGCCTGGCTGGCGGCCGCTGTCGCGGCGCGGGAGCGCTGATCAAGCTCTTCGCGCAGGTCGTCGAGATGCTTGCGCTGCGTCACCGTCATGACGCTACTGTTTTCCTTGATCGTGTCGATCTCGTTCTGCATGATGTCGCGGCCTTTGACGGTGTCGTTCCGCAGGTCGTGAACTTGCCAGAGCAGGAACCCGTTGGCCGCAAGCGAGGCGACGATCGCTCCGGCGGCGAGGGCAGCCTTCATGCTCCCACCCGAACTCGGGGGAGGAGGGGCGGGATACGGATAGTGCGGCGCGCTCATGGGATTCTCTCCTGGTCTGTCAATTATATAGCCCGGGATGGACCTGTTCATCCACTTAGACCGCCGGGATGTAATTTACGTTTCACAGCGGAAGCGTAAACGTTTGCCCAGGCTGTGCCGGTTGTGCCGGCACCTCATACCGGGCATGAATCGCGTTTGCGAGGTCCGCCGCCTGCGCAGGCTCTCCGTGCACCAGAAACACCCGCTTCAGCGCCGGGACCGACGGTTTCATCCACTCGACGAGTTCCCCGGAGTCGGCATGGCCGCTTAAAGCTTCGATCGAGGCGATTTCAGCATTGACGGTCGCGGGCAGCCCAAAGATTCGAACCTGTTTCCAGCCCTCCTGAAGTTTTCGTCCGAGAGTGTACTCGGCTTGATAACCCGTCAGCAGGACCGTATTCCGGCGATCCTCGATCCCATTCCGCAAATGATGCAGGATGCGGCCGGCCTCGCACATCCCGGATGCCGAAATCACCACGAACGGCCCCTTGCGGTCGTTCAGCTTCTTCGATTCGTTTACGTCACGAATGTAGGTAAGGCGGGCGAACCCGAACGGGTCCTCGTGATTTCTCAGATACGCGTTGGTCTCTTCATCGAAGCATTCCGGATGGGCGCGAAAGACTTCCGTTACGTTGACGGCAAGCGGACTATCGACAAAGATCGGGACAGGGGGCAGACGCTTCTCGTTCATGAGCTGGTGCAGCATCAGGACAAGCTGCTGCGTCCGCCCCACCGCAAAGGCGGGCACGATGAGCCGGCCGCCGCGTGAGACGGTCCGGTTGACGACTTCCTCGAGATAATTGACCGCCTGGCCCTGCTGCGCATGTTTACGTCCCCCATAGGTGCTTTCGAGGATGAGATAGTCGACGGGCGGCAAGGATTCCGGATCGCGAATGATCGGCAACACGCCGCGTCCGACATCGCCTGAGTATCCCAGACGGAGCTTGCCGTTTGTCAGCACGATGGAAGATGAGCCGAGGATGTGGCCGGCATCATATGACTTCATCATCAGATTCTCGCCGATCTTCGTGGGTGTGTGAAGCTCGACCGGGCGAAAGAGGTCCATCGTCGCGGCGGCATCCTCGACGGTGTAAAGGGGTTCGACCGGAGGATCGTTGGGGTTCTTCCTGTTCACGAATTCGGCGTCGCTTTCCGCGATGTGCCCGGTATCGCGCAGCATGGCGGCGCAGAGGTCGATCGTGGCGGGCGTGGCGTAGATCGGTCCATGGAAGCCGTTTTTCGCAAGCAGGGGAAGTCGCCCGCTGTGGTCGATGTGTGCGTGGGAAAGGATGACGGCATCGATCGACGAGGCGGGGAAGGGAAACGCGCGGTTGCGCTGCTCGGTTTCTTTGCGGCGGCCCTGGAACATGCCGCAATCGAGAAGGTAGCGTTTGCCGTCGGCTTCGACGAGGTGGAGAGAGCCGGTGACGCCGCCAGCGGCGCCTTGAAATGTGAGCTTCATAGGATTGAGGCGCGCACAGCGCTGTTCCGCTTGTGCGCTTACCCACGTCAGGATATCGTGGCGCGGCTCGCGCCCCGCTATCAGTTAAATTTTCGCTTTAGTTGAAAGCATGTTGGCACTGACGTTCCGGACCAGCGCATCGCTGTCGGCATGGATAAGGTGAGCAGTCGTCTGCGCCTCTGGCCAGGCGCGGTGCTGGCCTTTGTCTTTGCAACAGCAGCAACGCCGGCGAAAGATCGCCAGCGCCACATTTCGTCATATACTTGGCGCATGAGACGCTCCGTTGTGCTTGTGCTTGGCCTCGCTTCGGCCTGCCTTGCGGCCGGCAGTGATACTCGCCTGATCGACGCGGTGAAGAAGCAGGATGCGCGCGCGGTCCGCTCCCTCATCGCGCAGCATGTCGACGTCAATGCCGCCGAGGCGGACGGTGCGACCGCTCTTCAATGGGCCGCGCAACGCGACAACCGCGAGATTGCCGGGCTGCTGATCGTGGCCGGCGCGAACGTGAAGACCGGCAACCGGTATCACGTGACGCCGCTTTCTCTGGCCTGCACAAACGGAGATGCCACGCTTATCGAAAGCCTGCTGAAGGCGGGCGCGGACGCGAATGCGACGTCCGAAGAGGGTCAGACTGCGCTCATGACCGCCGCGCTTACGGGCAAGGCGGATGCGGTCAAAGCGCTGCTGGCGCACGGCGCGAAGGTCAATGAAGCCGAGCCATTCAAGGCACAGACTGCCCTGATGTGGGCAGCTTCGGAAGGTAACGCCGATGCCGCGAGCCTGCTCATCGAGTTCGGCGCGGACGTGAAGGCGAAATCCAAGGGTGGGTTTACGCCTTTGCTGTTCGCAGTCCGCGGGGATCGGATTGACGCGGCCAAGGTGCTGCTCGCGCACGGCGCCAATGTGAACGATGTCGCGCCCGACGGGACCGGCGCGCTCAATATGGCAGTCGTGAACGCCTATTTCGAGATGGCGGGGATGCTGCTCGAGCATGGGGCGGATCCGAATTTATCCGATCCGCGCGGGTCGGCGTTGCACACGCTGGCATGGCTGCGAAAGCCGGGGACGGATGGCGCGGCGGGAGTCGGGAATACGCCGCACGGTCCGCCGGTTCCTGAAGGCGACCTCGGCTCGCTGGAACTGGCCGAAATGCTGCTCAAGCATGGAGCGAATCCCAACGCACGAATCGCATGGAAAGAGAACCGGTTCGGCAAAGAGGGCGGCACGGCCCGCAATCCTCCGAACATTCAGCTTGGGCGGCATTTTCTGAGTTACGCAGGGGCCACGCCGTTCTATGTGGCCGCGAAGAATGGCGACATTTTGTATATGCGGCTGCTGGCGAAGTATGGCGCGGATACGACGACGCCGACCGTGGCCGGGGTGACTCCGCTGATGGTCGCGGCGGGACTGGACTATTGGGAAGGTGAAGCGCCGGGGCCCTTCGCGGGTGTGCCTGAAGCGGAGCGGCTGGAAGCGGTGAAGTTTGCCCTGGAGTCGGGCAACGACGTCAACGCGCACGCGGATTTCGGGAATTATCCGATGACAGGGGATACAGCTTACACGCTGATGTACTATCCGCTGAACATTGACGATCTTGTCGATAAGGGCGTGGGCGATCCGCGGTGGAGCGGGAGCACGCCGCTCATCGGCGCGATCATTTCCAACCAGCCTTCGATCGTGCAGTATCTGGTTGACCACGGGGCGGACGTGAATGCGAAGACAAAGCTGGGCTGGACGCCGCTGATGGTGGCGCACGGAGTTTTCTTCGCCAATGCGAAGAAGGAGTATCCGGCGGCGGAAGCGATTATCAAAAAGGCGCTGCTCAAGCAGACAGCAGCGCGGTGATGCTGGAATAAACCCCCGCCCGCGGCAAGACCGCCAGCGCCACATGCTGCCTGCCGTTTGCTTGCTTTGTCAGAAGGCAGTTCATCTATGGCCTTGGCGATCTTTGTCGCCGGCGTTCTCGCCGCTGAAGAAAACGCGGGCTACGGTTTGTTTGCTTTTACCAGCAGGTAGCTCATCGACTTCGGCACTTCCTTGAACCAGTGCGGAGTGCCCGCCGGAATCACAATCACATCCCCCTTCGTAAGGTTATGGGTCTCGCCGCCTTCGATGGATTCGCCGAGCCACTGACCGGGACGCGACTGCTTACCGCCAATCATCTTGCCGCCTGTGACGAAGGTTGCCTCGCCGTCAGTGACGTAAAAGATGTCGGTCTCCTTCTCGTGGACCTCGACTTGTCCGGCCTTGTCACGGCGCGCGCCGCTGACGGTGTATTCGTCGCCTTTCGCGATGGCGCCGCCTTTCACGAGCACATCCGCGGCTTTTTCATGTCTGAGATACGTAACCGGTGCTGGATCGGCCGCGAGGGCAAGCATGGCCGTCGCGATGCACAGGAGTGTTGGTTTCATCAGCACGGACAATATCACGAAAGTTGCTCGAGCGCCCAGCGGGCGTGTTCGGCAATGAGCGGGTCGGGGGAGGCGGCGAGTTTGGTAAGCGGGTCGCGGAATTTGGCCAGCCCTGAATTACCCATGGCGACGGCAACATTGCGGAGGAAGCCCCGGTACTTCGCGCGGCTGATCGGCGTGTGACGGAACATGTTCCGGAATTCGGCTTCGGTGATGGCGGCGAGGCGATCGAGGTGCGGGGCGAACTCGTGAGGCGCGAAGCCGGACTCAGCGGTTTGCGCGGCGCGACGGTTCCACGGACAGACATCCTGGCAGATGTCGCAGCCGAAGATGTGCGGTCCGATCGCGGAGCGGTGCTCTTCCGGAATTTCCGGGCGCAGTTCGATCGTGAAGTACGAGATGCAGCGGCGCGCGTCGAGTTCAAAGCCCCCATCTGGCGATGAGACGATCGCGGCAGTTGGGCAGGCATCAATGCAACGGGTGCACGTTCCGCAGCGATCGGGCGGGGGAGTATCCGGCTCAAGCTCCAGGGTGGTGAGGAGCTCGCCGAGAAAAAACCATGAGCCGGCCTGCTGGTTGATGAGGCAGGTGTTTTTGCCGATCCAGCCGAGTCCAGCTCGGTGCGCGATCGAGCGCTCGAGAAGGGGCGCGGTGTCGATACACATCCTGGATTGAAAGTTGTTAAGTTTCAAAAGTTTATCGCGGAAGACTTCCAGCTTCTCGCGAAGTATGTCGTGATAGTCGTCGCCCCACGCATAGCGGGATATCCAGGCGCGGTCGGGGTCGCCGAAGCCAGTCGAATAAGGTTCGGGGCCGTTGTAGACGAGGCCGACGCAAATGATGGAACGGGCTCCGGGAAGAAGCTGCGCTGGGTCGCTGCGGATCGCGGCCCGGTGATCGGTGAGATAGCCCATCTCGCCGGCGAGTCCGCGGGTGCCCCAGCGCTGGAAACGGTCGAAATCGGGGGCGGGACCCGCTGCGGCAACCCCAGCGAGATCGAAGCCGCAATCGGCCGCTAAGTGACGGATGGCACGACTATTTATGGCTTCCGGCACGATCATGAAAAGCCGTTCAATCGCTGGGTGCCCCGTCCGACCCGAGTCCGGCGCAGTTCGCTGCTTTCGTATCGCCCTCTCCACGCTGATGGTACTACCCTAAGTTGAATAGTTACAGTCAGGTAACCCGAATTCAGGAGAGTCTTAATGCACAAACCGGTAAAGTACGCAGAGAAGGCGGTCACGGTCGCGGCCGGAGCGGCGTGGAAGGTGTTTAACACTTTCAACTCGATCAAGCCCAACCCTTCGTTCACCCCGAAGTGGTCCGACAAGCCCCTGCTGAAATCCTGGGAGAAGCAGAAGCCGACGCTCGGCTGGCCCCGCACCACCGACTCGCTTTGTCCGAAGTGCGTGCCGGAGATCCGCACGAAGATCGTCGATGGTGAACTGCCGGTTGAGATCCTCAAGAACGAAAAGGTCGGGGAGATCAAGGCGCAGATTATCGAGCGCGACGGCCGGATCCTGATGGTGAAGGATTGCCCCATCCACGGCCACTTTGAAGATGTGATGGCGATCGACACCGAGTTCTTCAGCCATCTCGAAAAGGTTTTCCCAGGCCGCGATATTCGCGCGCACAATGACAAGGATCTCCACAATCACGGCTCGAGCACCGTCACGCACGGCCGCGGATCGGTCCTGACCATCGACCTTACCAATCGCTGCAACATGATGTGCGACCCCTGCTTCATGGACGCCAACCAAGTCGGCTTTGTGCATGAGCTGACGTGGGAGGACATCCAGACCCTGCTTGACAACGCCATCTCGATCAAGCCGCGCCGCCAGATGTCGGTGCAGTTCTCGGGTGGCGAGCCCACGCTTTCGCCCTACTTCCTCGACGCGGTGCGGTATTCCCGCAAGGTCGGATACAACAGCGTGCAGGCGGCGACCAACGGCATCGAGTTCGCAAAGAGTCCCGAGCTTTGCAAGAAGGCCGCGGAAGCGGGGCTGCGCTACGCTTATCTGCAATTCGACGGCATCGGCAACGCGGCGAATTCGCACCGCGCCGTCGGCAACTTGTTCGACGTAAAGCTGCGGGCCATTGAAAACCTGCACTCGAACGGCGTCGATATCGTTCCGGTCATCACGATCGTCAACGGCGTGAACAACGAACAGGTTGGCGCGGTGATCCGGTTTGCGCTGGAGAATCCGAAGAAGATCTCGTTCCTGTCGTTCCAGCCGGTTTCGTTTACCGGACGCGACGAGGAAGTGACCGACGAGCGGCGTACGGCGCAGCGCTACACGCTTTCGCACCTAGCGCATGACGTGAAGAACCAGGTCAATATGGGCGTGCCAACGCGCGACTGGTTCCCGATCTCGTTCATGAGCACGTTCTCCGATTGGGCGGATCTCGTGCATGGGCCGGACCGCGACTGGGGCCAGTTGAGCTGCGGCTGCCATCCGAACTGCGGTATCGGCATGGCGGTGATGATCGACAAGGAAACGAAGGAATTCCGTCCGGTCACCGCGTTTTTAAACGCCGAGCAATTGGCGAAAGACGTAGCGTCGGTCAACGATGCGGCGCGCGGCAAGTTTCTCTCTACGGTAGGAGTGGCGCTGGCGCTGCTGCGCAACTACAACCCGATGGAAGCGCCCAGCACGTTCAAGCTTACCGACATGCTGCAGAAGTTCGACAAGTGCTTCGGCGCAACCGGCCGCAACTATGGCAAGGTCACCGGCGACCGCACCAGAGAAGATATCGAAATGCGCCGCCGCGATCGTTGGAACTTTCTGTTCATCGCGGGCATGTGGTTCCAGGATCTCTTCAACTACGACTTCCGGCGCACCGAGCAGTGCATCATCCCCTATGCGACGCAGGAAGGCGAGATCAGCTTCTGTGCCTACAACACCGGCGTGGGCTGGCGGAACATCATCGAGAAGATGCACATGACCGCGACGCTCACCAAGTGGTACGAGGAGAAGGGGCGCCACGAGATCATCGCGGGCGGCAAGAACGTGAACCTGCCGACGACGGACCACTCGCTCATCCTCAATATCGACGACGTGAACCACGGGCTGCAGCACGATCTCGACGATCAGGGTATCGCGAAGACAGCGCGTGAGGAGAAGATCCGCAAGCGCAACATGGAGATGGCTCGCAAGGGCGCTGAAGATGCGAAGATGGCGAAACTCTATCGCGAAGTGGTTTTGAAGGAAAAGCCGATTGAAGCCGGGTTCGTGCCGGTCGACCAGTTGGGCGGAATCAAGCCTGTCGCGCCCAAAGCGAAGGAAGAAGTCGGTAGCTTCGGCGATTAGACGATTCAGTTCAATATCTTCAGTACGCACAAGCCGCCGGTTCGCGCCGGCGGCTTTTAGTTTTAGCCAATGACAGGTAATATCCCTGACGGACTTCCATCTCTCAAATAGCGCGAGGGATTTCGTGGGCTTGAATTGGAACCCGCCGCCCGGAGGAAATCGTGAAAGCCCTTCTTTTGCTGGACTGCTTGCTGTCTGCTCGCTCGGAGCGCAAGCCGGCACTCTCGGACTCGACATCGTCGACCCGCAGGGCAATGCGCCTTCGCAGACCGCGAATCAAAATCTTGGGTGGGAGTTCACCACATCCACTCCGATTACAGTGAGCGCTCCGGGCCTGTGGGATTACGGTTCCAACGTGCTCGCCGGTGCACATCAGGTGGGTCTCTGGACAAGCGGTGGCACAACACTGCTGGCGCAGACGACGGTCGACAATTCCAGCACGCCTGTCGCATCGGCGGCCACCCACGGACGCTGGCTATTCAGCGACATCGATGACGTCACGCTCGATCCGGGCGATTACATAGTCGCGGAGCGCGCCAACACTTCCGGTGTCTTCAGCTTTCTCAAAACCTCCGGGACAGGCCTGATTCATGCGTACTTCGGCGCGAATTTAATGCTCGCCGACGCACCCGAACCCGGCACCTTCCTCCTGCTGTTGCCTGCAGGACTTGCGATTCTCGCCCGCTGCCGAAAGTGACCTGCAGGAGCGATTGTCCTCGAAGCTGGTGACTCGCATCTACTTTTTGACTGCTTATCGTCGACCGGGCGCAGATGCCTTCGGGGAAGCAAGCGTCTTGTACGCCGCCTCAACGAACTTGTCCGGATTGCCGTAAAGCCCGTCGTAATCGCGCGTCGGCTTCGCGGCTTTTACCTGTTCAAGCGTCATGCCGCGCTGGATCATATCGACGAAGCGCTTGCGGAGAATCGTGATCATGTCGCGGTACTCGACTACATCGGCTTCATCGGAGAGGCGGCCATGGCCGGGAATCACGTACGTTCCGCCTTCCTGCTTATCCGCCGGAATGGTGATGTCGAGGATGTGGTTGAGCCCGTCGAGCACGCCCTGATACGTGCCCCCGCGATCTGTGTCGATAACCGGGTAGCTCGTCGTAACGAAGATATCGCCGGTGCTGAGGACGTCCGAGCGGCGGAAGAAAACCAGGCTGTCGCCGTCGGTATGGGCCGCTGGCTGGTGAAAGATCTGAATGGCCTCGCCGTTGAAGAACAGTTCCTTGGAGTCGGTGATGTAAGTATCGGTGGGCCATGCACCGGAGGGCGGGCCTCCCTTCTCGCTCATGCGATCGAGAACCTGCTGCGCCGCGATCACCGTCGCGCCCGCGGAAGCGCTGGCGCCGATATCCCCGACGACATTGCCGCCCGCGATCGTGCTGCCCGCCTTCGCGAGCTTCTCGTTGCCACCTGTATGGTCGGCATGCATGTGTGTGTTAATGATGTAGCGGATCGGCTTGTCGGACACGGTCCGGATTGCCGCCAGCACCTGATCGCTGACGCCCGCGGACATGGTGTCGACGAGCAGCACGCCTTCCTTGCCGGCCTGCATGGTCATGTTGCCGCCCGGGCCCACGATCATGTAAACGTTGCCCTGGACGGGAAGCACGTGGACGCCGGGGTTCCGTTGTTGGGCAAAGCCTGCCCCCGCGAGGAGGAGCATGGCGGCCCAGACCCGCGTGGGCCTGGATATCCGGCTTCGAATTGCCAGGCCGATTAACAATCGGCCGCAGGATGCCATCCTGCACCACATGCTGCGCTCAAAGCTTGTCATTAGTTGCTCGAGGTATTCAGTTTCCGCTTATATTCCGGATACATCGTTTCCGCGCCGCCTCGTGTGGCCGCCGCGGGCAATCCGAAGCGCTCCGGGAATTCGTTCAGGAATTTGTTTTGCCCTGGAAGATTGCTCGGGACCGTTCCCTTTGCCCGGACGACCTCTACCACCGCCTCGCACGGATACGGAGCAATCTGCTGGCGCGGGTCGTATTCGAAATCCGTCGTCCGCACGAAAGGCTCGGTCAGATAAACGGGATCATTGATAATCACGGCGACAGTCAGGTAATCGCCGTGCCGCAGGATGTGTTCGGTCACCGTCGCGCGGTCGCTGCGCGGCACGCCGTTGCGGCGGATCCATCCCGCCTTCAGGTGGGTCGTAGTGATCGTGAGCATATCGCCCTCGAACTTGCCGGTGGAGAATCCCTGCCAGGTATGCGCGGCATAGTCTGGCGGATGCGGGCGCCCGTCCATCCAGATGGTGCGCTCCGGCGCTTCCCATGAAATGTGCGTGTGGTACGCGACGAGGGCTTGTGTGTCGCGATCGATTTCCTTCCAGATGCGAAGATTGGCGGGGCCGCGCCACGCATAGTCCGACGGGTGCGGTTTGCACTGGTGCTCAGGCAGGGTGAGCAGCGATGCGTCCCAGGTATCGGCGCGCAAGCGGGCGGCGTCGTTGATGGGAAGGCCGAGGTAATCGCCGATTTCCGGTCCGGGGATCCGTTCCGGCTGGTCTTCGTGAAAGCGCGGCGCCCATTCGCCGGTGGGATCGAGTTGGGCGAACAAGGGAATGCCGAGCGCCATCATCGTCAACAGGGCCGCGAGCAGTATTCGGGCGGCGATTCTCATGGCGTTCTCCTCGTCCGGAATAAATATCACGCCCGAGGCTACTTGTCAAAGCGGCGAGGTATAAGTTTTGCGATTTGTATTGCTTGCAGGATTGCTGGCGCTGTCGAAAAACGGTCAGGATTTCCAAAAGACGCTCCCGGCACGACCGGGGTGGACGATCCTTTTTCATCGTCTGCCGACGACCCGGCAGGCCACAAAAAGGGATGGCCTGCCCTGCAGCGGCCATTGGGCTGTCTCCATGATTTTGGAATCGCTCCCCGGGCGCGGCCAGAATTAGCCGCGCCACATTTTGTTGGGACTTCCACTAGACTTCGCGGAGGTCCTTCGTGGTCGGCGTCAGGACTTCGCATCCCGTTGGCGTGACCAGCACCGTGTCCTCAATCCGGATGCCGCCCCAGCCTTCGATGTAAATCCCGGGTTCGATCGTAATGGTCATGCCCGCCTCCAGCACAGTCGCGTCCTTGCGGCCGATCCGCGGCAATTCGTGGATCTCGAGTCCGAGCCCATGCCCCGTCGAGTGGACGAATTCGCGGTCCAGTCCATGACGCTTGAGCGTCGTGCGAGCCGCGCGATCGATGGCGTGCGTGGTGGCACCGGGTTTGACCGCGTCTACGGCCGCGAGTTGCGACTCCAGCACAGCGCGGTACAGGCGTTTGTACTTCGGGGCGGCGCGGCCCACGTGCACCATGCGCGTCATGTCGCTGGCATAACCATCGAGAAACGCGCCCATGTCGATCAGGAGAATGCCTGGGCCGATGCGGGACGGGCCGGGGTGGGCATGAGGCAGCGCCGCCCGCTCACCGGCCGCTACGATCGTGTCGAAGGACGGTCCGTCAGCCCCGAGCCTGCGGCTTTGATAATCGATCTCGGCGGCGAATTCCGACTCCCGCATACCAGGCTTCAATCGCTTCAGCGCGGCATCGAGCGCGCGCGAATTGCACGTGACCGAAGCGCGGATTTTCTCGACCTCGCCGGCGTCTTTGATCATGCGCAGGTTTTCAATCAGGCCGGAAACCGGCACGAGTGTCCCGCGTGTGCGCAGGCCATCAAACTGTCCGACAGTAAGATAATCGCGCTCGAAACCGAGGCGCGGCGGCCGGGCGCGGTCGAGTTCCTGAACGATGCCTTTGAGCAGCGGACCCTTGACGATCGCGATCCTGCAAGTGGCCTGTTGGCGCGACTGCACGGTGTAGCGCGGGTCCGTCAACAGCACCGGCGGCCGGTTCCTGTATAAGAGCACCGCGCCGTTACTGCCGGTGAATCCGGTCAGATAGCGGACGTTGTGCAGGCTGCTGACAATCAGCGCATCGAGCTTCGAGCCGGCGAGTCGATCGATCGCGAGCGCGCGGCGAAGTTCTTCGGGAGTAGATAAAGCTGGCAAGGGATCGGCCTTATGGGATGAGCAACAACTTGCCGGCTGTTTTGCGGCCCTCGAGATCGCGATGCGCCTGCGCGGCATCGGCGAGTGAATAAGTCTTGTCGATGCGGAGCTTGAGCTTGCCGGATGCAATCCAGCCCAGCACGTCGCCCGCGCGCCACAACAGTTCCTCACGGGTCAGGACATAATGTGCAAGGCTGGGGCGCGTGAGGAAGAGCGATCCCTTCGGGTTCAGGATGTTCGGATCGATCGGGTCAACGGAGCCGCTCGACTGTCCGAAGAGCGCCATCGTGCCGCGCGGGCGCAGCAGATCGAGGCCCTTCAGAAAAGTGCTCTTGCCGACCGAGTCGTAGATCACATCAACGCCCTTGCCGCCGGTGAGGCGTTTGACCTCGGTGGCGAAATCATCACGCGTGTAGACGATAGCCTCGTCCGCGCCCGCGTCCTTCGCGATGGCGGCTTTCGCGTCGGAGCCCACGGTGCCGTATACGGTTGCGCCGAGCATCTTCGCCATCTGCACGATCAGGCCCCCGGCGCCTCCGGCGGCTGCGTGGACGAGAGCCTTCTGGCCCGTCTGAACCGGGAACGTCGAGTGCGTGAGGTAGTGCGCCGTCATGCCTTGCAGCATGGCCGCGGCGGCGGTGTTGAGGTCGACGTGGTCCGGAACGGGCACCAGTTGCGCGCAGGGCACGGCGGCGTATTCGGAGTAAGACCCGCGATGCATCGCGTATGCGACACGGTCGCCCGGTTTGACGTCCGTGACGTTCGGTCCAACCGATTCGACAATGCCCGCGCCCTCGCTGCCGGGCGTGAATGGCAGGTCCGCTTTATAGAGGCCCATGCGGAAATAGACATCAATGAAGTTGACGCCAGATGCCGCGATCTTGACCAGCGCCTGCCCCGGACCGGGGGTGGGCGACGGCGCGTCCACGAGCTTCAGTTCTTCTGGACCGCCGGTTTTCGATACCTGAATATGTTTCATGATCTTGAATGGCCGGCACTCCTCAAAATCCGGCCGGAGTGCGCGGCGAAAGCATACAGTAGCAGAAAGAGCACGCTGAAGGGAAAGATCAGCAGGCGTCCGATGGTCCGGATCGCACCCGCGCCCGAGAGTCCCGCGCGGACAAGGATGAAGCTGCGAATGGCCGCCAGATTCTCGCGGTGCACCCAGAAAAAGTCGCCGTTTTCATTCAGGATGAGAAACTTCGCCGGCACGTTGAGCGCGATCAGCCACTTCCACTTTGTCATGATCGATTCGGCGGAGCAGATCATGCAGGCGGTGGTGTACTGGCGCTTCCGGAGAAGCTGGATGAGTTCGCGGCGTCGTTCCTTCGAGCCGTAATCCGTGACGCGATAGACGAGCGCGTCGGGGTTATAGCCCGTGGGCAGTCCGGCGTAGCAGGTGACGACGTCGATCGCGATATCGGGACCGAAGGCGCGATGGAGATGGGGAAGGACGCTTTCCGCGAGCCTGCGGGATCCGCTTTCGATCAGAAGCAGGCGTGTGTGCGGCAACTCGCGGCGGGTGAAAAAGTAGCGCACTCAAACCACTCTACACATCACTGTTTGGCTTTTGCTGCGGCATCGCGGAGAACGTGCGCCAGGGCTTCGGCCGCGCTCGGGTTCGGGTCGAGCCAGACGTCGAAGGCGCCAGTGAGCTTGCCGCTTTCGCAGGCGCAGAGTTTCACATGTACCCTTCGCCCTTCCCACCGCGATTCGATGGAACGCGCATCCGCGCTGGCCAGTTCCAGCACGCGTCCGCCGCACGGTTTGAAGTCCGGGATTGCATCACGGAGTGCCTGGGGGAAGGTGATCCAGTTGGGAAGCGTGCGGGCGAGTTGGGTGGCCATCAGCCGCAATCATAGCGCCGCAGACGCAGGCGCACAGATACAATCATGCGAGTGAAGCAAGTGGACCAGGTCGTTGCCGCGCCCGCGGCCGCCGACCAGAATGCCGCGGTGCTCGCAGGCTTTCTGGGATGGACGCTCGACGCTTTCGATTACTTCCTCGTCGTCTATTGCCTGACGGCGATCGGCAAGGATTTCGGACGATCGGACGCGGAAATGGCGCTGGCGATTACCGTGACACTGGTGTCCCGTCCGATCGGAGCGTTCCTCTTTGGGTTGCTGGCGGACCGCTACGGCCGGCGCTTGCCGCTGATGATCGACCTGCTGTTCTACTCGGCCATCGAGGTGGCGACGGCGTTTGCGCCGAGCTACGTGTGGTTCCTTGTGCTGCGGGCATTGTTCGGGATAGGAATGGGCGGCGAGTGGGGCGTCGGCGCATCCCTCGCAATGGAAAAAGTGTCGCCGCGTTTTCGCGGGTTGATCTCCGGGTTGCTGCAGCAGGGATACGCGCTGGGCAATTTGCTGGCGGCGCTCGCCTATTTCTTTCTGTTCAACCGCTGGGGATGGAGGCCGATGTTTTTCATCGGGGGCTTGCCGGCCCTGCTCGCGATATTCGTGCGAATGCGTGTCAAGGAATCGGAGGTCTGGGAGAGGACGAAGACGGCCGACTGGCGCGATCTGCGCGCGGCGATCTTCGCCAACTGGCGGCTGTTTCTGTTTCTCGTGCTCCTGATGACGTTCATGAACTTCAGCTCGCACGGCACGCAGGACCTGTATCCGACGTTCCTGCAGCGCTACTGGCACTTCGACGCTTCGAAACGATCGCTGATCTCGGCGATCGCGAGCGTCGGCGCGCTTTGCGGCGGCACGGTGATCGGCTGGTATTCGGATTTCAAAGGGCGCCGGCGCGCGATCGTTACGGGGCTGCTGCTCGCGATCGCGGTGATTCCGCTGTGGGCGCTGTCGCCGACGACGGGGCTGTTGATCGCGGGCGCATTCCTGATGCAATTCATGGTGCAGGGGGCCTGGGGCGTGATCCCCGCGCACTTGTCGGAGTTGTCTCCGGATTCGGTCCGCGGATTCATGCCGGGATTCGCCTATCAGTGCGGCGTGCTGATCGCATCGTCGATTGTTTACATCCAGGCGCTGTTCGCGGAGCATTTCTCCTACACGACGACGATGGCGCTGAGCGCGGGCGTCGTGTTCCTCGGCGGGAGCATTGTGGCGGGCTTCGGACGCGAGCGGCATGCGCGCGTATTCGGCGGAGAAGCCTGATCGCATGCGCTACGAGTACGCGGATGAGCGCCGCATGCGCGTGCGCAACAAAAAGATGTATCGGGTGGCGCACTGGCCGATCTGGATCTGGGTCTTCTTTCTGGCGCCGGGTCCGTGGACGTTCGATTTGTTCGAGCACGGTCCGAGCCGGAACAACATGATCTGGCTTGCGTGCGTGATGCTGGGAACGGGCATCGCCGGGCTTTTCGGGCAGCTTCCCGGCGTCGAACCGGCGCCTTACATTCTGCGCTTCACCGAGGACAGGCCGAACCCCCTGTACCGGCGCATCTGCTATACGTTCGCGTGGAGCGACGTGATCACATTCGCGCTGCTCAATTTCACCGGGCTCGTGGCGGCGGCCTTTACGGGAGGCTGGTATTTAAAGCAGATCTACAGCTACGCGTATTTCCCGGTATATTTCGTCATTCTTGGGCTGGGCGCGGCGGGGATTCTGCCGCGAGTACGGGCTTCGACCAAAGGAGAGGGCACGGAACGGCGGTATTTCTATGGGTCCGTCTGGGCGGTCACTCTCGCGCAGACGGTCCTGATGGTTTTGTGGAAGCTCGTGCCGCGCGGGCACGTGGGGGATGTTTTGAAGCTGGCGGTTTACGTCGCGGCGCTCGTCGCGCTGGGACTAGCCGCGCGCGAGGGGATGCTGCCGCGAACGCGTCCGATTCTGCCCGGCGAGTTGATGGTCGCGGACTAGGCTTGCGGGATTTCGAATCGATCACCCGGAATGCCTCGCGAAGCAATGCGCTGAGCTGCTCGTTGTTGACCTTGGTGACTTCGACGCCGACCCACCCGTTGACTCCGACGTAAGGCGGCCGGAAGTAGGTGCCGGGCTCGTCCTCGATCAGCGCCTCCTGAACTCCGGGGGCCGCCGCGATCCAGACGGCGACACGTCCGTCTCCGTGGTGGTTGTCGGCGAACGTGGCGAAGATGCGCTTCGGCGTCAAGAACGTTGACATCCCGTGCGACTGCTTCTCGACCGTATTGGGAATCGATTCACAAATGCGCCGGACGCGCGCGATTTGCTTTCCTTTGTCCAGTTTGGGCGGAGGAGTCTTCCTGATCGCCGGCGGTCTTCCCGGATCCACCAGTTCCCATGCTTCGCGGAGCCAGCCGGTCAAGGGCGCTTCGACCTGGTCGCGGTGCGTGATTCGAACGGTGTGCACGAACTTCGATTTGGAGGACTGATCGACGCGGGCTACCAACGGCGATTTCAGCGGACGCCCGAGGAAAATGCAAACCTCGAGATGCTTCTTCTTCGGCCGCACAAAAAAGTAACAGGTCTTGCGCGAGAACATGATCGAGTGATGGGAGGCATAGATGCGCTGCTCGCCAAATTCGGCGGCGGTTTCGCGCAGGCGCTCCCACGCTTCCAGGATGTCTTCCGGGAGGCCGCGTGTCAGCTCCTGTTCGGTGGTCGACCAGCAGTTGTGCTCTTCGCCTTCTGCAATCCATATCCTGCAGTGGTAGCATTGGCGCCGCGGCATAACGTTTCAGGCTCCCCACCGGGCGCGGATTTTCACAGTGCGCTCCAGCTCGTCGCGCACTTCGAGAATTTTGAGGCGGAGGTCCGGGTCGAGTGAGGTGTGCTTGAGGAAGTCATCCACTGATTTCAGCGCGGTGGGCGAGTGCTGATTGCCAATAAAGCTGGAGAGCCAGTTCACGATGAAGAAGATCTTACGCTCGCGCTTGAGCTGAGGGAGAGCATCGAGCGCCGGCTGCAGATAAGCCGACGTGACAGCCGTCTGGTTCCAGCGATTGAAAAGAGGGAGACTGGCCGTGATCCAGTCTTCTTTAACGCCGGACACCGCGAGATAGCCGTCGAAGTATTTCTTTTTGTTTGCCGGCTGCGCGAAAGCAGCGCCGCTCACATATGCGTATTTGCGTCCGTCGTCGGTCTTATCGTGTTTTGTTTCGGCGGCGAGCAGTTCGGGGGCGGATGGATCACCGGCGGCGACAAGGGAGCCGATGATGTTCCAGCGGTCGCGCGGTTTGAGAGGAATGCCGGGAATGCTGAGATGTCCGGCCAGGAGTTCCTGCAAAATATTGCGCGCGCGCGGGGTAGTGGCTATTGCGAGCAAGCCGCGGAAGTAAGTGATCCGGAGGTCGGGAGTCGGCGCTTCGGTGAGTTCGCGGATCAGAAGGTTCTCGAAACGGGCGGCGACGGCAGTGCGTTGTGTGTCGGAAAGGTAATCCGTGAATGCATCGCGCGCGCGCCCGAGGACAGATACGGCGGTCTCGGCGTCTTTCTCGGCAGGCAGCAGGCGGAGCGCGAGATCAATGTAGTTCGCGGGGGAAAGCCGCAACTCCCGGACGCTGTCACAGAGCGCGCCCCAAAGCAGAGCGCGCAGGAATGGGTCGGTCACGCGCGGCAGTTCGTCGGCTACAGCCTCCTGGCTCTTCGGATCGAGGAGAAATTCGCCGTATGCGTAGTCTTCGTCATTCCCGAAAACGTAATCGGGACAGGCTTTCCCGACGGCGCCCTGGACGGGCGACGATGCGGTGTTGAATGAGGCCGTGACGCGGTCTGGCGGCTTTTCTTTGTAGCCGAGAAGCACTTGCGTGCGGATGGGCCAGGTGTGCCCTTCGGCGAGAGCATCGTTTTGCGAGATGTGGAAGGAAGAGATGCGGCGCCCGGCATCGCATGACCAGGCGATCTCGACGCGCGGCATCCCTCGCTGTTTGATCCAGGAGTCTGCCCACGACTGCAGCGGAGTTCCCGAAGCGCGCGAGAAGGCGCCGATGAGGTCGGACCATTCGGCATTGCCGTAGGCGTGCTCGCGGAGGTAGGCGCGGACACCGTCGCGAAAATGATTCTCGCCGATGTTGTACGCGAGAACGCGCAACAGGCTGGGAGCTTTCTGGTAGACAATGGCGCCGTAGGCGGACTTGGCGTCCTTGAGGTTCGGAATTTGCTGGTAGATCGGGGTCGTGCCGTGTGTGGCATCGATCCCGTAGGCGAGCGGTTTGATGGATTGATAGAAGCGCTTCCAGACGGCGGCGGCCGGTTCCATTTGCGCCAGCGTGTGATACGCCATGTACTGAGCGAAGCCTTCCTTGAGCCAAAGGTCGTCGAACCAGCGCATCGTCACGAGGTCGCCGAACCATTGATGCGCCAATTCGTGGAGCACGGTCTCGTTGCGGCGATTGATGTCATTCACGGTGGGGACGGTGCGGAAAAGGATCGTGTCCTCGTTGAAAAAGGTCGCGCCGGCGTGCTCCATGCCGCCGTAGGGAAAGCCGGGGATCAGGACCTGGTCATACTTCGAGAACGGAAACGGCTGCGCGAAAAAGGCCGACATGAGGGACATGCCCTTGCTGGCGGTCGCGGCGACTCCGGGCCATTCTTCTTTGGCGCGCGCCAGCATGGATTTCCTGACGAAGAGGTGGAGGCCAGAGCTTTCCAGGGATTCAAAGGGTCCGGCGGCGAAGGCGAAAAGATAGGTGCTGATAGGTTTGGTTTCCTCGAAGCGCACCGAACCGGGGGAGCCGCTGGCGGAGTTCGTCTCGCTCTTGCCATTTGAGATCACCCGCCAGTCTGTGGGTTTGTTGACGGTGAGACTGAATCGCCCTTTGATATCCGGCTGATCGAAGCAGGGAAACGCCAGGCTCGCATCCATCGGGACGAAGAGGGAGTAAACATACTCGTTGTTGTCGTTCGTGTCGATGAAGCGGGTGACTGCGCGGTTTGCCTCAGCGATTGGGGATTCGAAATCCAACTCGATACTGTTGGGGCCGGTGTGGAGGGCGGAACGAGGGATAAGGATATGGCCGAGTCGTTGCTGGAGGGCCGTCAGCGCGCCATTCACCTTGAGATCTTTCGCCGAGCCGTTGGTCACATTGCCGCGGGCGTCGAGGTCGCGATAATCCAGCACGAGGGGATTGGGCACGGAAGCCAGATTGAACTGGATAACGACATGGCCGGGCATCCGCGGCGCGCCGGGTTTGAGACTGAGGGTCAGTTGATAGCGGGTATTGGAGATGATATGCGCGCGCTCGCGGGCGAGGTCACGCGAAACACCCTCGGCCAGCGCGGATGAAATTTGGGCCATGCTGACCGAGGGTATCAGGAGGAGAGGAAAGAGGTACCAGCGCACAGGCCGCGAGGCCGTTGTGCGCGGTGGGGAAAAGCGCACAGGCGGCGAGGCCGTTGTGCGCGGTGGGGAAAAGCGCACAGGCGGCGAGGCCGTTGTGCGCGGTGGCAGTGTAAGTCTGAGCCGTGCGCTCACGCGCAGAGCTTACCACGTGTGTTCGTTATCGCCGTCCGCGTCTATGGTTTTCGTGCCGCTCGTGTCCCCGATGCTCGTAACGGCTGTGATCATGGTCACGATCGTAGCGCCCATCATAATAGGGTCTTGCGTAAGAATGACGGTAATACCCATATGGGTACGTGTAGGAGTATACCGGGTACGGATTTGCGTAATACCCGTAGTAGGGATTTGGGTAAGTGTAGGCCGGCACTGGGTACGTGTATATAGGCGCCGGAATGCCGATACCCACTCCAATGTGCACACGGGCTTGCGCCTGCGGCGCCGGTACCAGGATCAACAGGGCCAGAAGTGCGAGTGCTGGAAGGCCGATTTTCCTGATCATCGTTTTTGTCCCTCCAGTTAGAGGGACGGCCATCCGACTGGAGCCGTTTCAGCGGCTGCGCGTATCAGCACACCGGCGCCGGCGAGACGGAATTCCTGTCGCGAATACCGCTCAGGGCGAGCCCGTACCTTCCGCGGACACCCGTCTTTTCAAAAATGTGCTTCAGGTGAATTTTGACCGTGCCGGTCTGGATTCCCAGGCTATTCGCAATGTCCCGGTTGCGCATGCCCTTTTCGACGAGTTCAGCTACCTCGCTTTCTCGCGGTGTGAGTTGCGAACGGCGTGCGTTGTGGGGGCGTTCCGTCTCGGCGAAAATGCCTTCTTCAAGCCAGGTGTTGCCGCCGGTGACCGACCGAAGGCAGGTCAGCATGACTTCCGGTTCGGCGGTTCGGCGGATGACGCCGCGGGCTCCGGACTGGAGGAATCGGAGCGCTTCCGATTCGTTAATGCCGAGGCCCCAGATCACGGGGGCCGACCGCGCACCGGACGCGCGGAAACGTAGCAGCCAGTCGGCGATTGCGGTTATCCCAAAGGATTTATCGATGACCACGCAGGCCGGGTTCAATCCCCGGCTTAGCTCAAAGGCGGCTTCGAGCGACGCGACCGCGCCCGCGAACCGGAGGTCGGCACAACGGCTCAACACTCCCCGAACCCCTTCGATGGCAACGGGCTGGGTATCGCAAATCAAGATGGTTTTTGAGTTGAACTCATTCATAAAAAGGTCTGGTCTTTCGACGGCTTCAGGCGATAACGCGGGTCTCACCTGGCATTCGCGGTATTACCGGTAAAACCGATGGTCCGACGGGTTGGCCTGTTGACTCGGCCGATGCGAAAGTTCGAAGACACAGGCTAGAGCCTGTTCCACCATCGTTTGTAACCGGATATTGGTCAAACTCAGAACGTGTTTCAAGTGACATTCGGGAAAACATTCGCTCCACACCAGCTTAGTGGAAAACGGAGGGGAATATCTCAGGAAAATGTACGGGTATAGAAGAAAATGCAAAAATTACGCGCTGTTCGGCGTAAATTCTAATCTGGAACGTGGCTTTTCTGGCCGATGAAACCGTTTATCCTTCTGGAATCAGGGTCATACGAAGAATTCCTGGTAACGGTGTAGCGTCTGACGTTGGATCTTCAGTTGCCTCTGCCACTCCGGACGCCTCTGAGGCACGGCCGGGTTCCGGACGTCGGCCACCAGCAGGCCCATGCCGAGTAGAGCGAGGAGCGCCCCTGCGGCCAGAGTGTACCAGCCGCGTGAATAGCAGAAGAGCCGGTATCCCAAATAGATGCTCACAGCTCCGGCGACGGCCAGAGCGCCCGCTGCAAGATGCGTGAAGATATCCATGTGCCGAGTGGTCAAGCACGCCGGCGGCCACCGCTAAGTCTAATTAAATCAATGTCTCGCCCTGACAGGTGTGGCCGATATCAGCCACCTGGCGTTGGAATGAGCCAATAATCCCGCGGATAGAGCTTGTAGACGTGCTCGTCTTCGCGGGTCTGGACGTCAGCATCCATGGATCGGAACTGCTTGTCATTACCGATGATGTAGTAGACCGCGTTCGGGGTTTCACTCTTCACCTCGCGGGCTTTCGGGCCGTAACCGGGCATCATGCGCCCATAAACCTTATCGACGCGGCTCATGACCTCTGAAGCGGTACCGGGCTCCTTGCGTAACGCGAGAATAGACTCGCGGAAACGCCGGACTTTTTCCGGTGTGACGCCATCAGCGAGATCGTTGGCGATGGCCTCTGCGCGCGCCTCGTAACTCGACGAAGCGTTCGATTCCTGGAATGCGAGCGCGACGACATATTCGAGAAGTTTGGGGTCGCGAGTTCCCTTCTTGACGGTGTCGATCGCGAAGTGAAGGGTCTGGGGGATTTCGGGCATGCGCTCGGCATAGTATCCGGTGTAGCCATCGTGAATCTGGCCGCGAAGTCCATTGGAGTAGGCGAGTCCGGCGGTGATGGTTTTGGTGAAGACGCCATGAGCGCCGTACCCCGCGAAAAGCCGGGACGCGAGGTAGTCGAGCTGTGTGTCTCGATCGGTTGTGTCGTACGACGCTGCGGGGAGAATCGTGATCATGACCCCGCCCGCGAGATTGGAGTCGTAGAGCCCGACGAAGCGCGCAGCGGCGGAATCTCCCTGATGTTCGCGAAGCCGCGCATCAAGGCGGCGCGTCGAGGCGTAGGTCGCAGGCGCGGCCCGCGGAGCATCCAGATCCGATGTCAGGGTGCGGAGCGAGGGCTGGAGCGCGTTGATGTTGGCCGCCGATCCAACCACCCACAGCCGGACATTCCCCGGCGCGAGGAGACTCGCCCGGAGATTATTGAGGCGTGTCAGCGTGAGATTCGGCGTGGCGAGAAGATCAGCCGAAATCTGATTGCAGATGTAGCGCCAGTCGGCCTGCAGGCTGGCATCCGGAAGATCGGGCAGCAGTTGCGCGAGGTCGAGCGCGACGTCCTTGATCGTGCCCGGCTCGGTCTTGAGCTGAGCAATCAGCGCGGTCATGGATGCGCGATCTTTGGCTGCATCCGCAAGTTTGGCGACGCGAATCGCGACGCGGTCGCGTCCTTCGGACCCCGTGTCCTTCAGCATCCAGCGCAAGCGGTCGGCGTTCCAGGCGCGAGTGAGGAATGCGGATGTGGTGAGGTAGAGCGGGTTGGACTGCTTCCAATAGGCAAGGGCCGGGTTCATGACCCAGCTTTCCTCCGAGCCCTGCATCGTGGAGCGCAAACGCGCGATCGACTGATCCACGAGATCGCGGATGCGCGGCAGGTTTTCCGGACGCCAGTCGGGATGCTCGAGCACAAGCTGCATCCATTCCACGGCGCGCTTGCTTTCGGCGAGATCGTTGCCTGAGCCGCGGATCATGATTTCGGCCCGGTCGGAGCGGAGCCCGACGGAAAAGTTCGCGTTCAGGTTGAGGATTTGCTTGCGCAGCAGTTCTTCCATTTCTTCACTCGAAATGGGCTTGCCGTTTTCGATCACGCCGGTTTGCGTCATCAGCGCCGGCATAAGGGAGAGCAGGCCGAGGTCGTCTTCCTTGACGGAATTGAGGCTCAGGGCGAGTCCGGCCGTTGCGCTCGTCATGTTGTCGAACACGGAAGCAACAACCGGGACGCCGTTGGAGAGCTTTGCTTCCTTGTATTCGAGCTGGTCGTCGAGGGTGAGCGGGGGTGAGTCGAGGAAGTGCGTGGCATTGGCTGCGTTGGTGATGGCGTCGAGGCGGGTACTGGCGGTGTCGTAATCCTTCTGGTAGCGGGCGATGGCGGTTTGCTCGTCCGCGGCCTTGTAAACCGCTTCGAGGCGTTTCGCCTCAGCAGCGGCGCGATCCAGAGCTTCCTGCTGCTGCTTCTTCAGGAGCGCTGCGCTTGGGTGCGCGACGATGCCCCAAGGTGTGGCGTCAGTCAGATGCCACTTCGGAAGCAGGTCGCGCCAAATGTTCTTCGACCCGTCTCCGAGCAGGGCATCGATGGCGTCGATGTCGGGCTTCTGTGTGACGGAGCGCTTGAAGCCAGGCTCCCGATTGAGGTGGTAAAGCTGCTCCATCCATGCGGAACTGCCGCCGCGCGAGCCGAATCCGGGTGGCGTGTTGACGAGCTTGGCGAGCTGGCGCTTCTGGTCGACCAGACGTCCGCGGACGAGAGTGTTGAACTCGGTGAGTTCGGGCGATCCATCCGGCAGGGCGGCGATGCGCGCCAGTTCTGTTATCACGAGCGTGCGGACTTCCCGGGTCTTCGCCTCAGTGAGATTGGCTGCGGCAACCTCGGTGAATCCGATCAGAATGGGCAGCCCCTGCGCATCGCCGAAGTCGCTGACGTAGGCGAAGACGCCCTGCGCGCCGAGGTCCATTTTGCGGGTTTTGGAATTGATGAACACGCGGTAGAGATCGGTCGAAGTGTCTCCCGCGAAGCTGTCGAGGAAAAGCTCCATGAGCAGTGTGTCGCGCGAGTTGAGCTTGCGGTTGGCGGGCCAGGCGAGACCGATGTAGCTGGGCTGCGTTTCGTTTTCGAAGGGGAAGTCGATGGTCTGAATGGAGCCGGCGGGCAGCGGCTGCGGGCGCATGAGCGCGTCTTCCGATTGGGATTTGCGGGTGGAAGGCCCCGGCTGGATGATGTTGAGGATCTGGTCGAGTCTGGTCAGTTCGGCGTCGAGAGTTTCGGAGTTGGGCAGAGACACGATGGCGCCCATGTTGGCGAGATAGTAGTGCTGGTCGTGGAAACGGCGGATGTCGGCCGGGAGCATCTCGCGGATGCCGGAAGGGTCGCCACCGGCGTTGAGAGCCATGGGGTGATTCGCCCCATAGACGTCGATGCCGAATTGCTTGAAGAGGGCGTAGTTGGGCTTGTCCATTGAGCTGACCATCTCGTTGTAGACGGTGCCCTTCTCTTCGAGGCGCAGTTTGTGGGTGGCGGGATCGGCAGAGATCCCGAAGTTGCGGACTTCGCGGCGGATTTCCTCGTCGGTGTAGTCAGGATGAACGAGCGCTTGCAGCTCGAGCTTGAATTCTTCGTAGAAGGTGGGGAGTCCGGCCTTGGTGTTGAGCGGGTAACAGGTGCGCCACTGCATTGTGAAGGCGGTGGCTTCGGTAAGCGTCATCGATTGGCTGGCAGCGAAGGCCCGTCCGGCGTTGCCTTTACCCATCAGCAGGTGTTCCTGGGTGTGCGGCTCGCCCTTGGGGGAGACAGGGAATGAGTTCACCCAGACAAAAACCTGCGGGACGGATTGCACCTCGATCAGATCGAGCGTGAAGCCGGTTCGCTGATGCATGAAGCGTGCGCCGAAGGGTTGGCCGGCATCGTTGAGGTAGACGGAGGCGGCGTGAAATCCGTGGGCGGTGGTTTGAGGGGTGATGCCGGAGTAGGTGAGCGGAGCCGCAGCGGTGAAAAGAGGCAAGGCCGAGGCGGCCAACAGGCAGGCGAACAGGCGCATGTTTCCAGTGTCGCCGATTGTTGGCAGGCAACTGGGAATGGGCGCGAAAGGCTATTGAGGCGCGACATTCGCCAGCCAGAGACCGGCGATTTTTACCAGTTGCGCGTCCTGCTCGTATGTAGCGTCGCGGCAGTCGTAAACGATATAGAGGTCCTGGTGTGGCATCGCGATCCAGTGTTCTTCCCGAGCAGGTTTTGTTTGCTCGTCTCGAACTCACCGTGCCGTTCTTTTTCGGGCGTACCATGTTGTGGTCCGATTTCGGTATAGCGATTGGAGCGGGTGCGCCGTTCAGAACTGGAAGTAGACAAACGGGATTGATTGATCGGTCGCGCTGAAGAGCTCGATAATCAGCAGCACCGCCACTGTGCAGGCAGCGCGTGCCCAGCCCGGCGCTTCCATCACCCTCGTGAGAAGCTTTCCGTATTCTTCGGCGAGGGCAATCGCCAGCGAGATCGCTGCCAGCCGCCAATGCCACGCGCTGAAGAGCGACGTGCCTGCCGCGCCGGTGAACATCTGCGTCAGTACGTATGTCGCGGCGGCGAACGTCTTCGCGCGGAAGAAGACCCAGCCCACACACGCGAGGAAGAACGTCACAGCAGTCAGGGGAATGCGCGCGATTCCGGTCTGCTCGCGACGTCCCCAGATCATGCGCTCGATCGAAAGCAGCGCGCCATGGTATCCACCCCAGACGACGAAGTTCCAGCTTGCGCCGTGCCACAGGCCGCCGAGGAGCATGGTGATCATGAGGTTGGCGTAAGTCCGAAGCTTGCCGCGGCGGTTGCCGCCGAGTGAGATGTAAATGTAATCGCGCAGCCAGCGGGAGAGCGTCATATGCCAGCGGCGCCAGAATTCCGTGATGCTGGCCGAGAGATAAGGCCGGCGAAAGTTTTCCGGAAAATGGAAGCCGAACAGCAGGGCGACGCCGATCGCGATGTCGGTGTAGCCCGAGAAATCGAAAAAGATCTGGAGTGCGAATGCGAGAGTGCCGGTCCACGCGGTAGCCATTCCCGGGAGCGCGGTGGGGTTCGCGAAGTACCTGTCGGCCACGAGCGCGAACTGGTCCGCGAAGACGAGCTTTTTCATGTAACCGGTGAGGATCAGGGCGAACCCCTGTTGCCATTCCGCGCCGGTCGGGGGGCGCCAGTTCCAGAGATCGTGGAAGAACTCGCGGGCGCGCACGATGGGCCCGGCGACCAGTTGCGGAAAGAAGGCGACGAACAGCGCATAGTCGACGTAGCTCGTGACGGCTTCCTGCTCGCCGCGATAGACGTCGATCACATAAGAGATGCTCTGGAATGTATGGAAGCTGATGCCCAGGGGCAAGATGATATTGAGCGGCTGCACGCCGATGCCGGGGTGAATCAAATGCAGCCACGTTTCGCGCGCGAAGTTGGCGTACTTGAACCAGCCGAGCATCCCGACGTTGGCGGCCAGGCTGATGAGAAGCGCCATCCGGCGTTGCGGGCCGGCGCGGCGGGAGATCCAGAGAGCGGCGAAATAATCGACGGTAATGAGGCCGAGTATGAGGGTGACAAATTTCGCATTCCACGCCATGTAAAAGAACAGGCTTGCGATGAGGAGCAGCACGCGACGGTAGCGACGGGGCAGAGCGTAGAAGAGCGCCAGCACGACGATGAGGAAGGCGACAAACGAGAGAGTGGTAAACAACATTTAGGGGGCTGTCTCCACGATTCTGGAACCGGTCCTCGGGTGCGGAGACGCCGCCAAAGATGCCGGCGGCCGCCAAAATTGACCGCCCCATCTGGTTTCGACAAGACCGAGACGTTCCACTAGTGGGCTCCCATGACGGCCATCACCTTTTCGGCGAGCGTTCGCGTGAACAGCGGGCGTCCGGCTTTGTTGAGGTGCAGACCGTCGACATACAGCTCGGGTCGTTCAAGATACCGGAAGGTTGCCGAGGGAAGTACGACCGGTCGTGACCGCGCGCGCATCGATCGTTCCTTTACCCACGACGGAAATGTTTCAGGATGTGCGCCGGGCGGCGGGATCGGGCCGCGCGGCACTTCGAGAAAGATGATTTTCGTGGGCGAGTCCCGATAGAGGTCGAGTATCTTGCCGAACCACTGCCCGCGATAGACAACCCAGTCGCCGGTCTGCGGCGCGGGCGGCGCAACGAGCGCGCGGATCGTTCCCTTTCGCAGTTCCGTCAGGCCGGGCGGCAAGTTCACCGTTCGATGAGCGAAGTCAGCGGTAAGGCCGCGCAGATCTTCGGGCTGGCCGCCGTAATCGTCGATGTAGATCATGCCGTTGCGACGGTAATCTTTTGCCGCTTTAACGCGCGCCGGAATGTTCAGCAGGAATTGCTGTACATCGCGCCGCAGCGGGATGCCGCGGAAAAGGCAGCCGCTGAGAGCGGCTGTGCGCAGGCTGGTGGATCGCAGTGAGAACGCGAATTCAGGGCAATCAGACCAGCGCAGGCGCCCGGCGAGATAACTGATGTCTGTCGGCCAGTCGCGTTCGCTGTCCCATCGGTCTTCATCGCTGTAACGAGTGAGCGGAATCACGATCGAGGCGAACCGGCCGCGCGTCGGGTCGCCATCGCGGAGCATGTAATACCAGACCCGGGGAGTCGATCCTCCGATGCCGAAATTCCAGAAGCGGTATTGAAGGTTCGTATCCTGGCCGGCGCCGCGCGCGGAAAAGCCTTCGGCGATACGGGAATCGCCAATCACCATGACTTCGGGCGTCGAGCCGCGTGGATAGCGCTTCAACCATGACATGTGGCCTTCGACCTCTCCGGCGGTTGAATTCGGTTCGAGGTATTGGTTGTACCAGCCGATATGGAACAGCGCGCCTTCGGCGGCGATGAAAAACACCAGGCTTGCGATGCTCCAGCGGAAGGCATGACTCCGGAAGAAGATCCTGCTGCCAGCGTCCTGCCGGGCTTGCGCACGCGCGGCGGACTTCTTGCCCATCAGCGCGAGGCGCGCGAGGCGATCCTTTTCGCTGGCTTGCTTCCGAAGTCTTTCCGCCAACGCGCGCTGGCGGTCCGCTGGAAGCGAGTCCAGTTCGCGCTGGATTTCCTCGGGATTCATGAAGTGCGGAAGCGGCTTAAATCTCCATGATCACCGGCATGATCATCGGGCGGCGCTCGGCGTTGCGGTTGATGTAACGCTTGAGGTCGGCGCGTATTTTTTCCTTGACGACGCCGGCATCCATCTTCTCTTCATCGCTCGAGTTTTCGAGCGTTCTTTCGACAACCTCCCGGGCGGCCTGCATGAACTCGACATCCGCTTGAAGCCCGAAGCCGCTGCTGACGAGTTCGGGACGTCCTTCAAGTCTCCCGGTGTGCTTATTGATCGCGACGATGGGCAGCACAATCCCGTCCTCGGAGATGACGCGGCGGTCGCGGATTACCGGTTCCCCAACCACTTCGCCGACCGCGCCGGAATCGATGCAGACGCGGCCGACGGTGACCCGCCCATTCTTGCGCGCGCTCTTTTGATCGAGCTCGAGCACGTCGCCGGTTTCCAGAATGAACGTCTCTTCCAGCCCGACATTTTTTAGATGATCGGCCAGGCGGGCGTGTTTGGCCAACTGCCGATACTCGCCATGGACAGGCACGAAATACTTCGGGCGCACCAGATTGAGAACGAGCCGCAATTCCTCGCTCGACCCGTGCCCTGAGACGTGCAGGGGCGGATTCATGCTGCCATACATCACGTCCGCGCCGCGTTTGCTCAGGTGATCGATCATGCGGAAGATCGTTTTCTCGTTCCCCGGGATGATGCGCGAGCTGAGCACGACCATATCGCCCGGATTCACTGAGATGTGTTTGTGGTTGTCGACAGCCACGCGCGACAGGGCGGACATGGGCTCGCCCTGCGTGCCGGAAATGAGCACCGTGACTTTGGAGGGCTTTGCCGACATTACGTCCTGAGGACGCATGAGGATGTTGTCGGGTATGTCGAGAAAGCCGTGGTTGTGCGCGATCTCCGTCACCGCAATCATGCTGCGTCCGACGAGAGCGACTTTGCGGCCGAACTCCTGCGAAAGATCGATGAGCTGTTGCAACCGGTGGATCGAGGAGCTGAAGCAGGAGACGAACAGCCGGCTCTCCGCGCGGTTGAAGACGTCTTCAAGGCGCGGGCGGACGGCGCGCTCGGATTCGGAGTAGCCGGGCCGATCGGCGTTTGTCGAGTCGGAGAGCAGCAGGAGCACGCCACGTTTTCCGTAGTCGGCGAGGGTGTGAAGGTCAAAGAGCTCGTTATCGGTGGGGGTAGGGTCCACCTTGAAATCACCCGTATGGATCACGACGCCCACCGGTGTTGTGATGGCGAGCGCGACACAGCTCACAATCGAGTGCGTCACGTGCACGAATTCGACTTTGAAGGGGCCGATCTCGACGATGTCCTTCGGCTTGACCGCTTTGAGCACCGGGTCTTCGTCGATGGCGTATTCCTCGAGGCGGCGTTCCACGAGTGAAAGCGTGAATGCCGTCCCGTAGACTGGCACCTGGAATTCGGCGAGGAAGAAGGCGACGGCGCCGATGTGGTCCTCGTGTCCGTGAGTGAGCAGAAGGGCGCGAACGTGCGCCCGGTTCTCCTTGAGAAAGGTGAGATCGGGAGTGACGATGTCCACACCGAGGAGTTCGGCCTCCGGGAACATCATGCCCGCGTCGACGACGACGATGTCATCGCCGTAGCGGAGAGCCATCATATGCATCCCGAACTCACCGAGTCCGCCGAGCGGGATGACCTGCAGTTTTTTATCGGACATTCAGACGGGTAAATCCGATTCTATCGTTGGGAGAGGCTTTGACGCGACGGCAGCACGCTAAACTGCATCAAACGAAAATATGTCCAGACTTACTGAGCCGATTCACCCGCTGATCCGCGAGCGCTGGAGTCCACGGGAATTTCTGGATCGTCCGATCGAGCCGGAGAAAATGCGCGCGCTCTTCGAGGCGGCGCGCTGGGCCCCATCGTGTTTCAACGAGCAGCCGTGGCGCTTTGTCGTGGCGACCAAAGCCGAGCCGGAGCAGTACGCAAAGATGCTGGGAATTCTCATGGAAAAGAACCAGCAGTGGGCGAAGACGGCTTACGCGCTGGGATTCTCCAGTGGCAAGAAGACGTTCAGCCATAACGGCGCGCCCGATCGCTTTGGACTCTACGACACCGGAGCTGCGAGCGCAACGCTGGCAATCGAGGCGACCGCGCTCGGAGTGCGGGTCCATTTCATGGGCGGATTCGACGCGCAGCGCGCGCGGGCCGAGTTCCACGTGCCGGACGATTTCGAGATCGGCGCTGCGTTCGCGATCGGTTATATCGACGAGACGGCGCCGAAGTCCGCGGCGCGCACCCGCAAGTCACTGGAGGAGATTGTCTTCAGCGGCGACTGGGGAGTGCCCGCGCTCTAGGCCTTTCCCCCGAGAGCACGCGTCAACTCTCCCGCTGGAATTTCGCTGCATCCGCTTGCGTTCTCTCCACACCACAGCGGAGAGAAGCCTCCGTCGCCGCGGCCCTCAGCCGTCGCCCGCAATGGCCCGAGCGCGGTGGATGCGAGTGGGAATGGCGGTACGCGCTCGCTCATCGGACCCTGCTCGCGCATCAACCGGTTGACGATCCCGCGGGCCGGTTTTCCGGAAAAGAGGTTTGTGATCGCGGTATGCGCCGCGGCGTTGCTCTTGAGCGCCGCTCGATGGACGGCACTGGTCGTTGCTTCGGGGCAGAGCAGGTATGCTGTCCCCACCTGAACGGCGATGGCCCCAAGTGACAAGACGGCGGCGATTCCCCGCAAATCGGCGATGCCGCCGGCGGCGATTACCGGGATCTTAACCGCGTTCACAATTTGCGGCAGAAGCGCGAAGATGCCGGTCTGGGTCGTGATGTCATCCGTCAGAAACATGCCGCGATGGCCGCCCGCCTCCGCGCCCTGGGCGATGACCGCGTCGGCGCCGTGGCCTTCCAGCCAGCGCGCTTCGTCGACGGTTGTGGCCGAAGAGAAGAGTTTTGCCCCGGCCGATTTCACGCGCTCCACGAGATCGGCGCCGGGTAATCCGAAATGGAAGCTGACAACGGCTGGGCGAAATTCCTCGACGATCGCGGCGGCGTCCGCGTCGAACGGTCTGCGCGCGGGGCCCGGCGCGATTTGTTTCGGATCGATCCCGAACTCCGCGTAGTATGGTGCGAGCGCTGCGTGCCAGCCGGCTTCCCGCGACGGGTCCGGTAGGGGCGGAGTGTGGCAGAAAAAGTTGACGTTGAATGGCTTGTCTGTCGCGGCGCGGATGGCAGTCAGCTCGCGGCGCATTGCTTCCGGGCCCAGCATCGCGCATGGCAGGGAGCCGAGACCGCCGGCCTGACACACGGCGATCGCGAGCGCGCTGCCTTGCACGCCGGCCATTGGCGCCTGCACGATCGGGAGTCCCGCGCCTGTGAGTTCGGCGAATGTCACGATTCGATTTTAAATGCTCTCATCATCGTGGCATGAGAGCCACGCGCTGCACGTTTGCTCAACGGGCTGTGTCGATAGCGGCGGCGACTGCCGCGATTCGAGACCGGCCGTCGCTTTGAGGAACAGCACCCGCTCTCCACGGCGCTCAGATGCCAGCAATCGGCGGGTTGCGCAGAGCGGACGACGCAATTTTTTCAGAGTTGAGCGCATAGGAAGAGTTGAGCGCATAGGATCGGTTCGGAGCCCTCCCGAGAACGACGGGATTTTGCTGCGCCCATTGGGGTAGTTTCTCCGAAGCGGACGCGCCATAGCGGTGTTCAGGCCCTTCGGCTGGGAGTCACGTGATGCCGGGTTGCGGTGTAGCGCTGGTGTTCATCGTCCTTGCCGGTGTTGAGGCCCCAAAAGCCTTTGTTTCCGCCGGATCTGCACACGAACCTGAGCAGCATCTGCCTCAAACCAACGCGTGAATGGAACTGTATTTGCTTGGCCGAAAGCCGAGTACTATTAGCGTGATGAAGCGAACAGAACCGACACGTCCCAAACCGGGCCGACAAACAACAGGAATACCTGGATTGGACGCCGTTCTGCGGGGCGGATTGCCTCCACACCGCCTCTTTCTGATCGAGGGCGAACCCGGTGCGGGTAAAACCACAATCGCTCTCCAGTTCCTGCTCGAAGGGCTGCGGCTAGGCGAAACGGTCCTCTATATAACGCTGTCCGAAACCGAAGAAGAACTGCATGACGTCGCGTCTTCGCACGGCTGGACGCTCGACGGCATCCATCTTCTGGAACTCAACGCTCTTTCGGAGCGGCTGAAGGACGATTCGACGTACACCGTATACCATCCGTCGGATGTGGAACTCGGAGAAACGACGAAGCTCATTCGCGGCGAGATCGAGCGGCTAAATCCGGCGCGAGTGGTGATCGATTCGGTTTCAGAGTTGAGAATCCTTTCCGATACTGCCCTGCGATTCCGGCGCGAGATGCTCGGGCTAAAGCAATACTTCGCAGGGCGAAAATGCACCGTGATAATTCTCGACGACCGCTCGCTGGGCGAAGAAGAGCACCGCATCCAGAGCATTGCGCATGGGGTTATCCGGCTGGAGCGCGAGGCACGCGAATACGGGAACATCCGGCGGCAGCTCCATGTCGTGAAAATGCGGGGCGTGCAGTTTCGCGAAGGGCAGCACGATTTTGTCATCAACATGGGGGGGGTGGAGATATTCCCGCGGCTTTCCGCGGTGGCAATTGCGGCCGCGCGGCCGGAAGAGCCGCCCGCGCGGAGTGGCAGTTTTGAGCTGGACACGCTCCTCGGTGGCGGTCTCGATCGGGGTTCGAGCACCTTGCTGCTTGGACCGGCGGGCTGCGGCAAGACGACCTTGTGCGCCCAGTATCTGTTTGACGCGTTGAAGCGGGGTGAATCCGTTGGCGCCTGGTTGTTCGAAGAGAGCCGCGAAACGTTTCTGCGCAGGGCCGGGGGATTTGGCATGGATTTCGAGCCCTACCTGCAAGACGGCCAATTCTCGCTGAACCAGGTGGATGTCAGCGAACTCTCGCCGGGCGAATTTTCCAATCACGTGCGAGAAATGGTGGAAGAAGGTAACGCGCGCTTCATCCTGATCGACAGCCTCAACGGGTATTTGAATGGGATGCCGAGCGAGCGCTTCCTGATGATCCACGTGCATGAGCTGTTGACCTGGCTCGGCAGCAAGGGGGTGGTGACGGTCCTGACAATCGCGCAGCACGGCATGTTGGGCAACGCAATGCAGACCCCGATTGACATCAGTTTTCTGGCCGATACCGTTATTCTGCTGCGTTTCTTTGAAGCGGCGGGAGAAGTTCGCCAGGCGATTTCCGTGGTCAAGAAGCGCTGCGGGGCTCATGAGCGCACGCTGCGGGAATTCCAGCTCGGCTCGCACGGAGGCCGAATCGGCGAAGTGTTGCGCGATTTCGAGGGCGTCCTGACGGGCATTCCAAGATACAGCGGAAAGGACTCGAGCCTGCTCCCCCGGGGGAATCGTTTGTAAATGTTCCGCCGGAGCGCGTCCGAAATGCGAGTCGTGATTCTGGCCCCCGTTGGCCGGGACACGCGGCTTCTCGCAATCACGCTGGAGGAAATGAAAGTCGACGCGATACCCGCGGCCAACTCTGGAGAGCTGTTCGAACTTTTGAAGGAGGGCGCGGGATCGGCCATCGTCGCGGACGAGGCATTGACGCCGCAGGAGGCCGACGCACTGACCACATGGCTGGGGTCACAACCGTCGTGGTCGGATATGCCGTTGATTATCCTGACGTCAGCGGGACGGCCGACGATTATGAGCCAGCAGCGGGCGCATGTGCTTTCCGCGATCGGCAACGTGACTCTCATCGAACGGCCAGTACGTCCGGAAACAATTCAAAGCGCAGTGCGTGCGGCGTTGCGTGCGCGGATGCGGCAATACGAGATCCGCAGCCGTCAGGAGGCACTCTTGCGCGCCAACGCCGATCTGGAACAGTTCGCGCATTCGGCAAGTCATGATCTCCGGGAACCGCTGCGCAGTATCGGTCTCTTCAGCGACCTTCTCGCGCTGAATTACGGGAGCGTGCTCGATGGGCAAGGCAGCGAATTTCTCGGCGTCATCCGTTCGAGCGCCACGCGAATGGAAACGTTGCTCGGTGACTTGATGTCGTACGCGCAGGCATCGAACATCCCCGACGAACTTGTTGAACCGATATGCGCGCGGGGTCCGCTGGAAGTGGCGCTGGAGAATCTGTCGGGCGCGATCCGGGAAAGCGGCGCGCAGATCAGTGCCGCAAATTTTCCGGAGGTGCGAATGCGCGAAAGCCATCTGGCGCAGATTTTCCAGAATCTTATCGGAAACGCTATCAAGTACCGCGGCGAGGAGCCGCTGCGCGTCCAACTCCACGCGTCAAGAGAGCCGACGGCGTGGTGCTTCTCGGTGGCGGACAACGGCATCGGCATTCCGTGGGAATACAGGGAGACGGTCTTTGGCATCTTCAAACGTCTACACACAAACGACAAATACACAGGAACGGGAATGGGACTGGCCATCTGCCAGCGCATCGTGGAGCGATACCGCGGCCGGATCTGGGTCGAATCCGAACCCGGATGCGGTTCGACCTTTCTCTTTACTGTCCCGGCGTAAGTCCGAGAGCAGGCAAAAACCTCTGGTGCTCGTCGTGGAAGATAGCCAGACAGATGTCTTCCTGGTGCGCGAATCGGTGCAGGCGCATCATCTCGATGTCGATCTTGAAATTATTTCCGATGGCGAGCGGGCTGTAGCGTTCTTCAATCGTCTCGATGCGGGCGAAGGCGCCTGCCCGAGTCTCATGCTGCTCGATCTGAATCTGCCGCGCATCGGCGGCCTCGAAGTGCTGGCGCGGATGCGCGCAAGTAAGCGGTGCGCCGATATTCCCGTCGTGGTCATGACATCGTCCGACGCCGAAAAAGACCGGCGTGAGAGCAAAGCACTGGGGGCAACGGCGTACTTCCGGAAACCATCGGGGTATGAGGGCTTCCTGAAGCTGGGTGAACTGATCGGTGAAATGCTGGCGTGATTGCGCAAGCGCGCAACCTTGTGCGCGTTCAGGCGACAGCGCAGTTCCAGATGCCTTGTGTAAACTCACCGGGGAGCGAGCCGGCTACTCCAGTTCGAAGTCGGCACTACGCGTGACCTGGCGGCCGCTCGAGTCGACGGCCTGCAACTCGACGACATACTGGCCCGCGCCGACATTATCGAGAGGTATCTTCTCCGCCATCGGCACCATCGGGCTGGCGCCGCTCTTCTCCGGGAATTCGAGCCGCATGAGGCCGGTCGAGAACTTCTGCTCTTTCGTCTTGCGATCGAGCACGCGGATCTGAATGCCGAGCGCCGGCTTCTCTTTCTCGTCCGGTTTGGCCAGCAGAGGCTCGTAGACTTCGGCGTAGAAAATCGCGAGCCCGCTTTTCCTTAGTTTGTTGGAACCCGCCGGAATCACCTGCACACCTTCGATCACGAGCGGTACGCGGTCTTCTATGAGTGAGGCGTCGAGACCGGAGGCAAATTCAGCCTGCTGGTGAATTTCGTGGCTGAGCGCAATGCCGCTCAGTCCGAACTGCTCGCTGTTCCAGGGGTCAATGGCGAGTGGCGCCTCGAGCTTCCCGAAGCTCGCGCCGGCGGCGCTGAATACGACCTTGAGATTGTACGTGCCGGAGGCCACCTCGAATTCGTTTTCGTAATGGAACGGCGCCTTCGCGAACGCCTCGGCTTCTTTCTTGTCCTCGAAGTCGCGTTTGAGCGTATCGCTGAAGCGGGCGCCGACGGAGCCATCCGGCTTGTAAGCGATTCCCAGGATATTCATCTCGGCGTGGAATTTGCCCTTCTGCTTTTCGAACTTCAGAACGTCGCCGGGAATCTCCATCGCTACGTTCACGCGGGCAACATTGGTGGACGTGTAGAAGTAAGGAAGCTGCATCGAGGCCGTCACAGTGCCGGCCTGCGCACCCGCGGCCCTCGATTCCAACGTCTTCTCGATGGCGCTGCCGGCCAGAACGTCGCGGGCCTTCGCATTGCAGTAACCGGCGCGGGCGCGCACCTGGCCGCCCTGATCCACTTTGACTTTGAGCGCGTGGCAACTGCCTTCGGGAGATTCGGGCGGCGTGTAGCCCAGAATGTAATATTCATCCATTTCGCGCCCGATCCTGCCCAGGCCCGCGAAAAGATCGTTGGTGTTACTGATGACGAAACCGCCGGTGCCGTCCGCGAGCATGTGCATCACGTTCTGGTTGTCGGTTGGGCTTTCCGGCATCTTCGGGATCATAATGTTGCGGGCCTGGCTGGCGGGACCGAAGGGCGGTTGCCGCATGCCGTTGTTGAATGGTCCGCCGCCGGGGTTGCCTCCGGGAGCGCCACGTCCGGCGCCCGGATTCGCGCCGGGATTGGGACCGGGCGCGGGTGTGCCGCCGCGGCCTGCTCCCGAAGCCGCGCCAGAACCAGGGGTGGGGGACCCGCGTTGACCGCCGCCGAAGCCGCCGCCAGCGGGAGCGCCTCCGCCTCCAGGCGCGCCACCGCCACCCCGCGCTCCGCCGCCTCCACCACTGCCCGCGCCGGCCGCGCCGCCCGCACCACCACCTGCGCGCTGGAATGCCATGCCGGCGCCCGGGAACCCGATCGTCCACGTGAGAGCGGCGGGATTCAATAAAGTTCCAAGCGCGATAGAACGCGGCAGCGTACCAAGTGCAGCCACCGGAACGCCGCTGATGAGCCCGCGTACATCGATCGGGTAGATCGCGACGTTCGAGCGATTGCACATGTCGATAGTCGCGGTGACTTCCGAGATGAGCTCACCGTTCAAAGGGAATCCGGCAGTGAAGAGAATGAGAGTCTTGCGGCCGGGAACGGTCGCGAGATTTTTCGCGAGGCTGCGGAGAGCGAGCAGCACGTTCCGGGTTCCGAAATCGGAAGTTGCCTTCGTCAGCGAACTCGCCGCCGGGTCGTTGGTGGAGGCGCCGGTGAGATCGACATCGGCGATCTTCGCCCCGCTGACAATGCGCTTGAGACGCGCGACATCATCCGTGAAGTTCTGGACGATCTGCATCGCGCCGCCGTAGTTGACGACTGACATCATGCGGTTCGGCGCCGCGGTGGTATCGACGAATTTCGCGGCCGCCTGGCGGGCCTGGGCTTGCGCGCCGAAGTTCATGGTCGAGTTGTCGAAGAAGAGCACGATGTAGCGCTTCTGGTTGCTGGCGGGCCCCGCGGGATCCGACGTGAACGTGAAGGTCTTGATCGGCTGCTCTTTGTTGTCTTCGTAGACTTTGAAGTCCTTCGCCTCCAGATTGCGGAGGTAGTTGCCCTTCTTGTCGGTCACGACCGTGTCGACGAGGACAACACGCGTTTCGGTGCGGATGACTGCGCCGGTATCGACGACAGTGTCCGGCTTCGGTTGCTGGCCGAGCGCCGCAGTTGACAGCAAAAGCCCAAACGGAAGCCAGCGGGCGAGACTTGACAGCAGATGTTTCACTTAAGGGATCTCCACAGCGCTGTTTTGCGCGGCCAGGGCCTGGCCTTGCGCGTCGCGGACCACGAGGCGCACTACATAATTTCCGGAAGCGACATCGATGTTCGTCCTGACCGTGATGCCGGAATCGGGCATGTTTTCGAGCGTTTGATCCTTGAGCTTCATCTCGAGGGTCTTCTGGACGCCGGCAACGTAGTTGCCATTGCGGTCGAAGAGTCCGCCGACGATGGTCAGTATGTTGTTGTTGCGTCCATCCGCTTTCGCGTAGCGCAGGTGTTTGGCGTCGATGCGGGCGAGGATCGAGACGCGCGCTTTGTAATCCTCGAGCTTGAAGAACTGGGTGTGGAGTTCGACCGGCAGGTCTTTGATCTCTTCGCGGGAGAAGAAGGCCTCCTCGATTTCCTGCTTCGCCTGCTCGGCGGCATCGGTCGCGTGGGTCTTCACGTAGTAGCCGCGGCGGGCCTGAAGCTGGAACGATCCGAGCGTCTTCGCGGCATCTTTGGTCAACGAGACCTTGAGGCCGTGATAGCTGCCGTCGAACTTCAGGTTGTCCGGCGTGAAGCCGAGCACGTAGATATATTCGGGCTGAGCGGCAAGGAGCCTGGTCCCTTCGAGCAGGTTATTCGTGTTGTGCACGAAGGCGCCGCCGGTCGCGGCCGAAAGCTCGCCGAGCACGTCACCCTCCTCACGAGCGCTGTCCAGTTGCATTTGAGTCTTCGCGGTCGTGGTGGTGGATAGTGCATTCGTTGGGGGCGTGCTGGCATCGCCGCCGGGCACGACGACATAGACGCCGCGGGCATCGAGAGCACTGATCACGACATTCGCGCGGATGGCCCGCTCGATCAGCTCACCTTCTTCCGTGCGGTGATCGATCGTCAAATAGAAGCCGGGCGAGAGGAGCATGATGGTGCGGCTGCCGGGAAGTAGCGCCATCCGGCGGATGAGTTGCCTGATGGTATCCATCGCGATGCGCGTTTCGTGCTCGCCCGTGTTGAGAGCGCCAAAGGCGACTGCGCGCGCGGCCGCCTGGGCGAGCGTCTGCGCCGCTTCCCCCGACGCTCCCTGGGGAGGAGGGTTACAAGCGTTGTACTCGGTGATCGCGGTCTGGAGTGCCGTCGAGTCGTTTTTATTGATAATCAGATCGGCCTGATAGTAACTGATATTCGGGCATTCGTTGCCCGCCGCTACTCGCATCGGCGTTGGGAGAATGCGCCGCATCGTCTGATCGAGCTGGTCGCGATCGTCGGTAAAGTCGAGTGTGATCTGGCCGGAGGTGGTGAAGATACCGGCGCGCGCGCCTTTTTCCAGAGACGCAAGCTGCTCGTGCGCCGCCAGACGCACGCGCGCGATGTCGCCGGCGTTCAGGTGCAGGTCATCGAAAAGCCATGCGACGAATCGCGTGGCCACGGGCTGCGGTGTAGTGGCGAGCGCTTTCTGATTGCCTTCCGGGTCGGTTTCGATTCCAGAGTTGGGAATGATCAGCGGAGCGGCGGGACGCTCGATCGAGAACTTCGAGATAAATTGCGGCCTGCTTTTGTCGAAGAGCTGGAAGTCCTCGCGGCGAAGAGTGCCAACCGGATTTCCTTTGGAGTCACGAACGACGACAGGAACCAGCACGAGATTGACGCCGGAACTGAAAGTGGGGGCGGTGTCGTGAGTGCTGATTTCCGCGCTCGAATCGCGCGCGTTGGACGCGCTCTGGGGAGGCGTTTGCGCGCTCGCCACCGCACCCAGCAAGAGGCACGTGAGAAAGGGCGAGCGCGGCATCGTCACGATTCTACTTCTTTTCAGCGCTCTATCCGGGGAGGAGAGGCGACGCGACGTCCGTCCGTGCGGCACTCATCACAACTTCGGGATAATTCCTGCCGAAGGAGGCCAGATCGTCCTTACGGCCGCCGTTTTCATCCCGATGGCGTACTTCCCCTGAAATTTCCAGGCCGCGCCGGATATTCTGCAGGCGCTCCAGTTCGTGCGTGAACTTCAATACCTGGCGTGCGAGGCGGGATTCGTAGCGCCCCAGAGTGTCGAACGACGCGCCGCGCTCGAGCCACGCTCGTGTCTGCGCGACCATCACTTCCACGCGATCGTCATGAGGCGAGCTGGTGGCATGATCGAAGGCTCCAAATTGAAAGATATTGTTTTCGAGGCTGGAAAGGCGATTGAGGCGGAAGTGCGCGTCAATGATCTTCTGCGCGGCCTGGTACTCCATTCCGGTCCGGGGATCGAGGTCTCTCAAGAGCGTCTCGGTGAGGTCGTTATAGGCTTCCATTTCTTCGGGCTGCAGGACGATATGGAATCCGGTGAGGTTGTGTTTGCAGGCATTCATGCTCGACCGCTGTTTACCTGCGGGAATTTTCGGGCCGGTGGATTTCAGCGCGTTGGCCCGGCTGATCGCCGCGCGTTTTTCATGGTGCATCATGGACTTTTGCCGGCTTGAGAGTAACAGCGCGTCAGCCGGGTCGATGCCCCCGGTAAGCGCCAAGTGATTGAGCGAGCACAGAGGAAAGATTTCTTCCGATGGTGAACGGGAGCAGCGAAAAGCTACGATGTTGCGATCAGGTCGGAGACTTCCTGCCAGTCCATCGCACCGCGGATTCCTTCAGCGCGCGAGAGATAGTCGGCGATTTGGCGGACGCTCCATGAAGGATATGTTTCCTGGAGTCCGGCGGCAATCATGCTCAGATATGAAGCGCCTGGGGGAGCCGCGGGGAGGCTCTCGTCACACGTCGTGAAAGTGACGATCGGATGGCCATCCTGATGTCCGATCACGAGCAACCGGCTGTACACCGCGGCGTCTGCCATGTGGTGTTCCTCCTGATGCCTTAGTCGATCGAGATCGGGCACGATGCGAGCGCCGTCGACTTCGCGGTTGTTTTCCTGCAGGACGATGTCGTTGAACTGCTCGTCGGTAATGAGATACATCCTCCCGAACGTCCGGGCGGAGGCTGCTCCGCGCCGGATGAATGCGGCGGCGCCATTCCATCCTTCAAAGTGGCCGGCGAAAAACAATTCGAAGCGCAAAGGAATGGGCCGGATCGTGAGGGGTTTGCTTTTGTCGCGACACCCCGGGTTTTCGTGGGTCGAGCCAGGAGGGGTTCCGCCTTTGATGTAGCAAAGGAATCGTTTACAAGCCAAATTCGAGCCGTAGCTCGCATACCAGATGAGATTGGGAAGCAGTCTCCGCAGCCGTTTGCGCGCGATCCATAAGGGGACGGCCAGACAGGGCATCAGAAGACACACAATCAGAACGATCCACATTCGGGCGGCGAAGATACCCTCCCATCCGATGAGACACAAAGCGCAGAGGGCGCTGATCAGAGTTTGTGTGTCGTAAGTCCAGAAATAGGGATGTTTTACCTGATGCCAGTAGGGGCCAGCGTCTTCGCCGTTTGCCTGGTCGCGCCTTTTCCCCGCGTAGTACTCGTAGCTGATGTCGAAGGTGATCAGGCGCTCCTGGATGCGGTGGTAGAGGTAGTGCATCGCCGCGAAGAAAATCAGGATAGCCATGGTTTCGGCGGCGAACAAAAGCCATGCGTGGTGGCTCCGTAACTGTGCGTCGGCTTTCTGGAAGGCAACGGCTATGCCCGCATATCCGGCGTATGTCTGGAGCAGCATTTGCCACTCGAGAGTGCGCATGCTTTCATAGCGGGCCCGCAGTTCTTCGGCACGCGACTTGTAGTATTCGTTGCGGCTTGGGTCAGAGGGCGCCGGGTCCGGCGGCGGCGCGGCTGGTGGCGTCTGCGGATTCTGCGGTGCCGGCGATGACATGTTGCTTCAGATTCTCATGTTGTCAGAAGACGCGGTATCTGGTCGAGCGCGGTGACCGTGAGGTTGGGGGCGAACAGTATCAGGGCCGATTGAACCGGCTCGCGATTGCACCAGCAGACGGAATAGCCGAAAGCCCTCGCGCCTTCCGCGTCCCAAAGATTCGAAGAAACGAAGAGTATTTCTGCGGGTGCGAGGTTTAGCGCAGCGGGGCCGAGCGCGTAGACCCGGGGAGAGGGCTTGTATGTCCGGACGCTGTCGGCGGAGATGACGTGGGTCAGACGGGATTCAAGTCCGGCGGTACGAACAGCGGCTGCGAGCATGGCGGGTGAGCCGTTGGAGAGGATGCCGAGCGGCCGCGCGCCAGGTTCATCGAGCGCCTGGCGGACATCAGGGAAGACGTTCGGGGTGAAGTACGAGTGCGTCAGCTTTTCGATCTGAGCCTCGGTCGCCGGGATGCTGAGATCGTACAGCGATAGCCGAAGGGCGCGCTCGGTGAGTACGAAGAAATCCTGATAGCGCTCCATGAGAGCATACCGCCATGTGAGCTCGAGTTGTGTGCGGCGCCAGAGTTGCGAGAGGGCGGAGAGATCGCCGGAGAGGTCTGCGGCGGCGTTCACGATCACGGAATGGACGTCGAAGAGGGTGCCATAGGCGTCGAAAAGGATGGCTTTGGGCGACATGCGTGGAACTTCATTATTCCGCGCGAAGAGGCAGCGATGGAACCCGATATCATCGACTTATATGGCAAATGACACTTACGCGGTGTTCGACACGACCGAAGGCCGCTTCAAAGCGAAACTGTTCAGCGACGAAGCGCCGAAGACAGTGCAGAACTTCGTCGACCTCGCGAATGGCGCGAAAACGGGCAAGCCTTTCTACGACGGCATCATCTTCCATCGGGTCATCCCGAACTTCATGATTCAGGGCGGATGTCCGGAAGGGACGGGGCGCGGCGGCCCGGGATACAAGTTCGCGGACGAGTTTCATCCCTCGCTGCGGCATTCCAAACACGGCGTGTTGTCGATGGCGAATGCGGGTCCGAATACGAATGGCAGCCAGTTCTTTATCACCGTCGCGCCGACACCGCATCTCGACAACCGGCACTCGGTATTCGGCGAGGTGGTGGAGGGGTATGACGTAGTTGAAAAAATTTCGAAGGTCCCGCGTAACGGGATGGACCGGCCGAACAAGGACGTGAAAATCAATTCCGTAAAAATCGAAAAGAGCTCCTGATGGAATCGCGCACAACGGCCGCCGCCCTGTGCGCTCCTGTGGCGATTCCTCGTACCGCGTTGTTTGGCGGCACGTTCGATCCCATCCACAATGGTCATCTCGAGATCGCGCGGGCAGCAGCGGACCGCTTCGATCTCGAGAGAGTCATCTTCGTTCCCGCCGCGAATCCTCCTCATAAGCAGGGCGGCCCGGCCGCATCGTTTGAAGACCGCGTATGTATGGCGACACTTGCGTGCGCGGATGAGCCGCGGTTTGACGTTTCGTGCATTGAAGAGGGGGCCGGGCCGAGCTATTCGATTGACACGGTGGAACGGCTGCGAGCCCTTGGGTATGGCCCGCTGGCGTTCCTGATTGGGGCCGATGCGTTCCGCGAGATTCGGACCTGGCATCGCTGGCGCGATCTCGTAGCCGCGGTGGAGTTCATTGTCGTGACGCGTCCGGGCGCGGCCTGGTCGATGCCGGAAGGCGCGGTCGTGCACGAATTGCCCGGACTCGACCTGCCGGTGTCGTCTTCAGCGATTCGTGCGCGCGTGGCGGAAGGCGCCGCAGGTCTGCCTGTGCCGCCCGTGGTCGCCGGCTACATCCAGCGTCGCGGCCTTTACGTTCACAGCCAGAATAAATTTCCTGAAACTGCTGATAGCACGTAGCTTGACACGGATTTTGGGACGCGCGTGAATCCGGAATTTCCCTCTTCAATGGTAATGATGAGCCGGGAGAAATTCGCCCGCAGGCCAGGAGCCTGCAGCTTTTCATCATTGGAGAATACAAATGGGATTGCGGAAGAAGATAGTCCTGGCGGCGGCGCTGTGCGGGCTCGCATGGGGCCAGGCGGGATTAACGACGATTCAGGACACACTTTTCAAAGCGGACGGCTCCAGATTTAATGGCACACTCACGATTCACTGGGTCACATTCGATTCGTCGAACAACGGCACGATCGTGCAGCAAAGCAAGAGCGTATCGGTGGTGAACGGCAATCTGCTCGTGCAACTGGTTCCGAACGCGACGGCGCCTCCGCCGGCGAATGTTTATACGGTGACCTACCAGAGCGACGGCAGGGAGCAATTTACGGAGACCTGGAACGTTCCCTCCAGCGCGCTGCCGTTGAAAGTAGCATCCGTGCGCACGGGAACCGTCGTGGTGACGGGCGGAACTAACGCCGGGGCCGCCGGGAATCAGACGCCGATCACGGAGTCGACGATCATTGGGCTGACGGCGGATCTCGCGCAGCGTCCGATCAAAGGCGTCGGCTATGGAACGAGCCGAGTCGCGATGGTCAACGACGCAGGGCAAATCGAAACGGTTGTCGGAGATGTCGGGGACTGCGTATTCGCGGACGGCACGACCGGTCAGTGCGGGCAAGCGACATTTGCCGATGCGGAGACTCCGGCCGGGACTGTCGACGGGACGAACAACACGCTTGCGCTGGCGAATGTTCCGCTGGGCTCGAGTCTGATGCTTTTTCGGAATGGGCTTTACCTGACGCCGGGCTTCGATTACACGTTGAGCGGCTCGACAGTGCAGTTCGTGGCGGGCGCGACGCCGCAAGCGGGCGACCGTTTGACCGCGTCATATCGAGTCGACACTTCCCAGGCAGGAAATATCGGGGGGCTATCGGGACCAGGATTGCGCACGGCGACTACGCAGGTCTTGTGCAGTGCGGCGGGGACGGCGACGAGCGCCACAACTTTGACGACGCTCGGGACTTGTGATATTCCGGCGGCGGGACTGCAGCCGGGCGATCGCATCGAAGTGCGTTTTACGTTCGCCCACACAGGGACAACCTCGGGGATGAATCTGCAGTTGAACTGGGGCGGTACCACGGTAATGTCCCGGAACGCTTCAACTCAGGATTCGGCTGTTACCGGACATGCGGAGGCGGGGATCACGACCGGTGGAACACAGGTCAGTGTCGAGAGCTGGGGAACGGTGTTGCCGCTGATTCCCGGGATTGTAAATGCGCCGGCGGCGACCGGGGGTATAACGGTGAGTTTGAAAGCGGCAATGGCACAGCTCAGTTCGGACAGCGTGGCGCTGACAAACTATGCAGTCTTGCGGTATCCGGCGAACTGAGAACCCGGATCGCTTAGCGCGCAGCGATCTGTTCCGTGATCGTCACTCTGGAAGCCAGGCGGAAGTGGATGACTGTTTCCGACGGCACTGAAGCGGATTTGCCGCGCGTGGCGGCCGCGGCTCCGACGCCTGCACCGCCGCCGATCCCGGCTCCGATAGCCGCTCCTTTACCGCCGCCGGCTATGGCGCCGATGATTGCGCCAAGGGCGGCGCCGCCACCAATTTTTGCCAGATCCTGATTACGAGAGCTGTCCGCTTGCTTCGTCCAGGGTTCCGTCGAGAGGTTCACACGCTGGCCGTCGGAAGTCGCGACGGTTGAGAGCGTGAGGGTGAGGATGGAGTCGCCCGACAGGCGCCCGCCCCGCGTGGAGTTCGTAACGCGTCCGGAAACGCGGGCGCCGCGTTCGGCGATGACGAGTCCGTCGGCGGCGAGAGGTTCGGCGAGTGAGGCCCAGAAAGTATCGCCCGGCATCACGCGGTCAGCGGAGAGCGATTCGTTCAGCCGCACCGCGATCGCCATACCAGTCGGGAGTGTGACGTGGCGTGGGGCGGGCGGCTCCGGCGCGGACCGCGGTTCGGGGGCCGGAGGCGGTTCGGCCGTTGCGACTGCTTCCGGCGGGGCTGGGGGCGGCGGGGCGTCCGAAGCAGTGGGCTCGTCTGGCGGAGCCGGCGTCGAGTATGGCTGCGGGAGCCACTCGGCTGGCTTCGATTTTGCGATGACGACGGGAGCGGGCTTGCTGATTTTGCGGGCCGCGGGTTTTGGGGCCTCGTTGTAAACTGGCGCGGGCGCCGGTTGGGCCGCGGCAGAGGGGATCGGCGACGGCTTCGTTTCCGCGGCAGGCGCGGTGATCGGAGGCGGCGCGGGAGCAGGTGGGAACGTTTTGGGTGTATCGGCCGCGGCACGCATGGTGGCGATCTGCGCGGGCGTGGGCGCCGGTATCGCGGGTGGTTGGGTCATTTTCACCGCGAGCCCGCCGGCGATCGCGGCTCCAACAACCAACAAGCCGATGTGAAGAGGCTTCATAGATCCACCCGTTCGTCTAACCCATGGACGCTAGAATAGACTCGTGAGTTTCCCACAAACTCTCGGAATAGGCAACGTTTCCATCGCTCCGGCGACGGTGCTTGCTCCCATGGCCGGGGTGACGGATACAGTTTTCCGGCGGTTTATCCGCAATCTCGGCGGGTGCGGCTTGATCATGACCGAATTTACGAGCTCCCACGGGGTGAGCGCGGCCGTCCGGTCGGACAAGACGAAGCGGCCGAACCGGACGCTCGCCCGGTATCTGACGTTCGACACGTCGGAGCATCCGATTTCTGCTCAGTTATTTGGCGCGGATCCCGAAACGATGGCAACGGCGGCGAAGGTTTGCGAGGATTTGGGGTTCGACATCCTCGACATCAACTTCGGCTGCCCCGTCAACAAGGTCGTCAAGTGCAATGGCGGCTCGGGGCTGTTGCGCGATCTGCCGCTTGTAGAGACGCTGCTGCGGACCGTCCGGAAAGCAATCTCGATCCCGTTCACGTGCAAGTTCCGGGCTGGCTGGAATGATGAAGAATTGGTAATGGTTCAGATGGCGCGGCTTGCCGAAGACTGCGGGTTGCAGGCCGTGGCGCTGCATCCGAGGACGCGCGAGCAGGGGTACTCGGGAAAGTCCGATTGGACGCGGATTGCCGCGGTGAAAGACGCGGTGAAGATTCCGGTGATCGGGAACGGCGACATCATCACCCCGGAAGACGCGATGCGGATGGTTGACGAGACCGGATGCGACGCAGTCATGATCGGGCGGACGGCATCCTCGAACCCGTGGATCTTCCGCCAGATCGAACAGTACCTGACGACCGGGACCTACGATCAGCCAACGCATGAAGATCGCTACCAGATCATGCGCACGTACTATGCGATGCTGCTCGAGCGTCAGGAAGACGATGCAATCGGGAAGATGAAGCAGTTCGCAACCTACTTCACTCACGGCGTGCGTGGGGGCGCGCAGTTGCGGGTCTCGATTTATCAGGCGAAGGAAGCCGCGCGGATCGCCGATCTGGTTGACGAGTTCTTCACTGGGTCAGGGTTTGCGAGCGAGCAGGAACGCGCGGACCTCGTCCTCGCCTGAGACCAGCTCGGTCCATTCGCCAAAAACGATTCGAAAATTTGCCAGCGATGTGGCGAAGCGGCCGGTCGCTTTGCCTGCGATCGCGGCGACACCGCCAGAGCGAAGGCCGGCTGCGATGCCCGCCAGAATGTCCGGTTGCCAGTAGAGCCAGCAGACGATGAGGTCCCAGGCCGCGGGAGCGATCGGGTACTCATGCTTTTCCAGATCTGCCTGCCGGAAATACACGCCCGGAATTTCGGCGGGCTGGATGTCAATGGCGGTGACTTTCCACCGGCGTTGCGCGAGCCAGAGCGAGTGGCGTCCGGCGCCCGCGGCGAGATCGAGGGCCTCACCGGCTGGAACGCCGCTCAAGGCGGCGGTCAGGATGGCATCGGGCGGCGTCATGCGGTCGTCTTCTGCTCGAGGATGATCGTATGGGTTGGGAACGGCATGGAAATGCTCTCGACTTTGAGCCGATTGAAAAGGCGCTTGCGAAGCTCGCTTTGCACGCGGCCCTGCGCGGCGAAGTCGATCACGTTGTAGCTGATCTGAAAAACGAGCGCGGAATCGCCGGGTCCGGGATTGAAGAGGACCGCCGGCGCGGGCTCGACCACCATGCCGTCAATCTCCGCGGCGGCTGCGGTGGCTTCTTCGAGCAGGATCGCCTGCACGTGCGCGACGTCCGACTCATAGCCGACGCTGAAAGAGACCGATGCTCTTATGCGAGGGTCCGGCAGGCTGTAGTTGGTGTATATGGCTTGCCCGAGTTTGCTGTTCGGGACCACGACGAGGTTGTTCGACGTCCCGCGCATCATGGTGCAACGCCAGTTGATGTCGGTGATGTATCCTTCTTCGCCCGAGTTGAGCTTGATGTAATCGCCGATGTGGACGAGCCCGGAGATCGACACGTAGAACCCGGCGAAGAGATTCGAGAGCGTGTCCTGAAGCGCAAGGGCGACCGCGAGGCCGCCGACACCGAGGGTCGTGAGGATCGGGGTCAGGCTTACATCGAAGACGCGCAGGAGAGTGGCGATTCCGAGAGCGACAACAGCGAGCTGGGCAAGCTTGCGAGTCAGGCTGGTGACCGATTGGGCGCCGGTGACGCGTCCGCCATAGAAGTGGACCGCGCTGCCCGCAAGACGGCTCATGGCCATGGTGAGCGATAGGATCCAGAGGACCGCGAGAGTGCGCGGCAGGTATTTGAGGTAGGTCCGCGGGATTTCCGAGTTCTGGGTGGCGAGGTGAAGGCCGAGAATAAGCGACCAGAGGATGATGGGCCCGCGCAAGCTGTCGGCGATGATGCGGTCGAGGTTGTGGTCCGCGCCGGCGGTCCATGCGCGAAGGATGCGGAAGAGAATGGCCCGGACGATGAGTCCCCCGACGACCGCCGCGGCCAGAAAGGCAAGCGGGACAAAGAGTTCGAACGGATCCTTCAGCAATTGATCGAGCGCGCGCATGAAACTAATATTCTGCACGCACTCCCGTCATGTGGCGTCAATCTGTTTGATGCGATCCAGGCCAGCAGGGCGGAGTGTGCTCGCGATATTTTGCGCGTGGACGCTGCTTTTTGCGGGCAAAGGGCAGGAAGACTCGCCGAAGGAAGCCGCGGCGGCCTTGGCCAAAAAAGCGAAGAAGGCGGCCAAGGCGGACAAAAGCGCCGACGCTTACGTGCTCTATTCGGAAGCTGCGGCGATGCAGCCGGGCAACAAGCGGCTCAAGCAGAAGATGGAAGCGCTCCAGGCGCGGGCAGCGCTGGAATCCAGTCCGGTCCTGGCTGCGGATGCGAAGGGCGCCGCTTCCACCCTGCCGGCGCTCGATCCGGGCACTGTCTTCGACAGTCCTACGGCTGCCGAAGCGGCGCGAGCCCGGCAACTACAGGCACCCCCGTTACTCAAAGCGAAGGCCGGCACGCAGGATTTCGATCTCTCTGGCAACGCGCGCTCGCTTTTCGACCAGGTGGCGCAACGGTTTGGGTTGGAGGCTGCGTTTGACGGCGATTATCCGGCGAGCGGTCCTCAATTCCGTTTCCGGATCGAGGGGCTCGATTATCGCCAGGCGCTGCACGATCTCGAGGCAATGACGAATTCATTCGTGGCGCCGGTTTCGTCGCGGATCTTCATCGTGGCGCAGGATACGCCGGCGAAGCGGAACGACCTGGAGCAATTCGTGGTGGTGACGGTACCGGTTCCACAGGCGCTGACGACGCAGGAGCTGACGGAGATCGGCCAGGCGGTCAAACAGGTTACGAACATCGACAAGATCACGTGGAACACGGCGGATGGTGTGCTCATCATGCGTGACCGCGTTTCACGCGTGCTGCCCGCGCAGGCGCTGTTGGAGCAGTTGTTTGCATGGCGGGCGCAGGTCGAGATCGAAGTCGAGTTCCTCGAAGTCTCCGACAGCGATCTCAAGAACTATGGCTTCAATCTGACGAACAATGTCCAGGCGCTGTATCTCGGGAGCATTTTGCGAAGCGTGCCGTCGATTCCTTCGGCGGTGACGCAGTTGATGACTTTCGGCGGTGGCCAGACTCTGATCGGGCTCGGCGTCGCGCAGGTGAATGCCATCTTGAACCAGAGCCTTTCCTCGACGCGGAGTTTGTTCCGCGCGACGGCGCGCTCGATTGACAGCCAGGCAGTGACGTTTCACGTCGGCGAAAAGTATCCAGTGATCACGCAGGGATATTTCGGTCCGACAACGTCGCAACAGGGGACGACATACCAGCCGCCGCCGGCGTTCACATTCGAGAATCTTGGGGTGGAGCTGAAGGTGACGCCGCACCTGCACGGCGACGACGGCGTGACGCTGGCGGTCGACACGAAATTCGAGCTGCTGACGGGCTCGTCGGTGAATGGGATCCCGATCATCGGCCAGCGGCAAACCACGGGTCAGGTACGGCTGGTGAATGGGGAATGGGCCGTCGTGGCCGGCATCATGGGCAGCACCGATTCGAAGAGCGACAACGGGTTTTGGGGATTGTCGCAGATCCCGCTGCTCGGCCGTTTGTTCCGGCAGACGGCGACAGACAAAGAGCATGAGGACTTGCTGATCGCGATTCGTCCCCATTTGTTGTCGTTGCCGCCAGACCAGGTGGTGACAAAGAGTGTGCGCGTGGGCACGGAGACGCGGCCGTTTACGCCTCTGTAGCGAGCGGGAAGGCAACAGGCTCAAGCCTGTTCCGCCATCGTGTGCAACCGAATATTGGTGCTGCGCACAAGCTGTTTTCAAGCCCACCGTGAAGCCTGTGCGGCATCCAGAAATTTCACCACGCGTTCTGTTTGGCCTGTGATCACGTGGCCTGCGTCCGGGAGAAGAACGACCTCCGCTTTGGGTGCGTTCTGTTCGAGGCGGCGCTTTGTCCCGGCGGAATCGAGCAGAACGTCGCGGTCGCCAACAATCGCGAGCACGGGCATGCTCAGGCTGCGCAGCGCGTGATTGGAAAAACGAGGCAGTTTGACCATCCGTGTCCGAAAGTGTTCGTGGATGAGCGCGATGAAACCGAGGAACGCTTTCATGCCGGATGAGAGGTTCGCCGGCGCGCGTCCGAAGATCTTTTCGGACAACTTGCGTCTGCCGCATGCGCCGCAGGCGCGTAGCGCAAGAGTGCTGAATACGATACCGAGCTTCTGGCGTCCGACACCGCCGGGGCAGAGGACGGCGAGGCGCTCGACGCGGTTGGGACGGCGCGTCGCGTAATCGAGCGCAAGCCATCCGCCGAGAGAGATTCCGACGATCGAAACGCGATCGAGCAAGAGAGATTCAAGCACCTGGTCGAGCCAGTGCGCGTGCGCCTCCGAATTGAGCGGCGGACGTGAGGGCGCGCTGAGTCCGGCTTCACCAATCATGTCGATGGCGAAGACATGGAAGCGCGCCGCGAAGGCGGGGACATCACCGATCCACATGGCGCTGTTTCCGGCGCCGCCATGGAGAAGTAGCAGCGGAGGCGCGTCGCTACGGCCACACGCGATGACGAAAGTCTCGCCCTGACTGGTCGCGATGCGGTGGTGCTGGTTGGGAACGGGCCAGTACCTCAGGAACGCGAGATAACGCTCGCGGACGAGGCGTTCTCCTTCGGGCGTCTTGTAGATCGGCTTCATGTAGTGCTCCTTTTCGAACAGGGCACACGTCGGGCGTGTGCCCTGCTCGGGTGTTGTGGCTGGTGCGGATTGTCAGGTGAGGCCGGGCCGCGTTGCTGGCGGCCTAAACGGGATGGCCGGAGCGCTCGCGATCCGCGAAAGCCAAGCGAATAGCGTAGTCGCGAATGTCTTCCGGCCATGCGGCGATGAGATCGCCGAAGCGGCGGCGATCGCAGGCGAACAAAGCGCGGGTGGCTTCCTCAAAATCGGGAAGATCGCCCGCAATGGCGGAAATGAACCGGTACGTCGATTCCTGAGCCGCGCGGACGCGGTCGCGATCACCGCTTGTGCGTCGGGCGGCATCGACGAGCTTGCGCAGCGCCACCGAAGCTCCGCCTGGCTGGGCGTTGAGCCAGTCCCAGTGGCTGGGGAGCAGGGTGATCTCCCGGGCGATGACGCCGAGACGGGGACGTCCGCGGCCGCGCGGCTCGGTTTGCTCGTCTGGCGGCGTCGGCGATTCCGTAGCGCGGAGATCAATGTCGAGCTGGCGGCCAGTCGCATCATCGAAGACGAGGAAGTCGCCACCCTGGGGCTTATCTTTCAGAAAGAACGCGACTTCTGCGTTCGAGCCCGAGGCGACATTGCGATGTTGATGAAAGACTGTACAGCTCATACAGATAATATACCCGGGTAAATATATGCACGTCAATATTGCCCGGGTAAAATATTTAAAAGCCGATGCGCCCCGGTTTGAAGTGAGTCCGTTAGTCGAGGGCTTCCGGAAAGTAGGCCGCGCCGCCGTCTCGCTTGTCGCCTAGAGTTTCGGCGCGTAATATCCCTTGCGCGCGCGTACAATCAGATCCTTGCGGCTCTTTGTCTTCACCGTCACGGGATGATAAAGGCCGTCCGTCTTGAGCGGCTCGGGACGATAAAAGATGTTGTATTGATGACGCAGTTCATTGGCGATGTTCTCGAATGACTGGTCGAGGTCCTCGACCTTGAAGGGGAAGAAGGCTTGGCCGCCTGTCTCCTCGGTGAGATAGCGGAGAACCTTGTCGCCATCCTTGTCGTCGCGTGTGATGTTGGTGGAGATCGCGTATATGACCACGTCTGCCTTCTGCGCCATTTCCAGAGCCTGGTCGCGGGACATGCGGCTTTCCGTGTCCTCGCCGTCCGAGATGACGATCATGGCGCGGCGGAATTTGTCACGCGGCTGGTCCATCATCAGCTTCTCTTTGGCTGCGAAGTAGATCGCGTCGTACAGCGCGGTGCCGCCGCCGGGACGCATGCTCTTGATGCCCTGCTCGAGCTGCTTAAGGTCTCCGGTAAGATCGCTGACCAGTTCGGCGGCGCTATCGAAGCTGACAAGCATGAGACGGTCCTCGCGCGGCCGGACGACGCTCTGCATGAACCGGATCGCCGCCTGCTGCTCGAAACGGAACTGCTCGCGGATGCTGTTGCTGGTGTCGACGAGAACCGCGATGCGAAGCGGAAGGTCAGATTCGGCGGTGAACTGCTGGATGGTCTGCGGCTTCTTGTTCTCAATAATGTCGAAGTCGGATTTCGTGAGGTCGGTGACGAAGCGTCCCTTCTTGTCCGTAACCGTGAAGAGGATGTTGACGCGAGTAACGTCGAGGATGATCCGGGTCGGGTCTTCCGCTTCGACCTGGCTGGCGGGCACGGCGTCTTTTTTGTTTGCCGATGGCTTTTCACCCGGCTTTTGGGCGGCGGCCCTCTGGGTCACGAATAGCGGGGCCAGACACGCCAATACACACACGGCGCCGAGGCAAAGCGATTTCATATAACCTTCATTCTAACGTCACGAAAAAAGGCCGATAAGGAATGTGATGAGCGCGATCAGTCCGGTCAATCCGGGTGTGGCCGCGGTGTATCAACTGGCGAGCAGCGCGGCGGCGCCGGTCTCGACGGCTTTGGCATCGCCCGCGGTACAGGATGCCCTGAGTAACGCATCCCCGCAGGACGTAGTCGACTTGAGTCTGACGGCACTCCAACTGCAAGAAGCGGACAATCTTTTCGGTGGCGATCTGACGAACGCGGATTCCGCGGAAGAATCCGGCGCCTTCAGCTTTTTGGGTTGATGGCCGCGTCCGCCGGCAAGCCCAGCGATGCCTTCCATTCGATGAGGTCCGCCGGCAGCGGCGATACCACGGTCACCCGCTCGCTCGTCGCGGGGCTGACAAAGGACAGACGATGGGCATGGAGGAAGTAGCGGTTCCAGGCTGAAGGCTTCGCGCCATAGAGACGGTCGCCGGCGACCGGGTGTCCAATTGCTGACATGTGAGCGCGGATCTGGTGGGTGCGTCCGGTTCCAAGTTTGATTTCGAGAAGCGTGAATCCGGCGAAGTGTTCGACAGCTTTCCAGTCGGTGAGGGCTGCTCGCCCTGTTTCGAGGCGCGCCGTCATGCGAGCACGATTGCGCGGATCGCGCGCGATGGGGTTGAGAATACGGCCGGCGCCTGTGAGTGCGCCTTCGACCAGCGCCAGATAGATCTTGCCGACGGTGCGCGCCTGGAACTGCTCCGCGATGTTTCGATGGGCGGCATCCGTCTTGGCGATGAGAAGGGCCCCGGAGGTGAAGCGGTCCAGGCGATGGACGATGCCGGGACGCAGGTCGCCGCCGATTTCCGAGAGTTTCGCAAAGCGATGCAGCAAGGCATTGACGAGCGTGCCGCTGTGGATGCCGGCGCCTGCATGCACCACCATCCCAGCCGGTTTATCGATCACGACGACAGCTGCATCCTCATAAAGGACCGATAGGGGGATGTCTTCCGGGGTAGCTTTGAGCTGCGGGAGATCGACAGGATCCACGGCGATTCCTTCAGTGCCGCGGAGAAGTGTGGCCGGTCTGGCGGGTATGCCATCTACCAGGACGCGGCCGTCGCGAATCCAGCTCTGCAAGCGTGCGCGGCTGTATTCGGGCAAGCGGCGGTGAAGGAATCTGTCGAGGCGCTCTCCGCGCTCGGATTCGTCGGCTTTCAGCAGCATGCGGGGACGTCTTTAGAACAGGATCGCGCATGGCGAATGCTGCGTTATTTTGAACCTCAATCCGTTTGCCGCGGTTTCCGCATCCGGAAATCGCGGAACTGGTAACGGCAGAAGTTACAGTGGTAGAGGGGGAATCCGAAAAATCCAAGGGCGCGGCGCAAGGGATTGCCGCTTAGGCGGTCGATGCGGTCACGAGTGTTGAGTTTGGTCAGCGCATGGTTATGGCAGAGCGGGCATTGGCTCCACCATTGAAAGGCCGCCGGAAAAGGACGATAAAAATCCGAATTCGCACCGCAATGGTTGCAGTGGAACGAGGCGCGGGAGACGAGCTTCCGCAGGAGTGTACGGTGCCGGCGTGAGCTCTCCTGCCCACACCGATAGCAGGCTGGCATCTAATGCTGTGCGCTCAATTTGAACGAAATCCGATTAAAACCTGCTTTACGAATTCGACACGTAATTGTTTGAAAAGAGAACGCTGAATGGTGAATAACATTACGGTTTCCGGGGCGCGCCAGCACAACCTGAAAAACATCAATGTAAAAATACCGCGAAACACCCTGACGGTTGTGACGGGACTGAGCGGCTCGGGTAAATCATCGCTGGCGTTCGACACCATTTATGCGGAGGGCCAGCGTCGCTATGTAGAAACATTATCGACGTTCGCGCGGCAGTTTCTCGATCAGATGGAGCGTCCGGATGTGGATTCGATCGATGGGCTGAGCCCGTCGATCTCCATCGACCAGAAGACCACCGGGCGTAGCCCGCGCAGCACGGTCGGAACGATCACCGAGATCTACGATTATCTGCGGTTGCTGTATTCCTCGATCGGTATTCCGCATTGCCCGGTCTGCGGGAGCGAGATCTCGCGCCAGACGACGGAGCAGATCCTGAAGCACGTGCTGTCGCTGAAGCCCGAGGACCGCATTCTCGTGCTTGCTCCGATCGTTCGGGGGCGCAAGGGCGAGTTCAAAAAGGATCTGGAGAAGCTGGCGCGACAGGGGCTGCTGAAGGCGCGCATCGACGGCGTGATCCGCTCCCTTGAAGACGACATTCCGCTGGACAAGCGGCGCAATCACACGATCGAAGTGATCGTCGATCGCCTGCTGGTGAAGCCGGGCATCGAAAAGCGGCTGGAGGCTTCGATTGAAACAGCGACAAAGCTGGCGAACGGCCTGGTGCTCGTTTCGGTCGTGGATGGCGAAGAGCGGCTGTACTCGCAAAAACTGGCGTGTGTGGAGTGTGGGGCGAGCGTGCCGGAACTGGAGCCACGGTCGTTTTCGTTCAACAGTCCTTATGGCGCGTGTGAAGAATGTTCGGGGATTGGCAGCACGTGGGCTTTCGATCCCGACAAGATCATCGCGGACCCTTCGAAGCCGTTGCTCGAAGGCGCGCTGGGCCTGAAAACGGGCGGAAGCCGTGTGGAACATAAAGTTCAGGAGCTGGCGAAATCGCTGCGCGTGAAGTTGAAGAACCCGTGGGAGAAGCTGCCACGCGATACGCGCGAGAAATTTCTCACTGCGATTGTCACGGTGCTGGATGAAGTCTATCGGGATGCGACCGATGTTTATCAGGATTGGCTCACCGAGTACATGTCTCCGGTGACGTGCCCGGCGTGCGCGGGAAAGCGGCTGCGTCCGGCAAGTCTCGCCGTGCGGGTGAGGAATGTGTCGATCGCGGAGTTCACCGCGATGCCTCTGTCGCGCGCGTTGATCACGATCCGGTCATGGGAGTTGAAGGGACGGGAGAATCAGATCGCCGGACGTGTAGTGGACGAGGTCCGGCGGCGTCTGGAATTTTTGGAATCGGTTGGACTGCATTACCTGAGCCTCGATCGCGCGGCTTCAACGCTATCGGGTGGCGAGGCCCAGCGGATTCGCCTCGCGACACAAATCGGCTCGAAGCTGCGCGGAGTGTTGTATGTTCTCGACGAACCTTCGATCGGGCTGCATCCGCGAGACAACGACCGGTTGCTGGATACGCTGACTTCCCTCCGCGACATGGGCAATACGGTGCTGGTGGTGGAGCACGATGCGGAGACGATCGAGCGTGCGGATTACGTGATCGATCTGGGTCCGGGAGCGGGGCGGCTGGGAGGGGAACTGGTGGCGAGCGGGACTCCCGATGAGATCCGTGCGAACGAAGCGTCGCTGACGGGCCGCTATCTCGAAGGCGCGCTCGCAATTGCCGTGCCGGTGAAGCGGCGCGCGGGCAGCGGGGAATCGATCCATATTCACGGCGCGACCGAGCACAACCTGAAGGGGATCGACGTAGAGTTTCCGCTTGGGAAGTTCATTGTCGTGACGGGCGTGTCAGGCAGCGGCAAGTCGACGCTGGTGAATGACATTCTTTATCGCGCGCTGGCTCATGAGATTTACGGGTCGCACGAGGAGCCCGGAACACATGGCGAAATTCTGGGGATCGAGAATGTCGACAAAGTGATTCGCATCGATCAGTCGGCGATCGGGCGGACGCCGCGATCGAATCCGGCGACATACACCGGGCTGTTTGCGCCGATTCGCGACTTTTATGCAATGCTGCCGGAATCGCGCGAGCGGGGCTACAAGCCGGGGCGGTTCAGCTTCAACGTAAAAGGCGGCCGCTGCGAGGCATGTCAGGGCGACGGGTTGAAGCGCATCGAGATGAACTTCCTGCCGGATGTTTACGTGACCTGCGATGTGTGCCGGGGCAAACGCTACAACTACGAAACGCTGCAGGTGAAGTACAAGGGCTATTCGATCGCCGACATACTGGGGTTGACGATCGAAGAGGCGCTGCCGGTGCTGGAGACCAACCCCCAGATTCGTCCGAAGCTGCAGACCCTGCTGGATGTCGGGCTGGGCTACATCCATCTGGGCCAATCGTCGACGACGCTGTCGGGTGGTGAGGCGCAGCGCATCAAGCTTGCGAAGGAACTGAGCAAACGGCAGACGGGCAAGACTTTTTATGTGCTCGACGAGCCGACGACCGGTCTGCATTTCGAAGATGTTCGAAAGCTGCTGGAGGTTCTGCAGCGGCTGGTGGACCTGGGGAATACGGTTTTGGTGATCGAGCACAATCTGGATGTCGTGAAGAGCGCGGACTGGATTATCGATCTGGGTCCGGATGGTGGCGAGGATGGCGGCAGGATTGTGTCGGCGGGGACTCCGGAGCAGGTCATGAAATCGAAGAAGAGCTTTACGGGGGAGGCGCTGCGGAAGGTGTTGAAGGGGCGGGCGGCGTAGTCTGGCTCAGATGACCGATATTTTTGGCCAGATGCCCTCCGGATCGAGATGATCGAGCAGGGCAAGGCATCATCACCAAGCACGGGAAGCCTGTGGCACGGCTGATTCCAATCGAATCCGGCTGCGCCGACCTGATCGGCAGTATGAAAGGCAGAGTCAAAGTCAAAGTGGCCGGCGATGTCTTCTCGACCGGAATCAGGTGGGATGCTCAATCTTGACCCCACATTCTGCTGTTCGCGCTGGGTGGCTCGCTGACTGCCGCGGAGCGGCGGCTTGGCGGCAAATCAGTGGGGTGTCTCAGCGATCGTTCTTTGGCAAATCGCGAAGCTTTCGCAAATGGGCCGGATCGCGATCAATATTTGTGCGCGAGTCCACATCTGGCCGCTCAATATGGAGGTCTGCAAGCGATCCACCGAATTGGACTTCAAGAGCGATCCGGCGGATGAGTTGATCGCCGCGACCAGCATCGTGCATCGTGCGTCACTGGTGACACGGGACCGGAAGCTCCGCAAGTCGAGGCTTGTGCCTGTTGCGCGGCCTTGAAGCGATGTTTGCCACCACCTTGAGGAACGCCGGTGACTCAGCGGTCTTGGTGGTCCCGCCGGGGTTTACTGATTCGCTAACAGCCGACTGGCATCATGGATGAAGTGCTGGCCAGGCTGGCCCCGATCTTCCTGTGAAGAATCACTACTCCGTCGATCCGATCGATCTCTCCGGACTAAAGACGATTCCGCTCGCGGCGCGCGGCGGCAAGGTCAGGCAGGCGGACTTTGCGCGCGTGCATCAGGCCGGCGGCGGGGTTAACGGGCTGCTCGATTCGCTTCCGCGCATTCTTGCGGGCGACAGTCTGCGCGCGGTTGTGGCCGCTATTGAGGCGGCGCGAGAAAAGCGCAAGCCCATCATCTGGGCAATGGGCGGGCACGTCATCAAGTGCGGACTCGCGCCGATCCTGATCGACTTGATGGGCCGGGGCTTCGCGACCGCTTTCGCGATGAACGGGTCGGCGTCGATACATGACTTCGAAATCGCTCTCGCCGGGCAAACGAGTGAGGATGTCGAAGCAGTACTTCCAGACGGGCGTTTTGGAACTGCAGAGGAGACGGGCCGTGGATGGAATGCCGCGCTGACGGGCGAAGGCGGCGCGGGCGAAGCGCTGGGGCGCGCACTCGACGAGCTTGCGCCGCCGGAACACGCAAACGCCAGCGTGCTCGTGCAGGCATGGCGCGCGAAAGTTCCCGTGACTGTTCATGTTGCGGTGGGAACGGATACGCCGCACACACACCCGGCTGCCGAGGGCGAAGCCCTGGGGCGGGCGACGCACTATGATTTCCGCCTGTTCTGCAGCCTCGTAGCCGAACTGAATGAAGGCGGTGTGTTCGTCAACGCCGGGTCCGCCGTCATAATGCCTGAGGTTTTTCTGAAAGCCGTTTCGTGTGTGCGCAATCTCGGCCACGAGTTGCGAGACTTCACGACTGTCAATCTGGATTTCCTGCAGCACTATCGACCGCGCGTCAATGTCGTCGAGCGGCCGCACGCGCAATCTGGCGGTCGCGGCTACGCGCTGACCGGCCATCATGAAATCATGATTCCGTTGCTGGCGGCGGTTCTGATCGAGAGAAGCGCGTGATACCGAGTAGCGCCGGCGTCGTACACCTGGCCGATCCGGAACGCCCGTTCTGGGGTTATGCGGAGCTGTTGCTCGTCGCGGCGTTGTTTCTGCCCGCCGTTTTCGCCGGCGGGGTCGCAGTTCAGGCCGCAAGCCAGTACCTGCACATCAATCCGAAACTCGGGCTTCCGTTGCTGATCGCTGAGTTCCTTGGTTACGTGATCGTGTTCCTCGTTTTGCGCATTTTGTTTGCGCGGCACGGTCGGCCATTGTTCGAATCGCTCGGATGGGTTCCGCAGCCTTTCAAACCGCTGCATCTGGCTGTAACCGGGGTCGGGCTGGCGATCGTGGTCGTGCTGCTGGGCAATCTCCTCGGCTTTCCGAATGTCGAGACGCCATTCGACAAACTGCTGAACGACGCGGTGAGCCGCATCGCGATCGCGCTCTTTGGCACTACACTCGGTCCGATTATCGAAGAACTGCTGTTCCGCGGCTTTCTGCAGCCGGTGCTGGTGGATTCACTCGGCGTATTCCCCGGAATTCTCGCTACATCGGTGCTGTTCGGCGCGATGCACCTGACGCAGAATGCATTCCTGTGGCAGAGCGGCGTTCTGATCACCCTTGTCGGTTTCGTGCTGGGCGTGGTGCGGCACGTGTCCGGATCGACGCGCGCGTCGGCGATTACACATGTTGCCTATAACGCGATTCCATTCGTAGTGTTGATAGCCTCCGGGGGAAAGACACCTTCTTAAAAGACATGATCGAAACAATTCAATGGACGGGCGACGGCGTGGTGATGATCGACCAGACCCGGCTTCCCAACGAAGAGATTTACGTGACCTGCCGGAACCATACCGAGGTGGCCGACGCCATACGCACGATGATCATCCGCGGCGCGCCCGCGCTCGGGGTGGCTGCCGCGATGGGAATCGCGATCGGCATGGAGGGAGCGGACGGCGCGGACCTCGACAACACATTCGGACGTATTTGTGAGGACATCCGCGTGACGCGTCCGACGGCCGTCAATCTGTTCTGGGGCATAGAGCGGATGAAGCGCTTGTACGCGGAGGTCCGGCATCTGCCGCTGGAGCAAATTCGCGCGCGTCTGATCGCGGAGGCTCGTCTCATCCGCGAAGAGGACATTGAAATCAACAAAGCGATCGGCCAGCACGGGGCTGAGTTGGTGCCGGATGGACGCACGGTGTTGACGCATTGCAACGCGGGTGCGCTGGCGACGGCTGGATACGGAACAGCGCTCGGCGTGATCCGCGCGGCGGTAGATGCAGGGAAGAAAATCGATGTCTTCGCGGACGAGACGCGTCCGTTCCTGCAGGGCGCGCGGCTGACGGTTTGGGAGTTGCAGCGCGACGGCATTCCGGCGACCTTGATTACTGACAACATGGCCGGGCACTTTCTGCATTCCGGGAAGATCGGCTGCGTGATCGTCGGCGCGGACCGCATCGCTGCGAATGGGGACGTCGCCAACAAGATCGGGACGTATGGGGTGGCAGTGTTGGCGAAGGAGAATGGCGTGCCGTTTTATGTCGCGGCTCCGGTATCGACGCTCGATTTGACATTGCCGGATGGCTCGCATATTCCAATCGAAGAGCGCAGCGCGACTGAGGTGACACACCTGGCCGGCAAGCGTGTGGCCCCGGAGGGGACACAGGTCCGCAATCCGGCTTTCGATGTCACGCCGAACCGTTATGTGACTGCAATCGTCACGGAGCGCGGCGTGGCGCGCGCGCCTTATACGGAATCGCTGCGCGAACTCGCGAACGGGAGAGAATTATAGCGATGAAGCTTTTCGCCCTGGTTGTGATCGCTGCCGTGAGCCTGTTTGCGGCCAACGAGTACTCGAACCGCCGCGCTCCCGGATTTTCGCTGATGGATTCGAAGTTCCAGCAGCACGATCCGCAGGACTACCGCGGCAAAATCGTGCTGGTCGACTTCATGCAGACGACGTGCCCCATCTGCACGCGCCTGGTGGGAGAGTTGCAGCAGGTCAAAGCGAAATACGGCGACAAGGTCGAGATCCTGTCGATTATGACGCTGCCGGATAACTTCGAGAAGGCCGACAAATTCGCGGCCGACCACAAAGTCACATGGCCGATGCTGTTCGATTCGGGTCAGGTGATGATGTCGTTTCTGAAGATGACGCCGGCGAATCCGAAGGTGAATTTCCCGCACCTGTTCATCATCGATCGGGCCGGGATGATCCGGTTCGATTTCGAAGGCGACGAAGATGCCGCCGGGATCGAAGCACAGATCGACAAGGCGATGAAGTAGGAACGCCGGCGTTAAGATCGCCAGAGCCGCATCAGGCTGTTGCCGCCTGCCCCGCGAGTTGCCGCAGCACGTAGGGCAGGATGCCGCCGTTGCGGAAGTACTCGGCTTCCTGCGGCGTATCCACGCGCGGAACGGCTTCGAAGTTGGTTTCGGTTCCGTCGGCTGCGATGGCCTTCACGCGGACACGCGCGCCGTTTTCGACCGCTTCTTTCACGCCGGTAATGTGGAAGAATTCCTTGCCAGTGAGCTTGAGCGACGCGGCGGTTTGTCCCTGAACGAACTGCAGAGGCAGGACGCCCATGCCGACCAGATTCGTCCGATGGATGCGCTCGAAACTTTCGGCAATCACGGCTTTGACTCCGAGAAGCTTCACACCTTTCGCCGCCCAATCGCGCGAGGAGCCAGAGCCATATTCCTTGCCGGCGATGATCATGAGCGGCACGCCTTCCTGCTTGTAGAGCATGGCGGCGTCGTAGATGAACATGACTTCGTCTTCGGGGAGGTGGCTCGTCCAGGTGCCCTCCGTGCCGGGCGCGAGAAGGTTCTTCAGACGAACGTTGGCGAGCGTTCCGCGCACCATCACTTCATGGTTGCCGCGGCGCGCGCCGTAGGAGTTGAAATCCTTCGGAGCCACGCCCAGACCGACGAGATATTTCCCGGCGGGGCTGTTGACGGCGATCGATCCGGCGGGTGAGATGTGGTCGGTCGTGATGGAGTCGCCAAGCAAGGCGAGCACGCGCATACCGGTGAGATCGGCGATGGGCGCGTTGGGATCGACCATGTCCTCAAAGTACGGCGGCTTCTTGATGTATGTGGACGCATCGTCCCATGTATAGGTGCCGCCCGTCGGGGCCGGCAAACCCTGCCAGTTGGCATCGCCTTCGAAAGCCTTTTCGTATTCACGGTGGAACATGGCGGCGTCGATCGTCGACGCGATCACGTCGTTTACTTCCTGCGGAGTCGGCCAGATGTCCTTCAGGTAAACCGGTTTGCCGTCGGTGTCTTTACCAAGGGAATCGCTGGCCATGTCGAAATCCATCGTGCCGGCGAGTGCGTAGGCGACGACCATCGGCGGGGACGCGAGGTAGTTCGCTTTGACCTGCGGGTTGATGCGTCCTTCGAAGTTGCGATTGCCGCTGAGCACGGCCGCGACGACAAGGTCATCGTTCTTGACGGCGGCGGAGACTGCTTCGGGGAGCGGTCCGCTGTTGCCGATGCAGGTAGTGCAGCCGTATCCGACGAGGTTGAAGTTGAGAGCGTCCAGGAAGGGAGTGAGTCCGGCCTTGTTGAGGTATTCGGTGACGACCTTGGATCCGGGAGCGAGGCTCGTCTTCACCCAGGGCTTGCTTTTGAGTCCCTTTTCCACGGCTTTCCTGGCGAGCAGGCCCGCGCCGACCATGACCGACGGATTCGAAGTGTTCGTGCAACTCGTGATGGCGGCGATCACGACCGCGCCGCTCTTCAGCTCCGCGGATTCGCCGTGAATTTCGACGGCGGACTTCTTTGTCGACGCATCCTTGAAAGATTCGCGGAAATTCTTCCTCACTTCCGGAAGGGTGAGGCGGTCCTGCGGGCGTTTGGGTCCGGCCATGGAAGGCGTGACGCTGGCAAGATCCAGCTCGAGGGTGTCGGAAAAAAGCGGGTCTTTCGTGCTGTCGGTGCGGAAGAGGAGCTGCTCTTTGGAATACGCTTCCACCAGGTCGACCGTGTGCTGGTCGCGGTTGGAGGTGCGGAGATATTGCAAGGTTCCGTCGTCGACCGGGAAGAAGCCCATGGTTGCGCCATATTCCGGGGCCATGTTGGCGATCGTCGCGCGGTCGGCGACGCCGAGGGCGCTTAATCCGGCGCCGTAGAACTCGACGAACTTGCCGACTACTCCTTTCTTGCGCAACATTTGCGTGACCGTCAGGACGAGGTCGGTCGCGGTGCAGCCCTCCGGCAGCTTGCCGTAGAGCTTGAAGCCAACGACCGCCGGCAGCAGCATCGAAATCGGCTGCCCAAGCATGCAGGCTTCGGCTTCAATACCGCCGACGCCCCAGCCAAGCACGCCGAGTCCATTGATCATCGTCGTGTGGGAATCGGTGCCGACGAGACTGTCGGGGTAGGCGGTCCATCCGCCATCGCTCCCCTGCGCGCGAAAGACCACAGTCGCAAGATATTCGAGATTCACCTGGTGAACGATGCCGGTGTCCGGCGGGACGACGCGGAAGTTGCGGAATGCGGTCTGTCCCCAGCGCAGCAGCATGTAGCGCTCGCGGTTACGCTGGAATTCGAGCAGCGCGTTGATGTTGAATGAATCCTTCGTGCCGAACTCGTCGACCTGCACGGAGTGGTCGATCACGAGGTCGGCGGGCATGAGGGGATTGGCTTTGGAGGGGTCCGCGCCCATGGCGGCGAGGGCATCCCGCATGGCTGCGATGTCAACGACAGCGGGAACGCCGGTGAAGTCCTGCAACAAAACGCGCGCCGGCATGAACGAGATTTCCTTCGCTTCCGGGCCGCTGACGCCACGCGCGATGGAGTCGATATCGGAGGCCTGCACCTTGCGTCCGTCCTCGTGGCGGAGGAGATTTTCGAGCAGGATGCGATGCGAAAACGGGAGGCGGGAGACATTGGCGACGCCATTTTCCTCCAGCGTTGCGAGGCGGAAAATCCGGTAGGGCGTGCCCCCCACATTCAACGTGGAAGAAGCGCCAAAGCTGTTCTGATTCATGGGTTGATTCCAATATATCGGACGGGTTTGGCCGTCCCGGGGGCATGACCCGCCGTCAGGCCATTCCCAGCGAGTCCTGAATTCTGGCGAGAATCATCGCGGGCGTGACCGGATTGTCACGTGGTTCGGCGCCCAGGCGATCCGAGCTTCCGTGGATTTCGCCGCCGCGCACTCCGCCGCCAGCCATCACCACGCTGAAGCAATTTGGCCAGTGGTCGCGGCCTCCGTCTGGGTTGATCTTCGGGGTGCGCCCGAATTCCCCCAAGGCGACCACCAGAGTGGCCGCCAGCAAGCCGCTGCGGTGGAGTTGTTCGAGCAGGGAGCTGAAGGTATGGTCAAAAACGCGCGCCGCAGTCTCACGGTGTGAGGCAAAAGAGCCGAAGGGGCCCCATCCGTGGATGTCCCATCCCGGCAGGTCGACGATCCTGAGCCGCGGGTGCTCGGGGAGCTGAAAGAGCTGCTCGGCCGCACTGTGTGTCGTCTCATGATGATGCACCGAGCGGATGATGGTGAACTTATCGGCGTGGCGCGCCGTCAGCGGCAGGACTTCCGAAATCTCGATACCGGCGATGCTGGTCCTGATCGGACGGAAGGGCCCACGGACGTCGCCTGGCGCATCCGGCTTGGGGTCGAAAGTGTCGAGATGAGACGGACCGCCACGCATCTTCATCACGATGCATGACGGCGCGGCGACACCTGTCCAGGCGGAAAGACCGGAGAGCGCGAGAAATTCACGGCGTCGCATCGTGTGGTTCGTGTACATCACTCCATTGCATTCTCTCTCACGTCTTGACAGCCTTAAACAAACATTTTAAACTGTTGTTTAGTAAGCGATAGAGCACCAGTGGCTGCCTCACCCAATCCTCCGGCTCTCCCTGACGGCACGCGCACCCGCCTCCTCGACGCCGCCGGGGAAGTCTTCGCTGAATCAGGATTCCAGGCCGCGACTATCCGCGAAATTTGCGCCCGCGCCGGCGTCAACATCGCTCTCGTCAACTATCATTTCGGCGACAAGCTTGAACTCTATACCGAAGTCCTTCGCCATTCCGTTGGGGCTTCCGGCAACGGGATCATCAAACAGGCGATCGCGAGCACCGCGCCTCCCGAGGAGGCTTTTCGCGAGCTGATCCACGCCATGCTACAGCGCGTGTGCCGCCCGGACCGCCCCGGGTGGCAGTTTCGTCTGATGATTCACGAATTCGCCAAGCCGACGCCGGCCATGGCGACCGTGATCGACGAGACGATGAAGCCGGTTTACGACCGTTTCCGCGATCTTATTGGCATGCTGCTTGATCTCCCGGTGGATCATGACAAGGTCCGGCTGTCCACGCACAGCGTCATCGCGCAGGTTGTCCATTACGTGCACGCGCGGCACATCGTTGCGCGCGTCTGGGCCGAACTCGAACTGACGCCGGAGCGTATCGCCCAAATTGCGACCCACATTGCGGACTTTTCACTTGCGGGCCTTCGCGCCATCTCACCTGAAAAAGAAGCAAGGAAGACGAAATGAGCACAACGACAACGCCCGCCGCGCCCGCGCCAGACCAAACGAAAACAGCGCCGCCGGCCGCCGTGCGTCCCCGCCGCAAAATCTTCCCACTGCTGATCGTCATCCTCGGGGTCACCGCCTTCTTCGTCTGGCGCGGATATTTCGCCAACCCGCGTGTCCCGGACAGTATCGTCACTGTCAGCGGCCGCATTGAAGGTGATGACTCCGCAGTTTCGCCCAAGACTGCCGGGCGCATCGTCGAGATTCGCGTCCGCGAAGGGGATGGCGTCAAAGCCGGCGACGTGATCGCCACCCTTGACGACGCACAGATTCGCGCCCGCGAGGAGCAGGCGCGCGCGGCGGTCGATGCGGCCGAAGCGCGCGTCAAAACCGCCAACGACCAGATCGCCGTTTTCCAGGAGCAGCTCCAGCAGAACGATCTGCAGGCCGAACAAGCCAAAGTGGACGCAGGTGGACGCGTACGCCAGGCCGAAGCCGACGTCGCCGCCTCTGAAGCGGAGGCCGCCACCGCCGAAGCCGAATTGACGCAGCAGGAAGCTTCGCTGAAGCTCGCGCAATGGGATAACGACGCATACCAGACGCTGGTGAAAAGCGGCGCTGTGTCCGAGCGCCAGGGGCATCAGGCCGCCGCCACTGCCGATCAGCAGACAGCCGCGGTTGCCGCCGCGCGCCGCCGTGTCGATGCCGCACACCGCCGCGTTGATGCCGCTCACGCAGGGCTCACCACCGCCCAGGCCACTCTCTCCAATCCGGGAATTCGCGGATTCCAGGCCGCCACGGTCCGCAAGCAGATCGATCAGCAGAAGGGTGACATCGCCGTTGCTGTCGCCGTCGCCGAGCAGGCCCGGTTTCAACTTGCCGAAGCCGAGGACAATCGTCGCGACCTCACGATCGTCGCTCCGTTCGACGGCACCGTCATGACGCGCGCGGCCGAGCCCGGAGAAGTCGTTACCGCCGGCACCGCCATCGTCACGCTGCTTGATTTGAGCAAAGCCTATCTGCGCGGATACATCCCGGAGGGACAGATCGGCAAAGTGAAGATCGGCCAGCGAGCTCGCGTCTACCTCGACTCCGCTCCGGACAAACCCATCGACGCCGTTGTGCAGCGGATCGATCCGCAGGCTACGTTTACACCCGAAAACACTTACTTCCGCGATGACCGCGTCAAACAAGTGGTCGGTGTGAAGATCCTGCTGAAAGGCGCGATCGGATTCGCCAAGCCCGGCATGCCTGCGGATGGCGACGTTCTCGTGCAAGGCGACACCTTCCCTTCAGGCCGCTTCAACAAGTAACCGGCTTTGCCATATGACCTGCTTTGCCATATGACAATCGCCGAACCAATCCAAATCGCCGCTGCGAACGCGCCGCCCGCTGTCGTCGTGCGCGAGCTATGGAAGAAATACGGTCCGGTCGAGGCGGTCAAGGGCATCAATCTCGAAATTGCCTCCGGTGAAATCTTCGGACTCATCGGACCCGACGGCGCCGGCAAAACGTCGACGTTCCAGATCCTCGCGGGCGTGATGGAAGCCACCTCCGGCGCCGCGCAGGTCTTCGGAAGTCCCGCGCGCGAAGCCCGCTCACGCACCGGCTATCTCACACAAGCGTTCAGCCTCTACCCCGACCTCACGGTTGCCGAAAACATTCGCTATATCGGAGACCTGCGCCGAGTCCAGCCCGATCAGATCGCGGAGCGCGGCATGCGTTATCTGCGCATGTTCGACATGGACCGGTTCGAGCACCGTCTCGCCGGACGACTCAGCGGCGGCATGAAACAGAAGCTCGCCCTCGCATGCGCGCTTGTGCCCGAGCCGAGCGTACTGCTTCTCGACGAGCCGACCACCGGGGTCGATCCTGTATCGCGGCGCGAATTCTGGGACACGCTCGCCCACCTCGCCTCTGACGGACTGACGATCGTTCTCGCCACGCCCTATCTGGATGAAGCGGAGCGCTGCAATCGTGTCGCTTTCATGCATCTGGGCGAGATTCGGCAGACCGGCACGCCCGCCGAATTGCGCGCCAGCCTCAACGCGCACCGCATGGAAATCCACACGTCGAACCTCGCCAGGGCTGAGCGCGCGCTTTCCGATATCGCGGGCCCCGATAACGAAATTGTGGATGTGCAGCGCTTCGGCGACCGGCTCGATTTGCTGGTCCATCACGTCGATGAAGGCCGCCGCGCCGCTGACGAAGCACTGGCCGCCGAGTCACTCGCGATAGATGACGTGCGCATCGACCAACCGACGCTTGAAAATACTTTCGTCGCGATCCTCCGCAGTCTCGGTTTGAAGGTGAGCGACGATCCGTTCCCCGGCCGCCACGATCACGGTGCTCTCCGCGGAACCGTTGCCATCGGCGCCAACCGCCTCTGCAAAGAGTTCGGCGCGTTCAAGGCCGTGAAGAACGTGACGATGCAGGTACGCTATGGCGAGATTTACGGGCTGCTCGGCGCCAATGGGGCCGGCAAGACCACGACGATCAAGATGCTTTGCGGCCTGCTCCCGCCTACCTCCGGCCAGATGCAGCTCGCCGGAGAAAAAGGAAGCTTCCGCTCGAGCGAGGTGCGCCAGAAGATCGGCTACATGTCACAGAAGTTTTCCCTCTACGACGACCTTTCCATCGTAGAGAACCTGGAATTCTTCGCGGGCGTTTATGGCGTCCCCGAGCATGAGCATGAAGAAAAGATGCATTGGGTGATCGGCTTCTCGGGACTCACTGGTAAAGAAGACCAGCTCGTCGGCAGCCTCCCGCAGGGCTGGAAACAGCGCGTTGCTTTCGGGGCCGCGATCCTGCACGAGCCGAGCGTGCTCTTCCTCGACGAGCCGACTTCAGGGGTCGACCCATTGGCGCGCCGCTCCTTCTGGCGCATGATCAACCGCCTCGCCGACGCCGGGACCGCCATTCTCGTGACAACCCACTACCTCGAAGAAGCAGAGCAATGCAACCGCCTCGGCTTTATGGTCGCCGGAGAACTCGTCACTGAAGGCACGCCCACCGGAATCAAAGCCGCGCAAAGCGGACGCCTGCTGGAATTCATCGTCGACCAGCCGCAGCGCGCCATGGACCTTTTGAAGTCCGATACAGAGCGCTGGCGCGTGTCGCTTTTCGGCGAGCGCCTCCACATCATCACCGATGAGGATCCCGCCACCGCGGAGCGCAACACCCGCGCGCATCTCGAACGCAACGGCATCCGCGTCATCAGCGCGCGAGAAGGCCGTTTCTCGCTCGAGGATGTTTTCATCAGCGTCGTCGAAAAAGCTCGTCAGGAAGGAAAGGTCGCTGTCGAAGAGTAGCAAGGCCGACTGACCTATGCGCCGTATCCTCGCCCAAACCCGCAAAGAACTGACGCAGATCATCCGCGACAAGATGGCGCTGGGGCTCGCTCTTATCCTTCCCCTCACTCAGCTCATTCTGATGGGCTCCGCCATCTCGCTCACCGTCAACGATCTGCCGATTGCCGTCCAGGATCTCGACGACTCCACCGCCTCGCGTTCCCTTGTCGAAGCCTTCCGCAACTCGAACACGTTCCACATCGTTCCATTCGCTGTCGACCAGCAGCCCGAGGCCGCGTTCATTACCAACAAAGCGCGCGCGGCGCTCATCATCCCCGCGCGTTTCGGACGCGACATCGCCCGAGGTATCGCCTCTCCGGTCCAAATGTTGATCGACGGTTCGGACTCCAACACGGCTCGCCTCGTCAACGGATACGCCAGCGAAGTCACAGCCGCATGGAATGCCAGCCGCGCGGGCGGCGGCCGCACTCCGCCTGTCGAGGCGGCGATTCGTTTCTGGTACAACCCCGGCCGCTCGTCCAAAAAATTCTATGGACCCGGAATCTTCGTCCTTGCTCTGTCGCTCTTCCCGCCGCTGCTGGCCACGCTCGCATCCGCGAAGGAAGGCGAGCAGAAGACGATCCTCCAGGTCTATGTCTCGAGCATCTCGGCGCACGAGTTTCTGCTGGGGAAAATCCTGACCTTCATGGTGGTCGCCGGTTGCGAAACGCTCCTGCTGCTGACGCTCCTCTTCACTTACTTCGGGCTCAACTTCGCGGGCGACCCCACACCCTTCATTGTCTCGACGATCCTCTACGCTTTTTGCGTCTCGACATTCGGTACGCTGATCGGCTCGGCCATCCCCAATCAAGCCGCCGCCATGCAGGCAGTCGCCATGTTCGGATTCCTGCTGGTCTTCATGCTCTCCGGCTTGATCTTTCCGATCCAGAACATCCCGATCCAGATTCGCTGGCTTTCCAATTTCGTCTGGGGACGTTATTACATCGACATCGTCCGGGACGCTCTCCTGCAGGGCGGAGGCTGGCCCGCGCAATGGTGGAAGGTGCTGGTTATCGCCTTCACAGGGTCGGTTTTCTACCTCATGGCGTGGCGCAACATGCGGCGCATGCAATTGAAGGCATAGTCGCGATGAAAGGCCTCTTCAGCCATCGGTTCCTCGCGGTCCTCCGCAAAGAGTTCGCCCAGATCCGGCGCGACCGGCGGCTCGCCATGTCTCTGACGCTGCCGCCGATTCTGCAACTGGTGCTCTTCAGCCTCGTGCTGAACGCGACGGTGTCGGATCTCAAACTCGGCATCATCGACGACAGCCGCACGCCCGAAAGCCGCGGATTGGCCTCGACTCTGACCGAAAGCAAGAGCTTCCGGCTGGCCGGCTACTACTACGACGTGGACAAACTCGGGGATGCGATCAGCCGCGGCGATGTCGATGCGGGCGTCGTCATTCCCGCAACGTATGCGAAGGACCTGCAGCGTGGAAAGCCGGCTACCGTGCAGCTCCTGCTGAACGCCATGAATGCCAACACCGCCGCCATCGCGCAGGGTTATGCCGAAGGTGTCATCCAGACCTATAACCGCGATATCACGCAGTCCGGACTCCGTGCCCGTTTCGTGCAGATCCCGGTCAACGACATCACGCATCGCGGTGTCGCGCGGTTGACAGGAGCCTACTTGTATAACCCCGGACTCGTCGGCTCGTGGTTTGTCGTCACCGGCATCCTCGGTCTGCTCTTGATCCTGAATGGGTCGATTGTAGCGGCCACCTCGATGGTGAAGGAACGCGAGCGCGGCACGATCGAGCAACTCCTGATGTCGCCCGCCGGGACGTACGAAATCATCATCGCCAAGATCGCGCCGCTTTTCTTTCTGCTTTTCCTGATGATCCTGTTCTCGCTCGCCGTCATCAAGGTCGCGTTCGACGTGCCCTTCCACGGCGGAATCACAGTCCTTCTGCTTGGCGCCGCGTTGTGTGTTCTCTCCGGAATCGGCGTGGGCACGGTCATCGCCACGTTCACCCACTCGGCGTATCAGGCGCAGTTGACCAGTTTTTTCGTTAACCCGCTGCTGACCACGGCGTCCGGCGCGATCACACCCGCAGAGGCGATTCCGGGATGGCTGCAGCCGCTCGTGCGCATCAACCCGATCCGCCATTTCAGCGTTATCGCGCGCTCCAGCATGATCAAGGGCAGCGGTCTCGACACCCTCTGGCCAAACTTCCTCGTGCTCTCGATCTTCACCCTGATCATGGTCGCGGCGAGCGTCTGGCGCTTTCGCAAACAATTGAGCTGATGAAAATGAAAACCCGCCTTCTCCCGAGCCTCGCGGTCATCATCGCCGCCAGCGCCTTCGCGCAGTTCGGACCGCCCGCCGGGGGGACAACCGGCGCGCAGGCCACCCAAATCCCTCTCTCCGGACGCACTTCACAGTCCGGATCCGTCAACGCATCTGCATCCGCCGTGGCCGGAACCACCAACAGCGTGAATACGATCAACCCCACGGTGCAAGCCGCCGGTCCCTATGCGGGCAGCACTCTGAGCACGGCGAAGATGCCGTTTACCGGCAAACTTTCTCTCAGAGATGCCGTCGCCCGCGGCCTGCAGTACAACCTCGGCGCCGTCGGACTCTCGACCGCGCTGCAGCAGGCCGAGGGGCAAACACGCGTGGTCCGCAGCGCCCTGATGCCCAACCTCAACGGAAGTCTCTCGGAAACGGTTCAGCAGACCAACCTCAAAGCCTCCGGGTTCCGCATCTCGACGCCGTTCCCAGGAGTCGCGATTCCCTCAATCGTCGGACCGTACAACTACTTCGACCTGCGCGCTCGCCTGACGCAAACCGTCGCCGACATGACCGCGCTCAACAACTATCGTTCCTCCAAAGAGACACTCGCCGCGAACCAACTCTTCTCGCAGGATTCGAAGGATCTCGTGGTCCTCGCCGTCGGCGGGGCCTATCTTCAGGTGATTGCCGCGCGCGCCCGCGTCGACTCCGCTAAAGCACAGCTCGACACTGCCAACGCTCTCTTCGATCAAACGAAGCAGCAGCGCAAGGCGGGGCTCGTCTCCCAGATCGATCTCAACCGCAGTGAAGTCCAGTTGCTCACACAGAGGCAGCGCCTGGCGACGCTCCAGAACGACCTCTCCAAGCAGAAGATCAACCTCGCGCGCATCACCGGTTTGCCGCCCAACGACCACTTCGATATCACGGATGACGTTCCGTTCGCGGATGCTCCCGCTCTGACTGAGGACGACGCTGTAACGCAGTCCTTGATGCAACGGCCGGACATCAAGGCCGCCGAAGCCCAGATCCGCGCGGCCGAGAAGACCGTAGCTGCTGCGCACGCCGAGCGGTTGCCATCCCTCGCGCTCAATGCGGACTATGGTGTGATCGGCCTCAACCCCGCGCAATCGCACGGGACTTTTTCGGTATCCGGCACGCTTCGCATCCCGATCTGGCAGGGCGGACGGGCGGAAGGCGATATCGAACAGGCCAGCGCCGCCCTCACGCAGCGCCGCGCCGAGCTCGAAGACTTGCACAGCCGCGTGGAGAGCGAGGTCCGGAATGCGTTTTTGGATTTACAGGCCGCGGCGAGCCAGGTGGAAGTCGCGCGCCGCAACCTCGACGTGAACCGGGAAACACTCACCCTGACTCGCCAGCGTTTCGATGCGGGTATCACGGACTCTGTCGAAGTCTCTCAGGCACAGGCGTCGGTCGCGTCCGCCGAACTCGACTACATCAACAGCGTTTTCGCCCACAACGTCGCGAAGCTCTCGCTCGCCCGCGCCGCCGGAAACGCCGCGGACAATCTTCCCCGCTACCTGAAGCTCCCGTGAGCCTCACGCGCTCTGCCTGGCCGCGATTTCCGGCTGCCGCGCCGGGAACATGTAAAATCCCACAATTCCTGCCAGCGCCAGCGCGGCCGCAGCCATGATGAACGCGGCGCCATAGCCGAAGTGGTCCGCCACAGCGCCCGCCGCGAAGGACCCGCTGCCGACGAAGAGATCGTAGAACGCTCCAAGGACGCCGACAGCGGAACCGTGCTCCCGCTCCGGCGTCTGTCTCAACACCATCGAGACGACGGATGACCACGGGAACGAGAATCCAAACCCCAGCACGGCGGCGGCGGAGATCGCAAAGAAAGGCGCGGGCGCGGCCGCGAGAACGAGCGAGCCAGCGATCATTCCGGCGATGCCCCAGTAGTACGTGAGCTTCGGGTCCATCCGGTCGGGCAGTCCGCCCAGAAAAAAGCGCGAGCACAGGATTACCGTGGCGTAAGCCGTAAAGGCCATCGGGCCGGAATTGCCGTGGCGCGCGAGGTGGAGGATCAGGAATCCAGTGATGACCGGGTAATGAACGTTGACGAAGCCGACCGCGAGTCCAGGGACGATCAGAGTGCGTGGGAGCCAGCGGCGCTTCTCGTCGTGGTGGCGATGCGGCTTGAAGCGCTCCGGCACGCGGATCAGCAGAAGGAACGACAGGAGCGCAAGAATCATCTGCGCGGCGGCGGCGTGGGCGAATGTGCCAAGCCAGTGGCCGAGTACCGGTCCCGCGGACATGCCGCCCCAAATGCCGCTGCTGACGTAACCGAGCGCCTGCGCGCTGCGATGCACGCCCGCGAGTTCCACCGCCCATGTGGCGGCGCCGGTGTAGAGAAAGGCTTCGCCGAAGCCTTGCAGGATGCGAGCGAGATACACGCCTGTGATGCCGAGCGGCGCGAGATAAGCGGCGCCGGCGAGCCCGCAGCAGAACAGTCCGGCGGCGAACGCGTTCTTGCGGCCGCGAGTGTCGGCGACCAGCCCCGAGAAGAAGCGCGAGCCCAGCGCGACGAACGAAAAGATGCCGATGACGAAGCCGACGGTCTGGTCGGACTGCCCGAGGTCCAGCCGCACGTGCGGGGCGAGCGCCGGGATTACCGCGCCGATCCCGAGAAAGCCGAGGAAGGTGGCGAGGACGACGGCCCAGAACTGGAAGCTGAACTCCCGAAGCGATGTGAACATGGAAACGCGCGCGTAATGTTATGATCGCGCGTTGACTTCCACAGCGCTTGTTCAAAGAAAGGCCTGGTACAAACAGCTTTGGGTGCAGGTGCTCGTCGCGATGGCCGTGGGAATCCTCCTCGGCATCGTCGATCCCGCGCTCGGCGCGCGCATGCAGCCGTTCGGCGATGCCTTCATCAAAGTGATCCGGATGCTCATCGCGCCGATCATCTTTTGCACGGTGGTGCACGGGGTGGCGCGCATGGCTGACCTTGCGCGCGTCGGGCGTGTGGCCATCAAGGCCATTGTCTATTTCGAAATCCTCACAACTGTCGCGCTCGTCATTGGACTCACCGCCGTCAACCTGCTCGGGCCTGGCCGCGGCATGAACGTCGATCTAGCGCACGTGGATACGTCCGCCGTGAAGCAGTACGTTGCGCAGACGCAAAACCAGACGCCCGTGCAATTCCTGCTCAACATCATTCCGCAAACTATGGCGGGCGCGTTTGCGGACGGCAACGTTTTGCAGGTGCTGTTCATCTCGGTGCTGTTCGGATTCGCACTCACTAAGGTCGGCGAGCCGGCGAAGCCGATTGTCCGGGCTATCGAAGTCGCCTCGCAAGCTCTTTTCCGCGTCGTCGGAATTGTGATGTGGGCGGCGCCGCTCGGCGCGTTTGGCGCTATTGCGTTCACAGTGGGTAAATTTGGCGCGGGCTCCCTGGTTTCCCTTGGAAAGCTGCTGGGCGGCTTCTATCTGACCTGTCTCGTGTTCGTCTTCGGCGTGCTCGGCCCGGTGTCGGCATGGGCGGGATTCAGTTTGATCAAGCTGATTCGCTACATCCGCGAAGAGCTGCTGATCGTGTTCGCGACCACATCTTCGGAAACCGTTCTGCCCCGCATGATTTCGCGCCTCGAAGATCTCGGCTGCGAAGAAAGCGTCGTCGGACTCGTCATCCCCACTGGCTATTCATTTAATCTGGACGGCACTTGCCTCTACCTTGCCACCGCCACAGTCTTCCTCGCGCAGGCGACCAACACACCACTCTCGCTCGCACAGCAGATCGGACTTCTCGCCGTCCTGCTTCTCACCTCGAAAGGGGCGGCAGGTGTCGCCGGAGCCGCGTTCGTCGTGCTCGCCGCGACACTGGCGACGGCAGGCACAATTCCCGTGGCGAGCGTGGCGCTCCTGCTGGGCATTCACCGGCTCATGTCCGAAGGCCTGACGCCAACGAATCTGATTGGAAATGCTGTCGCCACCATCGTCATCGCGAGGTGGGAGAACGCGCTGGACGCCTCGAAATTGCAGGCCGCGCTGGACGGGCAGGTCAAATCGTAATGACGATTTTCGAGAAAAAGTCTCCGGCCGCAAACTGCCTGAACGCTTCGTGAGCTTCCTCAAATGGGAAAACTTTGCCCACCGCCGGCCTGATCCCGTTGGCTTCGATGGCGCGATTGACATCTTCGAACATCGCGGTGCTGCCGACGCCGACTCCGTAGAGGCTTCCGCCGCGCATCATCAGGCTGTAAGGCGACTGCTCGCCCGCCGGGCCGGCGAGAAATCCGATCAGCGCGATCTTGCCGCCGAAATTCAGCACCGAGTAGGATTTCGCCAGCGTCCCGACGCCTCCGACTTCGACGACGCAATCCACGCCGCGCCCGTCAGTGATGCGCTGCACTTCTTTGTCCCACTCCGGGTGCGTTTTGTAATTGATGGTTTGCCACGCGCCGAGTTGGCGGGCACGATCGAGCTTCTCGTCGCTCGAGGATGTGATGATCACCCGGACACCCGCGGCTTTCGCGAATTGAAGCGCGTGCACCGACACGCCGCCGGTGCCGAGACAAAGGACGGTGTCGCCTGGCTTGATCCGAGTACCATGGATCATCAGCGCCGCCCAGGCAGTCACGGCCGCGCAGGGCAGTGTGGCGGCTTCCTCGAACGACAACCCCGCCGGAATCGCAACTACGCCCTCCTCATCGAGCGCGATGTACTCCGCAAGCGTTCCATCGAGAGGCACGCCGAGCGCTGGATAAACGCGAACGCGCGGACCCTCCTTCCAGACCTGAAAGAACGTGCCGCATACGCGATCTCCCGGCTTGAACCGTGTCACCTCGGCGCCTGCCGATACAACCTCGCCGGCGCCATCGGACAGAGGGATCGTGGGGCGATCGACCGCCGCGAAGTAATTTCCGGTGATCACCATCTGATCGCGGTAGTTCAGCGACGCCGCACGCACGCGGATGAGTACCTGGCGCGGCCCTGGGATGGGCTCTGGCCGCTCGCCGCGGCGCAAACCTGCGAGGCTGGTACTGCCCTTGAGGACTTCGTAGACCTTCATTTCCATGAGTCTAATGCAGGCGTTTCGGCATAATAAGTCAGATGCAAGCGCCTTGTGGCTCCTGGAAATCCCCCATCACGTCGGACCTGATCGTCGCGCAGTCCATCGGCCTCTCGGAAGTTCGGTTCGATGGCGATGAAATCTACTGGCTGGAATCGCGTCCGAAGGAGGGCGGGCGCTCGGTCGTGGTTCGCTATGTGAACTGGAGCTCATCGAGTGAAGACGTGACGCCGGAAGGCTTCAACGTGCGCACCCGTGCCCACGAGTACGGCGGCGGCGCATGGACGGTGGCCGACGGCATGATCTACTTTTCGAACAACGCCGACGGCCGGCTCTATCGCATGGATCGCTACGGCCACCAGCCGCTGCCGCTGACGCCGGAAGGGGCGTGGCGCTATGCCGACGGCGTCGTCGATACACAGCGGCGCGTCTGGTACGGCGTGCGCGAAGATCACAGCGATCTCCCGAACGGCGAATTGCAGCCCGTCAACACAATCGTGCGCGTCAACATCGTCGATGGCGGATTGCATGCCGGCCAGGTACTCGCGACTGGCCACGATTTCTACTCCTCACCGCGACTCTCGCCCGACGGCCGCTGGCTTGCCTTTCTTGCCTGGGATCATCCGAATATGCCGTGGGTGGGAACAATTCTCTACGTGCTCTCGCTGACGCACGAGGATGCAAAGCCGATCCTCATCGCGGGCGGCGAGCGCGAATCGATTTTCCAGCCCGAATGGGCGCCGGATGGCTCCGCGCTCTACTTCGTCTCGGACCGCTCCGGCTGGTGGAACATCTACCGGCAACAATCGCGCAGCCCGATCGAGGCGGTGACCCAAATGGAAGCCGAGTTCGGTCAGCCGCAGTGGGTCTTCGGGATGTCGACTTATGCGTTCACTGAGAACAATCGACTCGTATGCTCATACGTCTCAAGAGGTCTGGGACACCTTGCCCGCGTCGATCTCGCGACGAGGGAACTCAAGCCGTTAGACGTGCCCTGGACGGAGTTCTCGTCAATCCGTGGCCACAAGAATCGTGTCGCCTTTCGCGCCGGATCGTCAACCCAGGCGGCCAGCATCGTGGTATTCGACATCGATTCCGACCATCCGACTATTCTGAAGCGATCGACGGACGTGGCCGACGACACCGGGATCGCGAAGTATTTCTCGGTCGCCGAGCCCGTGGAATTTCCTGCTTCCGACGGGAAGACGGCATTTGGGCTTTTCTATCCGGCCTTCAATCCGGACTATGAGGCTCCCGAGGGTGACCGTCCACCGCTGGTCGTGAAGTGCCATGGAGGTCCGACGGCTTCAGCGTCCAGCACGCTGAGCATGGGGATTCAGTACTGGACAAGCCGCGGGATAGCGGTTCTCGACGTGAACTATGGCGGGAGCACGGGCTTCGGACGCGCATACCGGGAGCGTCTCGACGGGAACTGGGGGATCGTCGATGTTGAGGACTGCGTCGGCGGCGCGCGCTGGCTGGCCGAGCAGGGCCGCGTGGATGGGAACCGCAGCGTCATTACCGGCGGCAGCGCGGGCGGCTATACGGTGCTCGCCGCCCTGACATTCCACGACTACTTTAAAGGCGGTGCGAGCCACTACGGCGTCAGCGATCTGGCGGTGCTGGCCGAAGACACACACAAGTTCGAATCCCGATATCTCGATTCGCTGATCGGTCCTTATCCGGAGAAAGCGGATGTGTATCGCGCGCGCTCTCCGATTCACTTCGTGGAACGTTTGTCCGCTCCCGTGATCTTTTTCCAGGGCGATGAAGACATGGTTGTGCCTCCGGCCCAGGCGGAAATGATGGTGAACGCGCTGCGCGCGAAGGGAACGCCGGTTGGTTATCTGCTGTTCTCGGGCGAGCAGCATGGCTTCCGGAAGGCGGAAAATATCAAGCGTGCGCTGGATGCCGAATTGTATTTTTACGCGATCAATGTATTCCGGACGAATCTGAGTTTCTGATGTGATGAAATACGCGCTGATTCTCTGCCTGACCGCCATCGCGCTGCCCGCGGCCGAAGAGTATACATACTGGGTCGAGCCCTGCGACGCCCCGGCTTCCCGGGAGAGCGGCTGCGAAGCCGGCGATCCGGAACTGGCGAAATGGGCGCTGGAGGCCTGGCAGCGGGAATCCGGCGGTGTGATCGCGCTCCGCCGGGTCGCGAGCGAGCAAGACGCGCGCATCCGCGTGCACTGGGCCAGCGGGACGTCGAGCCTCTACGGTGAGACCGAACCGATGATGTTCCATGGCAAGCGCGGCGCCACGGTGAATGTGCTGCCCAATGTGGTGCGCGACCGGAGCGATCCTCTGCTGCGGGATGCGATCGTTTATCTCACTTGCGTCCATGAGAGCGGGCATGCGCTGGGTCTTCCGCACACCCGGGAGTTTGCGGACATCATGTACAGCTTTCAGTTCGGCGGGGACATTACGGCTTACTTCGGTCGTTATCGGATGCTGCTGAACACACGCGCCGATATCGCAAAGCACGCGGGAGTTTCCGATGGCGATCGCGCGGCCCTGCGCGCCGTCTTGAAAGCGCCGTAGCCTGGCTAAGGTCACCAGATGTTTCAGCCGAGGTACTCTGCCGCTGCCGTCTTATCGTTTACTGCGTCGGGTCGCTTGCGGCGGACGCATCCGCGGCTGCCTTCTTCTGCGCAAGCTCACGAATCTCAGGGGGGAGTTCGAATACCGCGTCGTCCACCGGCTCGTTCAGCTTGACCTCATCGGCCGCGAACAATGTGTCCTGCCCGGATGCTGCGATATGTATCCGCGACGGCCATTTGATGCCGCTGACATCGCGGTATTCCTGAAACGTCATCACAATCGGGAGCGTGCCCATGTCAGTCGGAATCGTCAGGTCGGACCGATAAAGCAATCCCGTCGCGCGGTCGTACCAGCGGATCATGTCGCGCGATCCGTCGCGTGGCGAGAGGCGCACGCGGTAACAATCGCGTCCGTCCACCGTCTCGCGGGCCTCGGTGCGCACGCGCGCAATCAGCGAGCGCCAGTCGAGCATCCCGGCGGCATCGAGTGTGACGCCGAGCGCGGCGCCGTTCCGCTTCGGTTTCAGCCGTGGACCGATCACAGATGAACGGTCCCACGCAATTTCGCCGTCACTGCCTTCTTCCTGCCTGCCGAGGCCGGGAATGTCCGTCGATTGGTAGTACTTGCCGCCGCCCGCGGCCCACGTTTCCATCCGGCCTTCGAGGTTTCGCGCCAGCAGCGTGAGTGTGCCAGTGACCTTCTGAGTGCGCAGCATCGCGTAAAACTCAGGGCCACCGGACTCGAAGATATGCCGCTCAATGATCTCCTCAGCGTTCGGGAGCGCTTTGCCCGCCCGATCCGCTTTCAGGTATTCGGCCACCTCGGCCGGATACTCGAACGCGACGCCCTTCGGATTGTAGGCCGTATTGAGCACGTTCAGTCGATATCGGAAGTCGCCGCGCCACGCGAGCATCGTAGACGGCTGTTTGATGCCCCCGTGCTCTTCCCAGGCTTCAACACGATATCCGATCGGGGTGTCGCCGGATGTCGCAATTTCCGACGCTGTCCGCTGCACGAGAAGCCCCGAGCTGACGCTGAACCATTCGATCTTCTGCGCGGCCGACGGCAGAAGACGCACTTTGTAGCACGCCTCGCCCCCCACCGGTTCGATCCCGTCAACGGTGGATTTTGGATACAATTCGCGCCAGTCGCCTTCTTCGAGCATGCGGGAATCGCGGATCGCCTCTTCGCGTTCCATGCCGCGTTTAATGCGGACACCCGAAAAGCGCGAGGCCGCCCAGGCGACTCCCTTGTAGATGCCTTCGCTTGCCGCCTGGGGGATCTGCACTTCACTGATCGAATTCCCGGCCCGCGATGTTGTGATGGTCGCCCTTAGCACGATGCGCGTCCCGTCGAGTGTGCGGCCTTCGATCTCATCGCGCTCAACGCGCTTCGATTGCCATGCCTCGCTGCCGCCCGTCACACGCACGTAGCGATCGAGCACTTCTCCCGCGGTCACGGGATTCCTCGTGGCGGCGTGAAGTGGCGTCAAAAGGAGAAGAAGAACAAAAGCCGGACTAAGGCTTCGGCTGGGAGCGAATCCACTCATCCGCCGCCTCCACCACGAGATCGCGTCCGGCGAGCAGGGCTTCGCGCGTCTGTTCGACAATCACATCCGGTGTTACGCCCGCGCCTTCCAGGACGTTCCCGCTTTCAGAGGTGTAACTGGCCTGAGCATATTGAAAACCATCCCCGTTGGGCAGCCGGATGATATCGGAAGGGAGCGCGGCCCCCGCCGTCCGAACACCGAAAATGTGCGCGCGCTTCAAATCCTGCAGGCCGCCCGCGAGGATTTCCGACGTCGAAGCCGAACCCTCGTCAACGAGGATCGCCAGCGGGCCCGCGTAAGTCTCTGGCCTCGGAAAGATCACGAACTTCAGCGTCGTGTCGCGCATCTTCATCTCACCAAGCCGCTCTCCGTCCTTGTCGATGAAGAAGCCGGCGATGCCCATTGCCATAATGCCGATTCCCCCGGGATTTCCGCGCAAGTCGATCATCACCCCGGGCGCTTTGCGGAAACCCTTCAGCGCGGCTTCAAACTGCGGCATGATCGACGCGGGGTCAAGAAACTCGTTGAAGCGGATGTAGCCGGCGCCATCGGGCAGCGCGCGCGCCTCGAAGAAAAGCCGTGTCTCGGGAAGATTGCCGAATCGCACCAGCGTTCCTTTCGGCGGGGTGCGCGTGACCTCCATATGCTTCGGATTCCCCTGCTCGTCGAGGATATCGACGGCCACGGCTTGATCGAGCGGGCCATTCAGCTTTTCAGTCACCGACTTCTCGACGATGCTCGGCGACTCGCCGTCTTTCAGATCGTCAAGAAGCTTTAACGAGGAAGACAGCTTCGCGCCGTTGATCGAATCGAGCACCATGCCCGGACGCAGCCCCGCTTGCGCCGCCGGTGAATCGGGTTCAACGCGCCCAACGACGGCCTTGTCGCCGATGATGACCGGCACAATACCCGTATTCCCGGTTTCTTTCCGCGCCGCGGTCCCGCCGATCCCCGGATTGTCGATCTCCCTGTAAAGATCTCCCGGAATGATCGCGTAGTGCGATGCCTGGAGCTTTGCCAGCATGGCGGCCAGCACGCGCCGCACGTCCTGCATGGACTGCGCTTTTTCAATCAGCGGTCGGGTCGAATCGTGGATGGCCTGCCAGTTGAGTCCGTTGAGTTTCGGGTCGGGATGCCGGTCGCGCACGGTCTTCCAGACGATTTCGAAAGAATCCACATTGTCGGATTTTTGCCGCGGAGTGAGTTGTGCGAACGCCAGGGCGCCGGATGTGGCGGCGAGAAGGAGAACGGCCGTAGTCCGGCGCGGCAGCAGGGAAAGCACGTTTTCACCCGCGAGCATAGCATGCGAAGCAAACGCCGTCACAGCGCGTCCGCACATCGTCAGCGGCAGCGCTGGCGGTTTACGGCGCGCCGCTAACCAAAGAGAGCAGGCTGGGACCGTCGTACTACCCATTCAACTTTCAGCTGATTTCGCCGCAGTGCTGCCCGAATCCGTGGAAACCTTGTGAATTCAGTTCGATCCAAACGGCCGGCTTTTTCGCCTGAAGGCGTGGCGCACTCGCGTTGCTCTCCATGATTAGGACTGCGCGGCTTGTCGCACCGCGGGGCCGAGTTGCATCGTGAATGTGTTACCGCGTTTCTCAGGAAAGACGATGACAACCATACATACTTCGCGTACTCATACCGATCCATCAAATTCCCGCGGCCGATTGGGAAGCCGGCGCGGCCAGTCGCTGGTCGAATTCAGTTTGATCGCTCCCTTGTTGCTGATCACCGCTACAGGCCTCGTTTCCTTCGGACTCGCAATCTACAACTACATCGTGCTCACACAAGGGGTAAACAGCGCCACCAACACCCTTTCGATGAGCCGTGGCCAAACCACGGACCCGTGCTCAACGGCCTGGACGGCGTTGCGAAGCGCCGCCCCCAGCCTGGGGTCGGGAAGCCTCACCGTTTCCTTCAACATCAACGGCTACACGTCGACAAACACTTCCTGCACGAGCGGAGCGAATTACATGGTGCAGGGCCAGACGGTCACCATATCGGCGTCGTATCCGTGTATCCTCGCGATCTACGGCCTGAGTGGAACCTGCGGCCTGACGGCCAAAACGGCGGAGATGATCCAATGAGCCGCCTCATCGGACGGATGGGAATCAATCGCGACCTTTCCATTGGACAGCATGCGTCCAACCGGTTGCGCCGCGGCCAATCGGCAGTTCTCTTGACGATCATGACGCCGGTCATGTTCGGACTCGCCGGGCTGACTTTCGACATCGGCACGATTTACGTCCGTCAGACCCAGCTCAATGCTTCTACCCAGGCGGCGGTCCTCGCTGGAGCACAGGCGATGGCGCAATCGGGCGCCACGTCGGCCAGCGTTTCCGCAGCGGTTACCAATTTCAGCAGCGCGAGCGGCAACCGGAACGCGAGCCCGTTCATCGCCCATGCCACAGTTGCGACTGGTTATCCGCAACTCTCGTGCCTTTCGACGCTGAAGACCCTGTTCTCCGTCTACTGCTACGGTCCCTCCAGCGCGAACGCTCTCGTCGTCAAGCAGACCGCGACCGAACCGATGATGTTCCTCAGAATGTTCGGCGCCGACACGGTGACGGTGAGCGCAACCGCAACGGCATCCATGAAGGGAAATGTATCGGCCCCGATCAACATGGCAATCGTCCTCGATACCACGCAATCGATGAACTCGACCGACCTGAGCGCCAACTGCCTCAACACCCGGATCAATTGCGCGCTCGGAGCTGTCGCAACCATGCTCAAGACCATCGCCCCTTGCCCGCCCGGTTATGCCTCCTGCGGGACGGCCACTAACGGCAACGTCGCGAACTCGGTGGATCGCGTGAGTCTGTTCGCATTCCCGCCGGTGACTACATCGACCGCTGTGGACGATTACAACTGCGGCGTTACCAATCCCACAACGACCTCATACACCTATCCGCTGCCCGCGTCCGCGACTTATCAGATCGTCGGCTATTCCAGCGATTACCGCACCTCCTTCGCAGCAACTTCCCTCAACACGTCCTCTTCGCATCTGGCGAAGGCGGTGGCGGGAGGACTCCTCGGCGCGCCGTGCGTCCACGTAGTCGGGGGCCACGGGACCTATTACGCGCAGGCAATCTACTCGGCACAGGCAACCCTCGTCGCGGAGCAGAGTCTCTTCCCGAACTCGAAGAACGTGATGGTCATAATCGGTGACGGCGATGCCGGGGCGACTTCGTCGAACATGCCCGGGGCATCGACCACATCGACCGTTTATATGTCGACAAAACAACAATGCCATCAGGCCGTAACAGCCGCCGCCGCGGCCACTGCCGCGGGCACCACCGTGTATTCTGTCGCTTACGGTGCCGCTGCATCGGGATGCTCGTCGGACACGAGTCCGACCATGACTCCGTGCCAGACAATGTCCGGGATGGCCTCTACGCCGGGGACGTTTTTCTCCGACTACACAGCCACCGGAGGCAGCGCGAGCTGCACCTCGACCTACCAGCCGGTGACGAGCCTCACCTCGATCTTCAAAGTGATCGCCAACGATCTGACGGTGTCGAAGTTGATTCCGAATGGAACTTTGTAGCGGTTGCGGCCGCTACATTAGAGACATGGCCGGATTCACCTGGGAAAACCCTGAAGACATCGCGCTCGCCCTCATGGACGCGCATCCGGACGTCGATCCGCTGACGGTCCGGTTTACCGATCTACTGAAGTGGATTACGGAGCTGCCGGAATTCAAAGGCGATCCGGCGAAGTCGAATGAGGCGAAGCTGGAAGCGATCCAGATGGCGTGGCACGAGGAGTTCAACGACCGCTGACCGGGCTGGTTGCCGGGCGAGGGGATAGTTTAACGGCGGGCATCGCGCATCGATCCTGCGCCGGCGCACTGCAAAAAGGTGAGAAACTGACTGGATCGATGAGCAGTGACGATGAAATCCTCGCCCGTGAGGAGGAGTTGCGCCGCGCGCAGCTTGCCTCCGACACCGAAGCACTCGACGGTCTTCTCGACGACGCTCTGATGTTCACTGGTCTCGATGGAGCGGTCGTGACGAAGAACGACGACTTGTTTCTTCACCGCTCAGGCCGAATTCGGATCACCCGTATGGAGCCGGTGGAACGCACGATGCTGCATCTCGGAGAAACCTCCGTCGTCAGCGTGAAGATGGATTCCGCGGCCATTATAGACGGGGCTCCCATCAATGCCATCCTGCGGTACACGCGCATCTGGCACAAGGCTTCCGACGAGTGGCGGGTTGTGGCGGGGCATATGAGCGTCGTGCCGGCTTAAGCCGAAATAATCGGCGAGACGAGACTTACATTTATTTGCACGCGCGAATTCACGGCGGCGTCATATACGTAAAATCGCGTGGATTCGTGCTTCAGAACGCTGTTTCCGCTTATCGTTTTTGCCGTCACCGGACAGGCCGGGCTCATCCGCGGCACGGTCGTCGAAAAGCGGACCGGCTACGTGCTTTCGCGGGCTACCGTCTCGATCCAGCCTGTCGGACCCGGCCAGGCTGAACGAACCGTGCGGACAGGCGACACGGGCCGCTTCGAGTTCCCGGTCGGCACTGGCGCGTATGTCGTGAAGGCCACACGGCGCGGATTCGTGCCCGCGCAATATGGGCAGCGGCGCTGGAACTCCGCGGGAACGGTGATTATCGTCGAGGGGGACGATCCCATCACGATCCAGCTGGCGTTGTCGCGGTATGGAGCGATCACCGGCATCGTCCGCGACAGTAATGAAGTTGGTATTCCCGACCAGGATGTCGCCGCCTATACAGATTCGCAGCCTCCGCGCTTCGTCGCGCGCGCGAAGGCGGACGATCGCGGCGTGTTCCGTATCGGCGGCCTCGAACCGGGCCGGTATCTTGTCGGCACCCCGGGCAACGTAGACGACGATCGCTCGTATATTCCGACATTCTCGCGCCAAACCCTGCGGGTCGAGGAAGCCCGGCCGCTGATCGTTTATCAGGATGAGGACACAGGCGACGGCGATGTGCGTCCCATCGCTGGCAGCCTCTTCGATTTGAGCGGCTCGGCCGAGGTGCGGTCACAGTTTCCGACGACGGTGACGGTGACCCTCGTTTCCGATATGGGCCGGACTGTCAGTCAAGGGCCCCTGTTTCATTTCTCCGCGCTCGCTCCGGGCCGTTATGAGCTCTATGCCGAGGCGCGCGAATCCTCACCTCTCAACCGCGTCTTCGGCGGCTACACCGAGCTCACCGTCGAACGCAACGTGACGAACTACGCGCTGCAGATGAGCGAGGTGCGCAATACTGTTTTTGCGACGGACGGCGCTCCCACGGGAAGCACCATGAAAGGATTCGCGCGTCGAAAAGATCTCGCCGGCGCGGGTGAGTCCACCTCGTTCACGCTGCGGGCGAACGGCGGCGTCACGCTCTTTCCCGGCCGATGGGAGTTGATGGTGATCCCGCCGGATGGTTACTACGTCTCCCGGTTCTCCGGCTCACCCGGCAACAATAGTCCTCGTGCCGACGGATGGAACGAACTGGTGGTCAATGGCGTCAGCCGGCCCGGCATCACGCTTTCCTCCGGACTGGGAGGCATCCACGGGGTTGTGAAGATGGGCGGCGCAATCGCCGGCGGCGCTCCGGTGTTGCTCGAAGGCTGGGATCCCATGACGCGCAAGCGCCTCATCGAACTCCGCGAGACGCGGGCGGACATGCGCGGCAATTATTCGTTTGTAAGCGTGGCGCCGGGGGATTACCGCATCGTCGCGACCTATGACTACGCGTCGCCGGATTCGGAAGCGCTCGATGCCACGGGCGCGCAGCCGTTGCGGGTCGAAGCAAACACGAACCCAGTGATCGATCTGGAACTTTACGGGAACCCGTAGAAGTTGTTGCCGTCAGAGCAGCATCCACAAAATCAGCACCGCGCCCCCGACCGCGATGGCGTCCTCCAGCAGCGCGACAGGCAGGCGTTGCCGCCGATGGCCCATGTCAGGCCGATGCGGAACTCCTAACCTCCTGGCTTTTCCGCCACGTGCCGACGTCGAACGGGCGCTTGCGCCGATTGCGGCCCGACTCAGTCATGGAAACGCAGTCCCGCGAGGATCCCGATCAGGAAAGCGGCAAACCGAGGATTTTTGTGGCTCGATTCCATCACGAATTGCGGCCGCCGGCAGACGTTAATATGGACAGGAACGCGGCCTTCTGAGCGGTGCGCGTGCGCGACGCCCCCTTAAAATGCCCTCCGGTTCCGAAATCGAATTGATACAGGCGGCGGCGGATGGCGATGTCAATCGCGTCCGCACGCTGGCACTGGAAGGCATCGACATCAACGCTGAACTCCCCGGCGGCGTTACCGCCATACTCGCGGCCACGTTGAAGGGACGTGCTGAAGTCGTACGGCTCCTGGCCGAACGCGGCGCAGATTTGACCCAGCGCTACTCCAACCAGGCGACCCTGCTGATTCTCTCGGCAACGCAGGGGCATGCGGCGGTTGTGAAGTTCCTTCTGCAACATGGCGCGGATGCCAACGCACGCGCACAGGGCGGCACCTCCGCGCTGCTCGCCGCCTCGATCGGAGGGCATGCCGAAGTCGCTGAAGCGCTACTCGCCGGGGGGGCCGACAGCGAACTCGGTGACAATTCGGGAACGACGCCGCTGATCGGCGCGGCGACCAACGGGCATCTGGAAGTCGTGTGCGGTCTGCTCGCGCGCGGCGCGGCCCTCGAAGCGAAGAGCGGCTCCGGCGTCACCGCGCTGGCAGCGGCATGCGATGGGCAGCGCCCTGTCGCATGGCTGCTGCTGGAGCGCGGCGCCGACCCGAATGTGGTGAACCCGCGCGGTCTGCCCTTGCTGGTGGCCGCCGCGGCCAATGGCGATGCCGCCTGGCTTCGCGATCTGCTGGACCATGGAGCCGATGTCAACATGGCCGCTGCCGACGGGACCACGGCCATGATCGCTGCCTCGCTGCATGGACGGCTCCAAATCGCCGGCACGCTTCTCGCGCGCGGAGCCAACCTCGCGGCCAGCGGCAATAATGGCGTCAGCGCACTCACGGCCGCCATCATTCGCGGTCACAATGACCTGGCCGAATTTCTCCTCGCGAACGGCGCGGATGTGAATGCCGCGACGGACACCGGTGTTACTCCGCTGATGGCCGCTGTCACCAGCAACCCCCGGATCGTCCGGCTCCTGCTTGCGCGCGGCGCGGAAGTGGGGCGGACGGATTCGCAAGGCACCGACGCCATGCTCGCCGCCGCACTACAAGGAAATGCCGAGGTCATCGCCGCTCTCCTGCAAAGCGGGGCGGACGCGTCGGCGCGCCGGAGAGGGGGTATGACGCCCGCGGAAGCCGCCGAAGCCGCTGGCCATGCAGAAATTGCCACTATTCTCCGGCAGGGGTAAAACGTACGGCCTTTCCTGTGCGATTCATAACATAGTTAACTCTTGTAGCAGTGATTAATACTGGGAATTTCTCGTACCCTAGCCTACGTTAGTGTCAAGAAGTCATTTGGCATTAACCGTGCGGAGGCACACGCTTCGGAACGAACCATGCGCCGTATTTTCATGGCTGAAGACAATCCCGCTGATGTTTACATGCTGGATCTCGCTCTGCGGGAGAGCGGAGCCGACTTTGAGCTCGAAGTGGCTTACACCGGAAAAGAGGCGCTGGCTTTTCTCGAGAAGGAAAAGGATTCCGGCAGGCCCGCGCTGGCCCTGATCCTGCTCGATCTCAATCTGCCGCATCATGACGGGACGGATATCCTGCGATTTGTGCGCCGCGAGCCGAGTCTGAGTGCGGTGCCGACAGTCCTGTTCACCTCCTCTGATTCCCCGAAAGATCGCCAGAACGCTATGCGAGAGGGAGCCAGCCGGTTCATTCGGAAGCCGTCGCTGCTCAAGGAGTACATGGCGATCGGCACGACTTTAAGAGACATGATCGAAGGTCAAATTCGCGCGGACGCGGCGTCGTGACATGAGAAGCTCCGGCATGCAAAACCCGCCAATCTGACAGAATTCTACGCTCCGCCGTCCGCTATGTGACCGTTTACCCGCTGACATACCCAGGAGACTTCGCATGAAAAGAAGTATTGAAGCACCCGCAGAACAGAGCGCCCAGGCCGCGAAGCGAGCGCCCGCGAAACCGCAGTCCCCGCGCCGGCAAGCAGGCCGCAGCGGGGCCACCGGCCGCGCCGGCGCGGCTGCTTCCAATGGCCATGGAATCGATTCGTCTGCCGGTATTTCCGCCGGTGCTTCGGGCGGTTTTTGGGGAATCGACGCGAGTCTCCTGCTAAACGCGCTGATCGCGTTCAAGGAAGGTGACTTCTCCGTGCGTCTGCCTGTCGACCGCACCGGCATCGCGGGGAAGATTCACGACACCCTGAACGAAATCTTCCGGCTGAACGCGCGGGCGGCGAGCGAATTCGCACGCATCTCGAACGCGGTAGGTAAGGAAGGCAAGATTTCGCAGCGGGCTTCGATTGGCGCCGTCTCAGGTGGATGGGCTGGCTGGATCGAATCCGTCAACAGCCTGATCGGCGATCTCGTGCAGCCCTCGACCGAGGTGGCGCGCGTGATCGGCGCGGTGGCGAAGGGCGATCTCTCGCAGACCATGGCACTGGAGGTCGACGGGCGTCCGCTGAAGGGCGAGTTCCTCCACACTGCGCGCGTCGTGAACACGATGGTCGTGCAACTGAATTCGTTCGCCTCCGAAGTGACGCGCGTGGCGCGCGAGGTCGGCACCGACGGACGGCTGGGCGGCCAGGCGGACGTCAAGGGCGTCTCGGGAACCTGGAAGGATTTGACCGAATCAGTCAACTCGATGGCGTCAAACCTGACCAACCAGGTTCGAAACATCGCCGGCGTGACGACAGCCGTTGCGGGCGGCGACCTGACGAAGAAGATCACGGTCGACGCGCGCGGCGAAATCCTCGAGCTGAAGAACACGATCAACACGATGGTGGATCAGCTTTCGTCCTTCGCATCGGAAGTCACACGCGTGGCGCGCGAAGTCGGTACCGAAGGCAAACTCGGCGGTCAGGCGGAAGTGAAGGGCGTCGGCGGTGTTTGGAAAGACCTCACCGATAACGTGAACTCGATGGCCGGCAACCTGACGGCGCAGGTCCGAAACATCGCGGAAGTGACGACCGCGGTCGCGAACGGCGATCTCTCTCGCAAGATCACCGTCGACGTGCAGGGTGAAATTCTGGAGCTGAAGAACACGATCAACACAATGGTCGACCAGCTCAATGCGTTCGCATCGGAAGTGACGCGCGTGGCGCGCGAAGTCGGGACGGAAGGCATCCTCGGCGGACAGGCCGATGTGCGTGGAGTCGGCGGTGTCTGGAAAGACCTCACCGACTCGGTGAACTCGATGGCGGGCAATCTCACGGGTCAGGTCCGAAACATCGCGGAAGTGACGACCGCCGTTGCGAATGGCGATCTTTCACGAAAGATCACGGTGCCGGTGCGCGGCGAAATCCTCGAGCTCAAAGACACGATCAACACGATGGTGGATCAGCTCTCGTCGTTCGCGTCGGAAGTGACGCGCGTGGCGCGCGAAGTCGGCACCGAAGGCAAGCTGGGCGGGCAGGCGGACGTGAAAGGCGTCGCTGGTGTTTGGAAAGACCTGACCGAATCTGTCAACGGCATGGCGGGCAACCTGACCAATCAGGTCCGCAACATTGCCGGTGTGACGACCGCCGTCGCGAAGGGCGATCTTTCGACAAAGATCACGGTCGATGCGCGGGGCGAAATTCTCGAGCTGAAGAACACCATCAACACGATGGTCGACCAGCTCAATTCCTTCGCATCGGAAGTGACGCGCGTCGCACGCGAAGTCGGTACGGAAGGCAAGCTGGGCGGTCAGGCCGAAGTGAAGGGCGTCGGCGGTGTTTGGAAGGACTTGACCGAGTCCGTCAACTCGATGGCGGGCAACCTGACGGCGCAGGTCCGAAACATCGCCGAAGTGACGACCGCGGTCGCGAACGGCGATCTCTCCCGTAAGATCACCGTCGACGTGCTCGGGGAAATTCTCGAACTCAAGAACACCATCAACACGATGGTGGATCAGTTGAACGCCTTCGCCGGCGAAGTGACGCGCGTGGCGCGCGAAGTCGGCACGGAGGGCGAACTCGGAGGACAGGCGGAGGTGCGCGGCGTCGGCGGCGTTTGGAAGGACCTTACCGATTCCGTCAACTCGATGGCCGGTAACCTGACCGCACAGGTCCGAAACATCGCCGAAGTGACAACGGCCGTGGCGAATGGGGACTTGTCGCGCAAGATCACGGTCGATGTTCGTGGCGAAATTCTCGAGCTCAAGAACACGATCAACATCATGGTGGACCAGCTCAACGCGTTCGCGGGCGAAGTGACCCGTGTGGCGCGCGAAGTCGGTACTGAAGGGAAGCTGGGCGGTCAGGCAGTCGTGAAGGGTGTTGGCGGGGTTTGGAAAGACCTGACTGACTCGGTGAACTCCATGGCGTCGAATCTGACCAATCAGGTGCGAAACATCGCAGAAGTCACCACTGCCGTGGCCCGCGGTGACCTCTCTCGCAAAATTACCGTGCAGGTTTTCGGAGAAATTCTCGAGCTCAAAGACACTATCAATACGATGGTCGACCAGTTGAGCTCATTCGCGTCGGAAGTGACGCGCGTGGCGCGCGAAGTCGGCACGGAAGGCAAGCTGGGCGGTCAGGCGGACGTGAAGGGCGTCGCGGGCACGTGGCGCGATTTAACAGAGTCCGTCAACTCGATGGCCGGCAACCTGACGGCGCAGGTCCGCAACATCGCGGACGTCACCACCGCCGTCGCGAAGGGCGACCTCTCGCGCAAGATTACGGTCGAAGTGCGCGGTGAAATCCTCGAGCTGAAGAACACGATCAACGTCATGGTCGACCAGCTCAACGCGTTCGCCTCGGAAGTCACCCGCGTGGCGCGTGAGGTCGGCACGGAAGGCAAGCTCGGCGGCCAGGCGGACGTGAAGGGCGTCGGCGGCACGTGGCGCGACTTGACGGAATCCGTGAACTCGATGGCGTCGAATCTGACCAATCAGGTGCGAAACATTGCGGAAGTCACCACGGCCGTGGCGCGGGGCGATCTCGGCCGCAAGATTACAGTCGATGCGCGCGGCGAAATCCTCGAGCTGAAGAACACCATCAACATCATGGTGGATCAGCTCAGCTCGTTCGCCTCGGAAGTGACGCGCGTGGCGCGGGAAGTCGGCACGGAAGGCAAGCTCGGCGGACAAGCCGACGTGCGCGGCGTCGCCGGCACCTGGAAAGATCTCACTGACTCGGTGAACTCGATGGCGTCGAACCTGACCAATCAGGTCCGAAACATCGCCGGCGTGACCACGGCTGTGGCGAAAGGCGACTTGACGACCAAGATTACGGTTGACGCGCGCGGCGAAATCCTCGAATTGAAGAACACCATCAACATCATGGTGGATCAGCTTTCTTCGTTCGCATCGGAAGTCACACGCGTCGCGAAAGAAGTTGGGACCGAAGGCAAGCTCGGCGGCCAGGCCGAAGTGCGCGGCGTTGCCGGCACCTGGCGGGATTTGACGGAGTCCGTCAATTCAATGGCGGGCAACCTGACCAACCAGGTCCGAAACATCGCCGAGGTCACGACGGCTGTGGCCCGCGGCGACCTGTCGCGCAAGATCACCGTCGATGCGCGCGGCGAAATCCTCGAGCTCAAGAACACCATCAACACGATGGTCGATCAGCTTTCATCGTTCGCGTCGGAAGTCACCCGCGTAGCCCGCGAAGTCGGTACCGAAGGCAAGCTCGGCGGCCAGGCCGACGTGTTCGGTGTCGCCGGCACATGGAAAGATTTGACCGAGTCAGTCAATTCGATGGCCGGCAACCTGACTGCGCAGGTCCGCAACATCGCGCAGGTGACGACCGCTGTCGCAAACGGCGACCTTTCCCGCAAGATCACCGTCGATGTGCAGGGGGAAATTCTCGAGCTGAAGAACACGATCAACACGATGGTCGACCAGCTCAATTCGTTTGCTTCGGAAGTGACGCGCGTGGCGCGCGAAGTCGGAACGGAAGGCAAGCTCGGCGGTCAGGCCGAAGTGAAGGGCGTCGCCGGGACGTGGAAGGATCTTACCGACAACGTGAACTTCATGGCCGCGAACCTGACCACTCAGGTTCGTGGCATCGCCAAAGTTGTGACCGCGGTTGCGATGGGCGATCTCAAACGCAAGCTCGTTCTCGAAACGAAAGGGGAAATCGCCGAGCTGGCCGACACGATCAACGGTATGATCGACACGCTCGCGACCTTTGCCGATCAGGTGACCAACGTCGCTCGCGAAGTCGGCGTTGAGGGCAAGCTGGGTGGGCAGGCGCGTGTGCCGGGCGCGGCGGGCATCTGGCGCGATCTCACAGATAACGTGAACCAGCTTGCGGCGAACCTGACGACGCAGGTGCGCGCCATCGCCGATGTGGCGAATGCGGTCACATCAGGTGACTTGACGCGAACCATCTCGGTCGAAGCACAGGGCGAAGTCGCGGCGCTGAAAGACAACATCAACGAAATGATCGGAACGCTGGCGGCCACCACACGCCAGAACAAAGATCAGGACTGGCTCAAGACCAATATCGCCCGCTTCACCGGCATGCTGCAGGGGCAGCGCGACCTCGTAACCGTGTCGAAGCTGCTGCTCTCCGAGCTCGCTCCGCTGCTCGACGCTCAGCACGGCTCGTTCTATCTCGCCGATCTCACCGAAGATAATCCGACGCTCAAGATGCTGGCTGGCTATGCGGCGAATCCTGCCGGCGGACTCCCGGCGGAGTTCCGCATGGGCCAGGGGCTCATCGGCCAATGCGCGCACGAGAAGCGCCGCATCCTGATGACCAGCGTGCCGGATGGTTACATCCGCATCACATCCAGCCTTGGCCAAGCCTCACCGCGGAGCATCGTCGTGCTGCCCGTGCTGTTCGAAGGCGAGGCAAAGGCTGTAATAGAGCTGGCCTCGTTCGATCAGTTCAGCGAAATCCATCTGGCCTTTCTCGACCAGATGACGCAAAGTCTCGGCATCGTGCTCAATACGATTGCAGCCACAATGCGAACGGAAGAGCTGCTCAAGCAGAGCCAGGCGCTGGCCCAACAGCTCCAGAACACCAACGCGGAGCTTGAAGAGAAGGCCCAGCTGCTCGCCGAGCAGAAGACGGAAGTGGAAACCAAGAACCAGGAAGTCGAACAGGCGAAAGCAGCGCTCGAAGAAAAGGCGGAGCAGCTCGCGCTGACGTCGAAGTACAAGTCCGAGTTCCTGGCCAACATGAGCCACGAGCTGCGGACGCCGCTCAACAACCTGCTCATTCTCGCGCAGATGCTGGCCGAAAACGCGGAAAAGAACCTGGTGCCCAAACAGGTCAAATACGCCGAGACGATTCACAGCTCGGGAACCGACCTGCTCGCGCTCATCAACGACATTCTCGACCTGTCGAAGATCGAGTCCGGCAAGATGGATGTCGAAATCGGCAGCGTGCGCTTCCTCGATCTGCGCGACTACTGCTCACGCACCTTCCGGCACGTGGCCGACGGCAAAAACCTCGAGTTCGCGATCGATCTGGGCGATAACCTGCCGCCGGAGACAATCCACACCGACGCCAAGCGTCTTCAGCAGGTGCTCAAAAATCTGCTTTCAAACGCGCTCAAATTTACCGAGCGCGGCTCGGTTCGCTTGCACATCGAGCGCGCGTCGAGCGGGTGGAGTTCCAGCCATCCCGTCCTGAGCCGGTCGAAGAATGTGATCGCCTTCTCGGTCACCGACACCGGAATCGGCATTCCGCAGGACAAACAGCGCATCATCTTCGAAGCATTTCAGCAGGCCGACGGAACCACCAGCCGCAAGTACGGCGGAACCGGACTCGGCCTTTCCATCAGCCGCGAGCTGGCCCGGCTTCTTGGAGGCGAGATTCGGCTCCAGAGCGCGCCCGGAGTGGGCAGCACTTTCACGCTTTATCTGCCGCAGGTCTATTATGCGGTGCCGCAGACACTCAAGTCGGAATCCGCGCGCCAGAAGGAAGCCGCGGAGTTCACCGATGTCCCCGCGAACTCTCGGCTCGGCGAAGTGTTCGCGCAAGCGCGCACGTCCGACGGCCCGGCCGCTGCAAGCCCAGGAATGGATCCTGGCCTCGATATGATTCTGCCCGCTCCTCTCACCAACATGGCGGAAGAGTTGGTCATCGACGACGACCGCAACTTCATGAAGGAGGGTGAGCCGCTCATCCTGATCGTCGAAGACGATGTGACGTTCGCCCGCATCCTGCTCGATCTTGCGCGCGAGAAAGGTCTGAAAGCTCTGGTGGCGCTGCGAGGCGCCACTGCGCTGACCCTTGCCCGCCAGTTCAAACCCGGCGCGATTACGCTGGACATCAACCTTCCAGACATGGCCGGCTGGACGATTCTCGACCGCCTGAAGCACGATCCATCGACGCGTCACATCCCGGTGCATATCATTTCGGGTGACGAAAATCGGCGGACCGGGCTCGCGCTCGGCGCCATGACTTACCTCGAGAAATCGATCACACGGGAATCGCTCCAGCAAGCCTTCACGACGATCGAGAAATCCACGCAACCGCGAACCAGGACCCTGTTGCTCGTCACGGCAGACGAAACGAGACGCGCCAACGTGCAGGAACTGCTCGCCGGACAGGATCTCGAGATCAGGCACTTCGAGTCAGGCGCGGAAGTTCTGCGCAACCTTGACAATCAATTCGCCGACGGCATCATCATCGATCTCCGGCTGGGCGACATGCCGGCTACGGAGTTGGTCCGGCAGATTCAGGAGCAGGGCGTGCTCGAACCGGCGCCTGTCATCCTTTACAGCAAACGGACGCCGACAGACGAAGAAGACGCAGCGATCCGGCGGCTGGGGCGGGCGGGAGTCGTGCTTCACGCGAATTCGCCTGAGCAGTTGCTCGACCACACCGTGCAGGTGCTTCACCGGCCGGAATCCGCGCTTTCCGAACAGCAACGCGAGACGCTGGCCAATATCAGAAAACGCGACGAGCGACTGGTGGGCAAGAAGATCCTCGTGATCGATGACGATCTGCGGAACATTTTCGCGCTGACCAGCGTGCTGGAGCAGCATGGTCTGCAGGTGATGCACGCGGAAAACGGCCGCGCCGGCATCGAAATTCTCCGGAAGGCTCGGGATATCGATGCCGTCCTCATGGACATCATGATGCCGGAAATGGATGGCTACGAAACCACTCGCGCGGTGCGGCAGTTGAGTGAGTTCCGTTCACTTCCGATTATTGCGCTCACCGCGAAGGCCATGAAAGGGGACCGTGAAAAGTGTCTCCAGGCCGGCGCGTCGGATTACGTGACGAAGCCCGTCGATCTGGATCAGCTATTCTCAGTACTTCGGGTGTGGATTGCGCGCGGGCACCAGGGATCGGCCCTGTCTCAGGCGGTCTCGATGAGCGGTAGTGTGCAGTAGCGGGTGTGATGGGGAAGCATGGCGAGAAATGGCGGTGAGGGGCAAGCGGGTCGCGCGATGAGTCCAGCTCCTTCTTTAGCTACACCCGCCGCTCCGGGCCAGCGGAAGGTCAAAATCCTTCTGGTGGACGACACGCCTGAAAACCTTGTGTCGCTTGAAGCCGCGCTCGATTCGCTCGGTGAAGAGCTGGTCTTTGCGCATTCGGGCAGGGAAGCGTTACGCTATTTGCTCGAAGACAACTTCGGCGCCATCCTGCTGGACGTGAAGATGCCCGATATGGACGGCTTCGAAACGGCCGAGCTCATCCGCAGCCGGCCGCGCTCGCGCAACACGCCGATTCTTTTCCTCACTGGGTATAAGAGCGACGAACATCTCTTTCGCGGCTACGATCTGGGCGCCGTCGATTTCCTGTTCAAGCCGATTGTTCCCGAAGTGCTGCGCAGCAAGGTTTCGGTATTCGTCGAGTTGAGCCGCAAGGCGGAGTTACTCGAGCAGCAGGCGGCGGTGCTCCGCGCACAGACTGAGACGCTGCAAAAGGCCGAGCAGCAGTTCCGATCGCTGCTGGAAGCCGCGCCCGACGCCATGATCATCTGCCAGGCGAGCGGACACGTCGCTCTGGTCAACACATGCACGGAGCGGCTTTTCGGCTACTCTCGCGAAGAACTTCTGAACCGGCACATCCATATGCTTGTGCCTGAGTGGACTTTCGTGAATCCCTCGGCAACACCGGACGAGAGCTCGCTGGATGGTGTGGTCCAGCAGGCGGGGCCGCCGATCGAGCTGGATGGCGTCCGCCATGATGGCGTCACCATTCCGATTGAGATCAGCAGCAGTCCGCTGCAGGTGGGCGGCGAACTGCTGATCACGACTGCCGTGCGCGACATTTCGGTGCGTAAGCGAATCCAGCGCGAGCGCGAAGCCGCCGAGGAACAGGTACGCAATCTGAACGCGCATCTCGAGCAGCTCAACGCTCATTTGGAAGAGCGCGTCCGGGAGCGCACGGAAGCCCTGGTGAAGTCGAACGACGAGCTCGCGCAGTTCGCCTACATCGCGTCGCACGATCTGCAGGAGCCGCTGCGCACGGTCTCTCTCTATACGCAGGCGCTGTCGGATCGCTATAAGCCCGCTCTGGTGGGAGAGGGTTTGACCTTCGTCAACTTCATCGTCGACAACGCCACCCGCATGGAGAACCTGATCCGCGATCTGCTCGAGTACTCGAGCCTCGATGCCGGGGAAGGCCCGAAGATGGTCCCCGTGAGCTGCGAGGAAGCGCTGGATCTGGCGCTGGCAAATCTTGAAGCCCGCATCGTGGAAAGCGGCACGGTGCTCCGGCGCAATCCGCTGCCCTCGATTTCCGGCGATCTTGTACAACTGACGCGGTTGTTCCAAAATCTCATCGGAAACTCGATCAAGTATCGCCATGCGGACCGCGCGCCGGAGGTCCGGATCTCGGCGGCCCGCACCGGGCGCGATTGGTTGTTCAGCATTCAGGACAATGGCATCGGCATCGATCCCCAGTACGCCGAGCGTGTATTCGGCATCTTCAAACGTCTGCACGGACGTGACAATCCCGGCACCGGAATGGGACTCGCGATCTGCCGCAAAATTGTCTCCACGCACGGCGGACGCATATGGCTCGATCCGAAGCCGGGCGAAGGCGCGAAGTTTCTGTTTATGTTGCCGTGCGCCCCGTCCGAGCGGGTCCTGGCGCATGGGCACGAAACGAGCGCGGTTGCCTGAGACTCGTACGCACCGTCAAACGGCCCTGCAGGCCCTTCCCGGTTAAGTGCCGGAATATCCGAACGCGCTTTCCGCTTCTGGTTTGGAGGCCGTTGCTGCGGCATTGCTCTCCAGCAGATCGCTGAACCTGTGCACCGCGTCGAGGAGCGCATCGCGTGCCTCAGCCTCGGCTTGGAAGGCCTCGCGAATCCTGTCGCTGCCATCGGGCTGCAGCCGCCCGGTGGGAACGCGCGGCAGTTGGCGGGGATCGGCGGCTACCGACCAGAAGATCGCCCTTGCCTGTTCATGCCTCGATCGCGCGTGATCTACATTCTCCCGAAGAACGCGCAGGATCTGAACTTCTCCCATCATCGTGGCACCCTTGAACACACGCGGAGCTCCGCCGGCTCATTTCCCAGCTTCTTCAGAACTCCGAGCGATTTCGAGGATACCAGGCACATGCCTGGGGGTGCAAGAGCCTTCTGTGCCGATCATTACCGCTTTTCCGAATCGGCGCAAATACGCCCAGGCGCGCTCGCGTCAGTCGGCGACGGACTCGGCGTTACTTTGTTCGGACCCGTCTTCGTCTTCGCCGGATTCGAACTCCTCAGCTTCTTCCATCTCCGCTTCCGCGATGCCGGCGGCTTCTGCCTGGGCCGCGAGGTCCTCTTCGGAAATCTCCATTTCCAGAATCTCGATGGCGTCAGCCTCCATCGATTTTGGAACCCACAAACGGAGCTGTGTTCCGCCGAGAGCGGCGAATTCATTGTCGATCTGATAGGGAATTCCCGCGCTCTCCATGAGGCCGCGCGCAAGGCTGGCTTCTTCGGGGATGTTATAAGTCGCGACGACAACCAGTTGGTCGGCCGGATCGGCGCCCTGCGCGGCGGCAGCCTCCGCCGTTTCGTTCGAAGTTCCGGTGTCAGCGTCGATTCCGCGCCGCTCGATCTCGTCGTCGTAGCAGGATTGCGCGGCTGCGATGAGATCGTCGCGGTTCGTCGCGAGCAGCGCCTCATCGGACAGCAGCTCGAAGTGGCGCCGGAAATCGTCGAGGTTTACTTCCACGTGATTTTTCTCCCAGTGGACAGGTTACCGCGCGAGCTTCTCAACGGACGCTTGCAGTCAGCGGCGGCGGCGCGGATCTCTGAATGAGAGAAAGCGGTTGGCCAGTCGCCGTAGTCTTGTCCGGCTCGTAGTAAGCGATCCAGCGCCCGCAGCAGGGGATCGCGATCCAGAGAACCAGAGAGCAGATGGCGGCGGTTTTCGCAACCGTGGGAATCTGCGGCGCCGCGCGATCGAGCGCTTCCGTGTTCTTGTAGACCAACGGCCGGAAAATCAGTGCGTGGACCCCAACCAGCGCCAGGAACACCATTTTCATCTGAAAGTAGGGATTCCCGTAGTACTTGTTCGACTCCGAGAGGCCGAGCAGCAGACCCATCGTCACGATGATGCAGAATCCCAGCCATTTCCAGGGACGCAGGCCTTTTACAACGTCCGTAATCGTGTAGTCTTTTAGCGTCAGGCCGAGCAGTCGCAGGTCCGTAAGCAGGATCAAACCGCCAAAAACAGCAATGCAAGCCAGGTGCGTCGCCATGATGACGGGATAGGTGTAGCCTGACTCCCGGATGTACGTAAGAAAGCCGATGTCCTGAATGGCCTGACTGATTTGAGCGATAGTCATAAAATCTCCTTCAGCCGAACCCTAAACAAATGCGATCCAAAGACCGCCAAAGACGACCGCAACCCATAAAAAGATCGAAATGATGGCGGTGGTTTTCTGTTCGGCCAGTGTGCCTTTGAGCGGGGCCTTGAACAGGATGGCCAGGTCCACCAGAATCGCAGCCACGACGAGTGCGACTTTCGCCCCGGCCGGCGCCACTTCGATGAAAGACAGAGGCAAAGCGACGTAGAGAGCCGCCAGCAATATGAGCCATCCAAGCGCTCCGCCGGGTTTTTGCGGCATGTCGGGAGGCGGGGCAGCCAGGGCGACCCGTCGATGGACCGTGTAGTTAAAGATGATTGCCAGCCCCAGATTCGTGACCTTGTATTTGAACGACGCATTGTGGAGGTACATGACCGGGTCGGACGAGAAGATCAGAAACCCGGAGATGATCACGATGATCAGCCCGGCGAGGGTCCACAGCGTGGTGTTGTTCAAGACCGCGGCCGCGGTCCGGCGTTTCAGCGCAAGGCCGAGAAGCCGTAGGTCGACCAACATGATCGTTCCTATTGAGAGCGCGAACGAAGTGATATGGAAACACTCGGTCAGCGGAAAGGCCCACTCGTTGGAGTTGAGCGGATTCGCATTCAGGTCGTAGAGAAGCATTCGCGGCTTTTGCCCCCGACAATTCTATTAAATCCAGCACCGCCGGGCTGTCATCCGGCGGTCACTTACCGGTTTGTGACTTCAGGTTCCTCGCCATTTGCATCGAAAACACCGCGGCCGAGGCGAGAGTCAGAGCCCCATTAGCCACGTGGAGGACGCCGGTGATCACCAAACCCAAATTATTTTCCGACGACATCAGTAAAACGAGATACACCGAGAATCCGAGCAAGACCTGGACACCTGTAATGATCAGGAGGGCCAGCGCGGCTGGCCGGAGCGCTGGGTGCCCGGGAAACTGCCGCACTACGAATATGCCGGCGATCAGCACGGCAACCAGCACAAGGAGCGCGTTCATGATGTGAGATAGCACGCCCATATCGTTATGGCGGAAGGCTGCCCCGAGGCCGATTTGTATCAGGATCAGGAACGGCGCGATGTGGATGCCGATGATCCGAACGGGGGGCCAGGAAGTCTCCACAAGGTGCGGAGGCGATTGCCAGCTCTTCGAGGTCAGTAACGCCGTCACCACGATCAGTGAAAAGTAGATTGGGGAAAGAATCGCGTGGACTACTGGTATTCCAGCCGACAGCGCCTCGGCAATTGCGGCGGCAAGCATGATCCATCCAGCCGGATTCGAGACGAGGACCGCGACTCCCAATGTGAGCGCGGCGAGCACGTAACCAGCGATGCGATGCGCGCTTTCGAGGTCTGGCGCGGGCGCCACCACCGCGGTGGAATCGCTTCCGGGCAGCACGCGCGTCTCGCCAGTCAGCAGAGCCCCCATCGCAATGACAATTAATGCCAGAACCGCAAGAACGATCGCCGCCGTGTGAGCCCTGGAGTTTTTCATAAATGCAGAAGATCGAAAAGCTGCGCGTGGATTCCCCACGGCGGCTCGATATAGCCGATGCCGCGGCCCATACACGCCACGCCCGCCCAAAGAACGAGCGATAGCACCGCCGCTACTTTCGCCCTGCCCGGAATTCCGCGCTTGTCGAATTCCCCCGCCTTTGCGTAAACGCTACCGCGGAAGGTCATCGCATGTACAAAGATGAGGAAGAACAGCGTCAATTTCAGCCGGAAGAAGATGTTGTAGTAATACTCCTCGGCCTTGCAACAGAAGAGCAGAAATCCGCAGGTTCCCGCCAGCAGAAAGCCCCAGCGTTTGGGGATCCGCAATTGGTCCACCACGTCCGAGACGGGGTACTTTTTCATGGCCAGACCCAGAATCCGCATGTCAGTCATGAGGATCATGCCTCCGAAGAAGGCAATCCCGACCATGTGCATGGAAAGCACGATCGGATACGCGTAGCCCGACCCGCGCAGGTAGGTAAAGAAGTCTGTAGCTTGAACCCAGAGAGCGAGGGAGAGCAGCATGTCAGATTTGGCTGAAATCCAGCGTTGAATTCAGGAACCCGATGAAAATGCCGCCGAAGAGCACGCACCCCCATAGGAAGAGTGAAATTCCGCCGACTGCTTTGGCGCCCCCGGGTGGGTCCGACAGGGCTGCTTTCCGGTGAATCGTGTAGTTGAAGACAATCGCGAGCAGCAGGAAGACCATCTTCAGATCGAAGGCCCAGTTCAAGTAGTAGTTATCCGGATCCGAGGAGAACAGCAGCAAGCCCGAGAGAATCATCGAGATCAGGCCGCCCAACGTCCAGAAAAAAGTGTCCCTGTGGAGTTGGGAGGGAAGCTCGCGCTTCATCCCGAGGCCGAGAAGCCGGAAATCGACCAGGGCGATCGTGCCAACCGAAAACGCGAAGCTCACAATGTGGATGCATTCGAGGATCGGAAACGACAGTTCCGATTCGTTTAAGGGGTTTTCAATCAGCATCATCGGGCGTCGTCGAGCCTTATGCCTTGTGCATTTGCACTCTATCATGCAGCCCGCGTGATATGCCACAAAATAGCGGTCACGCGGGGCTTTTGTTGCGGCTCGCCGCACTCGTGGCCTGCGATGAAAAACCTCTTAAATACAATCGCTTGCAGCGTCACTGACGCGTCACAATCCACCCGTGACCCCCCGAAGCCCAGGATTCGGGCCGATTCGCTGCTAGCGTCGGATTAGCCAACGAATGTCACGACTTTCAGGACCTCGCACTCTTATCGCGCCCGGACGCCTCGCGGCAGGCAGCCTCTTTCTCCTCTTCTCCTCAGTTCCAACCTGGGCGGCCACGACGGGCAGCATCGATGGCACACTGAAAGATCCCAGCGGCGGCGTGGTGCCAAACGTCACCGTGACCGTGACCAACAAGGCGCAAGGCATCCAGACCAGGGCGATGACGGATGCCAAAGGCTTCTACACCTTTCCCAGTCTTAACGTCGGCCAGTACAACCTGAGGACCGAGGCCGCCGGATTCAAGCCGCAGACCCGAAACGACATCGCCGTCGACCTCGACGCCCAGGTGCACATTGACCTCACGCTGGAACTTGCCGAGAAAGCCACCGAGCTCAACGTTGTGGAAAACGGCGTCCAGGTCGAGACCGAGAGCACACAGGTCGGCCAGGTCGTCGCCAGCAAGGAGATGACCGCGGTCGCCCTGAACGGCCGCAGTTACACCGACCTTCTCGCGCTGCAGCCCGGAATTGTGCCGATGTCCACCCAGCAGCCGGATTCCGTGGTCATGGCCGGCGCGACCGTCGCCATCAACCCCTCAGGAACAACCAACCCCGGCAATCAGTCGATTTCCGGCCAGCGTGAGGACGCTAACGGCTTTATGGTCAATGGCGCCGACGTGAAGGAACTCATGAACGGGGGCACTCTGATCGTGCCAAACCTTGACTCGCTGGCTGAATTTCGGGTTCTGACCAACAACTTCGACGCGCAATATGGGAATTACAGCGGAGGCATCGTCAATGCTGTCACCAAATCGGGTGGCAACCAGTTTCACGGGGACGCGTTTGAGTTCCTCCGCAACACCGATCTAGACGCTCGCAACTTTTTCTCGCCCGAGCGCGGCTTCTACCGCCAAAATCAGTTCGGCGGAACTTTCGGCGGACCAATCCAGAAGAACAAGACGTTCTTCTTCGTGGATTACCAGGGGACGCGCACCACGCAGGGCCTCGACTCCGGCTTGATCGCCGTCCCGACCTTGGCGGACCGCACCGGCAACCTGATCGATCAGGCAAGCTCGATAAAGGGTACCGTCAGCGGTCCTTACCTCGCGAGCCAGCTCACCCAGAAGCTGGGCTACCAGGTCTCGACCGGGGAGCCCTACTACACCCCCGGCTGCGGGAGCAGTTCGCAGTGTGTTTTCCCCAACGCAGTTATCCCGCAGCGCGCCTGGTCGGTGCCGGCACAACATCTACTCCAGTACGTACCGGTGCCGAATCTCGGCGGATCGACATTCACGACCGGCGCCGCGGCCCTGGTCGTCCGAGATCACAAGGCCAGCGGACGCATCGACAACACCAGCGATCGATGGGGCACGCTTCAGGGTTACTACTTCATTGATGACTACAACCTCGATAATCCTTATCCGACGGGCCAGGGTGGCGCGAGCGTCCCTGGTTATGACGCGCTGAATTTCGGACGCGGGCAGCTTTATACCGTCGGCCACACGAAAACGTTCGGAGCAACGGCCGTAAACGATCTTCGGCTGAGCTATATGCGCAGCAACAACACCGTGGGCAAGCCCCACGGCGGGGTTGGGCCGAGCCTGGCATCCCAGGGATTTGTGACCGGCGTCGGCACCTCGGGCATCGTGCCTCTTGACCCGACGATCGAAGGTATCGAAAACGTGATCTTCAACTCATTCGTGATGGGCTTGCCGATTACAAACCTACAGCAGGTCAACAACACTTACGGGCTGAATGACAACTACTCGAAGGTCCTGGGCAACCATACTTTCAAGACCGGCTTCCAGGGCAGCTACGAGATTGTGAACGTGAACTCGAATCCGACTTACAACGGATCGTTCCTGTTCGGCGGCGCCGAGACGGGTCTTGATTTCGCGGATTTCCTGATCGGCGTCGCGAGCAATTATAACCAGGCCGATTCGCAGGCGTTCTACCTTCGCCATAAGTATGCGGGCGCTTACGCCCAGGATAGCTGGCGCATCCGGCCGAACCTGACGTTGAATTACGGGGTGCGCTGGGAGCTGATGCAGTACTGGTCGGAAAAATTCCATCAGGAACCGACGTTCGTTCTCGGCCAGCAATCGCAGGTCTTTACGACCGCGCCCGCCGGTCTCGTCTATCCGGGAGACAAAGGCATCCCGGCGACGCTCGTCCCGCAGAAGAACAAGTGGTCGCCGCGCATCGGTATGGCCTGGTCGCCGAATAATTCCGGCGGTTTCCTTGGCAAGCTGCTCGGCGGACCGGGGAACACCAGCATTCGCGCAGGCTACGGCATCTTCTACTCGGTCATTCAGGGGCAGGTGCTCGGTTTCGACCTTCCGCAGCCGCCCTATGGATTGAGCTACACCAGCCCCGGACCGCCTCTGTTCGCCGAGCCGTTCCGCACCGCCGCCAACGGATCATTTACGGGAAATCCATTCCCGCTCAACTTCCCGCGCCTCGATACCAGCATCAACAAGCCGGATAGCAGCTTCGACTTCTCGCAGTTCGAGCCGATCGCGGGCGCGACCGGTCCTTATCCGGGGAACACCTATCCGTACAACGAGAACTACTTCCTCTCGATTGAACGTCAACTGGGGAAGGACACCGTGCTGAGCCTCTCTTACGTGGGGTCGCAGGCGCACCATCTGCTGCTAACGTATTCCCTGAACCCGGGAAATCCGGCGCTGTGCCTTTCGCTCAGCACCGCCGCCTCGGTCGCACCGGGCTCGGCGACCTGCGGGCCCTTCGGTGAAGACACCGAGTATGTCAGCGCCGCGGGCAAGACTTACGAAGGAACTCGCGGACCGTTCGGCTCGGCCTTCAGCAATGATGGGTTCGAGGGCTCATTCGGCAACTCGTCATATAACTCGTTCCAGACTTCGCTGCGTCATTCCAGCAAAGCGTATTCATTCCTGATCGGTTACACATACAGCAAGTCCATTGATCAGGCTTCAGCCCTGGGCGAAACCGCGAACCCGTTCGACTTCAAATCGACGCGGGCGATCTCCGCCTGGGACCTCCGGCACAACCTCGTCGCCAGCTATGAAGTCGAACTCCCCTTCCAGCGGCTGACGAAGCGCATGCCGATGCTGGTTCAGGGATGGTCGCTCTCCGGCATCACGCGCGCAAGCACCGGTTTCCCCGTCACGATCAAGAGCTTCGAAGATAACTCGCTGCAGGGCAGCATCCCCAACGGCGTGAACAACTACAGCCTTGACACGGCGGACTACAACGGCGGAAAACTCAATCTGAATGGCGACCCGCGCAACGGACTGCCTTACTTCAATGCCGGTGATTTCAGCGTCAGCGCGCTCGGTTCGCCCGGCAACGCCTCGCGCCGCTCCTTTTACGGACCGGGCTCGTTCAATACAGATCTTGCGCTCCTGAAGAACTTCCGGATTACCGAAGGCACGGCAGCTCAATTTCGCCTGGAAACGTTCAACATCTTCAACCACACCCAGTTCTTTGGCCCCGCCGCGGTGCAGGGGAACATCGACAGCCCGTTGTTCGGCACCGTCGTGAAGGCGGCCGATCCGCGGCGCGTGCAACTCGCCTTGAAGATTACGTTCTGATTGGGATGAACCTCTTCCGCCACATCGCCCGTTGGACAGCCCTGCTGTTGCTCGTCAACATCGGGCTGGGTTTCTGCGATTGTCTGCGGGAACCCCTTTTGATCGGCGGAGCCGCGGACAAAGCGCACGTCACCGCTCCCGGCTCCAGCGGGCATGCGGATCCCGATTGCGGCGACAACTGCGAATCCTGCGTCTGTCACGCGAACTTGCTCGTGTCAGAACCGGTGCGTTTTGCCATAGTCCTGCTGGTATCGGGCGCACCCCTGCCGCCGGTTCTCTCCGCCTCCGACCCAACTTTGATCGGTATCACCCACCCTCCTCGCGCGTAGTGCCGGCGGTCTCGTCGCCGGTGGTTTTCAATTCAGATTTTCATGAAAACCCGAGGAAATTTCCATGCCCCGAAAACGCCGATGGCGCGCGTTCGCCATCGCGGGTCTCGTAGCCGTCTCGACCGCGGCCCTGCACGCGCAGGATCCGTTTGAGATCCACGTACTCGAATACGAAGAATTAAAGCTCGGTGAATTTACCTTCGAGAACCACACCAACTATGTCGGCAAGAGTGACGCGGCCGCTGGCGTCGATATCCTGCATATGACCTATGAACTCACGGCCGGCATCAACGATAAGTTCTCATTCGGGGTGATGCAACTCAACGCGCACCGGCCCGGCGGTCCGCTGGAATCCGCCGGATGGCGCCTGGTTCCACACTTCTACGCGCCGCGATCGTGGCACTGGCCGGTGGATACCGGGCTGACCGTGGAAATGTCTTTCAACAGCACCCGGTGGACGACCGACTCGAGGAGCATCGAGCTGATTCCGATCTTGGAAAAGCGCGCAGGAAAGGTGCAGGTCGACGTGAATCCATCCTTTGAGCGTGCGCTGCACGGGCCGGGAGTCCGCGCCGGTTGGGGCTTCGGCATCGCCGCCCGCGTCGGTTATGACGCGACCAGAAGGTTCACCCCAAGCATTGAATATTACAGCGACTGGGGACGATGGCTCGATTTTGCGCCGCCGGGCCAGCAGATCCACCAGATCCTGCCGGGCGGGGACATCCGCCTGACAAAAAACCTTCTTTGGAGTACGGGTGTCGGAATCGGGGCCACGCCGGCCGGAAACCGCATCGTTTACAAGTCACGGCTCGAATTTAATTTCGGCGGGCGGGGGAAATCATGACTTGCATGCGGTCATATACCGTCACTGACCGCGGCCGGTATTGCCGGCGAACTCACTATCGCCTTACGCTTGGAGACAGATCATGAGAAAAGCCCGCTTCGCTATTTTCCCGCTCACGGCCGCTTGCCTGCTGTTGGCCGGGACATCGTCCGCGCAGGCGCCGGCGGCAAAGGCTCCCGCCAAAACTCCGGCCGCTTCCTCCAGCCCAAAAGTTTACGGCAATCTTGCCCAGGTGATGCGGGGAATCCTGTTCCCGGCCTCGAACGTAATCTTTGCGGCTCAGAACGAAGACCCCTCCAAGGTCCCGCCGGCAAAGGATCCCGCGCTCGCGACCGATCCCCTCGCCAACTCATACGGCGGGTGGCAGGCAGTGGAAAACGCCGCCATCGCGCTGTCGGAATCGGCCAACTTGCTGATCATCCCTGGCCGCAAGTGCCTCAACGGGCGTCCAGTTCCCATCAACAACCCTGATTGGCCGAAATTCGTGCAGGGCTTGCGTGACGCCGGCGACAAGGCTTACAAAGCGGCCCAGGCGAAGGACATGGACAAAATTCTCGACGCGGCCGATACCATGACGACGGCCTGCTCGAACTGTCATGATAAATATCGGGAGAAGACGCCTCGTTGTCAGTAGAGTAACCATGCGATTTGCCGTACTCAGCCTCGTGATCGGTTTGCTCGGCTTCGCTGCGCCGGCCGTTGGCCACCACTCCTTCGCGGCCGAGTACGATTCGAACAAGAAAGTGCAGCTTGCGGGAGTCGTCGCAAAGGTCGAGTGGATGAATCCGCACGCCCGCTTTTATCTCGATGTAAAGGACGGCAGCGGCAACGTCGTCACCTGGGAGCTCGAGTTGCGGAGCCCGAACGTCCTCCGGGTCGAAGGCTGGAGCCGGACTTCCATGAAAGCTGGTGATCGCGTAACCGTTGACGGCTATCTCGCGCGCGACGGGAGCCGTCTCGCCAGCGCCCGCGACGTACGTCTCGCCAACGGACGTCGCGTGTTCAGCGGCCCGGTCACCGCGCTGCAGCAGTAGCGATACCGCGGGCCACCCTTTTCCCGGCCCGCGAGTGGCAAGATGAAAGAGAGCCCGACATGAAAAAGATTTCGTTAGTTCTGCTCGCTCTGGCCGGCACACTTTCCGCCCAGACTCTCAAGCTCGCATCCATGCCCAATCCCACCGGGCCGGGCAGTTCGCAGGTGAACCTTACCGCGGGCGCGGATGGCAGCGTCATCCTGAGCTGGGTCGAATCGGAAACGCTGAAGTATGCGGTGCGCAAGAGCGGCCTGTGGTCCGAAGCGCGTACCATTGCCGCGAAGCGCAAATTCTTCCATCATCCCGCCGAACTGCCCGAAGTCATCACCCTGCCCGGCGGGGTTTTCCTCGCCCACTGGATTGAGACTCCCAAGCCCGACAGCGAAGCCGAGTTCATCTACGTTTCCTCCTCCCGCGACGGCCTCAAGTGGACGGCCCCGGCGCTGGCGCACCACGACAAGAGCGACGTGCAGCACGGGCTGGCATCCATCGTCGCGAGCGGCGACAAGGAAGCGTCGATCTTCTGGCTGCAGGCCCTGAACGGTCCGGACAAGCCGACATCTCTGATGCGCAGCGTCATTAGCGCCGACGGCACGGAGATTAAGGAAGAAACGCTGGACTCCGACGTCTGCGAGTGTTGCCCGACGGCCGCCGTCCGGACTGCCCGAGGCGTGCTTGTCGCCTATCGCGACCACACGAAGGACGACATTCGCGACATCGCCGTCACGCGCCTCGAAAGCGGACGCTGGACATCGCCAAAGATCGTCTACCCCGACAAGTGGCAGGTCGATGCCTGTCCGGTCAATGCGGCTTTTGCTGCGGCGAACGGCGACAAGGTGGCGATTGCGTGGTACACGGCGTCCGGCGATAAGGCGCGCGTGGAACTGGCGACTTCAGCGGACTCCGGCGCGACATTCAGCAAGGCCGCAGTGATCAGCGCGGGACAGGCCTACGGATTTGCTTCCGTAGCGCTTGACGATGCGGGCGGAGTATTCGCGTCGTGGGTCGAACACAACGGAGACAGCGCCAAGGTCATGGCCCGCCGTGTTCCGGCTGGTGGCATCGCCGGTCCGGCGCTTCAGGTGGCGACCGGGCTGCGGAAAGATTTGGGTTATCCCCGAATCCTGCGCGCGGGCAACGAAACGTGGATTGCCTGGAATACGAACGGCAAGGCGCAGACGGCGAGGTTGCAGTAAATATTGGCAGATTGCCAAAACAATCGCGCGCAGGAGGCCGTCCTGCTCTACACCTTCTTCCGCGATGCTCGGATTTCTTCCAGCCGTTCCTTGATCCGTTTCTCGACACCGCGATCGGTCGGGTGATACCACTGGTTGCCTGCAAGGGATTCCGGCAGGCACTCCATCTGGTTCATGGCATCGTCGAATTCGTGCGCGTGCTGGTAGCCGGACCCGTATCCCCAGGATTTCATCGCCTTGGTTGAGGCGTTGCGAAGGTGCATCGGGACCGGCTCGGCGCGCCCGGACTGAACCTCTCTCGTCACCGCGCCCATCGCCTTGTACGACGCGTCCGATTTGGGGGCGACCGACAGATAAATCACGGCCTGCGCAATCGCGAGATCGCCCTCGGGAATCCCAAGGAAGTGAACACACTGCTGCATCGCCATGCACTGTTCGAGGGCGCGCGGATCGGCCAACCCGATATCCTCGATCGCCATGCGCACCACACGGCGCGCGATATACATGCGGTCTTCGCCGGATTCGAGCATACGCGCAAGCCAGTAGAGCGCGGCGTCGGCGTCGCTCGACCGAACCGATTTGTGCAGCGCCGAGATCAGATTGAAATGCTCTTCGCCGGATTTGTCGTAGAGCAGCATCTTGCGGCCCAGCGCGTCGGCAATCGACTGTTCGGTGACCGCGCCGGAACCGGCCGCGATTTCGAGCGTGTTGTAAGCCGCCCGCGCGTCGCCGTTGGCTGCCACCGCGATCTGTTCGAGCAACTGGTCCGATGCCGTGACGCCGGCCACTGGCAGGGCGCGCCGCAACAGCCCGACCACCTCTTCGGTCGTGAGCGCGCGCAGCATGTAAACCTTGGAGCGCGACAGCAGCGCGGCGTTGACCTCAAAGGACGGGTTCTCCGTCGTCGCGCCGATCAGGACGATGTCGCCCTTTTCGACATAGGGAAGGAACGCGTCCTGCTGCGCCTTGTTGAAGCGATGAATCTCGTCAATGAACAGGATCGTGCGGCGTCCGAGCCTCCGCAGACGTTCGGCGTCGGCCATCACCGCTTTGATTTCTTTGATTCCCGCCAGCACTGCGCTGAACGGCAGAAATTCACTCTTCGTCATGTGCGCGATGATCTGCGCCAGAGTTGTCTTGCCGACACCCGGCGGTCCCCAGAGGATGATTGACGTGAGATGGTCGCGCTCAATCTGGGTGCGCAACGGCTTGCCGGGTCCGAGGATGTGCTCCTGACCGGCGTAATCGTCCAGCGTCCCTGGGCGCAAACGTTCTGCAAGCGGGCGCCCGTTGTCGCCGGGCTTTTCGTCAGGCAGATCGTCGAACAGGCTCAAGCGGGTATGGCCTCGCGGACCCGCTGGCGGCGCGCCTCGTAGAGCAGCACAGACGCGGCCATGGCGGCGTTCAACGACTCGACACCCACAGTCGGGATAGCGACCTCGCTCCCGATCTCGTGCAGTTCTTTGCTGACGCCGTGACCTTCATTGCCGATGACGATGGCGCATTTTCGCGTTAAGTCCACTTTTGAGGCGAGGTGTTGCGCTCCCGTGAACGGCATCGCCGCGTACAAATCGAGTCCCGCATGCCGGAGCGCCGAACGCGCCATGGAGCCGTCGATACCTGCCACAAACGGAATTCGAAACAGCGATCCCGCCGACGCCCGCAGCGTTTTGGGATGCAGCGGACTGGCGCTGCCCTTGACGAACATCATTCCTGTCGCCCCGAACGCTTCCGCGGCGCGCGCGATGGCGCCGGCGTTGCCGGGGTCCTGCAGGCCGTCGAGCACCACGACGAGGCTCTGGCCCCGGAAAAGCGCGTCGATCGGCCATTCGGGGGAATCGACCAGCGCGATCACTCCCTGGCTGGTCTCGGTCGACGATATGGTCTGGAAGAGACGGTCCGGCAACACCACCATTCGCACGCTGCGTAAATCGGAAACATGCGGCTCGACCGCCGGCTTCGCCGATTCCGAGGCCAGCACGACGCGCACAGTCCACTCGCTTCGAAACGCTTCCTGCAGCAGATGGAAGCTCTCGGCGATGCACCACCCTTCGTCGGTGAGGCCGCGTGCGACGGCCCGGCGAAGGTCTTTGATCAGCGGATTTGCCGCGCTGGTCACCGGCTCGAATCTGATCATGGACGTTGTGCGGGAAGCCCCATTTGGGGCTCAGTGCATACAATGTTGACATAAGAATAACGCACATTAAACGCGCAGCCAGTCTGCTCATCATGGTCCTGGTCGTGTTTGTGCTGGGTTATCTCACTGCCCTCACGATCCGCATCGGGCGCCAGAGCACGCGTGACGAGGCGCGCCCCGCCGACGTGATCATCGTGATGGGAGCCGCGGAGTATCGCGGCCATCCGTCGCCTGTGCTTAAGCTGCGGCTCGATCACGCGGTAACCCTTTATCAGAAGAGACTGGCGCGCTACATCATGACCACCGGCGGCGCCGGCGGCGATCCTTCGTTCACCGAAGGCGGCGTCGGGAGGTCGTATCTCATCGACCGCGGAGTGCCGGCCGAGGCCATTATCGTCGAGGATCAGGGTGAGTCGACGGCCTATTCGCTGAGCGCAGCGTCGGAGATTCTGCGCCGCATGAACCTGCATTCCTGCATTATCGTCAGCGACGGGTATCATCTGTTCCGCGTGAAGCGCATCCTGCAGCGCGAAGGTTTCGTGGCGTATGGATCGCCGCGGGAGCCGGGCGATACTGCGGTTCCCAAGGAATGGTGGCAATATTTCCGGCAGGCAGTAGCGTATGGGCTTTGGCGGATTGGCGTGCGGGTGTAACGGGTGTCAAAAAAAAGCCGCGGCCCTTTCGGCACCGCGGCTTCGCTCGGTCGCTCCGTGAAGAGCCGGACCTTAGTAGTCCATCCCCTCCGGTCCGCCGTGACCCGGGCCAGCCGGCGCCGGCTTCTTCTCCGGAATCTCGCAAACCATCGCTTCGGTCGTCAGCATCAAACCCGCGATCGACGAAGCGTTCTGCAGAGCCGAACGAGTCACCTTCGCCGGATCGATCACACCCGACTCCACGAGATCTTCGTACACGTCCGTCTGTGCGTTGTAGCCGAAGTGTGCGTTCTTGTTCTCGCGGATCTTGCCCATTACGATCGCGCCTTCCTCACCCGAGTTCTGCACGATCTGCCGGATGGGCTCTTCGCACGCCCGGCGGATGATATCAATGCCAATCTGCTCGTCGCCCGGAGCCTTGAGGTCCTTCAGGGCTCCGGCCGCGCGCAACAACGCCACGCCGCCGCCCGGAACGATGCCTTCCTCGACCGCCGCGCGGGTCGCGTGGAGCGCGTCCTCAACACGGGCCTTCTTTTCCTTCATTTCGGTCTCGGTGGCCGCGCCGACCTTAATCACCGCAACACCGCCGGCGAGCTTCGCGAGACGCTCCTGCAGCTTTTCACGGTCGTAGTCCGAGGTCGTCTCGTCGATTTGCGTGCGGAGCTGCTTGATGCGGCCTTCAATCGCCTTCTGCTGTCCCGCGCCGTCGATGATCGTTGTGTTGTCCTTGTCGACGGTCACGCGCTTCGCCTTGCCGAGGTCTTCGAGCTTCACGCCTTCGAGCTTGATGCCCGTTTCTTCGAAAATGGCGCGTCCGCCGGTCAGAATCGCGATATCTTCCAGCATTGCCTTCCGGCGATCGCCGAAGCCCGGAGCCTTCACGGCGCAGGCGTTGAGGGTGCCGCGCAGCTTGTTGACGACCAGAGTCGCGAGCGCTTCGCCCTCGACTTCTTCCGCGATGATCAGCAGCGGACGGCCGGAGCGAGCGATCTGCTCGAGCAGCGGCAGCAGGTCCTTCATGTTGCTGATTTTCTTTTCGTGAATGAGGATGTACGGATCTTCGAGCGCGACTTCCATCCGCTCGGCGTCCGTCACGAAGTAGGGCGACAGATAACCGCGGTCGAACTGCATGCCTTCCACGGTCTGGAGTTCGGTCGCCATCGTCTTCGATTCTTCGACGGTGATGACGCCGTCTTTGCCGACCTTCTTCATCGCTTCGGCAATGGTGTCGCCGATCGTGTGGTCGCTGTTGGCGGAGATGGTGCCCACCTGCGCGATCATGTCGCCCGAAACCGGCTTCGACATCTTCTTCACTTCTTCGATCGCGACCGCAACGGCCTTGTCGATACCGCGCTTCAGCGCCATCGGATTCGCGCCCGCCGCCACCGACTTCACGCCTTCACGGAAGATGGCTTGCGCCAGAATCGTCGCCGTCGTGGTGCCGTCGCCGGCAATGTCCGACGTCTTGGAGGCGACTTCGCGAACCATCTGCGCGCCCATGTTTTCGAGCGGGTCCTTGAGTTCGATTTCCTTCGCGACCGTCACACCGTCTTTGGTGATGTTGGGGCCGCCAAACTTCTTCTCAAGGACGACGTTGCGGCCTTTGGGACCGAGCGTAACCTTCACGGCATCTGCGAGCTGATTCACACCGCGCAGGATGGCCTGGCGGGAATTCTCCGCGTAAACAATCTGTTTCGCCATTGGATTGATCTCTCCTGAAATGTCCTGAGAACTAGCTGGCCTTTTTGGCCGTCTTGGGCTGCGCTTCGAGAATGCCGAGCACCTCGTCTTCACGCATGATGATCAGCTCTTCGCCGTCGATTTTCACTTCGCTGCCGGAATACTTGCCGAACAGGATGCGATCGCCGGGCTGCACGTCGAGCGGCACGACTTTACCGTCTTCGAGGCGCTTGCCCTTGCCGACTGCAACGACTTCACCTTCCTGGGGCTTCTCTTTTGCGCTGTCGGGGATGTACAGACCACCGTGCGTCTTCTCAGCTTCGGCTTCCACACGCCGGATCACTATGCGGTCGTAAAGCGGACGAATGTTCATTCAACGTTCTCCATTGGAAAAAATTTGGGAGGAGCCGCGACGCATGGGACGCGCCCCTGTTTCCCAAGGATATTATTAGCACACGCCTCGCTAGAGTGCTAAGCGCTAAAGCGTAAGCTGTTGAAAATTCGAAGATTAAAGTTGTTGACGGCCACGTTGCATTGAGTGCGCAGCGCTCAAATAATCTGCCCTGATCGTTGCGCCCTGCCCACTTGCCTCGGCCGCGGAAATTTCTCCCGGTTATGTGCCTTGAGTGCCGCCGGTCGAGCACCGCTGAATCGCTTTGTTTCAAGCCGCAGTGCCTTGGCTCAATCACAAGCGATGTTGCATTCCGGCTGTTTCGCGGGCGCTCGGCATGGGCCCGGATGTGGTCCAACCGCTCATAATTCAGCCTTGAAAAATCGGTTGCGGCATGAGCCTGGGTTCGATGGCTCTCCACCGCGCACATATAGCGGGGCACTTTAGCGTCGCGAAGACAGTAGTGGCAGGCAAAGGCACGTCAGGGAAGGCGCCCGCCGGACTGGTACTATCCGGCGGGCAGTTTCTAGCGGGAGATCGTGCCGGTTGAGACCAGCGCATCCCCAAGGGCGTTGGAGCCAACGGCAACGAAGTCGATGGTCCCGCCCGTTCTGAGGCGCGGATAGGCGACGTAGAAAACGGGTTTCGGCCACGCGAAATCGACGATCATGTTGACGCGCTCGCAGTCCGCCTGAACGGAATAAGTCCCGGGATCGCCGGTCAGTGAAGCGATGGGCAGCAACTGCGTTGCAGCCGTTGTCGGAACCGGGGGCAGAGTGGGGTAAAACGGCGTCAGATGGAAGAGTACATTCCCTCTCGAATCGCCCAGGAAGGTGGTGGGCGCCAGAACGTCCATGCTTCCGCGCAGAGACGATCCCGCAAGACCGCTGACGGTAACGCTGGTCAGCGTAACCGCGGTGTAGGTTCCGCTAAGCAGATTGACCGGGCTGGTGAGAGATGCCGGACAACCGGTTGGCGCCGGCCACGCCGTACCCACGGGTGCGCTTGTTGCCACGCCCGCCACGATTGTGGATGGAATAGCCGTGAAATTCAACACTGTGCCAAACGTGGCGCTCGGAGCGATGGTGAAATTCCACTGAACGGAGCGGTCAGGAAGGTTGATATAGATACCGCCGCCGGTGCAGGTATCGTTGAGGAAGTAAGAGCCTGACGCATTGTCATTACTCTGCTGGGTTGTGTTGCCATTGGTGGCAGTAACAACAGTCGTAACAATCGCAGTAATGAATCTGCTTCCGGGCCGAAAGATCAGCTGCCCTGTAAGTGCGTTCGGGCCTCCCTGAAAGGTCCAGCGTCCGGCCAGGACTGTGGTCGGGTCGGCCGGGCATTGAGCGAAAGCTGCTGTTGCAACTAAGGCCATTAACGCAGTGCGAATAAGTGTCTGTGGCTTCATGTTCTCCTTATTTCTCCTCAGCGTTACGACAAACCGCTTTTAAGGTGCTGAGGCAAACAGACTGACGCTAACATAGCCCCATTTTGAAACACCAGCGGTGCCGGAAACAGTTAGTGCAGTAACTAACATGAATTATGACTAATAATCAGATGGTTTACCGAAAATTAACTAACTCATAGGTGGTAATCTGCCGGGTGATGGGCCAAATTGCCAGCTCATCGCGTCAGACCGTTTCGGACGAACGAAGCGGTTTACGACAGCGTGTTTGTGACCTGGATTCGCACCTGGTAGAATCCTCCAGGCTGCTTCCACTTGCGCTGGCGAAGGACATCTCCACCGGGAAACTGGCCTGGTCCGGGCATTACCTCGTTGACCCGTGGAATTGCGACGGGCTGGTGGACCTGAAAAAATTCCCGCGGCTGCGCGCTTATTTTGAGGAGCACGCTGCCGCCCTGAAAAGGCGCCACAGTGCGTCGAATAACGCCACTGGTTGGTACAAGAGGATTGACCGGGTCAAACACTCCCTCACTACAAGGCCCAAACTTTTTATAGCCGGCATTAAAAGAGACTCTCATCCCGGTTTTTGACTTGGGGCGAAACGTACCCTCACCACAATCTCTATTTCATCGAGTCGGAGATCTGGAATCTTGAGATTCCTGGCGGGTTACTGATGCCCGGCGTTGGTCGGTTTTTTGTCGCGTCCTACGGCGTTCGGATGCGCGGCCGATACTGGCGTGACCGCGCCGAAGCGACCAGAGTTGCGCTGGAAATCTACCGAATCGACAAACGCGAGATGGAGATGGCGCTTGGACCTTGAGAAACGTTTGCGCGCCGCTGTCCAGAGCTACTGGGATGCGCGGTCCAAAAACAAGGAAAAGCAAATCGAGGGTGGCAAGATCGACGCCGGGACGCGCGGCGAAGTCACTGGCGCTAGCCAGATGGGTGCGATGGAGGTGCTCGTCGCCGATATCCTTTGTCAGGCGGAGCTCAACAAAATCGACGTAAAAAGCAACAAGGAACCTTACTTCAAAGTGAATCCGGTATTCGACAAAGCATCATACAGCCGGCGCTATGAACTGCTTTGCCGGCGGTTGGTACGCGAGCGCGTCTACAGTTCGGCCCGCCTCGTGATGGCGACCAATTCGCCGAGGACCAAACTGACGCCAGCCAACTGAGGATTTGAGTTTCAAGCGGTTTGCCGGCGCCCTTCGCGGACATGTGCTGACGTTTACCGAAAGCCGCACCCGAAAGTAAACGCCGCGCCGACGTTCGTTCAGGACGCGCGAGGGCAGCAAAAGATCGTGAAGACGCCGCGAAGTCGGCCAGGAGTAGTTCAACCTCCAACCATCGAAGTCCATCGGATACACTCTCTCATTGACGAAGTTCTTCCGATAAGTCGTTGCTTGCAATATCAGTCAGGTTGCGGCTCGAATCGCCGCGGCAGCAGCGCCGATTAATAAAGCGGAACAATGAATCTGCACGTTAACCACCTGAACGCGAAGGCCGCCGCGACGACGCCGGGCATTGTCGAAGCACTGCACCAGCTCCTCGCTGACGGCCACATCGATGCCGCCGAATTCGCGAGCCTGCGAGTCCAGCTCGACTGGGTCCAATACAAACAAAATTTCCGCGAGCCCGTCGCTGTTTGGCGCCATCCCGATCGCACCGACATGCGGATCGACACGCGCCAGATCACCCCCGAGGCCCTGCAATCCGAAATGCTGCAGGCGCTCAAAGCCGCCAATCCGGATACACTCGGCGACGACCGCATTCCCCTCGAAGATTTCAAACCCTTCCGCCGCAGCATCGCCTGGGACTTCAACAAGTCCTACTGGGGCTACCTCAGCGACTGGGAGCGCGCCACCGGTAAAGGCTATCAGGAAGCACTGCCCGGCGGCGTGTCCGACGCCAATCAGGACGACGCCATCACCGACAGTGTCGCCGAATTCTGGAGCCTGCTGCGCGATCTCGACCAGCGCAATCAACTGCCCCCCGAGCTCTTCATCCTCGAAATCGGCGTCGGCAGCGGCGCCCGCTGCGGCGCCTTCGTGAACAAGTTCCAGGAGCTCGATCAGCAGCGCGGCACGAAATATTACCCGAACCTGCGCGTCCTGATGGGCGACTACTCACTCGACACGCTGGATATGGCGCGCCCGGCCGTTCAGGACCACATTCACCTCGCCAGCTTCCTCGCCCTCGACGCGCTCAATCCGCTCAAGACGCTCTCTTTCATGCGTCACAAGATCCTCTACATCCATTCGACGAACATGTACGACAACCTGCCCGACGAGGAGATCGAGCGCAGGGATGGCCGTCTCCACTATGTCCACATGCGCGCCTATGTCCCGATGTCTGAGGCGGTGCGCCTCGCAGAACGCTATAAGTTTCCCGTCGAAAACCTGCGCAGTTCCGTCGAAAAGCTCCTCCGCATCGGACCCGACTTCACCGGCGACCGCGCCTGCGGCATGTCCTTCTGGATGGAGCTGTGGAAAGCCATCCGCCTCGACGAAAAGCTCGTCGCTTTCGAAGACCTGCCCGACCTCGATCTCCCGCAGGGCCTCGACGTGCCGCGCCTCGAAGATATCCTCGCCGGCACGCCCGGCGACCTGCGCTTCCACCTCAGCTCCGGCGCTCTGCAGAGCTTCGTGAACACCATCCCGCTGCTCCATCCGCGCGGCTATTTACAGGTACAGGATATATTTGTAACAGACCTCAACGCGTACCGGATGGGCTTCCACGGTCCGGGAAAGCTCGACGGATCGATCGTCAACTGGGTCAACGGCGCGCTTCTCAAAGGAGTCGCCGAGCGGACCGGTTACGATCTCCACTTCGCGCCCTACCGTTATCGCAAGGATTCGAAAACGTCCGTACTTTATACGACGCCGCGCCCGTAGTGTTATGTTTCTGATGCCTGACTTCTGGAATGTGGGGCCGGTTGCCAACCGGCGGCCGATTGTCAATCGGCCCGGACGTGTGCGACTCAAAGGGCCAGCGCGATTGCCAATCGCGCGCAGGATGCCATCCTGCACTACACGCTAATGACATTACCCTTACTCCCAACCTCGATGGTCGGCAGCTACGCGATGCCGGGATGGCTGGAACGGCTCAAGACCGACTTCTTCGCGCGCCGCATCAGCCATCACGATCTGGAAGAAATCTACGACGCCGCGTCCAAGGCCGCCATCAAAGATCAGGAAGTCGCCGGACTCGACGTCATCACCGACGGCGAAGCCCGCCGCGACAACATGGTGGATTACTTCCTCGAGCGCATCCCCGGCATCCAGATCGACCGCTCGTCCAAAAAGTTCTACTACGATTTCTACGACAGCTCCGTCAGCAGCAAGCTGCCAACCGCATCGCTCGGACTCGTCCGCGACTTCCAGCTCCTCGAGCAGTTCACCGAACGCACCACGAAGATCTGCATCACCGGCCCCCACTGTCTGACCAGGCGGCTGCGGAACAAGTTTTATCCGAGCGAGGAAGCTCTCGCGATGGATATCGCGCGCGTCATGAACCTCGAGCTCAAGGCACTGGCCAAAGCTGGCGCGGACCACATCCAGATCGACGAGCCATATTACTCGGGTTTTCCCGAAGACGTGGAGTGGGGTATCAAAGCGCTGAACACGCTGGTGGATGGCGTGAGTGCAGCTGGAGAAGGCACGCGTATAGGCCTCCACGTCTGCTACGGCAATCGCTATGGCAAGCCGTCCTGGGAAGGCAGCTATCGTTATCTGTTCCCGGCGGTGATGGATGCGCACATCGATCAGCTGACGCTGGAATTCGCACGCCGCGGCGGTGAGGACCTCGAGCTCTTCCGGGAATTCAAGCCGGCGTTCCAGCTTGGCGTCGGCGTCATCGACGTGAAGAACGATGAGATCGAAACGCCGGATATGGTGGCCGAGCATATCCACCGCGCCCTCGAAGTATTGCCGGCGGAAAAAATCGCCGTGCTTCCCGACTGCGGCTGCTTCCATCTGTCCCGCGACATCGCATTCGCAAAATTAAAATCAATGGTGGAAGGCGCCCGCATGGTGCGCCGCGAATTGGAGAAATCGTAGTATGAATCCCCTCAAGGACGCCCTCGCCGCCGGTGGATTCCATTACATGGTGGAACTCGTTGCCAGCGCCAAAACGCCCGAGGAGAAACTCTTTCAGACCGCCTCCGATCTCGGCGCGATCCCAGGCGTGATCGGCGTCAGCGTCACCAGTTATGCGGGCGGCTCCGCCGGCCATGATCCCGTGCGCGTGGGCACCGGCGTTAAAGCCCGTGGCGTCACCCCGAACGTCCATGTCACCTGCGTGAACAAGGACCGCACCACCATCCTTCGCCAGCTCGAAGAGCTGAACGCACTAGGCATCGAAAACGTTTTCGCGATCACCGGTGACTATCCATTAGGAGCTGAAACCGCCCCGCTTTTCGCGATGGACTCTGTCCAGCTCATCGAAATGATCAGCGAACTGCGCGCGCAGGGCATGCCGTTCCACGTCTCCTGCGCGGTGTCGCCGTTTAAGTATGTTGAAGCGGACTGCGTTTACCAATACCTGAAGCTCGAAAAGAAGTTCAAAGCAGGCGCGGACTTCGCCATCACCCAGCTCGGCTACGACTCGCTGAAATTCGCCGAGCTCAGGCGCTACATGGACGAAAAGGGTCTGGACAAGCCTGTCTTCGGAAATGTCTACGTACTGCCTACCGGGGCCGCCAGAAAATTTAACAAGGGCGAGCCGCCCGGCTGCTGGGTATCGAACGAACTGCTGGCTCGCATTCAGGAAGAAGCGAAGGCCGAGGACAAGGGCATGGCGGCCCGCCTCGAACGAGCCGCGCGTACGGTCGCCATCCTCCGCGGGATGAACTACTCGGGTGCCTATCTTGGCGGCAATGACAATCCCGAGCGCATCGCCTGGATCATCCGCCGCTCCGAGGAGATCGCCGATAACTGGCAGGAATACGCCAAAGAGGAAAGTTACGGCCCGCGCGAGAAGGGCAAACCGGCCGGCTTCTACTTCTTCGACAGGCACTCGTATAATCAGCAGAAAACCAAAGGGGCCATCCCGGCCCTGCTCGACACGATGGCGAAGATGTTCCCCGTCAAGCACGAGCACAACGGACTGCGCGGCGCGCTCACGTCCGTCATGAAGTGGGTGGATGAGCGCCCCACCATGGCACACACGCTCGAAAAACTCGAGCTCGCGATCAAAGAGCCGATGTTCGGCTGCAAGGCCTGCGGCAACTGCGTGCTGGGCGAGATGGAATACGTCTGCCCGATGACGTGCCCCAAGAACCTGCGCAACGGTCCCTGTGGCGGCACGCTGATGGGAATGTGCGAAGTGCTCCCCGACAAGCCGTGCATCTGGGTCAAGGTCTACGACAATGCCAGCGCGGCCGGTCGCGTCGAGGGCCTCAAGCTCTTCATCCCGCCCCGTAACCCCGATCTGCAGGGCACCAGCTCGTTCATCAATCTGTTCCTCGAGCGCGACAGCCGTCCCGGACACGACACCAATCCCCCGGTATCGGAGCTCGTTCAGATAACCGCGGCCGCCACGAAGGGAGAAGGTTAGTCGCAGACTCCGTGGCGCAAGCACGCATGCTTGCAGCGCCGGCACTCATGCCGGCGGTCTCCGAACCCATAACCAACCGACGAAAACACACACATGCCTCAAAAGCTGAAGAACCTTCTCGCATCCGTACCCAGCGACATTGAAATTGCCCAGGCCGCCACGCCATTTCCGATCAATCAGATTTCGGACGAAGCCGGCATCCTCCCCGACGAGCTCGATCTCTATGGGAAGACGAAGGCTAAAGTCCACCTGTCGATCCGCGATCGTCTGAAGGATTCCCCCAGCGGCAAGTATGTTGTCGTCACCGCTATCACGCCGACCCCGCTCGGCGAAGGCAAAACCACAACCACCGTCGGACTTAGCCAGGCGCTCGGCGCCCACCTCGACAAAAAGGTTTTCACCTGCATCCGCCAGCCCAGTCAGGGACCGACCTTCGGCATCAAAGGCGGCGCGGCGGGCGGCGGCTACAGCCAGATCATCCCGATGGAGGAATTCAACCTCCATCTGACCGGCGACATCCACGCCATCATCGCCGCCAACAACCTGCTCGCCGCCGCTATCGACACGCGCATGCTGCACGAAAAGCAGACGCCCGACGACCAGGTGCTCTTCGATCGCCTCTGCCCGGTCGCGAAAGATGGCAGCCGCCGCTTCTCGGGCGTCATGCTGCGCCGCATCAAAAAGCTCGGTATCGACAAGACCGACCCCAACCAGCTCACGCCCGAAGAGCGCAGCCGCTTCGCACGCCTCGACATCGACGCATCCACGATCACCTGGCGTCGCGTCGTCGATACCAACGACCGCATGCTCCGCCAGATCACCATCGGTCAGGGTCCGGAAGAAAAAGGCTTCACCCGCACCACCGGCTTCGACATGGCGGTGGCCAGCGAAATCATGGCCGTGCTCGCGCTCGCCACCAGCCTGGGCGATATGCGCGAGCGCCTCGGCCGCATGGTCATTGGCGCGAACAAGCGCGGCGAACCGATCACCGCTGACGACCTTGGCGTCGGCGGCGCGCTCACGGTCCTGATGAAAGACACGCTGATGCCGAACCTGATGCAGACGATCGAAGGCACGCCCGCTTTCGTCCATGCTGGACCGTTCGCCAACATCGCCCACGGCAACTCCTCCATCGTCGCGGACCAGATCGCCCTCAAGCTCGTCGGCAAAGACGGCTACGTGCTCACCGAAGCCGGATTCGGCGCCGACATGGGCATGGAAAAGTTCTTCAACATCAAGTGCCGTTACAGCGGACTGCTTCCCGACTGCGTCGTTCTGGTCGCCACCATCCGTGCGCTCAAAATGCATGGTGGCGGACCGAAAGTCGTCGCGGGTCAGCCGCTCGCCCATGCGTATCTCGAAGAGAACCTTGACCTGCTGGAAAAGGGCTGCGGCAATCTTATCCGGCACATTGGCAACGCGCGCTCGTTCGGCATCCCGGTTGTGGTGGCAGTGAACCGCTTCAAGACGGATACCGATGCGGAAGTCGAACTCGTCCGCAAGCTGTCCATCGCGGCTGGAGCGGAGGATGCTGTCCGTTCAAATCACTGGGCGGAAGGCGGCCTGGGCGCCGTCGATTTGGGCAAAGCCGTTATCGCCGCCTGCCAGAAGCCGCGCGAGTTCAAGTTCCTCTATCCGCTCGAAATGAGCATCAAGGAAAAGATCGAGGCCATCGTCACCAAAATGTATGGCGGCAGCGGCGTCGAATACTCGCCCGAGGCCGAGAAACAGATCGAGCTCTATACGAAACAAGGCTTCGACAAGCTCCCGATCTGTATGGCGAAGACCCATCTCAGCATCAGCCACGATCCGAGTCTCAAGGGCGCGCCCAGCGGGTTCGTTGTTCCCGTGCGCGACGTGCGCGCGAGCGTCGGCGCCGGATTCGTGTACCCGATCCTCGGGACCATGAGCACCATGCCCGGTCTGTCGACGCGCCCGGGTTACTACGAGATCGATATCGACGTGGAAACAGGCCGCATTATCGGCTTATCGTAGGTGTATTGCAGGATGGGTGTATTACAGGATGGGCGTATTGCAGGATGTTATCCTGCGGCCGGCCTTGAACAAGCCAATCGGCCTGGGCGCTCGCAAACGGCAGTACAGGCGCGATTACCAATCGCGCGCAGGGGAACATCCTGCACTATAGCGATCTATGCCTGACTCGGTCTGGACCGGAACCATCGAAGCCTTCCGCGCTCGCGTCGGCGGAACCGGTCCGGTTCCCGCCGGGGTGTCGGTCTCGGCTGTCAGCGCCAGCCTCGCTCTGGCGCTGCTCGCCAAGGTCCTCGACATCACGGGCAAGCGGAAGAGCTTCGCGGGCGATCGCGAACGCCTCACCGCGCTGATCGACACCGCGAGAACTGAATCCTCCACACTGACCCGCCTCGCCGACGAAGACGTGGAGGCTTTCGACCTCTACCTCGAAGCCACACGCTCCGGCGACGCGGAACTAACTGCCAGGGCCGCGAGCCTGACCATCAAAGTTCCGATGGAAGGCGCTCGCTCCGCTCTCCGCGGACTCGAGGTGTGCGTAGAGGCCACCAGTCTCGTCTCCGGCCTCACCGCCGCCGATCTCGGCATGGCCGCGAAGCTTCTCGACGCTGCTGTGCGCGCCATGCTCCTCAGCGTCGACTTCAATGTGAAAAAGATGGACGCCGAGGCCGGCATCCTGGCCGAGCGCCGCGACATCGAAGACCGCAGTACCCGCCACGCCCGAAGCGTCCTCGCCGCTATTCTTTCCTGACAGAATTCTCCTCCGCTTTCCGCATATCTCTACAGAAGACATTCCCGGAGGAAGTGTCGAATGAAAATACAAGCGGTCGTGGCTACGGTCGCAGCGGTTCTCTGCGCCGGTATGCCGCTCCCGGCTGATACCCTGGGAGCAGCCTTTAGCAGCGAATATACGTTCAGCTACTTCAGCACGCTGCCGCTTTCCCGGCTCGGAGGCGTGCTGATCGATCCGTCAAACCCCAACTACCTGCTGATCGGCGCGTCGGCGGCCAGTCAAAGCGGCGCGATTTACGAGGTCGGGCTGTCGCGTGACCCGATCACGCACCAGATCACCGGCCTGTCCGGATCGCCCACTTTCTACGCATCCGCGCCCGATATCGACGGTGGGCTCGCCTTCGCTCCCAACGGCGACTTGCTTTTCACCCAGTATCCTGATAACACCATCGGCGAGCTGCGGCCCGGCAGCACGACGCCGGATATCTATGCCTCACCTCTGCCGGCGATCCAGGCCTCTGTCGGAGGAATGACGTTCATCCCGGCGGGCTTCGGCGGCGCGGGCAACGCGGTTTTCACGTCTTACAATCACGGCACGGTCTGCGAGTCGACGCCATCGTTGAACGCCCAAAGCGAATACAACTTCGGCGTTTGCGGCTCCGTGACGATTCCAGGTGTGCTGGAGCAAATCCTCTACGTGCCCGTGGGCACCACCGGCTTCGCCTCCAATTCCGTGCTGGTCGCTACCACGACTGGCCAGAACATTCTGGTGCAGGCTTATCAGGTGGATGCAGCCGGATTGCCGATCGCGGCCACAGCCACAACATTCTTCACCGGTAGTCTGAATGAGGGAATTGCCTTCGACTCCGTCAGCGGGGACTTCGTGCTAACGAGCTACAACCAGGGGTCGACGACCGCGGATATCTATGTCATCTCCCCGATCCAGGCAACCGCGCCCGAACCGGGGAGTCTATTGCTGTGTGGCCTCGCGACTGCGGTGCTGTTGCTAACGCGCCTTCGCCTGTTCCGTCAGATAATCGAGCGCGGCATTCACGCCGCCCTTCTTGTGCGGTACACCGAATAACTCGAGGCCCATCTCGACGCCGCCGAGTGTGCCCGCCAGCATCAGGTCGTTGAAATTTCCAAGGTGTCCAATCCGGAATGCCTTGCCGGCCAGCCGTCCGAGTCCGGCGCCCAGCGACATGTTGAGCTTCTCGAGCACCATCGCCCGGAACTTCACTTCATCGAACCCTTCCGGCAGCAGCACCGTAGTCACCGTCGGACTGTACTCCTTCGGATCGAGCGCGCAGATCTCCAGTCCCCACGCCTTCACCGCGCGTCGCGTCGCTTCCGCGTGGCGCAGGTGGCGGCAGTAGATTTTGTCGTGGCCTTCTTCGGCCATAATCGCGAGCGCTTCCTTCAGACCATATAGCAGATTCGTCGCCGGCGTGTACGGGAAGAAGCCGTTCTTGTTGTTCGCCAGCATGTCGTCCCAGCGCCAGAAGCTCTTCGGCATCTTCGAGGTCTTGCTCGCTTCCAGCGCCTTCTGGCTGATCGCGTTGAAGCTCAGCCCGGGAGGCAACATCATGCCTTTCTGCGATCCGCCGACCGAGACGTCGACTCCCCACTCCCCATGCTTGTAATCGATCGATCCGAGTGAAGACACGGTGTCCACCATCAGCAGGGCCGGGTGCTTCGCCGCGTCGATGGCACGCCGCACCGCGAAAATGTCGCTCGTGATGCCCGTCGCCGTCTCGTTGTGGACGGCGAGCACGGCCTTGATCGCGTGCGCTTTATCCGCTTCCAGCCGGCGGCCGATCTCGGCGGCATCGACGCCATGGCGCCAATCGCTCGGGATCAACTCCACTTCGAAACCCAGATTCGAGGCCATCTTGTGCCAGAGCGCGGCGAACTGGCCGGTATCCGAAGCGAGCACTTTGTCGCCTGGGTTGAGCGTATTGACGAGGCCGGCCTCCCAGCCGCCCGTGCCGGACGCGGTGTAGATAATGACGGGATCTTGCGTCTGGTAAACCGTCTTCATCCCTTCAAGACAGGCTTTGGCGAGAACCGCGAACTCAGGACCGCGATGGTCGATGGTTGGATTGTCAATGGCGCGCAGGACCCGGTCGGGTACGTTCGTGGGGCCCGGAATCTGGAGAAAGTGTCTTCCTGGTTGATAGCTCATGATTTATGTAGGTCGTGGATGGTTCGAACAGCCCGCGGAACTCGCCATCCGGTTCAAGCCAAATCGAGTTGAAGGAAAGAGATGACGCTGCGAGCGGCCCGCCGGAGAATCCGCGGACCTCTTCACTCTACCATGTGCGCGCGGCGCGGTGATCTTCACGCTATATGCGATCGGTCAGAAGGGCGGGATCGGATGGGTTGATCATCTGCAGGTCTGCAGAGGGAAGCGGCACGTCTCTGGAACAGGTCCGGACCTTTCTGGAAGGAGCCCAATCGCTGGCCAGCGCACGGCCGAGGGTCTACGGAGGGAGGAAACAGGGATTGGTCCGTTTCGGCTGTACAGGTCGATCGGCAACTGTCTGGGTGCGGCGCGGCAGATCGCTTGCGCGACGGGTCTGGACCGCGAACCAGCGATGCGCCTGATCGCCGGCTATGTCGCGAGCGGATGCGGCATGTCTGGGGTTTCCCCGTTTGAACCCGCGGAAACGAACAAAACCGCCCGAACCTGCGCAGATTTCGGCCCGTTTTATCGGTGCTGCAACTTCCGCGCGCGTTGAAATAGCGTGCGCTGAAATGCGCAACGAACCCAGTATGCCTACGGCTAAACAGCAGCCACTCCTCAACTTCGGCAAATTCCGCACCGCAAAAAATGGCTTCGAATGGGTTCGCACTGGTTCGGATTGGCTTTACTCGTGCTGCTGAACGGGCATATCACAAGCCCTCACCACAACGCCACAACTGTGAATGCATTCCAGCTTCGCGTTGCACACAGAACCCCGGAAACACGCCCAAGCCGACGCCAGAGGCTTTTTTATGCATGCATTTCTTGTAGCGCCCGGCGGAAAACTGTTATATCATTCCGCCTGAAGCTTTCGTAGCCCACCTAAGGGGACAAGGGGGATTTAGTGAAACGACTCGCACTTGCGTGCGCGGCGGCCGCGTTGCTCTGCCTCGCACTTCCGAACCATTCATTGGCTCAGGTCAATGCATCCGTCGGCGGAACGGTGTCCGATTCCTCCGGCGCGATCATACCGAAAGTCACCGTCACCGCGAAAAACGACAACACAGGCGTCACCACCACAGCCACGACCAATGACGCCGGCAGCTATTCGTTCACCAGTCTTCAGCCCGGCAAATACACCATCACGGCCGAGGACACAGGATTTTCCACTGCCAGCTTCAAGAATGTGGACCTCGGCTCCGGTCAGGAAGTCCGCCTTAATTTCAGCATGAAGGTCGCGCAGGGCGCGCAGTCAGTCGATGTTGTCGTGGAAGCGGACACGCAGCTTGCTACCACGACCTCTTCCGTCGGCGGCGTCCTCACCACCAAGGAAGTTGAGGACCTTCCGGTCTCCAGCCGTAACGTCATCGACCTCGTTGCTTTGACCCCCGGCGTGATTAATGTCCCCGGCACGTTCACGTCCTCAATGATGAACTTCGCGGGACTGCAGACCAATCAGGTCAACACAACGCGCGATGGCATGATCACCAATGACGGCCGCTATGCGAATGGCGCCTATTCCGGAGCCTTTACCAGTCCCGACCTGATCGAAGAAATTCGCGTTTCCACCAACCAGATCGATCCCTCACTCGGACGCGGCGCCGCGCAGGTCGAAATGCGGACCCGCTCCGGCGGCAATGAATATCACGGCGCGCTGTTCTGGAGCAATAACAACTCCCACTTCAACGCAGCCCCGTTCTTCCAAAATCTGAACGGCCAGCCCAATAACTATGCCAACCGCAACCAGTTCGGCGGCCGCATCGGCGGCCCCATCAAGAAGAACAAACTGTTCTTCTTCTTTGTCACCGACGACCAGCGGTATCTTGGCAAGCAGGTTTTCACCGCCACCGTTCTGACCCCCGCCGCCAGACAGGGTATTTTTCGATATCTCACAGCCGGCAGCCCCGGCGGCACAGCGCGCACCAACGGCAATGCCTTCTCGGCAACACCTTCCGTCGATCAGTCCGGAAACGTGCTCACTTCCGCCGGCGGACAGCCTCTTTACCTGAACTCGGTGAATCTCTTCGCCGCCGGCGCCGGCCCCAACTTTACGCAGATCGATCCGACCTGGTTCGGGCCGCAATACCTCGCCAAATACATGCCCCTGCCGAACAACTACTCTGTTGGGGATGGATTGAACACGGCTGGGTTTTTCTGGCAGCAGCGGCTTGATGGTCTCGACGGCGCGACGGGTCAAAGCCCAAACAACAATCGCAACAACTGGACCGTTCGCTCGGATTACAACATCAACGACCGGCACAAGGTCAACTTCATCATGACCCGCGAGCATGACTGGGGCGCCACCACGCAGACCGGTATTCCCGATTACCCGAACGGGGTCTTCGGCAAAGAAGTCCGCGATCCGCGCTTCTACAGCGCCGGCTGGACGTGGACGATCACCCCGACCCTGCTCAACGAGTTTCACTTCGGCTTCAAGCAGGACACCTGGGAAGGCACGTCTCCGGCCGATAACGGCTGCTGCATCGGCGGCGCGTCAGAAACATCCATTTCGAAGGAATCCCAAGCAATCCGTTCTTCGTTCCCGCAGGCCAACGGCTCCTTTGTCGCCGTGGCGGCGGGCAACCTGGGTACTCCGGGCGGAGCGCTCGGCCAGTACGGACTGATCAATGTCTCCACTCCGCGTTCCACCATCAGCCCTTTCTACCAATACAGCGATTCCATTAGCTGGGTGAAGGGCACGCACTCGTTTAAGTTTGGATTCGAAATCGACCGCAGCAAGTCGAAATCGGCCAACGCGGGTAACTCGGTGACTACCCGGCCCCTCGCCACTCTGGGCGGCGGCGTTGCGCCTCCTACTTTTACGGCCTCGCTGGTTCCGGGAATCGGCGCCACCAATCAGACCACGGCGCAGAACCTCCTCGCCAACCTCGTCGGCGAAGTCGCAAGTATCAGCCAGACCTACTGGATCAACAGCCCGACCCAGAAGGATTGGTCCAATTACACCGACGACTTCCTCTTCTACCGCTACAACGTCGCCAATGCCTGGTCCGCTTATGCGAAGGACAACTGGAAAGTCACCAATAGCTTGACTGTGAACGCCGGCTTGCGTTTCGACTTTTTCGGCGCTCCCTATATCGAGCAGGGCCTCGCGGGCCGGCCGCAGGGCGGCCAAGCCGGACTCTTCGGCCTTTCCGGCACCAATTTTGCAAACGCGATGTGGAAGCCCGGCGCGACCGGCGGCTCCCTCACGACCGCGCAGTTCGTGGGGCCGGGTTCCCCCAACCCCGATGCGTCCGTCTATAACAATTATTGGAAGGACTTCGGTCCCTCGATCGGTATCGCGTGGAACGTGCCCTGGCTGAAGAACACGGTATTCCGTGCAGGGTACGGCATCAATTACATCGGCAACGTCGACTTCCTGGCCGTCAATACCGGCACTGGCTCATTCCCTGGCCAGACTTTGATCCCGGCCAACCCGGTGTCGAGCTTCCTGACCACGTCGCAGCTCGCTTCATCCGGACTCGTCCCGGTCCCGACCGGCGGCACCCTGCCCTTGGCCCCGATCCCCGCGAATGCACACTCCAGCACGGTCGTCTACGGCTACGACGACAACCTGAGGACCCCGTACATCCAGAGCTTCAACGCGACGATCCAGAAACAGTTGACCAGCACCCTCAGCGTCGATGCCAACTACATTGGCAACAAGGGGACGCGGCTCTTCGTCAACCAGCAGCTCGATGACGTCAACATCTTCGAGAACGGCTTCCTCTCGGCGTTCAATACAGTCCGCTCCGGCGGGGAATCGCCGCTCTTCAATCAGTTGCTGAACGGCGTAACGATTCCAGGCGTCGGTACGATCAACAACACCACGCTGACTGGTTCACAGGCAATTCGCACCTACGCGTCCACCAACCAGTTCCTGGCCAACGGCCAGGTCGGCTCTCTCGCCAACTTCCTGAACACCACCAACGTCGGTACAGGCCAGAATGGCGGCCTGATCACCAAGGCCGGATTGCCCGGGAATTTCTTCACGGTCAATCCGCAGTTCAACTCCATCTACCTGATCAACAACGACGGCAACTCGACCTATCATTCCTTCCAGGCGCACATTTCCAAGCGCCTGAGCCATGGCGTGACCGGCCAGTTCGCTTACACATTCTCCAAGTCGCTGGGCGATACGATTTCGAACGGGACTTATCGCGACCCGCGCAATTACCACATCAGCAAGAGCCTGCTCAGCATCGACCGGCCGGAGCTGTTCCAGGGGAACGTTTCCTGGGCGCTTCCGGTGGGCAAGGGAAGGGATTTCCTGAAAAACATCCCGACCTGGCTCGATGAAGTCGTCGGTGGCTGGAATGTTACCGGTTCTTACCAGTGGCAGTCGGGCGCCCCCCTGACCTTTACCGCCGGCGCGGCCGGCAGCTACATCAACACCGTGAGCAACAACTCTGTTAGCACCGCCAACCTGGTGGGTTCGCTGCCTTCCGACATGTCTCACGTGGTGAAGGGCGCCAACGGCGTCATCAGCTACTTCCAGGGACTGACGGTCGATACGACTCCGCACTTGCCTGGAGATGTCTCTTCGAGCCTGGCGAGCCGATACACGAATCTTCAGATCGTGAATTCTTCGGGTCAGCCCGTGCTCGTTAATCCGACTCCGGGGAACGTCGGGAATACGGCTTACTACACACCCGGTGTTCGCGGCCCCTCGCTGATGGGTATCAATATGTCGGCGAACAAGGTCTTCAGGTTCCGGGAGCGCTACAGCATTATTTTGCGGGCCGATGCCATCAACGTCACAAATACTCCGCAATGGGGCTACAGCAGCAACCCGAGCTCCGGGACAATCGGCCTCACCACGAACATCAACTCGACTTCGTTTGGGAGGATCACCTCGGCGGCCGGTAACCGTATCGTGACGTTCAACGCGCGCTTCGAGTTCTAGGCAAACCAAAGTCGCTCACGCAAAGACGCGAAGAACGCAAAGGAAACCTCAATCAGGTTTAAACTTTGCGTTCTTTGCGTTTTTGTGCGAAATGTCTTATCGCAATATCCGGAACATGTTCGAGTAGTCATCCGTCCATGTCCGGAACCCGGCGCGAGCGGTGATGAGGCGCTGGCCCTGGAGTCCGTTAAGAACCGGCGAGTTCTTATCCACAATCAGCACCCACGACGAAGACGTGCAGAGAAACTCTGACGGCTTCGCGTCGTAATCGAAAACCACGGCCTCCCTGCCATATGCGCGGGAGGCCGTTTCCATTACCGGCTCCAGATTCAGGTACCGGTTGGTAATATTCACCGAAAGGATTCCACCGGGTTTCAAATGCCGAAAGTAAGTCTTGAACGCTTCAACAGTAAGCACATGCACGGGTACCGAATCCCCGGAGAATACGTCGATCACCAGCAGATCGAACTTCTGATCGGGCTCGCTTTCGAGCGACAGGCGCCCGTCGCCCAGCGCGACTTCGATCTTCGCCGCGGAATCATCGAGATAGCTGAACTGACTGTGCGCGAGCTTGACCACCACCGGGTTGATCTCGTAGATCCGGATGGAGTCGCCTGGGCGTCCATAAGCCGCCAGTGTGCCTGTGCCGAGCCCGACGATGCCGATCCGCCACGGCACGCCCGCGGGGCGGTGCGAGAGCGCCTGCCCGATCCCGCTGGCCGGGCAGAAGTATTCGACGGGGCTCTTGTGGTACTTCGCGCTCAGCATCTGGATGCCGTGGTCGATGCGGCCGTGCAGAAGCTCCCGGTAAGCGTCATCCTCGACTGGTTGGCCGACGTCGATGACGCGCAGCAGGCCATAGAAATTGCGGGCGACCGCTCGGTACCCGCGCACCGTATCTACGGTCTTGGTGCCGACATAAGACACATACGCCACGACCAGCAGGACTATGGCGATCCCGGTGGCCTCACCCAGCCCTCCCCGGCGGAGCCAGCCTCCTCGATTCCGCAGCAGCACGTATGTAGCGAGAATCGCGGTAACGCAGAGCCCGATCGGGAACTCGTAATTGGCATTGAAGAGGTTCGGGGCGAGCAGGCCAACGAACAGCCCGCCGGCAGCGCCCCCCGCCGCGACCATGAGATAAAAGCCAGTCAAATAGCGGGATGGCGGCTTCAGGCGCACCATCTCGCCATGGCACACCATGCAGCAGACAAACAGCGACAACGCCGAAACGCCGATCGTGATCGTCATGCGATCAGGGATATTGAGAGCGCGCTGAAATCCGCCGAGCATCGCGAGCCCCACGCCCAGCAGCGGATAGAAGACGGCCCGGTTGTACCAGCGCGGCGAATCGAAGCAGATGATGAACGTCAGCAGATAAACGGCGAGGGGCACGATCCAGAGGAACGGAATGGATGCGACGTCCTGCGTCAGGAATGTGGTCACGCCGAGCAGGAGGATGGATCCACACGCCGAGAGGCCGAGCCAGAGGAGCCGCGTCGCCCAGTCGGGCGCCGGTCCCGTGTCCTCTTCCATCGAGGTCTCCGCGTGCACGAGGACCGGAGCCGACGACGCGTGCCAGGCCGTGAACGCGCAGGCAAGCGCAAAAAGCGCATATCCCACAGACCATGTCTGCGCCTGGAAACGCGTGCTGAGGTTGGGCTCGACGAGCACCGGGTAGGAGAGCAGCGCCAGCATCGACGCGACGTTCGAAAGGGCGAAGAGGCGGTAAGGGATTCCCTTGTGCCGCCGCGAATACCAGGACTGGAGCAGCGGGCTGGTGGAAGAGAGCGTCAAGTAGGGCAGCCCGATCGTCACCGCGAGGAGACCAAGGATTCGCAAGGACGGGCTGGCATCCGCGCCGGCAGGCTTCCACGACGCGTTCGGAATGATCGGCAGCGCCAGCAGACCGAGCCCGAGCAGCACGATGTGGACGATCGCCTGCATTCGGCCATTCCTCACATCGTGCAGCCAGTGCGCGTAAAGGTACCCGAGCAGCAGCGCGATCTGGAAAAAGACCATGCAGGTGCTCCAGACGGCCGAAGACCCGCCGAACCACGGAAGGATGATCTTGGCGATGATCGGCTGCACCTGAAAGAGAAGAAACGAAGAGAGAAAGATCGTCCCTGCGTATACGTACGCTTCCCTGGCGGTCGGACGGGAAAATGCGGGGTGCGAGTTGTTCACAGAGAAGTTATGTTACACGGCATGCCGCGGTTTGCGCATACGGTCGCGGATGGTGATGTACCCGTACAGCGCGGCAAACAGGAAGGCGGCGCCGCCAATGAATTCCCACGCGTGTGCCTTGAGAAATCCCGCCGACTCGCGCCCGAGCGTCACACCAAGCCATGCCGCGCCGAAATAACGCAGACAGCGCGCGATCAGAACGACCGTCAGAAACTGCGCCATGGACGTGCCAAGCACTCCCGCGCTGATCACGAACAGCTTCAGCGGCATCGGGATCGGCATCAGCGCCGGAACGAATACCGTCACCAGCCCGTAGCGCTGGAACCAGCCGCGGAATCTTGCGCCTTTTCCCTCGGGGGCCGCCTTGTTCATGAACCGGCGCCCGCCGCGCCGCGCCGCGGAAAAAAGCAGGATGTTCCCGGCCATCGAACCGGCCACCGCCAGGCTGGCGCACAGCCACGCTATCGACGGGCGCTCGGCGGCAATCAAAATCAGCAACGCATCGAATACACCCGCGACCGGAACACCGGTCGAATCGAGTATGGAAAGGAGGAGAATACCGGCTGGCCCCCAGGCAGTTATTGCCTGCTGCATTGCATGCAGGGCGTCGGTCAAATGGCGGAACAAATTCAATTTTATCGTGGTGAGTCGATCCGGCCGCAAAATTGGCACTCCGGTTGCTTACGAACAGCGCATGAGACTGACGGGGGCGCTCCTGATACCGCTGACAGCCCTGACTGCTCTTGCGCAGAGCGCACCGGAACCGCCCGAGCAGGTCACCGCTGGCGAGCGATTGAGTTGGTTTGCGCAAAGCACGGTCGGTCCGGCGAGCCTGACGGGAGGACTGGTGAGCGCGGGGTTTGGGACCCTGATCGACCGTCCGCGCGAATATAATACGCACTGGGAAGGCTTCGGCGAGCGCTATGGCATGCGGCTCACCGGCGTGGCTACAGGCAATGCGATCGAGGCGGGACTTGGTGCGTTCTGGGGCGAGGATCCGCGCTATTACCGCGCCGGCGGCGATACGCCTTTTGGAAAGCGCGTCGGCCATATCGTCAAATGGACCTTCGTGGCGGCCAACAGCAATGGATCGGTGCATCCGGCGTATGCGCGGTTCGCAGCCGTAACGGGGAACAACTTCCTGTCAAACACCTGGCGGGAGCCCAGCGAGGCGACTACGACAATGGCGGTCGAGCGCATCGGTCTCGGACTCCTTGCGCGGATGGCCGGGAATACCTTCGAGGAGTTCTGGCCGGACGTGAAGCAGAAGGTATTCCACCGGCACTGAGCGGGTCAGAATTTGTTCTAGCGGTCGCGAGCCGTGACGAGGTCGGTTAGTGTGCCGAGCGCCCTCTGGTACGGGCTCTCCGGGAATTCAGAAACAATCTGCCGTGCGCGGTCGGTGAACTGCTGCGCCCGTTCGCGTGTGCGCTGAATACCGCCGCGTTCTTCAACCATCGAGTAGATGTCGTCAAATGGCGCGGCATCGTAGTTCCTGTCGCGGAGCACGGCTTCGACCTGCCTGCGCTCGCTCGCGGTCGCGTTCTTCATCGCGTAGACAAGCGGCAGCGTGACCTTGCCTTCCTTCAAATCGCCGCCCACCGGTTTGCCCAGCGTCTGCTCGCGCGACGTGAAGTCGAGCATATCGTCGATCAACTGGAAGGCCATCCCGAGATTCCAGGCGAATTCACCAAGCTTCTCTTCAACGGCTGTATCCGCGCCCGCGGCAACAGCGCCGAGTTTGGCGCACGCCGAGAACAAGCACGCCGTCTTGCGATCGACCAGTTCCATGCAATCGGCTTCGGTGATGCCGATCCGGCCGATGCGCTCGAGCTGGATGAGTTCGCCTTCAACCATCATCTGCGTGAGGCTGATCAACAGGTCGAGGATGTGGAAGTTCCGCTCGCGGAGCGCGACCTGAAAAGCCTGCATGTAGAGCCAGTCGCCCGCCAGTACGCACGTGTGATTGCCCCATTGAACGTTGGCGGACGGGCGTCCGCGGCGTGTTTGTGCAACGTCGATCACATCGTCGTGGACGAGGGTCGCGGCGTGGATCATTTCCACGACCGCACCAAGCTGGATCGCGGACTTGCCGCCGCCTCCGGCGAAGCGCGCGCAGAGAAGCAGCAGAGCCGGCCGCAACCGCTTGCCTCCGCTCTCCTGCAGGTAGCGGCCGATGGTGGTTACAGTCTCGACGGATGCGAGGGAATCCGCGTTGATGGCCTTTTCGACGCACTCCAGGTCCTCGCGCACGAGCTCAAAGATCTCGCGCGCCGAAAGGGCCTGCCCTATGCGTTCGGTTTCCATCGGAAGCTGGGAGCGCACCGGCCGAACGGCCGCTGTGCGCGTTTAACTTTCAAGTGTATCGCGGCCCCGGGCATAGCCGTTCGAAGTTGGACGTTGTGAGCGCAGCAATGGCATCCGGCGTGGTTTCGCGCACATCGGCGAGCTTGCGTGCGGTCTCAATCATCATGGCCGGCTCGTTGCGTTTGCCCCGGTGAGGGATCGGGGCGAGGTAAGGCGCATCGGTCTCGATGAGCAGGCGGTCGTCCGGAGTGATCCGGGCGGATTCCCGGACGTTCTCCGCGGTCTTGAACGTCACAACGCCGCCGTAGCTGAGGTGGAATCCGAGATCGAGGGCCTCGCGGGCCTGCGCGGGATCGCCGGTGAAGCAATGCATGATGCCATCCGCTTTGCCGGGACGCGCCCAGTGTTCGCGGAGGATGGCCATCGTGTCCTCCCAGGCCTCGCGCGTGTGGATGCTGATTGGAAGGCCCACCTCGCGGGCGAGCTTGAGCTGTTCGACGAAGACTTCGCGCTGGACCTCACGCGGGGAGAAGTCGTAGTGATAATCGAGCCCGATCTCTCCGAAGGCGATCACTCTCTCGTGCGAGGCAAGCGCGCGCAGGTCGTTCCAGGTTTGCGGTGTTGCCTTCGCTGCGTCGTGCGGGTGGACACCAATCGAAGCGTAGATCTGGGGATAGCGCTCGGCGAGGCGGACGGCGCGGTCGATTTCGGGTGGTCCGTCCCCGGTTCCGATGGTGAGGATCCGGGTAACGCCGGCGGCTGCCGCGCGGTCGAGGACGGCGTCGAGGTCCCCGGCGAAGCGCTTGTCGTCGAGATGACAGTGGGAATCGGTAAACACTTACTTCAGCCGCGCGCCTATGGGGACTTCCTCGAGGAAGCCGGCCAGAATCGGCTTGCCGCCTTCGAGCGATGCCGCGACGATCATTCCGTTCGATTCGATGCCGCGCAACTTGCGCGGATGCAGGTTCGCGACGATGACGACCTTGCGGCCGACGATCTTTTCCGGTTCATAGACGGTTGCGATGCCGGCGACGATGGTTCGCGGCTCCGGCTCCCCGATATCCACTTTGAGGTGCAAAAGCTTGTCCGCGCCTTTGACGCGTTCGGCGGAAAGAACCTGGCCGACGCGCAGGTCGACTTTGCCGAAGTCTTCGATGTCGATTTTGGGCGAAGGCGGTGCAACCGGTCCGGCGGGCGCGGAAAGCGCTGGCTCGATTGGTTTGCCGAGCAGTTTGGCCTGGCGGGTCGTCTCCTCGGCTTCGAGCGCGCGCATGCGTTCGATAGCGGCAGCGGCTTCGATGCGCGGGTAGACCGGAGCGATCATGCCGATTTTTTGTCCGGTGGGCAACTGACCCCATGCGAGACCGGCCACTCGCAGGCTCTCGATTGGCTGCGTCATGCCGAGCTGAGCCCAAATGTTCGCTGTGGAATCCGGCAGCACCGGATGGAGCAGCGCGATCGCGATCCGCAGCGTCTCTGCCGAAGCGTAGAGTGCATCGTCGAGAGCCTGGGCCGCGCCCGGTTCCGTCGATTTGGCGAGCTTCCATGGCGCCTGCTCGACGATAAATTTATCGACAGCGGAAAGCATTGACCAGATGGCGTCGAGTCCGCGCGAGAATTCGAAGTTATCGAACGCCTGCACGGCAGCGTCAATCGTGTTGCGCGCGGGAATGGCAAGCACATGGGTCACATGCAGTTCGCGGGAAGCACCGGGAATCACGCCGTCCCGGTACTGCTTGATCATCGTGAGCGTTCGGCTCGCAAGGTTGCCGAGGCCGTTGGCGAGCTCGGAGTTGTAGCGGCCCGCAAGCGCGTCGTAGCTGAAGCTGCCGTCCTGCCCGAAGACGACTTCGCGGAAGAGGAAGTAGCGCAGGGCTTCGAGCCCCATCACCTGCCGGATCGGCTCGGCGCGCACGATGTTTCCCCGCGACTTGCTCATCTTGTCGTTCTCAAACAGCAGCCAGCCATGGGCGAAGACGCGCTTCGGCAGCGGCACGTCGCCGGCCATCAGGAACGCAGGCCAGAAGACGGCGTGGAAACGAAGAATTTCCTTGCCGATGAGATGCAGATCGGCGGGCCAGAGATCAGTCCCCTTGACCGCGCTGATGTAGCCGATCAGCGCATCGAACCAGACGTAGGCGACATGCTTGCCTTCGAGTGGGATGCCCCATTTGAGCGAGGTGCGCGAAATCGAGAGATCCTGCAGGCCGCCGCGAACGAAGCTGATGACCTCATTGCGGCGGGATTCGGGCCCGATGAAGTCCGGATTCTCCTCGTAATGCTTCAGCAGACGATCACCGAACGCCGACAGCTTGAAGAAGTAGTTTTCCTCGGTGACGGTTTCGGTGGGGCGTCCGCAATCGGGACAGTTGTCGCCGGGTTTGGCGTCGTTGACGTAAAGCTCGTCGAAGACGCAGTACTGGCCGGTGTAGCTGCCTTTATAGACGTACCCGTTGGCCTTGCATCGCTCGAACAACCAGCGCACGGTCTCGTGATGCTTCGGATCGGTGGTGCGGATGAAGTGGTCGTAGGAAATCCCGAGCGTATCCCACTGCGCCCGGAATTCGTTGGAGACAACGGCGGTGAACTCCTCCGGCGTTTTGCCGGCCGCCTGCGCGGAGCGCTCGACTTTCTGGCCGTGCTCGTCGGTTCCGGTGGTGAGCGCCACGTCGTAACCCTGCATGCGCTTGAACCGCTTGATGGCTTCGGCGGCAAGCGTGGTGTAGGTGTGTCCGATATGCGGCGCGGCGTTTACGTAGTAAAGCGGCGTCGTCAGGTAGTATTTCATCGTTTTTCTTTTAAGTAAGCGTAGGCGGCTTCGGCGAGAATCTGCTTCAACGGCACGCCGGACATGGCCGCGATTGTGCGCGCGTCGTCATATTCGGGAGCGAATCCATGGTCCCCGGCTTTCACGCGGACGATTCCATGCGGCGTCTGGACTTCAATCCACTCGCGGCTCTGTACGCGCCGTTCGGCCTGGTGCAGGCGCATCCCGAGCGTCGTCGTTTCGCGAAACAGGATGGCCGCGATCTCCTCACACCTGTGATTTTCCACCAGTACCTGTAACAAGACGCCGGGCCGCCCCTTTTTCATTTGCGCCGGGATGATGATGGCGTCGAGGGCGCCGGCCTCAAGCACCAGTTCCATGGCGTATCCGATCAGCTGCGGCGAGGCATCGTCGATGTTGGCTTCGATTACCGTGACCGTAGTGGCTTCGCTCGCGCCGGACGCTTTTCCGACCAGCACACGGACAACATTGGCATGGTCGGCGAAGTCGTGGTCCCCGGCCCCATAGCCCTGCGCGGAAATGCGCATCGGGGGCAGGGCGCCAAAGTCAGTGGCCAGCGCGGCAACAACGGCGGCGCCGGTGGGCGTGGTCAGTTCAAGCGCGGGCCCGCGGGAGTAGATGGGCTTTCCTTCGAGGAGGCGTGCGGTTGCTGGCGCGGGGACAGGGAGGATTCCATGTTCGGTTTTTACTGTGCCGCTGCCGACGTTAATGGCCGAGCAATAGATGCGTTCCACCGCGAGCAGTTCGAAGGCGAGGCAGATGCCGACGATGTCGCAGATCGAGTCGACGGCGCCGACTTCGTGGAAGTGGACTTCTTCGATATCGACGCCATGCACCGCGGCTTCGGCTTCCCCGAGGAGGCGGAAGGCTTTTTCGGATTTGGCCTTTACGGCCGGCGGAAGATCGGCCGCATCAATCATTTTCAGGATGCCGGCCAGGTGCCGGTGCCTGGGCGAGACCGTCGATTTGACGTGAAACTTTGACGCCGTGATGCCGCGCCGGTGGACGCGGGTCCATTCGATCGAGGCGCCGATGGCGAAAGATTCGAGCGCGTGCGAGATGGCGTTGCGGTCGGCCCCGGCATCGGCGAGAGCGCCCGCCAGCATGTCTCCGGAAAGGCCGGAAAATGCGTCGATGTAGCAAATCGTCACGGTTATTTCAGTGTAGCCGTGATGTATACTCGTCAAGGCCGAATCAATTCAGCTAAATCAACATTGGCGGGCAGGCCGGAATCCGTGACGGGGGCGCCTGCCGCATACCAGGAGAGTTTTGTCTAATGAGTGAACCCCTCAGTGGAGCGGAATTCAAGAAAGATTTGCGCGCGGGCAAACCGAAGCTCGGGTTGTTCGTGAACTCGCACAGCCCGACGGTGGCCGAGCAGCTTGCGCACAGCGGCTATGACTGGCTGCTGGTGGACGCCCAGCACGGCCCGATGGGCTACGAAACGCTGTCGGCGATGCTGGCCGGCATTGCGAGCGGAGGAGCGAAGTCGTTGGTGCGCGTGTCCGGCTATCAGGATCGCGCGGGCATCCAGCAGTCCCTCGATACGGGTGCGGATGGCATTCTTGTGCCGTACATCAACAATGCCGAGGAAGCGCGGCAGGCGATCAGTTGCATGCTGTATCCCACGGCCGGCACGCGGTCGGTCTACTTCCCGCAGCGCTCGATGAACAAGAAGGGCCTGTTGGGCTATGCGGGCGCTTCGAACGATAACGTGATCAAAGCGCTCCAGGTGGAGACCGCGGACTGCATCAAGAACATCGAAGAGATCGCGGCGGTGCCGGGACTCGACCTGCTCTTCCTTGGCCAGAACGATCTCTGCATGTCGATGGGTCTTTACGAGAAATACAAGTTTCCCGACATGTATTTCTCGCCCGAGCTGCAGGCCGCGACGGACGCTCTGCGCGCCGCGGCGAAGAAGAACAACGTGATTCTGGGCCTGTTCCTGTTCGGGACGGCGCGTGTCGGCGAGTTCCTCGACAAGGGTTTCCCGTTGATCAGCCTCGGCAACGATCTGCACCACATGCTGACGACCGCAACGCAGTTCGTCAAGGACGTCGAAACCGTCTCGAAAGAGAAGGGCGCGGCTCCGTGGGAGCGCCGCCCGACAGCGTTGATGTAAACGTGCTGGCGGCAAGACCGCCGGCGGCCAATGAAAGTCATTGCTGTTTGCGGATCTGCCGGGTTTTGGACGCCCGGCAAATCCGCACCCTATGAAGCAGCTCTCAGGCAGGCAGGTGTCGAGCCGCTCTTCATTTCGCCCTCCGATCCTCCCCCCGCGACTTTCTCCGGTCTTCTTCTCATGGGTGGTTCCGACGTCAACCCAGCGCTCTATGGCGAAGCGCATCATCCGGAGACCGGTCCCTCCGACGACGCAAGGGATCGGCTCGAACTCGCGCTCATCGAAGATGCGGTGCGCCGTGATGTCCCGATTCTGGCGATTTGCCGGGGCGCGCAAATCCTGAACGTGCAGCATGGCGGCACGCTGGTGCAGCATCTGGCAGCCACCGCGCGGCATCGCGTGAAGGCAGAGAACCCCGGCAAGGTTATTCACTCCGTTGAAGTCGAACGAGGCAGTCGTCTCGCGAGTATCGTCGGCGAACCTTCAAGCCTCGACGTGAACTCACGGCATCATCAGGCGATTGCGAGGGCGGGTCACGAATTGCGGATCACTGCGCGCGATCCGGAAGACGGCACGATCGAAGCGGTCGAGCGCACTGACCGGCGGTTTGTAATTGGCGTGCAGTGGCATCCGGAAAATCAGGCGAACAGGGACGTGCGGCAGGCGAAGTTGTTTCAGGAATTTGCGGCCGCAGCGCGCTCCCGGGATTAAATTTCGGGAGTGTTTCACGCGTGTGTCACCGGTTCACGTTGCGATGCGAGCCGCAAAGGCGTACCGGGCAATAAAACATTCAAAGTCCGAAACGGTCTGAGGCGTGCGATGCATTTACGCGATGAAAAAATACATTTTGCTTCTTGTAGCCGGTTCGGCTGTGCAGTTTGCATCGGCGCAGCTTCTTTCTGTTGGCGCTTTGGGTGGTGTTCCGGTTGGCGATACCTACAGGACTGATGAATCGAGGCCCTATGTAGTCGGTGGATCGGCTGAACTGCGCCTGCCTGCGGGCTTAGCGCTGGAAGCCGACGCGCTTTACCGGCGGCTCGGCACCTCGTCCAGCTTCTTCGTCTCGCCCTCGACGGGCACCAGCGGTTCCTATCTCATTCGTGAGCGCGGCAATTCCTGGGAGTTCCCGTTGCTCGGTAAGTACTATTTCCGGCGTACGTCCGCATGGCAGCCGTTCGTGGGCACCGGTTTTTCGTTCCGGACGATTTCGCGTCACGACGCGAGTGATGCCTCGATTCTAAGCGGAATCGGACTCGCGACTCTGCCGGCGCCGGCGCGCAGCGATTACCGGGAGCCTCTGAACGTCGGCGCTCCTGTCGTCGCGGGAGTGCGTCTTCACGTGGGACGTCTGGCGCTGCTTCCGCAAGTGCGGTACACGCGGTGGGGCGGCCAAAGCAGTTTGGTCAAAAAGAATGAGGTGAACTTTCTGCTCGGCATCTCGTTCTGAGTAGCATCCGCCATATAACCGCGGCGGCATGGCCATTGGCGCGGCGCGGGGTAGGGTTCACGAGACCGTTGATATGATGTTGAATTCCCATGAATCCAAAAACCGCCGCCGATGGCCACCAGGGCTTCATACTCGCGCAAAGCCGCTAAGCCGGAGCGTCCTCAGCCGGCGCCCGTGGTTTCCATTGTCATGGGCAGCAAATCCGACTGGGAGACGATGCGCGCCGCAAGTGAAGTCCTCAAAGAGTTCGGTGTGCCGCACGAGTGCCGCATCGTGTCGGCGCACCGCACGCCGGAGTTGATGGCGGAAGTCGCGGCCGCCGCGGAAGGGCGGGGAATTGAAGTCATCATCGCGGGCGCCGGCGGCGCCGCGCACCTGCCTGGCATGACCGCGGCGCATACAACGGTGCCGGTGCTTGGCGTCCCGGTGGAAAGCAAGGCCCTCAAAGGGTTGGACTCGCTGCTCTCCATCGTGCAAATGCCTGCGGGCGTTCCTGTCGCGACGCTCGCGATTGGAACCGCTGGCGCGAAGAATGCCGCTTTGCTCGCGGTTTCGATTCTTGCGAATAAAAGGCGTCCGCTGCGCGAGAAACTGAAGGCATTCCGTCAAGAGCAGAAGCGGAAGGTCCTCGAAGAGCCGCTCCCTTGAAGCAGACTATTCTCCCCGGCTCAACAATTGGCGTGCTCGGGAGCGGGCAGCTTGGGCGCATGTTCGCCATCTCGGCGCGCCGTCTGGGCTATCGGGTTCATACTTATTCGCCGGACCGGGATTCCCCGACGGGTCAGATCGCCGATGTCGAAATGGACGCGGCCTACGAGGATCTCGACCGTGTCCGCGAGTTCGCCTCCGCGGTGGATGTGGTCACGTTCGAGTTCGAGAATGTCCCGGCCGCGACGGCTGAGGCAGCGGCAAGCCGGGCGCTGGTTCGTCCCGCAGGCGACGTTTTGCACACGACTCAACACCGTTTGCGCGAAAAGACATTTCTGCGCGCGCACGGGTTCCCGGTGACGCGCTTTGAGGCGATTCGTCATGCCGGGGATCTCGCGCGCGTTATGCCGGACTTCGGTCCCGCGATTCTGAAGACAGCGGGATTCGGTTACGACGGAAAGGGCCAGTACCGCGTCAACACACTCGCGGAGGCAGAAGCCGCCTGGGAAGCGATGGCGCGGCAAGAGGCGGTCCTCGAAGCGCTGGTGGATTTCGAGGCAGAACTCTCGGTGGTCGGCGTGCGCGGCGACGGCGGCGAGTGCGCGTTTTACGTTCCCTCCTGCAATCACCACGCGGGCGGAATTCTGGATGTGTCGTTCGCGCCCGGACCGTTCGGTCCTCATGTTGCGGCTGAAGCCATCGCGATCACGCGCGGCATTCTCGAGCAATTGAACGTCACAGGCGTGCTGTGCGTAGAGTTCTTTATGAGGCACGATCGGAAACTGCTGGTGAATGAGGTCGCGCCGCGGCCGCACAATTCCGGACATCTGACGATCGACGCGTGTGTGACCAGCCAGTTCGAGCAGCAGCTTCGGTCGATATGCGGGCTGCCGCTGGGGAGCACCGAGATGCCGCGTCCCGCGGCCATGGCGAACCTGCTTGGCGACATTTGGTCCTGTGGGGAGCCCCGCTGGGAAGACGCGCTCGAACTGCCTGATATCAAGTTGCACCTCTACGGAAAATCAGACGCGCGTCCGGGGCGGAAAATGGGGCATCTCACAACGACGGCGCCGTCTGCGTCGATTGCCGAACAACTGGTGCGCGAGGGGCGCGCTCGTCTTACCCCGTAGCTATGGCCTCAGTTGCGGCTCGTTCCGGAAGGCGTGATCTCTGGCTTGTTCTCATCGGGATTTTCAAACTTGTCAAAGGCGCCGGTCTGTTGATCGCCGGGGTCGGGCTGCTCAAACTGCTGCATCACGACGTCGCGGCCATGATGCAGCACTGGATCGAAGTGTTGCGCGTGGATCCGGACAATCGTTACATTCACCGCGCCTTGCTGCGCATTTTCAACGTGACTCCGAAGCAACTGAAAGAGCTCAGCGCTGGCACGTTCGTTTATGCCGGAATCTTCCTGACGGAAGGAACCGGGCTGCTGGCGCGGAAGCACTGGGCAGAGTACATGACCCTCATCAGCACCGGGCTCTTCGTTCCGATCGAAGTGTATGAAATTTTTAGGCACTTCACGTGGGTGAAGGCCGGGGTGACGATTGTGAATGTGTTGATTGTGTGGTACCTGGCGGCGCGAGTGCGGAAGCGGTAGCAGCGGTCGACCGCCGGCAAAATTCCCGGCGCTGCGGACACGATTGCCCGCGCCACTTCAGTTTCGACTTAAGCGGGCTAAACGTCTGACGAGCCACCGTCGTCGTATGACGAAGAATCATCCACAAAATTGTCGCCTGAATTATCGCGTTCGTCGTCGATGTCCCGGCTGATGCTGTGGTCCTGATCGGCCATTTGCGCGAAGCGGGAGTCGCCGGTGTCGTCGTAGTAGTTGTTGATGATCGTCTCCGAGCCAGGAGAAATCCCACCTCCGAAGAATCCGCCGCCACCACCCCCGAAGAAGCCGCCGCGATGTCCGAACAGCGAAGACAGCGCGTCGAAGGCAACTTCGCCGGCGATGACGCCGGCCGCCGTCTGGGCGGCATTGTGCAGGAAGCTGGAAAATCCGCCGCCAGACGCCGGAGGAGGCGCCGGAGGCGCCGCATAACTCGATCCCTGATAACCGGATGGCTGCTGGAGGCGTGCATCGCGGCCCCAGTCGCCGCCTTGCGTTCCTCCCAAAAAGCTTGCCTGCGGTTGCGGCGCGGGCTGGCTTTTGAGCTGATCGATCTGCGCTTTCGCCTGACTGAGCGCCATCTCCTGCAGAAGCACGGTTTGCGTCAGGATATAAAGCGCGTCGGGCCGTGTCCCGATGGTATGCAGGATCAGATCGTAAGCATCGCGGTCGATTTCGGGAGAAGGGGCGTTCCTGATCCGGTCTGCAAGCGAAGAAATCAGTTGTTGTTCCTGTGCGGTCATTGCGCAGTGACCTCCCTCTTCATGGTACGAGGCTGATCGCGCGGCGGTTCCCCGGCAATCGCTATATTGGTCTTTCGACATGAAGACAGCCTTCCTTTTCCCCGGCCAGGGGTCGCAGTTCGCCGGCATGGGCAAGTCGCTGGCGGAGAACTTTTCCTCCGCGCGCGAATGCTTCGAACGGGCCGACGACGCCCTCGGATTCGCGTTGTCCAGGCTGTGCTTCGAGGGCCCCGAAGAAGAGCTGAAGCGCACGGAATTTCAACAGCCCGCGCTGCTCGCCGTCTCGTATTCCGCCTTCACCGTGCTGCGCAAGGAAGTTGGCGATCCGCAATACGTCGCAGGGCACAGCCTCGGCGAATACTCCGCTCTCTGCGCGGCTGGGTGTCTCGATTTCGGTGAAGCGCTCCGGCTGGTCAACAAACGCGGACGGTATATGCAGGAGGCTGTTCCCACCGGAGTGGGCGCGATGGCCGCACTGCTCAAACTGCCGGAGGGCAAGCTGGATGAAATCCTCGCGGAGGCGGCACAGGGCGAAGTGGTCACTCCCGCCGGATTCAATTCGCCGGATCAGACCGTTATTTCCGGAAACGCAGGCGCCGTCGCACGCGCCATGGACCTGGCGAAAGCCGCGGGGGCCAGGCGAGCCGTGCAACTGCCGGTGAGCGCCCCGTTTCACTGCCCTTTGATGAGACCCGCTCAGGAACGTCTGAAGCCTGACCTCGACGCCACCCCTTTCGCCGACCTGCAATTCCCGCTCATTAACAACTGGCAGGCGCGCGAAATCCGGACGGGCGCCGAGGCGCGTGAAGGACTCTACGAACAGGTTCCGAACCCCGTGCGCTGGACGGATACGATCGGCTATTTGGCGGCGAACGGGGTCGAGCGCTGGTTCGAGGCCGGCGCGGGCGCGGTGCTGTCCGGTCTGCTGCGGACGATTATCGCGGGCGGCAAGTGTACGTCCTTCGGAGAGGCGAAGGATATCGAGAGGCTCAGGGCGGTGTAACGCGCGTAGATGGCTTTTCCGCGGTGGTTTTCCGCAATGATATGGTGGTCCACGAGTGAGCGATCCGGACGAACAATCTCTGCGCGACCTTCTTGCTCGCCGTCCGGCGACTATTGAACTCGACCGTGTTGCGCTCCAGATCGCCCGCATCGAATACCCCGATCTGGACGGGGATGCCGCACTGCGGGAACTCGATCGCCTCGCCTTTGCCATCGCGGATCGTGCGCACGACCTCTCGGACGGGGAGAACTTCGTCGCAGCTGCCAACGCATATCTTTTCGGTGAAGCCGGCTTCCGCGGCAACAGCGAAGACTACTACGATCCGGCCAACAGTTGTCTCAACCGGGTGCTGGAAACGCGGCTGGGCATTCCGATCACGCTGGCGCTTGTCTATATGGAAGTTGCGCGCCGCCTTGCCAAGAACGTCACCGGTGTTGGGCTGCCGCGCCATTTCGTGATCCGCTATGACGACCGCGATTACTCGGCGCTAATGGACCCGTTTGACGGCGGACGCCTTCTTACCATGGCTGACTGCTGCCGGTTGGCGCACGTTGAGGAAATCCAGCTTTCCTGGCTGCTCTCGGTCGACAAGCGCGCTGTCGCGGTACGCATGCTGAACAACCTGCGCGGCGTTTACTTCATGCGGCGGGAATCCGCGAAGGCTCTGCGCGTGCTCGATCTGTTGATCGAGGCCGAGCCGGGCAACGCGGATGAGCACAAACAGCGCGCGGTGGTGCTGATGCAGCACGACCGGTTCGTTGAGGCGCGCGGAGCGTTCCAGCGCTATCTCGAACTGGCGCCGGAAGCCGGCGACCGCGACGAAATCGAAGAGCAAATCCGCAACATCGCTTTCTGGCTGGCTTCGCGGAATTAATGGGGCACATTTTTATCACCGGCGGCACCGGCTACATGGGGCGGCATTTGATCCCGAAGCTGCTTGGCCGGGGCCATCAGGTGACAGCGGTGGCGCGGGAGGGGTCCGAAGGAAAGCTGCCAGCCGGATGTGAGGTGATCGTGGCGAACGCTCTCGATCGCACCACGTGGCGCAGGCATCTGCGTCCGGAGCACACGCTCGTCCATCTGGTCGGGGTCGCGCATCCTTCCCCGGCGAAGGCGCTGGAGTTCGTGGACATCGACCTGCGCTCGGCGCGCGAGGCCATCCTCGCCGCGCAGGGAGAACACCTGCGGCATTTCGTTTACGTCAGCGTCGCGCAGCCCGCGCCCGCGATGAAGAGTTACGTAACGGTGCGGGCCGCCGTCGAGAATGCCATTCGGGAGTCAGGGTTGAACGCGACGATTCTGCGTCCCTGGTACGTGCTCGGGCCGGGCCACTGGTGGCCGCTGGTCCTCGTGCCGTTCTACAAGATTGCCGAGCTTACGCCGGGACTCTCTGAAGGCGCAAAAAGGCTGGCGCTCGTGAAACTGGAGGAGATGATCGCGGCATTGGTCGCGGCGGTTGAGAATCCGGCTGAGGGGATCAGGATCGTCGACGTGCCGGCGATCCGCCGCGGCGCGTGGTCCGGAAGCTAAGAGCGATCCGCAGTATACCCCGAACGGCCTGAAAACGGTAGTCTTTCCTGACGCGTGAATTGAGTTACAATCCGGTTTGGAGCGTCGGCCGCGAGGCGAGTAACGGCCCGTCATTTTTGATCCAACACTCAAGAATGAGGGAGTCGGCTCAAGAAGCGCCGGTGTGCTGGCCCCTGCCGGGTTAACCGGTGGATGGCCCCTGAAGGCGCTCGGTTGATTCCCACCCTTTAACAAAGGGGGTCAAAAAAGGGCCGAAGCCGCAACGCGCGGCGCTCCAAAAAGAATAAGGCGAATGTCGTCTTGTTCGCGCTTCGGGTGCCTGATGGAAGTGCGCGGCCCTTATTGAGGGATCTCGTCGGGTCCCAGGAGCCGCACGCTGCTGGCAGCGATTTTCCCGTTGCGGTCCATGCCGAGATCGTAAGCCACCTTGGCGCCGGGCACAAGCGCCGTGGCGTCGCCCTGATGCAGGCGTGAGATGTGAAAGAAGATATCTTTGCCGCCGCCGTCGGGCCGGAGGAAGCCGAAGCCCTTCTCTTCGAAGTAAGTCATCACGGAGCCAGTCTGCACTTCCGGGACTTGCTCTTCCGACGCCTCGCCTGCGGTAGCCAGGCTGTGCTGGGGACGGCTTGATTTGTCGCCCACGCCCTGTTTCAGCAGGGCCAGATCGTCTTCGGTCAACTCAGCCGCCGGCTGCGCCTCCGTCGGCATCTTCAAGTTGGGGTTCTTCCGGAGTGACTCTTCAAAGAGGCGTTTCTGTCTGGCGTTCAAACGTCGAATCCTTTAGTTCTCGAAATCAGGCCTGTGCCGGCGCCGCGGCCTTGGGCTTGCGGGCGCGCGATGCGCGTTTCTCGGCTGGGGGCTGACGGTCGCTCTTCTTCAGCGAAGCCATCACCATCGTCGTGACGAACTTCTTTTCGCCATGATCGTCGAATTTGATGGTGATGCGTTCGTCGGAACTCGCGAGGACGGTGCCAAGTCCGTATTTCTGATGCTCGACCTGAGCTCCCTGGTTAAAGTTAGCCATGTTGGTGTGGAGTTACTCCTCTGGAGTCTCGCGTGGTGCTTCGAAGTGGAAGGATTTCGCGCAAACTACATCTTGAGAATACCATAGCGGGATTAAGCCGAATTTGTTGGGTCTCCAGGCGTCGATAGGCGGTCGGAGGTGCGGCTGTCAGACAACCCGGCGTCCGGTGTACCAGACCCACGCCCCACGAATCGTCGGGACGAGCGCCTTGACGTGGTGAAGCGCGCGCCTGGCAAGGAATCGCGCTCGCCATCGAACGTCATCGCCTGCATTCGGCATATGCGGATTCCGCACAACTCGTGCCCGCCGCACCGGGAAAATCCGCCGGCGCGCGACCCGGCACTGAACGCTCAGTTCGCTGACAAGACAAAGGTGCAGCCAAAGCTCGTTTTTACCCGCGGGTGCCGGCGTCCCAAAGAGCGCGAACCAGCGTTGAACGGCCGCCGGCAAGTTTTCCACGGCATCCGCGGCGATCGGATGCAGACGGCAATGAAACCAGTCGCGGGCGAGCCGGAAGGCGATAGCCTCGATGGTCGTGCACGAGGGAAGCGCCGACGTGCGCCAATGCCCCCAGAACTCATTGTCGCAAGACGAGTGTTCGAGAAAATATGCGATCTCGTAGACGTGGCGCGCCTTTAGGTCCCCCCCCAGCAAATGCCGCAGCAGGTGCAGCGCCCCATAAGTCAACCGATGGACGCGATTCAGGGCGGGGAACTCAAAATCGCCCACGCGGCATACGGTTCGGCTGCGCCAGAAGTCCGCGACACCCGGAACGTCAAAGCCCGATCGCGCGGAATTCCAGAAGCGGAAGTGCAACTCGAGGGAAGGCGGCATCTCCGGGTCGAAGTAGTCTTCGCGCCAGATCCAGCCGGTTTTGCGTATCATCACCGGAAGATGATCGGCGCCGGGATCTTCCGTGACGCCGGCCGGCTCATAACCGATCGCGCGCATTGCTGCGCACGCGCTCGCGATCGAGTCATCCGGGATGTAGAGATCGATGTCGTATTGGGGGCGCTGCCGTGGCTCGGCTGTAAAATCCGGCGATTGCGCGATGCCTTTCAGGAAGACGTACTCAATGCCCCGGGCTCGGAGTGCCGCATCGATCTGACGGCAGGCCGCGAGCACCCGGTCGTAGCGCTCAACATTATTCGCCGCGTCCCGATCGATCCGCGCGCGGGCTGGGAATGGAAGCGATTCGCGGCAGCGCGCGCCGAACTCCAGCGTCAACTGGGCGGTATCGAGTTCGTGCAGCAGGCGAGGCCAGGCCTGCTCAGAAATGCCCGTGAGCTCGTCCGTTGAGGCTTCATGGAATCGCAGGGCTGCAATCGCGGCCGGCAGGTAAGTCATCGAGCGTCCCGCACGAGGGCACGCAGGACGCTCTCGGCGTCATCGATCCCGCTGTAATTCAGCTCGCACGTGGGGAGTTGGAGGAAGTGCTGGAGCGTGCGTTGCTGAGCCGCGCGGATTCGCTCGTCGCCATAGCAGATCGGGTCTGCGAGCCGTGCTTCAGCCTCGGCGCGCGGGAACGGGCATGTTCGCGCGCGCGCCGGGCCCGGTTCACGGTTCAGAAAAACGATATGCGACGCGCGGCATTCGAGGGCGACCGCGATCCCGAGCGCGCCGGTGTCCACCTCGATATCCAGCTTGCCGTTGGGGCGCAGCTCCGGGGTGAAGGCCTGAAGCTCCGGGAACAGGCGTCGCGCCGATTCGCGGAAACGAATACGATAGGGGCGTCCGGCGACAATGCGATCCGGACTCTCGCGAACGATGTGCGTCGCGTCGTCGGAGAGATAGGTCCAGCCGCGGCGCGCGCAGCCATACGCGAGCGATGTTTTGCCGGCCCCCGCATCGCCGCACAACACCACCGCGCGTCCGTCGAGCGCCACACAGGAAGCATGCAGGGCCCGGAAGTGGCGCGCGTCAATCATCAGATAGCCAGCGGGCTCCAGGAAGTGATAACGGAGATACGCCGCATCGCGCGCCACATCCTGCGTCAGACAGGCCCAGGTAAACCCGCGCCCGAGGTCGCAGACCGCGAAATTTTCAGCGCCATGTATAAACGACACGAGGTGATTCTGCCCGCGCGGCATGGAGGGCACGGGAGGCGCCGTGGCATTCTTCCCGGCGACGATCACGCGCATCGTGGGCGGATTGGCGGACGAATCCTCCCGATGAGACGCTTGCGGAAATTTGCCCCAGATCCAGCCAGCGGCGCGGCGGACGTCTTCCGAATTCGTTTCGAGATCAAGCGCGTAACCCATTGGGTAATAGCGCGCGCGGAGCCGCAGCGGGAGGTTGTAACCAAGCGGATCGCTGTGGGTCTTCAGCGACTGAGATGCAGACGTCACTCAGGCGGCCGTGCGGGAAATCGAAGTCGCGCCATTGCATCCGGCACGACGTTTGATCACCAGATTGAGCTTTCGGCGGGCATTCACCACATAGGCCTTCGCACCGCTGGGATTCGTCAGCGCGAGCCGTTGTGTGATCGCTGCCAAAGGCACTTCATAACCGTAATGCAGGGCCATGACCCGCGCTTCCATGGGCTCCAGCGCAGCGCCGATCATTCGCCACATCTCCTGATGCCGCTGCTTGCGCTCGATCAGCAGATCCACCCGCGGCGCGGAGTTATCGGGCATCCGCGGGGGCATCGTCTCTCCGGCTTCAACAGGATCGGCGATCTTTTTGAGCGAGCTCAGACAGTGATTGCGCGTGATGACATAAAGCCACGTTGAAAACCGCGACTCGCCGCGGAAGCCGTGGCGGTGCCGGTACGCTTTAAAAAAAATCTCCTGGGCGAGATCGTGTGCGCGGCCGCGATCGCGTGTCAGCCGGAAGCACCAGTTGGTGACACGCGTCTGGTAGCGCCGGAAAATCTCGGCGAAAAAGTGTTCGCTCTCCTGTGTGGATGCCGCCTCGCACAGGATCAGCATCACCTCTTCATCGGTCAACGCCTCCGGGCGCTCCTGAGCCATGCGCCGCAACTCCCGATGCGGATCTTCATTTGCCATGCACGCATCATAGTGGCCGGGCGCTACGTGTGTCGTGAGGGACTTGTAAGAACCTTGTAAATTCGGAACCTGTTGATTTGGAAGGACGTTCGTGCCCAAGAACCTGGGCGACGGCGGCCCCGAATTCCTGCTCGAAAACGGCTTCGGAAAAGCCGGCGACGGCGGTGCGGAGGTAGAGCGGATTCAGCGCCGGCTCGAGCCTGTCGAATGCCCGCAAGGCTTCGTCGAGGCCGGCTTCGGTCGCTTCGGGGTAAAGCACGCCACACTTGTCGCGGACAATCTCGAGCGCCCCCCCGCGCGCGCAGGCGATCACTGGCTTGCCGCTGGCGAGCGACTCGACCATGGTGATGCCGAAATCTTCCTCGCCTGGCATGAGCAGCGCATTCGAACGGGCGTAAAGTTGTCGAAGCTGACGGTCGGAAACGCGTCCGCAAAATTCAATATTGGGCGCCGCCAGCCTCTTGAGCGCGCCATGTTCGGGCCCGTCGCCGACAATCTTGAGCCGTCGCCCGTTGCGCGCGAAGGCGCGCACCGCATAATCGAGGCGCTTATAGGCCACCATTTCCGCCACGATGAGGAAGTATCCTTCCGGCTGATCGTGATGGAAGGACTCGATCGCGACCGGCGGATAAACGACCCTGGCGCGGCGGCGGTACGTCCGCCAGATGCGGCGCCGAACATTCCAACTGTTGGCAACGAAGTGATCGACCCGCGCGGCGGTGGAATAGTCCCAGGTGCGCAGATAGTTGGCGATCGGCGCCATGATCGCGCGCTTGACGGGGTTCGAGCCGAATTCGGTGAGATAAGCCGGATAGAGCTCCCACAGATAGCGCATGGGCGTGTGGCAATAACACAAATGCCGGCTGTGGGATGACGTGAGAACCCCCTTCGCTGGCCCCGATTCACTCGAAATGACCAGGTCGTACTGGCGCAGGTCAAAGGACTCGAGCGCCATCGGCATTATGGGCAGAAGACCGCGATGGAAGCGTTTCAGCGGGCTCAGGAATGACGCTTGAACGTTCCGTGACCGAATCAGCGGGGATACGCGCTCGGCATCGTAGAAGAGCGTATAGATATCCGCCTGCGGGAACATGCGGGCAATCGCCTCGAGGACTTTCTCGCCCCCGCGCGACCCCAACAGCCAGTAATGCACCAGCGCAACCCGCATCATTTGTTGAGACGACGGGTTGGGAAGGAAGAGAACAGTTCGGTGGTATGAGGCTGGCGCGCTATTTGCGGCCGAAGCGGTTGCACGCATGATCCAACCAGCCTTGTTCCGGGCGTATGTGCCTTAAAAGCACAGTTGTGTCACGTAAAACCCGCTCATTTCTTGTTTTGTGTCCGGTTAGGTTTTTACTTGCGGCGACGTCTAACGGGTGTGCAGCCCAGTCAAGAGGAACTCCTTCTGACCGCCGGACCACCTCCGGCGCCCGATAAAACTTTCGAGGATCTCTTCCTCGAACACTATCCTCGCGTTGTTCGGATGCTGACCCGCGTCGTTGGCAATTCGGGCCAGGCTGAAGAGCTGGCGTCCGACGCTTTCTACCGGCTCCATCGCTATCGCAGCCAGTACCGAATCGAGGACTATCCGGCAGCCTGGCTTTACCGGACCGCCACGAACCTGGCACTCGATGCTTTACGCGCCAACTCGCGCAGAATCCGCAGGGAGGAACACGCACAGCGTGACGCGACGGCGAATCCGGCAGCCGGGAATCCGTTGTTTCATTTGCTGGCGGAAGAGCAGCGAGAGCGCGTCCGGACTGTCATCGCCCGGCTGAAGCCTATGCAGGCGCAGGTGCTGCTGATGGGCAGCAGCGGCTTTACCGCAAAAGAGATCGCGGCATTGACAGGGGCGCGCCTCGATTCGTTATACGTGCTGATTTCGCGGGCGCGGGCGCAGTTCGAAAAAGAGTACGTGGGTATGTACGGGAGAACGCAATGAGCACTTGTCTGGAAGAATCCGATCTGCAGGGATACCTCGAGGAATTCGGGCCGACGCCTCTGCGTCAGCGGGTGGAAGCGCATTTGGTAGCGTGCGCGCGGTGCCGCGAGGCGTTCGATCAGATCGTCGCGACACATCAACGGGTTAACGGGTGGCTTTCCGAGCTGGGATCGCCGGCGGATAGCGTGGTTGTGAATTCCGCCGCGGCGCTATCACGGGTCATGGCGCGCGTCGAAGCCGCGGAAGCCGTAGCCGCGTCCGCCGCGTGCGAGCATCTCGACCGGCTCCTCGCGCCGGCAGCGGTCGAGATCCCGTGGTACTTGTCGCTGTACCGTTCGGTCCGCGAGCTGATCCGGCCCGAGAAACTCCCGCCGCTCGAGATCACGTCGAGGCCGGTCGCGGTGAAAAGCATTTGGGGACTCTATGCGGGCGATCCGAAGTCGCGCTACATTTCCGTCGCGGTTCACCTGGCCGCGTTCTCGGTGTTGATGTTCGCATTTACGAATCCGGCTGTGCAGCAGAAGATCCACCAGACTGTCGATTTGATCGATCCGAACATCGCGCCATATCTGCCGGAGAAGCCGAAGTTGTCGCAGGGAGGTGGTGGAGGCGGGGCGCGCGAAGTGGCGCCCGTCACGAAAGGACAGGCCCCGAAACCGGCGCTGAAACAATTCACGCCTCCGATGATCGTGCAGGAACAGCCGAAGCTGGCGATGACGCCGACGATCGTGGCGCCGCCGGATACGGTGTTGCCGCAGAATAATCTTCCGAACTGGGGAGATCCGCTGGCGAAAATGACGAACCTCTCGAACGGCGCTGGGTCTGGCGGCGGAATGGGCACTGGTAATGGGGGCGGGCTGGGCACTGGAAGTGGCCCGGGCTTTGGTCCAGGAACAGGTGGTGGCATTGGCGGCGGCGTATTCCGGGTGGGCGGCGGAGTGAGCAACCCAACGGTGATCTCCAAAGTCGACCCGGAATACTCGGAAGAGGCGCGCAAGGCGAAGTACAGCGGTACGGTGCGGCTGTCGGTCGTGGTGGATGCTACCGGGCACGCGCGCGACATTCGCGTCGTAAAGAGTCTCGGGATGGGCCTCGACGAAAAAGCTGTGGAAGCAGTCGGGAAGTGGAAGTTCAAGCCCGGCATGAAGAGCGGCCAGGCAGTGAATGTGCAGGCGACGATCGAGGTGAACTTCCGGTTGTTGTAGGGCGGGGTCTAACTCAACTGATCGCTAAGGCTCCGGTTCAACCGCGAAGGCCAGCAGCACGTTTCCGGGCATGCCGCCACGCGCGGGATATCCCGAGACGGTGAACATCATTCCGCCCGCGAACACTGGACCTGCGACATCGATGGCGCCGCCGCGGCCGGGAATGCCGTTGACCGTCTGGTACTCGTGCGCGGAGTCGTAATCCCACACGATGCTCCCGTTTTCGGTTGAGTATGCGCGGAGGTGGCCGTCCTCCGAGCCCGAGAAAACCGCGCCCGGAATCGCACTGATGGCCGCCGATTGCGCGGGACTACAAGGCCGCCGGTCCCCGCATCCCGGAGGAGGCGTCTGCCAGATGCGCTCGCCATTATCGATACGAAACCCGAAAATACCGCCGCCTTTCGCCGGGTCGAGATCGTAGGCGCGATCGTTGCCGCCCTGCTTGCGTGACACTTGCACGCGAATGTCCGACAGAGCGACGTAAACGTTGCGCCCGTCCGCCGCCGGGCCCCACTCGATCCCGCCGACCGTGCCGCCTTCACCGATTTTTGCCTGCCAGAGAATCTGCCCCTTGCGATCCGGATCGACCGCGTAGATGATGGCCGACTTCTGCCCCAGCAGCAGGGCGCGCTTTCCATTGGCCAGCGGGACCATCGCCGCCGACGCCGCGAAGTCGAAGTCCGGACCCTCGCCCGCCGGGCAGTTCACCTTGCCTTCGAGCGGACACGAGCTGTTCCACGCATCCTTCGCCGTGAACTGCTTTGACCAGAGGATCTCGCCCGTCGACATCCTCAACGCCACGAGCGAGTCGCTCAGCGGCGTCGGGGGATTCGAATAGTTGTCGCCGGTGGTCACATACATCGTGTCGCGCGGCGGGTCGAGTGTCGCCGAAGTCCACACGGCGACGCCCGACGGTCCCAGGCTTTTGCCGTGCTTTCTTGCACCCTCTGGAATCAGATACCGCTTCCAGACGATCTTGCCGGTGGCTGCATCCATCGCCACTTCGCTGCCGCGAAAGCTGCAGCAGGGATATGTCCGGGAAATCGCCAGCGCCTCCTCGCGCGAGGCCGAGCCGACGTAGAGACGTCCCTCATGGAATACCGGGGTCGCGGTCACAGTTGAAGCGGGATGTTCGTCCGGCTGCGTCTTCCACACCTGCCTGCCTGTTGCGGCGTTGAGTGCATAAACGTATCCGGCCGAATCGCCGAAGAAGACAAATGCGTCGCCGCCGATCTCACCGATGATGATGCCAGAACGGACCTGCGACTGCACCGTCGCCGCCCAGTACGCGCAACCTTTTACCGCATCCAGCGCATAGACGCTGCCATCCTGACCGCCCGCGAAAACTCGCCCGCGCCAGACCGCTGGTTGCGAGCGCATCGTCGAAGTGTCGGAAAAAGCGAAAGCCCACTTGAGCTTCAGATGCGGCACGTCCTTCGCCTCGATGCCCGCGTCACTCGCGCTTTGAAATCGGGTGTTAGCCAGGCCGCCGCCCCAACTGGCCCATCCGGCGCCTTGCGAGGGCGCATCGCCGCCGCATCGGTTCGGCAATTCGTTGGCTTTAGGCTCGGGCGTCACGGCCGCACCCAGAAAGGTCGCGAGCTTCAAACGCTCATCCGGAGAGAGCAGGGAAGCCTGCTGCTTCATCACGCCCGCATCCAGCGTGCGCTCGATCGCCGCCGGCGTCATCGTCTTCAATACGGAGAGCTGCGGCACGCGGCCGGACGCGCCGCTCGCCGAATCGTGGCACGACGCGCAATTCTTCTGGAAGAGCTGCCGCGCATACGGATCTTCGGCCGCCGCCAAAAATACCGGCGTGATCAGTGCGATCAGCAACAGGCGTCTCATGCTCTTACTCCCGGCACTCGAAATTGCGCGCGTCTTCGGAATCCCCAGCGCCCTTGTAATGCGCGAACTTCGGCCAGGGACAGAGAGGGCGGCTGCGGCCGGGAAATGCTTTTCCGGTGGCAGTGATGGCATCCGTCGCCGTGTTGTTCTCGACCCAGTCCACGATTGCAGTCAACGCGTCGCATTTGTCGAGCGTGGCGCCGCCGCCCTGGAACACGAATCCCCCGTTCCAGTTCGTGGGCATGGCGAGGGCGAACCCGATCCCATAGGGTTTGTTGTCCACGCCGGTCCGCGGATTAATTGCCCCGTCACTCCGGCAATATGCCGGCATCGCGGCAGGAATGGTTTCGGGACCGCGCCCGGCCCGCACTGTTCCTGCCGCCGCGCCAGAGACCGTCTCGGCTTTCGCAATCTGCAGGTTTGTGACGGCGATTTTGAATTTCGTGAGCGGATCGCAGGTGGTCTGCGCGAAGGTTGGCGCGGCGAGGGCGAGCAATGCCGGAATAACGAGGCGCATCATGCCGAGCGATTATATCGCCGAATGCGGATTAATGTGGTGGTATTTACCCGAAACCGCGCGTCCTCTACCCTGTATCTAATGGACGCCCCTGCCACCGAGCAGAAAAGGATTCTCATCGTCGACGACGACCCCGACATCCACCAGTTCCTGACCGTCGCGCTCAGGCCGGCTGGATGCCACATTGAATCGGCGCTCGACGGAGCCGACGGCCTGCGAAAAGTCGAGGCCGCCCCCTGGGACCTCGTGATCACCGACGTTCTGATGCCGAACATGAACGGCATGGAAATGCTCGAGCAGGTGCGCCGGCTGCGTCCCGCGCTGCCGGTGATCGTGATGACGGTGGACAGCACCGCCGAGAAGATTGTTTCGGCCATTCGGGATCACGCGTTTTCGTGGCTGCAGAAGCCATTCACGCTGCAGGCGATTCGCGAACTGGTGGAGACGGCGCTCTTTGACTCGCGGCTCGAAGGCGACATCGAGATCATTTCGGCCACCCCGCGCTGGCTCGAACTGCGTCTTCGCTGCGATATGAAGATCGCCTGGCGCGCACTGCATTTCTTCCGCGAAATGGAACACGGGCTGCCCGCGGAGGAACGCGAGAACGTTGCCCTCGCCTTCCGCGAACTCCTGTTCAACGCGGTCGAACATGGCGGAGGAAACAATCCGGACGTGTTCGTAACCGTGACCTACACCAAAGCCGATGGCGCGCTCCTCTTCCGCGTGCGCGACCCCGGCCCCGGTTTCTCCTTTGACAAACTCCGGCACGCCGCCGTTTCGAATCCGCCGAATTCGCCGGTGGAACACGTCATGACCCGCGCGAGCCTGGGGATGCGCCCCGGTGGTTTTGGTATTCTGCTGACGCGCTCGCTGGTGGATGAACTCATCTACAACGAAAAGGGCAATGAAGCGTTGCTCATCCGCTATATCCGTGCGTCCCGTTGAGACGTGATTGCCGCGGCAAGAAACGTCAGGAATTCCGCGCGGAAGCACGCTACACTCACCTCCATGCCAGCAAGTTTCGCGAGGGTGCAGAAGGTCCTGACTTACCTGGCCGGCAATTTTGACGGGGATGTTTCCCTGGACGCCCTCGCGAGGCGGGCAGGACTCTCCCGTTTCCGCTTCCATCGCGTTTTCTCGGCCAGGATGCGAGAGACGCCCGCTCGTCTCACCGCGCGTTTGCGCCTCGCGCGGGCAGCGGTGATGCTTCTGACCACGCAGGACTCCGTGCTTGACATCGCGCTCGCCTGCGGCTTTCAAAGTCACGAAACCTTTTGCCGCGCTTTTCAGCGGCACTTCAAAATGTCTCCGCGGAATTACCGCAGGCGCGGGTTTGCGCAAGGGACTGTCAGCCCGGCCCAGGCCCGGCGGCACGCGGAAACGGTTAACGAAATCGGACCCTGCCTGGGTCTCTACGGAATGGAATCGAATTCGAAGGAGAACGCCGTGCCTTACACAGTAAGCAAGAGAGAAATCGCCGCGCAGCCTGTCCTCATCACGAGCCGGCGCGTCAAGCGGTCAGAAATCGCGGCCACCATCGCGGAGTCGCTCGGCCGAATCTTCACGCACGCCCAGCAGCACGGCATCGCACTCACCGGCCTGCCGTTCACGCGTTATACGGATATGGGGCCGGGGCTGATCACGCTCGAGCCGGGTATGCGGATCGCATCAGGCAGTGTGACTCCCGCATCGCACGACGGCTCGGAAGTGGTGGTCGAAACTCTGCCCGGCGGCTCAGTGGCGACGACATTGCACAGCGGCCCTTACGAGGGCCTGCCTGACGCGTATGCCGCGATCCAACAATGGGTCGAAGCCGAAGGACTTACGGCCGCCGGCCCGCCATGGGAGGCGTATGTGAACGATCCCTCCGAGCACGCCGATCCCGCAGAGTGGAAAACGGAAGTGTTCTGGCCTCTGGTGGGCTGAATGGTCAATCAGGCTTCCGGTGCTGGCTTCCGGCAACGCGAAGTCGGTGAAGTTCGAAGACAACAGGCTGAAGCCTGTTCCACCATCGTGTGCAACCCAAACGCGCTCGGGGCGGCGGTCCGCAACATGCAAATCGTCCAATCCGCGTGCGGCGTTCCGGTCAGCTCACGAATTTCCCGCTCCACGTCGTACTCCACACGCCGGATGACGGCCGTGCCATCGTCGATCAGCAAGTACGACGCCCGCTGGTCTCCATCGCAGGACAAGCTCACGGCCCCGGTGTTCACTACCGTGATGCCTTTCAGCATGCGAACAAAGGGCACGTGAATGTGTCCAAATACAACCAGCGGCCTCTGCAGCGACCTATACGCCGCAACGAGTGCGGCATCTGCGGCCTGCGGCTGCGGCGAGAGCCAGCAGCTTTGCGGGCTCGCATGCACTAGTGCGAACGAGTCCTGCACGACCGACATCGGAAGTCTCGACAGCCAGTCAATCCGCTCCGGGCCCAATAGATCACGGTCGCGCGCGCCCATCTCACGAATCGCTCCCCACATGGCCGAAAGATTGGGATAAGGCGCCGCGAACTCATCCAAAGCTTCCACCCGGAACATGAGCTCATCGGAATTGCCGACGACGCCAGACCACCCGAGGTCCTGAACCCTGTCGACAACTTCGTCCGGCCCTGAACCGCCGCTGACCAGATCGCCCCCATGCAGGACCAGGTCCGGCGCCTGGACGCGCAAATCCGCGATCACGGCCTCAAGTGCGATCGGGTTGCCGTGAATATCGGAAACGATAGCCACTCGCATTGGAATGACTAAAGATAACGCGGATCGCCTGTTGTGACCGCAGAGCGGGCGCGTCAGAAGCCGACGGCTGTCAGGACCGGCTCATCCGAAGGCGTGTGCGACGGTGGACCGCTGGGCAAATCGCCACCCGGTATGGAGCCTGTATACCATTCCGAAATGGCATGCGGATAAAGGGAAATCGCGTCCCGCGAGTATTCCAGATAGCCATCCCGCCGGAACTGGTTCATATGATGCGTCACGATCTCGCGCGAGGTTCCGACGTACTTCGACAGAAGCTCGTGCGTTAACGCGGGCATGGAGACATTGCCTTCTTCACCGGTTGTGCCGAAGCGGGCGGCGAAGCGAGTGAGCGCGCGCGTCAGCCGGCGTGTCACGCTCTCTCCGGAAAAGCTCTGGATGCGGCATTCGAACTCCTCGGTCCGCCGCGCCATTAATTGAAGCAGCGCGAGCGCCAGTTTCGGACGCTGCATCGTGTTTTCTTCGATCTCATCGCGCGACCACCGCATCACGCGTGTGTACTCGATCGCGACGGCCCGCTCCACGCGGTTGTCCCAGCCGACAAGCGCGGATTCGCCGAAGAATTCGTCCGTCTGATAGACGTCCAACACGACCTCGGAGCCGCTGGAAATGCGCGACACCTTGACACGCCCCTCCACGATCAGAAAAAACTGTGAAGAAGGGTTGTTCGGAGTGTAGATCGTCTGCCCCGGCTTGTATTTCGTGACCGGGGAACAGGGAAGGAACGCAAGTGGATCCAAAAGGGGCCGCTCCGGCAACTCCGTGCGCGGGATCGATCGTGCGGGCAAGCGCTCCGCCGTCGACCGTTCGGCCATAGCTATTCGTTCGGGCACCGGCAACTGCGTCCGTGGTGCTGCGTCCTGAGTGGCTTGCATCCTCCCAGAATGTCGATGTTGCGCATCTTTGAGAACCAGGCAGGTGCCCAGGGGAGGGCCAATTTGTGTGGTGAAGCAGATCAAAAAACAGTCAACGCTGGACTGTTTCGTACAGCACCAAAGCGCGAACCTGTGCAAAAGGCGCGCGCGCTCTTGCGCGTGCTTCCCTTTGCCATTTCATGCGCCATCAAACCTGAGATTGCCCTGATTCCCACGCCGGCGTTCGAGCGCCTGCTGAATCGCCGCATCCAGTTGCTTTATCTCCAGCGGCTTTCCGAGCACCTCGCCACCTCCGGCCATCCGGATCTCGGCGATCGTCGCGCGATTCGCGTACCCCGTCAGGTAGACGATCGGAATGCGAAGCCGGTCATGGATCACCTGCGCCGCCTGCGTGCCGCTCATTTCGCCAGACAACGATACATCCATGACGACCACGTCGGGGCGATGCTTTTCCGCCAGTCGAACAGCATCTTCGCCGGTGGCGGCGGGCTCGAGCACATCGTAGCCCATCTCCGTCAGCGCGCCCGTCAGTTCGAACACGAGCATCGCCTCGTCTTCAACGATCAACACGTTGCCGAGCCGCGAAGCCATGATCATGTACCTTTCATGTTGGAAGCCGCCCTGAACGATACCACTTTCCGAGGCACGCGGTCGTCTATCGGTCGTACTTTGCCCCACGTTCCTTATAATCAAAATAATCAAAGAGGCCCATTGAAGTGATGTCAGCGGAAAGTCAGGAAGAAAAGGTTTCACACCCGAGGGAGCAGCCCACCGTAGTTGGCATCGGCACGTCAGCCGGCGGACTGGCGGCCCTCAAGACCTTTTTTCACAACGTGCCTGCCGATAGCGGCCTGGCCTTCGTCGTCGTGGTCCATCTATCGCCCGATCACAAGAGCCACCTTGCGGACCTGCTGCAACCACACGTCGCGATTCCGGTGCAGCAGATTACCGAAAGCACGCCGCTGAAGCCCAATCACGTCTACATCATCCCCCCAAACGCCAACCTGAACGCGATCGACACCCACCTGCGGCTTTCAAAGCTGGAAGAGAAACGCCGCGAGCGCGCGCCCATCGATCACTTCTTCCGAACCCTCGCCAGCACATTCGACGGCAGCTCAATCGGCGTGATCCTGACCGGCACTGGTTCCGATGGCACGCTTGGCATCGAAGACATCAAGGCGAAAGGCGGCCTCGTGCTCGTTCAGGACCCGAACGAAGCCGAGTACGACGGTATGCCGCAGAGCGCCATCGCGAGCGGCCTCGTCGACAGAGTTCTCACGATTCAGGAAATCGTCGAGACGATCCTGCGTTACGACCATACGGAGCCGCGTGTCCTCACGCCGGCGGATGGAGATGAAGCCGGGCAGGCGGAGCGCCAGCTTCTGCAGAAGATCTTCGCTCTGTTGCGGGCCCGAACCGATCGCGATTTCAGCCGTTACAAGTCTTCGACCATCCTGCGCCGCATCGCGCGGCGGATGCAGCTCAGTTATATCGAAGATATCGAGCAGTATGTCGGAAAGCTGCGGGAGCAGCCGGAAGAAGCGCACGCTCTGGCTGACGATTTCCTGATCACCGTGACGAGTTTTTTCCGCGATCCCGACGTCTTCGAAAAATTGCGCGAAGAAGTCATCCCGCGTCTTTTTGAAAAAAGGGGCGAGGGCGATGTCGTCCGCGCCTGGTCGGTCGGCTGCGCAAGCGGGGAAGAAGCCTACTCTATAGCGATCCTGATGCTCGAGGAAGCTGCCCGTCATGAGAGTTCCCCCACACTGCAAATCTTCGCCTCCGACCTGCACCGCCAGTCGCTCGAGAAAGCGCGCGACGGATTCTACGCAGGGGATATCGAGGCGGACGTGACGGCCGAGCGCCTGCAACGTTTTTTCCAGAAGGAAAACGGGGGGTATCGTGTCCGCAAGGAGATTCGGGATCTGGTGGTCTTTGCGCCCCATAACCTGCTCGCGGATCCACCGTTCTCGCGCCTCGACCTCGTTACCTGCCGGAATCTGCTCATCTATCTTCAGCGGGACGTGCAGCGTGAGGTAATCGAGCTGTTTCACTACGCGCTCTTGCCGGAAGGAGAGCTTGTGCTGGGCTCTGCCGAGACCGTGGATGCGAGCGATCTCTTCCGGACGGAGGATAAACAGCTGTGCTTTTACCAGAAGCGCAATGTGCCCGGACCTGAGCCGCGCCTTCCGGTATTTCCGCTGACCCGCCACCGGGCTACCCCAAAGCCTTTCAACGGAGCCGGCGATCATACAGGCGAGCGGATCGCGTATGGACTCATCCATCGGCGGCTGACGGAGCGTTTCGCGCCTCCGAGCGTGCTTGTAGGCCCGGACAACCGCATCCTTCATTTGTCGGAAAACGCCGGGCGTTATCTGGTCCATCCCGGCGGTGAAGTGACCGCAAGCGTCTTTAAGCTCGTCCGCGAGGAGTTGCGAATCGAACTGCAGTCGGCTCTGCAGTCCGTCCGTGACAAGCGGGTCTTTTTCGATTCCAAGCCCATCCCGGTGCGGTTTAACGGACACGCACGCCCGGTCGTGATGCACGTTCGCCCCTCGCTGGATCTGGAACAAGAAGGGTTCGCCCTCGTCATTTTCGAGGAACGCGACCCTGATGTTCCGGAAAGCACTTCGGAGCCGGGGACCGGCAATCCAGTCGACGAGAGTATCCGAATACAGCAGTTGGAATCCGACCTGAGGGTCGCGGGCGAGAGCCTGCGAACGGTGGTCGAAGAGTACGAAACGACTCAGGAGGAAATGAAGGCCTCCAACGAGGAAATGCAGTCCACCAATGAGGAACTGCGCTCCACTATGGAAGAGCTGGAGACCTCCAAGGAAGAGCTGCAAAGTATCAACGAAGAACTGCAGACGGTCAATCAGGAGAATCGCCACAAGGTCGAGGAGCTGGCGCAACTCAGCAGCGACCTGCAGAATCTGCTCACCGCCACCGGTATCGCCACGCTGTTTCTAGACCGTTCGCTGCGTATTCTGCGCTTTACCCCAAAGCTCGGCGAACTCTTCAACATCCGGGTAACCGACCGCGGCCGTCCCATTTCCGACCTGACTCACCGGCTGGGCTATGACGAATTGTGCGACGATGCCGGCTCTGTGCTGGCGCATCTGGCCACTATCGAGCGTGAAGTCGAAGACGAGCGCGGGTGCTGGTTTCTGACGCGCGTCCTGCCTTACCGAAGCATGGAGGACCGCATCGAGGGCGTAGTCATCACCTTCACTGACATTACCAAGAGCAAACACGCCGAGGCTGCTCTCAACGAAAGCCAGGAGCGCCTCGTGTCCGCGCTCGAAGCCGGCCGCATGGCCACACTCGACTCGGACCCCGAAACCCAGGTAACGACGTTCTCTCGCGGCGCTGTCGATCTGCTGGGCGCGGATCTCAACGCCGGTTATCGCGGCATAGAAGGCGTGACGGATCTTATCCACCCGGATGATCGGGAGGCGCACCGGGTCGCGCTCCAGCGATCCATCGACACAGGAGAGGACTTTGAGACCGAGTTCCGGGTGATTCGTCCGCGCGACGGGCAGACCATCTGGATCGCCGAGCGGGGCAGGGCAACGAAAGATCCCAGGACAGGAGCACTGGGAATCAAGGGGCTGATCTGGGATATCACCGAGCGGCGTCACTCCGAAAACCGTTTGTTGATGCTCATCGGCGAACTGAATCATCGCGTGAAGAACACGCTGGCCACGGTGCAATCCATTGCTACGCAGACGCTGCGTCACACGCCCGTTCCGGCGGAGTTCGTGACGCGCTTTCAGGGCCGGCTCCACGCGCTGGCCAACGCGCACGATTTGATCACCGAGTCGAAGTGGGAAGGCGCTGAAATCGGCGATATCGTCCGTCAGCAGCTCAGCCTCGGCAATTCATCCGAACGAATTTCGACCGGCGGTCCGGCGGCCCGGCTGGATGCCCAGACTTCCCTCTCCCTCGCACTGGTGTTACACGAGCTCGGAACGAACGCGCGCAAATACGGGTCCCTCTCCGTGCCGGATGGACGACTCGACGTGAGCTGGACGGCCGAGCCGGAACAGAATGGCATTCACCTCAGGATCGACTGGGTTGAGCGTGGCGGGCCGCCACCTAAAGCCGGCGCAAAGGCGGGCTTCGGCACCAACATGATCCAGCGCAGTCTGACCGGCGTCGGCGGAAAGGTCGAGCTCCAGTTCGAACCCGCCGGGCTGTCGTGCCACATCGTTCTTCCGCTGCTGCAGGCGCAGATCGCGAACGGACTGGAGAAGACGGCCAGTTGACCGACGGAATCCGGCAGATGCGAGGCAGGCGTGTTCTGGTGATCGAGGACGAGTACCTCGTCGCGCTCGAAATCGAATCCGTCCTTCAGGCCGCGGGAATTGACGAGGTCGTCCTGGCGGCAACGGAACTGGAGGCTCTCGACGAGATGCGCGAGGGACAGTGGGACTTTGTTGTCGCGGACGCGAATCTGAACGGAGTCGGTATCAACTGCATCGCGGCAGCGCTCTCGGAACGATCGATTCCTTTCGTGATCGTGAGCGGCTACAGGCGCGAACACTTGCCGGGCGAAGTGGCGGACGTCCCGCTCGTTGCCAAGCCATTCCGCGGGGCGGAGCTGGTTCAGGCGCTGGAACAGCTCCTGCCGGACGGTGAATCGGGCTGAGAGGGAAAGTTTGAGGGGGTCTGGCGGCGCGCATCCAATGCGGCCCGCTAAACTTTGACGCCTTTGAGGGCTGTGTTCACGGCCGTGTTCATCATGTTCTCGGCCAGACCGCGGGTGATTTCGTTGAGTGCCTCGATCGATGCCGTGATGGCATGATGATCGGTTCCGTGGTAAACCGACTGAAGCTGGCGAACGGCGCCGGTAATCCGATCGCGCTCGCTGTCTGAAAGCGCTCCCCACGCATCGGTCTTTTTCGCCTTGTCGATGGCGAGAAGAATGCGGTCGGCCTCCACGCGGGCAGTTGCCACCTCTGCGGCCTGAAGGTCCTCGTCGCCGTGCGCGAGGGCGTCGTCGATCATGGCTTCAGTTTCTTCGAGGCTGAGCCCGTAGGATGGCTGAACGTCCATCGACTGCTCCTTGCCGGTGCGGGCGTCGCGGGCGGTCACGTTCAGAATGCCGTTGGCGTCGATGAGGAAACGGACCTCGATGCGCGGCATGCCGGCCGGCATAGGCGCGATGTCTTTGAGGTCGAAGCGGAGCAGGCTGCGGCAGTCCTTCGCCATCTCGCGTTCGCCCTGGACGACGTGGATCAGGACGTTGGTCTGTCCGTCGATGCCCGTCGTGAAGGACTCTGTCGCGCTGGCCGGAATGGTCGAGTTCCGGTGGATGATCTTCGAGACCACGCCACCCGCGGTTTCGATGCCGAGCGAGAGCGGAGTGACGTCGAGGAGGAGCTGATTCTCGACCGATCCGGAGAGGATGCCGGCCTGCACGGCGGCGCCCAGCGCGACCACTTCATCCGGATTGAGTTCCGTGTGCGGACGAGCGCGGAAGAGTACTTCGACCGCGCTGCGAACCATGGGGATGCGAGTCGAGCCACCCACGAGGACGACCTCGTCGATCTGCTCCGGCGTCACGCCCGCGTCTTTCATGCAGGCGCGGCAAGGGCCGAGCGTGCGGTCGACGATGTCCTGGATCAGGCCTTCGAAAAGCTCGCGCGTAATCTCGCGATGGTAATGTTTGCCGTGCCAGGTGAACTCAACGGTCGCGACGGGTTGGAAAGAGAGCGCTTCCTTGGCGCGGATAACATCGCGGCGAAGCGTCTGGACGGCCTCGCCGGTCTGCGACAGGTCGTCGTTCCACTCGGATTGAATATCTTCGAGCGCAATCCGCAACAACCGGTTGTCGATGTCGTCGCCGCCGAGGTGCGTGTCGCCATGGGTCGCAAGAACTTCGAAGATCCCGTCGTGCAGCTTGAGGATCGAAATGTCGAACGTGCCGCCGCCGAGATCATAGACCGCGATAATGCCTTCCTTACGCTTGTCGAGTCCATAGGCGAGCGCGGCCGCGGTGGGCTCGTTCACGAGACGGAGGACTTCGAGGCCCGCGATGCGCCCGGCGTCGCGCGTGGCTTGCCTTTGCGCATCGTTGAAGTAGGCGGGAACGGTGATGACGGCTTTGGTGACCGGGGCGTCGAGGCGGGCTTCGGCATTCTTCCTCAGTTGGCGGAGGATGAACGCCGAGATTTCTGGCGGCGTAAAAGTGCGCTCCCCGAGTTGGACGCGGATGACCGACTCGCTATCCGGCGCGATGTGGAAAGGGAAAAGCTTGATCTCTTCCTGAACGTCGGCGATGCCGCGTCCCATCAGGCGCTTGACCGAGTAGATGGTGCGATCGGGGTGATCGATGAGTTCCTGGCGGGCGCGGTTGCCGACGATAAGATCGCCGGCAGGACTCAGCGAAACGACACTGGGGACGAGCTTGTCGCCGTCTTCGCCCACGATAACTTCGGGCCGCCCGGCCTCCATGGATGCGACGAGGCTGTTGGTCGTGCCAAGGTCGATGCCGACGACCCGGTCGTTATCAAATTCGATCTGAAACATTCGCTTTGGCTATCAGGTTGGTGATGTACTTTCGGCGGTTCAGAATGCCGCGAATCGCGCCGAGGGTTTCGTGCTGGTGACCGGCGTCCCATTCGGAAAACCGGGTCTTCAATTCTTCGTCGATCTGGTTCAGCTTGTCGGAAACTTCGACCCAGGGGCCGAGCGAACAGGCGGTGCCTTCCTGCATTTCCTCGAGCATCAGATTCAGCTCGAACATCTCTTCGAGTAACTCGGGCGGGACGTTCTTTGTGCCCTGTTCGCCGATGTCGAAGCCGTGGTGTTTGAGCACGTATTCGGCACGCTGAATCGGGTCCTTCAATGAGCGGTAGGCGTCGTTCAGAACCGCGGTCGCCTCCTCGGCTTCGGCCCGATCCGCGGGATTGCGCCGAAGGTCCGGATGGAGCTTCCGGCTGAGCGCGTAGAAGCGCTTTTCCAGATCCCTCGGGTCGAGTGCGAGCGCCGGTGGAATTTCGAAGACTTCGAAGTACTTCACGTCGTACTTCAAGAAGAGAAGGATGTTCCGCAGCCGCAGCTTTTCTTCGCGTTCGGGTTCTCGAAGACAAAGCCCGATTGCATCAGCGTTTCCTTGTAGTCGAGCGTCATGCCCTGCAGGTAGCGGATGCTCTTCGGATCTACGAAGATTTGTACGCCGTCGTAGTTGAATATCTTGTCGGTGGCGCGCGGTTTGGTGTCGAACTTGAACTGGTAGCTCAAGCCGGAGCAGCCGCCGCCGAGGACACCCAGACGCAGCCCGGCGTTCTGAAGATCGGCGACACCCATCTTCTGGAATGCCGCGCGGATCTTCTGAATCGCCTTCGGCGTGACCGAAATCTCGTGCGCTTTGTCCGGATCAACCACGTTCAGATCCACGACGGCCGCTTCCATTAGGCCACCGTTTGTTCGGCCGGAGCTTTTTTCGACTGCTTGGCGCGATAGTCGCTGATGGCGGCCTTGATGGCATCTTCGGCGAGCACCGAGCAGTGGATCTTCACCGGCGGCAGGCTGAGTTCGCTGACGATGTCGGTGTTCTTGATCGCGAGCGCTTCGTCGACAGTCTTGCCCTTGAGCCATTCGGTGGCAAGCGACGAACTGGCGATGGCGCTGCCGCATCCGAACGTCTTGAATTTGGCCTGCTCGATGATGCCGGTCGAGTCGTTCACCTGGATCTGCAGCTTCATGACGTCCCCGCATTCGGGCGCGCCGACCATGCCGGTGCCGACGTTTTCCGCGCTCTTGTCGAGCGAGCCGACGTTGCGGGGGTTGTTGTAGTGGTCGAGAACTTTATCGGAATATGCCATTTCGGGATGTCTCCTAATCAATAATCGGCGGCACGATTGCCCGCGCCACGCTAGCGATGTGGCGCCGGCAGGCCATTAGTCGTTAACCCACTGGACCTTGCTCAGGTCAATGCCTTCTTTCGCCATCTCATAGAGCGGCGACAGTTCACGAAGTTTGCGGACAACATCGATCAGCTTGTCCGCGACGTAATCGATTTCTTCTTCGGTATTGAAACGCCCGATACCGAAACGAATGGAGGAGTGCGCGATATCGTCGCCCAGTCCGAGAGCTTTGAGGACGTAGCTCGGTTCGAGCGTCGCCGAAGTGCAGGCCGATCCGCTCGACACCGCGACATCGTTGATCCCCATCAGAAGGGATTCGCCTTCCACGTAGGCGAAGCTCAGGTTGAGGCTGTGGGGGAGGCGGTGCTCCCACGAGCCGTTGAGATAGACTTCGTCGAGCTCGGATTCCAGCTTGTTGCGCAGCTTGTCGCGCAGGTATTGCAGGCGCTTCGACTCCTCCGGCATTTCGCGCTGCGCAATGGCGCAGGCTTCGCCAAGTCCGACGATGCCCGGGACATTCAAAGTTCCGGAACGCATGCCGCGCTCGTGGCCGCCGCCATCCATCTGCGCCGTCAACTGCACGCGCGGGGCCTTGCGGCGGACGTAGAGGGCGCCGGCGCCCTTCGGTCCATAGAGCTTATGGGCGGTAATCGACATGATGTCGATGTTGTCTTTGTTGACGTCGACCGGAACCTTACCGATCGCCTGTACGCCGTCGGTGTGGAACAGGACGCCCTTCTCGCGGCAAATCTTCCCGATTTCGGCAATGGGCTGGATGACGCCGATCTCGTTGTTGCCGTACATGATGGTCACGAGAATCGTTTTATCGGTGATCGATTCCCGCAGCATGTCGAGGTCGATGAGTCCGTCGCCTTTGACGGGCAGGTAGGTGACGCGGTAGCCGTGCTTCTCGAGCTTCTTGCAGGTGTCGAGGACCGCTTTGTGTTCCGTTACCGCCGTGATAATGTGATTCCCTTTTTCGGCGTACATCTCGGCGATGCCCTTGATCGCGAGATTGTCGGATTCGGTCGCGCCGGAGGTGAAGATGATTTCGCGGGCGGAGGCGCCGATGAGGTCGGCGATCTGTTTGCGGGCCTTGTCCACGGCCTGTTCGGCGACCCAGCCGAACTCGTGATTGCGGCTGGCGGCATTGCCGAAGTACTTCGTGAAGTAGGGCAACATGGCGTCGAGAACGCGCGGGTCCATCGGCGTCGTCGCGTGGTTGTCGAGATAAATGGGTGTCTTCATTCGTTCAATACCGTTTACTGTGCCTGATGCCGGTTGCTCGCCGCCAGATTCATCGGGGAGATCTGCAGCGGTTTCGTTGCCTGGTCCAAAGCAGCAGGGGATTCGGCCAAATCGGTGATGGTGAACCGGTTCAGGAGTTCCAGAATTGCTTCGTGGACGCGGCGCAGAGGCTCGCGTACCGTACAATTTTCCGACTGATCGCACCTGCCGTGCTCGGTGAAGCAGTGCGTCAGAATCACCGGACCATCGATCGCCCGGACGACTTCGAGGGTGCTGATCTTCTGAGGATCGCGCGCCAGTTTATAGCCGCCGTTCGTGCCGGCGACGGATTGCAGGATGCCACCCCGCGTCAGGAGCTGGAGGACCTTGGCCAGGAGCGGGACCGGGAGGTGGTAAGCGTCCGCAATATCCCGCGTGCTCGCCGTGGCGCCGGGTCCCTCTTTGCGAACTTTCGAGGCCAGGTGGCGAAGGGCGATCAGGCCGTAATCGGCTTTCTTGGTCAGCTTGAGCACGAATGTGGACTGTTCTTGTCCGTATTCATAATACTACAGCCAAGTGGTATTAGTGTCAACGGGTTAAATTGCGACTGGAATGGTCGTGGGACCGCGGCGTACGAATCGTGAGGCTCCAAAAGCAGCCACGACCCCGGCAAACGAACGCCAACGCCTTAGGGCGCCAAAGACGCCGTATACGCCGCGATCGCAATCATGTCGTCTTCCGACAGCTTGTCGACGACACGCTTCATCTGCGCGGCGGCTGTGCTGCTGTTCGACCCGATCTTGATGTTATAAAGTTGCCGGAATACGTAGATCGGATGAATACCCGCGAGGCGGGGGATATCGCCGAGCCCTTTGAGCCCTTCCCCGTGGCATGTCTCGCAGGCGATGGTCTTGCCGTTGCCGCCTTTGGTCACCAGTTCCTCGCCGCGCTTGAGGCTGCCCTTCGGCACATACGCGATGAATCCGGAATGCGGGTCGCGCAGTTCGACACGCGCGGGGTCTTGCGGCAGCGTCACGATACGATTGCCGATCGGCTCGGTGCCGCCGGCGGGCAGAGGAAGGCGCATGCGTCCGCCATTAACCCACGTCTTCGGCACCGTATCGGCTTCGATGACCTTGTACCAGACGACGGGCTTGAGGGCGGCGAACCACTCGACGGCCTTCTTCATGTCTTCTTCGGGCAGACCCGATGCGATCGCGGCCATGCGTCCTGCGCGCACCGAGTTGGAGTAGGCGTCCGGGTCTTTGCGCAGGTTGTTTTTGAAGTCTTCCATTTGGCGGATCATGTACGCCACCGGCAATCCCGCGAGGTTTGCCGATTCGGGATGGCCGAGGCCGGACATCAGGTGGCACGATCCGCACGCTTGCGCCTGGACGCCCGACTCGACGAGGCGCGGCAGCGGCGCGTGTTCATTCGGGTACCAGTCCGGTGGCTTGAACGCGTCATCGATCTGGGCCTGCGTGTATGACTTGGTGCTGCCTGGAAGCGTTTTGGCGCCATTACCGGCGGTGGCGGCAGGAGTGGGGTCGGGGACCGGATACGCCCACGACAGAGGCTTGGCGGCCGGCTGTTGAGCCTGTGCGGCTGCCAGCAGAGCAAGAAACGGGACCGCGGTACAAAGGAAAGTTTTCACGAAGACCTCCGGTTCACGAAATCAAAGGTACTGAGACACATCAAAGGTACTGAGACACGATATCGCACCGGCCCCCTGCCAATCACGCGGCGGCACTGGCGGCCTCGGCGATACGGCAGGCTTTCAGGTTCAATCCCCAGCCCCCGAGCCAATCGCGTTCGATTTCAAATGCGATGTCGATTGTCTTCACTTCGCGCAGCTCGCTCGCGAGATCGGCCATGCCCCATCCTTTCAGCATGAGTGCGCGGTTTCCCTGGCGCGCGGCCATTTTGAGATGCTTCTCCTTCCAGACCTGCGGGGGGCCCGCGAGCTGGACACCGCGTGACGCGAACAACGGGCGGCGATTACCCATGCCGAATGGGGCAAGCTTTTCAAGCGCGAGCCACAGAGCATCGTTGATTTCCGGAAACTCGATGACCGAATCGACCTCAACTATGGGCTGCAGATCCTCCGGGCTGAGAATGCCGGCCGCGTGCGCGCGCAGGCGCTCGCGGAAGATTTCAAGGGAAGCAGCCGGAAGCGTGAGTCCGGCGGCGTGCGCGTGGCCGCCGAATTTGGTGAATAACTCGCGCATACTTTCCAGCGCATCGAGCAGATGGAATGCCTCGATGCTCCGGCCCGACCCCTGAGCGACGCCATTCTCGACGCCCATGACAATGGCCGGGCGATGAAACTTTTCGACCACGCGGCTGGCGACGATGCCGACGACGCCGCGATGCCATCCCTCGCCCCACAACACAAGCGCGGCATCGCCGTCAGTGACGGGCTTTTCCAGACATCGATCGAAGATTTCCTTCACGATGGCGCGCTCGGCGGTCTGGCGCTCGACGTTGAGGGCGAAGAGTTCGCGCGCGATCCGCGCCGCTTCCTCCGGGTCATCGGTCAGGAACATTCGCACCGCATGGCCGGCGCTGTCCATGCGTCCGGACGCGTTGATGGCGGGCGCGATGCGGAACCCGACTTCGCCGGCGTCGGGCACTCGATCCGCGAAACCGGCCGCGGCCAACAGCGCGCGGAGCCCGTGATTGCGCACGTTGCGCAGCCCGCTCAGCCCATGCTTGACGATGACGCGGTTCTCGCCTGTCAACGGGACAATATCCGCGACCGTCGCAATCGCCACCAGCTTCAGAAAAGATTCCAGCACACGATGCAGCTTCGTCACGGACCAGCCGAGCCCGGCCAGAATTGCATGGGCCAGTTTGAAAGCAACCCCCGCCCCGCACAGGTTCGGGTTCGGATAGTTGCAATCCGGGCGATTTGGATTGATCACCGCCAGCGCGGGCGGCAGCGCGGCTTCCGGCAGATGATGATCGGTCACGATCACATGGATGCCGAGCTCGTTGGCGCGCCGAATCGCGGGTTCCGCGCGGATTCCGTTGTCGACGCTGACGATCAGCTTCGCTCCCCGCTGCGCCGCTGATTCGACGGCTGCGGGCTGCATGCCGTATCCATCGTGCAGGCGATGCGGGATATGCCATCCGGCGTTTCCGCCCGCGAGTTCCAGTGCCTTCTTCAGGACGACGGTGGATGTGACGCCATCCACGTCGTAATCGCCGTGGATTTCAATGAGCTCGCCGCATGCGATCGCGGCGCGGATGCGGGCGGCGGCGGCATCCATATCCCGCAGCAGAAAGGGGTCGTGCAGATCCTCGATCCGCGGATTCAGAAAATTTGTTGCCTCGGCGGTATCGCGAAATCCGCGGCGAACGAGGATGCGCGCGGCGGCAGGGGGCAGGCCGAGCGCGCCAGCCAATTCCGCGGCCTTGTGAGCATCGCTGGCGGACTCCGGGAAAATCCAGCGGCTAGTTGTTGGAATAGAAACCGCCGCCGAGTCCATCGCCGCTGGCGCCATCACTCTCATCGTCGATCGAGAGCACGGAACTGATCTCGTCGCAGGCATCGAGAAAGTCCTCGTACCAATCGGGACGGGCCTCGTACACGTAAAGCTGGGAGTTATGACCGAACGCGAGCTCGAGCGCGCAAGTCGCACCGATGTGCCGCTGGGCTTTCGCGATGCGGTTTTCCAGCTCGCGGCGTTCCTCGCGGGTGAGTTCCGTGTCGACGAGCTCTTCGAGAGCTTCGTCCAACTCGTCCTCGGCCAACTCGCGAGACGCGAAGAGAATCAACTTCTCGCCGACCTTGCGCGCGATGTCGAGAAAGGCGCGGTAGTCGGGGCATCGTTCGACATCCCACGTGATCACCGGGAGCCCTTCCAATCCTCCGGCGTGGCTGCGAAAGACGGCAAAATCGGAGTTCTCCAGATACGCGAGAATTTCGTCCTTCAGTGCTTCGAGGTTGAGGTCCACGTTTGTGCACGTCCAGAATAGCACCGGGAGCGGCCACGAACCACGGATGCGAAATCAAGCTTTCCAGGTGGCGCCGCCGTTTTCAATCAGCCAACAACGCCATTATCCAGACTGCGCCAGAGATACCAGCAGGCGATGGACGAATAGGGTCTCCAGGCAAGGGCAATCTTTTCGATCTCGGTCGCCTTGGGGAGCTCGGCAAGTCCATAGGCTCGCTGGATTGCCGTGCGAATACCGAGATCGGCCACGGGCAGCACATCCGCGCGACGGAGCGCGAACATCAGGAACATCTGGGCGGTCCACACGCCGATCCCTTTCACCTGAGTGAGGTGCTCGATTACGGCGGTGTCGTCGGCATCCGTCAGGTTTTCGAAGATGACCGCGCCGCGTTTGGTCATCTTCGCGAGCTCTCGGATGTAGAGGGTTTTTTGTGCGGAGAGCCCCGCTTTGCGCATCTGCTGCGGCCGCAGTTTCATAATGCCTGCCGGCGTGAGTTGCTCTTCGCCGGCCGCGGCGTGCAGGCGTGCGAAGATCACGCTCGCCACTCGTCCGCTAAGCTGCTGATAAACGATGGAGCGTACCAGTGTTTCGAATCCGGGCTCGCGGTATTGCATGGCGTACGGGCCAACCCGTTGGATGATCGCGGCAATCACCGGGTCGGATTTTTTGAGATGCTTAAGGGCGGAGCGCATGGCGAGAGTCGGTCGGATGAAACAGAGCCGGGCTGGTGTGCGTCCAGTCGGTGTATATCCCACTGGACGCCGGGGAGCCGCTTCGTTAATTCTATGAAAACCGCTGTATGGATTCTGGCAGGTGTATTGATTCTTCCGATCGCGCTGTTTCGTCTGCAACCGGAGAGGCTGAGCGCCCAGCAGGCAACGCCCGCGAAGATTGAGGACGATCCGGGTGAGCCGATCAGGGTCGATGTCGATGTGGTCAATCTGTATTGCTCGGTTCGCAACAAGCAAAATGGACTAATCTCGAACCTCGATAAGGGCGATTTCACCCTGGCCGAAGACGGCGCGCCGCAGACCATCAAGTACTTCACACGCGAAACGGACCTGCCTCTGACTATTGGACTGCTCGTTGATGTTTCCAACAGCCAGGGCAACCTGATCGAGATCGAGCGGCGGGCGGCGGCGGCGTTCTTTTCGAGCGTCCTGAAAAAGAAGGATGTGGCGTTTCTCATCAGCTTCGGCGCCGACTCGGAACTGCTGCAGGACATCACCGGCAGCCCGCGTCTTCTGCAGGAGGGTCTGGGGCGCATGAAACTCAATGGCGGATTTTCGGGCATCAATGCCGGCCCGGTGCCCACGATGAATAAACCACGAGGAACGGTGCTTTACGACGCGGTTTATCTCGCTGCCACGGACATGCTGGCGAAGGAAGTCGGCCGCAAGGCAATCGTGCTGATTACCGATGGCGAGGACCAGGGTAGCCGCGAGACGGAGAAAGCGGCGATCGAAGCCGCGCAAAAATCCGATGCCATCATCTACGGCATCTATTATGTCGACCGGCAATTCTATGCGGGATTCGGCGCGGGCACCAGTGGCGATGGCGTATTGAAACACATGTCCGAGGAGACCGGCGGCCGGCTGTTTCAGGTGGATGGAAAGAAGAATTCCCTCGACAATATCTTCGAGCAGATACAACAGGAGATGCGGACGCAGTACGCGATCGGCTACACGCCGACGAACACGAGGAAGGACGGATCGTACCGGAAGATCGATCTGCGGACTTCGAGTAAAGACCAGAAGGTGCAGGTGCGCAAGGGCTATTACGCCCTGGCGAATCCGCAATAGCGCGCCCTGCTTCGAATTCTGAAATCGCGGGCCGAAGCCTGTACTACCATCGTGGCCTCTCCGGAGGGCCTTCGCTTTAACGGAGCAGATTGGCCTCCACGGAGCCGCCTCAAAAGGCGGCTGCAGCCACAATTGGCCGTCCACATTACAAGCGTCTTCCGCCGGGCGAGGGTCTGGCCCCGCCCGAGGTGAAAATCGCGATCAGACAGTCTGGCTTCGCGCAGCCATGTAGGCTTCCATTGCTTCGGCGAGTGGCGGCATGGGCGCGATCCCGCACTCACGAAGCCGCGCGTTCTCCAGCGCCGAGAACCGGGGCCGGTTGGCGGCGGTCGGATATTCACTCGCGTTGGTGGGCGTCAGATTCGCCTGAACGCCGGCTTTTTCGAAGATCAGCCGCGCGAAATCAAACCACGAGATCGGCTGCCCGCCGCCGATATGAAAGATGCCGTCAAGGTCGCGCTCGAAAACGTCGATGGAACGGCTGGCGAGCGCGGGTGCATAGGTGGGTGATGCGGAATGATCCTCGACGACCCGGATCGGCTTGCCTTCACGCGCCAGGCGCAGCATCAGTTCGGGGAAGTTCCCTCGCGCGGTGTGCAATCCTCCCGGCCCGAACACGCCGGATGTGCGGATAACGATCGGTCGCGCCAGATAGGCCTGGGCGTAGAGCTCGCCCGCGAGTTTTGAAACGGCATACGCGCCCAGTGGCCGGGTTGGATCCGTTTCGACGTGGGGCCGCCCCAGCGTTCCGTCGAACACGTAATCGGTCGAGAAGTGAACCAATCGCGCATCGTGCCGGCGGCAGCCGAGAGCCAGGTTGCGCACGCCAAGTGCGTTCGCCTGATAGGCCGCAAGCGGTTCGCGCTCGGCGACGTCGACCATGTTGTAAGCGGCTGCGTTGAAGACGGCGTAAGGCCGGCAGGCGGCGAGGGCGCCATCCACCTTCTCGCCGTCGGATATGTCAAGCTCGCGTCGCTCGTATCCGCGGACGTGATATCCGCGGCGGGAAAGTTCCGCGCACAACTCGACGCCAAGCTGGCCAGTGGCGCCCACGACAATAATTGATTTCGCCAAGCGCCGATTCTATCAGCGGTATTGAAACAGAGCGTAGATAACGGCCGCCAGCAGGAGAATGAAAACAAATCCGCCCCACGCCAGCCATGGAAGACGCAGGGGGCGAGCCGGGGACGCCTCCGCCGCTGCCTCCGTTGCGGCCGGGGAAATTTCGTCCCGATTGTTTTCGCGGCGCGCCAGCACCTGCGTGAGCTGTTCCTTGCCCGCGCGATCCGCGATCACAATGGTCCCGGAGTTGGAACTGGTGGTGGTTTCGATTAATTGGGTCCGCAACGGCTCCGGGACGTCCTGCACGGAGCGATAAAAGCCATGCGCGCCGCGCGCCGCGATCATCACGGCGGACGTTTTCATCACGCCGGAAACGTTTCGAACCAGGCGCAGCCCGCATTCCGGGCAGACGTTGAGCGTCCCGTCAAATTCGGAATGGCATCTCGGACAGGTCATACACGTTCTCAATCTAACCGTTGACGACGCTGGGAAGCCGCGGTTCGCCGAAATGGTCGAGGATGACCTGGATGAATCCCAGGCCGGCCTTCGACAGCGCCTTGTCTTTTCTGTAAATCAGCCCAAGCTTGCGGACCATCGGCTCGGGTCCAAGCGGAATCGACTTCAGATAACCGGCTTCCACCTCCTCCGCGCAGTTCGACGCGGCGAGGAAACTGATCCCGAGACCCGCCATCACGAAACGTTTCATGGTCTCCGAGGAGTCGAGCTCCATGGAAACGCGAAGCTCGTCCTCTACATTTTCAAACCATGTGTTCAGCCGGCTGCGGGTCATGCCGGTTTGCGGGAGCAGCAAAGGATAGGGGGTCAGGTCCTCGGGACAGACACGATCCAGTATGGCGACCGGATGATCGGCGGGGACCACGACACGAACCTCATCGCGGTGTATGTCAACGATTTGAACGCGTTTTTCCGCGACGGGAAGCTGGGTAAGGCCAAAATCCGCCACGTTTTCCATAACAGCCTCGACCACCCGGCTCCCGTAAGACCGGTTCACTTGCAGTTGGACGCCCGGAAACTGCGTTTTGTATTCGGCAAAAACGGAGGGGAGGACGTAAATGCAAGTGGCTTCATTTGCCGCGATGACGAGTTCGCCCCGCGGGGAGGTTTCCAGCTCATTGAGAGCGTTTTGGGCCTGGCGGCGGACGTCGAGCATGCGCTCGGCATACTCCGCGAAGATTTTGCCAGCCGTAGTGAGTGAGATGCGGCTGCCGAATCGTTCGAACAGTTCGGCTTTGAGCTCGTGTTCCAGTTGGCGGATCTGGGCGCTGATCGCGGGCTGGGTGCGGTAACAGGTCTGGGCAGCCTTCGAGAAACTTTTCAAGCGGACGATTTCGAGGAATGTATGGAGCTGATCAAAATCCATTGCAGTACCGCTCGTGTCACGGCCGCTGAAGCGGGTGCAAACGACTCGGGTTGGCCCGGTCCATGATCGATATTTCACATATTTTAGCAGAACGGGGCGCGCGGCCTGACAGAAGCCCGTTAACAGGCTCCAGTGATGGGCCAAAGCCCCTCTTCGGCAGCTAAATCCATGCTAAAATTACTACTTACACTCAATTCACATGCCTGACCAGGAAAATCCGCCGCAAGGTCCACCTGCGCCTCCGCAACTGCCTTTGACAGGCGGCGGTGGCGGCGACGAACGCAACATCAATATCAACATCGAAGACGAGATGAAGAGCTCGTACATGGATTACGCGATGAGCGTAATCGTGGGACGTGCGCTTCCCGACATCCGCGACGGCCTCAAGCCGGTCCACCGCCGCATCCTTTACGGGATGAGCGAGATGGGCCTTGCGCCCAACCGGCCTACGCGTAAATGCGCCAAGATTGTCGGCGAGGTCCTCGGTAAGTACCATCCGCATGGCGATGCGTCTGTTTACGATTCGCTGGTGCGCATGGCGCAGGATTTCTCGATGCGCTACCCGCTGGTCGATGGGCAGGGGAACTTCGGGTCGGTGGACGGCGATCCGCCGGCGGCGATGCGATACACCGAAGCGCGGCTGGCGCGGATTGCGACGTCGCTGCTCGAGGATATCGATAAAGAGACCGTCGACTTCCGTCCCAACTATGACGACAGCGAAGTCGAGCCCGAAGTGCTGCCGACGCGAGTGCCGAATCTGCTGGTGAACGGGTCGTCCGGTATCGCGGTCGGTATGGCGACGAACATTCCGCCGCACAACCTGAACGAAATCATCGAGGCCGCGGTCGAACTCATCCGCAAGCCGGATACGCAGCTTGACCGCATCATGGAAATCGTGCAGGGTCCCGACTTCCCGACCGGCGGCTTCATTCTGGGCCGGCAGGGGATCAGGGAAGCCTTCCGCACCGGCCGCGGCAGCCTGAAGATTCGCGCGAAACACAAGTTCGAGGACATGAAAAAGGGCGATCGGCAGCAGATCGTCATCACAGAGATCCCGTATCAGGTGAACAAGTCGCGGCTGATAGAAAACGCGGCGGCGCTGGTCAATGACAAGAAGATCGAAGGCATTTCGGAGATTCGCGACGAGAGCGATCGCGACGGAATGCGCATTGTCTTCGAGTTGAAGCGTGGCGAGCAGGCTGATGTCGTGCTCAACAATCTGTTCAAGCAGACGCAGCTTCAGATCAGCTTCGGCATCATCAATCTTTCGATCGTCAACGGGCAGCCGCGCGAGCTGGGGCTGATTTCGACCCTCAAGTACTTCATCGAGCATCGCGTCGACGTCGTCCGGCGGCGCACCGATTACGAGTTGCGGAAGGCGCGCGATCGCGAGCACATCCTGCTTGGGTTCCGGGTAGCGCTCGACAACATGGATGAAGTCATCCGGCTCATTCGGGCCTCGGCATCGCCGAAAGATGCGCGCGAATCGCTGGTGGCGGCGTCGACGAAGTTCGTTTTCAACTCTTTGTATCTGAAGGCTGCCGGCGCGACGGAGCCGGTCACCGAGCTCACGGAAAAACAAGCTCAGGCTATCATCGAGCTGCAATTGCAGCGCCTGACCGGCATGGAGCGCGACAAGATCGCCAACGAGCTGGCGGATATTCAGCGGCGCATCGCCGAGTATCTGGAGATCCTTGGCTCCGAGAAGGTGCTGCGCGACCTGATCGTCAAGGAGCTGAAGGAAGTTCAGAAAGAGCACGGGGACGAGCGCCGGACGGAGATCATCGACGATCCGGGCGAAATCCGGCTTGAGGACCTCGTTGCGGTCGAGGACATGGCCGTCACCGTCACCCACGGCGGTTACCTCAAGCGCACGGCCGTCGACACTTATCGCCGGCAGACCCGCGGCGGCAAAGGCCGCATCGGCATGGGCACGCGCACCGAAGATTTCGTCGAATACTTCCTCGTTGCATCCACCCACAATTACCTGCTGATCTTTACGAATAAGGGCCGGGTTTACTGGCTCAAGATCTATGAGATTCCCGATGCCACGACCGTCGGAAAGGGCAAGCACATCTCAAACCTCATCAACCTGCAGCCGGATGAGACGGTGAAGGCATTCCTTCCGGTGCACGACTTCAAAATCGCCGATCGCTTCATCGTTATGGTGACAAAGTTCGGAGTCATCAAGAAATCCGAGCTGTCGGAATTCGGAAACCCTCTCCAGCGCGGCATCATCGCGCTCGGCGTCGACGAGGGAGATGAGCTCATCTCGGCCCGTATCAGCACCGGCAAGGATTACATTTTCCTTGGATCGCACGACGGCCAGGCGATCCGCTTCCAGGAGGACAAGGTGCGTCCGATGGGGCGCCCCGCGCGGGGCGTGCGGGGCATGGACCTCGACACGGACAACGGCGACTTCATCGTGGGCGCCGAAGTCATCGGCGAAACCGGTCTGATTCTGTCGATCTCCGACCAGGGCTACGGCAAGCGGACCGAGGTCGGCGATTACCGGCTCACCAATCGCGGCGGCAAGGGCGTCATCAACATGAAGACCACAAAAAAGACGGGCAAGGTGGTCTCGATCCTCGCGGTCAAGGAAGATTCCGAGCTCATGATCGTGACGCGCGATGGAAAGATGATCCGGATCGATTCGGGGGAGATCCGCCAGGCGGGGCGGTCAACGCAAGGCGTGCGGCTCGTGAGGATGGAGGAAAACGATCAGGTGGCCGCCGCGTGTTTGATTCCGGAAGCGGATGAGAAGCCCGATAACGGGCAGACCAACCTGGTGATGTAAGGCGACTCGGGGCGCATCCCCCGATCGGGAAGCATGGGAGCACACTTGCGCGTGTACTGGCATCGGTTGCTGGCGGCACTCCACATCCGCCGGCCGGCCGATGATTTCGACGCGGAATTTGCTATCCATCTCGAAATGGCGGCCGAAGAGCACCGTCGCCGCGGATTGGCGCCGGAAGAGGCGCGGCACGCGGCGGCCCGCCAGTTCGGCAGCGTCCTCGCGGCCAAAGAACACTCCGGCGAACAGCGCGGTCTGCCGGCTCTCGAATTGCTTTTCCGTGACATCCGGCAGGGGCTCCGCACGCTGCGCGCTAGTCCCCGTTTCACCGCCACCGCGATTCTGATGCTCGGCCTGAGCATCGGTGTGAACACCACCGTCGTCACGCTGACGAACGCCGCGCTGGTCAAGGGATATCCGCAGGTTCAGCGCAACGACCGCGTGCTCTACCTCACAATAGACCCCGAGTGTTGCGCCTCGTATGCCGCCTTCGAGGACTGGCGGTCGATGGCGAAGTCATTTTCGGAGATGGCGGCGGTCAAGGATTTCCGCCGCACTTACAGCGACGGCGACGATTCGCCCCGAACTTACTACTCCACCGAGATCACCGCGAACACGTTTCATCTCACGGGAACGAATCCCCTGCTCGGCCGCGATTTCACGCACGCGGACGAACTGCCGGGCGCCGCGCCGGTGGTAATCATCAGCTATCGCCTGTGGCAAGACCGTTATCACGGCGATCGCGGCGTGGTGGGCCGCACCGTCAGAATAAACAACCTCCCCGCGACAGTCATCGGCATCATGCCTCGCGGATTTTCTTTTCCGCAGAACCAGGATCTCTGGGTGCCCATGACACCCACTGCCACCCTTCTTGACCGCGCCAACTCCGGTCTCTGGTACGTGATCGGGCGGCTTGCCGACGGCGTCAGCGCGGAGAGCGCGCGCGCCGAAATGCGGACGATCGGGCAGCGTCTGCGGAACGAGTATCCGCGTACTGACAAGGCCCTTCCCATCGTCCGCACGTTCCCGGAGTTTTTCATCCGCGCGGCATCCATTCGGGTCTATCAGGTAATGCTGGGCGCCGTCAGCTTTCTGCTGCTCATCGCATGCGCCAATCTGGCGAATCTTCTTCTGGCCCGCTCCATCGATCGCGCACGCGAGCTCTCCGTGCGCCTGGCTCTCGGCGCAAGCCGCTGGCGCATCATCCGCCAGTTGATGATCGAGAGTCTGCTGCTTGCCGCTCCCGGAGGTGTGCTCGGCTGGGGGATCGCGCGTTACGGGATCCTCATTTATGCGCATTTCTCCGATGGCGGCGGTCTTTCGAGTTCGACCGGCGTGTGGTTCGCCAACATCATCGACTACTCGATGGATTCGCGCGTCTTCCTCTATCTGATTGCGATCACGCTCGGGAGCGGCTTGCTGTTCGGGCTCCTGCCTGCACTTCGACTCTCACGCCTCGACATTCAAAGCATGTTGAAAGACGGCGGACGCGCTGCTGCCGGAGGCACACGCGGCAATCGTCTCTCGACCCTTCTCATCCTCGGAGAGACCGCGCTCACCGTCGTGCTACTCGCCGGTTCCGGCGTGATGATTCATAGCCTGCTGAAAGTGTGGACGGCCGACCTCGGCTTTGACCCCTCGCGCGAGCTCATGATGGGGGTGTTTTTGGGGCCTCGTTACAGCGCCAGCCAGGCGCTCGCGTTCACCGACAAGCTGAAGGCGCGCATCGAGGCGGCGCCTGGTGTCGAAGCCGTCGGAATCGCGGATTCGCGCCCGGTCCTGCCGGTCCTCAATGTGCCGTACGAGCTCGCGGATGCGCCCCCCGCGGGTGTCGTCGATAGTGTCCAATCGCTGTCGAAGACAGCGTCCATCAGCATCACGCCCGGCTATTTTCCAAGCCTCGGCCTCGCCCTGCTCGCGGGCCGCGACTTTGACGAGCGAGATCGGCCCGGCAGCCCCCCTGTCGCCATCGTAAACCGGCAGTTTGCGGAGAAAGCATGGCCGGGCGTCAGCCCGATCGGTAAGCGCGTGCGGTTCTATCAAAACAATCGTGCAATGCCGTGGCGCACCATTGTCGGCATGGCGCCCGACGTCGCGCACGGCGAGTTCAGCAATCCTCTGTATCGTTTCCTGCCGCAGGTTTACCTGCCGTATCGGCAGCAGCGGATAAGCTCACTTACCGTAACGGCGCTGGCACGCGTTCCTCCGTCATCGCTGGCAGGTATGTTCTATCGCGAGGTGCACGCGCTCGATCCGGCGCTGCCGGTCCCGGATGCCCCGCAAACTGTCGCCGGCTTCATCGGTCAGCTGCAGCGTTATCACGGTACCGTGAGTGTGCTGTTCCTGATTTTCGCCGCCGTAGCGCTGTTCCTGGCTTCAATCGGTCTGTATTCGGTGGTCGCCCATTCGGTGGCGCGACGAACGCAGGAGATCGGTGTGCGCATCGCGATCGGCGCGCCGGTGACCGGGATTCTCCGGCTGGTCGCGAGCCAGGCGATAAAGCCGGTGGTCGCGGGACTCGCTGCCGGTCTGGTAGCCTCACTAGCGCTTAACCGCTTACTCGGCACGTTCATCGTCGGCGTATCGCCGTCGGATCCAATGACACTGGCCGGAACAGCCGCGACGCTGCTCGTTTGTGCATCGCTCGGCTGTCTCATCCCCGCCGCGAAGGCGATTCGGATCGATCCGGCGCAGGCGATCCGCTACGAGTAGGCGCTATTTCACGCTTTTAATCCACTTCAGGATCGGGCCGGACACCGTCTTGTCCGGGGTGTCGATCGAGAAGACTTCCGACATATGGCTCTCGCCTTTTTCGAAGAGCATGGTCGGGCAATGGTCCTTGCCTTCTTTGCAGAGCTCGTCGTGGAGGGCTTTGTTGAAAGCAGAGTCCGTGCCGTTGATTCCGGGGTCGAGTTCGGCGGTCGCCAGCATGATTTTGACCTTCGTCTTTTTGAGCTCGGGCAGGCTCGAGCGCGCAAGCTGAGTGGCCGGATCGACGGCGCCACGCCCGCGGCCGCCTCCCCCGCCACGTCCGGCAGGGGCCTCGGCGCGCCCAGGTCCATCAATGGCTCCGGCGTTCGAGTTCGCCGCGCCAGCCGGCAATCCGCACGTGGAGCCCGCGCCCGCCAGAACATTACCGCCGCCGCGCCCTCCCGCCGGAGCGGCTGGAACCACCGGCGCGATATTGAACTGGCCGGACATGAAGATCGCGCCTTTCACTCCGGCGCCTTTCGGACCATAGAGTTCGGGGCGCCCGATATACGTGCCCAGTGGGCCATTGCCCGCCGATTGCGCCCAGATGAACATGCGGTCGGGATTCCCTTTGTATTTCGCGATGTTCGCTTCCACCCACTGGATCATCCTGGAGACGTCTTTGCCGCCGTCGTCCCAGTTCGCGCCCGCGTGGCGCTGCATGTTGACGCCGACCATGCCATTCTTCGTGGCCCAGCGCATGATGTTGTCGTAGAACGCGTTCGCCTCTCGGTCCTGCTGTTCGATCTTGTTGCCCGCGCCGCCGGGGACGTACATCAGCACAGTCCGCGACGCTGGTCCTTTATCCGCGGTGAAGATGTCGACGACGTCTTTGGGATTCGGTCCGAACGAAACATCGCGTGCGATCGAGATGCCGGGGTAGAGGGGCGTGACTTTGGTGTTCACGTCGTTCTCCGGCATGAGCGGCCGGTAAAGTTTCGCGGTGCAGGGCGGATCGACAATCTGCCCGATTTTCCTCAGCTCGGCTTCAATGTTGGGAGGCACCTGTGCCAGGGCGGGGAGGGCGAGTGAGAGGGCGAGCATGTAGGAGGAAGGACGCATACCGCACATCAGTCTATCCGACAATAATGTCTTTGCGAAGACGCGCCCACACCGGAAATGTTGCGGGATCGCCGAGCCAGACGAGCATCCACTCGACCATCTCGGATTTCAGACGGCGTTTGCTTTCCTCGACGCGGGAACTTTTCGCTGCCCAGCGCGCGCGATCTTTCGCCGCGATCACCTCGTCGCGGCAGTAGCGGCGGAGATCGGGGCGTTCGGCGTAGACGCGCGTGAAAGCGAGGAGGGATTCTTCCAGCTCTGCGAGGGTGTGAGAGGCGATGCCGCACCACGGGGCTTCGATCGGAATGCCGCAACCCTGGAGCGTGGTTTCGGAGGCGTCGGGGAAGGCCTCGTGGAGTTCGATCCACTCGCGTTCGCCCATGACGGACCATCCGCGTTGAGTTACGTAATTGCGCACGAGCTGGCGGCTGGCGGCCATTCGGTTGAAGCAGTGTTCACAGGCTAAAGCCTGTTCCACCACCTCCCATCCATGGGGTGGACCCATTGGCTGAGACAACCGGTTACCCCACAACTCGCCGTTCGATGAAAACCGCTCGACCGGCGAAACTCTTTCATAGCATGATCGGCATATCCGGCAAAACGGAAGCAGGCTCTGCTGGAGAGCAACCCGCCGAGGGATAGCCGGTGCGACTCATCGAGACCGATGAGCAGGGGCGTTCCGGCGCCCCGGTTTGCTTTTGATTCCATCGGGCCGGTAGATCGTCCATGCCTTAAAAAACTCATGCCGCTGCCTTTTTCGGCTTTACGGGCGCGAGACTGCGCTCGAACTCGGCCGGCGATCGATAGTCGAGCGACGAATGCAGCCTGCGGTCGTTGTAGATCGATTCCAGGAACTCTCCGATCCGAGCCCGCGCATCGGCCAGATTGCGGTATTCGGTGCGATGAACTTCCTCGTACTTGAGCGTTTTCATGAACGATTCGCAGGCCGCGTTATCCCACGGGTTGCCTTTGCGGCTCATGCTGATGGTGACGCCGTGTTCCTTCAGCATTTCGGTGTAATCGTGCGAAGCGTACTGTACGCCGCGGTCGGAATGATGCACCAGTCCGGGCCTGATCTCACGTTCACTCAGAGCCATGCGCAATGCCGCCAGCGTGAGTGTTGAGGCCAGCGTCCGGTCCAGACTCCAGCCGATGACGCGACGCGAATACGCGTCCAGAACCACGGCCAGATAGATGAACTCCTCTTCCAGCCAGATGTAGGTGATGTCGGCGACCCATAACTGGTTGATCCCGGTCAGCGTCATCTCGGGCGGCACATTCGGATAGACCGGCAGCAGATGGCCGGAATCGGTCGTCGCCACGAACTTCCGCCGGGCCACGCACAGCAGGTTGTCTTCCCGCATCAGCCGCTGCACACGCTTGCGGTTCACTTTCCAGCCCTGCCTGGCCAGTTCCTCCTTCATGCGCCGCGTCCCGTAAGCGGGCCATTGCAGGGCGATGCGGTGCATGGCATCGCGCAGTTTCAGATCTTCCTGGGACGAGGCCGGCGATGCCGGTTCCAGAGACCGGTAATATCCGGCCCGGCTGAAACCGGCGATCCCGCACATCCGCGTTACCGAGAGGTCCGATCCCGTCTTCACTTCTTTGCCGACCTGCTCGTAGAAGGCGCCCCGTTGCTCAGTGCCCGCAGCAGGCGCTGTTCCTCGACATGCTGCAAGGCTCGCTTTAAAAAATCGATCTCCAGCGCCTGGCGTCCGACTTTGCGCTCCAGCTCGGCCACCCGGCCTTCCTCTGCCCGCTTACGGCCCACTCCTGCGAAGGCATGCGCGCCATGCTCTTCCAGTTCCCGCCGCCATCGGTACAGATCGCTCGGATGCACCTCCATCGCCTTCGCGACCACCGCCGCGCTCTTCCCGGCTGCCATCTCCTGGACGGCCCTCTGCTTCATTTCCCTGCTGAATTTCCGTCGAGACTTCACTTTCGGTTTTTCCCCTTTCAATGATTTTCAGGGGTTAACCGGTTGTCTCAAATTTGGAGTCCACTCCACCATGCACGATGATGGCACAGCTTGTGCGAGCGTTGAACTAAACCGCGAAGCGGGAAATTTGGTCACCCCCAGCCCCCTCGGAGGGGGCCCGGAAGCGGCGCGGCCCTCGCTTCGCTCGGTTCTCTCCGCGCCTGATTACCGCGCGGAAAACGCGCGGCAAGGTAACTGGATTTAAGCGAGAAAACGGCAGCTGAGAAGGATTGCGAAGGCTCCTGAGAAAAACTGTGGGAAGGTCTGCGCCAACAGACCGAATCCACTCTCAGGAGCCTTCTTTATGACGCCACTACGCAAGCGCATGCTCGAAGACATGCAGTTGCGCAATCTCAGCCCGGAAACGCAACGCGCATACGTGCATTACGTATTCGGGAGCGTGTCCCGGAGTTAGTTGAAGGTTGAAACCGGCGGTGGAGTCGATTCGTTAGAATCGATTCGCCAAAACCTGTTGCACGAAAGGGGACACCACCGCCGTGAAGA